>Ga0308169_10000021_pt1 | contig 486886 bp, 447 predicted proteins | sample PhyBR1_2_FD_202139 | JGI IMG/M metagenome (GOLD analysis project Ga0308169, IMG submission 202139) | Phyllosphere microbial communities from UC Gill Tract Community Farm, Albany, California, United States - DLSLSB.R1 | ecosystem: Host-associated > Plants > Phyllosphere > Unclassified | place... | reverse complement strand
TTGGGGGGGGGGGGCTGGGGGTGTGCGGGGTGGGGGGGGGGGGGGGGGGGGGGGGGCCCCCCCCACGCCGCTGGATCGTGTGGGTGGATCGGGTGGTTCAGGTGGACCTGGCGGTGAGGACGTTCTCGTTCACGTCCTCGAGGGAACGACCGCGCGTCTCGGGGGCGAACCGCGACGCGATCACGAGCACCGCGTACATGGCTGCCGCGAGTCCGAAGACACCGGCGAAGGCCCAGGCACCGTAGAGCGCTATCGCGGCGAAGGGCATCACGGCGCCGGCGATGTTGCCGATCCCGTTCACGATCGAGGCGCCGGACGCTCGGATCGCCGTGGGGTAGACCTCGGCGGTCCAGGCTGCGAGCGTGGTGTTCGTCAGCATCGTGAAGAACTGGAACAGTGCGCCGAGGGCGAGGATCGCGCCGGTGTCGTTCCCGAACGCTGCGAACGCCAGTGCGGTCAGACAGCCCAGGACCCCCGCGGTGGCGACCAACGGTCGACGCCCGATGCGGTTCGCGAGCAGGGCGGCGGCGGTGCACCCGAGGAGCGAGCCGACGTTCATGATCATCGTGTACAGCAGGCTCTGCGAGACGGAGTACCCACGTTCGACGAGCAGCGTGGGCATGAGGAAGTTCAGCGTGACCTGCACCCCGAAGGCCATCCACGACGCGACCCCGATGGCGATCGTCCGGCGCAGGACCAGCCGGTGGAACACCGCTGCGGGTGAGGCGTGCAAGGACACCGGCGGGAGATCTGCGGGGCTGAGCCGGACGGGGCCGACGGCGTCCGCGGGCGGCGTCAAGGTGTTCGAGGCGAGGACCGCGAGCGAGCGGTTCGCGTCGTCGATCCGCCCCTTCGAGAGGAGCCAGCGCGGCGTCTCGGGCAACTTGCGCCGGTACAGGACGACGAACAGCGCGGGGAGCGCCAGGATCACGAAGCTCCAGCGCCAGACGTGGTCGTCGCCACCGAGCGGGACGGCCAACGGGCCGAGGAGGAGCAGGAAGAGGCCGTAGGAGATGAAGTTCCCGATGCCGCCTGCACCGACGTTGATCGTGGCGATGAGTCCGCCCCGGTACCGGGTCGCGACCATCTCGGACAGCATCGCGATGCCGATCATGAACTCACCGCCGACGCCGATGCCGACGATGAAGCGGCTGACCAGCAGCATCTCGAAGTTCGGGGAGACAGCGCTCAGCAGGCCGCCCAGCGTGTAGACGAGCAGGTTCAGGCCGAGCGAGAACCGGCGGCCGTAGCGGTCGGCGAGCCAACCGGCGAGGAGCCTGCCGACCAAACCGCCGACGACGGTCGCGGTGTTGATGGTGGAGAGCTGGACGTCGCCGATCGCGAGGGAGGCCTTGATGTTGGTGGCCATCGCGCCGACGGAGTTCTGCTCGAGGGTGTCGAAGAACTCACCGGCGAGGATGAGCATGAGGACCCAGAACTGGGCTCGTGTGAACCCGATCGAGTCGAGTGCGGAGCCGACGCCTCCGGAAGGCTGGTCGGTGGTGGTGCGTGTTGGTGCGGTGGAGCGCGTTACAGCAGACATTCGTAACTCCAGCGGGGAAGAGTGAGCGGTGCACCGTGCGGTCACTCTTTTGTATACGAAAAGCTGTTTCGGGCTGGTTTCGACTTCGAGACGTTTCGTGACGCATCCGGCTCAAACCGCACCGGATCAGACATGCGGTCGAAGTCGCCGACTGCGCGCGAACTGCGGTCGTATACGTTCTACGCGCTGAGTTCGCGGTAGATCGCTTCGTCGCGACGCAGGTGCTCGTCCATCAGCAGCCCTGCCTGAACCGATGCTCCCCGCAGGATCGCGTTCGCGACGGCGGCGTGGTCCCCGCTGCTCGCGGCGACCTCTTCACGCGTCACGCGCTCGAAGGCCCAGGCGGTCTGGTGGATCAGCTGTTCGATCATCGTCTCGAGTCGGGTGTTCCCGGACGCTCGGGCCACCAGGCCGTGGAATGCGAACCGGGGCGACTGGGCCTCGACCTCCTGATCGGAGCGGCCCTCGTGGCCGACTGCCCGGAGCAGGGCCGCGCAGTCGCCGCCCGTCCGGTCGGCCGCGAGCTCGGCGGCCAGGACCTCGAGCCCGCGCCGGATCTGCATCAATTCGATGACGACCTCGGTTGAGGAATCCGCGACCCGGACGCCCTTGAACTTCTCGGCGACGACGAAGCCCTCGGTCTCCAGCTGTCGGAGGGCTTCGCGGACAGGGACCCGGGAGACGCCGAAACGCTCCGCGAGCACGTCTTCCTTGAGTCTCGAGCCACGTGCGAGCGAGCCGCTGATGATCTCGGCCCTGATGGCCTTGAGGACCGATGCCGGCTTGGACTCCACGGCTTGATCGTAGTTGGAGCGAGTGACGGGAATCGAACCCGCGCTACCAGCTTGGGAAGCTGGAGTTCTACCATTGAACTACACTCGCGCGCCCCGCAGAACGGGACTCGGCAAGCCTAGCGGATTCTCGCCTGGAAGCCAGCCGACCGCGCACCGTACGCCGTCTGCCGGGCGCGTGTCGTGCCTCCCGAGTCTCCGCTGTGAGGGTGCCGACTCGACGGACAGGTGTCGGACCCGTGTGTACCGTCCAGGGAGTTCCAGCCCCGAACCGAGGAGGACCCGGATGGTCAGGCATCCCCTCATCGACGACGTGGTCGGCCCGGCGATCGTGGTCGAGTCGGCCTCGCCCGTCGTGTGGCTGACCGACGCGCTCGCCTCGTTGCTCCGCCGGTCGGCGGACGCCGGGCGGACGGTCGTGCTCCGCACCGGACGGTCTGCGGCGATCACCCCGGCGCTCCGGCACGCACTCGGCGCGTACGGTGCCGCGTGGGCCGTGTCCGACTTCGACGGGACGCTGCGTGACGGCCGGACCGGTGTCGCTGCCTCGGACATCGAAGACTTCGTGCACCGGGGCCCCGAACTCGTGGGCACCCCGTCGCCCGAGCACCCGGTCTCGGCCGACTCGGTCCGTCAGATCAGCATCGACCTGACCCTCCGGCACCACCCCGGCCGCGCGGTCGACATGGGCTCGGCGATCGAGGCCCTGTGCCACACCGTCGGCACCTGCCCGACCCGGTGGGGCACCGCAGAACCGCTCACCGTGCCGTGGGACCGCTGGGTCGTGACGCAGTACGCGAAGCACGAGGCACCCGGCATCTCGACCTCGTACGCCGTCGGCGAGGGCTTCTCGGCGACGATGACCGCGCACCTGGTCGGCGGGGTCGTCGTGGAGACGATGTCCGCCGTGCTCACCGTGCCCGAGGAGAACACCGACCCGGGCCTGGCCAACCGCATGTTCGACGCCGTGCAGCGGGTCGCCGACCAAGTCGTCCCCGTCTTCGGCGTCGTCATGCAGCGCCGCGGTGACGCCGACCACCTGGTCCGTGCCGTCTCGCACGGAGAACCGTCGCCGCTCGCCGTCGTCGTCGGGCCCGAGGCCGCCGGCTTCCTGGACCGTGACGGTGTCTGGCCGCCGCCGCGCACCACGACCGCGACGTTCGCCGCCGGAACCGGCTCGTCCGGTCGCCCGGACGCCGACACCGACGGCGGCATGATCGTCCGCTTCGAGGACGGCTGGGAAGCGCTCGAGTCGTTCCTCGACCGCATCGACGAGGACCGCTTCCTGCAGCTGGTCGGCGGTGCGCCGCTCGACCCCGCCCACGACGAGGGCACACTCGACGGCCACGTCCGCGACGACCGGATGGTGGGCGGCCAGGGTGCCGCGTGACGTCACGATCCTGTGCCGGCAGCCGGTCGAGCCGCGCGAGGTCGCCGAGGCGCTCCTGCTGCACGACGAGACCTGGGGCGTCCGCGCACTCGACGACGGCCCGATGGTCCAGGTCTGCCGGGACGCCACCCACCCGGTGATCACCGTGCTGAGCGTGCGGCGCGTGGACTCCTTCGATGAGGTGGAGCGGATCCTGCCGGACGCCCCGACCCTGGCGACGCCGCTGTGGTGGGTCGACACGGTCACCCCAGCCGGCCCCGACGGGGAATCGGGGATCTCGGCCGCGCTCGAGGCCGCCATGGACCTCGACGCGGTCTGCATCGTCCACGGCGACTGAACACCCGCGGGCACCCCCGGGCGATCGGTACGGCGGGTCAGTCCCGCTTGCTCATCGCCGCCAGGCGCTCGTTGTAGGCCTTGAGGTCGGCGTCGCCGTCGCGCTCGGCCTTGCGGTCGAGGCGCTTCGCGTCGCGCTTGTCCGAGCGCATCCAGTTGCGGACGACGAGCAGGGCCACGAACACCATCGGGAGCTCCGACGCACCCCAGGCGATGCCGCCGCCGGTGTGCTGGTCGTCGAGCAGTGCGGCGTCGTTGGTCTGTCCGAGCGCGTGGAACCAGTCGATCGCGAACACCGACTGCGACGTCATGACCGCGACACCGAAGAACGCGTGGAACGCCAGGGTGGCCAGGAGCGTGATGATGAGCATCGGGTACGGAGGACGCTTCGGGCCCGGGTCGACACCGACGAACACCCAGAAGAACAGGTACCCGCTCAGGACGAAGTGGACGATCATCGCGACGTGCCACTCGTGCGACTGCATCGCGGCCTGGTACGCCGGGGTGAAGTAGAACACCACGAGGGACCCGGCGAAGATGATCCCGGCGACGGCGGGCTTGCCGAGGAACTGCATCCAGCGGGAGTGCACGAAGAGCATGAGCCACTCGCGGGCGCCGCGGGAGCCGTCGTTGCGGACCGGCAGCGTGCGGAGCGCGAGCAGCACCGGGCCGCCGAGCACGAGCGGCAGCGGCACGAACATCATCAGCAGCATGTGCTGGAGCATGTGCGACGAGAAGTGGATCATGCCGTAGACCGCGGGGCCGGCCGACGTGGTCCAGATGAACAGGGCGCAGCCGATCAGCCAGGCGATGGTGCGGCCGACGGGCCAGGAGTCACCGCGCTTCCGGAGCTTGCGGACCGCCAGCAGGTACCAGACGGCTCCGACGACGGCCAGGCCGAGCCAGACCCAGTCGATGTGCCACTGCGTCAGGTAGGTCTGCGCGGTCTGCGCCGGCGGGAACGGGAAGCCGATCAGACCAGAGCGGGTGTCCTCGCCCGTCGCCGGGGTCTGCGGGATCGGCGGCTGCGACCGGGACACGGCGACCGAGACGCCGATGGCCACGGCCATGAACACGATCTCGGCCAGGGCGAACCGGGTGAACAGGCGACGGTCGAGCGGCGCACGGAGGAGTCCGGGCACGAGCTTCCGGCGCTGGACGACACCGGCGACGCCGAGCAGGACGAGGATGACCGCCTTGACCGTGATGAGCCAGCCGTAGGTCGTCGTGAGCAGGTCGAGCGGACCGGTCAGCCGGAGCGACGCGTTCACGATGCCGGAGAACGCCACGGCCCCGAAGGACCAGCCGGCGAGCGTCGAGTACCGGGCGATGACCCGGCCCGTCGCACCCTTGGTGCGCGTGCGGAGCAGGACCACGGCGACCAGGCCACCGGCCCACACGCACACCCCGACCAGGTGGATCGCGAGCGAGTTCACCGCGTTCGCGTGCTCGAGCGACCCGGCGGCGTGGCCGGACAGCGCCAGGGGGAGCAGGGCGAACAGGCCGATGACGGTGGCGAACGCCAGGGTCGTCACCCGGGTGGCGAAGGCGGCCACCACCGTGGCGATGAGGATCGCGGCCGCGGACACGACGAGGGCCTGACCGATCTCGACCTGGAACGCGAAGAGCATGAAGTTGCGCGCGAACACCGGGCTGGTGAGCGGGACGCCCAGCGTGTTCGCGCCGGTGAGGACGATGCTCACCGCCGCGGCGAGGAACCAGACGGCGCCGGTCGCTGCGGCCCACCGGGTGGCCCGGTGCTGCACGCTGGACAGCGCGCCGTGGTCCTTCTTCTGCGCGGGAAGAGCGAAGGCGGCGACGATGAGGAGCCCGATCGTGAGCGCCGCCATCGTGTCGTGCACGACGCGGGCGATCGGCAGGCCGTACTCGACGAGCTCGCCGGCGGACACCAGCTGCTGACTCGTGCTGAAGGCGCCGGTGATCGTCAGCCCGAGGAGCGAGCACGCGACGGCCAGGGGGATCGCGATGACCAGGACCGTCGCGACGGTGGACGAGCGCCCGGTGGTGGGGGCGGCGTCCGGTGCTGACCCGGTGGGCTGGGTTTCGGGTGACGTGACGGTCATGACCGTCCAATGGTAGGCGTGTCGGCTGGCAACCGGCCCCTCGGATGCGCGCTCAGACCCGCCGTTCCCAGACGCCCTCGCAACCGACGCCGACGAACCCCACGGCCTCGTTCACGTCGAGCATGTGGCGGTTCTCCTCCGCGTTGAACGTGATGATCGAGGGGTGCCCCGGATGTTCCTGCTGGACCATCTCGATCCCGACCGCCTTCAGGAGCCAGCCGAGCCGGAGCCCGCGGTGTTCCCGGACCACCAGGGTGTCGCCCTGCATCACCGGCTGGGTGCGGGGACCGGGGACCGCGAGCTGGGTGAACCCGACGAGTGACCCGGTCGACGTGTCCTCGACCACGACGGTGCGCATCGTCCGGGGTCCCTCCTCGAGGTGCTGCTCGTGCGTCCGGAGCCGCTCGAGGGTCCAGGCGTCCTCGGGCTCGGTCATGTCGCCCGACGGGGCGTCGGTGCTCATCCGGGTCAGCAGGAGCACGAGGTCCGACTGCCACCGATCGGGTGTCGGTCCTGTCCAGGTGTGCACGCGGTAGTGGTCACCCGACGCGGCGTCCGCAGCCGCACGGACGTCGGCCACCGCGGCCTCGGCGGCCGGGAGCGCGAGACGGCTGATCCGGTCGACCTGTCCGAGCCGCCAGCCTCGACGGGTCAGGAACCGGACCGCTGCCTCGTCCTCCGGCACGGCCCCGAAGCCCGTGGGCGCCTGTCGGTACCCGGGGCCGGAGGCCGGGCCGACCTGCCGTGAGACTGCGTAGGCCTTCCACTGCGTGCGTCCCTGACCCCGAGCGACGTCCTCCAGGTGCTCGGCCAGGAGCGTGCCCACGCCGCGACCTCGGTGCTCGGGTGCGACGCTGACCGCGATCCAGCAGTTCGGGGCGTCCGCAGTCGCCTTCGAGTCGTACGAACCGGCTCCGACCGCGGTCCCCTCGTCGTCGCGGACCAGGAACAGTCGGCTGGGGGCATCCGGGTCGATCAGGTAGGGAAGCTGTTCCTCGGGGGTCCAGAGCAGCTCGGGCAGGTGGGTGGTCGCGACCTCGGCCCGGTTCTGCACGTCGACCCACTCGCGGAACACCGAGACGACCGCCGGGTCGTCGTCCATCGAGGCGGGGACCGTGATCTCGTCGACGGTGTACGTGGTCATCACTGCTCCGAACGCCGCCCGCCCCGGTGGTGGGCAGCCTGGCAGCATACCGGCGGGACGTACGCTGCCGCTAGGCTTCGTCCGTGCTGCTCTCCGACCGCGACATCACCGCCCAGCTCGCCGAAGGCCGGATCGGCCTCGACCCGTACGACGCCTCGCTCGTGCAGCCGTCGAGCATCGACGTCCGGCTCGACAAGTTCTTCCGGTTGTTCGACAACCACAAGTACCCGCACATCGACCCCGCCGTGGACCAGCCCGACCTGACCCGCCTGGTCGAGACCGACCCGGACGAGGCGTTCGTGCTGCACCCCGGCGAGTTCGTCCTCGGTTCCACGTTCGAGGTCGTCACGCTGCCCGACGACATCGCCGCGCGGCTCGAGGGCAAGAGCTCGCTCGGCCGGCTCGGACTCCTGACCCACTCGACCGCGGGCTTCATCGACCCCGGGTTCTCGGGGCACGTGACGCTCGAGCTGTCGAACGTGGCGACGCTGCCGATCAAGCTGTGGCCGGGGATGAAGATCGGCCAGCTCTGCTTCTTCCAGCTGTCGAGCCCGGCCGAGAAGCCCTACGGCTCGGCCGAGTACCAGTCCCGCTACCAGGGCCAGCGCGGCCCGACCGCGTCTCGCTCGTCGCAGAACTTCCACCGCGCGGACGTCTCCGACCCGCGCTGACCCGCGCTGACCCGCGCTGACCCCCGCTGACCCGCGCTGGTCCGCGCGGGTCCGTACCGTCCCTCGCGCCTCCGTCGATCACACCGGCGGACGAAATGTCGCATGCTGTGTATCGTTGCAGCATGTCCGCTGAACCTCCTCGGCCTGCGACGCCGCTGTCCGCCGCCGTGCTCATCCGCGACGCCCGCGAGCGGGCCGAACTGACCCAGGTCCAGCTCGCCCGACGTGCCGGCGTCACACAGAGCGTCATCAGCACGTACGAGAACGGTCGGCGCGAACCGTCGCTCGCGGCGCTGCAGCGGATGCTCCGCGCCGCGGGCTTCACGACGAGCATCGACCTGCAGCCCGTCGAGGAACCACCGCCCCTGCGCGAGCGAGTCACCGCCGCGCGGCAGGACCTCATCGCGATCGTCGAACAGTTCGGCGGTCACCGGCCGCGGCTCTTCGGCAGCGTCGCCCGGGGCGAGGACGGCCCGGGCAGCGACGTCGACCTGATGATCGACCTCGACCCGGGGCTCGGCATCTTCGCGCTCATGCGCATCCAGGACGCCGCCGAGCGGCTCCTCGGGGTCCGCGTCGACGTCGTCGACGCAGCGGGCATGGCTCCCGAGGTCGTCCGGACCGCGGTGCCGTTGTGACCCCGCACCCGGCGGTCCGCCGGGCCGTCGGCGACCGCATCGACGACGTCATCCGGGCCTGCGAGGCGATCCGGCGCTACGTGGACGACGAGCGGCTGCCCGAGGACCTGGTGCACGACGCCGTGCGGATGCGCCTGGTCGAGATCGGCGAGGCGGTGCGGATGCTCCCCGCCCCGGTCACCGCAAGCGAGCCCGGCATCCCCTGGTCGCAGGTGTCCGACCTGGGGGAACGGCTCACGCGCCGGTACTTCGACACCACCCGTGCGCTGGTGGTCGGCACCGCGCGAACGGACGTCCCGCACCTCGCCGACGCCGCGAAGCGGCTGCGCGCCGCCCAGCCCTGACGGCAGGTGCAGCGCGAGACGCCGGCGTCTTGCGCCGACGCCGTCATGTGCCGTGAGACGCCGCCGGATTCCGCGGCGTCTTCCCGAGACGCCGGCGTCTCGCATCCACGGACCACCCACCGGACTGGAGGCACGGATCGCCACCTGCGCCGCGCCTCCCGGCCGCCGTGTGGTCGGCCCGCGGACGGCGCAGGACGGCCCCGTCTCGCCGAGGCGAGACGGGGCCGTCCGTGGTGCTGGGGAGATCAGCCCTTCTTGGCGAGCTCCTCGAGGGTGTCGTTGCCCTTGTAGGCCTCGACGGCGTTGTCCTTGGTGACCAGGACCGGCGTGAGCTCGATCGCGGGGACCGTCTTCTTGCCGTTGTAGTTGTTCGTCTTGTCCATCTTGGTGTCGGGCTTGTCGCCCTTCGACAGCGTGGAGACGAGGTCGACGGCCGCCTGGGCCTCCTTCGACGTGTCCTTGAAGATCGTCGAGTACTGCGTGCCCTGCATGATGAGCGGGATGGACGCGGTCTCGGAGTCCTGGCCCGTCACGACGGGGTTGTCCTTGCCGGCGGCCTTGGTCGCGGTGAGGATCGCACGGGCGAGGGTGTCGTTCGGCGACAGGACGCCGTCGAGCTCGGTGTCACCCGTGTAGTACTGCGCGAGCAGGTCGGTCATGCGCGACTGGGCCTTCTGCGCGAGCCAGCCCTGCGTGACGACCTTCTGGAACGTGGTCTGACCGGAGACGACCTTGATCGTGCCGTCGTCGATCTTCGGCTGCAGGACGTCCATCGCACCGTTGAAGAACACGGTGGCGTTGGCGTCGTCCGGCGAACCGGCGAAGAGCTCGACGTTGTACGGCTTGTCGCCCTTCTTCTCCTCGAGGCCCTTGAGCAGCGCCTCGGCCTGGAGCTGGCCGACCTTGAAGTTGTTGAACGCCACGTAGTAGTCGACGTTCTTCGTGTTCAGGATGTTGCGGTCCCAGGCGATGACGACGGCGCCGCGGTCCTTGGCGGACTTGACCTGCGCGGTCAGCTGCGAACCGTCGGCGGCACCGATGATGACGGCCTTGGCGCCCTTGGTGATCATGCCGGAGATCTGCGACTGCTGGTCGGGCACCGGGTTGCCGGCGTTGGCGTACTGGATGTCGGCCTTGAAGCCGGCGTCCTCGATCGACTTCTTGAACGCGGCACCAGCGAGGACCCAGTTCTGCGAGGTCTTGGCCGGCAGGGCGACGCCGATGAGGTCGCCCTTCTTGATGGTGCTGCTGCTGCCGGCGTCGTCGGACGAGCCGCGCGACGAGCAGCCGCTGAGGGCGAGGCCCGCGATGAGCGCCAGGCTGAGGCCGGCGACGATCTTCTTGCGCATGTGAGTGCTTTCTCTTCGTTGAGGAGGTGTGGGGCCGAGGCCCCGGTGTGGGGAGTTGGGACTAGGGGAGGGTCGGCTTGTCGGGCTGACCGTCGATCGACCGCGGCTGCTGGGCGGCCACCGTGTTCTCCTCGGTGTCCTTCCGCTGGAACTGCCGCATCATGCCCCCGATGAGGGACGGACGACCCTGCGACTTCGAGTAGACGTCGAAGGCGACGGCGACGAGCAGGACGAGACCGCGGATGATCTGCACCTGGTTGGACTCGAGGCCCATCAGCTGCAGGCCGTTCGACAGCAGCGCCATCACGAGACCACCGATGATCGAGCCGGAGATCGTGCCGACACCACCGGCGACCGCTGCACCACCGACGAACACGGCGGCGATCGCGTCGAGCTCCCAGCCGGTGCCGTCCGCGGGGCCCGAGGCGCCCGAGTAGGCGACGAACACCATGCCGGCGATCGCGGCGAGGACCGACATGTTCATCATGACGAAGAAGTTGACCTTCTTCGCCGAGACGCCGGACAGGATCGCGGCGTTGGCGTTGCCACCGACGGCGTAGACCTGGCGACCGAAGATCGTGTTCTTCGTGACGAAGCCGTAGACGATGGTCAGGACCCCGAGGATGATCGCGACGATCGGGACCGAGGTGCCGACCGGACCGGCGCCGAACAGGTACGTGGCGACGAGCGTGACGGCGACCAGGATGCCGGTGCGGACGATCGAGACCCACAGCGGCGGGACCTCAGCCTGCATCTTCCGGCGGCGGGCACGGCCACGGGCCTCGATGATGATGAGCGCGAGGATCGTGACGAGCCCGATGAGCAGGGTGCCGTTGCTGTAGCCGAAGTCGGGGCCGAAGTCACCGAGGAAGCCGGCGCCGATCGGGGTGAAGTCGTTCGGCACGGGGACGGACGTCGAGTTGCCGATGATCTGGTTCACGCCACGGAAGATGAGCTGACCGGCCAGCGTCACGATGAAGGCCGGGACCTTCACGAACGCCACCCAGAAGCCCTGCCAGGCGCCGATCGCGGCGCCGCAGGCCAGGCCCAGGATGATCGCGGCCCACACCGGGAAGTTCCACACGGACATGGACTGCGCCACGACGATGCCGACGACGGCCGCGACCGAACCCACCGACAGGTCGATGTGCCCCGCGATGATGACCATGACCATGCCGAGCGCCAGGATCAGGATGTAGGAGTACTGCAGGAACAGGTTGATGACGTTGGTCGGCTCGAGGATGAGCCCCTTCGTCGTGACCGCGAAGAACGCGAGCAGCACGATGAGGGCGATGATCATGCCGTACTGGCCGATCGAGTTGCCCTTGCCGAAGAGCAGTTTCAGGTTGTTCATGAGGCGGTGGCGCCCTTCCGCGCGGAGGTCATGCTGCGCATGAGCGATTCGGGATCGGCCTGGTCGGCCGGGAGGTCAGCGGTGATCTGGCCCTCGAAGATGGTGTAGATCCGGTCGGAGAGACCGAGGAGTTCGGGCAGCTCGGACGAGATGAGGATGATGCCCTTCCCCTCGGCCGCGAGCTGCTGGATGATCCCGTAGATCTCGAACTTGGCGCCCACGTCGATGCCGCGGGTGGGCTCGTCGAGGATCAGGATGTCCGGGTCGGTGAACATCCACTTGGACAGGACGACCTTCTGCTGGTTGCCACCAGAGAGCTTGCCGACGTTGTCCTCGACGCTCGGCACCTTGGTGCGGAGCATCTTGCGGTACTTCTCGGCGACCGAGTACTCCTCGAGCGAGTCGACGACACCGGCCTTCGAGATCTTCTGCAGGTCGGCGGCGACCGTCGAGCGCTTCACGGTGTCGAGCAGGTTCAGGCCGAGCGCCTTGCGGTCCTCGGAGACGTAGCCGATGCCGTTCTCGATCGCCTGCTGGACGTTCGTGACCTTGATCTCGCGGCCGTCCTTGATGATCTGGCCGTCGAGCCAGGTGCCGTAGGAGCGACCGAACAGGCTCATCGCCAGCTCGGTGCGTCCGGCGCCCATCAGGCCGGCGAAGCCGACGATCTCGCCCTTGCGGACGTGGAAGTTCGACGCCTTGCAGACCAGACGCGACGGGTCGATCGGGTGCTGCACGGTCCAGTTGCGGACCTCGAAGAAGGTCTCGCCGATCTTCGGGGTGCGGTCGGGGAAACGCGACTCGAGCGAGCGGCCGACCATGCCGCGGATGATGCGGTCCTCGTTGACGCCGTCCGCCTTGACGTTGAGCGTCTCGATGGCCTTGCCGTCACGGATGATCGTGATCTCGTCCGCGATCTGCTCGATCTCGTTGAGCTTGTGGCTGATGATGATGCTCGCGATGCCCTTGGCCTTCAGCCCGACGATCAGGTCGAGCAGGTGTTGCGAGTCGTTCTCGTTGAGCGCGGCGGTCGGCTCGTCGAGGATCAGCAGCTTGACGTCCTTGTGCAGGGCCTTCGCGATCTCGACGAGCTGCTGCTTGCCGACACCGATGTTCTTGATCTGCGTGTCCGGGTCGTCGGCCAGGCCGACGCGGGCGAGCAGGTCCTGCGCACGGAGCTGCGCGGCGGTCCAGTTGATGACGCCAGCGCGGCTCGGCTCGTTGCCCAGGAACAGGTTCTCGGTGATCGAGAGCTCCGGGACGAGCGCCAGCTCCTGGTGGATGATGACGATGCCGGCCTGCTCGGACTGCTTGATGTTCGAGAAGCGGACTTCCTCGCCCTCGTAGACGATCTCGCCGCTGTAGGTGCCGTACGGGTAGACGCCCGACAGGACCTTCATCAAGGTCGACTTGCCGGCGCCGTTCTCGCCGCAGATCGCGTGGATCTCGCCGGCGCGGACGCTGAGGGAGACGTCGGCCAGCGCCTTCACACCAGGGAACTCCTTGGTGATCGAGCGCATCTCGAGGATCGTCTCGGGTGCGGTGATCGACCGGGTCTCGAGGCCGGTGTCGATCGGGGTTGACGCCACAGTGCATCTCCTTCTGCCGCTTCGGTGCGGCAGTGTGTTCGGGTGGTTCTGCTGCGGCAGCGAAAGCACAGGGGGCCTGTGTGGACTTCGTTGTCGCGTCCGGATCCGGCGCGGTGTGACGCTCATGTGAACGGTCACATCGGCTGGACGGAGGCAATTTACGCACAGCCTCGGTGCGGCTGTCAATTCGGATTGGTCGCGTTTTCGTAACGGCGTGCGTGATCCGGAGGGAACGTCCCCCGGGCTGGGGCCAGGGGCCTCCGGAGCACGCGTTCGTTGCGTGGATCCGCATGCTGCGGACGGGAGGCGCGTGGCGGCGCCGACACGGGCCTCCCGTCCGGTTCGTGGGCGCGTCCGGAGCCGCGCTCGCCGTGTCGGAGCGGGCGTCCCTGGCGCTTCCGGGCATCCCTGGTCGGAAGTTCGTGGCAGGGATGCCCGTTTGCGGCAGGTACTCCGCCGCCGCCGGCCCCGAGCACGTCAGCGCGTGCGGGGTGCGCTCGTCGAAGCGCGCACGACCAGCTGCGGGACGATGTCGATCGGGCGGAGGAGCTCGCCCTCACTCGGCAGCAGCAGGTCCACGCAGCGACGCCCGAGCTCGGCGAAGTCGACCTGCACCGTGGTGAGCGGCGGCCAGAAGTGCTTCGCCTCGGGGATGTCGTCGTAGCCGACCACGGACAGGTCCCCCGGGACGTCGAGCCCGTACGAGCGCGCCGCGTGCATGACGCCGAGCGCCATCTGGTCGTTCGAGCAGAAGATCGCGGTGCAGTCCCGCCACCGCAGCAGCTCGCGGCCGGCGTGGTAGCCGAAGTCGGCGGTCCAGTCGCCCAGGATCGGCGGGGCGACGGCCATGTCGCGGTCGGACATCTCGCGCAGGAACCCCTGCATGCGGGCGTCGGCCTCGATCCAGTCCTGTGGGCCGGCGATGTGCCGGACGTACTCGTGTCCCAGGTCGAGCAGGTGCGCGGTCGCGAGTCGTGCGCCCTCCATCTGGTCCACCCACAGGGCCGTGGGGTCCTCGCCGACGCTGGCACGCATGGTGACGTAGGGGGTGCGGATTCCGAGCTCGGCGATCAGGTCGAAGACCCGCTGCTGGGGCGCGATGACGACGATGCCCTCGACGTCCAGGTCGAGCAGGTGTCCGAGCCCTTCACGCACGGCGGCGTCGGTCGCCTCGGCGATGTTCGCCGTCGTGACGGAGTAGCCGCGCAGCATCGCGGCGTCCTCGATCGCCTGCAGTGCGACCGCGGGACCGTAGTGGGCGCGACGGGCCGTCAGGACGCCGATCGTGTGCGTCCGGCTCGTCACCAGGGCGCGCGCGGCCCGGTTCGGCCGGTACTGCAGCTGCTCCATGGCCGCCAGGACCTTGTCGCGCGTCTCGGCCCGGATCGCGTCCGAGTTGTTCAGCACCCGCGAGACGGTCTGGTGCGAGACGCCCGCGATCCGTGCGACGTCACGGATGCTGGGCGAACGCGGTTGCTGTGTCCGCGATGACGCCATTGCTGCTCGTTTCCGCCCGGGTGTCGTGGCACATCGATGTGCACGTTCACATCCGGGCCAGATCATTATGCACGTCCAGCGGATCGGCGCCACCTGTGCGCCGATCCGCCGTCCGCTCAGAGCCAGTTGCGCTTGCGGAAGATCGCCCAGAGCACGCCCATCAGCAGGAGCATGCCGAGGATCGCGACCGGGTAGCCGTAGTGCCAGTGCAGCTCGGGCATGTGGTCGAAGTTCATCCCGTAGACACCGGCGATCAGGCCGGGCGCGAACAGGATCGCCGCCCACGACGAGATCTTCTTGACCTCCTCGCCCTGGCGGTGTGCTGCCCGGGCGAGTTGCCGGCTCTCCTCGCCCTGCGCCAGGCTCGCGCTGGTCATCCGCCGCATCGCCTCGTTCTGCTCCTGCGACACCAGGGTGGCGTGCAGGGTAAGGGCGTTCTCGAGCAGGGCGCGGAACGAGTCGACCTGCTCGGTGACGCGGAGCGCGTGGTCGTGCACGTTGCGGAGCCGGTGCTGTACGTCGTCGTCCACGCCGTACTTGTCGGCACCGCGGAGCAGCCCGGTCACCATCGCGGGCACCGGGGTGGTCGCGCGCTGGAACGCCAGGACCTCGCTGAGCAGCTGGTAGATGCGCTTCGAGACCCCGGGGTCGACCTGCCCGGCGAACAGCTGGTCCTCGATGGCGTCGATCTGCTCCTGCAGCACCTGGACGACGGGCCCGTACCCGTCGACGACCTCGTCGAGCACGGCCGCGGTGACCGCCTCGGACCCCTTCGCCAGGAACTCCGGGTCCGCCTCGACCTGTGCCCGCAGTGCCGCCAGGTCGGGGCGCGCGGCGTGCCGGACGCTGACGACGAAGTGGTCGCCGACGAACAGGTGGACCTCGCCGAACTCCACGGTGCCCTCGGACGGGTCGAACCAGGCCGGCCGGAGCACCAGGAACAGGGTGTCGCCGTACCGCTCGAGCTTGGCGCGCTGGTGCCCCTTGCGGGCGTCCTCGACGGCGTTCTCGTGCAGGTCGAACTCGGTGGCGACGGCCTCGAGCTCGTGCGGGTCGGGCCGGAGCAGCCCGATCCAGGTCAGGTCACCACGAGCCGGGCGCGACAGGGTCGACGGAGACTCCACGCGGCGTCCCCGGACGTAGATCGCGTTGTCGATCATTGCCATGTGCGTGCTCCTTCGGTGGGGAGCAGGCGGGCGCGATGGCACCCCGGAGGCGATCCGGGGCGGGGCAGGGTCAGCGAACGGGCGCGACGACCGACACGGGCGGCCGGCCCGATCGAGGATGGTCACCCGACATCGCGCCTCACCTGCCCTTCTCATCTCGTCGTGGCGGCGCCCAGAGCGCTGCCGACCGTCGAGCGTACGCCTGCGGCGTGGGTCGGACAACTTCGATCTCGGCTTTCCACATCGGTCATGAGAACCCTTGCTGCACCCCGACCCGGACGCTAGTGTCCTGATATCCAGAACACTGGATGCCAACACGAAGGAGTGTCATGGTCAAGAAGCAGTCGCCCACCATCGGGATCATCCTGGCGTCGATCGGGTGCGTCGCCTTGTCGTTCGCCCCGGGGTTCCGCGATGTCGCCGTCGTGTGGTGGCTCCTGGGCGCCGCTGGCATCGGCACAGCGTCGATCCGTGAGATGCGACCGAGGCGTCCCCGTCAGAAGAGCACGCTGGCACTCTCGGGGGTGGCGTTCGTCGCCGCGGCCGCCGCAGCGATCGCGCTCGTCGGCGTCGTGGCGCCGGCACGAGTCGACGCGTCGAGCGCGGTGACGGTCACGGACCCCTCCGGCACAGGACGGCTCGTCCAGCTCGCTTCGCAGCTCCGAGTCGAAGGGCGCAACCGGAGTTCGAATGCGGTCTCGGCGGCTCGGGAAGCGGGGTACTCCGCACGCTCAGGGCTGCGACCTGACTGGGCTGGTGCCACTGCCTACACCTACGAGGGCGCCGACGTCGTCTCGGTCCCGCTCCTCGGGACCGACGTCCCGGAGATGACGAAGCTCTCGTTCGTGACCGTGGACGGTGAGACGACCATCACCGAGATGGCCTCCGCGATGACGTCCGCAACCGTGGTGCACTTCGCGATGTGGCAGGACGGTCAGCTGACCAAGAACGTGGACCTCACACAGGGAACCGAAGCGGAGCAGGCATCGTCCGTCGGGACGTACGGCCTCGACTGGAAGCGACTGAACAACTGCCGCAACAGCATCGGGATCAGCTGGGCGGTGATCGCAGTCCTCGGTGTCGCGTGCGGCGCAGCCTGCGCGACCATGGTGCTCTGCGCTCCGTGTCTCGCCGCGGCGGCTGGCTTCACGACGGGCACGATCGCGAAGTGCGTGTCGAACGCCTGGTCCTGAGCGGCCCGGTAGGGGCCTGGCAGGCGTCGCTGTCCACCCTGCCAGGCCGCAACGGCCGGCTCCGCGCAGCGCCGGCAGCGCGCATTCGCGCAGTCGCTCAGGCGCAGGTGCACACGCAGACGCAGCAGCGTCAGCGCGTGACGTGCAACCCAGCGGTCTCGAGCTCGGCCAGCTGCCACCCGAGCCACGGGCTCCAGGCGAACGGCGCACCGGCGACGGCCTGCCTGAGAGAATCCTCGGACAGCCAGGCCCACTCGGCGACCTCGTCGTCCGCGGGCGCCGGGGTGTCGTCGGTCACGGCACGGAAGACGGGGCAGACCTCGTTCTCCACGATGCCCGACGCGTCGACCGCGCGGTACCGGAACTCCGGCAGCACGACCTCGACGTCACGGATGGTGATGCCGAGTTCGCGAGCGGCGCGACGGGCGATCGCGTCCTCGAAGGACTCGTCCGGACCGGGGTGACCGCAGAAGGTGTTCGTCCACACCCCCGGCCAGGTCTTCTTCGACAGCGCTCGTCGGGTCACCAGGACGTCGCCGTCGGTGTTCCGGACGTGGCACGAGAAGGCCAGGTGCAGGGGCGTGTGGGCAGTGTGGACCGTGAACTTGTCCGCCGTGCCGATCGGGGTACGGTCGTCGGACAGGAGCACCACGGATTCAGGGAAAGCGTTCATCTGAGTCGATAGGTTAGGCCAATGAGCGAGGAAGCGACCACCGTGCCGCACATCGACCTCGCGCTCGTCGACGACTGCCTCGAGCGCTTCTTCGCCGTGTCGTCGGCGCGCGCCGAGCGCTACGGCCGACCGTCGGAAGAGCTGTGGCGCGTGCTCCGCAAGGCGAGCATGGGCGGCAAGCGCTTCCGGCCGCGCATGGTCATGACCGCGTACGCCGGCATGGGCGGCACCGACGCGCACGCCGCCGCCAACGTCGCGGCGGCCTACGAACTCCTGCACACCGCGCTGGTGGTGCACGACGACGTCATCGACCGTGACTGGTCGCGCCGCGGGCAACCGAACGTCGCCGGGTCGTTCCGTGACAACGGGACGACGGGTGGCCTGCCGTTGCCGACCGCCGAGCACCGGGGGATGAGCGCCGCCGTGATCGCCGGTGACCTGGCGCTCGCCGGGGCACCTCGGTTCATCGAGGCCGCGGGCGTCGACGGCACCCGGCGTGAGCGGTTGCTCGAGCTGTTCGACGAGGCCGTGTTCGCCAGCGCCGCCGGCGAGATGACCGACGTCGACCTGGCACTCGGGGTGATGCCGACGGTGGACGAGGTCCTGGCGATGGAGCGGGCGAAGACGAGCGTGTACTCGTTCGAGGCGCCGCTGCAGTCCGGAGCGGTACTGGCCGGCGCCGACGAGGAGATCGTCACCGCCCTCGGTGCCTTCGGCCGCGAGATCGGCATCGCCTACCAGATCGTCGACGACCTGCTCGGGGTGTTCGGCGACGAGACCATGACCGGCAAGACCGTGCTCGGCGACCTGCGCGAGGGCAAGCGCACCATGCTCATCGCGTACGCGGCGACCACCGACTGCTGGCCCGACCTCGAGCCGTACCTTGGTGACCCGGACCTGACCGAGGCCCGCGCGGACGAGGTCCGTGCGACCCTGGTGTCCTGCGGTGCGCGCGGCGCCGCGGAAGCACGTGTCGCTGACCACACCGCACTCGCCCGGGCCGAGCTCGCCCGGCTGCCGTACGAACTCGCCGACCGCCTGGAGGCCCTCGTGACCGAACTCGTGGAGCGCGCCCGGTGACCCACAGCACCACCACGGCGACCGGATCCCGTCCGGCTCGCCTCCAGCTCTACGACGCGACGGCCGAGGCCGCGTCGGGTGTCGTCATCGACCGGTACTCCACGTCCTTCGGCCTGGCGAGCCGCATGCTCGCCCGCGACACGCGCGAGCACATCCGCAACGTCTACGCGCTGGTCCGCGTCGCGGACGAGGTCGTCGACGGCCCCGCGACCGAGGCCGGGCTCGACCGCGAGCTCGCCCGGACCGTGCTCGACGAGCTCGAGGCCGACACCGAACGGGCCATCGCGCTCGGCTTCTCGGTGAACCCGGTGGTCCACGCCTTCGCCCGCACCGCCCGCACCACCGGCTTCGGCGCCGAGCTCACCGCCCCGTTCTTCGCCTCGATGCGCATGGACCTCGAGCGCACCGAGCACGACGACGCCTCGTTCGACGCGTACGTGTACGGCTCGGCCGAGGTCGTGGGCCTGATGTGCCTGCGTGCGTTCGTGTACCGCGCGGGCAAGCCGACGTTCGACCAGGCCGAGCTCGTCGCCGGGGCGCGTGCGCTCGGTGCGGCGTTCCAGAAGGTGAACTTCCTGCGTGACCTGCACGCCGACTTCGAGGTGCTCGGTCGCTCGTACTTCCCGGGCGTCGACATCCGTTCCTTCGACGAGGCCACGAAGCACCGCCTGGTCGCCGACGTGCAGGCCGACCTCGACCACGCCGCGCGGACGATCCGCCTGCTGCCGGCCGATGCCCGCAACGCCGTCGGGCTCGCACACGCGCTCTTCCAGGAACTCAACGACCGACTCGCGCGCACCCCGGCGAGCCGTCTCGTCACGACGCGCGTGCGCGTCCCCAACCCGGTGAAGGTCCGCCTCGCGGCACAGGTCCTCGCCGGACGCGGACCGCTCCGGTCGCGCGCAACCACCCACCGGCCGGGAGGCTCGTCATGACCCCGCCCCGCGCCTCCCGACCGAAGACGGTCGCCCCCACCACCCGGCGCAAGGTGCCGGCACGTCGTGCCGTCGTCATCGGCGGCGGCATCAGCGGCCTGGCGGCCGCTGCGCTGCTCGCCCGCGACGGCTTCTCGGTGACGGTGCTCGAGCAGCGCACGCAGCTCGGCGGCCGTGCCGGTTCGTGGGAGCAGGACGGGTTCCGGTTCGACACCGGGCCGTCGTGGTACCTCATGCCCGAGGTGTTCGACCACTTCTTCCAGCTGCTCGGCACGTCAGCCGAGGCCGAGCTCGACCTGGTGAAGCTCGACCCCGGCTACCGCGTCTACAGCGAGGGCCACGACGAGCCGATCGACCTGCGCGCCGACGCCGAGGCCAACATCGAGCTGTTCGAGTCCATCGAGCCCGGTGCCGGCGAGCGGATGCGGAAGTACCTGGCGTCGGCCGAGGACACCTACCGGATGGCCGTCCGCCGGTTCCTGTACACGACGTTCCAGGACCTCACGAAGCTCGCGGCACCCGACGTGCTCCGGCGCCTGCCGAAGCTCGCGCGCCTGCTGCTCGAGCCGCTCTCGACCTTCGCCGAGACCGCCGTGCGCGATCGCCGCCTGTGGCAGATCCTCGGCTACCCGGCGGTGTTCCTCGGCACGAGCCCGTACGCGGCGCCGAGCATGTACCACCTGATGAGCCACCTGGACCTGTCCGACGGCGTGCTCTACCCGAAGGGCGGCATCACCGAGGTGATCTCCGCCGTCGAGCGGGTCGCCCGTGCCGAGGGCGCGAAGATCATCGCCGGTGCGAAGGTCGAACGGATCGTCGTCGAGGACGGCGTCGCCACCGGTGTCGTCCACCGCGACCGCGACGGCGTGCAGCACACGGCCCCCGCGGACCTCGTGGTCAGCGCGGCCGACCTGCAGCACACCGAGATGCAGCTGCTCGAGCGGGAGCACCGCACCCACGGTGCCGACCACTGGAAGAAGCGCGACCCGGGGCCGAGCGCGGTGCTCGTGTACCTGGGCATCGACGGTCCGACGCCGGGGCTGCTGCACCACACCCTGATGTTCACCGCGGACTGGAAGGCCAACTTCGGCGCGATCTTCGGGGACGACCGGCACGTGCCGGACCCCGCCTCGATCTACGTCTGCGCCCCGTCCGAGACCGACCCGAGCGTCTCCCCGCCCGGCACCAGCAACCTGTTCATCCTGGTGCCCCTGCCCGCCGACCTGTCGATCGGCAAGGGCGGCATCGACGGCGCCGGTGACTACCAGGTCGAGCAGATCGCCGACCGTGCGATCGACGTGCTGGCCGAGCGTGCCGGGGTGCCGGACCTGCGCGACCGCATCCGGGTCCGTCGCACCATCGGGCCCCGCGACTTCGCCGACGACCTGAACGCCTGGAGTGGCTCGATGCTCGGTCCGGCGCACACGCTGAAGCAGAGCGCGTTCTTCCGCGAGAAGAACGCGTCGAAGAAGGTCGAGGGGCTGTACTACGTCGGCGCCTCGACGATCCCGGGCATCGGTCTGCCGATGTGCCTGATCAGCGCCGAGGTCCTGCTCAAGCGCATCCACGGCGACCGGAGCACCGAGCCGCTGCCGACACCCCTCGGGGCCCCGAGGGACCGGACCGAGACCGCCTGATGCCCGGGCTGTACCTCGCCGGCCTGGTGGTGTCCCTGCTCGGCATGACCGTGCTGGACGCCCGCTTCCGGTTGTTCTTCTGGCGGGCGCCGTGGCGGGCGGCGGCCGTGACGGTCGTCGGGGTCGCGTTCTTCATGGTGTGGGACATCGCCGGTGTCGCGGCCGGCATCTTCTTCATCGGGCCGCAGAACCTGCTCACCGGGGTGCTCCTGGCGCCCGAGGTCCCGCTCGAGGAGCTCTTCTTCCTGCTGCTGCTCTGCTACTCGACGATGGACCTGGTCGGGTTCGTCCGGCCGCTCGTCCAGCGGGCGACCGACCGGCGGCAGGCGTGAACGGCGCCGGGGCGTACGCGCTCCTGGCCCTGCCGTTCTTCGGCGTCACGGCCGCCGTCGGCGTCATCGCCGGGGTCGTCGCCGCGCGCCGTGCACGCGCCGCGGGTCGGCTGCCCGCGGTGGGTCGCCGGGTCGCGGTGCTCACGTCCGTGATCGCGGGCATCGCGCTGCTGGTGATGACGATGGTGTTCGACAACGTCATCGTCACGCTGCGCATCGTCGCCTACGACCCCTCGCTCATCAGCGGTGCGAAGATCGGTGCGATCCCGGTCGAAGACCTCGCCTACGCGATGTCCGCCATCGTGCTGCTGCCCAGCCTGTGGGTCCTGTTCGACCGGACCGGCGCGCGCCCCGCGCCCCACCCGACCCCAGCACCAGCACCAGCACCAGCACCAGCGGAGCCAGCACCAGCAGAGGACACGAAGTGAACGCCAGCACCGCCTCCAGGCCGTCGACCCTGCGCGCCCTGTTCGTGTCGTCGCGGCCGATCAGCTGGGTGAACACCGCGTACCCGTTCGGCGCGGCGTACCTGCTCGGCAGCGGGGTCGGCGTCGAGGGCGGCGGCGGGTTTTCGCTGATCGCGTTCCTGGTCGGTGTCGTGTACTTCCTGGTGCCCTACAACCTGGCGATGTACGGCATCAACGACGTCTTCGACTACGAGTCCGACCTGCGCAACCCGCGGAAGGGCGGCGTCGAGGGCGCCCTGCTCGACAGGAGCGTGCACCGTGCCACGCTGTGGGCCGTCGTCGTCACGAACGTCCCCTTCCTCGTCGCGCTCGTGGTGCTCGGCGCGGTCAGCGGCAACGGTCCGTGGTCGTGGCTCGTCCTGGCGATCAGCGTCTTCGCGGTCATCGCGTACTCGGCGCCGGGGCTGCGGTTCAAGGAGAAGCCGTTCCTCGACTCGCTCACGTCGAGCACGCACTTCGTCTCGCCGGCGATCTTCGGTCTCGCCCTCGCGGGGCCGCACTGGACCGGCGAGCTCGTCGCCGTGTGCATCGCGTTCTTCCTGTGGGGCGTGGCCTCGCACGCGTTCGGCGCCGTGCAGGACGTCCTCGCCGACCGGGCCGGTGGCATCGGCTCCGTCGCCACCGTCATCGGTGCGCGGGCGACCGTGCGGCTGGCGTTCGTCGCGTACCTGGTCGCCGGCGTCGCCCTGCTGTTCTCGGCGTTCCCCGGGCCGATCGCCGCGATCGTGGTCCTCCCGTACGCGCTCAACGTGCTGCCGTGGTGGAACATCACCGACCAGGGCGCCGAGGCCGCGAACGCCGGCTGGAAGCGGTTCCTCTGGATCAACTACCTGGCGGGCTTCATCGTCACGATGGCACTCATCGCGTACGCCTACACGCACTGACAGACTGGACGCACGCACCGCGGCGACCGTGGTGCGACACCAGCCACGACGGCAGCCACGAAGGAGTGCACGCATGAGCGTCCGGATCATCCACGTCGGTCTCGGAGGGTGGGGCGGTAACTGGGCCCGCACCGCCATCCCAGAGGTGTCGGAAGTGCAGGTGGTCGGGATCGTCGACCCGTCGGCGCCGACGCTCGAGGCCGTGCGGACCGACCTCGGGCTCCCGGCCTCCGCCGCGTTCGCGTCCCTGACCGAGGCGCTCGCCACGGTCGAGGCCGATGCCGTCGTCATCACCGCCCCGGCCGTGACGCACGTGCCGCTCGCGCTCGAGGCGCTCGAGGCCGGCAAGCACGTCCTGGTCGAGAAGCCGTTCGCGAACACCACCGACGAGGCCGTCACCGCGGTCCGCCGCGCCGAGGAGCTCGGCCTGGTGCTGCAGGTCAGCCAGAACTACCGCTGGTACCCGGCACCGCGGGTCGTGCAGGAGATGCTCGAGGCCGACGTCGTCGGTGAGGTCTCCGCGATCAACGTCGACTTCCGGCAGTGGGACAACGACCAGCCCGCCGAGACGTACCCGCACTACCGGTTCCCGCACGCGATGATCAACGACATGGCGATCCACCACTTCGACCTGCTCCGGATGATCACCGGGCAAGAGGCCGTTCGCGTCTTCGCCAAGGCCAGCTACCCCGCCTACAGCAAGTACCAGGACGAAGCGGTCGCCTCGATGATCATCGAGCTCGACGGCGGCACGGTCGTCAACTACCGCGGCAGCTGGCTGAGCCGCGGCCCGCGCACCGCGTGGGCCGGCGAGTGGAGCATCGAGGGTGAGGACGGCGAAGTCTGGTTCACGAGCCGCGACGGCGAGCCGAACGCCGTTGCCGGCGACCGGGTGACCGTCCGCCGCACCCAGGACGACGAGGCCGAAGTGGTCGAGCTCCCCGTGCTCGCACACACCGACCGCCAGGGCGGCCTGCAGGCGTTCGCCCGCTCGGTGCAGGGCGGTCCCGCCCCGGAGACGAGTGGGCGCGACAACCTGCGGAGCCTCGCGCTGATGGAGGCCGCCGGCCGCTCCGCGGCGTCCGGCCTGCCCGAGGACGTCGTCGTCCCGTCCTGACCGCACCCACCGACGGCCTGGAGGCACGGGGCGGGCCCGCACCGCGCCTCCAGGCCGTCGTCGGTCGCTCCACCGCGTCGGGGACCTTTCGCGCTCACCGACAGTCCACGCGTCGGAGCGCCCGTGACGTGTCGCTGCGCGCATGGACTCGCGAGCTGGTCTCGCGTCAGGCGGCGCCCGCCGCCCGCCGCGCCTGCGCGACGGCCCGCCGCACGCCGAGCGACCAGGCTGGCCCGTGGCCCGGCAGCACGTGCTTCGCCTCGGTGTCCGCCAGCAGCTCGAGCGACGCGACCGCCGTGTCGACGTCCGACGTCGCCGCAGGTGCGACGATCCGCGGTCCGATCCCGCCGGTGTACGGGTCGAAGGTGACGAGCGCGTCCCCGGCGATCACGGCGTCGCGGTCGGCGAAGTGCAGGGCCACGTGCCCGTCGGTGTGCCCGGGGGTCTCGATGATCCACGGGGTGCCGGGCACGTCGGCGCGGTTCTCCAGCGGCTCGGTGTCGGCGATGCCGTCGACCGTGGCCGCACCGGCGAGCAGCATCCGACCCAGGGGACGCAGGCCGCCCGGGTGCAGCGCCACGAACCCGAAGCGGTTCGCCTGGGGCCGGTACGAGTACGGGTGCGCGGCGAGGAGCCGGTCGCCCGGGTGCACGAAGACGGGCGTGCCCCAGTCGCGGTGCATCCGTGCAGCGGTTCCGACGTGGTCGAAGTGCCCGTGCGTGAGCAGCAGGCCCTCCACCCGATCGGGCGTGTAGCCCAGGTCGTGCACGGCGAGCTGCAGGTGCGGCCACGCGGCGGGCAACCCCGCGTCGATGACGAGCAACCGGTCGCCGGTCTCGACGAGGTACGTGTTGGTGTGTGCGATCTCGAGGCGGTGGATCCCCTCGGCGGTGTCCCGGAAGAGCATGTGCGGCACGGTAGGCGCGGGCTGCTGGGCAGCATCCCGGGTGGGACGTGTACGAAATGGGGAATGGCCAAGGACAGTCTGCCCGAGCTCGAACTCGCCAACGTGCGCACGCGCGAGCGCATCACGGACACCGTGACGGAGCTGAAGCGGCGCGCGGACCTGCCCGCCCGCACCCGTCTGGCGGTCGCCAAGACGAAGCAGCGGTGGCACCGCGACCCCACGCCCCTGGTGGCGATGGGGCTGACCGGCCTGACCGGTGTCGCGGCGATCGTCCTCGGTGTCGCGCTCCGGAACAAGCCCGCCGGGCACCTGGCGCAGCCGCCGGCGAGCTCGGCCTTCACCGCGCTGCTGCCGTTCGGCGCTCGGGGTGACGCCCCGTCGGCGCAGGAGCGGTCGCAGGGCGGTCGGAAGGGTCGCAAGGCACGGGCGAAGGCCGCCGAGGAAGCCCTCGAGCGTGACCCGGCGCACCGGGGCCGCGTGAAGCAGCAGGTCGGCATCGCCGCGGTGCAGCGACGCGCGAACAAGAACCGCAAGCAGGCGGTCAAGCGGTCGAAGGCGGCCGTGAAGGCGAGAGGCTAGTCCCATGGCGCACGAAGAGCAGAAGCCGGACCCGGACGACTCCCGGAAGCCCGACAACCCCACCGACCTGAAGAAGCCGACGCTCGTCTACACGCTGAAGAAGACGCTGCGCGAGTTCACGAGCGACCAGTGCACCGACCTGGCCGCGAGCCTGACGTACTACTCGGTGCTCGCGCTGTTCCCCGGGCTGCTGGCGGTCGTGTCGCTGCTCGGCCTGGTCGGGCAGGCCGACAACACGATCAAGACCCTGCTGCAGATCATCGGCAACATCGGGTCCGACCAGGTCGTGGACCTGATCAGGGAGCCGCTCGAGGGGCTCGTCCGCTCGCCCGCCGCCCCGATCACGTTCATCGTCGGTGTCGTCGGCGCGCTCTGGTCGGCCTCCGGCTACGTCGGCGCCTTCGGCCGCTCGATGAACCGGATCTACAACGTCCGCGAGGGCCGGCCGATCTGGAAGCTCCGCCCGACCATGCTCGGCGTCACGGTGACCACCGTCGTCCTGCTCGTGGTCGGCCTGCTCGTGCTGGTGAGCGGGCCGCTCGCCCGGAGCTTCGGCGACGTCATCGGCCTGGGCGACGTCGCCGCGACCGTGCTGCTGATCGTGCAGTGGCCGATCCTGCTCGTCATCGCGATCATCGTCGTCGCGGTGCTCTACTACTGGTCGCCGAACGTCAAGCAGCCGAAGTTCCGCTGGGTCAGCGGCGGGTCGATCCTGGCGATCCTCATCTGGGTCATCGCCAGCGTCGGCTTCGGGTTCTACGTCGGGAACTTCTCGAACTACAACGCCACGTACGGCTCCCTGGGTGGGGTCATCGTGTTCCTGCTGTGGATCTGGATCACGAACAACGCCCTGCTCTTCGGTGCCGAGTTCGACGCCGAGATCGAGCGGGGCCGCGAGCTGCAGGCCGGCATCCGTGCCGAGGAGGACATCCAGCTCCCCGAGCGCGACACCCGCCAGATCGAGAAGCAGGACGAGCAGCGCGCGCAGGACGTGCTCGAGGGCATCCGCATCCGCCAGGGCGTCGACAACGACTGACCGTCGCGCGTCCGACCGGCGCTGACGGGCGCTCTCCGGTTCGGGACGCTACGGTGCGAGCGTGCCGTCCTTCCTCGAGGGGCTCCCGTTCCGGTGGCTCGTCCTCGCGCTCTTCGCGATCGTGTTCTGCCGTGCGCAGGCCACGTACTGGGTCGCGCGGCTCGCGGTGACGGGTGCGTCCCGCTCGCGGTGGGGCGGGTGGCTGCGGTCGCCGGCGGTCCGTCGTGGTTCGGCGCTGCTCGACCGCTGGGGCCTGCCCGTCGTCACGGTGAGCTTCGTGGTGGTCGGCCTGCAGACGGTGATGAACGCCGCAGCAGGGCTGGCACGGGTCGCCTGGTGGCGGTACACGATCGCGATGGTCCCTGGCTGCGTCGCGTGGGCCTTCCTGTACGCGACCGTCGGGCTCGCCGTGTTCTGGGCGGTCGTCGCGGCGCTCGCCGGCTCGCCGTGGGGCATCGTGGCGCTCGCTGGTCTCGTGGTCGTCGCCGGCGTCGCACTGACGGTCCTGCGTCGTCGCCGTGACCGCACAGGAGGTCCGGCCCGGCTTCCGTAGGCTGGCCTCCGTGACGACAGACCAGCTCCTGAACCGTCCGGTCGCCCTGGTGACCGGAGCCACCCGCGGCATCGGCCGCGCGATCGCCGCCGACCTCGGCCGCACCCACCACGTGCTCGTGGGTGGCCGATCCGCCGACGCCGTGGACGCCCTCGTGCAGGAACTGCCGAGCGCGGCGCCGTTCGTCGGTGACCTGGGCGCGGGCGAGGTCCCGGCGCTGCCGGCGCGGCTCGACGTGCTCGTGCACTCCGCCGGTGTCGAGCAGGGCACCACCGTCGCCGACACCCCGCGCGCGGTGTGGGAGCAGGTCTTCGCGACGAACGTGTTCGCGGTCGCCGAGCTCACCCGGCTGGCGCTGCCGGCACTGCGGGCGGCCCGGGGCATCGTCGTGCCGATCAACAGCGGCTCCGGGTTCCACTCGGGCCCCGGCGGTGGCGTGTACGCGGCGTCGAAGTTCGCGCTGCGGGCCTTCGCCGACGCCCTGCGCGAAGAGGAGCGGGCGAACGGCCTGCGGGTGTCGAGCGTCCACCCGGGCCGGACCGACTCGGACATGCAGCGGCAGCTCGTGGCGAAGCTCGGGGAGTCCTACGACACCGACTACTACCTGGCGCCGGAGGACGTGGCCGCCGCGGTCCGCACCGTCGTCGACCTGCCCGAGCGCGGCACCGTCGAGTCGCTCGCGATCCGACCGACCCGACGGCGCTGACGGCGACGGCGACGGCGCCGACGACCGACTACCGCAGCTCGATCCGTTCGTCGAGCTCGAGCCGTTCCAGGAACGTCTCGTCGTGGCTCACCACGACGAGTGCACCTCGGTAGGCCCGCAGCGCGTCCACGAGCTGGTCGACGCTCGTCAGGTCGAGGTCGTTCGTGGGCTCGTCGAGCACGAGCAGCTGCGGCGGCGGGTCGGCGAGCACCAGGGCAGCCAGCGCAACCCGGAACCGCTCCCCGCCCGACAGGTCCCCGGCCGGACGGCCGACGGTGTCGCCGCGCACCAGGAACTTCGCCAGCCGGTTCCGGACCTCGGCGACGGGCACGTGCGGGGCGTCCCGGCGCACGTTGTCGAGCACCGTGGCGGTGTCGTCCAGGCTGTCCTTCCGCTGCGGCAGGTACGCGATCCGGTCGACGTGGGCGACGGCCGTGGTCGCCGGCAGCGGGTGCTCCCGGGCCGCGGGGTCGCCGACGAGCTGCTCGAGCAGCGTGGACTTGCCGACGCCGTTGTCCCCGGTGACGGCGATCCGTTCCGGCCCCTGCACGATGACGTCCCGTCCGCGGACGGTCACGGTGGCGATCCGACGCGATGCCGGCACGTCCGGGTCGGGCAGGGTGACGTGGATCGACTCGTCGTCGCGCAGACGGAGTTCGGCCTCACGCTTGGACGCAAGTGCGGCAGCTTCGTCGTCCGCGTACCCGACGCGCAGACGACCGGCGGTCTCCTGCGCCTTCTTCCGCTGCTCGTTCGCCAGGATCTTCGGCATCGAGCGGCCCGCCTTCTCGCCCGCCTTGGCACGACGGGCGATCTTCGTCTCCGCCTCGATGCGCTGCCGCTTCTCGGTACGGTGCCGCTGCTCGGCGACCCGGACCTCGCGCTCGACGGCAGCCTGCTGCACGGCGAGGTGCTCCTCGAACGCGCTGAAGGTCCCGCCGAACACGGTCATCGACCCGGCGCGGAGCTCCACGGTCTCGTCGACGTGTTCCAGGAGTTCCCGGTCGTGGCTGACGAGCACGAGGGTTCCGCGCCAGTCGTCGACCAGGTCGAGGAGCAGCCCGCGGGCCCGACGGTCCAGGTTGTTCGTGGGCTCGTCCAGGAACACGATCGGTCGCGCGCGCAACCGCACCCCGGCGACGGCGACGAGCACGGACTGCCCGCCGGACAGCGTCGACACCGGCCGGTCGAGGTCGGCGCCGTCGAGCCCGACCCGGTCGAGCACCGCGGTGGCCCGTTCCTCCAGGTCCCAGTCGTCGCCGACTGCCTCGAGTTGTGCGGCCGTGGCGTCCCCGGCCAGGACGGCCCGGAGCGCGGTGAGTGTGGGCCGGATGCCGAGCAGGTCGGCGACGGTGTCGTCCGCGCTGGCGTGGGCCCACGTCGCCGGTTCCTGATCGACGCGCCAGCGGCGATCAGGCCGTGCCGGTGGGGAGAGTCGTTGCGGCAGGTGGTCGACGGGACCCGACGTCGCGATGCTGCCCGACGTGGGGTGGAGCCGGCCGGTCACGAGCCGGACCAGCGTGGACTTGCCGGCCCCGTTCCTCCCGACCAGGCCGGTCCGGCCACGGCCGAAGGCAGCGGTGAGGTGGTCGAGCGCGACGGTGCCGTCGGGCCAGGCGAAGGTGACGTCGTGCAGGACGACGGACGGACTGGTGGGCATGGAGGTGTCTCCCGGTGTCGATGCTGGGCGCACGACACCGAGGCCACCGCGGTGCGGTGGAGCGCCCGACGGGGCGCGCGATCACGGTGTCAGCGCGTGGGCTGAGCGGTACCGGTGATCGACAGCAATCCGTCTGCTTCCGTCGGGGGACCCCCGTGTCCGCCATCCGTTCCGCCGGTCGGTCTCCCGCCCCGGCGGCCCCGCGATGACGACGAGGTGACCTCCACGGTAATCCCGTGACACGGGCGCCCGCAAGGGATGACAGGCTGGGGGCATGCCGGAGAACCTGTTGCCGACCCCGTCGTCGAACCCCGAGACCCTGCTGCCCGCTGAGCCGGAGGTGACCGCCGCGATCGAGGCGGACGCCCCCGTCGCCAGCGTGGTGGTGTCCCACCCGTCGTCGAGCCTGGCGTGGGCGCTGCTCGCCGACGAGGCGTGGGCGCGCGGCGCGACCCTGGAGTCCTACGCGTACGCCCGTGTCGGGTACCACCGTGGGCTCGATGCCCTGCGCAAGGCCGGCTGGCGCGGTGTCGGCCCGGTGCCGTGGTCGCACGAGCCGAACCGTGGCGTGCTGCGCGCGCTGTTCGCCCTGCGCCGGGCGGCCGAGGCGATCGAGGAGCCCGGCGAGGCTGAGCGCCTGACCGACTTCTTGAACGCGAGCGACCCCGAGGCGCTGCGCGCCCTGTCCGCCGGCGCGTAGCGCCCGCACGCAAAACACCGGTGTTCACACTGCACACCGCGGGATGTGGGTGTGCAGAGTGCGAACACCGGTGTTTTGCGAGAGCCGACCCCGCCTAGGCCAGCAGCACGCTCCAACTGAACGCCTTCGGCCAGAGCTGGTGCTCCGGCAGCACGTCGAGCCCGCACGCCCGGCTGCCGAGCCCGTGCTGCGCGGCGTCGAGGTACAGGTACAGGTGGTCCGACGTCGGCAGCTCGTACGGGTGCTCGGCGCGGTCGATCTGCTGCGCGGTCCACGGCGACAGGGTGAACCCCGCACGGTGCGACCCCGCCGTCGTCACGGTGAACGGCCCGACGGACAACGAACGCAGGCCAGGCCGGTGCCCGGTCTCCTGCGGCCGCGAGTACTCCACCCCGAGTGACCGCACCGGCGCGGTGAACCGGCCGACACGGGCAGCGTGCGACGAATCGGCGTACGACTCGAGCGGTCCGGTCCCGAACCAGGTCGCGTCCCCGTCCGCCAGCGATGCCGGCAGGTCGAACCGCACCCCGATCCGCGGCCACGTGACGTCCCACGCGCCGAACGGCACGGCGTCGGTCTGCAGCACGAGCCCGTCGGACGTCAGGGTCCAGCGGTGCGTGACCTCGAGGCCCCACCCGCTGTTCGCCGCCGCGACGCGCACGCGTTGTACCAGGCCGGAGTCGGTGCGCGACACCGACACCAGCCGGTGCGTCAGCCGGTCCAGCCCGCGATCGCGCCAGCGCGTCGCCGACGGGGGAGCCGTCGGGTCGCCGACACCGTGCGTGAGCACCGGGTCCGCGGTCTCGTAGCCGCCCTGTGACGCCAGGCTGTCGTTGTCGGTCGGTGCGCGCCAGAGTTCCAGGCGGGGCCCGGCGACCTCGTGGCCCTTCCACGACACCAGGTCACCGCGCGCGTTGAACGTGCCGTCGCCCAGGTGGTCGCCGTCCCACCCCTGCCTGGAGGCCCGTGGTGCGTCCGCCGCGCGCGCCGCGACGAGCCGCTGGGTGCGTGCGACGACGTGGCCGGTGTCCGCCCACGCGGTCGGCCCCGCCAGTTCCACGGTCAGGTCGAACCAGAGCTCGTCGGCGGGTGCGAGTTCGGACGTGGCCGCGTCGAGCACCTCCGCGGGCACCGGGACCGTCGCCGACGCACGTGCAGCGACGATGCCCGTGGACAGGCGCCCAGAGGCCTCGACGACGCCGTTCCGCGACAGGGTCCAGCAGAGCCGGAGCCCGGCTGTCGAGGCCGAGTGGTACCGGTTCTCGACCAGCACCGTGGTGTCCGAGACCGCCAGGCGGATCGGGGCCACGACGGCCGCGAACTCGGCGAGCCCCGGGGTCGGGGTGTCGTCGGGCAGCACCAGGCCGTCCATCACGAAGTTGCCGTCGTGCACGACCTCGCCGAAGTCGCCGCCGTACGCGTAGTAGTCCTCGCCGGTGGGTGTCTTCGCGAGCAGGCCGTGGTCCCGCCACTCCCACACGAACCCGCCGTGCAGCCGCGGGTACCGGTCGACCAGGGCTTCGTACTCGGCGATCTGCCCGGGGCCGTTGCCCATGGCGTGCACGTACTCGCAGTGGATGAAGGGCTTCGACTTCTGGCGCGCCGCCTCGGCCGGGCCGCAGCCGAGCAGGGGCGTCGGGGTGCCGCCGCCGATGGACTCGGTCTCCTGCAGCGTCGGGTACATCCGCGAGTAGACGTCGGTGTACTCGCCCGTGTAGTCGCCCTCGTAGTGCACGGGGCGCTCGGCGTCGCGGTCGTGCACCCACTGCGACATCGCCGCGAGGTTCCGGCCGGTGCCGGACTCGTTGCCGAGCGACCACATCACGATCGACGCGTGGTTCTTGTCGCGCTCGACGGTGCGGGCGATGCGGTCGAGGTAGGCCTCGGCCCACGCCGGGTCGTCCGAGGGGTTGCCGACCCAGTCGGTGAACAGGAACCCGTGGGTCTCCAGGTCGCACTCCAGGATCACCCAGAACCCGAGCTCGTCGGCCAGGTCGAGCACGCGGGGGTGCGGCGGGTAGTGCGAGGTGCGGATGGCGTTGACGTTGTGCCGCTTCATCAGCGCCATGTCGGCGCGGGCGTGCTCCTCGTCGAACACCCGGCCGCGCACGGGGTGGGTCTCGTGCCGGTTCACGCCGTGGAACACCACGCGCTCACCGTTCACCAGGAACCGGTCGCCGACGATCGACACGGTGCGGAACCCGAGCCGGAGCGAGACGGTCTCGCCACCGGCGGCCCCGCCGGCGTCGGTGCCCGTCGACAGCGTCGCGTCGTACAGCTTCGGCAGCTCAGCGCTCCACGGCTCGACGCCCTCGACCTCGATCGGCGCGACGTCGTCCTCCGTGGCCCAGGTCACGTCGACGCCCAGGTCGGGCACCGCGAACCGCACCGGGAACACCACGTCGAGCGTCGGGAACGTGATCGTGCCGGTCCCCGTCTCCGGGCGCCCCGACGCCGCGGTGCCCGCCGAGGCAGCCGTGCCGAGCGTCGCCCGCCAACCGGCGCGGACGAACACGTCGTCGATCGGCGCCGTGGGCCGGGCGAGCAGCGTGACGTCGCGGAAGATGCCGGGTAGCCACCACTGGTCCTGGTCCTCCAGGTAGGACGCCGCCGACCACTGGTGCACCCGGACCGCGAGCTCGTTCGCTCCCGGCCGCACCAGGTCGGTGACGTCGAACTCGGTCGCCAGGCGCGAGCCCGTCGACCAGCCCACGAGCGTCCCGTTCAGCCACACCCGGAAGTGCGACTCGACCCCGTCGAACCGCAGCAGCACCCGGCCGGGGGCGTCGAACGACGACGGCAGCTCGAACGTGCGGCGGTGGTCCCCGGTCGGGTTCTCCTCCGGCGGGTGCGGCGGGTCGATCGGGAACGGGTACTGCAGGTTCGTGTAGCTCGGCGCACCGTGGCCGTGCAGTACCCAGTGCGACGGCACCGGGAGCTCGCCCCAGGCCGGGTCGTCGTCCTCCCCACCCTCGGTCGCGAAGTCCTCGGAGACCGAGGCGACGGGCGACCACCGGAACCGCCAGTCCCCGTTCAGCGACAGGGACGGGGCGTCGGTGTGCAGCCAGGCACGAGGTGCCAGCCGCGAGTCGGAGCCGGGTGCGGTGGACGAGAGTGCGGAGTGGGTCAACCCTTGACCGATCCTTCCGTGAGGCCTCCACGCCAGAAGCGCTGGAGGACGATGATGGCGATGACGAGCGGGATGACCGAGACGAGCACCCCGCCGGTGGTGAGCTGGTAGAACTCCGGCAGGCGGTCGACCTGCGAGCGCCAGTTGTTCAGACCCAGTGTTATCGGGTACAGCTTCTGGTCTGCCAGCATGATGAGCGGCAGGAAGAAGTTGTTCCAGATCCCGACCACCTGGAACAGGAACACGGTGACGAGCGCGGGGGTCATCTGCCGGAGCACCACGGTGTGGAAGATCCGCAGTTCACCGGCGCCGTCGATGCGTGCCTGTTCGAGCAGGGTCGTGTCCACCGACGCCGCGGCGTACACCCGGCACAGGAACAGGCCGAACGGCGACACCAGGCTCGGGATGAGCACGCTCCAGTACGTGTCGGTCAACCCCATGGTCGAGAACAGCAGGAACAGCGGCAGCGCCGTCGCGGTCCCCGGCACGAGCACGCCGCCGAGGATCGTGCCGAACACGAACTGGCGCCCCCGGAAGTCGTACTTCGCCAGCGCGTACCCGCCGGCCGCGGCGAAGTAGGTCGCCAGGACCGCACCGACGCCGGAGTACAGGATGCTGTTCGCGATCCACCGGACGAAGATGCCGCCGTCGTAGGTGAACACCTGCTGCAGGTTGCTCCAGAGCGCGAACTCGCCGCCGAACCAGAACCCGTTCGTCGAGAACAGCGCGCCCGTGGTCTTCGTCGCCGCGATGACGACCCAGTACAGCGGGACGATGAAGTACAGCGCGACGACGACGAGGATCCCCGTGACGACGATCTGCGAGCGTGGGGACCGGTCGAGCTTGCGGCGCGCGCTGGAGCTCTGGGAGACGCGCCAGCGGCTCCGCGACGCCAGCGCCGAAGGAGCCTGCGACTGAGGGACATCCGGTAGGGACACCTTCGAGGTCGATTCCGTGGATGTCACCGGTCAGTCCCTTCGGTGGTCGCGACGCGACCGGCCTGGAGGCCCGGGTCGGCTTGGGTGGTGACCGTGCTGCCCGCCGCAGCGCGCGTCTGGAGCGCGGTGCGGGCCTCCCGGCCGTCGCGCCGTGCGCGCTTGCGTCGGTCGCGTTCGTCCTTGGGTGGACGGTTCGTCAGCGCGAGGAACGTGAACGACAGGATGAACGCGGCCAGGGCGATGATGACCGCCTGCGCACTCGCGACGCCGTACTCGTTGAACGCGAACGCGTTCGTGTACGCGGCGTAGTTCGGCGTGTACTCGGTGTCGATCGCCGGGGCGACCGTCGACAGGATCTGCGGCTCCGCGAAGAGCTGCAGCGTGCCGATGATCGAGAACACCGTCGTGAGCACCAGGGCCGGGGCGATGAGCGGGATCTGGATCCGCCACGCGACCTGGAACGCGTTGGCGCCGTCCACCTTCGCGGCTTCGTAGACCTCGCCGGGGATGGACTTCAGCTGCGCCACGATGATGAGCATGTTGTAGCCGGTGTACGTCCACGTGACGATGTTCGCGATCGACCACAGCACGCTGTTGGCGCCGAGGAAGTCCGGCTGCAGCCCCATCGACTGCAGCAGCGACACGATCGGCGACAGACCGGGCACGTACAGGAACGACCACAGGATCGTGGCGATGACCCCGGGGACGCCGTAGGGCATGAAGTAGACCGCCCGGAAGAAGCCCGGCCAGCGGGCGCTCGCCGACTCGAGCAGCAACGCGAGGATCGTGCAGGCGATGATCATCACCGGGACCTGGACGATGCCGAAGAGCAGCATGCGCCCGATCGATGCGACGAACCCGCTGTCCTGCAGGGCGATCACGTAGTTGTCGAACCCCGCGAACCGGCCGACCACACCGTCCTCGCCGAACAGGCCCTCGCGGTCGACGGTGGTGAACGACTGGAACAGGGCACTGATGATCGGGATGACGAACGTCAGCAGGAACAGGGCCAGGAACGGGGCGAGCAGGATCCACGGGGCACGCTTCTGCGCGCTCGTTGCCTTCGTGCTCGTGCGGAACGCGGGGGTACTGCCGGCCGGTCGACCGGTGGTCCGTGGGGTGGTGGTCTGCTGGGTCATCGTGCCGTCCTGACGCTGAGGCCCTTGTCCTTGAAGGACTGGACGATCTCCCGCTGGGCGAGCTCCACGGCGTCACTGAGCTTCAGGCCCGAGGTGATCTTGCGGCGGAACTGGTTCTGCAGGCTGGTGAAGGCCGACTGGGTCACCGGGGACCAGGACCAGTCGATGTTCTGCTCCTTCGAGGCCGGCACGAAGACGTCCTCGTTGTAGTTCTGGCCGGAGAACCACTTCGACGGCTTCTCGCGCTGCGCCCCGATGTAGTCGACCGCGGGCGACCAACCGATGCCGCAGTACTTGATCATCGCGTCGATGCCCTCCTTCGAGGTGGTCATCCACGTGATGAACTCGAGCGCTTCCCGCGGGTGCTTCGCGTTCGCCAGCACCGCGGCCGTCGAACCGCCGATGGCGCTCGAGCCGAAGCCGTCGGCGCCCCACTTCTGCATCGGGGCGACCTTCCACTTGCCCTCGCCGCCCTGCACCGACTCGATGAGCGCGTCACCCCAGCTCGCACTGGTGACCGCGGCGATCTTGCCGCTCGCGGCGGCCGCGTACCACCCGGGGGAGTACGCGCCGGCGCTCGTGTCGACGAGCTTGTCGTCGATCACGCCGTCGAAGAAGTCGGCGACCATCAGGGTCTTGTCGTCGGTCATGTCGACGACCCACTCGTCGCCGTCGACCTTGAACCAGCGCGCACCGGCCTGCTGTGCGTACGCGGCGAAGGGTGAGGCGTCGGCGACCGGGAACACCTCGAGGTAGTTCTGCTTGCCGGTGCTCCGGACCTTGTCGGCCAGGTCACGCCACTCGTCCCACGTCGTCGGGGGTTCGCCGCCGGCCTGCTCGAGCAGCGCGGTCTGGTAGTAGAAGCCCATCGGGCCGGTGTCCTGCGGGATGCCGTAGATGCCGTCGACGAACGACACCTGCGCCCACGCGGCCTCGTCGTACTTCGACTGGAAGTCCTTCGCGCCGTACCGGGCCAGGTCGACCAGGCCGTTGGCGAGCATGAACTCGGGGATCTGCCGCAGCTCGACCTGCCCGATGTCCGGGCCACCGCCGGCCGCGAGCGCGGAGTACATCTTCTGGTACCCGCCGCTGTTGCCGCCGGGGATCCAGTTCGCCGACACCTGGATCTTCGGATGTGTCTTGTTCCAGACGTCGCAGACCTTCTGCAGGTCCTTGAGCCAGGCCCAGTAGGTGAGCTGGACGGTCTCACCCGAGGCCGCGGCGGGCACGAGGGCCGCCTTGTTGACGTTGGTCGAGCCCGGGACCGCACAGCCGGCGAGGAGCCCCGCCGCCGCCGTACCGAGGCCGAAGCCCAACAGGTGTCGTCTCGTGATCGGTCGTTGTGGTGGCGCCATTGCCGCACTCCGTTCGTCGTTGATCGGGGTTGCCCACACCCAACCACAGAACCGAATGCCGTTGTGGTTTCGTGACCGTACCGACACTGCGCGTTCCCGGCGCACCTTGGAACGGCCCCAGGCCCGGGCGCGGACCGTGGGGTCACAGAGCAGACACCGACGCCCCGGACGGCGAAGGCCGCCGGCGGCACGACCGGGAGGAGAAGCGATGACCGAACGCGGGAACACCACCCATCGCCCCGAACTCGACGAGCAGCTCGCGCACGAGGCGCAGAGCATCGTCCAGGGGCACGGCAGCAACGCCCACGTCGAGGAGTTCCGGCAGTCCGAGCCGGTCCCCGACGACACCGACGGCCCGGAGACCGTCGCCGCGTCGGGCTACGACGGCGAGCTCGAGGGCGAGCTGCAGGACGACACCACCGACGTGCTCCCCGAGGACGACGCCGACCGGGCCGACCCGCTGCCCACCGGCGAGGGCGACGGAGCCGACGCGACCGTGTACCGCACCGAGACCAGGGAGGGCAGCACCGATGGCTCTGACGCAGAATGACGCGCCGCACCTGCAGTCCGGGATCGCCGAACGCCTGAAGCGCGGGGGCACCTGGACGTGGGCCTACGTCGACGCGTCCGGTGACCGTGAGGACCCGCAGCACCACGCAGCCCTGCAGCGCCGGAAGGCCGAGGACGTCCTGCGGTCGGCCGGGGCGGACGCCGAGGTCATCGACACGGTGATGGCCGAACTCGAGGAGACGCCCGGGGTGCCCGCGCCGGTCAGCCGGTACGTGCTCGTGCACGACGGCGAACTCGTGCTCAGCGAGGTCCTGCCCGGTCCGATGCACGCCCCGACGTCGATCGGCCACGACCCCGTGCCCGACCTGCTGCCGCTCCTGGCGCACCGGCCGCTCGACCTGCCGTTCCTGATCGTCGAGGTCGGTCGCGAGGGCGGTGGCCACCGCGCCCACCGTCTCGGCCACGCCGACGTGCCGGACCGGCGCGACGAGCAGCGCGTGCAGGGCCGCACCGACACGCTCCACAAGTTCCAGGGCGGCGGCTGGTCGCACCTGCGGTGGCAGCACCACACCGAGGAGATCTGGCGCGACAACCAGAACGAGGTCGCCACGTCCGTCGACGAGGCCTTCCGGCGGCTGCAGCCGAAGCTCATCGTCGTGGCGGGGGACATCCGCGCACGGGGGCTCCTGCTCGACCAGTTGTCCACCGAGGCTCGAGCCGTCGTGTCCGAGGTCCCGGTCGACCCCCGGGCGTCGGACGCGGCGGAGACCGCGCTCGTCGAGCACGTCGACATCGCGCTCGCCCGGGTCATCGCGACCCGCCGGCACGACTTCGAGGACCTGCTCCGCACCCACGTCGGCCGCGGGGACAACCAGACGGTCACCGGCCTCGGATCTGTCGTCGAGGCGCTGCAGCAGGCGCAGGCCTCGGTCGTCGCGATCGACGCCGCCGCGATCGGCGACCGCACCCTGCTCGCGCTGGGATCGGCGCCGTGGATCGCCACGGCACCCGAGCAGGCGGCGGGTGCGCCGGCCATCGGTCCGGTGCCGGCCGTGTGCGCGATCGTCCGGGCGGTCGCCCTCACCGACGCGGAGCTGCTGCTCGTGAACGCCGCGTCGCTGCCGAACGGTGCGCCAGCCGCGGCGTTGCTGCGGTGGCCGGTGGGACCGGCGGTGCCGGCCGCCTGAGCGGTGACCGGACGACGGACGGGAGGCCCGGTGCCAGCTGGTACCGGGCCTCCCGTCCGTCTCGGCGCGATCCTGCGGGCCGCCACGACGGCCGCGTATAGCGTCCCCGCCATGACCGACGACCGCCGACGTGAGCTCGGCACCAGCGACGCACCCGTGGAGGACGAACTCGCGGAGTCCTTCGACGCGACCATCGAGGAGGGCGCGGAGCGGCTGCAACGGACGGCCCGGGCCGTCCTCGTCACGGGGTTCTTCGGTGGCCTCGAGGTCGGTCTCGGGGTGATGGCGTACCTCGCCGTGCTCACCGAGACCGACAGCCACCTGCTCGCCGGGCTGGCCTTCGGCATCGGCTTCATCGCGCTGCACCTGGCGCACAGCGAGCTCTTCACCGAGAACTTCCTGATGCCGGTCGCGGCCGTGGTCGCCCGCGAGGGGACCGTGCTGCAGCTCGTGCGACTGTGGGGCGGCACCCTCGTGGCGAACCTCGCCGGTGGATGGGTGTTCATGTGGCTCGTCGTCCAGGCGTTCCCGCAGTGGCACGCCACGCTGTCGGAGTCGGCGCACCACTACGTCGACGCGCCGTTCGGGCTGCAGAGCATCGTGCTGGCGGTCCTGGGCGGCAGCACCATCACCCTGATGACGCGGATGCAGCAGGGCACCGACTCGGACCCCGCGAAGCTCGTCGCCGCCGTGGCCGGAGGCTTCCTGCTCGCCGGGCTGCAGCTCTTCCACTCGATCCTCGACTCGCTGCTCGTCTTCGGTGCGATCCAGTCGGGCGCGGACATCACCTACGGGCAGTGGCTCGGCTGGTTCGGGTACACGCTGCTGTTCAACGTCCTCGGTGGGCTGGTGCTCGTGACGGCGCTGCGTCTGCTCCGGACGAAGGAGCTCATGCAGGACCGCCGCCGGGAATCCCAGGACGACCCCGAGCGTGCGGACCACGAACAGGGCTGACGAGCGCGAGGGGCGGAGCGGACGGAGGGGGTCGATCGCGTTGCGTCGCGCGGACGGTCAGTCGTGGGAGCGGTCTCGGCGGGGCACCAGCGGGACGGCCAGCAGCGGGAGCACCGCCACGATGCCGAACGACGCCGCGAAGCCGAGCGCGCCGACCAGGGCGCCGATGCCCGGACCGACGGCGCTCGCCGCGATGAACTGCCCGGTGTTCTGCGCCCCGAGCGCCCGCCCCGACCAGAACGGCCCCGCCGCCTCGGCGACGGACGTGTACGCCAGCCCGTTGTCGGCGACCGTCACGCTCGTCGCGAGCACCAGGAACACCGCCGCCCCGGCCAGGTGCGTGGCGTCGACGACCGCGAGCACCGCCATCACCACCGCCGCGCTCACCGCGACGATCCGCAGGGGGCCGACGCGCGACCCGGCCCGGTCGCTCCAGCCACCGACCAGGATCCGGCCGATCGCCCCGACGAACTGCGCGGCACCGACCAGCAGGCCGGCCGCCGGTGTCGACCACCCGAGGCCCACGAGCCAGACGAGCCCGTACGTCGACAGGGTGAACTGCGGCACCACGAGCAGGACCGACACCGCGTGCACCCGCCACAGGAACCCGCTCGAGCGGTAGGGGTTGGCGGTCGCCGTGGCCACCGCGGCACGGGTCGGACGGGGCGGGTCCGAGATCCCGATCGCGCAGCACACCGCGAGCACGGCGCACAGCACGATCGGCAGGACCAGGGCCGCACGGATCCCCGAGCCCTCGGCCAGCTGCGGCACCGTCACCGCGGCGAGCGTCACCCCGAGCGGCTGCGACATCTGCCGGATGCCCATCGCGAGCCCGCGGCGCTCCTTCGGGAACCACCCCACCACGACCCGGCCGCTCGCGGCGTTCGTCGAGGCACTCGTCATGCCGCCGGCCAGGAACGCCAGCCCGAGCAGCACCGGGTCGCCCGCGGCCAGCCAGGCGCCGACGACGGTCAGTGTGGTGAGCACGAGCCCACCGGCGATGACGATGCGCTCGCCGAACCGGTCGGTGATCGCACCCCACGCGATGAGCGTCAGGACCATGCCGAACGTCGGAGCGGCGGCGAGCAGCCCGGCGGCCGGCAGGGACGTCCCGCGGCTGAGCAGGTGCGGGATGAGGAGCGCCGGCGCGGACACCACGAGCGTCCCCGCCGCCTGGGCCGCGACCCCGAGGGCGAGCATCGTCCAGGCGCGGGCGGAGACCGGTGGTGTCGTGGTGGATCGCTGCGGGGCGTCGGTCGTGGGCATGCGTCTCGGCCGTTCGTCGTGGTTCCAGCACGGAACGAATTGGTATACCACAACGGTATACCATTCCGGCCGCTCCGCCGCTAGGCTTGTCCGCCGTGACCGACCCGACCGACGACGCACCCGTGTCGCAGACGGCCCAGCTCTACGACAACCTGCGCGCAGCCATCCTGACCCTCGACATCGCACCGGGGGAGCGCATCTCGGAGCGTGGGCTCGAAGCACGGTTCCACGCCTCGCGCACGCCCGTCCGCGCCGCACTGTCGCGGCTCGAGCGTGAGGGGCTCATCCTGCACGAGGGCCGTTCGTGGACGGTCACCCCGATCGACCTCGACGAGATCGCCTCGCTCGCCGAACTCCGCGGCATCCTCGAACCCGCCGCCGCACGGCTCGCCGTCGAGCGCGCCACCGCCGAGCAGCTCGCCGAGGTCCGCGGGCACCTCGACACCCTCCGTCCCACCCCCGACCAGCAGGCCGGCATCCGGATGGGGTCGACGTTCCACCTGGACCTCGCCGCGCTCGGCGGCAACCGGTTCGTCACCGATGCGATCGCCGATGCCCTGACCCGACTCGAGCGCACGCGCTGGATCGAGGTCCGCACGCCCGAGGCGCGCGACGCCGCATGGGACGAGCACAGCGCCATCATCGACGCCGTGCACGACGGCGACGCCGACCGTGCAGCGGAGCTCGTGGCTGCCCACGTCGCCGGCACCAACGACCGACTGCTGAGCTGGATCGCGCAGGAGCGCCGACGCCTGCGCGGGGCGGGCATGACGATCGTGGGCGCGACCGAGCGCTGACGCGAGCGGCGCGTGGGCGGTGCGCCGGGCCTCCTGGCCGTGGCGGGGGAGACCCGGCGTGCGCCGCTAGGGGCGGTCCGCCGACTCGGGCGACGCGTCGGCGTCGTCGAACGTGCGGATCGAATCCGTGCGTTCGAGCAGCGCGTCGCGCACCTCGGCCTCGTCGTGGCTCGCGCGGAGTGCGAGCTTGCTCCCGGAACGTGTCGACTGTGACATGTCGTGTCCTTCCCCTGCGTGTGGGCAACCTGGTCGGTGCGGGCCCGCGGCCCGCCGGTGCGCTTCCTCACGGGACGTACTGAGGTCGCAACAGTGTCGCGCGACACCCGCTGTCCCGCAAGCGTTTCCGGCGCCGTGTGGAGAACTCCCGGTACGGGGCATGCCTAGGATGGTCCGGCCGCATGGTCGAGGCGCGGCACCAGCGGACGTCGGACGGGAGGCACGGGTTGGCCGACCAGCGCACCGCACCTCCCACGGTCTACGACGTCGCCTCTGCAGCCGGCGTCTCCATCGCCACCGTCTCGCGCGTGCTCCGCACGCCCGACGCCGTCCGCGAGGGCACCCGGGACCGCGTGCAGGCAGCGATCCGGAGCCTCGGGTACGTCCCGTCCGGCAACGCCCGGGCCCTCGCCGGCAAACGCACCGGCGTCGTCGGACTGCTGCTGCCCGGCTTCGACGTGGTGCCCGACGAGCGGCCGGACCTGGTCACCGACGGTGGCGTCCGCGTGGTCGACGACCGACGCCACGTGACCCAGCCGTTCTCGTCCAACCTGTACTTCGACGAGGTCCTGCGCGGCGCCGAGACCGAGGCCTGGCAGCGTGGTCTCGCGCTCATGGTCGCCGCCGGCCGGGGGTCGTCGCGCGACGTCATCGTGAACGACGTCGCCGGCCGGGTCGACGGGCTCGCCGTGCTGGCGCAGACGGTGCCCGACGACCTGCTCGAGCACGTCGCCCGACGCATCCCGGTGGTGGTGCTCGCCGACGACCGGCGCTCGCACGGGTTCGACTCGGTGAGCGTGGACAACGCCGCGGGCATGCGGACCCTGGCGTCGCACGTGATCGGGCGTCTGGGGATCCGGTCCCTCGCGTACGTCGCGGGCCCGATCGACTCGCCCGACGACATGGAGCGCTCGGCGGGGTTCCGGGCAGCGCTGGCCGACCACGGGGTGCCGGCCTCGGCGGTGCGCACGGTGCACGGTGACTTCGGCAGGGCCCGGGCGCGGGAGCTCGCGGTGTCGCTGCTGTCCGACGTCGTCCCCCGCGCCGTCGTCTGCTCGAACGACCAGTCCGCGCTCGGGGTGCTCGACGCCGCCGCTGCCCGCGGGCTCCGCGTGCCGGAGGACCTCGTCGTGACGGGGTTCGACGGCATCGACGCCGGTCGGTTTTCGTCGCCGCGCCTGACCACGGTGCACCAGCCGATGGGGGCGCTCGGTCGTGCTGCCGTCCTGGCGATCGTCGACCGGCTGGAGCGCCGCGAGGGGCCGCCGCGCGCCGTGCGCCTGCCCGTCGAGGTGCTGCTGCGCGAGAGCTGCCCGCCCGCGCTGTAGCGTGCGTGCCGTCGCGAGGTCGCAAGGTCGCGAGGTCGCAAGGTCGCACCGTGCGGCGTTGCGCATCCCGTGCGACCTTCCGCGCCCCGTGCGAGCCCGGAGCAGTGCACGGAGCGGGCAACCTCGCACCGGTCGGCGCACCTCGCACCGTGCGCCGCCCCGCGAAACAACACCTGCGGTTGCACGCCACGATGTAAGCGCATACATTGAGCACGTACCGAATCGACATGGAGGTCGACCGAGCAATGACGCTTCCCCCACAGCGCACGCGCGGCACGCGTGACCCAGGCCCACGCCGCCGAGGCCGCCTCGTCGCGGCCATCGCCGGCCTCGCCGCAGTGGCCCTCGTGGCCACCGGCTGCAGCATCCAGGTCCGATCCGAACCCGATCCCACCATCGGCAAGGACACGATGCTCATCAACGCGGACCGCGGCAACCCGCTGTTCGACCGCAACTTCAACCCGTACATCGCGAACGCCCGCACGGCCTCCAAGTGGATGTACGAGCCCCTCATCGAGGTGAACCCCCTCGACGGCAAGCGCAACCCGTGGCTCGCCAGCGCGTGGAGCCAGCCCGACGCGAAGACCATCGACATGACGATCCGCTCGGGTGTCGAGTGGTCCGACGGTTCGCCCTTCAGCGCGAAGGACGTCGTCTTCACCTTCGACCTGCTCAAGAAGTTCCCCGCCATGGACGTCAAGGGCGCCTGGCAGCACATCAAGAGCATCGAGCAGGACGGTGACCACGTCGTCTTCCACCTCAAGAGCGAGGACGTCCCGAGCCTGACGATCATCGGCCAGACGTACATCCTGGGCGAGGACCACTGGGGCGGCGTGAAGGACCCGACGACCTGGCGTGACCCGAACCCGGTCGGCACCGGTCCGTTCGTCCTCGGCAACTACACCGACCAGCAGTACTCGATGAACAAGAACCCGAAGTACTGGCAGGCCGACAAGATCGCCATCAAGCACCTCATCCTGCCGGCGACGAACACCCAGCTCGACACCGTCACCCGCGGCTACGACTGGGCGTACTCGTTCATCTCCGACGTCAAGGGCACCTGGGGTGCCGCGTCGAAGACGAACGAGTGGTGGTTCCCGGCCGGCGGTGTGATCGGCCTCATCCCGAACCTCACGAAGGCGCCGTACAGCGACGTCAACGTCCGCCGGGGCATCTCGCTCGCGCTGGACCGTGACGCCATCGCCGAGACCGCGTCCGAGGGCAACCTGTCGGCGGCGGGCCAGACCGGCCTGATCCTGCCGAACCAGGAGCGCTACCTCAACCCGGACATCCCCGACAAGGGCATGATCACCCAGGACACGAAGGCGGCGCTCGCGAGCTTCGAGAAGTCCGGCTACTCGGTGCAGGGCGGCAAGGTCGTCAAGGACGGCAAGCAGCTCGCGATCACGATCATGACCGCGAACGGCTACTCCGACTGGCTCCGCGCCGCGCAGGAGGTCCGCCGCGAACTCACCGCCATCGGCATCAAGGTGACGATCCAGGCGCCGCAGCCCGCCGGCTACCAGCAGAACATCAACAACGGCGAGTTCGACATGGCGATGGGCGGCATGGGCAACGGTGACGTCTACCAGGCGTTCAACTCCCTGCTCAGCACCGAGTTCTACCAGCCGGTCGGCAAGTCGACCGTCAACAACTACGAGCGCTACAAGAACGCCGACACCCAGAAGCTCCTCGACGAGTACAAGGCGACGACGGACACCGCGAAGCAGCAGGAGATCCTCGACCAGCTGCAGCAGACCGTGTACGACGAGCTCCCCGTCATCGGCATGTACTACGGCGGGCTCTGGGGCCTGTTCAACACCGGCAAGTTCGTCGGCTGGCCGAGTGCGAAGGACCCCTACATGGCACCGCAGAACTACGACTCGGCACCGCTGCTCATCTTCACGAAGCTCCGGCTGCGCGACAGCGCCGCCGGCAAGCAGATCCTGCAGGAGCAGAAGGCGCAGGAGGACCAGAAGTGAAGTACATCCTCCAGAAACTCGTCCTCTTCGTCCTGACCCTCTGGGCCGCGGTGACGCTGAACTTCGTGCTCCCGCGCCTGATGCCCGGCAGCCCGGCCGACGCCGCACTCGCCAAGCTCAGCCAGAACGGTCCGGTCACCGACGCCACCAAGAAGGCCATCGAGGCTCAGCTCGGGGTGCCGACCGGCAACCTGTGGGACCAGTACGTCAGCTACCTGCACCAGGTCATCACCCTCGACTTCGGGACGAGCTACACGTTCTACCCGCAGCCCGTCGGCGACCTCGTGTCGAAGGCCCTGCCGTACACGCTGATCCTGGTCGGGGTCGTCACGATCCTGGCGTTCGTCCTCGGCACCCTGATCGGTGTCGCGGCCGCGTGGAAGCGCGGCACCTGGCTCGACTCGCTCCCGACCCTGTCCGGCAGCTTCATGTCGACGTTCCCGTACTTCTGGACCGCCCTGCTGCTGCTGTTCTTCCTCGGCTACGTGCTGCACTGGTTCCCGACCACGGGTGCCTACTCGGCCACGACGACGCCCGGCCTGAACGGTGCCTTCTTCGGCGACGCCCTGCAACACGCGGTGCTGCCGGCGGTCACGATCCTGGTGACGAGCCTCGGCGGCTGGATCATCGGCATGCGCAACGCGATGATCAACACCCTCGGTGACGACTACGTGACCTTCGCCGAGGCCAACGGCCTGCGCGGACGCACCGTCGCCATCCGCTACGCGGCCCGCAACGCGATCCTGCCGAACCTGACCGGCTTCGGTCTGGCGCTCGGTGGCGTGGTCGGCGGTTCCGTCCTGGTCGAGCAGGTCTTCGGCTACCCGGGCATCGGCTACCTGCTGTTCAACGCCGTGATCGGGCAGGACTACCCGCTCATGCAGGCCCTCTTCCTGATGATCACCGTGTCGGTGCTCATCGCCAACTTCATCGTGGACGTCATGTACGGCGTCCTGGACCCGAGGACGCGTCGATGACCAACGCAACCGTGTCGGTGCGCACACAAGAGAACGCACCCAACGAAGAACAGCAGGCGCCGAGCAAGCTCCGCGCCGCCGCCCGCCAGTTCGGCGTCGTCTGGTCGAACAAGAAGGCCCGGATCGGCATCATCATCCTCGGCGTCTTCGTGTTCGTGGCGGTCTTCGCCCCGCTCCTGGCCCCGTACGGCGCCAGCCAGAACGGCTTCGCCCGGTCCGCCGACGCGACGCCCGACCACTGGATGGGCACCACCGCCGCCGGCGAGGACGTCCTGTCCCAGATCATCTACGGCGCTCGCATCTCGGTCATGGTCGGCGCGGTCGCGGGCATCCTGTCCACGCTCGTCGCCGTCGCGATCGGCCTCAGCTGGGGCTACGTCCGCGGCTGGATCGCAGAGGTCATCGGGTTCATCGTGAACCTGTTCCTCGTCATCCCGGGTCTGCCCCTGATGATCGTCATCGCCGCCTACCTGCAGAACGGCGGCATCGCGGTGATCATCGCGGTCATCGTCGTGACCGGTTGGGCGTGGGGTGCGCGTGTGCTCCGTTCGCAGACGCAGTCGCTGCGCGGCCGGGACTTCGTCACCGCCGCCCAGTTCTCCGGTGACGGCGCGACCCGCATCGTGTTCCGCGAGATCCTGCCGAACATGACGAGCCTGATCGTCGGCAGCTTCTTCGGGGCCGCCACCAGCGCCATCCTCGCCGAGGCGGGCCTCGAGTTCCTCGGACTCGGCGACTCGTCGATCGTCAGCTGGGGCACGATCCTCTACTGGGCGCAGAACTCGAACGCGCTCCTCACGGGGCAGTGGATCCTGCTCTTCGCGCCGGGTCTCTGCATCGCCTTGCTGGCGATGAGCCTCACCCTGATCAACTTCGGCGTCGACGCCGTGTCCAACCCGCGGCTGCGCGACGGCGCACGGCCCCGTAAGGAGAAGCGCGCATGAGCGGCTTGCCAGAAACGCACCCGGCAGACGGTCTGGAGGCGCCCACCGGCGCCGCCACGGGCCTCCAGTCCGACGCCCGTCACGACCAAGGCGACGCCTCGGTCCTGCTCGACGTCCGCGACCTGTCGGTCGTCTACGAATCGGCCGGCCAGAGCGCCGTCCAGGCCGTCGACCACGTGTCGTTCCAGCTGCAGAAGGGCGAGTTCGTCGGCCTGGTCGGCGAGTCCGGTTCCGGCAAGTCGACGCTCGGCTACGCGCTGACCCGGCTGCAGAAGCCGCCGGCGCGCACGAACGGCGGCAGCATCGTCTTCGCGGGCAAGGACATCCGCGACCTCGACGACGAAGCCCTGCGCCAGCAGCGGCAGGGCGGCTTCGCGATGGTGCTGCAGTCCGGCATGAACGCGCTCAACCCGGTGCGCACGATCCGGAACCACTTCATCGACGTCTTCAAGGCGCACGGCCACGTGTCGCGCGACCGCTGGGACGCCCGGATGAAGGAGCTCATCGAGAAGGTGAAGCTGCCGACGTCGATGCTCGCCCGGTTCCCCGGGGAGCTCTCCGGCGGCATGCGGCAGCGCGTCTCCATCGCCCTGGCGCTCTCGCTCGAACCGCAGCTCATGGTGTTCGACGAGCCGACGACGGCGCTCGACGTGCTCGTGCAGCACGCCGTGATGGACACGATCATCGAGCTGCAGCGCACCGAGGGCTTCACGGCGATCCTGATCAGCCACGACCTCGGCATCGTCCTCGAGGCCACCGAGCGCGTCCTCGTCATGCACGAGGGCCGCATCGTCGAGGACGGCGGCTCCCGCGAGATCCTCCGTGACCCGCAGGACGAGTACACGCAGATGCTGCTGTCGCACTACGCCGACCCCCGCGCCGAGGTGGTGTCGCTGCCGGGCTTCCCGGACCGCTCGCTCCGTGCCGAGGCCGGCGAGAAGCGGCAGGAGACGACCTCGTCGTTCAGCACCGTCGGGTCCCGCGAGCGCAGCGCCGCCCGCAACCCGATCGTCGTCGACCACATCGTGAAGACCTACCCGGCGCCCCGCCGCGGTGAGCAGCCGGTGCAGGCCGTGCGCGACGTGTCGTTCACCCTCGAACCCGGGCAGTCGCTCGCCCTGGTCGGCCAGTCCGGTTCGGGCAAGTCGACCATCGCGAAGCTGCTCACCGGGGTCGAGAAGCCGACCACCGGCACGGTCCGCTTCGGTGACCTCGACGTCGCCCGCCTCGGCAAGCGCGGCCTGCGGGACCTGCGTTCCGAGGTGCAGATGGTGTTCCAGGACCCGTACTCGGCGCTCAACCCGCTGCACACGGTGGAGTACACGCTGTCCCGGCCGATCGCGAACTACACCGGGCTGACCGGCCGCGATGCGCGGCGCCGGGTGCTCGAGCTGCTCGAGACGGTGGGGCTCACCCCGGTCGAGCAGTTCGCCCAGAAGCTCCCGCACCAGCTCTCCGGCGGGCAGCGGCAGCGCGTGGTGATCGCCCGGGCACTCGCGAGCGACCCGCAGGTGATCATCGCCGACGAGCCGGTGTCGATGCTCGACGTGACGCTGCGTGCCGGGGTGCTCGCACTGCTCGAGGACCTCCGCGAGCAGTGGGGCGTCTCGCTCCTCTACATCACGCACGACCTGCTGAGCGCGCGGCTCATCACGGACGACATCATGGTGCTCCACGAGGGCGCCGTGGTCGAGCGGGGTCACACGGCCCAGGTGCTGCAGGACCCGCAGGACCCGTACACGATCGCCCTCCTCGACGCCGTGCCGAACCCGCGCCGCACGCTCTCGGAAGGACGACCATGACCACCCTGCACGACTTCCCGACGGTCCCGCCGTTCGGGCACCTGCCCACCCCGGACGGCGTCGACGTCGTCGGGATCGACGTCCCGGTCGGGCGGCTCACGGCCTACCGGATCGTGCCCGCGGGGGTGTCGAAGGGCACTGTGCTCATCGTCCCCGGGTACACCGGCTCGAAGGAGGACTGGCGCACGTTCCTGCCCGTCCTCCGCGACGCCGGGTGGACCGCGGTCGCGATCAGCCGGCGTGGGCAGGCCGACTCGGCCGCGCCGACCGAGCCGCGGGACTACTCCCTCGACGAAGAAGCGGCCGACGTCGTCCGGGTCGCGCGCCTGCTCGACGACGGCGCCCCCGTGCACCTGGTCGGGCACTCGCTCGGTGGTGTGATCGTCCGGGCGGCCGCGCTGCAGGACCCGACGGCGTTCCGCGACGTCGTGCAGTTCTGCTCCGGCCCGCACGGGTGGCCGTACCGCAAGGTCGCCGAGCTGACGATCCTGCACGACACCGGGGGGAACCTCCGGCAGCTGTTCGACTCGACGAACCCGCTCTGGGCGTACCGGCCCGACGAGGAGCTGCCCGACGACGTCCGGATGGTGCGCGACCGCTTCGACGCGACGAGCCCGCTCAGCGTCGTCGCCGGTGGCCACATCCTCGAGGACCACACCGACGCCTCCGACGCCCTGCGCGCCACGGGCCTGCCGGTCCTCGTCGCCCACGGCGAGTGGGACAACGCCTGGCCGATCCCGTGGCAGCGGGCGATGGCCGAGCAGACCGGCGCCGAGTACGTCGTCATCCCCGCGAGCTACCACGGCCCCCAGGTCGAGAACCCGCTCGGGACGGTCGCCGTCTTCGACGCCTTCCTGAGCCAGCACTGACTCGAACACGCACTGAAAGGCACCATCATCTCCACGCTGCAGTTCCCCGACGGCTTCCTCTGGGGCGCCGCCACCGCCGCCCACCAGATCGAGGGCAACAACGTCAACAGCAACTGGTGGGTGCACGAGCACGAGCCGGACACCACCATCGTCGAGCCCTCGGGTGACGCGGCGGACAGCTACCACCGGTACCGCGAGGACATCCGCATCGCCGCCGAGCTCGGGTTGAACTCGTACCGGTTCAGCATCGAGTGGGCCCGCATCGAGCCCGAGCGCGGGTTCGTCAGCCGCGCCGAGGTCGACCACTACCGCCGCATGGTCGACGCCTGCCACGAGTTCGGCATCGAGCCGATCGTCACCCTCATGCACTTCACCGTGCCGCGCTGGTTCGAACGCGACGGCTTCTGGCGCGCCCCCGATGCCGCCGACCTGTTCGCCCGCTACACCGAGGCCGCGCTCCCCGTGGTGCAGGACGGCGTCCGCTACGTCTGCACGATCAACGAGCCGAACATCGCGGCCATGCTCGCCGGCGGCGAGGACGCGGCCAACCTGGTGGCCTTCGGCCTGCCGAACCCGGACCTGGGCGTCGCCGACGCCCTGCTGGCCAGCCACAAGCGGTCGCGCGAGGTCCTGTCACAGGTGTCGGGCCTCCGGTCGGGGTGGACCATCGCGACGCAGGCGTTCAAGTCCAACGGTGAGCCGGGCGCGGACACGATCCTCCGCGAGTACGGGTACCCGCGCGACGACTGGTACCTCGAGAACGCCGCCGGCGACGACTTCCTGGGCGTGCAGGCCTACACGCGCACGTTCATCGGTCCGGACGGGCCCCTGCCCGTGTCCGACGACGTCGAGACGACCCTCACCGGCTGGGAGTTCTACCCCGAAGCCTCGGCCGACGGGCTCCGCAGCGCGTGGGAGCTCTCCGGCGGCGTCCCGCTGATGATCACCGAGAACGGCATCGCCACCGCCGACGACAGCCGTCGGCAGGCGTACACGCAGGGCGCCCTCGAGGGCATCCACCGCTGCATCGAGGACGGTATCGAGGTCCTCGGCTACCAGCACTGGTCGCTCCTCGACAACTACGAGTGGGCGTCGGGCTTCCGGCCGACGTTCGGGCTGGTCGCGTGGGACCGTGAGACCTTCGAGCGCACGCCGAAGGACTCCGCCCGCTGGTACGGGCGCGTCGCGCAGGCGAACGCCGTCGAGCAGGTCACCGTCTAGGACGGTCGACCCGCGAGCGCGCGGCGGACGGGAGGCCCTGCTCCCGTCCGCCGCGCTTCGTCACGTCCGGCGCGGGTCGGCCCACGGGCCGTGGTGCGGACCGCGCTCAGGCAGCGGCGAGCAGGTCGGCCACGGCCGTCTCGCGGAGCAACTCCGCGCGGTCCGCAGCGGTCGAGCCCTCGTCGTCCACGGCATCGCGGTCGACGCCCTGCGCCAGCACCGCACGGACGGTCTCGACGTCGCCGGAGTCGACGGCCGCGATCAGCAGCGTCGCGCCACGTGAGCCGCGCGCCGCGGTGTCCGCACCCGCGGCGGCGAGGGCACGCACGATCGCGGCGTGCCCACCCCACGCGGCGCGGATGATCGGGGTGTTGCCGTCGCCGTCACGGGCCTCCAGGTCGGCACCCGCTGCCACCAGCACGTCGACCGCCCGTCGCGCGTCGCGGTCGATCGCCAGCGTCAGCGGCGTCCGTCCCTCGGTGTCCTCGAGCTGCAGGGTCGCACCGCGGCGCAGGAGCTCCTCGAGCATCTCGGGGTGGTCGAACCACGCGGCGGCGTGCAGCGGGGCGAAGCCCCAGCGGGGGTCGACGTCGTCGACGTCGCTCGCGTCGTCGGCCAGGTGCAGTCCGCCGAGGTCGCCGTAGGCCGCGGCCCGGACCACCTCGGTCGTCCACTCGACCCAGCCGTCCGGCACCGGGCCGTGCCAGCCGCGTGCCGGGCGCGCCTCGAGGTCGGCGTACACGCTCTCGGCGACGCTCCGGATCGCCACCCGGACGCCCCGGAACCGGATCGCGACCTCGCCGACGGGGGAGATCAGCAGACGGAGTTCCCAGGCGTCGTGCTCGTTCAGGTACTCGAGCTCGCCCCGGGCGACGTGCGCGTCACCGGCGAGCAGCGCTGCGGGATCGACCCCGGGCGGGTCGATGACGGCGTCCCGGAGCCGGAGCGACACCCTGGCGTGGTTCCAGCGGCGCCACAGGCCGCTCGGGGTGTCGAGGACCTCGTCGTTGCGGACCACGATGTCCGCGTGCACGACGACCGGGTCGGGCACACCGTGGCCCGGCAGGTCGACGGGGGTCGTCACGTCGTCCTCGTCGGCGTCCGGGTCGACGACGGCGTCGGCGGACTCCACGATCCAGCGTTCGATCCGCGAGTCGGTCCACTTGACCGTCAGGAGCGCGGCGACCGTGGGAGGGGCGTCCTCGAGCAACCGGGTCACGTGTTCGCGCTGGCCGTCGAAGTCCTCGAGGGAGACGTAGCCAACGGAGGGCCAGTTCACTCGACTCCATCGCACGGGACGACACTACCCGGCGGGTAGCCGGTGCCTCGCGGCGCGTGGGGTCCGTGGTGGTGCGGTCCGACGACGCTGGAGCCGCCGGATCACCGGACGGTCGACCGCGAACCACACCACGACCGAGGCGGCCACGGCGGCGACCGGCGCGGCGATGCCCGCGACGATCGGCGCTGCGGGGCCGGAGACGACCGCGGCGACCACGGCCACCGTCGCCGGTGCGAGGATCGGGTGCGTCAGGTACAGCGCGTACGAGGCATCGCCCAGCGTCCGCCCGACGGTGCCGGTGCACCGACGCAGGAGCGGCTCACCCACCACCGTCGTCGCCAGGGCCGCGGCCGCGAGCGGCAACAGCAGCAGGCTCGGCACGGACGCGCCCGCGACGGTGCCCACCACGAGCCAGATCGCGGTGATCGCCGCGGTCCGGAGCAGTGCCAGCCGGGTGCGGCGGTCGAGTGCCCACCGGCCGATCACCATGCCGACCAGGAAGCACAGCACGATGCGGTTCGCGTGGAACTGCCAGGTCGGCCACCCGTCCGGCCCGCGGAACGCCGAGGCGACCGCGAGCCCGACGAAGACGACGGACGCCAGCCGCAGGGGGTCGGAGCGGGTGGCGAGCGCGATCGTGACGACCACGTAGAACAGCAGCTCGAACGACAGCGTCCAGGTGACCGTGAAGAACGGCTCGACCACGCCGTTCGGGCCGCGGCTGGGCAGGAACAGGTACGACGACACGATGTACGTCGGTGACGTGGCCGCGCGTTCCAGGGCCTGCGGGGCCACCAGCAGCGTGACGAGCTTGATCGTCATCACCGCCCACGCGAGCGGCAGGATGCGGACCAGCCGACGGCGAAGGAACCCGCGCCAGGTCGGCCTCGGGGTCCGCTGTGTCACGAGCACCGCGACGAACCCGCTGATCGCGAAGAACACCGTCACCCCGACCTGGCCGACGGGGATGTCGACCAGGGGTGTGCCGAGACGGGCGTGCAGGTACGTCGGCAGGTGCGAGAACACGACGAGGAGCGCGGCGACGAACCGCAGCACCTGGACGCCGGTGAAGGTCGGTCGTTCGGCTGGCATCGAGCAACTGTGGGCGGGCGGGTTCGCCGATCGCCAGCAGTTCGTACTCCGAGTTCCGTGTTTCGCAGCGTGGTCGAGCCGATCGCATCGCATCGCAGGTGCCGTGCATTCCGATTGCTCGCCAGCACCCGTCCGTGCTGTCGATGATGGCCCGATGGAACACGTCGGGCCCTCCGTTGGCCGCCCCGCTCCCCGTCCCCCCTCCACCCGCCGCCGTGGCCTCACCGCAGCTGCCGTCACGGGCGTCCTCCTCGCGGCGATCCTGTCCGAGCACGCCCAGCCCTCGTCCGCACGGGGCACCACGTCGACGGCCTCGACGACGCCGACGATCCGACCGGTCGGCGGGAGCGGTCTGTTCGGACCCGACGATCGCCCCCGGTTCACGGTCGACGGCGTGGAGCGTGCGGCGGACGTCACCTGGCGGGTCAACGACACCACGGGGACGATCGTCGACTCGGGGACCGGCCGGGCGGGGACCCGATCGGTCGAGGTGCACCCCACGAGCGCCCTGCCGTCCGGCACCTACCGGCTGACCGTGCAGACGCCGGGCGCGACCTCCGCGTCGACCCGGTTCGTGCGGACCATCGCCGGTCCGGTCGGCTCGGACCCGTACTTCGGTCTCGGCGTCAACCCCGTGGCGAGCGCGCTGCCCTCACTCGCCGCACTCGGTGCCGGCAGCTACCGACAGGACCTGCAGTGGAGCGCGGTCGAGAAGGTCGCCGGACGGTTCGACTTCACGGCGACGGACGCCCGCATCGACCCGGTCGTGCGTGACATGGGGGTCAGCCCACTCTTCGTCCTCGACTACGGCAACGTCGCGTACACGAACGACCCGATGGCACCACCGGACGTCTCGAAACCCGCCCAGGCCGCCGCGTGGAAGCGGTACGTCAAGGAGACCGTTTCCCACATGCGGGACCGGCACCCGGACACCGATCTGTCCTACGAGGTCTGGAACGAGTGGACCAACAACCACGGTGTGCTGCCCGCGACGCCCGCCGCATACATCGAGCTCGCACGGGTCACAGCACAGGTCATCCGTGCCACCGACCCGGCGGCGACGATCGTCGGGCCGACCCAGAACGCGGTGTCCGACGACGAGCGCGCCTGGATCGGCGAGTGGTTCCGCCTCGGCGGCGCCGACCACGTCGACGCGGTCAGCATCCACCCGTACAGCAACCCGTGGGGTCCCGAGACCTGCGTCCCGACCAATCCGTGCATCGAGGACGCGCTCGCGTGGCTCCGGACGACGGCCGACCGGTACCCGCGCCCAGACGGCAGCGCCTTGCCGATCTGGATCACCGAGGTCGGATGGCCGACCCAGTTCGCCGGTCCGGGGTGGGTCCGACCGGAGGACCAGACCGCGTACGTCCTGCGCACCTACGCCATCGCCGCGCAGTACGGCGTCGAGCGGCTCTTCCTGTTCGAGATGGCCGAGCCCACCACGGCGAACGGCACCGCACGGACGTTCGGGCTGGTCGGCAACGCCGACGCCGGCTACGAGCCGAAGCCCTCCGCCGCGGCCTGGGCGACCATGCAGCGGGTCCTCGCCGGCAAGCGGTACGTGGCGGAGCACCGGATCGGTCCGGTCCGCCACATGCGGTTCACCTCGCCGGACGGCAAGCACCATGCCCGTGTCGTCTGGCAGTCGGAGGCGCAGCACCTGTCGACGCCCGTGCGCGTCTCACTCCGCGGAACCGGGCGGATCGTCGAACCCACCGGGTCCGAGAAGACCGTGCGGGGCACCGCCGGGAAGCTCGACATGTCCGCGAAGTGGATTCCCCGGTTCGTCGTCTGGGACGAGTGACTCCGAGTGGCCCCGCGGTGCACCTGGTGCGCCGCGGGGCCACTCGCGTCACCCGTGCTGCGGCGTCGTGCCCCGGTCGAACGCGTGGTGCACGCGGTGGTCGTCCGTGCCGTGCCACCCCTGCCACCGGCCACGGAGCTGTGCCTGCTGGAACCGGGTCGCATCGTGGTCCCGCTTCACCCGGGCCACGAGGACGGCCACCATCGAGCGAGTGACCCAGTAGGCCGCCTGGCCGCGGAGCCGGTGCTTCCGGAGCACCCGGCCGAACCCCCGGTTGTACCGCAGCACCTTGGCCAGGGTCTCGTCCGTCATGCCGTCGTGCCGGAAGTCGCCGTGCCGCACTGTCACGTCCGGCATGTAGGCGATGCGGGCGCCGCGACGGAGTGCACGGATGACGAGGTCGTTCTCCTCGCCCGAACCGAACGGCGTCGCCGAACCGGTACCGAGCGCGACGTCGAAGAGCCCGTGCGTCTCGAGCAGTTCTCGCCGCAGGAAGATGCCTGCGGCGACGATCGTCCGGGGAACCCGCCAGCTCGTGACCCGGCATGCTCGTCGACGCCAGCGGAGCATCGTGCCGCTGTCGTCACTCGCACGGCAGGGGATCGCTGCTCCGTCGAGGTCCCGACCGTCCATCCGCTCGGACAGGAGTTCGAGGACGCCGTCGTCGAACCAGCAGTCGTCGTCGGGGAACGCCACGATGTCCCCGCGGATCGTGGCGAGCCCGCGGTTCCGGCCACGGCTGACACCACGGACGACGGGCTCGTGCACGTGTTCGGCGTGACCGGCCTCGATCAGGTCCCGCAGGAGCGGCAGCGCGTCCGGCTTCGGGCGCTGCTCGACCACGGTCACGAAGACCGGCACACGTGCTCGGCGGATCGAGTCGAGGCAGCGTTCGATGTGTTCGGGCGAGCGGATCGTCGAGATGACCAGGTGGAAGCGGTGGTCGGGCCCGGTGACGGCGTTCACATCGACACCGTGCTCGTCGTCAGCAGGTCCGACGTCGAGCGCGTCCCCGACTTCCAGGCGAGCAGCTCGCCCCGGATCCGTTGCAAGCGGTCCTGCAGTTCGCGGACCCGTTCGGCGATGCCCGCACGCTCCTGTTCGGCCGCGCGCATCGCGTCGACCAGGTCGTGCGCCGAGTGGCCCACCGTGACGGGGGCGGCACGGCCGGTGACGCTCGACCAGAAGTCGTCGCACTTCGAGGCGTAGGACAGCGGGACCGTCGCGATGCCGAGCGACACCGCGGCGACGGCTCCGTGCAGCCGTTCCGACACCACGAGGTCGCAACCGCCGATCGCGGCCATCGTCGCAGCGACGTCCGTGGAGGCGTGGACGACCGACGCCGTCGTCAGACGGCCTGCGAGCTGGCGTGCGGCGTCCTGGTCGGCTGCCGACAGGGCGAACGCGACCACCTCGGTCGCACCGATGTCACGTGCGTGTTCGTCGACGGCCGCGGCGACGGTGGCGACGTCGAAGCGGGAGTGTGGATCGGACCCGAGGCTCACGCCGATGCGCGGAGCAGCCCGGGTGGGCCTGGGCACGTGCCGGACGAGGGGGTAGAGCAGCGCCGGGTCACCGCTGATGTCGACGGGCATCAGGTGCGCGGAGACCTCGTCCTGGGTGAGGGGACCGCGAACGCCGGCGATGTGCAGCCGCTCGAGCGTGCGCCAGGCTTCCCAGCGTTGCCGCTGCTGCGCCAGCGAGTACGTGTCCGATGCCGACGCCGCTCCGAGACCCACTCCGATCAGCCCGTCCGCTCCGAAGTTGCGGATCGCCAGCCGTGCGTGCTCGGCCCACGACGCGAACCCGACGGACGTCCCGCCGCCGAGCAGGACGACCCGTTCCGTGCCGAGCGTGCGGAGCCGGTCGACCCCGAACCGTGGCGCCGTCCGGAGGTAGTCGCGTGCGTTGAGCGGCGCCTGGACCGTGAGGGGGTCGTCGAGCGCAGCGCGCCAGGTCTCGTACAGCAGGTCGTCGCCGAAGTTGGCGTTCCCCTGCCACCCGAGGTAGACGAGGGAACGGCGTGTGGGCGGCTTCATCAGTGGTCCTCCGCGGTGCGACGAGCTCGCGACGATCGACGAGGGCTCTCGCTGACCGGTGCCGACGGCTCGTAGTTGTAGTAGGTCTTCGCGCGACGCTGCACCGGTAGACGGTTCACGACGAGGCCGAGCAGGCGGGCGCCGACCTGGGTCACGGTGCGCTCTGCCGCCGTGAAGTCCGCGCGTCTGGTCCGCCCGTCCACGCTCACCACGAGCAGGACACCGCTGCAGATCGCGCCCAGCACAGCGGGGTCGGTCACCGGGAGCATCGGAGGTGCGTCGACGATGACGTACTCGTATCGGGACTCGAGTTCGCGGACCAGCTCGACCATGCGGCTCGAGCTCAGGAGTTCGCTCGGGTTCGGCGGAACGCGCCCCGCGGCGAGGACGTGGAGGGGAGTGTCCGCGCCGACTTCTTGGACGGCGTCGTCGAGGGCGACCTGCCGGGTCAGGACCGTGGAGAGTCCGACGCGGCTCTCGATGCCGAGGTAGGTGCCGGTGGTCGGTCGTCGGAGATCGGCGTCGACGAGGACGACGCGCGAGCCGTTCTGGGCGAGCATGAGCGCGAGGTTCACGGCGGTCGAGGACTTCCCCTCGCCCGGCGTCGCGCTGGTCACGACGATGCTCTGCGCGTCCCCGTCGAGGTTCGTGTAGGTCAGGTGGGTCCGGAGCTGGCGGAACGCCTCGGCTCGCGTGCTGTAGCGGTTGCCGAATGACACGAGCGGTTCGTTCGCGATGGTCTCGTCCAGGGGGAACTCGCCCAGCACGCTCGCGTGGGTGAGCCGGCGCAGTGCCTCGAACGAGCGGAGGCGGGTGTCGAGGACCTCGCGGAGCACGGCTTGCGCGATGCCGAGCGCGAGTCCGGCGAGCACACCGATGGCGGTGTTGACGGCCAGTCGGGGTGAGAACGGCGTGCTCGGAGCGGTGGCGGGCTGGAAGACGCTGAGGTGCACGAGGCCATCGGTGGCGGCCGCTTCGTTCTCGACCTGTTCGACCACCTTCACCAGCTGTTCCGTGACGGCGTTCGCGATGGCGGCGGCTTGCGACGGGGACTCGTCGGTGGCGCTGATCGCGATGAGTACGGTGTCGCGTTTCGACTCGGCCGAGACCACCCGCCCGAGGCCGCCGCCGCCAGGCAGCCCGAGCTGCTTCGCGGCCTGTCCGAGCACCTGGGGCGTGACCGCCAGCGCCTCGTACGACTTGACCCGGGCGGCCGAGAAGGTGTTGCCCTGGCTGAGGTCGGTGACCGAGGCCCCGCCTGCCACGGACACGAACACCTCGCTCGTCGCCCGGTACTGCGGTGCCTGGACCGCGGAGAAGGCCGCCGCGAGTCCGGTCGCGAGCAGCAGCACCGCGGCGATGGAGATCCAGCGGTGCCGGAGCACGTCGATGAACTGCGCGAGTGTCATCCGAGCCTTTCCTTCGGGTTTCGATGTGTGATACTCATAGTAGTTGATATGAAATATTACGCAACCAAGTGGAGGAAGCGCGGATGACCGTCCTCGGAGCCGTGCTCCTCGTCGCGCTCGGCGTCGGACTGACGGTGCGTCCCGAGTGGTTGCCGGTGGTCATCGGGGCGGCTGCCGGGCTGCCGTACTCCGCGGGCGTCGTCGTCGGGGGGAACGGCGTGCCGCTGTTCACCGTCGCGGCAGCAGCCAGCGCCTGCGCACTGCTCGGGACGCGTCGACTGGGGACGTCGCACTGGACAGCGAACGCGTTCGCCGTCTTCCTCGCGTGGACGACGGTGATCACCGCGCTGGCTCCGTGGATGTTCGGCGGCATCCGGGTCCTCGTCTCGCGCGGCGGAGTCGATCACCAGGTGGCCGACCCCGGTGTGCTCGCCTACACGGTGAGCAACGGCGCACAGCTCGCCTACCTGCTCCTCGCCGCCTGCTGCGCGCTCTACCTGGTGCGCGTCCGGGGTGCCGTCCTCGCGGTCGGTGTCGCGCTGGTCGTGGGGACGGTGACGACGAGCATCCGGGGCTTCCTCCTGCTGTTCCGAGCGGACGTGACGGCTCCCCTCTTCGACACCCTGCCGAACGTGGCGTACGCCTGGACCACGACGGAGGACCGGTTGCGCGGGGTCTTCAGCGAACCGAGCGAGCTCGCCGCGTTCTCCCTGCCCGCGGTCGCGTTCTTCGTCGTTGCGGCGCTGCGCTCCACCGGGCGGCCCCGGTTCCTCTGGTCCGCGGCGGCAGCCCTCGCGTGCTCCAACCTGCTGCAGGCGTCCTCGGGCACGGCCGTCGTCGCATCCGCCGTCGTGATCGGGTTGGGCATCGTCGTCCTGGCCGTCCGGTACGTCGTCCGCGGTGGCGTCGGCACCCCGTGGCTCGTCATCGGCGTGCTCACTGCGGCCCTGGTCGCCCTGGTCGCCGGTGACCACCTGCTCGCGCCGATCCGGGAACTCGTCGTCGACAAGGTGGACAGCAAGTCGTACGACTCCCGGACGGGCGCGGACACGTTCAGCTGGGGCGTCCTCGCGGACACGCTCGGGATGGGCGCCGGCATCGGCAGCAACCGACCGTCGTCGTTCGGCATGTCCCTGTTGTCCACCGTCGGCATCCCGGGCACCGCGGCGTTCGCGGCACTCGTCACGGGCATCGTCGCGACCGCGATCCGGCGTCCGGGCACGGTCGCGGCGGCCACGGCACTCGTCGCGCTGGTCGTCGCCAAGGTCGTCGGGACGCCCGACTTCTCGACCCCGGTCCTCTGGGTCCTCATCGCGGCCTGCGCGACCCCGACGTGGGTCCCGACCGCCGTCCCCACCCTCCGGCCCACGATTCCCACCCGCCGGCCCACCGTCCCCGCACTGACAGGAACTCGATCGTGATCGCCATCCTCATCGTCTGCGAAGGGAACGTCTGTCGTTCCCCCTACGTCGAACGCGTGCTCCGGGCCCGCCTGGACGCCGTCGCCCCGGGAGCGTTCCGGGTGTCCAGCGCAGGGACCGCCGCCGAGCACGGTGCGGCGATGTTCCCCCGCTCGTCCGACGCCGTCCTGCGCCACGGCGCCGATCCCTCCGGCTTCGCGGGGACGCCCCTGACGGCACGCGTGCTCGACGGCCCCGCGCTCGTGCTCACCCTGGAACGCCAGCACCGTGCCGCGGTGCTCGACATCGCTCCCGCGCTGTTGCGGCGGACGTTCACGCTGCGCGAGTTCGAACGGCTCGTCCGTCCGCTCCTCGGTCAGGACGCCGTCGGCGCGGGGTTCTGGGACGACTTCCCCAGGTTGGTCGCACGTTCCCGACTCGGCACCGCCCCCACCGAGCCGGAGGCGGACGACATCGCCGACCCGGTCCGTGGGGACGACGCCGACCACGCCCGGATGTGCGCGCTGGCCGACGAGGCGATCGACGCCGTCGTCGCCTGTGCCGCACGAGCGACGGAAGGAGCTCGCGATGCGCGGACTGCTCGTGCATGAGTGGATCGAAGCGGTCGGCGGCGCCGAACGTGTCCTCGACGCCATGGCGGACGAGTACCCGGACGCCGATCTCTTCGGCCTCTGGAACGACGCCCCCGGCCGGTACCCCGGCCGGCGGGTGATCGAGAGCGCCCTCGCGCCGACGCCGCTGCGGGGTCGCAAGGCCCTGGCCGTCCCCTTCCTCCCCGCGCTGTGGTCGCACGGGCTGCGCGACCTCGGACCGTACGACTGGGCGCTCGTCAGTTCGCACCTGTTCGCGCACCAGGCCCGTGTGCCCGGTGTCGATCCCGAGCGCCAGTTCACCTACGTGCACACACCGGCGCGGTACCTCTGGAACCCGGAGCTCGATGCCCGCGGCTCGTCCGTCGCCGCACGGGTCGCGGGTCCCGCGCTCCGTGCAGTGGACCGCCGTCGGGGTGGGGCGCTCCGGCACGTCGCGGCCAACAGTCGTTTCGTGCAGCAGCGCATCCGAGCGAGCTGGGACGTCGATGCGGTCGTGATCCACCCGCCCGTCGGGGTCGAACGACTCACCGCTGTCGACGACTGGGCGCAGGTGCTCGACGACCGTGAGCGTGCGCTGCTCGAGTCGCTGCCCGCGGGCTTCCTGCTGGGTGCGTCCCGGTTCGTGCCGTACAAGCGACTCGACGTGGTGATCGAGGCCGGCCGGGCATCTGCGCGGCCGGTGGTGCTCGCCGGTGACGGACCCGACCTCGAACGGCTCCGGGCGCTCGCCGCTGACTCGGACGTCGACGTCCGCATCGTCGTCCGGCCGTCCGACGCGCTCCTGGCGGCACTGTTGCAGCGTGCAGCCGTCTACGTGTTCCCACCGGTGGAGGACTTCGGCATCATGCCGGTCGAGGCCATGGCGCTCGGCACGCCGGTCGTCGTGAACGCCGTCGGCGGCGCGTGCGACTCGGTGGAGCCCGGTCGGAGCGGTGTCGTCCTGCACGACTTCGCCCCGTCGACGATCCGGTCGGCCGTCGAGGCGGCTGCGGGACTCGACGGTGCGGACTGCCGAGCGCGGGCCGACACGTTCTCCACCACACGCTTCCGGCGCGAGATCGGCGCGTGGACCGGGATCCCGAGCGCGGTCCGTTCCTGACGCGCCCGGCCAGGAGGCCCGCCAGTCGTCGCCGGGTCGGCCCGCGGCAGGCGCCGCGCACGTGCAGTGCCGCCGTCCCGCGTCAGCGGGCGGCTGCCACCAGGATCGCTTCGAGCTGCGCGACGACGCGCGGGAGGTCGAACCGCCTGGCGGTCCGCCGGCCGTTGTCGGCGAGCCGATCCCGGGCCTCCTGGCCGTCTGCCAGTCGCACCATGGCGGACGCGAGCGCTGCGACGTCGCCGGGTGGGACGAGGAGGCCGTCCTGATCGTGGGTGATGATCTCGGCGGGGCCACCCGCATCGCTGGCGATCACGGCCCGGCCCAGCGCCATGGCCTCGATGACGACCTGTCCGAACGGCTCCGCGCGTGTGCTGGCGTGGACGACGAAGTCACACGCGGCCATCTCGGCGGCGACGTCGTGCTGGTGCCCACGGAAGTCGACGGAGTCCCGCACGTCGAGTTCGGACGCGAGCGTGTGGAGCGACCGGGCGAACGCGTCGTCGGCGCCGAACAGCGGTGCACCCACGAGACGGAGTCGTGCGTCGGGGTCGAGACCGGACGCGCGGGCGGCCGCGAAGGCGCGGAGGGCGACGTCCTGACCCTTCCACGGCGTGAGGCGTCCGACCATGCCGATCGTGCACACCGGAGCGGTGTGCGGCGTTGGTTCCGGCGGGACGGACACGGGGCAGGCGACGACGGCGACGGGCCGGGGCAGGCGACCGAGCGACCGGGCCGTGGTCCGGGAGTTCGCGACCACCGTCCGGGGGAGGACCGCGAACGCGAGCCGGAGCAGCGCTGCGTTCACTCGCGACGACTCATCGGCACCGACGAGGTCGTGTGCGTGGGCGACCACGGGGATCCCGGCCCGCCGCCCGGCGAGTCCACCCCAGATGTGTGCCTTCGCCGAGTGGGTCGTCAGCACGTCGACACCGAGGGCGCGCAGGACGCGGGTGAGTTCGTGGGTGGCGCGGAGCGTGCTGACCGTCTTCGCGAGGAGCCCAGCTCCCGTGGTGGCGGTGTGGTGCCGGACGGTCGCATCGAGGGGAACGACCTGGCAGCGCACCCCGGAGTCGGCGAGGCGTTCCTCGAGCGGGCCGTGTTCGCCGAGGACCACGATCGGTTCGATCCTCGTGCACGAGGCGGTCACCCGGGCGACGAGCAGTTCTGCCCCGGAGAGGGCTGCGGAGTGGCTGAGGAAGGCCACCAGAGGCAACCGATCAGTTGTCATGCATTCAGCATATCAAGTATTGTATAGAACGTGACATACATATGTCCGCGGGTCCGATGACGCGCCCGACACCTCCCGCTCCAGATCGGAACACACCATGGCCCTGAGCTCCCATCCTCCCGTCCGCCGCTTGCTCGTCACCGGACTGACCGCCGTCGGCATCCTCGCTGCAGTGACCGCGTGCTCCGGCACCGGCGACGACAAGCCGACCCCGAAGCCGAGTGCGAGCGCGACGGCCAAGGCGGACGAGCAGGTCTTCTCGAACCCGCCTGCCGACATCGAGAAGGTCCGGGCCGGGTGCAAGGACGGCAAGGCCGTCGTCGACCAGGCCAACAAGGACGTCACCGTCGGGGACTGCGCGTCGGTGGAGATCACCGCGGGCAACGCGGTCGTGCACCTCGGGAACGTCGAGGAACTCGTCGTCTCCGGTTCCATCAACGACATCGCCGCGAAGCAGGTCGGCTCGGTGCGGGTGACCACCGACGGCAACCGCCTGACCAGTGACAACGAGCCGGAGATCAGCGACGACGGCGAGGACAACGTGTTCCGCACGCGCTGATCGACACACACGCAGAACGACGAATGCCGCCGGCCCCAGGCCGGCGGCATTCGTCGTTCTGTCCCGCTGTTCTCCTCCCGCATCGCGGTTGACGCACGGGAACGGGCGCCCCTCCTGGTGGAGGGGCGCCCGTCGCGTGGTGCTGGTGGTTTTACCGGATGACGTTGATGGTGCGCTGGTCAGCAGGGCCGTTGAGGTTGCCCTTGGTGATCTGCTTGGTGAACAGCGTGTACGCCTGCGGGGTGAGGGTGCGCTCGACGGAGATCGTCCAGGCGCCCTGACCGTTCACCGTCGCGGAGCCCAGGCGGCTCACGGTGCCGTTCAGGACGACCTTGGCGCCGGGGGCACCGGTCCCCGTGAAGACGACCTGGTCGCCGCGGAGGGTCCCACCGTTGCCGGGGGTCTCGATGACGAGGTCCGCGGGCGTGCCGTAGTCGAGCGTCGCCGTCTTGGGCGCCGAGACCGTGCCGTTGACCGTCTGGGTGACGGTGAAGGTGCGGACGCCGGCGACCGTGGCGGGGATCGTGACGGAGTACTTCCCGTCGACGGCCTTGACGCTCTCGATGATCGTCGTGCCTTCGCGGACGATGACGTCCGCCCCGGTCTGGGCGTTGCCCGAGACGACGGCGTTCTGCTCGACGTCACGGTCGAAGACCCCGTTGGCCGTCAGCGCCGTGATCTGCTCGTTGCGGACGGTGACGGTGATGTTGACGCGCTGGGTGAGGCCGCCCTTGCTGGTCTGGAGTGCGTGGAGGTCGTAGACCGCCGGGTTGAGCTGGCGGGTGACGTCCACGGTCCAGGCGCCGTCGGCGATCTTGGTGTCACCGACGGAGGAGCTGTTGCCGCGCATGTCGAGCTTGGCGCCGGTGGCTCCGGTGCCGGTGAAGCGGATGGAGCCGTTGGTGACGGTGGCGCCGTTGGCCGGGGTCTGGATGACCGGGGCTGCGGGGTTGCCGTAGTCGAGGGAGCGGTCCAGTGGTGCGGAGACCTGGCCTCGGACGGTCTGGGTGACGGTGAAGTCGTTGACGCCGAAGTGGGCCTTGTTCGCGGGGATCGTGATCGTGTAGCGGCCGTTGGTGGCGATGGCGGTGCCGATGGTGTCGCCGTTGCTGTCCTTCACGGTGACGGTTGCGCCGGGGTTGGCGGAGCCGGTGATCGCGGCGGGCAGGTTCTCGTCCGTGGTGTTGAACGCGGCGGTCGCGGTCAGCGGAGCAACCGGAGCCTCGTTGCGGACGGTGACGGTGATGTTGACGCGCTGGGTGAGGCCGCCCTTGCTGGTCTGGAGTGCGTGGAGGTCGTAGACCGCCGGGTTGAGCTGGCGGGTGACGTCCACGGTCCAGGCGCCGTCGGCGATCTTGGTGTCACCGACGGAGGAGCTGTTGCCGCGCATGTCGAGCTTGGCGCCGGTGGCTCCGGTGCCGGTGAAGCGGATGGAGCCGTTGGTGACGGTGGCGCCGTTGGCCGGGGTCTGGATGACCGGGGCTGCGGGGTTGCCGTAGTCGAGGGAGCGGTCCAGTGGTGCGGAGACCTGGCCTCGGACGGTCTGGGTGACGGTGAAGTCGTTGACGCCGAAGTGGGCCTTGTTCGCGGGGATCGTGATCGTGTAGCGGCCGTTGGTGGCGATGGCGGTGCCGATGGTGTCGCCGTTGCTGTCCTTCACGGTGACGGTTGCGCCGGGGTTGGCGGAGCCGGTGATCGCGGCGGGCAGGTTCTCGTCCGTGGTGTTGAACGCGGCGGTCGCGGTCAACGGAGCAACCGGAGCCTCGTCGGTGATCGTGATCGTGATCGGGACCTGCGTCGTGAGTCCGCCCTTGGTGGTCTGCACGGCGCGCAGGTTGTAGACGTTGTTCGCCAGGTCGATCGTCACCGGTGCGTTCCAGACACCGTCGGTGACGGTACCGGTCGCGATGGCTCGGACGGAACCGCGGACGTCGATGCGGGCGCCCTCGTCACCGGTACCGGTGAAGGTCAGGCCGTCCTTCTGGACCGTCGAGCCGTTCGCCGGGCTGGTGATGCGGATCGGTGCCGGCATGCCGTAGTCGAGCGAGACGTCCTTCTCGGGCGAGGTCGTGTCGTTCTTCGTCTGGGTCACGGTGAAGTCGTTGACGCCGGTGTGGGCGAACGACGGCGGGACCGGGATCGAGTACTTCCCGTCGACGGCCTCGGTGCGGCCGACCTCGTTGCCGAGGCTGTCCTTGACGATCACGGTCGCGCCAGTGGTGGCGTCGCCGGAGATCGTCGCGGGCTTGGTGACGTCGTCATCGAAGGCGCCGACCGCGGTGAGCTCGGTCGTGAGCGGGTTCGTCGCGACCGTGAACGAGACCTTCTCGGTGCTCGGCGCCCCGGCGAGCGGGGTCTGGGTCACGTCGAACTCGTAGGAACCGTCCGCGAGGTCCGCGGTCGCGGGGACGCTCCAGGCGCCGTCCTTCACGACGGTGGTCGCGACGAGGTTGTCCTCGGCGTCGCGGATCTCGATCGTGGCACCCTCGTCGCCGGTACCCGAGAACACCGGGCGCTTCGAGTCGACCGTGGAGCCGTCGGCCGGGGTGGTGACGACGAGCGCGTCCGGTGCGGGAACCTCGGCGGCTTCGACCGTGGCCTGCGTGGTGCTGGTGGTGTTGAACGCTCCCTCGACGGCGGTACCGCTGAGCACGGTGCGCATCGGGAAGGTGCCGGCCTCGGCGTCCTCGGGCGTGTTCACGTCGATGTTCCAGCGCATCAGGGATGCGTCGGGCAGGCTCCAGCTCGTCGACGTGGGTGCGAAGTCGAAGGTGTACTTCGTGCCGTCAGCGGAGCGCACTCCGTTCGTGAGCGTCATGGAGGAGTTCACCCAGACCTCGCCTGGCTTCTTGTAGGCGCCGTCGATCGTGTCCTGGTCCTCGGCGAAGGTGGTACCTGCGGGGGCGGTGAACTCGACCTTGCCCTGCGGACGGCTGACGCTGCCCTTGGTCTCGAACAGCGACTCGACCGGGGTCGTCGCACCGCGCTCGAGCGTGACAGCGGCGCCGGTCTGGCCGATGATCGCGGCGTTGTTGATCGTGACGACGACGTTCTTGCGGTCTACCTCGGTGTTGTTCACCTTCTGGATCGCGGTGAGTGTGTTCGCGCCGTCGGCGAGCCCCTCGACGGTCATCGACCAGTTGCCGCTCGAGTTGACGTTGGCGACCTTGCTGCCGATCGTGACGGTACCGTTCGGCGTTGCTGTCCCCGACACGACCGCGGTCTTTGCGACGTGATCAACAGACGTGACGTTCGCCGTCAGACCTTGGTTCCGCGGGAACATTGCATCGTAGTTTGCAAGATGGTAGCCGGTGCTGCCGCCTCTGCTGACATAGCCGTTCAGAGGCAGCACCACATATGAGCCGACGAAGAGAACCCCTCCACTGAGGTTGACTTCTTCTGCCGTTGAGCAAGGCCCCAGCGTGAACCCTTCCGGCTTGAAGGGCTGCAAACAGCTCGATCCCACCCTGAGCTGCCCTTTGCCCTGCGTGAACGTCGCGGTGATCGCCGCAGCATTCGCGGCGGCGAGCGACGAGTACTCGGTTACACGGAAATTCGATCCGACGGCCCAATATCCCGACGATTCGTTCCACTGCCAGACAAATTTTCCGGATGCGGTCGCATTGGTCGAAATTGAACGGGGTTCTGGGGCGGCGGCGGCAGGCGCGGAGCCGAAGGACAGGCCGGACACGATGGTGGCAGCGGCCAGCCCGGCCGCACCCATGGACTTGAGGGCAGTCGATGCCCTCTTCTTGTGAGACATGTGCATCTTTCAGGACAGGCCGCGCGACGGCGGCTGTGCGGGAAGGGGCACGCCCGTGGACAGACTCCAACGGCGCATGTGTATTCAGAATATCACGTGAAATACCAACATACGAACGTGCTACCTCACTTGCGCCCGACTGGGAGTTGAGTGGGACTGGCGCAGGTTTGTGCTCCCTGAAGTTGACTCCAGGTGACTCAGGAGTAGGGTTGAGTCCATCGGACGCAAGTCCAACGACTTACCCCCAAGCAAGAGGAGCAACACATGGGACGTGCAGTAGGCATCGACCTCGGAACCACCAACTCCGTCGTCTCCGTTCTCGAAGGTGGCGAGCCCACCGTCATCGCCAACGCCGAAGGCATGCGCACCACGCCGTCGATCGTGGCGTTCACGAAGGACGGCGAGGTCCTGGTCGGCGAGACCGCCAAGCGCCAGGCCGTGACGAACGTCGACCGCACCATCGCGTCGGTCAAGCGTCACGTCGGCACCGACTGGACCACCGAGATCGACGGCAAGAAGTACACGCCGCAGGAGATCTCGGCCCGCACCCTCGGCAAGCTCAAGCGCGACGCCGAGCAGTACCTCGGCGAAGACGTCACGGACGCGGTCATCACCGTGCCGGCGTACTTCAACGACGCCGAGCGCCAGGCCACGAAGGACGCCGGTGAGATCGCCGGCCTCAACGTCCTCCGCATCATCAACGAGCCGACCGCCGCCGCTCTGGCCTACGGCCTCGACAAGGGCAAGGAAGACGAGCTCATCCTGGTCTTCGACCTCGGTGGCGGCACGTTCGACGTCTCCCTGCTCGAGGTGGGCAAGGACGACGACTTCTCGACGATCCAGGTCCGCGCGACCTCCGGTGACAACCGCCTCGGTGGCGACGACTGGGACCAGCGCATCGTCGACTACCTGGTCAAGAAGTTCAAGGACGAGCACGGCGTCGACCTGTCCACGGACAAGATCGCCAAGCAGCGCCTGAAGGAAGCGGCTGAGCAGGCCAAGAAGGAGCTGTCGTCGCAGATGTCGGCGAACATCCAGCTCCCGTACCTGACGCTCACCGCCGAGGGCCCGCTGAACCTGGACGAGACCATCTCGCGCGCACAGTTCGAGCAGATGACCTCCGACCTGCTCGACCGCACCAAGAAGCCGTTCAACGACGTCATCAAGGAAGCCGGTGTCTCGGTCAACGACATCGCGCACGTGGTGCTCGTCGGTGGCTCGACCCGTATGCCCGCCGTGGCCGAGGTCGTCAAGTCGCTGACCGGTGGCAAGTCCCCGAACCAGGGCGTCAACCCGGACGAGGTCGTCGCAGTCGGTGCCGCGCTGCAGGCCGGTGTGCTGAAGGGCGAGCGCAAGGACGTCCTGCTCATCGACGTCACGCCGCTGTCGCTCGGCATCGAGACCAAGGGCGGCCTGATGACGAAGCTCATCGACCGCAACACCGCGATCCCGACCAAGCGGAGCGAGACCTTCACGACCGCTGACGACAACCAGCCGTCGGTCGCCATCCAGGTCTTCCAGGGCGAGCGCGAGTTCACCCGCGACAACAAGCCGCTCGGCACCTTCGAGCTCACCGGCATCGCCCCGGCTCCCCGTGGCGTGCCGCAGGTCGAGGTCACCTTCGACATCGACGCCAACGGCATCGTGCACGTGTCCGCCAAGGACAAGGGCACCGGCAAGGAGCAGTCGATGGTCATCTCCGGCGGCTCGTCGCTGCCGAAGGAGGACATCGAGCGCATGGTCCGCGAAGCCGAGGAGCACGCCGCCGAGGACAAGGCACGTCGCGAGGCCAACGAGCGTCGCAACCAGGCCGAGCAGCTCGTCTACTCGATCGAGAAGCTCATCAAGGAGAACGACGAGAAGCTCCCCGCGGACGTCAAGTCCGAGGTGCAGGCCGATGTCGACGCGCTCAAGTCCGCTCTTGCGGGCGAGGACGACGACGCCGTGAAGACCGCCTTCGACAAGCTCAACGAGTCGCAGGGCAAGCTCGGCCAGGCCATCTACAGCCAGCAGGACGCAGCAGCCGGCGCCGCCGGTGGCGAGCAGCCCGCGGGTGAGCAGCCGGCCGACGACGAGGACATCGTCGACGCCGAGGTCGTGGACGACGAGGACGACAAGGACAAGAAGTAACGATGACGGATCCCAAGGACAACGCGCCCCACGAGGACGAGCCCCAGGTCGAGGGCGACGCCACGAACGCGGCCGAGCCCGAGGACCTCATCGAGGCGGAGGGGCCCGACGTCGAAGTACCGACGGACGGCCCCGCCGCCGGGGGCCCGGCGGCCGATGCAGCGAACGACCTCTCCCCGGAGGACGAAGCGCTGCTCGCCGACGCGGCCCGCGGCATCGCCGAGGACAAGCTCAGCACCGAGGACCGCGACCTCGTCGCGGAGATGCGTGCGGACATGCTCCGTGCGCAGGCCGAGCTGGTGAACTTCCGGAAGCGCGTCGAGCGTGACCGGGAGGCCAACCGCGAGGTCGCCATCGCCGAAGTGGTGCGGGCCCTGCTGCCGGCGCTCGACGACCTCACCCGGGCCGAGGCCCACGGTGACCTCGCCGAGGGGCCGATGCAGGTCATCGGCCAGAAGATCCGCGGGGGCTTCGAGAAGTTCAAGCTCGTGCAGATCGGCGAGAAGGGCGAGGCGTTCGACCCGAACATCCACGAGGCGATCGTCCAGCTCCCCACCCCGGGCGCCACCGGACAGACCGTCGCGGACGTCGTCGAGCCGGGCTACAAGCTCGGTGAGCGCGTCCTCCGCGCGGCCAAGGTCGCGGTGGCGGTCCCGGCCTGAGCCGGGTCCCCACGGTGACGACAGAAGAAGGCAGGTGATCCATGGCCAGTCAGGATTGGTTCGACAAGGACTTCTACAAGGTCCTCGGCGTGTCCAAGGACGCCTCCGACGCCGAGCTGAAGAAGACGTACCGGAAGCTCGCGCGGCAGTTCCACCCGGACTCCAACCCGGGTGACGCCGCCGCCGAGAACCGCTTCAAGGAGATCAGCGAGGCGTACTCGGTGCTCTCCGACAAGGAGCAGCGCCAGGAGTACGACCAGGTCCGCGCCATGGGCTCCGGCGCCCGCTTCACAGCGGGCGGCGGGGGCCAGGGCGGCTTCGAGGACGTCTTCGGCGGGATGTTCGGGCAGCAGGGCGGCGGCGGACAGCGTGTCCGCTTCGGCCAGGGTGGCCCCGGCGGTGCCGGTGGATTCGAGGACATCCTCGGCGGGATGTTCGGCGGAGGTGGCGGCTTCGGCCAGACCTCCGGCGGCTACCGCGGTTTCGGCGGGCCGACGAAGGGCCGCGACGTCACGGCGTCGACGACCCTCGACTTCACCACGGCGATCGCCGGTGACACCGTCAAGCTGTCGCAGGGCAACGGCCGACCGGTGAACGTCCGCATCCCCGCGGGCGTCGCCGACGGTCAGAAGATCCGTCTGCGCGGCCGCGGCGAGCCCTCGCCCGACGGGGGTGAGGCCGGCGACCTCGTGGTCGCCGTGTCCGTGCGGAAGCACCCGGTGTTCGAGCGCGACGGGCTGAACCTGCGCGTGGACGTCCCCGTGACGTTCACCGAGGCGGCGCTCGGCGCGACGATCGAGGTCCCGACGCTCGGCGGTTCGCCGGTGAAGCTCAAGGTCGCACCCGGCACGCCGTCGGGTCGCGTTCTGCGCGTCAAGGGTCGCGGTGTCACGACGAAGAACGGCACGGGCGACCTGCTCGCGACCGTCCAGGTCGCGGTGCCGTCGCACCTGTCGGACAAGCAGCGCGAGGCCGTCGAGGCACTTGCGGCTGCGCTGCCCGACGAGAACCCCCGCGAGGACCTCCTCGCCAAGGCGCGCGACTAGCGTCGCGGACGTAATGCAGGAAACCGGCCTGGAGGCTCGGCGCGGCTTCCCGGCGGACGCTCGCCGTGCCTCCAGGCTGGTTTCCACCCCACGCGGACGACGGAAAGGAACGCGCCATGACCGACATGGACGAGAACTCGCCCGTCTTCGCGATCGCGGTCGCTGCGGAGCTCGCCGAGATGCACCCGCAGACGCTGCGGCAGTACGACCGGCTCGGCCTGGTCGTGCCGGGCCGCACCCGGGGTGGGTCGCGGCGGTACTCGATGCGCGATGTCGTGCAGTTGCGCGAGATCGCGCGACTCGGCTCCGAGGGGGTGTCGCTGGAGGGGATCCGGCGGGTGCTCGACCTGGAGAACGAGAACAAGGCGCTGCGCGACCGGGTGCGTGAACTCGAGTCGGCGTTGGCCGACCAGCTCATCAACCGGCCCGGTGCGCGGGTCTTCGCCGCCACCGCGAGTGGTGCGGCGATCTCGCTCAAGGCGGGGTCGCGGCCGCAGCGGAACACGCAGATCGTCCTGTACCGCGGACCGCGCTGAAAGGCAGCGACAGGCGAACGCCCCCGGTGACCGAGTGGTCACCGGGGGCGTTCTGTGTGGGCTGTGTGGCTTACTTGACGGTGAAGCGGACGGGGAGCTCGCTGGCGGCGTTGCCGGGCGTGGTCTGCTTCGCGGTGAGGGCGTAGCTGCCACGGCCGAGGTTGATGTTCGACGCCACGCTCCACTTGCCGTCGGCGTTGACCTCGGCGGTCGCGACGACGCGGGAGGTGCCGCGGATCTCGATCGTCGAGCCGGCCTGGCCGGTGCCGGTGAAGGTGGGGCGGGGTCCGGTGGTGGTGCCGTTCATCCCGGGGGACGTGACCGTCAACGGCGCTGCCGTGGCGGTGACGGAGAAGCGGACGGGGGCTTCGCTGGTGGCGTTGCCGGTGGTGGTCTGCTTCGCGGTGAGGGCGTAGCTGCCACGGCCGAGGTCGATGCTCGACGTGGCGCTCCACTTGCCGTCGGCGTTGACCTCGGCGGTCCCGACGACGCGCGAGGTGCCGCGGATCTCGATCGTGGACCCGGCCTGGCCCGTGCCGGTGAAGGTGGGGCGGGGGCCGGTGGCGGTGCCGTTCATCCCGGGGGACGTGACCACGAGCGGTGCGACGGCGTCGTCTTCGGTGGTGAAGGCGATGTCGCGCATCACCGAGGAGCGTCCGTCGGCGGTGGTCTGCGTGAACGTGACCTCGTACCCGTCCTTGCTGGTCAGGTCCGCGGTGGCGTCCCAGGTGCCCACGCCCGACCGGGCACCGTCTGCCTTCGTCTCGAAGAGTCGCTGGCCGCGCTGGTCGGTCGCGGTGATCGTCGCGCCCGCCTCGGCGGTGCCGGCGAACGCCCGCTTGCCCGGTGTGTAGTCGTTCTCGTCCGCGAGGCCCTCGACCCGCAGGAGGCGGGGGAGCGCCACGCGCTCGGACGTCCCGCTGAAGTCGCGGCCGTCGAAGACCAGGTTGACCATGTCGAGCTGCTTGCCGGTCGCGGCGGCGGCGATCGTGTAGCTCCACACGGCATCGGCGCTGGTGGCGTGCCCGACGACCCGGTCGCCGTCGAGGATCCAGAGTCCAGGAGCGTCGTCGTGCTCCCCGACCACCTGGACGCGCCCGTCCGGGTGGACGAACACGGACCGGAGGGACGGTGCGGCGGCAGTCGGGTCGATCGGCAGCTGCTCGAGTGCGACGGGCACACGGCGCGACGAGGTGCCGTCGGCAGTGCGTCCGACGACGTAGACCGTGGAGCCGACGCGGTCCTGCGGGAGCCGAGCAGAGTAGCCGGTCTCGCCGAGGCGGGCGTCGGCGATGGTGGAGCCGGCTTCGTCCTGCACGACGACCGAGTCCACGTCCTCAGCGACGGAACCCGCCACGACGAACGACCCTTCGAGGACGCGCCCCTTCTGCACGACCGTGGGTGCGGTCGGCGCGTCCGATGCCGCCGGCGAGAACCGGACGTCGCGGAGCTCGTTCGTCCGGCCGTCGGTCGTCGTCTGGGTGAGGGTGATCACGTGGTCGGCGTCGGTGAGGTCGGCGTCGGCGCTCCAGGTGCCGGTCCCGTTGCGGGCTCCGCTCACCTCGGTCGTGAACAGGGTGGCGCCCGACGTGGTGTCCTCCGCCACGATGGTCGCGCCGGCAGTCGCGCTGCCGGCGAAGTGGTTGGTGCCGGGCGTGAACGTGTTCTGCTCCTGCTGCAGTCCGTCGACCTTGATGGTGCGCGGGATCGGGATGCGCTCGCCGCGAGTCTGGGTGCCGTCGGCAGCGGTGTGGACCCGGATCACTTCGAGACCGGCGTCCTGCAGCCGGTTCTGCACGGTGATGAAGAACGCGCCGCCGCCGGTCGAGCGGTCGTACACCGTGTCACCGAGGACCAGCCAGAGGTCGTCGCCCCCGGCATCGCCGGCCAGGATCCGGGATCCGTACGGTGTGCTCCAGTCCTGGTGGAACTTCGGCGCCGGTAGCGCGGGGTCGACGGGCAGCGCGTCGAAGTCAGGGGTGTCGGCGCGCACCGCGGAGTCCGAGGTGGAAGGCGCGGCGGCCGTCGGGGCAGCGGTCGCGACGCTCGGCGTCAGCAGGCCGAAGCCGAGGGAGGCGGAGAGGACGCCGCAGACGACTGCGGCGCTCCGGAACGAGGTGGATGCCATTGAGGGCTCCTTCTGGTGGGGGACCTCCAGGGTACCGACATGTGAAATACACAGCCTGTTCACATCGTGAGTGCGATGACGACGTGCTCCGGGGTCGACCGCCTCCGGGTACGCTGACGCGGTGCCAGACTTCGCCGACTTCTTCCGCCGACGCGACGACGCCGCGCCGGACCTCATCGCGATCGACGGCACGGACCGGTTCCTCATCGACGAGGCACCGCACGTGCACGGCGACGCGCTCCGGCAGCCGGGCGAGGTCGCGGTCGTCGATGATCGGCACGGGGTGCTGACGCTCGGCCTCATCACGCAGTACGGCGCGAGCGACATCCGGGTGGTCCAGGACTCCCTGGTGGGGGAGCGCGCACTCGAGGCCAACGCCGGCACCTTCGGACTCCGTGGGTTCCACCACCCCGACTCGTTCGAGGCTGCGTTCCGCGACGTCCGGCTGGTCGTGCTGCGGCTGTCGAAGTCGCACGACCGACTGGACGAGATCGCCCGCGCCGTCGCCCGCTTCGCCGCGCCCGACGTCGTGTTGCTCTGCGGCGGCAACGTCAAGTACATGAACCTGTCGCAGAACGACGTGCTGCGCCGGTCGTTCGGCGACGTCACTGCCTCGCGTGGCCGGGGCAAGTCGCGGCTGCTCATCGCGCAGGACCCGCTCCGCGCCCAGGCCACCCGTGCCGCGACCACGAACCCCTGGCCGCGGTCGGTGCACGTCGACGACCTCGGCATGACCCTGGTCGCGCACGGTGGCGTGTTCGCGGGGACGTCGCTCGACCAGGGCACGCGGGTGCTCCTCGACGCGATGGACCGAGCGGTCCCGACCGCGCGCACGGTCGTGGACCTGGGGAGTGGCAACGGCGTGATCGCAGCGGCGACCGCGCTGCGCCGACCCAACGTCCGCGTGGTCGCCACCGACGTGTCGCGGATCGCGGTGGAGTCGACGCGCGCGACGGCGGAGGCCAACGGGGTCGCCGACCGGGTGACGGTGCTGCGGACCGACGCGGGCGACGAGCTCGCCGAGGGGTCCGCGCAGCTGGTGCTGTGCAACCCGCCGTTCCACGCGGACACGGCGGTGACCACGGACACCGCCGAGGCGATGTTCCGGAACGCGGCCACGATCCTCCAGGCCGGCGGTGAACTGTGGTGCGTCTGGAACACGCACCTGCGCTACCGGCCGGTCCTCTCGCGCCTGGTCGGGCCGACCCGCGAGGTCGTCAGGACCCCGAAGTTCACCGTGACGGCCTCGGTCGCGACGAACCGCTGACGGCCACGGACGGCGAGAGCCGCCCGGGCTGACCCGGACGGCTCTCGCGACGTGCTGCTGTGCTGGGATCGATCAGGCCGGCACGTAGTCGAACGTGTCGGGGTCGGGACCCGTGCGGTGGCCCTTGTCGAGGCCGGTGATGTCCGTCATGTCCTCGTCCGAGAGCTCGAAGTCGAAGATCGCGAAGTTCTCCTCGACGCGGGCGCGCGTGACGGACTTCGGGAACACGATGTCGCCGCGCTGGATGTGCCAACGGAGGACGACCTGCGCCGGGGACTTGCCGACCGACGAGGCGATGCGGGTGATGGTCTCGTCGTCGAGCACGAGGCCCTGCGCGATCGGGGACCACGCCTCGGTCGCGATGCCGTGCTCACGGTTGTAGGCGCGGAGTTCGTCCTGCGCCAGGTACGGGTGCACCTCGATCTGGTTCACGGCCGGGGTGATGGTCGTCTCGGCGGCGAGGCGGTTGAGGTGGTTGGTCTGGAAGTTCGAGACACCGATCGACCGGGCGGTACCGGCGGCGTAGAGCTCCTCGAAGGCCTTCCACGTCGGCACGAAGTCCGAGACGGTGGGCAGGGGCCAGTGGATGAGGAAGAGGTCGGTGTAGCCGCCGAGCAGCTCGGCCGACTTCTTGCCGTTCTCCAGCGCAGCCTCGGGGTCGTGGAAGCCGTTGTTGAGCTTCGAGGTGACGAAGATCTCCTCACGCGGGATGCCGGACGCAGCGATCGCCTCACCGACCTCCTTCTCGTTGCCGTACATCTCGGCGGTGTCGATGTGGCGGTAGCCGACCTCGAGCGCAGCCAGCGTGGCGGCCTTCGTCTCGGAGGGGTCGATCTGGAAGACGCCGAAGCCGAGCTGCGGGATGGTCTTGCCGTCGTTCAGGGTGATGTTCGGAACGGTCATGGACCCATGCAACCAAACGCCCCTCAGCGCGCATTCCGCCGACACCCAGGAACGGCGAGCCCGGGCGCGCCGCTCGGGCTGCGCCGCGCGGGCTGCGCAGCTCAGGAGAGCGCAGCCGTGATGTACGCCTGCAGTGCCTGCCCGTACGCGATCGCGGGCACCTCGGACGCGAAGCTGCGGTCGACGCCCCCGATCGTCGCCGTCACCGTGAAGACCAGGCGCCCGCCGACCGGCACCCGGGTCAGCCCGATGAACGACGGCCCGAGCAGGTCGCGCAGCTGGTCCTCGCGGGGCAGCCAGAGCGACTCCGACGCGGTGACCGAGTCGAGGGCCCACTCCGTGGTGCCGTTGAAGCCGAGGATCGTGCCGGTGGGGGAGTCGTGCCGTTCGACGGTCATCTCGGACACCGTGTAGACGTCGTCGTCGATGCCGGGCTTGTCGATCACGAACCGGTCCCCGGTCTCGGGGTGCCAGCGGAGGCCGGCGTCACGGAGGGACCTGGCGAGTTCGACGGTGATCACGTTCCCACCTTGCCCGCGCGACCCGCCCCTGTCACCACCTAGGTTGCCGAAAGCATCCCGTACTAGCATCGCCGAGCACCCCTCGCGCGAGCGCACCCCGTTCGCGCGCGCGGCGTGACGACGCCCGGGCAACCGGTGCCGCGCCTCCAGGCCGTGGGACCGGTCGTGGGCCGGGCCGCCGGCCGGCGTCCCCGACCGAGGCTGACGGACACCCTGCCGCCGAAGAGAAGGACCCGCATGACCCTCGAACGCGAGGAACTCCGCGACCACTGGACCGTGACGATGGCCGGAGGAACCGGTGCGCCGGACGGCGTCGTGGGCCGCACCATCCCGGCGACGGTGCCGGGCCAGGTCCACACCGACCTGGAGCGGGAGGGCCTGCTGCCGGACCCGACGTTCCACCTGAACGAGCAGGACGCCAAGTGGGTCGGCCGCGCCGACTGGGCCTACCGCCGCACGGTCGACGTCGACCCGCGCGGACACGAGCGCGTCGACCTGGTCTGCGACGGCCTGGACACCGTCGCGGAGCTCAGCCTGGACGGCGTCGTCGTGGGCACGACCCGCAACATGCACCGCCGCTACCGGTTCGACGCCCGGGTGCAGACGGGGTCCGGTGGCACCACGAAGGACCTCGAGATCCTGTTCGAGTCGCCGTACCGCGAGGCCGGCCGGGTGGCCGCGAAGGCCGGCAGCATGCCGGGCCCGTACGACGAACCGTTCCCGTACATCCGCAAGATGGCGTCGAACTTCGGCTGGGACTGGGGCCTGACCGCGGTCACGAGCGGCCCCTGGCGGCCGGTCGCGATCGAGCGCTGGTCGACCGCGCGCCTGCGCGAGGTGCGTCCGCTCGTCGACGTCGAGGCCGGTGAGGGCGTGCTCGACGCCCACATCACCGTCGAGCGTTCGGGGATGAACGACCTGGACCAGGACGGCGAGGACGACGACCTGGTGCTCGTCGTCACCGTGAGCGGCGAGACCGAGGACGGCGCCACCACGCGTCAGCGCTCCCGCGCGCAGCTGACCCCGAAGGACGACGAGACGGTCGTCACCGTGCGCGTTCCCGAGGCACGACGCTGGTGGCCGCGCGGCTACGGCGCGCAGCCGCAGTACGACGTCGTGGTCGAGCTGCAGACCGTCGACGGCGAGGTGCTCGACCGCGACACGTTCCGCACCGGCTTCCGGTCGACCCGGATCGAGACCCAGGTGGACGGCATCGGTCGCCCCTTCGCGGTGCACGTCAACGGCACCCTCGTCGACGTCCGTGGCGTCAACTGGATCCCCGACGACGTCATCGTCTCGCGCGTGGACCGCGCCCGGCTCGAGTCCCGGCTGGGTGCCGCGGCGTCGCTCGGCACGAACCTCGTGCGCGTCTGGGGCGGCGGCGTGTACGAATCGCGCGACTTCTACGAGGTCTGCGACGAACTCGGGCTGCTCGTCTGGCAGGACTTCCCGTTCGCCTGCTCCGCCTACCCGGAGGTCGAGCCGATCCGCAGCGAGGTCATCGCCGAGGCGCGGGACAACGTCGCCCGGCTCGCCCGCCATCCTTCGCTGGTGGTCTGGAACGGCAACAACGAGAACATCTGGCTGCACGACGCCGACGGCTGGGGTGCCGAGCTGGGCGATCGGGGCTGGGGCCTCGACTACTACCTCGACCTGTTGCCGACCATCGTCGACGCCGTCGACCCGTCGCGCTTCTACACGGTCGCGTCGCCGTGGTCCGGTTCCGAGTCGCTGCCCGCGAACGAGGTCGACCACGAGACGCACCACTCCTGGGACGTCTGGAACCGGCTGCCCGACACCGCCTACCGCGAGTCGGTGCCGCGCTTCGTGTCCGAGTTCGGCTGGCAGGCGCCGCCCGCTTGGCGCACGCTGCGCGATGCGGTCACGGACGCGCCGCTGCGGGTCGACTCGCCCGGTGTGGTCCACCACCAGAAGGCGGCGGACGGGATGGCCAAGCTGGCCCGCGGGCTGGAGCCGCGCTTCGGCGGGGTCGACCCGGCAGCGTTCGACGCCTGGCACTACCTGACGCAGCTGCAGCAGGCACGGGCGATCGCGACCGGCATCGAGCACTGGCGCACGCACTGGCCGCGGAACACCGGCGTGGTGGTGTGGCAGCTGAACGACCTGTGGCCGGTGTCGTCGTGGTCCGCGATCGACTCGGCAGGGCGGCTGAAGCCGCTGGCGCACGAGCTGCGCCGCCTGTACGACGACGTGCTGCTGACGATCCGTCCGGTGTCGTCGGTGTCGGTGGCGCCTGGGGCGGCCGACGCGTCCGGTGCGGTCGTTCCGACCAGCGCGTCGGGTGCGTCGGGTGCGGAGCGGACGGGAGGCCCGGATCACCCGGGTGCGCCGCCTGCGGTCGGCGAGACGGCCGATCTGGGTGCGCTCGCGGACACGCTCTCGCTGGGCGTCTCGCCCGGCGCCTTCGGGTCCTCGCCCGTCGAGGTGGCAGTCCGGTCGACCCGCACCGGGCACGACAGCGTCGTCCGGGTGCGCCGGATCACCACGGCCGGCACGATCCTGGCCGAGGTGTCGCTGCCGGTCCGGTTGTCCGGCGCCGGCGTCGCGGTGGTGTCGCTGCCCGAGTCGGTGGGCGTCGTCGACGACCCGGCGAACGAGCTCATCGTCGCGGACATGGACTGGCGCCGTGCGGTCTGGACCCCCGGCCCCGACGCTGCGATGCGCTGGGAGCCGGCGCGCTACCGGACCGCGTTCGCGGTGGTCGACGGCGGCGTGGACCTGACCGTCGAGGCTGACTCGCTCGTCCGCGACCTGCTCGTGCAGCCGGACCGTGTGGCGGCCGGCGGCACGGTCGACCGCGGGTTCATGACGCTGCTGCCCGGCGAACGGGTGGTGTTCCGGCTGCGCGGGGTGACCGAGGCCGACGTCCCCGCGCTCCGGGAGGCGCCCGTGCTCTGGAGTCTGGACCGCGCGCTCGACCGTTGATATGCAGAACGACACGGTGATATATTTGACGGTGCGCCGCTCGATGTCGTGACCTGAGCGACTCCGGCGTCCGATCGATCTCCTCGTCGATCGGTCGACAGGAGGCCCCAGATGTCGTTCGCGATGCGCCCACCCACCGGAGCGGTCCCCACCGTGCTCCACTCGACCGTGCTCCACCCGACCGCGCTGAACTCGACGGTGCCGACGTCCGCCGGGCCGGTCGGTGCCACGGCGTCACTCCGGACGGTCGCTCCGGCGGGGGCGCGCCGGGGGTTCGTCCCCGCGGTGGCGTTGCTCGACCTCGCGCTGCTGCTCACCGCGTTCGCCATCGCCCACGTCGTGCGGTTCCCCTGGGAGCTCGCATCCGTCCGACCACGCTCGGGCTGGTTCGAGTTCGTGGTGGCCCCCGCCATCGTCGTGGTCTGGATGCTCCTGCTCTCGGTGTTCCGCACCCGCGACCCCCGGATCGCGGGCATCGGCGGCGAGGAGTACCGCCGCCTCGTCACCGCGAGCCTCGTCGCCATCGCCGGGGTCGCGGTCGTCGCGTACGCGGCGCAGCTCGACCTGGCCCGCGGGTACGTCGCGATCGCGTTCCCGCTGGGGCTCGCGTTCCTGACACTCGGCCGCAAGGGTGTCCGCACAGTGCTCGCCCGGAGTCGCGCCCGGGGCGAGCACCTGCAGGACGTCCTGATCGTCGGCGACGCCGAGGACGTCCGGTACGTGGGTGCGCGGATCGCCGCTGCGCCGAGTGCCGGCTACCGCGTGCGGGCCGTCGTCACGGACTGCGCTCCGGCCGGGGCCCGTGTCGACCTGGGGGCGGCAACGGCTCCGGTCGTCGGGGGCATCGATGACGTGCTCGCGCACGCCCGGGCCGAGGGCGTCTCCGCCGTCGTCGTCGCGGGTGCCGTCCGTGGTGGGCACGCCCGCCTCCGTCGCCTCGGGTGGCAGCTCGAGGAACACGGCGTCGAGCTCGTGGTGTCCTCCCCCCTGGCCGACATCGCCGCCGGGCGGGTGCACGAGCGCCCGGTCGACGGGCTGCCGCTCATGCACGTCGAGACCCCCGACTACCGCCGCCGGATGGGCAAGCGGGCGCTCGACGTCGTCGGCGCCGTGCTCGGCCTGGCGTTGCTCTCCCCGGTCCTGGCCGCGGTCGCGCTGGCGGTCCGCGCTGACGACGGCGGGCCGGTGTTCTTCCGGCAGGTCCGCGTCGGTCGCGGTGGCGCGGAGTTCCCGATCCTGAAGTTCCGGACGATGTGCGTCGACGCCGAGGCGCGCATGGCTGCTCTGCAGTCCGAGAACCAGGGCGCCGGTCCGCTGTTCAAGATGCAGGACGACCCGCGGGTGACCCGGGTCGGTGCCTTCCTGCGACGGACCTCGCTCGACGAACTGCCGCAGCTGTGGAACGTGCTCACCGGGTCGATGAGCCTGGTCGGCCCCCGACCGGCCCTGCCCCGCGAAGTCGCGCTGTACGAGGACTTCGCCGACCGCCGACTCCTCGTGACCCCGGGGATCACCGGCTTGTGGCAGGTCAGCGGCCGATCGGACCTCGACTGGGCCGAAGGGGTGCGGCTCGACCTGCACTACGTCGAGAACTGGTCGTTCCTGCACGACCTGGTGATCCTCGCCCGCACCGTCCCGTCGGTGCTGCGGTCCCGCGGCGCGTACTGAGCGCTGCGCTTCCCTGGACGAACGGTGTCCGTTCCGGGGGCCGGCCTGGGCTTCCAGGGGCGGGGGAGTTACGATGGAGGCACACGGACTTCCGCCGCGTGGGTCGACGACGATCACCGGACGGCGACCAGTTCCACAACAAGGAGTCATGATGCTCGGAAACCTCGGCGGCATTCACCTGCTGATCATCCTCGGGATCGTCATCCTGCTGTTCGGCGCGACCAAGCTCCCGGCGCTCGCCAAGGGCCTCGGTCAGTCGATCAACATCTTCAAGAAGGAGATGTCCGACGACGAGAAGAAGGCCCAGGCCAACGGTGCGGCGCCGGACGGCACGGTGCACAACAGCACCGTCCAGAACGCTCCCGCCGAGCCCGCCGCCGGTCCGGTCCTGAACCCGGGGCCGAGCGCGCAGCCCAACACCGACTCCCGGCGTTAGGACACCCAGCCCCGTCCTGTCGGCAGCCCCCGCGACCACATCGGTCGCGGGGGCTTCGTCGTGCGGGATCGACCGCCGGGCACCCCGTGCCGCAGGATGAGCACATGACCGCTCCCGTCCCCGCGCCGCACGCCGTCGCACCGCTCCGGGACGACCGACGCATCGTGCTGGTGGTGGCGATCCTGGCGTCGTTCGTCGTCGGGCTCGACTCGAGCGTCGTGAACGTCGCACTCCCCGCGATCCGGCAGGAGCTCGGCGGCGGACTCGTCGTGCAGCAGTGGGTCGTCGACGCCTACCTCGTCACCCTGGGCTCGCTCATCCTGGTCGCCGGGAGCCTGTCCGACCTGTTCGGCCGGGTGCGGATCATCACGTGGGGGCTCGTGGTCTTCGGCATCGCGTCCGTGGCGTGCGCGGTCGCCCCGACCGGCGAGGTGCTCATCGTCGCCCGCGCGCTGCAGGGCGTCGGCGGGGCGCTCGTCATGCCGAGTGCGCTCGCGCTGATCGTGGCGGCGTTCCGCGGGGCGGCGCAGGCGAAGGCGATCGGCACGTGGACAGCCTGGTCGAGTGCAGCCACCATCCTCGGGCCCGTGGCCGGCGGGCTGGTGGTGGACGGGATCGGGTGGCGGTGGATCTTCGTGCTCACCGCGGTGCCGATCGCCGTGACGATCCCCCTGGTCCTGCGCATCACCGGCGAGGTGCACCCAGTCGTCCGCCCACGCATCGACGTCGTCGGGGCGCTGCTCGCCGTGGTCGGGGTCGGCGGTGTCGTGCTCGGGCTCATCGAGCAGGAGCGGCTGGGATGGGGTTCCTCGGTGGTGGTCGCCGCACTCGTGCTCGGTGCCGCTGCCCTCGTGGCGTTCGTGCCGTGGGAACTGCGGGTGACCCGGACGGCCGGGTCGCCGCTCGTGCCGCTCGAACTGTTCCGGGCGCGCAACTTCACCGTCGGCAACCTCGCGACGCTGTCCATCTACGGCGCACTCGGCATGGTCTTCTTCGTCGTCACGCTCTTCCTGCAGGAGGTCTGGCGGTTCCCGGCCTGGCTCGCCGGCCTCGCGACGCTGCCGCCGACGATCATGTTGCTCGTGCTCTCCACCGCCGTCGGGTCGTTCGCCGGTCGGTACGGCCCGCGCTGGTTCATGGCCGCGGGGCCGGCGGTCGGTGCGGTCGGGGCGCTCCTGCTGCTGTTCGCCGGCGACGACCCGGACGGCTACTGGTGGTCGGTGTTCCCCGGACTGGTGCTGATCGGCGTGGGCATCGCGCTGATGGTCACACCCCTGACGAGTGCGGTGCTCGGTTCGGTCCCGCAGTCCGAGGCCGGCTCCGGGTCGGCGGTCAACAACGCCTTCGCCCGGATCGCCGGCCTGGTCACGGTGGCACTCGCTGGCGTCGTGCTCGGCGGCGAGGTGAGCGTCGAGGGGCTGCACCGGGCCATGGTGGTGATGGCGCTCCTGCTGCTGGCCGGTGCCGTCGTCTGCGCGGTCGGGATCCGGAATACGCCCGCGCGGACGTAAGTTGAGTGGAGTAGACTCAAGTCCAGGATCACTGCAACGAAAGGACGGAACGCATGGCGAACCTCCAGGGCGCTCCTGACTCGCAAGAACGACAGAAGACCGCCCTCGAGCAGTACGGCATCGACCTCACGGCGATCGCCCGCAGCGGCAAGCTCGACCCCGTGATCGGACGTGACTCCGAGATCCGGCGCGTGTCCCAGGTGCTCACGCGCCGCACCAAGAACAACCCGGTGCTCATCGGCGAGCCCGGCGTCGGCAAGACCGCCGTCGTCGAGGGGCTCGCGCAGCGCATCGTCGCCGGCGACGTCGCCGACTCCCTCAAGGACAAGCGGCTCATCTCGCTCGACATCTCCGCCCTGATCGCCGGCGCCAAGTACCGCGGCGAGTTCGAGGAGCGGCTGAAGGCCGTGCTCAAGGAGATCAACGACTCCGACGGGCAGGTCATCACGTTCATCGACGAGCTGCACACGCTGATGGGGGCCGGTGGCGGCGAGGGGTCCGTCGCGGCGTCGAACATGCTCAAGCCGATGCTCGCCCGCGGTGAGCTCCGGCTCATCGGTGCGACGACCCTCGACGAGTACCGCGAGTACATCGAGAAGGACGCCGCCCTCGAGCGTCGCTTCCAGCAGGTCTACGTCGGTGAGCCCAGCGTCGAGGACGCCGTGGCGATCCTCCGCGGGCTCAAGGAACGCTACGAGGCGCACCACAAGGTGACGATCAACGACTCCGCACTGGTCGCCGCCGCGAGCCTGTCGAACCGGTACATCTCCGGCCGCCAGCTGCCCGACAAGGCCATCGACCTGATCGACGAGGCCGCCAGTCGACTCCGCATGGAGATCGACTCCAGTCCCGTCGAGATCGACGAGCTGAAGCGGAACGTCGACCGTCTGCGCGTCGAGGAGTTCGCGCTCAAGCAGGAGAAGGACGACGCCTCCAAGGCCCGCCTCGAGACCCTGCGCAACGAGCTGCACACGCGCGGGGCCCGGCTGGCCGAGCTCGAGCAGCGCTGGCAGGCCGAGCGCGCGAGCCTGAACCGCATCGGTGAGCTCAAGCAGCAGCTCGACGACCTGAACATGCGGTCGCAGCGAGCCCAGCGCGAGGCCGACTACGAACTCGTCTCCCGCCTGGAGTACGGCGAGAAGCCCCGCATCGAGGCCGAGCTCGCCGCCGCCGAACAGGCCGAGAGCGCCGACCGGATGGTGAACGACAGCGTCACCGACGAGGACATCGCCGCCGTCATCGCGCAGTGGACGGGCATCCCGCTCGGCCGACTGCTGCAGGGCGAGACCGAGAAGCTCCTGCACCTGGAGAGCGAGCTCGGCCGCCGCATCATCGGGCAGCGCACGGCCGTGACCACCGTGTCCGAGGCCGTCCGGCGCACCCGCGCCGGCATCTCCGACCCGGACCGTCCGACCGGTTCGTTCCTGTTCCTCGGCCCGACGGGCGTCGGCAAGACCGAGCTGGCCAAGGCGCTCGCCGAGTTCCTGTTCGACGACGAGAAGGCCCTCGTCCGGATCGACATGAGCGAGTACGGCGAGAAGCACTCCGTGGCCCGCCTGATCGGTGCCCCGCCCGGGTACGTCGGGTACGAGGCCGGTGGGCAGCTCACCGAGGCCGTCCGGCGTCGTCCGTACTCGGTGATCCTGCTCGACGAGATCGAGAAGGCCCACCCCGAGGTGTTCGACGTGCTGCTCCAGGTGCTCGACGACGGACGGCTCACCGACGGCCAGGGCCGCACGGTCGACTTCCGGAACACGATCCTGGTGCTGACGTCGAACCTCGGGTCGCAGTTCATGACGGACCTGTCCCTGAGTGATGTGCAGCGGGAGGAGGCGGTCCGTGAGCTCGTGCAGCAGGCGTTCCGCCCCGAGTTCATCAACCGCCTCGACGACATCGTGGTGTTCCAGGCCCTGACCGCCGAGGACCTCGGACAGATCGTGTCGCTCTACGTCGACCGGCTGGCTCGTCGCCTGACCGACCGCCGGCTCGAGCTCGCGGTCACCCCCGAGGCGCGCGGCTGGCTCGCGGAGCGCGGGTACGACCCGCTTTACGGTGCGCGGCCGCTGCGTCGCCTGATGCAGCGGCAGATCGACGACCGGTTGGCCCGCGCGATCCTGTCGGGTGACGTCCGTGACGGCGACACCGTCCGGGTGGACGTCGCCGCGGACGGCGACGGCCTGACGGTCGAGCCCTTCGAGCTGGCCGAGATCGTCGAGGAGTAGCCCACCAAGACGGACGGGAGGCCCGTCACCGGTTCCTGAGACCGGTGCCGGGCCTCCAGGGTGTTGGCTGCAGGGCATGCCTGAGATCCGCGCGCTCCGCCGCCTCACCGACGCCGTCGAGCACGCCAGCGTGCTCGATAAGGCCGTCGACATCGACCGTGCCGTCGTGAATGCCCTGGCCAAGCCGAAGGCCCTGCGTCAGCTGCTGCACGGAGTCCCGTTCGGTCACCCGATCCACCCGCTCATGGTGCAGGTGCCGCTCGGCGCCTGGATCTCCGCCGCGGTGCTCGACCTGCTCGGCGGGAAGGGCAACGCGAAGGCCGCCAAGACCCTGGTCGGCGTGGGGGTCGTCTCGGCGAGCAGCGCCTCGGTCGCCGGCTACGTCGACTGGTCCGAGCTGGACCGCGAGCAGCTCCGCACCGGATGGGTGCACCAGGCCGTGAACTGGACCGGACTGTCGCTGTACGGCCTGTCGTGGCTGCAGCGGAAGCGCGGCAACCACGGGGCCGGCAAGCTGCTCGGCTTCGCCGGGCTCGCCGTCGTGAGTGTCGGCGGGTACCTGGGCGGACACCTGTCCTACCGGCAGCGCGCCGGCGTCAGCGACCACGGCGAGGTGCCGTTCGACGCCTGATCTGCCTCCCAGGTCCAGTACAGGTACGTCACGTGTGATGTATCGATGCGCGTACTCGTGGTGGACGACGAACGGGCCCTCGCCGACCTGATCGCGACGGGCCTGACCCGACAGGACATGGCGGTGGACGTCGCCTACCGAGGCGACGACGCCGACGAGCTGCTGGCGGTGCACGACTACGACGTCGTCGTGCTCGACCGCGACGTCCCCGGGCTGCACGGCGACGAGGTCGCACGGCGTCTCACCGCTCGTGGCGCACTCACACGGATCCTCCTGCTCACCGCAGCGACCACGTTGCGCGACCGGGTGCAGGGGCTCGAGCTCGGTGCGGACGACTACCTGACCAAGCCGTTCGAGTACCCGGAACTCGTCGCCCGGGTCCGCGCGCTCGGTCGGCGGAGCGTCCCACCCGTCGCCCCCGTGCTCGAACGCGCGGGACTCGTCGTCGACACGAACCGGCGGATGGCCACGCGTGACGGTCACCCGCTCGACCTGACGTCGAAGGAGTTCGGGGTGCTCGAGACCCTGCTCCGCGCGGACGGTCGCATCGTCTCCGCCGAGCACCTGCTCGAGAAGGTCTGGGACGTGAACACCGACCCGTTCACCGCCGCGGTCCGCGTGACGATGTCGAAGCTGCGCCGGAAACTCGGGGACCCGGACCCGATCCGGACGGTGCCCGGCCAGGGCTACTCGCTGTGAGTCGGTGGGCCCGAGGCTGGAGCATCCGGACCCGGACGGCCCTGACGTTCGCGCTGGCGGCCATGGCGCTCGCGACCGGGGTCGTGGTCTTCACGAACACCATGTCCCTGGCGGGCGTCGGCGCGGGTCTCGACACGGCGGCCGTCGAGCGACCACCGTCCGGATCGGACAGCGCCACGACCGCTCCGGCCCCGCTCGCGGTGGACCCAGCGGCGGCGGACGAGCGCACCGGTGCCGTGGCGGTGATCCGCCTCGTCGCGGTGCAGCAGTGGCAGTGGTCCGCGATCGGGACCGCCGGTGCCGGGATCGCTGCCGGCGGCATCGGTTGGATCGTCAGCCGCCGGGTGCTCCGTCCCATCGACCGGATCACGGCGACCGCGAACCGGATCTCCGCGTCGAACCTGCACGAGCGCATCGCCCTGGGCGGACCCGACGACGAGCTCCGACGGCTCTCGCGGACGGTCGACGACCTGCTGGCCCGTTTGGAGACCGCGTTCGAGAGCCAGCGACGGTTCGTCGCCCAGGCGTCCCACGAACTCCGGACGCCCCTGGCAGTGCAACGCGCCGCGGTGCAGATCGGGCTGCACGACGACGCCGACCCGGCCGAGGTGCGTGCCGTCCGCGCCGAGCTGCTCGAGCAGAACCGGCGGACCGAGCGGCTGGTCGCGTCGCTGCTCGTGCTCGCCGAGGCCGACCGCGGCCTGGCGGGCGCGACACGGGCCGTCGACCTCGTCGAGGTGACCGACGAGGTCGTCGCGAGCGCGGCCCGGGACGCGGCCGAGGCGGGAGTGACGCTGACCCACGAACGCCGGACCGGGCCTCCTGGCAGCCTGGTCGTGTCCGGCGAGCCGACGCTGCTGCGGCAGCTGCTCGGCAACCTCGTCGGCAACGCCGTCGAGTACAACGAACCCGGCGGTGCCGTGCGGGTGACGACGGAACCGGACGGCTTCGTGGTCGAGAACGACGGGCCGGTGGTCGCGGCGGACGAGGCGGCGTTGCTCGTCGAACCCTTCCGTCGCGGCGGCGCGGACGCCGGACGTGGGCAGCACAGCGGTCTGGGCCTGTCGATCGTGGCCGCGATCGTGCACGCGCACGGGTGGACGCTGTCGATCACCGCACGGCCGACCGGTGGGCTGCTCGTCCGGGTCGGTGTTTCGCCGGTGCAACCCGACGTGCACGCGGGGCGAAACAGCCCGTCCGCTGTGCTGGAGGCATGAACCACACCACGATGACGACCACCCGTCGCACCCGGTCCCTGATGAGCGTGGCCGCGGCCGTCGTCCTGCTGCCCCTGCTGCTGGCCGGCTGCTCCGACCCGGCACCCGACGACGACGCGACGACCGCCTCCGGGGGCGCGGCACCCGGCGTCGCCCTCGCCGAGTGCATGCGCGACCGCGGCTACGACATGCCGGACCCCGGCACCGGCGGCGGGTCGATGCAGCTCAGCGCACCGGACGGCGTCGACCCCGAGCAGTACCAGGACGACCTCAAGGGCTGCCTCGACGACTCTGCGGCCGCGGGTGACGCGCAGGCCGCGCAACCGATGCCCGGCACCGAGGAGATCGCCCGGAGGACGGCGGAGTGCCTGCGGGAGCAGGGGTTCCCGGACTACCCGGACGACCAGGACGCGCAGATGCGGTTCCAGCCGGACGACCAACAGGCGTTCGACGAGGCCGCCGGGCCGTGCACCGACGCGGCGTTCGAGGCTGTCCAGGGCGGAGCCGGGTCGTGACCCACCGACGCGCCCGTCGCCGGGTGATCATGTCGGGGTGCCTCGTCGCAGCGGTGGCCGCGGGGGTCGGGACGTGGGCCCTCGCCGTGGCGCCGAACGGTGCGGGCGCCTCGGCCAGCAGTGCGTCGCGCGGCGGGACTGCACCCGCCGGAGCCACCGGCACCGTCACGCGCGGTGACCTGACGGATTCGAAGGTGTTCGCCGGGACGCTCGGGTACGGCGCGGCCTCGGGGGTCCCCGGTGCAGCCGCCGGCACGATCACCTGGCTGCCCCGGGTCGGCGACGTGGTCGAACGCGACGGGGCGCTGTACGCCGTCGACGAGCGGGACGTCCGGTCGATGTACGGCACCGTGCCGCTCTGGCGCGATCTGGAACGGGGGCTGCAGGGCGCCGACGTCCGGCAGCTCAACGAGAACCTGGCCGCGCTCGGGTACGACGTGTCCGTGGACGACCGGTTCGGCCCGCGGACCGAGCGAGCAGTCCGGCAGTGGCACGAGGGCCGGGGACACGAGGGCACCGGGGTGCTCACTGCGGACGACGTCGCCTTCGTGGACGGCGCGGTCCGGGTCGCCTCGGTCGAGGGGCGCCTCGGCGAGCGGATCGACGGTGGTGCGGGAGCGGCCGCGGGTGGTGCTGGTGCAGCGGCCGGCGCCGGTCCAGTGGGAGCGAGCACCGGTGCCGGCAGCGCGGGCGCGACGACCGACGTGCTGCAGGTCACGAGCACCCGGCGGGTCGTCACGGCGACCGTGCCGCAGCGCGATGCCGAGCGGCTCGCCGTCGGCACCGACGTCGAGGTCCGCGTGAACGGCGCCGGTGGGGCCATGCCCGGTTCCGTCGTCGACGTGCAGCCGACGACGAGCGAGGACGGCGGCACGGCCGTCGACGTCTCGGTGTCGTTCGACCCGGGCAAGCGGTCCCTGCCCGAGGCCGCGTCCGCGCAGGTCGACGCGGAGGGCGCCACCGAGCACGACGTCCTGTCCGTGCCGGTCGCCGCCCTCGTCGCGGGTGCCGGTGGCAGGTACGCCGTCGACGTCGTGCAGCGGGACGGCACGACCGAGCGGGTCCGGGTCGAGCCCGGCTTCAGCGCCGACGGGCGGGTCGCGGTCACCGGCGCCCTGACCGCGGGCGACCGGGTGGTGGTGCCCGGATGAGCGCCGTCGTTCCCGTCGTTCCCGCCGTGCCCGCCGCGGCCGTCCTGCCGGCGGTCGCCGTCCTGTCGCTCCGGGACGTCACGAAGACCCACGGCGACGTCGGAGCCCTGCGCGGGGTCTCGCTCGACGTCGGCGCGGGGGAGCTCGTCGCGGTCGTCGGCCCGTCGGGCTCGGGCAAGTCGACGATGCTCAACGTCGTCGGCACGCTCGACCGTCCCACCTCGGGCACGGTGACGATCGCCGGCAACGACGTCGCGACGATGTCCGACGACGATCTGTCCGGCCTGCGTGCCGACCACATCGGGTTCGTCTTCCAGCACTTCCACCTGCAGGCCGGGGCGACCGCCGCCGAGAACGTCGCCGACGGCCTGCTCTACCGGGGGGTCCCCCGGCGCGAGCGGCACCGCCTGGCCGTCGAGGCCCTGGGCCGCGTGGGACTGGCACACCGGGTGGACCACCGACCGCACCAGCTCTCCGGCGGCGAGCGCCAACGCGTCGCCATCGCGCGGGCCGTCGTCGGCGACCCGACGATCCTGCTCGCCGACGAACCCACCGGGGCGCTCGACACGGCGTCCGGTGCGACGGTCGTCGAGCTGCTGCGCGAGCTCAACGCTGCGGGCACGACGGTGGTGGTCATCACGCACGACCTGGACCTGGCGGCATCGCTGCCCCGGCAGGTCCGGATGCGCGACGGCATGATCGAGCCCGAGGTCGCGCCGGTCGACGAGGTCGCCCCGTGAGCCGCCGTCGGTCCGTGGGCGGACTCGACCTGCTCCGCCTCGGCGTCTTCGGGCTGCGGACCAGACCGGGTCGCGTCGTGCTGTCCGCGCTGGGCATCGCGATCGGCATCGCGGCGATGCTCGCGGTCGTCGGGATCTCGTCGTCGAGCAAGGCGAAGGTCGACCAGGTGCTCGACACGCTCGGCACGAACGTGCTCACCCTCACCCAGGCGCAGGGCCTCGGCGAACCGGTGCCGTTGCCGTCCACCGCACTCGAGTCGGTGCTGCGACAGGACGACGTCGAGTCGGCTGCTGCGGTCGGCACCGTGCCCGACACCGGGGTGTACCGGAACGACTTCGTCCCGGCACCCCAGACGAAGGGCCTCGGGGTCCTCGCCGCGTGGGGCGACGTGCCACGGGTGCTCGGCGGGCGGCTCGCAGCCGGACGGTGGATCGACGACGCCGCCGGTGCCCCGCCGCAGGTCGTGCTGGGAGCGCGGGCCGCAGTCGTGCTCGGCATCGGCGACCCACGGCCGGACAGCCGGGTCTGGCTCGGTGGGCAGTGGGTGCAGGTGGTCGGGGTGCTCGAACCCGTGGCGCTCGCCGCGGACCTGGACTCGCGGGTGTTCGTGCCCCGCGGGTTCGCCGAGCAGCTGGGCTTCGACGGGGCACCGACCGCCGTCTACACACGCGTCGACCCGGCGCACGTCGAACGGTCGCGGGACCTGCTCGCCGGCGCGGTCCGGCCGGGGGACCCGCAGGACGTCGGCGTCACCCGGCCGTCGGACGCGCTGGCGGCGAAGGACGCCACCGACGACTCGTTCACCGGGCTGCTCGTCGGCATCGGCGGGGTGGCGCTGCTGGTCGGTGGCATCGGGGTGGCGAACACGATGGTGATCACCGTCCTGGAGCGCCGCGCCGAGGTCGGTGTCCGTCGTGCCCTCGGCGCACGTCGTCGGGACGTCCGCGACCAGTTCCTGGTCGAGTCGTTGCTGCTGTCGTTCCTGGGTGGGGTGGCCGGTGTCGTCCTCGGGGTCGGGGTGACCATCGTGTTCGCCGTCACCCGGGGGTGGCCGGTCGCGCTGCCGGTCTGGGCCGTCGTCGCCGGGCTCGGCGCCACCGTCGTGATCGGCGGGGTCTCCGGGCTCTACCCGGCGGCCCGCGCCGCGAGGATCCCACCGACGTCCGCCCTGGCGGCCGTCTGACGCGTGCGGTGGACGTCCGCACAGGAGGGCCGGTGCCGGTCCGCCGGACCGGCACCGGGCCTCCAGGCGGTCGCCGCGACCCCGCGGGCGTGACGGCCGGCACCTGTGGACCTGTTGGTTTCAGGACGGAACGGTTGCGTTCTTGTGGGTTTGCGACGTACAGTGCTCGAAACCCAACGGAACGAAGGAGTTCGGGCATGTACGCAACCGAGCGGCACACCGCCATCGCCGCCGAGCTGCAGTCCGCCGGTCGCGTGTCCGTCGCAGGCCTGGCCGAGCACTTCGACGTCACCACCGAGACCGTGCGCCGTGACCTCGACGCCCTCGAGTCCGCCGGGGTCCTGCGCCGGGTGCACGGGGGAGCGGTGCCCGTCGGCCGCTCGAGCGTCGTCGAACTCAGCGTCGCCGAGCGCGAGGGACAGCACGGCACCGCGAAGTCGGCCATCGCCCGCGCCGCGATGCGCCTGGTGCCGCCCACCTTCACCGGCTCGATCGCCCTCGACGCCGGCACCACCTGCGCCGCCGTGGCCTCCGAACTCGCCCGCTGGGAGCCCGAGGTCGCCGGCTCGACGATCACCGTCATCACGAACTCGGTGCCGATCGCCGCGACCCTGCAGCACAGCGAGCACCTCGAACTGCACCTGCTCGGTGGCCGGGTCCGCGGCGTCACGAGCGCGGCGGTCGGCACGGCCACCGTCGAGCAGATCGGTGCGCTCCGCCCCGACGTGGCGTTCATCGGCACGAACGGCCTGTCCGCCGGCTTCGGCCTGAGCACCCCCGACGAGTACGAGGCCGCCGTGAAGGGTGCCTACGTGCTCGCCGCCCGACGCGCCGTGGTGCTCGCCGACGCCGCCAAGCACGGCGTCGAGGCGTTGATGCGGTTCGCACGCCTGGACGAGATCGACACGCTCGTCACCGACGACCAGCCCCCGGCCGACCTCGCCGGAGCACTCGCCGACGCCGACGTCGAGGTGGTCGTCGCATGAACGCCCGCATCGTCACCGTCACCCCGAACCCGTCGCTCGACCGCACGATCGAGCTCGCCGGTGAACTGCAGCGCGGCGCCGTCCAGCGCGCGACCCGGTCCACGGCGGAGCCCGGCGGCAAGGGCGTCAACGTCTCCCGTGTGGTCGTCGCGAGCGGTGGGGACACCGTCGCGGTCCTGCCCGGCGACGAGCTCGACCCGGTCCTGCTCGGCCTGGCCACGCGCGGCATCCCGACCGCCGCGCTGCCGATCGGGGCACCGCTCCGCTCGAACGTCACCGTGACCGAGCCGACGGGCACCACCACGAAGCTCAACGAACCCGGCCCCTCGCTCGCCGGGCGCCTCGACGACCTCGCCGCCCTGGTGGCCGACACCGCCGCCGCGACCGCCACCGGCCCCGCCGCCCGCTGGGTCGTGGTCGCCGGGTCCCTGCCGCCCGGTCTGCCGGACGACGCCCTCGCCGTGCTCGTCCGGGCCGTCCGTGCCCGCCACGGTGCGGACGTCCGGGTCGCCGTCGACTCGTCCGGGGTGCCGTTCACCGCGCTGCTGCAGTCCGGCGAACACCTCGACCTGGTGAAGCCGAACGCCGAGGAACTCGCCGAGGTCGTCGGCGGTGACCCCGAGGAGTACGAGCGCGACCTCGACGCCGCCGTCGCCGGAGCCCAGCGGCTGCGGCGCAAGAACGTCGGCACCGTCCTGCTCACCCTGGGCAGCGCCGGAGCCGTGCTGGTCTCGGACGAGGGGGCCTTCGCCGCCGCCGCACCGAAGATCATCGCCCGCTCGACGGTCGGCGCGGGGGACTCCTCGCTCGCCGGCTACCTGCTCGCCGAGGTCGCGGGAGCGTCGCCGGAGCAGCGTCTCGCACAGGCCGTCGCCACCGGGGCCGCGGCCGCAGCACTGCCCGGCAGTGACGTGCCGGCACTCGACCACACCGACCCGACGGCGGTCTCCGTCCGGGTGCTCGAAACGCACCCGGCTCCGGAACCCGCCTGATCCCCACCCCACCCGATCACCCCACGAACACCGCACCACCGCGCGATCAGCGCCATTGCGAAGGAGCAAGCACATGTCCGCAGACTCGAGTCCGCGCCTCATCAGCGCACAGCTCGTCGGCCTCGACGAGGACCTCGGCGCCACGTCGACCGACGTGATCCGGGTGCTCGCCGACCGCGTCGCCGCGACCGGCCGCGCCGCCGACGGTGCCACGCTCGCCGACGACGCCATCAAGCGCGAGGCGAGCGTCGGCACGGGCGTCCCCGGTGGCATCGCCATCCCGCACGCCCGGTCGGCGTCGGTGTCCGAGCCGACGCTGGCGTTCTCGCGCCTGGCCCGGAAGGTGCCGTTCGGCGCTCCGGACGGCGACGCCGACATCGTCTTCATGATCGCCGTGCCCGAGGGGGCGGACAAGGACCACCTGACGGTCCTCTCGACCCTGGCCCGCGCACTCATCCGTGAGGACTTCACCGCCGCGCTCCGCGCCGCGACCACGGCCGACGAGATCGTCCGGTTGGTCGACGACGAGGTGAGCGGCGAAGTGGCCGAGGCCGGCGTCGGGACGGCGAGCAGCGCCTCCGCTCCGGCGACGACAGGCAGCGCGACCGCCGCGGCCCCCGCTGCCGACCGCAAGGTCTTCGTCGGCGTCACCGCATGCCCGACCGGCATCGCACACACCTACATGGCTGCCGACGCCCTCGTCGCCGCCGCCCAGCGTGCCGGTGCCGAGATGCACATCGAGACGCAGGGGTCCTCGCAGGTCGAGCCCCTCGACCCAGCCCTCATCGCCCGTGCCGACGCCGTCGTGTTCGCGGTCGACGTCGACGTCCGCGACCGCGGCCGGTTTGCCGGCAAGCCGCTGGTGTCCGGCCCCGTCAAGCGCGGTGTCGACGAGCCCGACAAGATGATCGCCGAGGCCATCCGCGCCTCGGAGGACCCGCACGCCGCACGCGTGCAGGGTGGTGCCGCCGTCGAGGGTGAGTCCACCGCCAAGAACGAGCACTTCGGCCAGTCGCTCAAGCGCTGGCTGCTCACCGGCGTCAGCTACATGATCCCGTTCGTGGCCGGCGGCGGGCTGCTCATCGCGCTCGGCTTCCTGCTCTCCGGGTACGGCATCGCGCTGGACCACGGTGACTCGGGGATGAGCAACGCCGCGTACACGCTCACGAACTCCACGCTGCTGAACCTGCCGCCGGAGGGCCTCGGGTACTACCTCGGCGCCGCCGCGTTCCAGATCGGGCAGGTGTCGCTCGGGTTCCTGGTCGCAGCACTCGCCGGGTACATCGCTTACGCCATCGCCGACCGCCCGGGCATCGCGCCGGGCTTCGTCGCCGGGTCGATCGCCGTCTTCATGAACGCCGGGTTCCTCGGTGGTCTGGTCGGTGGCCTGATCGCCGGTGCTGCCGCCTACTGGATCGGGCGCATCCCGACCTGGCGCTGGCTGCGTGGCCTGATGCCGGTCGTGATCATCCCGCTCTTCGCCTCGATCATCGCCTCGGGGCTGATGCTCCTGGTGCTCGGTGGCCCGATCGCCTGGGTCATGACCGAGCTCACCGCCTGGCTCAACTCCCTGTCCGGCGCCTCGGCCGTGCTGCTCGGGATCATCCTCGGCCTGATGATGGCCTTCGACCTCGGTGGTCCGGTCAACAAGGTGGCGTACGCGTTCGCCGTCGCCGGGCTCGGTGCCGGCACCGCCACGAACGTCGTGCCGTTCGAGATCATGGCCGCCGTCATGGCCGCCGGCATGGTGCCGCCGCTGGCACTCGCGCTCGCCTCGACCGTGCTCTACCGCAAGGGCTTCACGAAGCCGGAGCGCGAGAACGGCAAGGCTGCATGGCTGCTCGGTGCGTCCTTCATCTCCGAGGGTGCGATCCCGTTCGCCGCAGCCGACCCGCTGCGCGTCATCCCGGCGTCGATGGTCGGGGCCGCGATCACGGGCGCGATCTCGATGGCTGCCGGTGTGACCTCACGAGCGCCGCACGGCGGGATTTTCGTCTTCTTCGCGATCGGTGACGTCCTGATGTTCGTCGTCGCGATCTTGGCTGGGACCGTGGTGTCCGCGCTGGTGCTCGTCGCCCTGAAGAAGTGGGTGCGTCGTCGCCCCGTCGACGAGGCCGCTGCGGGCAACGAGGCTGCCGTGGCCGGCGAGACGATCGGCCAGCGCGCGCCGGTCGCCGCGTAGTCCGTCCGCGAGACGCCGGCGTCCGACTGAGACGCCGTGGCGTCGCCGAGACGCCGTCGGATTCGGGGGCGTCTCGCGGGAGCACGGGCGCTTCAGCAAGACGACGGTGTCTCGCGGTGTCAACGCCACCATTCGACGGACGGGAGGCCCGGTGCCAGCTGGCACCGGGCCTCCCGTCCGTCGTCCCGTCGCCTTCGCCCGCCACGCGCGCCGAATCACAACGACTGGTCACGGATCGTCGTCTGCGCCGGTTCCATCCGACACTTGCTGACCAGTCCGCGGAGCTGAGCGGGGTGTCGTGACCGGGCGGCTCCACCGAGGCCGAAACCGAGGTCGTCGCTCTGCACGAACTCGGCCGACACCCAGGTGGCGCGCCGGGTCCTGACAGGGCGTTCAGGGATGCTGGGGGCATGACGACTGCCGTGACCGCCCGCGCCATGACCGTCGCCAGTGGCGACTCCACCGCCCCCTCGGACCTCGGTGGGCTCTCCGGCCTGGTGCTCCAGCTGATCGACGCCCTGGGGGAGTGGGGCGTCGGGCTGATGCTCTTCGTCGAGACGGTGTTCCCGCCCATCCCGTCCGAGGTGATCCTGCCGCTGGCCGGGTTCCTGGCAGGTGCCGGTCAGATGAACCTGGTGCTGGTCCTCGTGCTGGCGACGATCGGCTCGTACCTCGGGGCCCTGGTGCTGTACTGGCTCGGCGCGAAGATCGGGTTCGAACGCACCACGCGGTGGTTCGGCAAGCTGCCCCTCGTCGACGAGGACGACTTCCGCAAGGCGGCCGGCTGGTTCCACCGCCACGGCAAGAGCGCGGTCTTCTTCGGCCGGTTCATCCCGATCGTCCGCAGCCTGATCTCGCTGCCCGCCGGCGCCGACCGCATGCACCTCGGCACCTTCTCGGTGTTCACGATCATCGCGAGCGGCATCTGGAACAGTGCACTCGTGCTGCTCGGTGCAGCGTTCGGGTCGCAGTACGACAAGGTCGAGGCCTACACCGAGTGGATCGACCGCGTGCTCTACGTCGCGATCGCGGTGGTCGTGGTGAGCTTCGTGGTGCGGCGGCTCCGCCGGGTGCGGGCCGAGCGTCGTGCGGGCGGGTCCGACGACCACGACGACCGCGGCAGCAGCAGCCCGGCCGCGAGCGGTGCCCGGGGTCGTCGTCGCGCCGAGCCCGCCCGCGACTGACCCTCAGGCCTTCGTCAGCGCCGACTCCTTGTGGGCGGCCTGCTTGCCGCTCTTGCCCGACTCGACGATCCAGTACGGGTCGTCGTCGGTCGGCTTGAAGTGCTGTCCGTCGAACTCGAAGTCGCTCGTGCGCTTCCGCACGAGCGTGCCCGTCGTCTTGCCTTGCGAGGTGTTCCAGCGCACCTCGTCACCCTTCGACAGTGCCATGATGTCCTCCTTGCGCGTTCGGTCTTCCTGATGGGTGTCGGACTGTACCCCGGAGATCCCCGGAGATCCCCGGAAAACCGGGGAAGTACGGCGGTCACGATGTCGTAACGGCCCCTGCGGATACAGAGTCGGACGCGTACCGTTTCCCGTGAGTCCACACGTCGGCAGCGGCCGCGGAACCACGGGCTCCGGAACGGGACGACGGACACCATGACCCTGCTGGACAGCGCGCGGGCGGACACCGTCCTCGCTGCGCGCTACCGGCTCGTGAAGCTCATCGGCACCGGCGGCATGGGATCCGTCTACGAAGCCCGTGACGAGCACACGTACCGCGCCGTGGCCGTGAAGCTCTTCGCCACCCCGGACAAGATGACCACCGCTGACCGTGTGCGCCAGGAGCGCGAGATCCGGCTGCTCAGCATGCTCTCCCACCCCGGCCTGATCCCGCTGTACGACGCCGGCACCCACGAGTTCGAGGACGGCCCGCACCGGTTCATCGTGATGGAGCTCATCGCCGACACGACGCTGCTGCGCCGCCTGTCCGAGGGCGCGCTGCACAACTACGAGGTGGCCGACCTCGGCGCACAGCTCGCCGACGCCCTGGCCTACGTGCACTCGCGCGGCATCGTGCACCGCGACGTCAAGCCCGCCAACATCCTGATCAGCGACGAGGGCTCGTCCGGGTTCGCCCGCACCGTCAAGCTCACCGACTTCGGCGTCGCCCACTTCGTCGACGGCTCCCGCTTGACGAACGACGGCACGGTCATCGGCACCGCCGCCTACCTCAGCCCGGAGCAGGTCGCCGGCGAGCCCATCAGCTTCGCCACCGACGTGTACTCGCTCGGACTCGTCCTGCTCGAGGCGCTGACCGGCAAGCAGGAGTACTCCGGCACCCTGATCGAGGCAGCGCTCGCCCGGCTCCGCCGAGACCCCGAAGTGCCGGACGACGTCGCCGACGAGTGGCGCGAGCTGCTCAGCCGGATGACCGCCCGCGACCCCGAGCGCCGGCCCACGGCGGTCGCGATCGCCAACGCGCTGCGCGGTGGGTCCACCCAGATCACCGGCCCCGTGCCGCTCGGCCCGGAGCGCGTGAAGCACCAGCGCGACCACCGCATGCACCGCGCTGCCCACCGCCACGCCCGGCGCGGCACGTTCTCGGCGGTCCGCCGGTGGCGCCGACGGAACGTCCTGGTGGGGTCCTTCGCAGCGTTCGGCGTCACCGCGGCCTGCGTGGCCGCCTACGTCGCGGGCGCCCTGCACTGACCCACCCGCGGATCCGGACTCCGGACTCCGGACTCCGGAGACCGGTGCGCTGCGGACAGCGGCACCCTGGCAAGATGGAAAGCATGACCGACCAGCGCTGGATCAAGATCTGCGGCCTGTCGACGCCCGACACCGTGGACGCCGCCGTCGACGCGGGTGCCGACGCCGTCGGGTTCGTCTTCGCGGCGGGCAGCCCCCGCACCGTCACCGCCGACCTGGCGAAGGAACTGGTGGAGCGGGTGCCGGACGGCATCGACGCCGTCGGGGTCTTCCGCGACCAGAAGATCGACGAGATCGTCGGCATCGCGTCCGAGGTCGGACTCACCACGCTGCAGCTGCACGGTGGCGAGTCGCCGTCCGACTTCGCCCGGGCGCGTGACGCCGGCTTCTTCACCATCCGGGCCCTCGCGGCCGAGGACTACCTGCGCGAGACGCCCGAACAGCGCGCCGCGTTCGACCACGACCTGCTGCTGCTCGACGCGGCTGTGCCCGGCAGCGGCCGACTGATCGACCCGGCCACGATCGACGGCGTCGACGAGGCCTGGATCCTGGCCGGCGGGCTGACCCCGGCGAACGTGGTCGCCGCGGTCGAGGCACTCGACCCCGACGGCGTCGACGTGTCGAGCGGCGTCGAGTCGGAGCGCGGCGTCAAGGACCCCGCGAAGATCCGCGCCTTCGTCGAGGCCGTCCGCAGCCTGGGCTGAGCGCGCGCTCGCGCCGATCGGCCGCAGTCGCGGCTCTGGACGCGACCGCGGACGGACAGGAGGCGCGGGGCGGGCCCGCAACGGGCCTCCCGTCCGCCGTGCCGTCCGTGTCGGGCGCGGAAGACGCCGTCGTGTCCTGTCGACGCCGCGATGCATCCGAGACGCCTCCGGATCCGGCGGCGTCTCGGCGACGCCGCGGCGTCCTGGCGAGACGCCGGCGTCTCGCGCGGGGATCAGCGCAGGGTGGGGATGAGCTCGGTCAGGAACGCGTCGGTGTCCTCCCAGCCCTCGACCGCGTGGCAGGGGACGCCCAGCGCCTTCACCGGGTAGTCGTTGCCCTCTGGGTCGAGCCGGTCCCCGACGAAGAGCATGTCGTCGAGCGCGATGCCGGTGATCTCGGCGAGGCGCTGCATGCCGTAGGCCTTGTCGATGCCCTTGCGGGTGATGTCGATGCTCGTCGAACCGCCCGAGCGGACCTCGAGGTCGGCGAGGTCCTGCTGCACCAGGCGGCGCAGGTGGTCCTTCTTCTCGCCCGTCGGGTCCCACTGCTTCTTGACGTCCACCGGTGCCGACTGGCCGAGGGCGGAGAACGTGATCTGCGACCCGCGGTCCTCGAGGATGGGGCCCCAGGTCTCGGACTCCCAGTACCCGGCTTCCTTCGCGCGGGTCTCGACCGCGGCGAGGGCGCGGTCCTTCTGCTCGTCGGTGAGGTCCTCGGCGTACTGCAGCGCCCAGTCCTGGTCCTGCCACCGGTAGTAGCGGGTGCCACAGGTCGGCAGGAGGTGCAGGGCGTCGAGCGTCAGCCCGTCGCGCTGCCGGAGCGGGGTGACCAGCTGCTGCTCGAACTGCGTGAAGTTGCCGCCGGAGATGACCGCGACCGGCACGACCTCGAGCAGGGACGCGAAGGTCTCGAGCATGCGGGGGTCGAGGGAGGACTTCGACGGGGCGAGCGTGTCGTCCAGGTCGAAGGCGACGAGGCGGGGCGTGGTCATGCCCCTGATCCTGCCAGAGGCCGCCGATCACATGCCGCGTGCGGTGCTCCGGGCTGCCGGGTGCTGCGTGATGTCTGCGGGGTCACGCGCGGTGCGTGGCAGGGACCCGGTCGCGGGCGTAGGTGATGTCGGTGTAGCCGTGCGGGGCGGGGCTGCCGTCCTCGTCGAGGTTCACGAACACAACCTCGTCGATCGTCAGGATGCTCCGGTGCGTGAAGAGGTTGCGCGCCTCGGCCCGCATGGTGAGCGACGTCCGGCCGAACCGGGTGGCGACGAGGCCGATCTCGACGATGTCGCCCTCCTTCGCCGACGACAGGAAGTTGATCTCCGACATGTACTTCGTGACGACCTTGCCGTTGCCGAGCTGGATGATCGCGTAGACGGCGGCTTCCTCGTCGATCCAGCGGAGCAGGCTGCCACCGAACAGGGTGCCGTTCGCGTTGAGGTCCTCCGGTCGCACCCACTTCCGGGTGTAGAAGTTCATCTCCGGCGGGGCGTCGTCCTGGTGCTGATCCATGTCACGTCATGGTACGCCGACGGCCGCGCCCCCGCAGGGACACGGCCGTCGTGACGATCCGGGGGCGGCGGTGTGCCGCCGTCGCTCACTCCTTGACGAGGACGACCTCGTCGAGGGCGATGCGGCTGCGCGGGGCGACCTCGCGCTCGGCGGCCTTCTCGTCGAGCTGCGACGGGTGCGCGACGGTGCCGACTGCCGTGACGGTGTACGGGACGAACCGCTCCGGCAGGTCGAACGCGGTGCGCAGTCCGGCGGCGTCGATGCCCGCCATCTGGTGCACGTGCAGCCCCTCGGCGTGGGCCTGCACCGTCAGGGCGGCGAGCGACTGGCCGAGGTCGTACTGGGCGAAGGGACGCTCGTCGCCGTCGGCGGTCACGGTCTCGAGCACACCGACGACCAGGGCGCTGGCACGGAACGCCCACGCGGCGTTGAAGCCGAGCAGGTTCTCGCTGATCTTCCGGAACGTCTCGGTACCGCGGCGGCCGGCGATGAAACGGCGGGGCTGGAAGTTCATGGCCGACGGTGCCCAGCGAGCTGCCTCGAGGACGGCGTCGAGCTGGTCGTCCGAGATCGTCGCGGTCTCGTCGTACGAGCGGGGGCTCCAGCGCTCCTCGAGCAGCGGCACGAGCGGCTGGCTGGAGTCGGTGGACCGGGTCAGGGTGTCAGCGTTCGTCGAGGTCATGGTGCGCTCAACGGTATTCGATGCGTACGCATTTCCGACCTGAGTGACGTCACATCCCCGCCTCCAGGTGCCAGGATGGAGGGGATGGGTGGCGTGTTGACCGGCTTCGCGATCATCGGCGTGATCATCGCCGGTGGGTACGTCGTCGGACGCATCGGTCTGCTCGGCCCGCACGCACAGTTCGTGATGAGCCGGCTCGCGTTCTTCGTGCTCATGCCGTGCCTGCTGTTCCACACCATCGCGACGGCCGACATCGCGTCGCTGCTGTCGTCGATGCTCTGGGTCTCGCTGCTGAGTGCCGCCGTGGTCGCCCTCGCCGCCGCCGTGGTGTTCCGCTTCGTGCTGCGGCGGTCCGTCACCACGACCACCGTCGGAGCGCTGGCCTCGAGCTACGTCAACGCGAACAACATCGGGCTGCCGGTGGCCGTCTACGTGCTGGGGCAGGCGACCGCGGTCGTGCCGGTGATCCTGCTGCAGCTCGTCGTGATGGCCCCGATCGCGCTGACGATCCTCGACGCCGCGACCGCGGGTGGTGGCGGGTGGGGCAGGCGGATCGCCGGGCCGTTCCGGAACCCGATCATCATCGCCTCGCTCGTCGGGCTCGTGTGCTCGGCGACGGGGCTCACCCTGCCCGACCCCGTGCTCGAGCCGTTCTCGCTCGTCGGCGCTGCCGCGGTGCCCGTTGTGCTGCTGTCGTTCGGGATGAGCCTGCACGGTGCGACCCCGCTGCGGGACCCGGCGATCCGGACCGACGTCATCGTGGCGTCGTCGATCAAGCTCGTGGTGATGCCGGCGGTGGCGTTCGTGTTCGCCCGGTTCGTGTTCGGCCTCGGGGACCAGGACGTCTTCGTGCTCACCACGCTCGGCGCCCTGCCCGCGGCGCAGAACGTCTTCAACTACGCGCAGCGCTACGGGGCCGCGGTGCCGGTGGCGCGTGACGTCGTGCTCATCTCGACCCTCGGCTCGGTGCCCGTGCTGGTCGCGATCGCCGCCCTGCTGCACCCGTAGCGCTCGAGACGCCGGCGTGTGGCTTTGCGGAAGACGCCGTCGTGTTGTCGAGACGCCGGCGTGTGGCTTTCCGGAAGACGCCGTCGTGTTGCCGAGACGCCTCGATCTCGCCGAGACGCCGCCGCATTCGGCGGCGTCTCGCGCACTTGCGGGCGTCGTGCGCGCACGCCGGCGTCTTCCGCGTCCTGGACCTGCGGCGGGACGGACGGGAGGCGCGTGGCGGGGCTGCACCGGGCCTCCCGTCCGTCACGTGGTGGCGACCACCGCGGACCGTGCGCAGGAACGGTCGGGTGGCGCCCGCCGACCCGACCGTTCCTGCTCACGAAGTGGGAACAGCGCGCGCGTATGGTGGCGGGCACGCGGGGCGGACCGCCTCGCGACCGATGACCACGACGAGGAGACCTCCGATGGACACGATGGCGATGATGCAGAACATGTCGACGACGGACATGCCCGTGCAGATGGACATGAGCACGATGCAGGACACGATGATGGCGATGAACGCCGCGTCGATGGCCGCGACGATGTGTTCCGCGGCCGACATGCGCATGGGCGGCGACATGGCCACCTGCGCCGCGATGTGCTCGAACACCGCGATGCTCGCCGACACCGGCATGCGGATGATGATGCGTCCGATGGGCATGGACACGGCCGCGATGCAGGCGATGCTCATGGCCGTCGTCGCGATGGGCACCGCGTGCGCCGCCGAGTGCCGCACGCACCAGGACATGGACGAGTCGTGCCGCTACTGCGCGATGGCCTGCGACGAGATGGTGTCGAAGTGCCAGGCGATGCTCGACGCGATGGCCGCGTGAGCCGCTCCGGCTGCGCTACGCGACGCGCGCGGTGGTCTGCCGGCTGCCGGCGCTGAGGATCTCGGCGACCGGGTGGTGGGCGACCGGCTCGCCGACCGACAGGACGCCGTCCGCGTCCGCCACCCGCAGCTGGGTGATGCTCCCGTCGAGGAACAGCACCACGGCGTCGGCTGCGCGGGTCTCGACGACGATGCCGTCGCGCCACGCAGCGGGGGCCGCGGTCGCCATGAGGCGCTGGATGGGAAGGATCGTCGTGCGGGACATGGCTTCACCTGCTCTCGAAGGGGTTCGGTGCAGGAAACCTACGTCGACGTGACGGTCCTCGGCGCGACGGCGGACGCCGGGCGTAACAGAGCGGGTGCCGACGTTCCGGCCTGGTGCCCCGGCTCCGCTCAGAAGATCATCGGGCGGTCGTCGTCGAGCGACGTGTCCAGGTCGAGGTCCACCACCACGGGCACATGGTCGCTCGGGGCGTCGCCCTTCCGCTCGTTCCGGTGGATCGACGCGTCGATGACGACGTCGGCGAAGGCCTGCGAGCCGAGCACGAAGTCGATGCGCATGCCCTCGTCGCGCGGGAACCGCAGCTGCTTGTAGTCCCAGTAGGTGTACCCGTCGGGCACGATCGGGCGGACGACGTCCTGCAGCCCCCGGGCCTCGAACTCGCGGAACGCTGCCCGCTCGGGCTCGCTGACGTGCGTGGACCCTTCGAACACCCGCAGGTCCCAGACGTCCTGGTCGAGCGGTGCGACGTTCCAGTCGCCCATCAGCGCGAGCGGGGTCTCCGGCGACGCCTCGATCCACTCCGACGTGCGGTCGGCCAGCTGCGCGAGCCAGTCGAGCTTGTACGTGTAGTGCGGGTCGCCGAGCTCGCGGCCGTTCGGCACGTAGAGGCTCCAGAGCCGCACGCCGTCGACCGTGACGCCGATCGCGCGGGCCTCGACCGGCAGGTCCGGCCCCTCGTGGCCCTTCAGGAACCCGGGCTGGCCCGGGAAGTCGCGGGTGACGTCCTCCAGCGGCAGACGGCTGGCGAACGCGACGCCGTTCCACTGGTTCAGGCCGTGGGCCTCGACGTGGTAGCCCGCAGCCTCGAACTGCTCGACCGGGAACTGCTCCGGCTTGCACTTGATCTCCTGCATACCGAGGACGTCGACGTCCTCACGCACCAGCCAGTCGACGATCCGACCCACTCGGGTGCGGACGGAGTTCACGTTCCAGGTCGCCACGCGCATGGAACAAGAACCTACCGGTGCCGACTGACGACGAGGTCGGCACGTGCATCGTCTGTGCGGCGTCCGGCACGATGGTGTTCGCTGGAGGCCAGCAATCGACCGCACGGAGGCAGCAATGGCATCGACGACGAACCGCGTCGACGGGACCCCGACCGGGGCCACGCTCGGCACCGGGGCAGGCAACACCCAGCCCGCAGGCACCACCACGACGCAGGTCACCGCCAAGGGCAAGACCATCATCGACGACACGGTCGTCGCGAAGGTCGCGGGCATCGCCGCTCGCGACGTGCCGGGCGTCTTCGCGCTCGGCGGCAACGCCTCGCGCGCGTTCGGCGCCATCCGCGACGCCATCGGCTCGAGCGCGCTCGGCCAGGGCGTCCGCGTCGAGGTCGGCGAGACCCAGGTGGCGGTCGACCTGACGATCGTCGTCGACTACCCGACGCCGATGATGGAGGTCGCCTCCGCGGTCCGCGCCGCCGTCACGAGCGCCGTGACCGAACTCGTCGGCCTCGAGGTCACCGAGGTCAACATCGCCATCAACGACGTGAACATCCCGGCCCTCAACGGCGTCGCGGACGAGCTCGACACCCGGGACGGTCGGGTCCGTTGAACGCCACCGTCGTCGGGATGGGCGTCGGTGCCCTGCTCGCGATCGTCGCCGTGACGCTCGGGTTCTGGGCGTTCGTCGTGGTCGCCGTCTGCATGGCGCTCGGCGCACTGGTCGCACGCATCGTCACCGGCGACGTCGACTTCCGTCGCCTGCTCGACGTGCTGCGCGGACGCCGGAGCTCGTCGTGAGGGACCCCGCCGTCGCCACGACCGGCGACCGCGGCGTCCGGGTCCCCGGTTCCGGTCCTGGCGCTGCTCCCGTCGGTGTCCGGGTCCCCGGCTCCGACAGGATCGGAGCCCACGCGCTGGTGCGGACCGCGCAGGCGGTCGCCGCCGAAGCGCTGCGCGTTGCCGCCCGGGAGGTCCGTGCCCGCGTCGCCGACGACGGCCGCGGTGCGCTGGCGGTCGAGATCACGGCCCCGCTCGCCCTGCCGGTGCTGGGCGCGCACGCACTCCCCGACGAACCGGTCGTCGCCACGGCGCACCGGGCTCGCGGCACGATCGCCGAGCGCTTCCGGACCATCACCGGCCGACAGGTCGCCCGCGTGACGGTGACGTTCGCGTCGTCGGTGGTGGACACCCCGCGGAGGGTCCGGTGACCGTCCCACCCCTCGTCGGCGCGCCCGCCGGGGACCACGCTGCCACCTACCGGCGCCTGCTGCGTCGGGAGACCCACGTCTCCCGTTCGGGCGCCGTCGTCGTCGCGATGCTCATCGCCCTGGTGCTCGCCGCCGCTGCGGTCTTCGCCGGGGCGCTCGTCCTGCTCGACCAGAACGTGCTCGGTGTCGACCCCCGTGCCGTGGTCGACGCCGCCCTCGCCGCGCCGGACGGCCTCGACACGACGATCGTGATCGGTGTCGGCGCCGTCGTCGCCCTGATCGGCCTGGTGCTCCTGCTGCAGGGGATCCTGCCGCAGCGGCGCCCACGCCACACGATGTCGTCCGACCGGCTCGCCGTGGTCGTCGACGACGAGGTCCTGGCCTCCGCCGCGGCCCGCGCCGCCCGATCCGCGACCCGTCTGGGCGCCGACGCCGCCGTGGGCACAGTCGGCCGTCGCACGGTCGACGTCGTGCTCCGGCCCGCAGCCGGGGTGGACGTCCCCGCGGTGGCCGCGACCGAGGCCGTCGAGCGGGAGTTCGCCGCGATCGACGCGCAGCCGGCCCTCGCCGCGCGCGTCCGGGTGCAGCCGACGGGGCGGGTGGACGGATGAACGCCACGAACCGCGCACTCGGACGCACGGCACTGATCGTGCTCGGGCTCGTCCTGCTCGTCGCCGGGGTCGCCGCGATTCTGGTGCAGACCGCCCAGAGGTTGCCCCTTGTCGCATCGTGGTGGCGCGTGGTCGGCGATGCCCTCGCCGGACTCGGCACCGGAGCGTCGCGTGACGACTCGGTGTTCGCGTGGACCTGCGTGCTCGGCGGTGGTGTCGTGCTCGGCGTGCTCGCACTCGTGGTGCTGACGACGCTCGGCGGTGGTCGCGAGAGCACCGTGGTGGACAGCGACGGCTCAGCGGACGGCGTCGCCGGTTCGGTGCGCATCGAGTCCACCGCCGTGCAGCACGCGCTCTCCTCGGCCATCGGGGACCTGCCCCAGGTCGGCTCGCTCGCCGTCGACGTCTACCGGGTCCGTGGCGGTCGGGCGATCCGGGTGCGGGTCCGTCCGCGGCGGGGAGCCGCGCCGCGGGAGATCACCGAACGGGTCGAGGCCGTCGTCGCCGACCTGGACGCCCTGCTCGGCGAACGCCTGCCGGTGCTGCTCGAGATCGCCCGTGGTGGTTCGGGGTCGTCCCGCCCGGACCGCGTGCACTGAGCGTCGCTGTGGTGCGCTCGATCGGTGGACTGCCCCGGCCGGGCGAGACCGTCCCGGTGCCGCGCGTGGTCACCCAGGCGGCCCGAGGGCGTGAGGTCGCGCTCGTCTGGCACAACCAGATCGGCGGGACGACGTTCCGCATCGGGCCGGACGCGCACGCCGAGGAGTTCGTGAAGGTCTTGCCGCACGCCTACGGTTCGTGGGTCGGCGGCGAGGCCGCGCGGCTGACGTGGGCGTCCCGGTACGCCCGGGTGCCGGAGGTGCTCGACCACGGCGCCGACGACGACGGCGTCTGGCTGCACACCCGCGCGGTGCCCGGTTGGAGCGCCGTCGACCCGCGCTGGCACGACGAACCCCGGACCGCGGTGATCGCGGTGGGGGAGGGCCTGCGCGCGCTGCACGACGCCCTGCCCGTCGACGACTGCCCGTTCACGTGGTCGACGGCGGACCGGCTCGATCGCGCGCGTGCGGCCGACACCGACGCCGACCGCGGGCCGGGCGCGCCCGGTCCGGAGCCGCCGACCGACCGGATCGTCGTCTGTCACGGTGACCCGTGCACGCCGAACACGCTCATCGGTGCGGACCGGCGGTGGAGCGGGCACGTCGACCTGGATGCGATGGGGGTCGCGGACCGCTGGGCCGACATCGCGGTGGCGACGATGGCGCTCGGCTGGAACTACGGACCCGGGTGGGAGCCGTTGTTCCACCGGGCGTACGGGCTGCCGGACGACCCGGAGCGCACCGCGTGGTACCGGGCGCTGTGGAACACCGACGTGGACGACGTGGGGCCTGCCGCGGGCTGAGCCGGAGGCGGGCTGGTCCGCTAGAAGGCGACGCCGCGCGCCGACATGAACGGCACCGGGTCGGTGGTGGCGCCGTTGATGTGCACCTCGACGTGGCTGTGGCAGCCGGTCGATGCCCCGGTGGAGCCGACGAGTGCGATGAGCTGCCCCGCGGAGACCTGTTGTCCGGTGGCGACCCGGAAGCCGCCGTCGACGATGTGGCCGTACGCGGTCTGCACGCCGCCGCCGTGGTTGATGCGGACGTAGTTGCCGTACCCGCCGTACCAGCCGACGTAGTCGACGGTGCCGGCCGAGGCCGCGACGATGGGCGTGTAGCAGGCGCTCGCCAGGTCGGTGCCCTCGTGCATGGTCACGACGCCGGTGATCGGGTGCACGCGGTACCCGTAGGGGCTGATCACGTAGCCGCTGGCCGGGCGGACCCACCCGGTCCCCGAGCCCGCGCCGACGGAACCGCCGCCGCCCGAACCGCTGCTGCCGGCCGAGCCACCGCCTGACGGAGCGCCCCCGCCGGAGTTCGCGGCAGCCTGTGCGGCGGCCGCTCGCTGCGCGGCTGCTGCGCGCTCTGCAGCTTCGCGTGCCGCCTTCTCTTCCGCCGCCTTGCGGATGCGCTCACCCTTGGCGAACTCGGCTTCGGTCCGGACCCGGCCCGAGGTCAGCGTCGCGAGCTGGGCGTCGAGTCGTGCCTTGTTCGACTGCTGCTCGTCGTAGGCGGCCTGCACGGCGTCGGACGCCGTCTGGGCTTCCTGCATGCGGTCTTCTGCTTCGGCGGCGAGGTCGCCGAGTGCTTCGGCGGCGCGGTCTGCCTGCGCTTCGAGCGAGCTGGCGACGGCGGCGTCTGAGCTCGCGGCGGCCTGCACACGCTCGGCCTGCTCGGAGAGCTTGCTCAGTGCGCCGAGGTTGTAGAGGAGGTCGCTGGCGTCCTTGCCCTGGGTGATCACCGAGGTGGTGACGTCGGCACCACCGGAGCGGGACATCTGTGCGGCGAACTGGCCGGCCTGCGCGGCGCTCTGGTCGGCGACCTCCGCGTGCTCCTTCGCGTCGGCGCGGAGCTGCTGTTCCTTCTCGGCGGCGGTCTGGGCCTTGCGCTGCGCCTTGTAGAACACGTCACCGAGCTTCTGCGCCTTCGCCTCGGCAGCCTCGACCTTGGCGTCGAGTTCGCTGATGATGCCCCGGATCTCGGTGATCTGCCCCTGCTTCGCGGATTCCTTGCCACGGGCGGACTTCACTTCGTCCCACGTGGGGTAGGTCACCGCCTGGGCTGCCGGGGCATCGACCACGACCGTGCCGACGAGGCCCGCGAGCGCCAGGCCGGTGACGGCGAGGCGCAGGCGCACGGGGACACGGGGGACGCGGAGGCGTGAGGGGCGAGACATCGAGCACGAGCCTATACATCCGTACAGCGAGCATCGGACGGCAACGCGCCGCTGTGGACAACTTCAGCAGCGGATCAGAAGCCGCGCTCGCGGCGGATGACGTCGGCGCTCCCGACGACGTCGCGCCGCAGGAGGGCCTGCCCCGCGGTGCCGGCGTAGTCGTAGACGTCGAAGCCGGTGCAGTGGGTGATCGTCGCCGGCGGGCCGAGGGAGTCCTCGACCGCGGTGGTCCAGAGGTCGTGCGACCCGACCACCACGAAGCTCGGGTCGGCACCGCGGTACGCCCCGAGGTCGACGAGCCACGGGTACGTCTCGAAGGTGTCGCGGACCTGCAGCAGCTCGAGGTTCGTCGACGCGTAGGTGGCGAGGGGACGGACGGTCCAGAACTGTCCGACGCCGGTGACCTGGCGCCCGTGCGCCCAACGGTCGAGGCACGCCGCCGCCGGGTACCGGGCGGTCGCCACGGCGTGGGCGGTCCCGGGGGTCACCGCGACGCCCACCGCGAGCACGGCGGCCATCGCGACCGCGACCCCCGCTCGGACGCCCCGGTGGGGACGGTGGACCCGTGTCCGGCGCACCGCGGTGCGGGTGAGCTCGGCCACGGCGACGAGTGCGAGCAGCGGTGCGGTCACGATCGGCTGCAGGTAGCGCGGGGTCTCGGACCCGGCGACGACGACCCCGACGGACACCGCGACGACGGTCACCAGGGGGAGCAGCGTCGCGACCAGCACGGTGCGGGCGGTGCGGACCCGCCAGGCCCAGACCGTGCCGCCGACGGTGACGAGCACGCCGGCGAACAGCAGCAGCAGGCCGACGTCGCCCGGTGCCGTGCCCGCCCGGTCATCGGTCAGTGCCGCGAAGAACCGCAGCGTCTCACCGGCCCGCGACGGCTGCACGTACGTCGCGGGGTCGAGGGAGACGAACGGCCGCAGCGGGATCCGCACCAGGTACCCGACGACCGAGCCGATGGTGACGGCACCGGACAGCAGCGCCGCCGGACGCCACGGCACCCGGCGCGCCAGCACCAGGAGCCCGAGCGTGACGACGACCGGAGCGGCGGACCACGGCACGTACAGCGGGTTCGACGCCGTCGTGCACGCGGCGACGAGTCCGAGCACCACGAGCAGCAGCACCGACGCCCGGCCGAGCCGCACCGACCGCAGCACGAGGACCGCGGTGCCGAGCATCGCCAGCACGGCACCGTAGTAGTAGGTCGTCGTGAGCAGCAGCGACGCCAGCTCGAGCGAGGTCGCCGTCGCCGACGACTCGGTCAGCACCAGCAGGGTGACGAGGCCGAGCGCCCCGGCCGACACCGCGATCCGGGCGGGGCGCCCGGCGGACGGCATCAGTTCGTTCGCGGCCGCACGCACCAGCGCGTAGACGGCGAGGAGCACGAGCACCCCGTTCAACGCCAGGGCCTGCTGTGGTGTCGCGGTCACCAGCGCGCTGAACAGGTACGCGGGCAGCTCCGGGAAGAAGAACAGCGCGGGCGACATCGCCCACTCGAACGGCTGCCCGGCCTGCAGCGAACGCTCGACGAGCGGCAGCAGCACCGAGTCGCCGTCGTACCAGAGCAACGCCACCCGTTCCGTCGCGATGACGTGGCGCAGGGCGATGACGGCCAGGGCCAGCGCGACCAGGCCGCCAAGGGCCTCCCGTCCGATCGTGACGGCCACGGCGCCGGGCCGGCGGCCGCCGGCCGGGGCCGGCTCCACGGCGGCGCGACGCGGTGCACGGGACATGCCCCGGAGCGTACCGACGCTGCCTCGGTGCCAGCACGCACAGACGCTCAGGCTGGGGGAGCGCGCTGCGGGCCCGACCGGCTACCCTTGTGCGCTGTGACCGACGCGCGCGAACAGTTGATCCAGTACATCTCCTCCGAAGCGGTGTTCCACGGCGACTTCACCCTGACCAGCGGGAAGAAGGCGACGTACTACATCGACCTGCGGAAGGTCAGCCTGGACCACCGCGTCGCGCCGCTGATCGGACAGGTCATGACCGAGCTCGTGCAGCAGGTGCCGGACGTCTCCGCCGTCGGCGGGCTCACCATGGGCGCCGATCCCATCGCCAGCGCCGTCCTGCACCAGGCCGCCGCCCAGGGACTGACCTACGACGCCTTCGTCGTCCGCAAGGAGCCGAAGGACCACGGCCGCGGCAAGCAGGTCGAGGGCCCGGACCTGCAGGGCAAGCGCGTCGTCGTGCTCGAGGACACCTCCACCACCGGCGGCTCGCCGCTCAAGGCGGCCGAGGCACTCGAGCGTGAGGGCGCGATCATCGCCGCCGTCGCGGTCGTCGTCGACCGGGACACCGGTGCCAAGGAGACGATCGAAGCGGCTGGCTACCCGTACTTCGCAGCCATCGGGTTGGCTGATCTGGGGCTGACCGCGTGACCGAGGAGCGTCCGGACGACGCACGCGAACCCGACGGCACCGCCGGCCCGGCAGACGGGGACGACGGCCAGGAGGCTCGGCGTGCGTCCGGATCGGACGCTCCGTTCCACGGTCTCCGCAGCGCTGCGGACATCTTCGGGGCGCCGCGGGGCGAGGAGGACTGGCCGTCGCGCCGGGAGCGTCGCGAGGCCGAGCGCACCGCGCGTGAGACGGGCGCACCGCTTCCCGAGCCGTTCGTGCCCGAGCCCGAAGATGCTGCGCCTGCGCCTGCGCCTGCTCCTGCTCCTGCTCCTGCTCCCGCTGCGCCGGATGACTCGACCCAGGCCATCTCGATGCCCGCCGAGCTGCTCGCGCCGTCGGAGAACCCCGACGCCGCCGTCGAGCACGAGCGCTCCACGCTGCACGACCGGATCCCGGCCGCCGCGGACGTCCCCCCGGACTCCACCGCACCGCACCCGTCGTCGATCGTGCTGCCGACGGCCCAGGCCCACCGCGACGAACGTGCCGCCGCGTCCAAGGCGATCGAGGACGAGCGTCGCCGCGTCGACCCGTTCGGCGAGGGCCGTGCCGACGTCGACTGGCTCGGCCGTGCGACGGGATCGCACCCGGAGCCCGTGGCGCCCGCTGCGCCGCAGCCCCTCGGCGTCGAGAACGTGCTGCCCCCGACCGAGGAGCCGCCGACCTTCACCGACCTGTTGCGCATCACGAGCACCGGGCCGGTCCCCACGCAGACCGGCGCCCACGACCGGCCGTTCGACTGGGCGATCGGCGACGACGACGAGCCCGGCGAGGTCCCGGCGACGCTGACCACCGACTCGTTCGACACCACCGCACTGTCCGCAGGGTCCTGGTCGCTCGCCGACGAGTTCGACGACGAGGTCGTGGCCGGCGAGGTCGACACCCCGGCCGCCGGGCTGCCCCAGGCGCCGCGCACCTACCCGGTGCCGCCGGCCGTGCCGGTCCCGCCCGTGGTGCCGCCGGCTGTGCCCGCTGCCGGTGCCACCGCTGCCGGCGCAGGTGCCGCCGCCGCTGCTGCTGCCGGCGCCGCTTCGCCGGACACGAGCGACCCCGCGGACCCGACCGAGGCAGTGGACGCGCCCCGTGCGTCCACCGGAGCCGACGAAGCGGAGGCGACCGAGGGCCTCCGATCTGACGCCCCGACCACCGCGATCCCGGCAGCCGGGACGCCCTGGTGGTCCGAGCCCGACGCGACCGTGCCGCCGACCGCTGCGCCGCCGCTCGTGGAGCCGACCGCGGGTGCCCAGGAGTACCCGGCACACCTGCCGCCGTCGGTCGGACAAGACCTCGACGCCGTGCTCGGACTGGGCCGGACCGAGACCGGTCCTCAGCCGGAGTCGCTGCCCGCCGCCGCGCCGGACGACCTGGACCAGTCCGAGTGGGACGGCCGCGAGACCAGCGACACGAGCGCCATCAAGGACCTGTTCGGCACCGAGGCCGTCGGGCAGCTCGGCGACACCGGCTACGACCCCGAGGACACCGGCACGCGGATGATGCCCGCGGCTGCCGTGCCCACTGCTGCTGCGCCGGCTGCGGCCCGCCCTGCTGCTGGTGCTGGTGTCGGCCGGTCCGCGGCTGGTCCGGACCGACAGCCCGGCGAACGCGACAACTTCATCAACGAGGGCTTTGCGCGGCTGCGGAACGAGGGCAAGCGCGGCAAGCAGCTGCTGATCTACGGGTCGATCGCCCTGATCCTCGTGCTCATCGTGCTGGTCTTCCTGCTGTCGAAGTGGATCCTCGGCAACAACATCGCCGACCAGGCCGTCCCGACGAAGTCGCCCTCGGCTGCGTCGTCGGCATCGGCGGCCCCGACCGCCGCTCCCTCGACCGCGCAGTCGAGCGAGGCCACCGCACCCGCCGCCGCGCTGCAGTTCGCGACCACACCGGCCCAGCCCGGTGAGCACCCGTGGACCGACCTGGCCGGTGGGGAGTGCCTGTCCCCGTTCACGAACGCGTGGTCGCAGACCTTCACGGTGGTGGACTGCGCGACGCCGCACATCGGGCAGCTGACCGCACGCCTCGCCGTCGAGGGTGACACCTACCCCGGTGCCGAGGCCCTTGCGACCCAGGCGGCCGACCAGTGCCAGTCCGACACGGCCCTGAACGCCTCGGCCGCGGCTGCTGTGGGCGACGTGCAGGTGCAGGGTTCCTACGCGCCGGACCAGGCGACGTGGGACCAGGGTGACCGGTTCATCGCGTGCTTCGTGACGCGGTCGTCGGGGCAGCCGCTGACCGGGTCGCTGGCTCCGGGGGCGTAGGGGCGCGGGGCGGGGCGCACCCGTTCTGCGACGATCCGCCCCGTGATCGACGGGTGCTCTGTCGGAACATGCACACGCAGCGGATGCGTGCGCAACGAACGACATCCCACCCGTCGAACGACGAGTGGGATGTCGGAACATGCACGCGCATCCGCTGGCGCGCGGGCGTCAGGCGCTCGTCGGCACCTTCGCCGACACGTCGGACAGCGTCTGCAGCTCGTCGGCGGAGAGCTCGAGCTCGGCGGAGGCCAGCAGCGCCGGCAGCTGCTCGGTGTTCCGGGCGCTCGCGATCGGCGCGACGACGTCGGGCTGCGCCTGCAACCAGGCGAGTGCGACCGTGGCGATCTCGGAACCGTGCGCGTCGGCGATCGAGGACAGCGCGTCCACGACGGCGAGCCCTTCGTCGGTGAAGTAGCCGGACACCTGGCCCTCGCGGTCCTTGCCGGCGAAGTCGTCCTTCGTGCGGTACTTGCCGGTCAGGAACCCCGCGGCGAGCGAGAAGTACGGCACGACGCCGAGTCCGTGCTCGTGGGCGAGCGGTGCGATGTCGGACTCGTACGGCTGGCGGGTGACCAGGTTGTAGTGCGGCTGGATCGCGACGGGCTGGGCGAGGCCGTTCTCCGCCGCGATGCGGATCCACTCCGCGGCGCGGTCCTTCGAGTAGTTCGAGATCGCGGTGTACCGGACCAGACCGTCCTGCACGAGCTGGTCGAAGGCGCGGACGGTCTCCTCGAGCGGGGTCGACTGGTCGTCGAAGTGCGCGTAGTACAGGTCGATCCGGTCGGTGCCGAGGCGCTCGAGGCTGGCGCGGGCAGCGGCGGCGACGGTGTCGGCGCCCAGTCCCTGGATCTCCGGGTGCTGCGAACCCTTGGTGGCGATGACGACGTCGTCCCGCTTGCCCGAGGCCCGGAGCCAGGAACCGATCACACGCTCGGACTCGCCACCCGAGTTGCCCGGCGCCCACGCGGAGTAGACGTCGGCGGTGTCGATGAAGTCGCCGCCGGCCGCGGTGTAGGCGTCGAGGACCTGGTGCGAGGTCGACTCGTCCGCCGTCCACCCGAAGACGTTGCCGCCGAGGGCGAGTGGGAACACGTGCAGGTCACTGGTACCGATGCGGGGCATGCGGAGGTCCTTTCGTGGTCGGAGGTGCGGTGGGAGCGAACCGCACGTCTCCCGACGCTATGCCCCGATGCTTGACACGGCCCCGGCGCGAGGGGCTTCGATGGAGGGATGACCACGCTCACCGCTGCCCTCACCGACCCGCGATCCTCTGCCCGGTTGCAGGCCGTGATGGCCGCGGGCACCACCCCGGACCCGTCGGACCTCGAGGTGCTCGTCGCGCAGTGCGCCGTGGAGCCGGACTTCTTCGTCCGCGACATGCTGACGTGGGCACTGACCCGACACCGGGCCGAGGACGTCGTGGCCCGGGTGCTGCCCGAACTCGAGCGCCCCGAGTCGCAGGCCCGCAGCCAGGCGCTGCACACGCTGTCGAAGATCGGTGACCCGGACGCCTGGCCGGCAGTGCGCCCGCTGCTCGGGGACCAGGACGACGAGGTGCTCCGAGCCGCCTGGCGTACTGCGGTCGCCCTGGTCCCCGACGACGAGCGGGCGTCGCTCGCGCGGACCCTCGCGGTGCAGCTCGGCGTCGGCGACCGGGATCGTCGGCTCAGCCTGTCGCGTGCGCTGGTGGGACTCGGCGAGGACACCGTCGCGCCGGTGCTGGCCGCGGCTGCCGACCGGGGCTCCGACGTCGTCCGCGAGCACGTGCGCGAGATCGAACGCCTGCTGCACGACCCCGGCGTCGCCTCCGAGTACGCGCTCGAACGGGCTCGGCGCGAGGTCGCCCTCGGCCGGACGCGTTCCGTCAAGGGGTAGGGCCGGCGGGCGCGCCCGGCCGGGCGCGCCGAGTGGTCGCGGACCGTCGGTTGTGGGGCTGTCGGGCGACGGATGGTGACCGGTCGGCGGACGTGAGCGGGGTGTCGTGACCGGCGGGGGTGTCGGACGGGAGGCGCGTGGCGGCGGTGCGCCGAGCCTCCCGTCCGTCGCCACGCGCGTTCGCGGGCCGCGGTGCGGTCGTGACACCCCGTGCGCTCGGCGCCGAGTGGTCGCGAATCGTCGGTTGCGGGGCTGTCGGACGACAGTTCGTGACCGCTCGGCGGACGTGAGCGGGGTGTCGCGACCAGCCGACCGGCCGACCGGCCGACCAGCCGACCAGCGCCCGCAGCGCGGTCAGTCGCCGTCGGGCGCCAGCCAGATGGACGCGGCGGCGGCGGCTGGCAGGTCGACGAGGGACTCCGAACCGTCGGTCGAGCGTCGTGACACCGCGATGACGCCGGCGTAGTCGCGCACCCGCTCCACCCGCAGGTGCGTGCCCAGCCGGACCCCGAGCTCGTCGAAGTACCGCAGCAGCGACGGGTCGTCGTCCGAGACCCGGTCGACCGTGCCGCACGCACCGGGCTCGATCGCGCCGAGGAGCGTGCCGGGGGAGTCCGGCACGATGCCGTCCGCGCCGGGGATCGGGTCACCGTGGGGGTCGTGCGTCGGGTGCCCGAGGTCGGCGTCGACACGGTCCAGGAACCGCTCCGAGACCGCGTGTTCGAGGGCCTCGGCCTCGGTGTGGACCTCGTCCCACGAGTAGCCGAGCCGTCGCACCAGGAACGTCTCGATCAGCCGATGCCGGCGGACCATCGCCACCGCGACCTGCTGGCCCAGGGGCGTGAGGACGACGCCGTAGTACGGGGTGTGCTCGATCAGGCCGTCACGGTCGAGCTTCTTGAGGTTGCCCGACACCGTCGACGCCGACACCTTCAGCGACGCGGCGATGTCCCGCGTCGCCAGCCCGGGCCCGCCGCGCTCGCTGGCCTTCCAGATGAGCTTGACGTAGTCCTCTGCCATCGTGGACAGGGAGGGCAGGCGCATACCGCCAATCGTACGTCCCGCCTGGTACAACCGGGAGGTGACCACGACCACCCCCACCCGAGCCCGCCGCCGTCGCTGGCCGGTGCCCCCGTCGCTGCTGCTCGGGCTCGCGCCGCTCGTGGTGTTCGCGGCCATCAGCGCCTGGCGCTCGCGGCCGAGTGACGACTACGCGACCCTCGCGCAGACCGTCGACAGCGTCGTGCACGCCCTGGTCATCCCCGAGGGCATCGCCGTCGCCGCGCTCGCCGTGTTCGTCACGGCGCTCGGCTGGTGGCGGATCGCCACGGTCGACCCGGTCCGGACGCGGGTGCGGTGGACGATGCTCGCGCCGATCCTCGTGCTGGTGGTGTGCGTCGTGCGGCTGCCCCTGATCGACTGGACGGCGCTGCCGGCGCACTACTTCCTGCTGCTCGCCGTCGGGGTGCTGTTCGTCGGGGTGTTCGAGGAGCTGATGGCCCGCGGGACCCTGCTCGTCGGGCTGCGCCGCCGCCTGCCCGAGATGGGTGTCTGGGCGCTGTCGTGTGTGCTGTTCGGGCTGCTGCACCTGCTCAACGCGCTCGCCGGGGCGGGCATCGGACCGACGCTGATCCAGGTCGTGTTCGCGGCATCGTTCGGGTCGACGCTGTACGTCGCGCGTCGGCTGACCGGGTCCCTGCTCGCACCGGTGCTGCTGCACGCCTTCTGGGACTTCGGGTCGATCGGGTTCTCGGCGACCGCGGACACGGGCGACTTCGGGAAGCTGACCCTGCTCGGCCTGATCGGGCTGTTCTCGTTCGGGGTGCTCGCGTTCGGCATCGTGGCGGGCGGGGTCGTCGCCTGGTACGACGACCGACCGCGGCGGCTGGCGAAGCGGTGGCGGACCGTACCGCCCATGGGGGCGGTCGTGGTGCCGGGAGGCGAGCCGCGCCTCCAGGCCGACGTGGTCTGAGGGAACGGACGCGACGGGCGCGGGGCGACCCCGCGTGGACGCGACGGTGCCCCGGAGCGCAGCACGCTCCGGGGCACCGGTCTGTCGAGTCAGTCGGCCCGACACGTCGTGTCAGTCGGCCCGACGCGTCGTGTCAGTCGGCCCGACGCTCCGTGTCAGTCGGCCCGACGGCGGAGCTGGCGACGGCGGATGACGACCAGCGCGATGCCGGACATCAGGAACACGATCGCGGCGATCGTGACCCCGGTGAGCTGCGCACCGGTGAAGGCCAGGCGCGTCGCCGACGGGTCGGTCGCGGACGGGTCGGCGGCGACGGTCTGCCCCGCGGCCCCGGCTCCTGCTGAGGCACTCGAGACCGGCGCTGCCCCGCTCCCCGTGCCCGCACCCGTACTCGAGCCGCTGCCGGTCCCACCAGCGGAACCGGTGCTCGCGCCCGTACCGCTGCCGGAGCCCGTGTGCGGCTTCGTCGTGGGCTTCGGGGTCGGCTTCGGCGTGACGGCCGTCGACACGATCCGCGAGACCGCACCCGTCTTGGTGTTCAGGAGCACCTCGCGGTGCTGCGGGTGCGTGAAGTCGAACATGCCCCGGAGGGACCCGGCACGAGCATCGAACGACTGGTCACCGATCCGGCCCGTCGACCAGTTGTCCTCGATGAACTTCGTGGTCGAGGTCTGCTCGATGGCGGTGTGGTCGACGTGGTTCTGCTTGGCGAACGGCGAGATGACCAGGTACGGCAGCCGCTGCGAGGGGCCGCAGCGGTCGAGGTACCCACCGGCCACACCGACCTTGGTCGCGGCCGTGGTGCAGACCGTGGTGTCGTTCGAGGAGTCCGTCGAGCCGTTCAGGATCGTCGGCGCGACGTGGTCGTACCAGCCGTCCGAGTCGTCGTAGTTGATGACGATGGCCGTGCTCGACCACTCCGGCGACCGCTCGATCTCGTTGATCTTCGACGTCAGGAACTTCTGCTCGTCGAGCGGGTCGGAGTACGCGGCGTGGCCGTCCTGGGCCTCGGGTGCCTTGAGGAAGGACACGGCGGGCATCCGGTGCTCGGCGAGGGCCGTGTCGAACGCGGACAGGTCGTACTGGTGGTTCGCCCGGTCGGTGGAGCCGATCATGCGGTCGCTCGTCGGTGCCAGGTGGTGCGGGTTCGACGTCGACGCGTAGTACGCGAACGGGTTGTGGTGCGGCGAGTAGTCGTTGCTGACCGAGCCGCCCACGTTCGTCGTGGTGGCGTCGCACTTGGCGAGCGTGCCGGTGCCCGCGTAGGCCGTCGTCGGGGTGAAGCCGCCCTGGAACCAGCCCCAGGTGACGCCCTTCGCGTTGAGCAGGTCGCCGATGTTCTTGCCCGACATCTTCACCAGGTTCGACGTCGACGTGTGGTCCTTGTCGGAGCAGTCGTCGTAGGCGGGGTCCGGGTCGGCGGTGACGGTGCCCTGGCCCGCGGCGTCCTTCGCGACGACGGCGGTCGAGGTCGGCACCGTGGCACCGGTGACCGAGTCCACGCCGGTGCCGCCGTGGGTGTTGCCGCTGATCAGGTTGAGCGCCCCGGGGGTGGAGGGGCCGAAGCCGGTGTCCCAGGCGTTGTCGCTCATCGCGTAGTTCTGGGCGTAGTTCCACAGCCCGGTCGTGGTGTTGCCGTCGTAGTAGTCCATCGTCAGGCCCGGCGAGCCGTACAGCCCGGTGCAGGTGTCCACCGAGGTGCTCTCGACGAACTTGTCCATGGCACCGCCGTCGACGGCCTTCTGCTCGGGCAGGTAGTTGTGGTTCTGGTCGCAGGTGAGCGCCTGGGCGGGCGTCAGCCGTGACGGGGCGTAGGCGTTCGGGTTCTTCGTCAGGGTGCCGGAGGACGCGAGCGTGTTCACCTTCGGGGTGCTCCGTGCGGCGGTGAAGCGGGTGCCGTCGGTGTTCGCGGCCTTCGGGTAGGTGCCGAAGTAGTGGTCGAACGACACGTTCTCGTCGTACATGACGACGACGTGCTTGATCGGGGTGGTGGTCCTGAGGGAGTTGTCCGCGGCGGACGCCGACTGCGGGATGGCGAGGGCCGTCCCGGCGACGGCCGCCAGGGCCATGATGGCGAGCGCGCCCTGTTGGACGCGTCGTTCGGAAGGTCGGAACACGTGGAACCTCTCACTGGTCGGGACGGTGGGGTGGTGGGGGAGCGGTGGGGCCCGGCGGGCGGGCGGGTCCGGGCGGGTCCGTGCGGGTCCGTCCGTGCGGGTCCGTGCGGGCGGGGCCGTGCGGGCGACGGCCCGGGCTCGGATGTGCGAGCGTCGGCCCGGCTAAGTCCGTGCGAGCAGTCGACGGCCCAGCCAGTCGTCCGCGTGGCGGACCCCGGGCAGGGCGAAGAAGTAGCCGCCGCCGACCGGTGACACGTAGTCGACCAGGGGCTCGTCGACCAGGCGCTTCTGCACGGCGACGAACTGCCGTTCCAGGTCGGCCTGGAAGCACGCGAACAACAGGCCCATGTCGAGGTCGCCGTTCGTGTCGGTGCCGTTGTCGTAGTTGTACGGACGGCGGAGCATCTGCTGCGCACGCGCCTCGGCGGTGCGCGGGTTCGCCAACCGGATGTGTGCGTCCATCTGGATGACGTCGCCGGTCGGGTCGTCCTGGTACCGGGGGTCGTCGAACTCGCCGCTGCGGGTGAGCGGGGCACCCGAGTCGCGGTGCCGGCCGATCATGTTCTCCTGCTCGTGCAGCGAGACGCGGTCCCAGAACTCGACGAACATCCGGATGGTCCGCACGACGTGGTAGCTGCCTCCGGTGACCCAGTCGGGTTCGCCGTCCTGTCCACCGCGGGTCCAGACCAGGTCGTCCATCACGCTGCGGTCCGCGGTGGAGGGGTTGCCGGTGCCGTCCTTGAACCCGAGCAGGTTGCGCGGGGTGCCGGAGGGGCGCGGCGGGGACGCGAAACCGTCCTGGCGCCAGCGCACCTGCATGCCGCCGCGGGTGGCCCGGGCGATGTCGCGGACGGCGTGCAGGACGGTGTCGGTGTTGTGCGCGCACACCTGCAGCAGCAGGTCGCCGTCCGAGATCGACCGGTCGAGGTCGTCGTTCGGGAAGTCCTCCATCGTCCGCAACCGCGCCGGGCGCTGCCCCGACAGGCCGTACCGGTGGTCGAAGAGCGAGGCGCCGACGCTCGCCGTCACGGTGAGCCCGTCGGCCGCGACCTGCGGTCCGAGCACGCCGGAGTCGGCCGGCGGCGCGGTGATCCCGACGTCGGCAGGCGTGCCGCCGCGGGTCAGGAACCGGGCCCGCTCGGTGATCGTCCGGAGCAGGTCGGCGAGGTCCCCGCGGTCGGCCGCGGTCACGTCGAACGCCAGGAACGCCGACTGTCGCTGCGCGGGTGTGGTGATCCCGGCCTGGTGCGCGCCGTGGAACGCGTACGAGGCGTCGGCACCGCCGGTGGTCGCGGCGGCTGCCTGGAGGCCCGTCCCACGCCCGGCGGTGAGGCTCGCTGCCGCCGCGGCGGCTCCGGCACCTGCCCCGACCGCGCTGGTCAGGAACGCGCGGCGTCCGACCCCGCGGGTGGGGCCGGGCTGCTGCTGGTCGTCCGGTGCGCCGGCGGGACACACACTGCCGTCGGCGGAGAGCCCGAGGCGGGCGTGCGCCTCGGCCATCCGGCGGTACGTCGCCGCGTCCATCCCGCGTGGGCGCTGCTGGCTCCGGGGACCCGCCGGGCCCGGGCGCTGCGGTCGTTCGGTCACGAGGTCCTCCTCGGGTCGCAGATGGCGGCGACGGGCGCGAGCTGTTCGAGCGCAGCGTCGAGGTCGGCGTCCAGGTGCTCGCGGGCGGTGCGGTCGAGACCGTCGAGGGTGTCCCAGCTACCGTCGGTCCGTCGGTGTGACTCGACGTCGGCGCGCAGGGTCGCCAGCGCACGGTCGGTGGCCCGGAGGCCCGGGTAGCGGGTCCGCAGGATCGACCGGAGCGGCTCGAGCGCGTGCTCCGTCCCGCTGATGTTCGCGTCGATCGTCGCCAGTGCCGTGTGGCTGCCGGCGTCGGTGGCCCCGGTCGCCTCGAAGCGGAGCGCGTTCTCGAGGATCTCGTGCGAGCGCAGGCCGATGTCGAGCGGGTCGACCCGCTGGGTGGGGAACGTCCGGCGCAGGTGTTCGACGGCGGCGACCAGGGCGTCTGCGGGTGCGACGGCGCGGCTGCTGGGCACTCCGGACCACAGCAGCGCCTCGAGGCGGTGGAAGCCGGTCAGGTGCGGGTCGTCGAGTGCGGTCCGTCCGGCGGCCGGGAGCCCGTCGATCGCGGTGTCGTCGTCCCCGAACGCGCCGTAGGCGGCTCCGAGCTGCTCGTACTCGCGGTGACCGACCAGCCAGTCCCGTCGTGCGGCCCGGACGTCACCCGTCCGGACGTCGGAGTCCAGTGCACGCACGTCGGCGAGCAGCGTCGGCAGGCGGCTCTCGATCCAGTCGCCGTACGACTTGGCGGCGGGGATCAGGTCGTCGCGGGTGACCGGGACGATCCCGGGGGTCTCGTCGCTGACGTGCGTGGCGCCGCGCAGGTGGACGATGGGCCCGGTGCCGGGGTTCGCGTCGGCGGGCAGGCAGCGGAACCGGTACTGGCCGCGCGGGAGTCGGACGCCGTAGTCGTGCGTCGCACCCGCTCCCAGCCCCTCCGCGTCGAGGTAGACCGCGCCGTTCGTGGGGTCGACCAGCTGCACCTCGATCCCGGCGACGGAGGTGTTGTGGATCCGGAACGTCTGGGGGCCGGCGAGAGCGCGGTCCGGACTCGCGGGCCACCCCGTTCCGCAGGCGTCGGTGCCGGCCTGCACGGTGACCGCGCTCGCGTGCGGCGCCGTCGGAGGGACCAGGTGCGGGGCGACGATCGCGGTCCCCACGAGTGCTCCGAGCGCGCCGACGACCACTGCCGTCGTGGCACGAACCGACATCGGCACCGATGACCCCATCCTGTAGTAATTCACAGAAAACCCTGGTCAGAGCCGCTTTCAGCTCGACCAGGGCAACCCTAGGGTCGCTCCCGGGGCAGTTTTCCCGTCGTTCACCGCGGAACGGTTCTGTTCACCGGATCGTCATGCGGGCCGCGCCGCGCCGCGCCGTGCGGGGTGCGCGCCGCACGGTGCGGAGTGCGCGCCCCCGTGCGAGCTTGACGGCTGGGTGCGGCGCTGCAGGCTCGCACGGAACCACCAACCCGGCACCAGCTGCCCAACCCCGCACCGTGCGCCGCCGCCAACCTCGCGCCCGGCCGCGGCACCCGCTGCTCAACCTCGCACGGTGCGCCGCCGCCAACCTCGCGCCCGGCCGCGGCACCCGCTGCTCAACCTCGCACGGTGCGCCGCCGCCAACCTCGCGCCCGCTCTGTCTCGCCGGGCTCGGCACGGTGCAGGTTCGTACATGCGGTGCGAGCTTGACGGCTGGGTGCGGCGCTGCAGGCTTGCACCGAACCAGCACCGCGGCACCAGCTGCCCAACCTCGCACCGTGCGCCGCCGCCAACCTCGCGCCCGCCCCGTCTCGCCGGGCTCGGCACGGTGCGGGTTCGTTCATGCGGTGCGAGCTTGACGGCTGGGTACGGCGCTGCAGGCTCGCACGGAACCACCAACCCGGCGCCCGCTGCCCAACTCCGCACCGTGCGCCGCTGCCGCCCACCGTGCGCCGCCGCCACCCACCCCGCGTGCGACCTCGCCACGCCCCCACCCCCCCGCGGCGCAGGCTGCACTCCGAAAGCGGCCCGGGGTGCGTGGGCCGCTAGGGTTCCACCATGAGCATGCAGCCGACCGGTGGGGCGCCGGCGCCGAGCCCAGTACTCGTCTCGATCGGATCCGTGGGGGTGACGCAGGACCGCATCGTCACGCCGAGCGGGACCTGGCCGGCCGCGCAGGTGAACATCACCGCGCAGGACCAGTCGTCGTCGACGTCGCACATCCCGACGTGGGCGATCGTGATGACCGTCATCACGGTGTGGTTCTTCCTGCTCGGACTCCTGTTCCTGCTCGCGAAGGAGCGACGGACGCAGGGCAACGTCTCCGTGTCGATCTGGGCCGCGAACGGCCAGTCGCACACCGAGTTCGTGCAGGTCTTCTCCGAGGAACAGCGCGTCGACGTGTTCAACCGGGTCTCCTACGCGCAGAACATCATCGGTCAGGCGCGCTGGCGCGAGTCGGCTGCCGGCAACTGACCGGCCACCGGCGCACTGCCGACGGCCCGACGCCGGTGGGTCGTCAGGGCTAGAGCTCGACCTCGAACGGCTCGGTGCGCACGAGTTCGTGCACGCCGGAGATGACCTCGCTCGGACGGAACGGGTACCGGTCGATCTCGGCCTGGTCGCTGATCCCCGTCATCACGAGCACGGTGTGCAGCCCCGCCTCGATGCCGGCCTGCACGTCGGTGTCCATCCGGTCGCCGATCATGCCGGTGTTCTCGGAGTGCGCGCCGATCCGGTTCATCGCCGACCGGAACATCATCGGGTTCGGCTTGCCCACCACGTAGGGCTGCTTGCCGGTCGCCTTCTCGATCATGGCCGCGATGGCGCCGGTGGCCGGCAGGACCCCCTCGGCGCTCGGGCCGGTGGCGTCCGGGTTCGTCACGATGAACCGTGCGCCGTCGCGGATGAGCCGCACGGCCTTCGTGATCGCCTCGAACGAGTAGTTGCGGGTCTCGCCGACGACGACGTAGTCGGGAGCGGTCTCGGTCATGATGAACCCGGCCTCGTGCAGGGCGGTCGTCATGCCGGCCTCGCCGATCACGAACGCGGACCCGCCCGGCATCTGCGACTTGCAGAAGTCGGCCGTCGCGAGCGCACTCGTCCAGATCCGCTCTTCGGGCACGTGCAGGCCGGAGCCCCGCAGCCGGGCGCTCAGGTCGCGCGGCGTGAAGATCGAGTTGTTCGTCAGCACGAGGAACTCGGTGCCGTCGTCGAGCCACTGCTGGATGAGCTCCGGCGCGCCGGGGAGCGCCTGGTTCTCGTGGACGAGCACGCCGTCCATGTCGGTCAGCCAGCACTCGACGTCGTCTCGGGTCGCCATGCGCCTCACCCTACTGCGCGGGGGTTCAGGTCCGGCTCGCGTCGGCTCGTGGTCGGCTCGGAAAGGGCCGGGAGGCCCGGGGCGGCTCTTGCGCGCTGCTGCCAGACCCGAGATGGTCGAGACACCGAACCGCGGTCGGGTTTGCCCTACGCTTTTCGGGACACGTACCGAATCAAGGAGGCCCCCTCGTGCTCGTCGAACCCGGAACCCCGTCCACCGCGCCCCGACCCACCCCGGTGTCGGAGACGGAGCTCGAGGTGACGCCGCGACGACGCCGAGGCCGCCCGAACGTGCTCTCCCGCGAGCAGGTGATCGACGCCGCCACGACCATCGCGAACGAGGACGGCCTCGACCGGCTGTCCTTCCGTGCCCTGGGCGTCCGGCTCGGCGTCGCCCCGATGACCGTGCACCGGACCATCGGCGGCCTGGACGACCTGCACGCCGAACTCGTCCGCCGCACGGTCGACGAGTTCACCGCCACCTTCGTCTGGCCCGACGAGTGGCACGCCGTCGTCCGCACCTTCGCCACGACGTTCCGCGACCTGATGCGCACCCACCCGCTCGTGCTCGAGTCGCACAGCCAGCGGGCCCCGCTCGCCTCGACCGAGTCGGACGCCGTCGTGGCGAAGGTCGTCGGTGCCCTGCAGGACGCCGGGCTGCCGCCGGCCGAGGCGATGTACGCCTTCTTCGTCGTGTACGACTTCGTGGTCGGGCACGCCGGGGTGCAGGTCGGACGCGGGGACTCCGAGGCCGGCCGACCCGAGCGGCACCGCCTGGTGGGCGAGATCCTCGGCGAGCACTCCTACGACGACCGGTTCGCGCTCGGCCTCGACATCCTGATCGCCGGCATCGAGGCGCGCATCGCCCGCACCGCCTGAGCCGGCGGCGCCCGACCCCGCGCCCGGCCGTACGCTGGTCGGGTGACCACTGCGCCCGAACCGTCGCACGAGCTGACGACCAACGGGGTGGGGCCGCACCCGGAACCCTGGCCCGACGACCCGAGGCTCGACCCGGAGCTGCTCGCCGCGGGGGACTCCCGGAACGTGCTCGACCGCTACCGGTACTGGTCGATGGACGCGATCGTCGCTGAACTCGACACCCGCAGGCACGCGTTCGACGTGGCGATCGAGAACTGGCAGCACGACCTGAACATCGGGTCGATCGTGCGGAGCGCCAACGCGTTCCTCGCCGGCACGGTGCACATCATCGGACGGCGGCGGTGGAACAAGCGCGGGGCGATGGTGACCGACCGTTACCAGCACGTCCGGTACCACCCCGACGTCGAGGCGTTCCTCACCGCGATGGCCGATGAAGCGCGTCCCGTCGTCGCCATCGACAACACCCCGGGTGCCGAACGCATCGAGACCGCGACGATCCCGGAGCGCTGCGTGTTCCTGTTCGGGCAGGAGGGCCCCGGGCTCACCGAGCAGGCGGTCGCCGGTGCCGACGCGCACCTCGAGATCGCGCAGTTCGGGTCGACGCGGAGCATCAACGCCTCGGCCGCCGCGGCGATCGTCATGCACAGCTGGGTCGTCCAGCACGCGGAGTTGCCCGGCGCGACGTCGTGAGCAGAAGTGGTCGGGTGCGGGCCCTGGACCCGACCATTCCTGCTCACGAAGCGGGCGTGACGGACGCGGGGCGGGCCTCCCGGCCGGGGGCAGGGGTGCCGCGTCAGCGCGCGGCGGTGGTGCGGCGCGCGACCAGGCGGGGTTCGACGAGCAGTTCCGTCGCGGCGATCCGCGGATCGGCGATGCGGGCGAGCAGACGCTCGCCGGCGCCGCGGCCGATCTCGACACTGCGGTCGTCGATGCTCGTCAGGCCGACGTACCGCATCGCGGCCACGGGGGTGTCGTCGTAGCCGATGACGGAGACGTCCTCGGGGACGCGCAGCCCGCGTTCGGCGAGTTCGGACAGGGCCCCCAGGGCCATCACGTCGTTCGCGGCGAAGACCGCCGTGACGTCCGGGTGCTCGTCGAGGAGCATGCCGAGGGCACGCGAACCGGCCTCTTCGGTGGGCTCGCCGGGCAGCACCGTCGTGACGACGGACGCACGTGTCGCCGCTACCTGCTCGAACCCGGCCTGGCGTTCCGCCGAGGCCGCCGAACTCGCACCGACGAACCCGAGTCGGGTGTGCCCGAGGTCGAGCAGGTGCTGCGCCGCGATGCCGCCACCGGCGTGGTCGTCGTTCGCCACCGTGTCGGCGCGCGGGATCGCGACGCGGCCGCCGGCGATCACGAGCGGCATCGAGGCGGGGATCGCCAGGTCGGTGGTCGGCTCGCCGGCGATCACGATGCCCTCGACGCGCATGGACAGGAAGCCCTCGACCGGTGAGGCGTCGAGCCCCGTGTTGAGGAAGCGGTCGGCGACCACGAGCCGGTGCCCCTGGTCCTGCAGGCTCTCGCGCAGGCCGGTGAGCAGGTCCACGAACCACTGGTTGCGGAAGTCGTCCAGCACCACACCGATGGTGCGGCTGCGGGTGCCGGCGAGGGACACTGCCGCGGTGGAGGGCCGGTAGTCGAGCTCCTGGATCGCCTTGAGCACCGCGGCCCGCCGCTGGTCGCTGACCCGGGGGGAGCGCTGCAGCACGAGGGAGACGAGGGACTTGGAGACCCCGGCGCGTGCGGCGACGTCGTAGATGGTCGCGGGCTTGCCGTCTCCCATGATGCGCTTCGACCTCCGTTGGCTCGTGCGTCGATCGTAGCGGTTGACGTGACATGGCCGGCGGGCGGGGTGGTGGTGCGGGTGGTCGAGTGAGCAGAAGACGACGGGTCCCGAACAGCCACTCGTCGTCATCTGCTCACTCCCTTGGGTTCGCGAGTCCTCCACAGGGGAGGCGCGGTGCCGGTTCTGCACGGAACTCCGGTTCGGTGAGCGGGGCGTCGGCGCGGGGCGCGAGCGTGTCGGCATGCGACCACGACCACTCCCTCCGGCGCTGCGAGGTCGGGCCTTCGACATCGGCGCGGCTGATCGAGCCGCAGTTCCCCGACAACGACTCCAGCGGAAGGACCTGACGTGCCCGACGCGATCGATCCGATGGCCCCGGGACCGACCACCCGATCCGATCCGCCGCATCCAGGCACTGCGGCCGGTCCTGTTGCCCGGACAGTTCGTCAGCCACACCTCGGCGGCGGTGTTGTGGGGTCTGCCGGTGCCTTGCGGCCCTGACACACCGGTGCACATCACCAGCGTGCACCCGCAGGCGCAGCCCCGGCGCGTCGGTGTGGTCGGGCACCGCGTGGCGGCTGACCGGGTGAACACCCGGCAACGCTGGGGTGTTCCGTCCAGCAGCCCCGCGACGCTGTGGGTGGAGTGCGGTGACCTGCTCGGACTCGATGAGCTCGTCGTCCTGGGTGACGCCATCGTCACGTCGCGGGCCTGCGCGACCGCGCTGGAGGACCTCGCCGCCGCGCTCGCCGGGGCGGGGAATCGTCGTGGCGTGCGGAAGCTGCGCGTTGCACTTGAGCTCGTGCGGGTGGGGGCCGGGTCACCGCAGGAGACCCGAGCGAGGCTGGCGATCGTCCGGGCGGGGCTGCCCGAGCCCGAACTGCAGGTCAACGTGCTCGACGAAGCCGGTCGGTTCGTCGGCCGTGTCGACATGGCCTACCCGGAGCACCGCATCGTCATCGAGTACGAGGGCGACCACCACCGGACCGACGCCGAGCAGTGGGGCCGTGACCTCCGCCGCTACCGTGAGATGGAACGACTCGGCTGGGTGGTGGTCCGGTGGACCAAGTCCGACCTGACGCTGCACCGCTCAGCCGCAGTGGCGCACCTGAAGACGCTCCTTGCACGCGGAGGTCGCGTCGAGTGAGCAGAAGACGACTGGTCGCCATTGCACACCCGTCGTCTTCTGCTCACTCGATGTCGCGGCGCCGCCGCCCCGCGCCCGCTACCCGATCAGGCTCGGGCGCAGGTCGCGCAGCGTGCGGGAGCGGGTCTGCCGCGCCGTGACCACGAAGGACACCAGGAGCCCCCCGAGCAGCCAGCAGAGCAGCACGCCCGCGTCCGACCACGCGGCGCCGAGGTTCCCGCCGTACATCGTCTGCCGGATCGCGTCGACCGAGTACGTCATCGGCAGCGCGAAGTGCAGCGCCGCCAACGGCCCAGGCAGCGTCTGCCACGGGAACGTCCCACCGGCGGTGACGAGCTGCACGAGCATGAGCACCAGGCCGAGGAACTGCCCCACCGAGCCGAGCAGCACGTTGAGGGCCATGATGATCGCCGCGAAGGTCGCCGAGGCCAGCACCATGATCCCGATCGTGCCACCGACGTGCACCACGTTCAGGTCGAGGGCGAAGCGCACGATGAAGAACAGCGCCACCATCTGCACCAGGCCGAGGAGCGCCGGGGTCAGCCAGCCGCCGAACACCACCGCGAGGGGCTTCCGCACCGCCGTGATCGCACGCTTCGAGATCGGCTTGAGGATGAGGAACAGCGCGTACATGCCGATCCAGGCCGCGAGCGAGATGAAGAACGGCGCGAGGCCGGCACCGTAGTTCGACGCGGCGGCGACGTTGTCGTCCCCGACCTTGACCGGGTCGGAGATGACCGAGGCCTGCGACGCACGCTCCGAGGCGTTCGACGCCGGGATCTTCGTGCGGCCCTGGTCGAGCGACGACGCGAGCTTCGACGAGCCGGTCGTGAGCCTGTCCAACCCTGACGCGAGCGACGAGGCGCCCTGGTCGGCGGTCTTCGCACCGGTCGCGAGCTGCGATGCACCGGACGACAGCGTCGGGGCGGCCGAGGCCAATTTCGACGTGCCGTCGGCCACCTTCGACGCGCCCGACGAGACCTTCGAAGCACCGTTCGCGGCGGTGGCGATGCCGGACGACAGCTCCGGAGCCTTCGCGGCGAGCTTGCCGGTGCCGGCGGCGAGCGTGTCCGAGCCGTCGGAGAGCTGCTGGATGCCGCTCGTCAGCGCCGGGGCCTGCTCGGCGAGCCGGGAGGCGCCCGAGGACACCTGCGCGCTGCCGGTCTTGAGCTTCTGCAGGTTGCCGGACAGGTCGCCGGCACCGGTACCGAGCTTGGTGCTGCCGGCCTGCAGGTTGTCGAGCCCGGCGAGCAGCTGGGTCTTCTGTTCCGCGGAGAGCACCGTGGAGGCTTGGACGACGGGCTTCAGTGACGCGACGAGTTCGGGCGACTGCGCAGAGAGCTGCTGGACGCCCGCGATGAACGGTGCAGCCTTGTCGACGAGCTCGGCGTTGCCGCTGGCGACCTGCGACGCACCACTGGACAGGCGCGCCGAGTCCGACGGCAGCGAAGCCGTCTGGTCACGGAGCCGGTGCAGCCCGGACTGCAGCTGCTGCGCCCCACTGTCCAACTGCTGCGTCTGCGACGGCAGCGCCGCCGTCTGCTGCTGCGCGCTGGCCAGCCCGGACGCCAGGGTCGACGCCCCCGACGCCACCTGCTGCGCCCCGCTGTCCAACTGCTGGGTCTGGGACGGCAACGACGCCGTGCCGGAGGCGAGCTCCGCCGCACCGGACGACAGCTTGCCGGTGCCGTCCGCGAGCGTGTGGGCACCCCGGTCCGCCTTCTTGGCCCCGGAAGCGAGCTCATCGGCACCGTCGACGGCGTCGCCGAGGCTGTCGCGGACGTCGGCGAGCCCGACGAGCAGGGTCTTCGCGGCCTGCTTGCCGACGCGCTCGGCGACGGCGGTGCGCATGGTCTTGCCCGCCTGCTCGGCGATGGTCGAGGCCAGGTACGAGTTCGTGTCGGCCGTCGTCATGACGAGCTTCGCCTGGGTCGGGTCGTCGGACTGCGCGGACACCAGGTGCTCGGAGAAGTCGTGCGGGATGGTGACGACGAAGTCGTAGGTGCCGTTCCGGACACCGGAGCGGGCGTCGGCGGCGCTCGTCTTCGTCCACTTGAAGTCAGCGCCGTCGATGGCTTCCTTCGTGACGTCCTTGCCGTAGTCGACCTGGTCGCCGTCCAGCGTGGCGCCGGCGTCGAGGTCCACGATCGCGGCGGGGATCTGGTCGAGCTTCGCGTACGGGTCGCGGTTCGCCCACAGGTAGGCGCCGCCGTAGAGCAGCGGCACGATCATCAGCGCGATGAACGCCAGGCGTGCGAGCGGGGTCGCGGTGAGCCGCGCGAGTTCTGCGCGGACGAGCGAGGTGGTGGTCACTTCTGTGCCTCCGTCGGGACGGTTGCGGATGCTGTGGTGACGGAAGGAGCGGCCAGGAGGCCCGGCTCGGTTCCGTCGGTTCGGGCCACGTCCTCGGGGTCCTCGGTCTGGGGCTGTTCGAGCGTCTCGGCGACGCCGGGCGCCGCGACGTCGTCGTGCGTCTCGATCGTGTCGAGCAGGTGCTCGACGGTCGCGGCGGCGGCCTTCGAGGTCACCAGCACCACGGTCACGCCCCGTCGGGCGACGTCGCGGACCACCTGGAACCAGTCCTCGACGGCGCCGCCGTGCCGCTCGGGCGAGGTGATCACGATGCCGGTGACACCGTCGCGGAGCAGCGCGAGCTCGACGAGCAGCCGGATGCGCACGGCCGTCGGGACCCGCTGCACGGCGGTGTCGACGTAGTCCCGCAGTCCGAGCTCGTCGAGCACCGTGTCGACGTGCTCGCGGTTCGGGCGCTGCCCGGCGAACGCGAGTTCCTCGCGCACGATCTGCTTGAGGGTCAGGACGGGGAAGGGTTCGGCGATCCCGGGGGTGTCGACCAGCGCGAACGCGCGGCGGACGGCTGCCGGGTCCTCGTGCCCGTCGAGCAGCAGGCGGCCGGTGTCGGGCTGCATGCGGCCACCGGCGACGAGGGACGCGAGCACGGGTGCCTGCTCGGTCTCGACGGCGAGGACCCCCGGGCGTCCGGGCGCGGCGACGGCGGAGACGACGGGCAGGGGTGCGCCGGGCTCCTCGCCGATGCCGACGTGGTCGAGTTCGAGGGTCATACGTGGTCCTTCGGGGCGGGAGCGGGAGCTGCGGGTTCGGAGAGCAGTGCGGTGCGCCAGTCGATGCCGGCCGTGCCCAGCGCCGACACCACCACCATCCGCCGTCCGTCCTCGTCGCTCGTGCCGGAGCGGGTGGCTTCGTCGAGGACGGCGATGCACGCGCCCTCGACCAGGCGGCCGAGGGTCTCGGGATCGACGTCGTCCCGCATCGCGCCGTCGGCGATGCCGAGCGCGCACGCCTGACGCACCTGTGAGCGCAACGGGGCGAAGACCTCGGCGACGGGTTCGGCGAAGGGGCTGCGCACGGCGATCCGGGCCATCGAGCGGACGTGCGAGACCTCGGTCCAGAGCGTCACCGCGATGGCTGCCAGGCGTGCGGCCGGCGGGAGCCCCTGCAGGTCCGAGGCGGTGGGCATGGCGGCGGCGATCCGGGCGGCGCCGGCGGTCACGACCTCGCGCACCAGGTCGTCGCGCGAGGGGAAGTGCCCGTACACCGCGCGACGCGAGAGGCCGGCCGCGGCGGCGATCGTCTCGATGGAGGCGTCCGGGTCCTGCTGCAGGCAGGTCCGCGCCGCGTCGAGGAGTGCTGCCCGGTTCTCCGTGGCGTCGCGGCGGGGCGCGCGGGAGGGGTGCTCGGTGGTGGTCACGCACCCCATCGTAATAACGTGCACACGTGTGTGCAACTTAACAGGTTCCGTCCCCTGGACGAGGGGTGTCCCCCAAAGTGCGGACTGTCTTCCCTGAGAACGAACGCATAGCTTCACAGGAATCTCATGCGAACCACGGACTGAGCCTGGAGTGCCCTCTTTGAACCGTGCAACACCGAACACCGACCCGAAACCCACCCCCCATCGCTTCACCCGCGTCCTGACCGCCGGCATCGCCGTCGCGGCCCTCGCATGCGGCGGTCTCGCAGTCGGGGGCGCGGCCTCCGCTGCTCCGGCCGGGATCCCGGTGGCCGACCTCAAGCTCTCCGCGCCGCTCCGCGACGCCAAGCCGACGAAGACCGTCGCGGCGTTCGTGCGCACGACCGGCCAGGGCGCCCTCGAGGTGGACGCCAAGGCCAAGGGCGGCGACCTGACCCAGTCGCGCAGGCAGTCCTCCGCCGCCGCGGACCGCGTCGAGGCGATCCAGTCCACCGTCGCCGCGGTGCGGTCGGCCGTCAAGCGCGCCGATGCCGACGCGACCGAGCTCTACTCGACCGAGTACACCGTGCCCGGCGTCGCGGTCGTCGCCGACGTCGACGCGTTCCGGAAGATCGCCGAGCGCTCCGACGTCGAGAGCATCATCCCGCTCACGCCGAAGAAGATCGTCGAGCCGACGGTCAACGAGAACGCCGACGCCGCTCCCTCGGGCGTCGACCCGAGCCTGGTGCGCCCCGGTGCCGACGGAGTCTCGCCGAAGAACGCCGCGAGCGACGTCTACACGCGCTCGCTCAACGCCTGGCAGCAGACCGGCCACACCGGCAAGGGCGTCAACGTCGCCGTCCTCGACACCGGTCTCGACTACACGCAGGCCGACTTCGGCGGCCCCGGCACCACCGAGGCGTACCAGCAGGCCCTGGCGAACGCGAGCAGCGGCGCCCCGGACCCGAGCCTGTACGACGCGTCGAAGTTCCTGGGCGGGTACGACTTCGCCGGTGCGACGTACAACGCCAACCCCGAGGACCCGAACACCTACGACCCGGTGCCGGCTCCCGACGACAACCCGATCGACGGCAAGGGCGGCGACCACGGCACGCACGTGTCCGGCTCGATCGCGGGCTACGGTCTGACCGCCGACAAGCAGCAGTTCGACGGCGACTACACCAAGCTCACCACGCAGCAGGTGCAGGACATGTGGATCGGTCCGGGCACCGCGCCCGAGGCCGGCCTGTACGCCCTGAAGGTCTTCGGTGACAACGGCGGTTCGACCGACGTCACCGGTGCCGCGCTCGACTGGGTGGGCAAGGCGCTCACCGAGGGCAAGGACATCAACGTCCTGAACCTGTCGCTCGGCTCCGACTACGGTGCACCGGACGACCCCGACAACGCCAAGATCGACGCACTGACCGCACGTGGCGTGCTCCCCGTGATCGCCTCGGGCAACGCCGACGACTTCACCGACATCGGTGGCTCGCCGGGCAACGCCGAGGGTGCGCTCACCGTCGCCGCGAGCGCCACCGGCCAGTCGCTCTACGACGGCGTGCAGGTCACCGCACCGGCCGACGTCGCGAAGACCTACCGGTCGCAGTACTCGTCGAACTTCAAGGGCACCCTGCCGGTCGAGGGCGACGTCGTCGTCCCGACCGCGAACATCGACGGCTGTGCCGCGTTCAGCGCCGCCGACGCCGCGAAGATCAAGGGCAAGGTCGTCTGGCTGAAGTGGACGGACGCCGCGCTCGAGTGCGGTTCCGCCGTGCGCTTCGACAACGTCGAGGCCGCCGGCGGTGTCGGTGTCCTGCTGGCGGGCACGCTCGACACGTTCGAATCCGGCATCGGTGGCAACGCGACCATCCCGGGTGCCGAGCTGACCGCGAAGAGCGTGGCGAGCCTCCAGGCCACCGCGAAGGCGGGGACCCTGCACGTGCGCTTCGCGGACGAGCTGAAGGGCTTCGAGGTCGCCATCGAGGCGGACGCCGTGAACACGCTCGCGTCGTTCACCAGCCGTGGTGTGCACGGGTCGTTCGACGACATCGTCAAGCCGGACATCGCCGGCCCCGGGGTCAACGTGATCTCGGCGGCGAACGGCACCGGTGACGGCCGCATGTCGATGAGCGGCACCTCGATGGCCACGCCGGACGTCGCGGGCATCGCGGCGCTGACGTTCCAGTCGCACCCGACCTGGTCCGCCCCGCAGGTCAAGGCGGCGCTGATGAACACGGCGACGCACGACGTGAAGGACGGCAACCGTTCGGCCACCCTGCTCCGCCAGGGCACCGGTCGCGTGGACGCGCTGCAGGCGGTCACCGCCGGCACCACGGTCCGCAGCGCCGAGAACGACCAGCTCGTCACCGCGTCGTTCGGTGTCGTCGAGGTCGCGAGCGGGACGAGCGAGACCCGCACCCTGCAGGTCGACAACACCGACAGCACGGCGCACACGTACGACGTGTCGTACCAGCCGCAGGTGTCGCAGCCGGGTGTGACCTTCGCGCTCAGCTCGAAGCAGGTGACGGTGCCCGCCAACGGCTCCGCTTCGGTCACGCTGACGTTCTCGGTCGCCGACCCGACGAAGCTCCGTCGTGTCATCGACCCGACGCAGGACGCCGTCCAGAAGGGTTACCAGCGCGAGTTCGTGACCGCTGCCTCGGGCATCGTGGCCTTCGCGCCGACCGACAGCACGCTCAACCCGATGCGCCTCGGTGTCTACGTGGCACCGAAACCCGTCAGTGCGGTGCGTGCGCGGACCACGGTCCCCTTCACGGGGCCGGGCAAGTCGGCCGAGCTCACGCTCAAGGGCCGCACGCTCGACCAGGGCGGCCTGACGACCGGCTACCACGCGGCCGTCGCCCCGTTCGTGCTCGGTGGCACCGACCCGGCCGAGACGTTCCCCGAGGGTTCGGCGGAGCAGTCGCTGCTGGCGGCCGACGTCCGTTCCTACGGTGCGTCGTACGACAAGGCGTCGGGCACCATCGCGTTCGGTGTGCAGACCGCCGGTCCGGATGCCGACCCCGGTGCCGTGACCAACGTCGAGGTCCTCATCGACACGAACCGTGACGGTGAGCCCGACTACCTGGTGTACGACGCGAAGTCGGCCACCATCGACGCCACGCTCGCGACGACGATGAACCTGGCAACGGGCAAGACGGTCGACGCACAGCCGCTCAACGGCGGAGCGGCCGGCCAGGACGTCAACACCTTCGACAGCTCCGTCAAGGTGCTGACCGTCGGTGCCTCGGCGATCGGCGCGTCGACGAAGTTCGACTACACCGTGCTGACCGAGTCGGCCTACGCCCCGGGTGCCGCCACCAGTGGTTCGTCGGTGGTGGACGAGACCAAGCCGGTCACGTTCGACCCGACCAAGCCGAAGCTGTCGTTCTCGCAGGACGGCGCCACCGGCGTGCTGTTCGCCGACGCCGACTCGCTGACGGTCACCCGCGCCTCGGGTGTCACCAAGGCGACGGTGCTGCTGCTCCACCTCGACAACGCGGCGGGCAAGCAGGCCGACACGTCGACCATCAACGTGGTCCCGCCGAAGCTCGCGCTGGCGAAGGGGAGCAAGGTCACGGTGAGCGGGACGGCGAAGGTCGGCTCGACCCTCACCGCGAAGCACGGCACCTGGAGCACGACGAAGGCGACGTACAAGTACCAGTGGCTGCGTGACGGCAAGGTCGTCAAGTCGGCAACGGGTACCAAGTACAAGCTCGGCTCGTCCGACGTCGGGCACCGCATCAGCGTGCAGGTGACGGCCCACGCCTCCGGGTACAAGGACGGCACGGCCAAGTCCGGGGCGACCGCGAAGGTCACGCGCCGCTAGGACAGGGAGCGCGCGCGGTTCACGCGCCACATGGTGAGCAGAAGAGGTCGGGTCCCGAGTGGGGATCCGACCTCTTCTGCTCACCAAGCGCTGGGCAGCCTTCTGAACGCGTGTTCGGGACAGATAGTTAGACAAACTAGTGAAGTGGTGCCAGTGTGGCTCCCATGCAGAGCACGCTGAACCAGCTCCGGTCCAACCCGGTCGAATGGCGCCGTCGTGGACTCACCCCGCCGGACGTCATCCAGGCCATGATCGAGCAGCGCCTGGCTGAGCCGGGGCACTCCCAGCCCGTCGGCGACCCGTCGTACCAGGACTTCTTCCGGAGCTGATCCGGACACTGTCGGACGGTCCGGGACGCACCGGACGACGGACGGGAGGCGCGATGCCAGCTGGCACCGCGCCTCCCGTCCGTCCGTCCGTCTGGTCGCGTCCGGAGCCTCGCGCAGCGCGCCGTCCACAGGGGCGTCACGCCGGGTGGCGCGCAGGTGACCAGCCGATAGACTCGGGTGGACCACCGGCCCGGACGGCCGTGTGCGGTCCTCCGCCAACGTGAGGAGAACCAGATGCCCGCAGCAGTCATCATCGGCGCCCAGTGGGGCGACGAGGGCAAGGGGAAGGCCACCGACCTCCTCGGCTCCCGCATCGACTACGTCGTGAAGTTCAACGGCGGCAACAACGCCGGCCACACCGTCGTCGTCGGCGGCGAGAAGTACGCACTGCACCTGCTGCCCTCCGGCATCCTGACGCCCGGCGTGACCCCGGTCATCGGCAACGGTGTCGTCGTCGACCTCGAGGTCCTGTTCCAGGAGCTCGACGCACTGCGCGCCCGCGGCGTCGACGTCTCGAAGCTGCTCGTGTCGGCCAACGCCCACGTCATCACGCACTACCACCGCACCGTCGACAAGGTGACCGAGCGGTTCCTGGGCAAGCGCCAGATCGGCACCACCGGTCGCGGCATCGGCCCGACCTACGCCGACAAGATCAACCGCGTCGGCATCCGCATCCAGGACATCTTCGACGAGAACATCCTGCGCCAGAAGGTCGAGGCCGCGCTCGACCAGAAGAACCACCTGCTGGTCAAGGTCTTCAACCGCCGCGCGATCGACCCGGAAGAAGTCGTCGAGTCGCTGCTCTCGTTCGCCGAGCGCCTGCGTCCGATGGTCGCCGACACCGCCCTCGAGATCCACCGTGCCCTGGAGCGTGGCGAGACCGTGCTGTTCGAAGCCGGCCAGGCCACCATGCTCGACGTCGACCACGGCACCTACCCGTTCGTGACCTCGTCGTCCGCGACCGCCGGTGGCGCCGCGACCGGTTCGGGCATCGGCCCGGGCAAGCTCGAGCGGATCATCGGCATCGTCAAGGCGTACACGACCCGCGTCGGCGCCGGTCCGTTCCCGACCGAGCTCTTCGACGAGTCGGGCGAGTTCCTGCGCGCCAACGGCTTCGAGTTCGGCACGACCACCGGCCGCCCGCGTCGCTGTGGCTGGTACGACGCCCCGATCGCCCGCTACACGGCGCGCATCAACGGCGTGACCGACTTCGTGCTCACCAAGCTCGACGTCCTGACCGGGCTCGAGACGATCCCGGTGTGCGTCGCGTACGAGGTCGACGGCGTCCGCGTCGACGAGGTCCCGGTCAACCAGTCCGACTTCCACCACGCGAAGCCCGTGTACCAGGAGTTCCCCGGCTGGACCGAGGACATCACCGGAGCCCGCACCTTCGACGACCTGCCGAAGAACGCGCAGGACTACGTCCTGGCGATCGAGGCGATGTCCGGCGCACGGATCTCCGCGATCGGTGTCGGCCCCGGCCGTGACGCCATCGTCGTGCGGCACGACCTGCTCGGCGACGACGAGCGTGCCGACCAGCGCGCCGGCGAGCGCACCGACGCAGCGTGACGATGCGGATCCTGTTCGTCTGCAGCGGCAACATCTGCCGGTCGCCGCTCGGCGCGCAGGTCCTGACGGCGCGGCTCGGCCCGGACGCTCCCGCGTTCGTGGTCGAGTCGGCCGGCACCATCGCCGACGACGGCGCCGCGATGGACGCCGCCGCGGCCGAGCAGTCCGTCCGGCTCGGGGGCGCCCCCTCGGCGCACCGGTCGCGGTACCTGACGGCCGAGATCGTCGCGAGCGCTGACCTGGTGCTGACCGCGGAGCGATCGCACCGTGCAGCCGCCGTCTCCCTGGCGCCCCGGGCCTCCAAGCGGACCTTCACGATCAAGCAGTTCGCGCGGGTGCTCGCCGGCCTCGAGCCCGGTGACCTGGCCGACGTGACGACCCCGCAGGAACTCGTGGAGCGCGTCGCCCGGCTGCGGGGCACGGTCCCGCCGCCCGCCGACCCGGCCGACGACGACGTGGACGACCCCTACCGTCGCTCGACGGCGACGCATCAGCGCGTGGCCGACGAGGTCGACGTGGCCCTGACGGGCATCGCGGACGCATTGCGCGCCGTGGTCTGACCCCCTGACGGACAGGAGGCCCGGTGTCAGTTGACACCGGGCCTCCCGTTTGTCCGGACTGCTCGTGTCCTGCGAGTGATAACGATTATCAGGTGCATGTAAGGTCGCTGTGGCAGCGCGCAGCGCTGCGTCCCCGCCTCTCAGCAGACCAGGAACCCATGCGTCCACGCTTCCTCATCGGTGCGCTCGCGCTCGCCGTGATCATCCCCGGCACGCTCCTCGTGCGCCCCGCACCGCCCTCGCCCGACCGACCGCTCGCGGACTCCGTCCCCGCCTGGACCGCACACGCCGAGCGCGGCGACCCGGTGACCGCCGACGAGTTGTCCCTCACCGTCCTCCTCGACCCCGTGCACCTCGACCGCGCCCCGGCCGTGGCGACCTGGTTGCGCGGTGCCGGGCTCCACGTCGGCCCCGTCGAGCGCTCGATCGCATCCCTGCCCGTTCGCGGGACGGCCGCGCGCATCGCGGACGCCTTCCACACCTCCTTCGCGCGGTGGGACGTCGCCGGACAGAGCGCCGTGGCACCGGTCCGCGCCCTCGCCGTGCCACGCGGGCTGACCGCCGTCGTCGGCGTGTCCGGAGCCGTTGACTCTGACGCCGTCCGACCGACCGAGACGACCACTGCAGCAGCAGCGGCGGCACCCACCCCGGCACCGGGTGAGACCGTCCCGCGACCGCCGGTCCTGGCCGACGACGGACAGTGCGCCGCATGGTGGGGCGAGCGCCTCACGACGGACTGGCCCGCATCGGTGCCGGTCACGCACCGATCGAACGCGCTGTGCGGGTACCAGCCGGCCCAGTTGCGCGAGGTCCACGACGTGCCGGCCGGGTACACCGGACGCGGCGCGACCATAGCGATCGTCGCCGCCTACGACGACCCCGATGTCGAAGCGAACACGGACACCTACTTCCGGGCGGCGGGCGCCCAGCCGTTCCGCTCGGGGCAGTACCAGCACCACGCTCCGGCGTCGCCGGACACCTCCCGCTGCGGCGGGCCGCAGAGCTGGACAGAGGAGCAGCACCTCGACGTGCAGGCGGTGCACGCGATGGCCCCCGACGCCGACATCGAGTACTGGGGTGCCGACGACTGCAGCACCACCTCGTTGTTCTCGCGGATCCTCGACGTCGTCGAACACGGCAGTGCGGACGTCATCAGCCTGTCGTTCGGGTCCACCGAGGACCTGGACACCGCGGACGACCGGACGCTGCTGAACCGGGTGCTCGTCGAGGCGGGGGCCCGGGGCATCTCGGTGTTCGCGTCCTCTGGCAACGACGGCGACAACAGCGCCGTCGGTGACCACGACTCCGGCCCCGACGTGTCGTCGCCGGCGTCCAGCCCGTACGTGACCGCGGTCGGAGCGACCAGCACCGGGCTCGCCCGTGACGGTTCCGTCGCGGTCGAGGCTGGTTGGGAGACCGAGACCCGCTTCGCGCGCAACGGTGCCCTCATCCCGCCGGGCTTCGCGTACGGCGCCGGCGGCGGCCAGTCCGACGTCTACGGCCGACCGACGTGGCAGCGCCAGCTGCTCGACGAACCGGGGACCGGGCGACTCGTCCCCGACGTCGCGTCGATCGGCGACCCCAACACCGGCTTCGTCGTGTACGGGCCACACAAGGGCGTGACCGGCTACGTCACGCACGGCGGCACGAGTCTGGCGACCCCGATGGTCGCCTCGATGGTCGCCATGGCCAAGGCCGCCACGGGGGTCCGGATCGGGCTCGTCACGCCGATGCTCTACGAGATGCTCGGGACCGACGCCGTCCGCGACGTCCGCCCCGCTTCCGCTGCCACCTGGTCGCCGCGCGGGCCCGATGCCGGAGCGCTGTGGCCCGAGACCCTGTTCCTCTGGGACACCGGTCGGCAGGGACTCCGGTCCGCACCCGGCTGGGACGACGTGACCGGGGTCGGCGTCCCCGCCGGCCGCGCCTTCTTCACCGCGTTCGCCGAGGAGGCCCGCCGATGACCGATCGTCCACGCACCAGTTCCGTCATCGCGCTCGCGGCCTCGGCACTGCTCGGCATCGGCCTCGTGGCGCCCATGCTCGCGCTGCCGGCCAGCGCGGACACCGCGGCCGACGGCGCCACCCTCGCCGCCGCGTCGGGCGTCGAACTGACCGACATCGACGGTGGCACGCTCACCGCACCGACCCCGGCCGTGCGCTGGGACTCGGGCGACCCGACGGTGGCCCGGGTCGACACGACGCAGGACGTCCTGAAGCTCAACACCACCCGCACGAGCGGTCTGCGCTCGGAGGCCGGCCCGGACGGGGCGACCTCGACGATCGCGAGCGGGGAGTTCACCCTGCGCGATCGTCCCCCCGTCGTGTTCACCGGACTCCGCGCCGCGTGCACTCCCGGCGGCACCCCCGCGGTGTCGTTCGACCGCCTGACCATCGACGGCGACGACGTCACCACCGAGGCCACCGCGACGCCCGGGTGGAGCCGCGACCTGCCGGAGTCCCGTTACGGCGCCACCAAGGTCGTCGTCGGTAGCACCACGACGGCCGCCGACGGCACCACGACGACGGTCGCGCTCCGCATCGACGCCGAAGCCGGTGCCTCCGAGATCTGGCGCGTCCGTGCCGGATCGGTCTCCTGCGCGGCGGGTGACCGCTGGCCGGCACCCACCCCGACGCCGACGCCCACCCCGACCCCGGCTCCGACGCCTGATCCCGCGCCGCAGCCGACCCCGGCCCACGGCGACGCCCTGGCCACCCGGAGCGTCAGCGGTGTGCAGGTGACTGCCCCGGACGGAACCGTGCTCATCGACGGGCAGCCCACGGTGACCGGCGTCGCGAAGCGCACCGCCGACCGGGTCGACGCTGCCGACGGTTCCCCGTCGACCGCACGTGGGGTCACCGTCTCGACTGCGGCGGACGGTACTTCGGACGTGCACCTCGACTCGTTCGAGCAGATCCCCGACCGGGCCTCGGACCCGGTCGCGGAGTACCGCTGGCCAGCGCTGCGCGTGTACGGCCTCGACGCCCACCTCACGCCGGAGGGGACGATGACCGTGGACTTCGCGAACGAGTCGAACGCGGTGTTCGTCAACGGGGTGTGGATCAACACCGCCACCGACCTGTACACCGGCGTCGACGCTGACGGCAAGGAGCGGGTCAGCGTGGCCTTCGGGGAGCGCACGGTGCACGCGGACGGCAGCACGACCCTGACCGCGCTGCACTACCGCGACCTGACGGGGGCGCACCCCGACGTGCGGCTCGGCGCCGTCACGATCCCGGCGAGGGCGAGCAGCCCGACGGACGCTCGGGTCACCGCCGCCTTCGGGGTGGGCGTCCGGGGGACGGACGGTACGGCGCTGGTCGCCCCGCAGCCGCGGATCACCAGTGCCGGGGAACACCGTTCCGCCGCCCGCATCGACGCGACCGCCGGCTACCCCGCCCGGGCAACCGACGTCACGGCGGCGATCGGGGACGACGGCGACACCGCGACCATTTCGGTCGGGCACTTCGAGCAGATCCCGGACGAGGCCACCGACCCCGTCGCCGCCTACCGCTGGCCGGCACTCCGCGTGAACGGGTTGCACGCCGAGGTGACGGCGGCCGGCACGATGACGGTCTCCTTCGACGACGAGTCGAACGCCGTGTTCGTCAACGGGGTGTGGATCAACACCGCCACCGACCTGTACACGGGGCTCGCCCCGGACGGGACCGAACGGGTCCGCGTCCACATCGGCGAACGGACCGAGAACCCGGACGGGACCGTCACGCTCACGGCGCTCCGCTACGAGGACCTGACCGGGACGCACCCCGACGTGCTGCTCGGCCAGGTGACGTTGGCGGCGGCGCAGCCCGCCCCGGACCCGACCCCGGGAGGGGGCGGCACCACGCCGACACCGGAGCCGCACGACCCGGCCATCGCACGCTGGCACGCCTTCGCGCTCCGGGCATCCGGACCGAGCGACGTCCCGGCACAACCCGTCGCTGCGCCCGCCGCCGACGGCACCACCGTGACCGAGCGGGCGGACGAGGCCGGGGACGGCGCCACCGGACAGCTGCGTGTCGACGGGGTCACGGTGCGGTCGGCGAGTGACCGCGGCGAGGTCCGACTCGAACGGGTCGTCCTCTACCCGGGCACGAGCATCGCCGGCGAGCTCCGTGACGTCCGTGTCCGGGTGACCCACGGCGGTGCCACCGTGACGACCGCGGGTGGGCAGATCGCGGGCACCACCATCCCGGCGGGCACGATCCGGGCGAACACCCGGATCGCCCTGCCCGGCGGGCTGGGGAAGGTCGTGCTCAACGAGCAGCGGACCCGCGGGCGGGACCGGACCGTCACCGCGCTGCACCTGAGCGACCCCGCCGGGTTGGCAGCCGACGTGTCGGCAGCGGTGGTCACCACGGCAAAGGTCGATCCGCCCGCGAACGGCGGGAATGGCGGGCAGGGCGGCGGCAGCGCAGCCGGAGGCCCGGGCAACGAAGCGGCTCCCGGTGCCCTGACGCCGGACGGCACGAGCCCGGCCGGTACGAGCGGTACGAACGGCATCGGGACGGGCAGCGGAGACCTCGCGTTCACCGGTGCCTCGCTCCTGCCGGGCCTCATCGCGGCGGTGCTCCTGTTCGGTGCGGGTACCGCGATGGTGGCGCTGCGGCGTCGACGGCGCGTGCGCTGACCGCAGGCCCGCAGGCCCGCGGGATCGCGGGACGTCAGGCCCGGTGCCGGTCGGCACCGGGCCTGACGTCCGCCGCGTGGGGGAGGCCCGCGCGACCGCCACGTGCGAGGATGACTCATGCCCGTCGTCGAGTCCCGCTGCGTCGTCCCGGTCGAGCCCGACGTGGCCTTCGCCGTCTCGCAGACACAGGGGGCGATCCGGAAGCGTTGGGACCCCTTCATCCGCCGCCAGCACCTGATGGACGGGGCCACCGTGCCGGCGAAGGGCGTCCGGACGTACACGGTGCAGCGGTTCGGGCTGGCGATGGAGAGCGAGTACGTCTCGTACCACCCGCCGTCGAACGTGGGGATGAAGATGACGAAGGGCTCGTGGTTCTTCGAGCGCATGGGCGGGGGCTGGCGCTTCACGGCGGCCGAGGGGCAGCCCGGACACACGCTCGCGGTCTGGCGCTACAACTTCACGTGCCGGCCGAAGTGGCTCGCGCCGATCGCCGAGCGCATCGGCGTGCTGGTGCTGCAGCGGGACATCGACCGGCGCATCCTGGGGTTCGCCCGCGGCTGTGAGGACCCGGTCGTCCTGGCCCACGTGGCCGCACAGCGCGCTGCCTGACCGGACCTGCGAGACGTCGGGGTCCTGCGGGCCGAGTCGGTTCGGAAGACGCCGTCGTCGTGCGCAGACGCCGCCGAGTGCTCGACACGCCTCCGGATTCGGCGGCGTTTCGAGCGCAAGGCGGCGTCGAGCGATGACGACGGCGTGTTCAGGAGTGCCGAACCGAGCGAAAGGCACCTGCATCCTTCGATGGAACTCCCGCAGGTGCGTCCCGAAGCCGGTCGTCCCCGGGCGTGATGATTCCTAGCGTCGTCTGCATGACGAACACCACCCAAGTCCGGCCTCCCGCCGGCACCGCATCCCGCGACCGAGGGGGTGTCCGCGGCCTCATCGCCCGGCACCCGCTCGTGTCCTTCTTCACCATGGCACTCGGCCTGAGCTGGCTCGCGTGGGTGCCGTACATCCTGTCCCCGCACGGCATGGGTGTGTGGGACATCCACTTCCCCGAGGTCCTGGGCAGCGGTCAGTTCACGGGCGTCCTGCCCGGTGCGCTCCTCGGCCCGTTGGGCAGCGCGTTCATCGTCACGGCGGTCGCCGACGGTCGCGCAGGCCTGCGCCGCTGGGTGGGGCGACTGTTCCGCTGGCGGGTCGCCTGGTACTGGTACGCACTGGCGCTCGTCGTCGTGCCGGCCCTGATCGTCGTGTCCGCGCTGCCGTTCGCCGGTGGTGACGTGCGGGCTCCCTCGGGCCTGGCCTTCGCCATGCTCGTGCCCGGACTGATCATCCAGCTGTTCTCGACCGGTCTGAGCGAAGAGCCCGGCTGGCGCGACTTCGCCCTGCCCCGCCTGCAGCACCGCTTCGGGGGCCTCGGTGCGGCGGCGATCCTCGGTCCGATCTGGGCGCTCTGGCACATGCCGCTGTACCTCAGCGACTGGGGCGGGTGGCCGAACGCGCACTGGAGCGAGCCCGTCGTGTTCGCCCTGTTCACCATCACCTTCAACGTGGTGATGATCCAGGTGTTCAACAAGACCCGCGAGAGCCTGCCCCTGGCCCTGCTGCTGCACGTCGGCGTGAACAACACGATCTCGACCCTGTTCCCTGAGATGTACCCGAGCATGACCGCCGGCACGCTGATGATCGGCCTGACGATCATGTCGACGATCGCCGCCGTGGTGCTGCTCGTCGCGACCCGTGGCCGCCTGGGCTACGACCCCGCCCGACGCGCCCTGCCCCTCGACACACCGGTCCCCACCCGCGCCCGCCTCGTAGGATCCAACGATGGCACCCGCTGAGCACGACGCGCTGCGCGCACCGGATGAGCCGGCCGCGCAGCCGGCCCAGCCGGCCAAGCCCGCGCAGCCAGCCCAGCCAGCCCAGCCGGCCCAGCCCACGCAGCCCGCCCAGCCCGCGCAGTCGCCCCGACCCGCCCAGCGCGCCGGCCGCGTCGACGTCCTCGTCGCCCTCGGCACGGCCGTCGTCGCCCTCGGGCTGCTGCTCGGCCTGCCGCCCCTGGACAGCCTGGAACCGGACGGCCCCGCCCTGGCGCTGGGGGTCCCCGCAGTGTTCTCCGCCGCCTGGACCATCCTGGCCCTCGGCCTGCTGGCCCAGTCCGCCGCCCTGCTCGCCACCCGCCGGGCACCCCGCACCGCGCTGATCGTGGTCGCCGCACTCCCGGTGCTCGTCGCCGGGCTCGCCCCGCAGTCGTCCGACCTGTTCGGCCTGACCGCCCTGCCGGTGCTCGTCGGCGTCGTCGTCGCCGCACTCCGCGTGGCGCTGGCCCGCCTCTGGCCGACACTCGTGGTCGCCGCCGCCCTGGTGGCAGCCGGCAACGTGGTGCTCGCGCTCGCCGGTGACGCCACGACCGCCGGTGACGCCACGACCGCCGTGTCCGGTTCGCTCGGGCAGGGCGTGCTGCAGGCGATCGGCGCGGTCGGCCTGCCCCTGCTGGTCACCCTGCTCGTGCAGTCCCGCCGCGAGGTCCGCGTCGCCCGCACGGCCGAGGCCAGCGCCGTGGACCGTGAGCAGGACGCCCTGGTCGACGCCGCCGTGTCCCGTGAGCGTGCCGCGATGGCCCGTGAACTCCACGACATCGCCGCGCACCACCTGTCCGGGATCGCACTGATGGCAGCGGTCATCGACCGGCAGATCGACGCTGACCCGGAGCGTGCCCACGAGGGTGCCCGCCAGGTGCGGGAGCAGAGCACGGCCGTGCTCGAGGACCTCCGCCGCCTGGTCGGCCTGCTCCGCGACGACGCCCCCGCCGAGCGTGCGGTCGAGACGGTCGCCGGGATCGTCGACCTGGCCGAACGAGCCCGGTTCCGCAGCGACGTCCGGCTCGACGTGCTGCCGGGTGACCGGCCGCTCGCTGACGGCGTCGGCCCGCTCGCGCAGCTCGCCGCCTACCGCACCGTCCAGGAGGCACTGGCCAACGCCGCCCTGCACGCCCCGTCCGCCCCGTGCACCGTCACCATCGACGACCGCGACGCGACCCGGGTGGTGATCCGGGTGGAGAACGCACCGGCCACCGTGCCGGCAGCGGGGACCTCTCCCTCGGGCGGCAACGGCCTGCGGGGGATGCGCGAGCGGGCGGACCTGGTCGGGGCGCGCCTCCAGGCCGGCCCGACCGCGACCGGCGGATGGCTGGTTGAGCTGGCGCTCGGCCGGGAGGCACCTGCCGCACCCACGCAGGCCGCCGGCGGCGCCGGGGTGGTCGCGTGATCCGCGTGCTGGTCGCGGACGACCAGCCCCTGGTCCGCGCCGGGGTGTCCGCGCTGCTCGGCGCGGAGCCGGACATCGAGGTGGTCGGCGTGGCCGCCGACGGCGGCGAGGCGCTCGCGCTGGCGCGCGAGACGCGACCCGACGTCGCCTGCCTGGACATCCGGATGCCGGTGATGAACGGCATCGAACTCGCGCGGATCTTCTGCGCACCGGACGCCGATCCGGCGATCCCGGCGCTCATGCTGACGACGTTCGACCTGGACGACTACGTGTTCGGGGCGCTCGAGGCCGGTGCCTCGGGCTTCCTGCTCAAGGACGCCGAGCCGGACACCATCGTCGACGCCGTGCGGCAGGTCGCCGCCGGCAACGGCACCCTCGACCAGGCCCTGACCCGGCGGGTGCTGCGGGAGTTCGTGTCACGGCGGAGCCTGCAGCCGGTGTCCGGCGACCGGGCCGACGGCGTGCTGACCGCCCGCGAGCGCGAGGTCCTGCTGCTGCTGGCGCAGGGGATGTCGAACGAGGAGATCGCGGTGGCGCTCGTGCTCGAGGTGTCGACCGTCAAGTCGCACCTGGCGCGGATGCTGCCGAAGCTCGGGGTGCGGTCGCGGCTGCAGGCCGTGGTGTGGGCGTACCAGAACCGGATCGTGACGGTGCCGGAGCAGCCGTAGCCGACCCGGTGTCAGCTGGCTGCTGCCTCAGCCTGCAGGTTGCGGTGTCAGCCTGCAGGATGCGGTGTCAGCCGGCGGGCTGCGGCTCGGCGGCGCCGGGGACGACGAGTCGCCAGACGGCGGCGTCCCCGGCGTCCCCGGCGTCGTCGGCGGGGGAGAGGTACAGGCGGAAGGTGCCCTCGTCGGCGAGGGGGTCCCCTTCGAGGTACTCGACCGGTTCGCCGCTCGTCTCGCACTGGTCCGAGGTGCTGATCACCTGGATCGTGTCGCCCGGCTTCGGACCCGAGGCGTCCTCGTCGCCCTTCGGGACGTCGGTGACCGTCGCCTCGTACACGTCGTAGATCCCCTGGAGCTCGACGGTCCGGTCGGTCTTGGTGACGTCGGCGTCGACGACCAGTTCGGCGGCGTCGCGGCGCTCGGCCGAGGTCTTCAGCGGGACGTAGTCGGCGCAGAACCCGGACTGCAGCGGCCCGGCCTGCGTGCTCGGACCCGTGGGGCCGGCGTCGTCGTCGCCGCTCGTCTCGGTGGCGCAGCCGGCCAGGGTGCCGCCGAGCACCACGACGAGTGCCACGACCGGTGCGATCCGTCCCCACTGCATGGGCCGAGTATGACCCACGCGACCCGTCGAGACCAGGGCGTTCGGCCCCTGTCCGGGGAACGCACGTTCCCGTTCGGGGGACTGGTCGCAGCGGCCACGGGCTGGTGCAGTGTCTGGATGCACATCGAGACGCCGCCGGTGACCAGCCCCGACGACCCCTCCCTGCGGGGCGAGGCCATCCTCGGGATGATCACGGCGCTGCGGTCCCGGCCCCTGCACGAGGTGACCCCCGAGGTCGTCGCGGCGGCGGCCGGGGTGGACCTCGATGTCGTGGCACGCACGTTCCCGAGCTGGGACGGTCTGCTGCTCGCGACGATCGACCGGTGGAACGAGGAGCGCACCGTGCCGCTCATGCCCCTGGCCGAGCAGCACGGCACCGTCCGGTTCCTGCGCGCGATCGTGGCGGACCCTTCGCTCATGCGGTTCCTGACGGCGACGCTGAACATCGCGGCGTCGCCCGAGCCGGGCACGATGGAGCCGGCTCGCGGCTCGGAGCAGCTGCTCGCGACCTACGAGGGGCTGCAGCTGCAGTCCATGGTGCGGCCGGCGATGGACCTGCTCGAAGCCTTCGACCGCGCCGTGACGCGCCTGCGCGAGGGCTGGTCCCGCGCGTACGTGCCGCCCGTGTGGGAGCTCGACCTGGTCCACTGACCCGCCCGGTGGCCCGACGGGTCACCCCACAGACCGAGGACGCTAGGGCGTCCGAGGGCAGACGCACCGTCTGCACGCGTCGCCGCACGATTCGGGTTCGAGCGGCGGCGCGTACCACCCCGTCCCGCGGCCCGCGGCCCGCGGCCCGCGGCCCGCCTCACGCCTCCAGGGACCCGCCGTCAGTCGGCGTGCAGCGCGAGCGGTCGTGCCGAGTCCACCTGGACCGGCTGCCGACGGATCGCGATCACCGTCACGTCGTCGTCGTGCGGCACCTCGTCGGCGCGGGCCGACAGGGCGAGCACGACCGCGTGCGGGTCACGTCCGGCGCGCGCGATCTCGGCCACCGCCTCGATGGTCTCCTCGAGCCCCTCGTACAGGTCGAGCACGCCGTCGCTGAACGAGACGAGCAGGTCGCCCGGCTCCAGGGTGCTCTCAGCCGTCACCCACTCCTCGCGGATGCCGAGCCCGAGCGGCATGTCCCCGGACCGGAGTCGGTCGACGTGCCCGTCGGCGCGCAGCACGAAGCTCAGCCCGTGCCCGGCGTCGGACCACCGGAGGGTGCCGTCGTCGGAGATCCGGGCGTGGAACAGCGTGGTGAAGGCCAGGTCGGGCCCGATGCCCTCGGCGCTCAGGCCGTCGGACGCCCGCTTCAGTGCCTCGGCCGGGTCGTCGACCGTCCGGGCGCTCCGGAGCGTCGACCGGACCGCTGCGGCGATCAGGCCGGCACCGACGCCCTTGCCCATGACGTCGCCGAGGCTCACCGCCACGCCGTTGTTGGTCTGGTACCAGTCGAAGAAGTCCCCGCCGACGCTCCGGGCGGGCAGGCAGGCACCGGCGACGACGACGTCCTCGGTGATGCGGCCCGTCGTCGTCGGGAGCAGGGAACGCTGGACCGCGGCTGCCCGGTCGATCTCGGCACGGACCTTGCCCTCGCGTGCTTCGGCGGACCGCAGGCTGCGTCGGGCCCGGCGGGAGAGCTCGTGCACGACGACGGCGACGGTGCCGAACACGACGACGAGGATGCCCAGGCGGACGAGTTCACTCGGGCCGGGCGCGTCGGACGGGGTCAGGACGTAGGGCGCGAGGATCACGAGCACGATGCCCGCGATCGCGAAGAGCACGGTGCGACGGCCCTCGAGCGACGCCCACCAGACCACGGGGAGCACCACGATCGCCGTGAACAGCGACGAGCCGGAGCCCGTCCCGGTGCGCAGCAGTGCGATCGTCACGAAGTCGACGGTGAGCAGGACCGGCACCAGCCAGGCGGCGCCGTGCACGAGCGCGGGGACGGCGCTCATCAGGGTCGCGACCACCGTGCACACCAGACTCGCCGCGAACAGGTGGTGGGCCGTGATCGGCAACGACGGCATCACGATGCTGAGCAGCGCAGACAGCGCCAACAGGCCGCTGATCGGAGCCTGACGGACGAGGGGGTTGTCGACGATGCTGGTTGGGCGAGTCATGCTCAGTGCAGGTTAGTGCTCCGCGACGGCCGACGACCGGTGCTGACCCCTTCTGGGGACGCCAGCGTGGCCGATCAGCGCGGCCAGGTCGCGACGACCGCGACCGCGTTGAAGAGCACGTGCGCCAGGATCGCACCGCCGATGCGGTCGGTCATCGCCACGAGCGTGCCGGTGAGGACGCCGAGCAGGAACGTCGTCACGAACACCTGGAACCCGCCGAGCGTCGTGCCGCCGGCTCCGAGCAGCAGGTGGAGCAGCGCGAACAGGAGCGCCGTGACCAGCACCGCGAGGAACCGGGTGCGCGGCGTGAGCTCGGCGGCCAGTCGGCGCTGGAACAGCCCGCGGAACACCACTTCCTCGAGCACCGGGCTGACGACGACGATGCCGATCGCCGACACGAGCAGCAGCCCGACGTCCGGCGTGCCGAGGGTCGGTGCGGGGACCAGGCCGGTCGTCCCCGTGAACGACAGGGACAGGAACACGTCCACCACGCGGCAGATGATCACGATGCCGATCGCGAAGACCACGATCCCCAGGTCGAGCCGCAGCCGTGACAGCATCGCCGACCGCGGGGTCCGACGGAGCACCACGGCGGCGGCGATGACGAGCGGCACCCACACGGCGGCGTCCGCGGCGAGCACCTGCAGGACCGGCGACGGGATGCCCCCAGTCCGGGTGACCTGCCCGACGATCCGGGTCAGGATGACGGCGACGCCGAGTGCGACGAGGATGACGATGAGGTCCCGCTGCCGCCGCACGCTGGGCTCGATGGTGGTCTGGGCCGGCTCGGAGCGCATGGGGCCACCGTAGAGGACACCGCGCGCCGGATGGCGACTTCCCCCGAGCAGGACTCAAACCTGTGACACTATTTGTATGCCGTGCGCTGGGAGTACCCCGGCGTGCCTGTGTCGGGACCACAGGGACGGTTCGGATCGGGGAAGGCAAAGGCGTGGAACTCCGCGACTACATCACGGTGCTCCGCAAGGGTTGGGTACTCATCGTCGTGCTCGCCCTGGTGGGAGTGGCCGCAGCCGCAGGGTTCTCCCTGCTGAAGAAGCCGGTCTACTCGGCATCGGCGCAGGTCTTCGTCTCCACGGAGACGTCGGGCAGCGCCAGTGACCTGGCACAGGGCAACACGTTCACCCAGCAGCGGGTGCTGACGTACTCCAACCTGGTGTCGACGCCGATCGTGCTGCTGCCGGTCATCTCGTCGCTCAAGCTCGACATGAACGCCGACCAGCTCGCGACGATGGTGTCGGCGACCGCGCCGACGAGCACGACGCTCATCGCCATCTCGGTCGAGGGCACCGACCCGGTGCAGGCCGCGAACATCGCGAACGCGACATCGCAGAGCCTGACCAACGTCGTGCAGGACATCGAGGCCACCGACGCGAGCGGCAAGAGCACCGTCAAGCTCACCCGCGTCAAGCAGGCCGACGTGCCGAGCGTCCCCGTCAGCCCGAACGTCCCCGTCAACGTCGCCCTCGGGCTGCTCGTCGGGCTCGCGCTCGGTGTCGGCATCGCCGTCCTGCGCCAGACCCTGGACAACCGGATCCGCACCGAACTCGACGTCGAGAAGATCAGCGACAAGCCGGTCGTCGGCGGGATCGCCTTCGACGCCAAGGCAGCCGAACGGCCCCTGATCGTGCAGGTCGACCCGCGCAGCCCCCGCGCCGAGTCGTTCCGCACGCTCCGCACGAACCTGCAGTTCCTGGACATCGGCACCGGTGCCCGCACTTTCGTCATGACGTCGTCGATGCAGTCCGAGGGCAAGAGCACCACCGTCGCGAACCTGGCGATCGCCCTGGACAGCGCCGGGTTCCGCGTCATCCTGATCGACGCCGACCTGCGCCGCCCCCGCGTCGCCGAGTACATGGACGTCGAGAGCAACGCCGGGTTGACCGACGTGCTGATCGGTCGCGCGGACCTGGAGGACGTCGCCCACCCCTGGGGTCGCGGCAAGCTCGTCGTCCTGCCCGCAGGCCAGATCCCGCCGAACCCGTCCGAGTTGCTCGGTTCGCGGGCGATGCAGGAACTGATCGACCTGCTCGAGCAGCAGTTCGACTACGTCCTGTTCGACGCCCCGCCGCTGCTGCCGGTCACCGACGCCGCGATCCTGGCGAAGAAGGCCTCCGGCGCGATCGTCGCCGTCGCCTCCGGGCAGACCCTGAAGGGCCAGCTCGCCGCTGCCGTCGCAACCCTCGAGAACGTCGGCGCACCGATCTCCGGCTTCGTCATCACGAAGATGCCCGTCAAGGGCCCGGGGGCGTACGGCTACGGCCGGTACGGCTACGGCTACAGCTACGGCCACGACGAGGACGACAACACCGTGACCACGTCGACGCACCCGCCGAAGCGCGCCGGCAAGAAGCTGGGCGTCCTGCGTCGAGCAGGACGCTGAACGGAGTCGAGGGACATGGACACTCGCCGGGGGACCCGAAGCCTCGGTCGTGCACTGCCACGGACCACACTGATCATCGTGGCCGTCGTGGTGGTGGCGCTGATCGTCATCGACGTCGTGCTCGTCGCACTCGCCCTGGGCCGTACCGCGCCCGAACAGAACGGACCGGCCGGTCCGATCCCGACCTTCACGCAGATGCCGGACGCGAGCGAGTCCCCGCGGGCCAGTGCGACCGCTGACGCGGATGCCGCGGGGACCAAGGAACAGGGCCGGCGCCTGTTGGCAGCCGTCGACGGTCAGGAGGCGTGGCGCGCGTCCGGCGGATCGTGCGGCGGCCCGCGGCCGGTGCTGGAACACTCCGTGGACGGCGGGGCGACGTGGGTCAAGGTGGGACTCGGGACGGATTTCGGATCGCTCATGGCGATCCGGGCCTCCAGTGCGGAGCTCTCGATCCTGGCGGGCGTCGGTGACGACTGCACCGCGACCGCGCGGACCAGCACCGACGCCGGTGTGACGTGGGCAGCCGGTGCGCCCGGCGCCGCCGGCGCCGGCATCAGCACCGACGGCGTCGTGCTCGCGAGCGGGACCGTCCAGGCGCCCTGCGCAGACCCCATCGACGCGTTCCAGGGCGACAAGACCTCGGTCGTCATCTGCGACGGCCAGCTCGAGTGGCGGACCGGCGAGGCAGCGTGGGTCGACGTGCCGCTGGGCGGCGTGCGCTCGGTCGGCGTCGACGGCGGGGAGTACACGCTCGCCCGTGTCGGCGCAGCGTCGTGCGACGGCGTGCAGATCGAGACCATGTCCGCTTCCGACGTGACGCCCTCGTCGTCCACCACGCCGATCGGCTGCGCCGACGGAGCCGACACCGACAACACCGTCACCATCGACCGCGCCGGGCAGGACGTGTGGCTGTGGGACGGCACGACCGTCCGGGTCTCGTCGGACGGTGGCGCGACGTGGTGACCGGACGGCGACCGTGACAGCGGACGCACTGCGCGCACCGCGACCGATCGGCGCCACGGACGAATGGAGCCGGAGCTACTCACGCCGTGTGCTCTTCACCGACCTGCTGGCCCTGATCTGGGTCGTGTTCGGTGTGCAGATCGCCTGGCTCGGGCTGAAGTCGAACCTGGCGACGAACACCGCCGACCTGCGGCTGAGCTACTTCTCGATCTCCATCGTCGTGATCGTCGTGTGGATGAGCGCGCTCGCCCTGTACGACACCCGCGGCGCACGCGTCATCGGCGTGGGGAGCACCGAGTACCGGCTCGTCGCGGACTCCAGCGTCCGGGTGTTCGGCCTGCTCGCGATCGCAGCGTTCCTGCTGCACGTCGACCTGGCTCGCGGGTACGTGCTCATCGCGTTCCCCATCGGGATCCTCGTCCTGCTGCTCTCCCGGTGGATCTGGCGGCAGTGGTTGGTCGCCCAGCGCCAACACGGTGCCTACTCGGCGACGGTGCTGCTCGTCGGCTCCCCGGCCAGCGTGCTGCAGATCGGCCGCGAGCTCGCGCGTTCCCCCGAAGCCGGCTACCGCGTGGTCGGCGCCGTCGTGTCGACGAACCACCGCGGCCTGCTGGCGGGTTCGAGCATCCAGAGCCACGGCGGCTTCGACGACGTCGGCTCCGCGCTGCGTGAGACCGGCGCCGACACCGTCGTGATCACGAGCTCCGACGACCTGCCGCCGGAGCGCGTCCGCGAGCTCAGCTGGTCGCTCGAGCCGGGGCGGCAGCACCTGGTCGTCGCGCCGAGCCTGACCGACATCGGTGGCCCGCGCATCCACACCCGACCGGTGCAGGGGCTGCCGCTCATCCACGTCGAGACGCCGACGTACTCGGGGCGCAAGCTCTACACGAAGCGTGCCTTCGACCTGATCGGCGCAGCCCTGCTCGTCGTCGTCCTGTCGCCGCTGCTGCTCGTGCTCGCCGTGCTGGTGAAGACGACCTCGACCGGTCCGGTCTTCTTCCACCAGGAGCGCGTCGGTCTGAACGGCAGCACCTTCCGGATGATCAAGTTCCGGTCGATGGTCGTCGACGCCGAGGAACGGCTGCAGGAGCTCAGCGCACTCGACCGGGCCGAGGGGAACGACGTCCTGTTCAAGATGCGGAACGATCCCCGGGTGACCCGTGTCGGCGGGTTCATGCGCCGCTACAGCCTGGACGAGGTGCCGCAGCTGTTCAACGTCCTGGCCGGCAGCATGTCGCTGGTCGGGCCCAGACCGCCGCTGGCGCGCGAGGTCGCCCGCTACGACACACACGTCCACCGTCGATTCCTCGTCAAGCCCGGGATGACCGGATTGTGGCAGGTGAGCGGTCGATCCGACCTGTCATGGGAGGATTCGGTGCGGCTCGATCTGTACTACGTGGAGAACTGGTCGTTGCTGGCGGACTTTGTGGTCTTGTGGCGAACGATGAAGGTGGTGCTTGCGAAAGATGGGGCATATTGATCTTCTGGACGACTCGCCACTGAAGGAACAGTGGCGTTCGGGGCTGGTGCTGTGATCCGCGCTATGTTCCTGTCGTCCGGCGCGCGCGCGCTCGGGCTCCCTGTGACAGCACTGGCAGCCGCATTGACGACCTTCCTGATCGTCGACTCCCGCGGCGCCGCTGCGTACGGCTACGTCATGCTGGTGGGCTTGCTTTTCCAACTGATCCCATTCGCTGATCTCGGGATGGGGGCAGCGGTCACGACGACTGTTGCCCTCAGCGGGCGCAGCGAGCCGGACCAAGAACGCGCGGACAAGACGATCCGCGCAGCATTCTGGCTGCTCGTTGCGTCCGGGTGCGTGGTCGTTCTGTTGGCACTCGTACTCAGTGCGGGCAGCGCATGGGGGCACCTCCTGCAACTACCAACCGAGCTGGTCGAAGACGCGCAGTGGTCGCTCTTGGTCACCTTCGTGCCCTTCGCGGTCTCTCTACCCCTGGGCATCGGGCAACGAATGCTCCTCGGACTCGGCAAGAACCACTACGTGAACATGATCTCGGTCGGTGGTCCGATCATCGCGCTGGGTGCGACGTGGTTGCTCCTGCACGCAAACGCCCCGTCGCTCTACCTCGCGGTCGCCACCCCACTGGGTGTCCTACTGGTCTCGGCCCTCTGTTTCGTTGTCGCAGTACGGAGATACCAGCGTCCTCTTCGTGGCCTCCTGAATCCGTCTGGCATCGAACGGAGAACCGTACTCGAGGTCTGGCATTCGGCTGGACCCATGCTCGTGATCAGCATCGCGGTTCCGATCGCGCTGCAGAGCGACCGGCTCGTGCTCTCGTGGGTGTCCAACGGCCACGCACTGGCCAGTTACTCGGTCGGCGCCCAGTTCTACACCCCGACGTTCTCACTCATCTCCACAGCCGCAGTCGCGCTGTGGCCAATTTTTTCTCGCGAAACCACCAACGCGCTCCGGCAATGGCGACGCGCACTGCTTGTACTCGTCGGGATCGGCACGCTGGCAGGTGGACTCTACGTTCTCCTCATTCGGCCCGTAGCATCGTTGGTGACGAAGTCTGAAGTGCCGGTCGACCTTCCGCTGGCCGTGGCCTTCGGCGTGCTCATCGTGGTCATGGCGGCGCATCAACCGTCGGCGATGATGTTGACAACTCCTCCTGGTCTCCGTTTCCAAGCAGTGTGCGTTGTGCTGATGCTGCTGGTGAATCTGCCGCTGTCGGTCTACCTTGCTTCATTCATGGGAGCACCGGGCCCGATCTGGGCGTCCGTGATCTCTGCCGCGCTTGTTCAGCTGCTGCCTATCGGCGTTCGCGCAGCGCGGCATGCGCGCGATCGAGCCGTATCGACGGAGCGAGCATGAGCCGGAGTCCTCGCCGTCATGTGACTGTCTACGACCCGAACGGACAGAATCCCTACGGAAACGAGCTCGCGCTGATCCTTCAGGGCACGGGGAGGACCGTGGACCACTGGTTGTCGGCGTCGCGGACGTATCAGAACGCGAGTGGTATTCGAGTCAGGAGTAGCCTTGGCGGGCCGGTCCAAGATTCGCAGCGTCGAATAGTTACCGCAATCCGCCGCCTCCTCGTGCCGGTGCGCGCCATCTTGTTCGCTCCACGTGATTCTCCGGTTGTGGCCGCGTGGACCGTCGACACATGGGACACGTTGGTTCTGGGGGCTCGCTCGCTCTTCAGCGACGACGTGTTCGTGGTGTTGCACAATCCTCGTCAAGTTCAGGGTCGTGCCGGGAAACGTTGGCGACTCGAGCGTTTGGTCCTTCGCCGAGCTGTCATCTGCTTGCATTCGGACCGCCTTGCTGCTCTGGCCGCCGCCGACTTCCCTCGGCGCGCTGTGACACCCCATCCTCCGTATTTGAGCATGACGCAGTCGTCACCGACGTGGAATCCAAGCCGTGTGACCGCGCGTGGGGGGCTACCGCGAGTCGGCTTCATCGGTGAACCCCGCTTGGACAAGGGTGTTGCTGACCTCGAACAGATGGCAGAACGTGTCTCGGTTCGGTTCGAATTGTGCATCCTGAGCTCGAAGCGTCTACCGAGCGGGCTCGCGGAACGTATACGAGCACTGGGTCACGAGGTGACGGAGATGGCTGACGGCGGTAGGCCCACTGACGAGGAGATCGTGTCCGCTCTTCTCGAATCCGTGGTGGTTGTTGCTCCTTACAGAGCGGTGACCGAAAGCGGCTCCATCCGTCTGGCGACCGCGGTGGGTGTTCCGGTCGTCGCGTACAACACCGACGGCGTCCGAGAACTCCTGCCAGACAGCCAGTTGGCCAATGACGTCGGTCTGTTGTCGAGCCTCGTTGAAGCACGGCTGGTGGATCCGGGGCTCCCGAGCGCGCAGCTGAGTCTCTCGCTTCAGTCGGAACTGGCGATGACGGCGTGGGAAGGGATCCTTGATGGCTAGTACCGAGCGTCCGTTGATCAGCATCATCATTGCGACGTACAACGCGGGCAGCTTCATTGACCGGACCCTGCGGTCGGTCGCGAGCCAGGAACTCGAAGGCTTCGTCATCGAAGTCGTACTGGTCGACGGCGCTTCCACCGATGACACTCTTGATCGTGTTCGTGCGTTCGGACTTCCGATCGTCCTCCGAAGCGAGCCGGACGAGGGGATATACGACGCAATGAACATCGGTGCCGGGATGGCGTCGGGCCGCTGGGTCCAGTTCCTCAATGCTGGAGACACGTTTACTCGCAGTTACAGCCTCTTGCGAGTCGCCAAGGTTCTCGATCGCCTTTCTGGCACTGGAGTCACGTGGGCCGTTGCAGGAGCCCAGAACCTCCAGGGTGGTGCGGGACCTGCTCGAATCATCGAGAATCTCCCCTACAAGCGATGGAAGCACTTGTTCGGCCTCCAGCCGCACTGCCACCAAGCATGTTGGTTTGCAACCGAGCGTTTCCGGGGCATGGGAGGACATCGGTTGGATATGGGAATAGTAGCTGACTACGACCTCATTTCCAGATTCGGTTCCGAAGTTACGCCAGCATCCGTGAACGACGTCGTCATCGACTACCTTGGTGGAGGAATCTCCGAAGTGTCGGCGGAGGACATTGCGGACCGCCTGCACGAGGCGCGTTCTCGTCGTTTCGAACTGGGATGGTTCTTGCGGGCGGCGGATCGTGTATTTTCCCGTGTCATCGGGCTGCTCAACGGGTTGAGGATACGAGCCGGGGCGGTCCGACAGAAGTTGCAAGTTCGTCGGAGCGAGTGACCGATCCCGCGCTACGGCCGAGCATTGTGGTCGCCAGAAGGGCGACGCAGAATACCGTTTGGTAGAGATTAGAGCCGATCGGGGAGAACGCGAGGTTCCACAGTGTTATCACGCTGAGGAATACAACTAGCGGGCTTGAAACGGTTCCGGATGCGCTTGCGGTGAGGCTTCGAGCCGCAAAGAATGCCAGTGTCAAGGCCAGGAGAATCCCCGGTATTCCAAAGCTGACCCAAAGATCGCTCGTGATTGAATGCAGTTTGAAACCAGTGCCGAAGAGGTAGTCCCGCACGTACTGGCCGGTCAAGTCAAGCCCTCGACCGGCAAGCCCCTGTTGTCCGATAGCCACATCAGCCGCCGAAGGCAGGACGCCGGGCCCGTACCCCAGCGGGCGGTGGACGAACAGCGCGGCTGCCGCACCGGACTCGCTTCGACCCGACGTAAGCACGGAACCGGACGCCTCGAGTTGAGCGGTCGTGACGATTCGGTTCCGTTCACCCAGGTACCCAGCCAGAGCTAGAGCGACTCCTGCTGAATAGACGACAGCGCCAGAGGCGATCAGGCCGGCGACGGCGAGTATCGACCGGCCTGGTGTTCTGCGTCGGCGTGCCCGCGGCATCAGAACCACGATGAGCACGACGGCCACGAATCCGAAGTAGCTCCGGTCACCGGCCGATATCGCCACGCCCGCGATCACGGCGAGGGCTAGGAACGTAGGGGCAAGAGCCTTCGACCGCGAGGTCATGGCGAGGAGGATGACTGAAACCGGGAAGGCGAGGCCGAACTTCCAGATGTTGCCCTCCCATGTCTCGGGGGTCGCAAGTACCTCGACGGTCGACCCCACCGCGAATGCGATGGCAACGCCTGAGATGCTGAGGACTCCGCGAGACCAGACCAGGACCGGGATCAACACGTACGCGGCACACGCGACCGAACTGACGGTGACCCAGAAGTAGCTGACGTTGACCATGTGGTCCCTCTGGGCGAACGCGGTCAAGACGAATCCTGACGCCAGCGTGATCAACACGACCAGGCTCAGAAGCTTGAGTCCTCTTTGCCGGACGAGCGTTCGGAGGACGACCGGGAGGAGAGGGATTGCGAGAAGGAACCCCCATGAGAGAACGCTCGACGCAAACGGGACTCCGACGTGGATGGGAAGTAGGAAGACCAACGTCCGGGCCGCGAGCCTGGACCAGGTGGAGCTTCTGTCTGACTCGATGGGCACTTTCGTCTTCTCAATCAATTCGATCACCCGTCGCTTTACGAAGGACGGTCAGCCATCGCTGAGCAACGCGTTCCCAGCCGAACTCCGCAGCAGCGACTTCGAGCGCAGCTTCCCGGAGGGTCGATTGCTCTTCCGCAGCGAACTGCTGCACAAGAGTCGCAACGTCGTCCGGGTCAGGCGAAGCAACCAACTTCACCGCCCGCGAGTAAGCAGCAACTGACGCCGCCTGTACATGTTCACTCGCGACCACGGGAACCCCGTTGGCCAGAGCTTCAGCGACGACGATGCCGAAGTTCTCGTCCTCGCTGGGTAGCAGGAATACGTCGGCGTCTTGGAAGATCCGTCTCTTGGCTTGTCCCGTCACTTCGCCGACGAAACGTACGCTGTCATCGAGCGAATGTTCGCGGGTCAAGCGCTGGAGGTTCGTGAGCTCGCTCCCGGCTCCTGCGATCACGAGCTGTGCCGCGATCCCCATGGACCTGAGCTTGCTCAAGGCGAGGATCGCGACATCGATCCGCTTCTTCTCGGCAAGCCTGCAGAGCGTGAGAAGACGAAGGGGCGGCGTCACCTCGCGGAAAGTCGGAGCGCCGACCATGGAGGTGCCTACTCCGCAGACAGTGGCAGTCACACCGGGAAGAACGACCGTGGCATCTTCGGCTTCTCTGCTAGACCCGACTGCCAGGGCTCGCACTGTGCGACGCACGAGGGGACGGATCGCCCTGCGGAACCAGGCCTTCTTCACGCTCTTCTTCGAGGTCTCGTAGGACGTCAACGCGCCGTGTGGCATGAGGACCACGGGTTTGCGGAGGAAGAATGCCGCTATCAGTACCAAGGGAATCCAAGGCAGGTAGAACCCGTGGACGATCACCACGTCGTGCTGGCGCAGAGCACGGATGGCAGAGGTCAACGAGATCAGCTCGGCGTCGTGGTTGTCAGCTCGCCAGCTGAGCTGACGCGGACCGGGGCGGCCATCGCGAGACCGCGGGACAGACGTACCCTCCAGGACGGAGGCCTCACGATCTCCATGTATCCACACAAGGTCAACTTGCAATGCGGCGCTCGCGTTGAGCGCGCGGTTCAGTTCGAACGCATTCCGGGCGGGCCCACCGTTCGAAGTCGCAAGCGTGTCACATATCTGGAGAATGTGCATCAGCGCGTGTCCGGACCTGAACGCTGGAGCTCTCGAGTTTTCACGCCGATCTGCCAGTAGTACGAAGAAAGGGCGAACGCATAGTCGAATCCCGCGCGCCCGTCGAGGAATCCAGCGCGGAACAAGTACGAATACAGAAAGAACGCCGCCGGCTTGAAGGGTACTCGGTCGAAGAGCCGTCCCTGTCGAGATCGCCGCTGTGCGACGGCTGTCCGCACATCTCGTTTGACGCGAAGATGAGCTTCCCAATCGGAGTAGCGGTTGTGACGATCGAACCAGCTGCTCACGGGATCCTGATCATCGTGCAGAATTGCACCAGAGAGTCGCCCGGTCTGCCCGTCAACCTCAGGTTGATAATGTCCTTCTACTTCTCGGATCCCCGGAACGAGCTCGTCGCCAACGTCTGGGAAGCGGCATCTTCCGGCTCTCAAGAGAGAGCGCTTGGTCACCTTGTGGCCGTGTCGGAGAACGGTGCCAGCAAATCTGTAGCGCAGCGGGAGATCGTAGGCGCTGTAGCTGCCGGAATCTGCCCGCAGCACCGCTTCGAGTTCAGTGAGGAGCTCATCGGTAGGGGTCTCGTCGGCGTCTAGGAGCAGGGTCCAGTCGAGTTCTGTATGGACATTCTCGAGCGACCACTGCTTTTTCTTGGGATACTGACCGTCCCAATCGAACTGGAGTACTCGAGCGCCATGAGCCAGTGCGATTTCGGCTGTTCGGTCGTCGCTCCGTGAGTCAACAACGGTGACTTCGGCGAACCTGCCGAGCTTCGAGAGCGTGTCACCGATCTGGGCTTCTTCGTTCTTCGCGAGAACGATCACTGAAATCTGCAGGAGGCCGCTTGACCGGCGGGGGGAGTTCATGCTCGAGTCTCAGTTTCTGGTTCGAGGTCGGTATCGAGTGCACGTATGAGGCGGGCTGGAACCCCGGCGTAGACGGAGTTGTTGGGGATGTCGCTCGTGACGACTGCACCGGACCCGACGACGCTGCCGGAACCGATTGTCACTCCCGGGAGGATCGTGGCGCGCGAGCCGATCCAGGTGCCGTCGCCTACCACGATCGGTCGAACTACCGCCGGACCTGCTCTCCGTCCCGCTTTCGCGAGTTGGTGTGTAGCGGTGGTGAAGAGGACCTGGTGACCGATAGCGCAGTCCTTCCCGATCGTGATCTGTTCGGAGAGGTCGAGGTAGATGCCCTCGTTGAGAAAGGTCCTCGCGCCAACGGTGAGGTTCGCTCGCCCCGCTATGGTCACGTGCGCGTTGATCACTGCGCTCCGATTTATGTCGCTCCCGAGGCGTCCAAGCGCTCTTGAGCGTAGTAGGCGGGGGAATGAGCGCTGCCTGATGAGATGGTGCACCATCCCGGTGGTTGAAGCGAAAAACACCTCTCTGAGCAGGGCCCTCGCGGCCGTGATGCTCTTGCTGTGCGATCTGCGGCTCATCGGTTGCTCTCCGGACGGGGGAAGCGCCAGCCGACTTGGACGGCCGGATTCCCTCCGTAAATGGCGTTCTCGGGGATGCTATCGCTGACGAGACTCATCGGGCGGACGAGGGCGGACCTGCCAATCCTCACTCCGCCGGTGACCATGGAGCGCGAGGTGATCCACGCGCCGTCGTCGATGACGACGGGCCTCGTAAGCAAAGCCATGTCTTTACGGTAGGCGTGGCTCCCGGTCGTGATGAAAGTCTCTTGCGAGATGACGACATCGTGTCCGATGCTAACTTCGGCCTGGTTGTGTATCCAAACTCCCTCGCCGATCCACGAATCTGCACCGATGCGCAGCTTCCACGGAAAACGTACTCTGGTGCGAGGTCTGTACACGACACCCGCCTCGATCTCGGCCCCAAACCGCCGCAGTGCCCATACTCGTAAGCGAGAGCTGATCTGCCATGGATTGGTCACAAGGATGAGTTCGACGACTGACCAAAGGGCAACGAAGATGAAAGGGCGGTCCCAGGACGCACGTTCGCCGGGTGCCAAGCGGAGCGAGATCACGGGGACGGTCTGATCATTCAGAGGTTCTGACGCTCGTTCCACTTTCGCTCCTCGGATTATTACCGGCAACCGAGGCTCGGGCGCCCCAGGTCAGCATAGTTCGTGCGGGGCTCCGTCGAGGGGATCTCGTGTTCGGCGCCCTCGGGCCGACGGGTGGGCAGCGGCCCCTTCCAGCGCCGCTCGGTGAGGGTACGAAGTCTCCCTCGCCCGTAGGACCGGCATCGCAGGGGCACGCGGAGGAGCACGGCTGGTTGCTCTGTTACCGCGCCCACGCACGTGTTGATTTGACCGACCGTAGGCGCCTCGGCTGGCCAGCCGATCGGATCAGGCTTCTCAGCCAGTGTGCAACGGGCAGCTTCGTGGAGCAGTCCCCATGCGAAGTGGCATCACCACCACCAAGCCTTGGCCTTCGCTGATGCCAGCCGGTAGGTCTTCGGCCCCTCACGCTCCCGGATCTTCCGGGCAGGCACGCCCCCGTAAAGCCCGTACGGCGCCAGATCTTTCGTCACGACGGAGCCCGCGGCCACGACGGCACCTTCTCCGATCGATACGCCTGGGAGGACGGTGACTCGTGTACTCAGCCAAACGTGATCGCCGATGGTCACCGGAGCAGAGACGTAGTCAAAGTCAGCTGAGTCCCACGCGTGCTGCGCAGTCCAGATGTGAACTTGCGTCGATAGATTGACGTCGTTCCCCAGTGTCAAACCGCCGCGAGCATCCAGGATCGCGCCATCTCCGACGCTCGTACGCGCCCCGATACGGAGCCGACGCGCGGATCTGACCTGGAAGCCGTGATAAAGCGTCGCGGTACCGTCGATTTCCGCGCCCCACGCGCGCAGCGCGCTCACGCGCGCAGCATGAAGCGGCAGGCGCGCCACGATCGCGAGCGTCGCCATCTCAATGTTCCCGATCCGCGAGCCGACGAACGATCGTAGGCTCATCGGAGCCTCTGGGGCTTCGAGGGAAGTTTCGGCCGATCCGACATGGCGCGACCATACCAGCGCGCGGGTTCTCGGAGTTCGTCGTCAACTCTCCCGACTGCTGCCGAGCGGGCCGGATGCCAGCGCACCGCTGCGATGGTGCCGGGGGTCTCGTGGCTGTTTGCCCTACTCGTCCCTCCGCTCTCCGTAGACAGGCAGCTGTTATGTTCACACCGTGAACCCGTCGCCCTCCGTCCTGCTGGTCGGACTGAACTACTCGCCGGAGAGCACTGGAATCGCTCCATACTCGGCTGGGATGGCGGAGGAACTCGCCGCCCGCGGGTGGCAGGTCCGCGTGATCTCTTCTTTCGCTCACTACCCGCAGTGGTCTTTCCGTGGGGGGCGTCCCCCGCGAAAGGAAGTGCGTATCGAAGGCGCGGTCCGAGTGGTGCGCCGGCGGCACGCGTTGCCGAAGAAGCCTGGCGGTGTTGCCCGAGCTCTGTCCGAGCTGTCGTTCGGCCTGGCAACGCTCACAGAAGCGTTCGGGCGTCCCGACGCAGTTGTGCTCGTTTCTCCGGCGCTGATCTCTTCTGCGCTCGCCCTTGTGAAAGCCAAAGTGATCACGAGGCGTCCCGTGATCGTGTGGGTTCAAGATCTGTACACACTCGGTGTGAAGGAACTCGGCGGTCGACGATCCGCGCTCGCCGGGCGAGCCATTGCCGCCATCGAAAGATGGGTCCTGCGTTCCTCCGACAAGGTCGTCGTGATCCACGAACGCTTCCGCGACACAGTCGTTCAGGAGTTCGGCCTTCAGCCTGGGGCTGTTGCGGTTGTGCGGAACTGGTCTCACCTGGCCGACATTGAGCCGCCGAACCGGGGAGATGTACGGGTTGCGTTCGGTTGGGAACCGGAGCACTTTGTGGTGCTGCACGCGGGCAACATGGGATTGAAGCAGGGACTTGAGAACGTTGTTGCGGCGGCGCGTCTCGCGAATGCTCAACGCAGCGATGTGCGCTTTGTCCTTCTCGGCGACGGCAATCAGCGAGAGCGCCTCGCGGAGCTCTCGTCGGACGTCCCGACCCTGTCCATGATCGGGTCGCTGCCAGACGACCAATTTCGGCTGGCCCTTTCGGCTGCTGACGCGCTCTTGGTGAACGAGCGAAGTGGTATCGAGGGCATGGCCGTGCCGAGCAAGCTCACTTCGTATTTCAGTACTGGTCTGCCGGTGATCGCGGCGACAGATCACGGCAGCATCACCGAGAGCGAGGTCTTGTTGGCGGCGGCTGGCCCAGTCGTCCGACCTGATGACCCGCAAGCGCTGCTTGATGCGGCTGCTTCACTGCAGTCGGACCCTGCCCTCGCGGCCAAGATGGGTGAGAATGGTCGTCAATTTCGAACGAGTCAGCTCGACCCGCGAGCTTCCTTCGATAGGTTTGCTCAGCTACTGAAGGCTCTGACTGCAGGCCGAAAGACAGACGCATCAAGCGAATCGGGGAACGATTGACCAAGCGCGCGCTCATCACGGGCATCACCGGACAGGACGGGTCGTACCTGGCCGAACTGCTCCTTCGTAAGGGGTACGAGGTGCACGGCTTGATCCGTCGTGCTTCGACGTTCAACACGTCGCGGATCGACCACCTGTACGTGGACCCGCACAACCCCGACGCCAAGTTGTTCCTGCACTACGGGGACCTCGGTGACGGTGCCAGGCTCGTCAGCCTGCTCAGTGAACTGAAGCCGGACGAGGTCTACAACCTGGCGGCGCAGTCACACGTGCGTGTGTCGTTCGATGAGCCCGAGCACACGGGTGACGTGACCGGCGTGGGCACGATGCGCATGCTCGAGGCCGTCCGCGTGTCAGGCATCCACACGCGCTTCTACCAGGCGTCCTCGTCCGAGATGTTCGGGGCCACCCCGCCGCCGCAGAACGAAGAGACGCCGTTCTGGCCGCGTTCTCCGTACGGTGCCGCGAAGGTCTACAGCTACTGGGTGACGCGGAACTACCGCGAGGCTTACGGCATGTTCGCGGTGAACGGCATCCTGTTCAACCACGAGTCGCCGCGTCGCGGCGAGACGTTCGTCACCCGCAAGATCACGCGCGCGGTGGCTCGGATCAAGGCCGGCCTCGAGGACCACGTGTACCTCGGCAACCTCGACTCCGTCCGTGACTGGGGGTACGCGGCCGAGTACGTCGAGGGCATGTGGCGGATGCTGCAGGCCGACGAGCCCGACGACTTCGTCTTGGCGACCGGTGGCAACTTCACGGTCAAGGACTTCCTGACCACGGCGTTCTCGCACGCTGGCCTGAACTGGGAGAACCACGTGCGGTTCGACGAGCGCTACTTGCGACCGAGCGAGGTGGATGCCCTCGTCGGTGACGCCTCGAAGGCCAAGGAGAAACTCGGCTGGGAGGCGACGGTCGACACCGCGGAGCTGGCGCGGATCATGGTCGACGCCGACATCTCGGCGCTCGAACACGAGGGCCGACCTTGGATCGACACCGTCCGACTCGAGAGCTGGGGTTCCTGATGGACACCGCCGACTTCACCCCCGGTCCGATCGACCGGGTTGATCGTGTCTACGTGGCGGGCCATCGCGGCCTGGTCGGCTCGGCCGTCTGGCGCAAGCTTGAGTCGGAGGGCTTCACGGACCTGATCGGGCGGACCTCGTCCGAGCTCGACCTGAAGGACCGCAGCGCCGTCTTCGCCTTCTTCGCCGAGCAGCAGCCGAAGCACGTCGTGCTCGCCGCCGCGAAGGTCGGTGGGATCATGGCGAACAACACCTACCCGCACGACTTCCTGAGCGAGAACCTGCAGATCCAGGTCAACGTGATGGACGCCGCGGTGGAGCACGGTGTCGAGCGCCTCGTGTTCCTCGGTTCCTCCTGCATCTACCCGAAGATGGCCGAGCAGCCGATCCACGAGGACGCGCTGCTCACCGGCCACCTGGAGCCCACCAACGACGCGTACGCCATCGCGAAGATCGCCGGCATCCTGCAGGTGCAGGCTGTCCGTCGACAGTTCGGTCGTCCGTGGATCTCGGCCATGCCGACCAACCTCTACGGCCCGGGCGACAACTTCTCGCCGACCGGTTCCCACGTGCTGCCGGCGCTCATCCGCCGGTACGACGAGGCCGCCCGCAGCGGTGCGTCGACGGTGGAGAACTGGGGGACCGGGTCGCCCCGTCGCGAGTTCCTGCACGTCGACGACATGGCGGCCGCGGTGTTCCACCTGATGGAGCACTACGACGGTCCTGACCAGGTCAACGTCGGGACCGGTTCGGACGTCACCATCAAGGAGATCGCCGAGACGATCGGCAAGATCGTCGGGTTCGAGGGTGAGACGGTCTGGGACACCAGCAAGCCGGACGGGACGCCGCAGAAGCTGCTCGACGTGTCGAAGCTGGCGGAAGCCGGGTGGACGGCGCAGATCGGCCTCGAAGACGGGCTCCGCAGCACGATCGACTGGTACCGCGAACACGCGGATTCCGTCCGTCAGTGATGGGTGCTGGACCCACCGGACCGTAGGATCGCCTCATGTCCGACGCGCCCGAGTCGCGACGCACTGCAGTTCACCGGGGGTCCAGGGCCCGGATCGTTCTGTGGGTCGTCCTCGCCCTTGTCCTGCTGCTCATCCTCGCTGTCGCCTGGGTGGGGATCCGTGCCTACCTGGCGAAGGGGCATCTGGAACGCGCAGTCGGTGACGTGGACACGCTGCGGTCACAGTTGACCGGTGGTGACCCTGCCGCGGTTCAGAAGACCGCCGCGCGTCTCGAAGACGAAGCTGCGGCGGCTCGTTCCCTGACCGGCGACCCCGTGTGGGGCGCGGCGCAGCACGTGCCCTTCTTCGGCGAGAACCTGCGTGCGGTGCGTGACGTCTCGGTGATCGTCGACGATGTCGCACGCAACGCCGTCACACCGGTCGCCGGTGCCGTCGGCGAGCTCGGATCGGACTCGTTCGCACCCAAGAACGGAAAGATCGACCTGCAGCCGATCGAGGACGCCCAGCCTTCGGTCGCCAAAGCGACCAAGACCCTCGCCGGGGCGCACCGCGACGCCGAGGCCATCGACGTCAGCGGCACGTTGTCGCCGGTGACGACAGCGGTCGGCCAGCTGCGGAACGCGCTGTCGTCGGCGTCCGCGCAGGCGACGACCGCGAACCGCATCGTCCAGCTCGCCCCGGCCATGCTCGGCCACGACAGCGACCGGAACTACGTCCTGCTGTTCCAGAACAACGCCGAGCTCCGCGCCGGCGGGGGGATCCCGGGCGCGGTTGCGCTCCTGCAGGCGAAGGACGGGGCGATCAGTCTCCGCAACCAAGCGTCCGGCTCGTCGTTCGGACCGTACGACCAGCCCGTGCTACCGCTCACCGCGGACACTCGGGGGCTCTACGGGGACATCACCGGCGAGTACATGCAGGACGTCACGCTGACGCCGCGTTTCGACGTGTCGGCGAAGCTCGCGCGGGAGATGTGGAAGCAGAAGTTCGGGCAGCAGGTGGACGGTGTGCTGGCCATGGATCCGGTCACGTTGAGCTACATCCTCAAGGCGACCGGCCCGGTGCAGCTGCCGACCGGGGACACCCTGACCGCCGACAACGCGGTCAAGCTGTTGCTGAGCGACGTCTACGCGAAGTACCCCGACCCGGTGGCGCAGGACGCGTTCTTCGCTTCCGCTGCCAGCGCGGTGTTCGCCAAGGTGTCATCCGGCGGGTTCGACACGAAGGCCTTCGTGTCGGCCCTGACGCAGAGCTCGAGCGAGGGGCGACTGCGCCTCTGGAGCGTGGACAAGGCTGAACAGCGCCAGATCAGCGGGACGCCGGTCGCCGGGGAGCTCCCGACCGCCACTGCGGACGGACGGCAGCTCGCCGTCTACCTGAACGACGGCACCGGATCGAAGATGGACTACTACCTCGACAAGCGGGTATCGGTCGGCAGCTCGGTGTGCCGAAAGGACGGACGCCCGACGTCCGTCGTCCAGATCACCATCAAGAACACGGCACCGGCTGACGCGGCGACGAGCCTGCCCGAGTACGTCACGGGTGGGGGCAACTTCGGTGTGGAGCCGGGCAAGATCAAGACGCTCCTCGCCGCGTATGCACCGGAGAACGCGATCTTCCTCGGCGCCACGAAGGACGGCAAGACGACACCGGTGCAGACCCAGACCGACGGCGGGCACCCCGTCGCGCAGCTGCAGACCCTGCTCGCGCCGGGCGAGAGCCTGACGTACCGGGTGGCGTTCCTGGGTGAGGCGGAGTTCGGGAGGGCTCCCGTCAGCGCGACCTCGACCCCCGGCGTCCGCTCCACGAAGACCCAGCCGCTGACGTTCTCGTGCGAGGACCCCCTCGCGGCGGGCTGACGAGCACTCATTCCTTCGAAAGATCCGTTGAGCGCGAAGGGCACGCCCCCACTCCGGGGGGCATCCCGACTGCCTGTCCGACCGCAAAGACTCCTGATGTGACGGTCAGGGTGACCGCGCCGCCACAGGGACTGCCGATTGACCAGGGGTTTTCTTGCCTGGTGTCCGCAGAAATGTCGACAGGGAGTGCTCTGGCGCTCGATCGAGCACGGTGAACACATGACGACCAATGACCGAAATCCAAACGATCTGGCACATCGCTGTGAAAACCCGCTAGATTGAGAGAACTTCGCCATAACACCCGCCATAACCATGGCCTGGGTTCGGACCGGCGAGGGAGCGGGCTCTGGGCGTCAGGGTCTGGAAACCAGATCTTTAGGGGAACCATTCATGAAGAAGCTCATCGCAGCGGTGGTGCTGGCTGGCGCCGCACTGCTCGCCACTCCGGCCGTCGCCAACGCCGCCGGTTACACGCCTGACTCCGACGTCTCCGTCTCCGGCAGCGCCGTCGCCGGTGGCACCGCGGCCGTCAGCTTCACGCCGGGTGCCTTCCAGGACAACGAGACCGTCAACGTCCAGGTCACCGGTGCCGGTGCGGTCACGCTCGGCGCCCTGCCGACCACGACCGTCTCGAAGTCCTACACGGCAGCGTCGGACGGCTCGCTCGTCGTCAAGGTCACGTTCCCCCAGGGCGCCTCGGGCACCTACAACCTGACCGCCACCGGCGCCACCTCGGGCGTCGTCGGCTTCGCGGCCTTCACCGTCGCCCCGGCTGACGCTGCTGCGGTTCCCGCAGCCGGCGCCGGCGCTGGCAACGGCACCGACGGCACGCTGGCCTTCACGGGTTCGACCGTCTCCGCCCTGGCCCTCTGGGTCGCCGGTGGCGCAGTCGTCCTCGGTGGTGGCCTCCTGCTGGTCCGCGGCTCGGTCCGCCGCCAGCGCGAGTCCGTCTGAGTCTCGACACACTGAACGAAGCCCCCGGAGCACCTGCTCCGGGGGCTTCTTCGTGCGCGGGGATCGTCGTCAGCGACGCCGGGCCGCACGGCTGAGGAGCAGCACGCCCGCCACGGCCCCCAGGAGCGCCCCCACGCCGTTCGCGACGACGTCGTCGATGGTCGCGGTGCGGGCCGGCAGGAACAGCGCCTGGCCGGTCTCGATGCACGCGCTGACGACGAGCCCCGTGGCGATGGCGGCCCACCACCACCGTGCACCGGCGAGCAGCACCACCAGCAGGCCGAGCGGCACGAAGTACACGACGTTCGCGAACGACTCGACCGCGGCGTAGTCGATGCGGTCCGGCAGCCCGTGACGGTGTGCGGCCGCGAGCGCACGGGTGAGCCACGGGCCGCCCGAAGCGTCGACGGGGGAGCCCCAGAAGCCGACGAGTGCCAGGGCGACGCCGTAGGCGACGGCCAACCACGTCGCGAACCGACGGCTGCGCCAGGTGGCGGGTGCGCGGTCGTCGACGCGGGGCTTGTCGGTGGTCACACGCCGACGCTAGCGAGTCGCGCCTCCAGGCCGGTGACCGCACCGTTTCGTCCCCCGATCGCGTCGATCCGGAAAACGAGTACCCCGATCCTGGTCCTGTACCCCGGAAGTGCGACGCACCTGCCCGGAAATCCGGGGCTGGCCGATGGGTCGCATTGACGGAACCCGTGAATCCACGGGCCTCGCTGGCGATCCACGCGGCTGTTCTCGTAGCGTTCTGGTGTCAGCAGATGTACCCCGGATCGTGAAGGAGAGCGACATGAGCATCACCGTGAACAACGCGACGCAGGCCGAGGTCACCCTCGACACCGAGACCGTGGACACCATCGCGATCCTCGAAGCCGACGCAGAGCTCTCCTCGCGCCCGAAGCGCGCCAAGGTCACCTGGGTGCAGGAAGACCAGGGCGAGTGGATCGCCGGTTACGGCGGGTACTTCGGCGGCAGCGTCGACAAGCGGGACGACCGCTACGTGGCTTCCGACACCTTCGGACTCGTCGTGGGCGAGTTCGCCTCCCTCGAAGAGGCACAGACCAAGCTCGAGGACCAGCTGCACGTCATGCTCCCGCCGGTCATCCGGCCGGTCGAGTGACGACGGCGGACACCAAGACCCCCGGCGTCGACCGCGACGCCCGCACCACCGGAACCACCGGCACCACCCAGCACGCAGCACAGCACGAAGGAGCAGCACCATGAGCACGACCGTCGCCCACCGCCAGCAGGCCGAGGTGACCCTGGACACCCAGACGATCGAGGTGATCGCCGAGATCGAGGCCCAGGTCGTGGCTCCGGTGCAGGCAGCCCCCGTCCACATCACGTGGGCGCAGGCCGACACCGGCCTGTGGGTCGCGAACTACGGCGGCTACTACGGCGGCACCGTCGACCGTCAGGGCACCCACTTCTTCGTCGCCGACACCTTCGGCCAGTACGTCGGGGACTTCCGCTCCCTCGACGAAGCGAAGGCGCGACTGACCGAGCGCCTGCACGTGGTGCTGCCGGACGTCATCCGTCCCGCCGCTTGATCTGCTGCTGACCGATCGCTGATCCTCGAACCCCCGCCGGCATGCCGACGGGGGTTCTTCGCGTCTGCTTGCCAGCCCTGCCCTGCGCGCGCGGGGCGCGACCGTCTACGCGACGGGCTCGATGAGCTGCGGCCCGTCGTTCCGCACGCTGTTCACCGTGCGGGAGACCTCGTACTGCGCAAGGCCCGCGGCCACCGTCAGCGACTCGTGGTCGAGCAGGGCCAGCAGGTCGTCGGTGTGCAGGTCGCCGCCGAGCCAGTCGTCGTAGCCGTCGGGCGTCAGGAACGCCGGCATGCGGTCGTGGACCTCGCCCGGAGCGACGTGGGCGTCACGGGTGATGATCGCGAGCGACAGCCGCCACTTGTCCGGGTCGCCCTCGGGCTTCGTGGGGTCGGGCCAGGCGCTCACGACGCCGGCCATCGCCAGGGCGCCGCCGGGTTCGTGCACGAAGTGGGGTTCCTTGCCGTCCTCGCGCACCACCCACTCGTAGTACCCCTGCGCCGGCACGATGCAGCGGTTCGTGGCGAAGGCCCGCTTGAACATGCCGCTCGTCGCGACCGTCTCGATGCGGGCGTTGATCGGCTTCGGGCGCTGCTTCTGGAAGTCCTTCGCCCAGCTCGGCACGAAGCCCCAGCTGATCTGCGGCAGTTCGCGTTCGCCGTGGCGCTGGCGGACGGCGTACACGGGGTCGGTCGGGGCGACGTTCCAGCTCGGGGCGAGGCCGGGATGTACCTCGCCGGTGTCCTGGTCGACGTGCTCGGTCCGGGCGGCGAGCTCGCCCATGAGCTCGGGCAACAGATCGGCTGTGGTGTCGGAGACGACGAACCTTCCACACATGCGCCCAGTGTGCCCGTCGCCGCCGACAGTGGTGCGCGTCGGGGTGCGCCGTTCCTGCTCACGAAGTGGGGCGTGCGGGCGTCTCGGGTGCGGGCTCGAGGGACTCGGCGGCCACGCGGGCTCGTTCGGAGCGGCCGATGCGGACGAAGTACTCCGACAGCCCGACTGTGTACGCCGCGATCGCGAGCACGTGGAAACCGCTGGCGGCCCCGAGGACGAACGCCCCGAGGACGGCGACGAGACCCGAACCGAGCAACGGTGCGACGCGGGCGAGCATACCGATCAGCCCCCGCCGCAGCAGGACCGTGTCGGTGCGGACGATGTCGCGGTGCTCCGGCAGGACCGGCACCGGCCGACGCTGCACGTACAGCTGCGTGGCACCCCGCGCGGCGAGCTGCCACGAGGGCCGCACCTGCCGACCGTTGATCGTCGTCGAGGGGTCCGGCGGCTGCCACGTCGGGATGCACGCGAACGTCAGGAGCCCGACGCCGAGCGCCAGCAACACCATCGCGACCACGCTGCGGACCGGAGTGGTCCCCGTCCAGTCGACCCGGGCCTCCAGGATGGCCATGCCGACCAGCGCGACGACCGCTGCGACGCCGGACCACACGGCGGCGCGTCGGACGCGTGCCGGATCGAGCACGTCCGTGACGTGCCGACGGAAGACCTGCCAGCCGAGCGTGAACACGGCTCACTCCTCCGGCAGGGCGAGCTTGCTGCCGCTCCGCGCCCCGGGACGGCCGCGCGGTGGCAGGGGTGGAGGGACCGGCGGGAGCGCTTCGGCCTCGACGCGGAGCTGCTCCTGACGACCGAGGGTGCGCAGACCGCCGATGCCCGTGGTCGCGCCGGTGATGCCGAGGAAGAACCAGAACAGCGGCAAGCGGGACAAGCCGGTGCCGGCCGAGATCGCGGCGACGTCGACGATCACCACGGCGAGCAGGGTGGCCGCGCACCCGGTCAGGAGCAGGAGGCCGCCGAGCGCCGAGCGGACGAGCAGGTCGCGGGTCTCCGGAAGCCGGTCGAGGACGGCGTCGCGGTGCTTCGGGTCGACCGGGGGTGGGTTCCTGCGGTGGTACCGGGCAACGGCCTCCTGCGTGCGCCACCCGATGCCCGGGATCGGCGCGATCGCCCACCCCTTCGGCCCGGACGGCACGCAGGCGGCTGCGAGGCACCCGAAGCCCACGGACAGGAGCAGGCCGACGACGACCCTTCCGGCGAGTGGGAGCGGAGTGGCGTCGAACGCGTCCGTCGTCAGCGCGAGCACCACCAACCCGACGAACGCCACGACCACCGCGATGCTGCCGACGAGCCGGATGCGGCGGCGGCGCCGGGGGCCGACGAGTGCGGGGAGGCGCTCGCGGAACACCTGCCACCCGATCTTGAACACTCATCATGTCTACCCGGTGCTGGTGCGGGGTGTCTGCGCGCGCTTTGCGTTCAGTGAGCAGAAGACGTCGGGTGCTGGCGGGGACTCGACGTCTTCTGCTCACTCGATGCGCGGCGTCCCGCGCCCTCGCCCCGGCCGCGCCCGCACCCTCCCCACCCGGACACGCCCGAGCGCGCGCCTCCCGGAGCGACCGCGCCCGCGACGTGGTGCTGCCCCTCAGCGATCGTCCAGGCGAGCACGGTGACCTCGGACCATGAGTCTCGACATCGTCTACACCGCCGCTGCCCACGCCACCGGGGGCGGCCGCGACGGGCACGTCCGCAGCGAGGACGACCGGCTCGACCTCGACACCCGCCCGCCCAAGGAGATGGGCGGCAGCGGCGAGGGCACGAACCCCGAGCAGCTCTTCGCCGCCGGGTACGCCGCGTGCTTCCTCGGTGCGCTGCACGCCGCCGGCAAGGAGCTCGAGCTCGACACCACCGGCGCCGAGGTCTCCGCCGAGGTCGGCATCGGCGGCATCGGCAACGGGGGCTTCGGCCTCGCCGTGGAGCTCGACGTCTACGCCCCGAACGCCCCCCAGGAGCAGCGGCAGCGTCTGGCCGAGCGCGCGCACGAGATCTGCCCGTACTCGAACGCCACCCGCGGCAACATCACGGTCACGCTGTCCATCGTCGACTAGCGTTCCGCCGGTGGTCACCGACGAGACGCGCTGCCCCTGCCTGAGCGGCAACCCCTACGGCGAGTGCTGCGGCCCCCTGCACGCCGGGGCGGTGGCGCCGACCGCGGAACGGCTCATGCGCTCCCGCTTCAGCGCCTTCGCGCTGGGCCTGCCGGAGTACCTGCTGCTCACCTGGCACCCGCGCACGCGTCCGGCGGGCCTCGAGTTGGATGCGTCCCAGCGCTGGACACGGTTGGACGTGCTGGCGACCACCTCGGGAGGCCCGTTCGACTCCCACGGCACCGTCACGTTCCGCGCGTGGTGGCGTTCCGACGACGAGCGCGGCACGCTCGAGGAGACGAGCGACTTCGTCCGCGAGCAGGGACGATGGTTCTACGTGGACGGGGTCGTCGCCTGACGGCTCCGCACCACGCCAGCTGACAGGAGCCCACATGCCCGCACGCGACCTCACCCGCTTCGGCGAACGGACCACGGCCGCCGAGGTCGTCGACGGCCTCGACCTGACGGGGCGCACGGCGATCGTCACCGGTGCTGCGTCCGGCATCGGCGTGGAGACCGCCCGAGCACTCGCCGGAGCCGGGGCCCGCGTGACGCTCGCGGTGCGGGACGTCGATGCCGGCCGACGGGTGGCGGACGACATCGCGCGGACGACGGGGACGGACGCACCGGCCGTCGTCGAGCTGCACCTGGACCGGCCGGCCTCCGTCGAGGCCTGCGCCGCAGCGTGGTCCGGGCCGCTCGACGTGCTCGTCGCCAACGCGGGCATCATGGATGCGCCCGAGTCGTACACGCCCGCCGGGTGGGAGTCACACTTCGCGACCAACCACCTGGGGCACTTCGCCCTCGCGCTCGGGCTGCACGACGCCCTGGCCGCCTCGGGTTCGGCACGGATCGTCTCCGTGTCGTCGAGCGGACACGGCGGTTCGCCCGTCGTGTTCGACGACCTGTTCTTCCGCCGACGTCGCTACGAGCCCGGACTCGCGTACGGGCAGTCGAAGACCGCCAACGTGCTGTTCGCCGTCGCTGCCGGCCGACGGTGGGCCGCCGACGGCATCACCGCCAACGCCCTGATGCCCGGCGGGATCTGGACCGGGCTGCAGAAGCACTGGGACCCGGAGGTCCTGGCCGCCACGAAGCTCGCCGCGGCCGACGCCGTGAAGTCCCCGGAACAGGGAGCCGCGACCTCGGTCCTGCTCGCCACCGCACCCGAACTCGACGGGGTCACGGGTCGCTACTTCGAGGACTGCCATGAAGCAGCGGTGGTGGAGCGGATCGAGGACGGCCTGCACGGCGTGCTGCCCTGGGCGCTCGATCCCGACCAGGCCGATCGGCTGTGGGACGTCTCCGTCGCGCTACTCGATGCCGAGGCGCGGTCCCGCGGCTGACCGAGGGCTGCCCGGTTCGGCTAACCGCTGATGACGGCGGGCAGGTCGACCGCGGTGCGCATCGCCCGGCGGACCCCGGCCTCGTCGGGGAGCAGCTCGTCCTCGTCGCCGGTCAGGAAGAACCGGATCTGCCCGATCGCCTGCTCGGTGAGCATGTCGAGTCCGTTCAGTACCAGCCCCCCGGCCTCGGTCCAGCGGCTGGCGACCGCGGTCGGCCACGGTTCGTAGGCGACGTCGAACAGGACGGCGTCGGGTCCCGACGGCCGGACGTCCAACGCGTCGGCGGCGCCGCCCGGCAGCGTCGACAGGACGAACCCGTGGTGGGTGCCGGTGAGGTCGGTCAACGGGTGGACCTCGAGCGTCACACCGAGCAGGACGGCCAGGTCGACCAGCGGGTGGGTCTTCGCGGTGTCGCGGACGAACACCCGCACGAGCGAGGCACCGAGCCGGACGGCAGCGGTCAGGGCACTCGCCGCGGTGGCACCGCCGCCCAGGATCGTGGCCTCGCCGGGCAGGTGTCCGAGCGTCTCGACCGGTCGGACGAGGCCCTGCACGTCGGTGTTCGCGCCGGCTCGCACGATCGTGTTGCCCTCGTGGCGGAACGCGACCGTGTTGGCGACCCCGAGCTCATCGACGAGCGGGGTCGTGCGGTCGAGCAGCGGCAGCACCTCGCGCTTGAGCGGCATCGTGAGGCTCAACCCACGCCATTCCGGACCCAGCCCCGCGACGAACGCGGCGAGCCCGCCGGACGCGACCTCGTGCCTCCCGTACGTGAAGGGCAGGTCGAGCGCATCGTAGGCCGCTGCGTGGAGCGTGGGCGAGAGCGAGTGCGCGATGGGGGAGCCGAGCACCGCGAGGTGCGTGCGGCCTGGTTCGGTGAACGCCACGGTCACCCAGCCTAGCCAGCCGTTTTCTTGAGCACCCCGTTAGGTTAGGCTACCCTTCGTGAACCGTTCCCCCTTGCGTCTCCGACGCGTGCTCGCCGCGGCCGGCGCCGTCGTCGCCGCGTCCCTCGTCCTCGCCGGCTGCGCGTCCGGCTCCGGCTCCTCGACGGACTCGGCGTCCTCGGGGTCGTCCGACGCCGCGTTCCCAGTCTCGATCACGACCGGTCTCGGCACCACCACCATCGAGTCGGCACCGAAGCGCGTCGTCGCACTCGGGTGGGGCGACGCCGAGACCGCTCTCGAACTCGGTGTGCAGCCGGTGGGCGCGAGCGACTGGCTCGCCTTCGGTGGCGACGGTGTCGGCCCGTGGCTCAAGGGTGCGTACGACAAGTCCCCGAAGATCATCCAGACGCTCGAGCCGAGCTACGAGGACATCCTCAAGCTCAACCCCGACCTGATCCTCGACGTGAAGTCCTCGGGTGACAAGGAGCGGTACGACAAGCTGTCCGCGATCGCGCCCACCCTGGCGATCCCGAAGGGCGGCGCGAACTACCTCGCCTCGACCGAGCAGCAGACGACCATGATCGCGAAGGCGCTCGGCAAGGAGTCCGAGGGCAAGAAGCTGCTCTCCGGCCTCGACGACGCCTACGCCGCGGCCCGCAAGGCGCACCCGGACTTCGCGGGCAAGACGGCCGTCGTCGGTGCCTACAGTTCCGAGGGCTTCGGGGCGTACGCCTCCACCGACAGCCGCTCGACCTTCATGCGAAACCTGGGCTTCGAGATCCCGAAGGCCATCGACCAGCAGGCCGGCAAGGAGTTCTCCGTGCACCTGTCCGACGAGAACCTCGACCTGCTCGACGCCGACCTGACGCTGATCCTGCCGATCTACGTGGACGCGTCCGAGGCTTCATCGAACAAGCTGTTCCAGAAGGTGCCGTCGGTCGAGGCCGGGCACGCGATCGTGTTCGACGACAAGGACGTGTCGTCGGCGTTCTCGATGGGCACCACGGCCGCGATCGAGTGGGCGCTCGACAAGCTGCCGGCGGAGTTCGAGAAGAAGCTCGGCTGACCCAGAGCGCTTCTCCACCGCGAAAGCGACAGGGTGCCGCCGATGTTCGGCGGCACCCTGTCGCTTTCGCAGTTCGGGGGGACGGACTAGGCGCCGACGGTGGACCCCAGCAGCGCGAAGAGCAGGGCGATCAGGGGGAGCGTGCCCTGCTTGAACGCGGAGTTGACGTACTTCCGGCCGGAGCCGATCAGGACGACCGCTGCCCCGAGCATGCTCGCGGTGGAGAACACCACGAGCGTCCAGCCGCTCACCGTGTTGCCCGCGAGCACGAGCACGACGCCGAGGATGGCCCCGATCGCCAGGAACAGGTTGTAGAAGCCCTGGTTGAAGGCGAGCGAGCGGGTCGCCACGGCTTCGGTCTCGGAAGCGATGCCGAAGATCCGGCGCGCTTGCGGACTGGTCCAGATGACCGATTCGAGGAAGAAGATGTACACGTGGATGAGGCCCGCGAGGACCGCACAGACACCCGAGATCACCAGCAGGACCGACATGTGCACATTCTCGCAGGCGCGGGCGGGGTTCCGCTGCACGTCCGCCAGTAGGCTCGGACCATGAACGACGAGGTCACCCCGCCCGAGGCCGAACCGAGCGCGGAAACCAGCGCCGTCGCCGAACTCCGCAGCATCCGGCAGAGCATCGACAACATCGACGCCGCCGTGATCCACATGCTCGCGGAACGCTTCAAGTACACGCAGCGCGTGGGACACCTGAAGGCCGACTCGGGCATGCCGGCTGCCGACCCGGACCGCGAACGGACCCAGGTCGCCCGGCTCCGGTCGCTCGCCACCGACTCCCACCTCGACCCCGCCTTCGCCGAGAAGTTCCTCAACTTCATCGTCGCCGAGGTCATCCACCACCACGAGCGCATCGCGGGCCGCGACGAATGAACGTCGAGCTGCCGTCGCTGCTGATCGGGTCGTACACGGCGACCGGCGGTGGGAACGCCACGGGCATCTCGCTGGTCGACGCCGGGCCGGCCGGAACCACTCCGGTGCCCCGGACCGTCGCGGTGCTCGACGACCCCTCGTTCCTTGCCGTCTCGGGTGACCGGGTCTACGCGGTCTCCGAGACGAACGACGGCGCCGTGTCGGCCTTCCGGCTGCAGGGCGGCGCGCTCGAGCACCTGTGGGACGCCCCCGCCGGTGGAGACGCCCCGTGCCACATCCGGGTCGACCCCTCGGGCGCGCTCGTCGTCACGAACTACGTCTCCGGCACCGTCACGGCGATCTCCCTGCTGGCAGCCGAGTCGCACGCGGCCTCGCTGACGGCGAGCGACGGTGTGGTGCTGCACGGTGACGCCGACCAGCGCTCGGTGCCGGCCGACGCGGTCGAGGTCGCCGTGCTGCCCGACGTCACCGGCCCCGACGAGGACCGCCAGGACGGCCCGCACGCGCACCAGTCGATCGCCACCCCGGACGGCACGGTCCTGGTCGCCGACCTGGGCGGCGACGCCCTGCACGAGTTCCGCATCACGGTGTCCGCCGACGGGGTCCCCGACATCGAGGCGGTCCGCGTGCACCACGTGGCACCCGGTGCCGGCCCGCGGCACATGACCTGGATCGACGGCGACCTGCTCGTCGCCGGTGAGCTCGACGGCCGCGTGTACCGGCTGCGTCGCGATGACTCGGGGTCGCTGGTGACGATCGCCGCGGTGCCCGTGTTCGACGGTGCCGTGGGGGAGTCGCTGCTCAGCCACATCGAGGTCGACGACGCCGGCCGTGTCTACGTGGCCGTGCGTGGGCGTGACCTGCTCGTGGTGCTCGACGCGCGTGACGGCGGGCTCTCCGTCATCGGGTCCGTTCCCTGCGGTGGGGTCTGGCCGCGGCACTTCGCGCGGGTGCCCGGGTTCGTGCTGGTCGCGAACCAGATGTCCGACGCGGTGGCCGTGCTGCCGCTCGACGCCGACGGCATGCCCGGCGAAGCCGTCGCGCAGATCCCGGTCGCCACCCCGACCTGCATCGTCCCCGTCTGACGCCGGCGTGTTCGTGCGTGCGTGCCTGCGTGACGCCGGCGTGTTCGTGCGTGCGTGCCTGCGTGACGCCGGCGTGTTCGTGTGTGCGTGCCTGCGTGACGCCGGCGTGTTCGTGCGTGCGTGCCTGCGTGACGCCGGCGCGTACGTGTGACGCCCTGAAGTCGTCGAGACGCCCCCGAATTCGGCGGCGTCTCGACGACACTGCGGCGTCGGAGCGACACGACGGCGTCTGGACAACACCGCAACGCCCCAACGCCCAGCGGGACGAGACGGGACGAGACGAGACGCCGGCGTGTTCGGAGCCCCGCGCGCTAGAAGTCGATCAGGTTCTCGAAGGGGCGACCCTCGGCCAGCGCGGCGACCTGCTTGCGCATGAGCTCGATCGACCTCGGCACGCTCAGGTCCGTGTTGCCCCCGACGTGCGGGGTGAGCACGGTGTTCGGCGTCGTCCACAGCGGGTGTCCGTCGGGCAGGGGTTCCGGGTCGGTGACGTCGAGCGCCGCGAACAGCCGCTCCGACCGCAGCTCGGCGACCAGGGCATCGGTGTCGACGACCTTGCCGCGCGCCACGTTCACCACGAGGGCGCCGTCCGGCAGCGCCGCGAGCAGTTCCGCGTCGACCAGCCGTTCGGTCTCGGCGGTGAGCGGGGCGATGAGCACGAGCACGTCCGTCGTCGGGGCCAGGTCGGGCAGCTCGCCGAACGCGTGCACGTGCCGGCCGTCCTGGTCGCGGGCGGTCCGGGCGACCACCGTCACCTCGGTGCGGAAGGCCTCGAACCGGGTGGCGATCGCGGACCCGATCGCCCCGTAGCCGACGACGGTCACCCGGCGGTCGGCGAGCGATCGGGTCTCGCGGGCGTCCCTGACACCGTTCGCCCGGTCGACCTGGAACGCTGAGATCTCGCGGAGCGAGGTCAGCGCCAGGCCGACGGCGAGCTCGGCGGTCTCGTCGTCGTGGATGCCACGACCGTTCGCCAGCTGCGCGTGCCCGGGCACGTGCGGGATCGCGTGCTCGTACCCGGCGCTCGGCAGCTGCAGCAGCTGGAGCTCGGGCAGGTCGTGCACGAACTGCCAGCGGTGCCGTCCCGCGAAGTAGAACGGCAGGAACGTGATCGCGACGTCGTCCGGGCGACCGTACGGCGACTCGACGTCCCAGACGTCCAGCTCGATGCCGTCCGGCACAGGGCCGAACCGGTCGACGAGCTCGGCGAACGGCAGGGTGACGATCGGCATCCGCGGACCGGGCCTAGGCGTCGGTGCGCGGCGAGAAGGCACCGTCGGAGTCGAGCGGCCCGCGGCCGACGTACCCCTCGGTGACGTCCTCGACGATCACGTCGCCGAAGCGGGCCGGCAGCGTCGCGGCGTGCGTGCCGCGCAGCTCGTCGACCGTGGCCTCGAACGCGCCCTGGACCTCGAGCGTGCTCGACGTCGCGTCGGTCACGCCGATGCGCAGCACCGGGAAGCCCCGGCCGGCGCACATGCCCTGGAACCGCACGTCGTCCTCACGCCGGACGGTCACGATGACGCGACCGGTCGACTCGGAGAACAGCGCCGTCGCGGTGTCGATGCCGTCACGGGTCTCGAGCTCGTCGAGGACCACGCGGGCACCGATGCCGAAGCGGAGCACGGACTCGGCGAGCGACTGGCCGAGGCCGCCGTCCGCCAGGTCGTGCGCGCTGGTGAGCAGCTGCTCGCCGGATGCCGCGTACAGCAGCTCGGCGAGGGCCTTCTCGCGCTCGAGGTCGACCGCCGGCGGACGCCCGCCCAGGTGGCCGTGCACGGTGCCGGCCCACGCGGAGCCGTCGAGCTCCAGGCTGGTGGTGCCGAGCAGGTAGATGTTGTGGCCGTCGTCCTGCCACCCCGACGGCACGCGCTTGGCGACGTCGTCGATGATGCCGAGCACACCGACGACGGGCGTCGGGTGGATCGGGGTGGAGCCGGTCTGGTTGTAGAACGACACGTTGCCGCCGGTGACCGGGATGCCGAGCTCCATGCAGCCGTCGGCCAGGCCCTCGACCGCCTCGGAGAACTGCCACATGACCTCGGGGTTCTCGGGGGAGCCGAAGTTCAGGCAGTCGGTGACGGCAGCGGGCACGGCACCGGTGACGGCGACGTTGCGGTACGCCTCGGCGAGGGCCAGACGGGCACCCTGCTTCGGGTCGAGCTGGCAGTAGCGGCCGTTGGCGTCGGTGGCGATCGCGACGCCGAGCCCGGTTTCCTCGTCGACGCGGATCATGCCGCCGTCGTCGGGGAAGGACAGCGCGGTGTTGCCGAGCACGTAGGTGTCGTACTGGTTCGTGACCCAGTTCTTCGACGCCAGGTTCGGCGAACCGAGCAGCTGCAGGAACTGTGCCCTGAGCGCGGGGCCGTCGGCCGGACGGTCGAGCGAGGCGGCCGTGTCGGCCTGCAGCGCGTCGATCCAGGTCGGGTAGGCGACCGGGCGGTCGTAGACCGGGCCGTCGACGGCGACGGTGCGCGGGTCGACGTTCACGATCTCCTGGCCCTGCCAGTCGATGACCAGGCGGCCGGTGCCGGTGACCTCGCCGAGCACGCTGGTCTCGACCTCCCACTTGCCGACGACGCTCAGGAAGTCGTCGAGCTTGTCGGGGCGGACGACGGCCATCATGCGTTCCTGGCTCTCCGACATCAGGATCTCTTCGGCGGTGAGCGTGGGGTCGCGGAGCAGGACGTCGTCGAGCGAGATGTGCATGCCGCCGTCACCGTTGCTCGCGAGCTCCGAGGTGGCGCAGGAGATGCCCGCCGCACCGAGGTCCTGGATGCCCTCGACCAGGTCCTTCTGGAACAGCTCGAGGCAGCACTCGATCAGGACCTTCTCGGCGAAGGGGTCGCCGACCTGCACGGCCGGGCGCTTGGTCGGGCCGCCCTCGGTGAAGGTGTCGGACGCCAGGATCGATGCGCCGCCGATGCCGTCGCCGCCGGTGCGGGCCCCGAACAGGACGACCTTGTTGCCGGCACCGGAGGCGTTCGCCAGATGCAGGTCCTCGTGGCGCAGGACGCCGACGGCCAGGGCGTTGACCAGCGGGTTGCCCTGGTACACCGGGTCGAAGTAGGTCTCGCCGCCGATGTTCGGCAGGCCGAGGCAGTTGCCGTAGAACGAGATGCCGCCGACGACCCCGTGCACGACGCGTGCGGTGTCCTCGTGGTCGATCGCGCCGAAGCGGAGCTGGTCCATCACGGCGACGGGGCGGGCACCCATCGAGATGATGTCGCGGACGATGCCGCCGACGCCGGTGGCCGCACCCTGGTAGGGCTCGACGTAGGACGGGTGGTTGTGCGACTCGACCTTGAAGGTCACCGCCCAGCCGTTGCCCACGTCGACGACACCGGCGTTCTCGCCCATGCCGACCATCAGGTTCTTGGTCATCTCCGGCGTGACCTTCTTGCCGAACTGCCGCAGGTAGTTCTTCGAGGACTTGTAGGAGCAGTGCTCGCTCCACATCACCGAGTACATCGCCAGCTCGCCCGAGGTGGGGCGGCGGCCGAGGATCTCCTTGATGCGGGCGTACTCGTCCGGCTTCAGGCCCAGCGCGTCGTACGGCTGCTCCTTGTCGGGGGTTGCTGCCGCGTCCTGCACGGTGTCGGGCTTCGGGCGAACGTGTGTCGTCACGGTGTCGTTGTTCCCTGTCACTTGACGAGCGCCTGCTCGATCACGGAGGTGAAGAAGGTCAGGCCGTCGGTGCCCGAGGCCATCGCGGCGGGGGTGTCCGGGCCGAACCCGGCCTCGGTCGCGTGCTCGGGGTGCGGCATCAGGCCGACGACGTTGCCGCGCTCGTTCGAGACGCCGGCGATGTCGTCGATGGAGCCGTTCGGGTTCACGCCGAGGTAGCGGAACACGACCTGGCCGTTGTCCTCGATGCGCTTGATGGTGTCGGCGTCCGCGACGAAGCGGCCGTCGGCGTTCTTCAGCGGGATGGTGATCTCCTGCTGGGCGCTGAAGCCGGAGGTCCAGGCGGTCGCGGTGGTCTCGACGCGGAGCTTCTGGTCGCGACGGATGAACTGCTGGTGTGCGTTGCGGGTGTGTGCCCCGGGGACCAGACGGGCCTCGGCCAGCATCTGGAACCCGTTGCAGATGCCGAGCACGGGCATGCCCTTGCCGGCGGCGTCGATGACCTCGGCCATGATCGGGGCCTTCGCGGCGATCGCGCCGGCACGGAGGTAGTCGCCGTACGAGAACCCGCCGGGCAGCACGATCGCGTCGACACCCTGCAGGTCGTGGTCGCCGTGCCACAGGGCGACGGGGTCGGCGCCGGCGAGACGGACGGCGCGCTGGGCGTCGCGGTCGTCGAGCGAGCCCGGGAACGTGATGACGCCGATGCGCATCCGGGTCACTGGCCTTCCACGGTCACGGACACGACGTCCTCGATGACCGCGTTGGAGAAGACGTCGGCTGCGATGTCGCGGACCTCGGCGAGCTTGGCGTCGTCGACGGGGCCGTCGACGGTCACCTCGAAGCGCTTGCCGATGCGGACGTTGGTCAGGTCGGCCTTGCCGAGGCGGGCCAGGGCGTTGCCCACGGCCTTCCCCTGGGGGTCGAGGATCTCGGCCTTGGGCATGACCTCGACGACGATCGTTGGCACGTGTTCTCTCCAGCACTTCAGGGGTGGGGGGACGCGACCAGTCTACGGGGCGCACGCGACACGCCGGGACGGCCCCGGGCCTCCAGGCGGGCACTTCCTGTGCGCTTGCTCACGTCTGTTCCAACGCGTATATTCCAAGTCGAATAGTCAACAACGAACAAGCGGACTGGAGGCACGTGTGCCGTCGCTCACGCCACTCGCGTTCGCCGCGCTCGGGCTCCTGGCCGAGGGGCCGACGCATCCCTACGAGATGTTCCAGACGATGACGCACCGCCGGGACGGCCGGAACGTCAAGGTCCGGCCCGGCACGCTGTACCACCAGGTCGGCCGACTGGTGGAGCTCGGCCTCGCCGAGATCGTGGGGACCGACCGGGCGGGCAACCGTCCGGAACGCACCACCTACGCCATCACGGACGACGGGTGGACGGCCCTGCACGACGGGCTCGTCCGGCTGATCGCCGAACCGGCCGAGGAGTACCCCGTCTTCCACCTGGCCGTCGCCGAGATCGAGAACCTGTCGGTCGACGAGGCCGAGTCCGCGCTGCGGGCGCGGGTCACGGCACTCCGGGCCCAGCGCGACGAGGCGGACGAGATCCTCGGGATCGTCCGGGCGAAGGACCTGCCCGAGCGGTACTGGCTCGACGTGTCGTACGTGCGTGCGATGCTCACGACGCAGATCGAGTGGCTCGCCGCCACGGCCGACCGGATCGCCGCCGGCCACATCTCCTGGGACGCCCACGCCGCGTCCGCAGACACCACCACGAACAGCAAGGAAACCACTCGATGACCACCGTCACGCCTCCGCGGACGACCGAGAAGAAGCCGTGGCCTGCCCTGTGGGCACTCGTCGTCGGGTTCTTCATGATCCTCGTCGACTCGACCATCGTGTCGGTCGCCACCCCCACCATCGCCCAGAAGCTCGACGCGGACATCAACTCCGTGATCTGGGTGACGAGCGCCTACCTGCTCGCCTACGCCGTGCCGCTGCTCATCACCGGCCGGCTCGGTGACCGCTTCGGCCCGAAGGTCATGTACCAGATCGGCCTCGTGGTCTTCACGCTCGCCAGCCTGTGGTGCGGCCTGGCCGGCTCGATCGAGGTGCTGATCGTCGCCCGCGTCGTGCAGGGCCTCGGCGCCGCGATGATGAGCCCGCAGACCATGTCGGTCATCACCCGCATCTTCCCGCCGCAGAACCGCGGCGCGGCGATGGGCCTCTGGGGCGCCGTCGCCGGTGTCGCCTCGCTCGTCGGCCCGATCGTGGGCGGCCTGCTCGTCGACGGCTTCGGCTGGGAGTGGATCTTCTTCGTGAACGTCCCCGTCGGTGTCGTCGCGTTCGTGCTCGCGCAGCGTTTCGTGCCGTCGTTCGAGCGGCACGGGCACCGGTTCGACTACCTCGGCATCTTCTTGTCCGCAGCGGGCCTGTTCCTGCTCGTGTTCGGCATCCAGGAAGGCGAGACCTACGACTGGGGTGTCATCGCCGGTCCGATCTCGGTGTGGTCGCTCATCATCGTCGGTCTCGTGGTGCTCGCCGGCTTCGTGGTCTGGCAGGGCGTGCAGAAGGGCGAGCCGCTGCTGCCGCTCGGTCTGTTCAAGGACCGCAACTTCACGCTGGCCAACGTCGCCATCACGGCCGTCGGTGTCGCGATCGCCTCGTTCGCGCTGCCGATCATGCTGTGGGCGCAGGACGTCCTGCGCTTCTCGCCGACCCAGGCCGCACTGCTCCTCGTGCCGCAGGCCGTGCTGTCCGCCGCGCTCGCGCCGGTCGTCGGCAAGAACCTCAACCGCTGGAACCCGCGCTGGGTCGCCGCGTTCGGGCTCGCCTGCTTCTCGGTCGGCCTGTTCTGGTTCGGTGCCCTGCTGACGAGCGGCGCCGAGTGGGGCTGGGTGCTCCTGCCGAGCGCGCTCCTCGGGCTCGCCAACGCCTGCATGTGGGGGCCGCTGTCCGTCTCGGCGACGCGCAACCTGCCGCCGAAGCTGGCCGGTGCCGGCTCGGGCGTCTACAACACCACGCGGCAGATCGGTGCGGTGCTCGGTTCTGCCGGCATCGCCGCCCTGATGGAGGCCCGGATCACCGCGAACTTCCCGGCGTCGTCCGGTGGGGCCACGGCCGGTGGCGCGGAGCAGCAGGTCGGCGGTCTGCCGGGCTTCCTGCTCGAGCCGTTCTCCACGGCCATGGGTGAGTCGCTCTACCTGCCGGCGATCGTGCTCGTCGTGGCCATCGTCGCGGCGCTGTTCCTGGCGAAGCCGAAGCAGACCGTCGCCTGGCAGCAGACCGGTTCGGTCACCACGCAGCCCGACGCCGAGCCCGCGGGGGCCCCGGCGAAGTAGGGCACGAGCGCTTCGGCGCCCAACGAGTGAGCAGAAGAAGTCGAGTCACCTCCGGGTACTCGACTTCTTCTGCTCACTCGTGTCGGGGACGCACCCCCGCCCGTCAGCTGCGGCGCTGCAGGTGCGCCCGGGTGAGCTCGTCCATCTGTTCGTCGGTCAGAGCATCGACGTCCCGGGCCTCGCGGCGGTCGGTCCGCTGCCACCGGATGAACAGCGCGACGAGCACGGGGATGTCCGCCACTTCGGCGATGAACCACAGCAGGTCGCCCGCCAGGTGCTGGTCCTGCAGCGGCGACGGGTACCAGGCCCGCCCGACCACGGGCACGAGGGACCCGTCGAGCACGTGGTTCGTGATCCGCAGCACGATTCCTGGCACCGCGTCGACGACGAGCTCGACGAACGCCAGCAGGAACTCGGCCGTGGCGAACGTCGACGAGACGAGCACACCGACCTCGGACAGCGGGGCGAGCAGGCCGAACCCGAGCGCCGGCACGGTCACGGTGATGACGGCGGCCCAGACGGGGGACTCCCGGATCACGCTCGAGAACGGGGTGAGCAGGACGGCGAACAGCGCCAGCGCGACCAGCGGGGCGACGATCGCGTTGCCGAGCAGACGCACCGGACGTGACCCCATGACGGCGTCGGCGGCCTGCGCCAGGCGAGCCGGGCCTCCGATCCGGAGCAGTGCGACGGGCGCACCGAGCGCGGCGAAGGTGGGGACCGCGAAGAACAGCAGGGCGGCGCGCAGGACGAACGCCCAGCGCAACCGCTCGTCGTCGACGCCGACGATGCCGAACTGCAGGACGCCGAACAGCACGAGCGCCGTGACGAAGGCGAGCGTGCGCCACCACGGCCACCGGGCACCTCGTCGGACCGCTCCGACGACCCAGCGGCCGTAGGCGAGCGCGGCGACGACGAGGAGCACCGCCGCCAGGGGGTCGAACCGCCAGGTGCTCCAGAACTCGGGTGTCGACGGCGTGGGGAGCCTCCTGGGGATCAGGCGGACTCGTCCGTCGTTCCGCCGGAGCCATCCTCCGTCCGCCCGGGGTGCGCCGGGGGTCCGGCGTGCCCCCGGGACGGTGAGAACCGGTTCAGATCCGGGCGACCCCGCGTGCCGGGACGGTCCGCGACAGCAGCCAGACGCCCACCGGAACGGCCACGGCTCCGACGAGCGCGACACCGAACGACAGGTGCAGCTGCATCACGAGGAACGCCGGGCCGATGGTGCAGAGGGCCGCGACGGCGACGACCGGCCAGGCCGGACGGTCCGCCGACGGCAGCAGGCGGGGGAGCGGCCGGTCGAACCAGCGCAGGGCACGTGCCACCCCGAGGGCGACGGCGAGCACCACGACCAGCGCGACGATCCGGGACGCCCACCACGGGCCGGAGCCCGGCGCCGGGAACGGCACCCCGACGAGCAGGGCGATGCCGTTCAGCGCGATGAACAGCGGCAGGTGCCACAGGTAGATCGTCATGCCGTCGCGGCCGAGCACGAACACGGCCCCGAGCGCGGCACGGGTGCGCATCAGCCGGGTGAGCGGCGCGTGCACGAGCTGGACCAGGCACGCCTGCGCGATCGCCAGGAACGCCAGCGGCAGCATCGGCGGGTTCAGGTCCTGCAGCATGTCCGGCGCCCACAGCCCGACCGAGGTCATCGGCACGAGCACGGCGTAGGCGGCGACCGCGATGGCCAGCAGGAGCACCTTCGACCGGCGCGCGAACCACCCGTCGGCCCAGAGGAACCCGAGCTGCTGCGCGAAGAGCCACACCGGTCCCAGGTTGAGCAGCCCGACCTCGGCGACCCCGGTGGCCAGGCGGACGGCGTCGACCACCGCGGCGAGCACGAGCAGCACGGCGAGGGTGGCCCAGGGTGCTCGCTCGTGCAGGCGCATCATCACGGGGACGCAGCACTGGGTGATGCCGTAGGCGGCCAGGAACCAGAGCGGCGACCCGATGCCGAACGCGACCTCGGCCAGCAGCTCCGGCGGCGTGCCCGCGGCCTTCGCGACCCCGAGCCCGAGCGCGAGGAACACGAACAGGGGTACCGCGGGCCGGAACAGCCGCACCAGGCGGGTGGCCAGGTAGTCGCGGGCGGGGCTCGGCGCACCACGGGCGACGGTGCTGCGCCAGCCGACGGCGCTCGCGAACCCGCCGACCACGAAGAACAGCGGCATCACCTGCCCGACCCAGGTGGCGGCGACGTACCAGGGGAGTTCCTGCAGCGGGCTCGTCACCCGCACCCCCTGGGCATCGGCGGCGACGCCGACCATCGTGACGTGCACGATGACGACGAGGACGACGCAGGCCGTCCGGATGAGGTCGACGACCAGGTCCCGCTTCGCGATGATCCCCCGGACGTCCGCACTGCTGTTCGCCTGTTCAGGCAGACCTTGGCTCGTGGACATGTCCGGACGTTAGCGTGCGGAACGGTCGGTCCAGTGTCGTTCCAGCTGATCGCGACCGGATCGTGACACTTCGTATTCCGGTAGCGGCATGCGTCACCTCGCTGGCCAGCAGCAACAGCTCGTGTACAGTGGACGTGTTGTCTTGATTCCTGCAAAAGAAAGGCTCAGCATGGATGCCGACGCCGATCTGCTCCGCACGTCGGGGCTCCGGGTCACGACCCCGCGCCTCGCCGTGCTCCGCGCGACGGACTCGATGCCGCACGCCACCGCGGACGACATCGTCGTCGCGCTCGCCGCCGAGCTGCCGACCACCAGTCACCAGGCCGTCTACGGGGTGCTGAACGCCCTGACCGGCGTCGGGCTCGTCCGCCGCATCGAACCGGCAGGCAGCCCCGCGCGCTACGAGCGCCGGACCGGTGACAACCACCACCACATCGTCTGCACGCTGTGCGGCGCGATCGAGGACGTCGACTGCGCGGTCGGCCACTCGCCCTGCCTGACACCGTCCGAGACCCACGGCTTCGCGGTCACCACCGCCGAGGTCACCTACTGGGGCATCTGCGACCGCTGCGCAGCGGCAGAGCGCGACGACGCAGACGCCCCCACGCCCGCCTGACGGCGACCGCCCCACCGCACCGGCGCCACGACGCGCCGGACCCCGAGCCACCCGAGCACCCCTGACCGAACCAAGTCCCACCCCAGGAGGAACCGTGTCCGACCAGAACACGCCGACCGGCACCCCGACCACCACGACCAACAGCGGCGCACCCGTCTCGAGCGACGAGCACTCGATGGGCGTCGGGGCCGACGGCCCCCTCGCGCTGCACGACCACTACCTGGTCGAGAAGCTCGCCCAGTTCAACCGTGAGCGCATCCCGGAGCGTGTCGTGCACGCCAAGGGCGGCGGCGCCTTCGGCACCTTCACCGTCACGCAGGACGTCTCGCGCTTCACCCGTGCCGCGTTCCTGCAGCCCGGGCAGACCACCGAGATGCTCGCCCGGTTCTCGAGCGTCGCCGGTGAGCAGGGCTCGCCCGACACCTGGCGCGACCCCCGCGGCTTCGCGCTGAAGTTCTACACGTCCGAGGGCAACTACGACCTCGTCGGCAACAACACCCCGGTGTTCTTCATCCGCGACGGCATCAAGTTCCCGGACTTCATCCGTTCGCAGAAGCGTCTGCCCGGCTCGCACCTGCGCGACCACGACATGCAGTGGGACTTCTGGACCCTGTCGCCCGAGTCGGCGCACCAGGTCACGTGGCTGATGGGCGACCGCGGTCTGCCGGCGAGCTGGCGTGAGATGGACGGCTTCGGCTCGCACACCTACCAGTGGATCAACGCCGACGGCGAGCGCTTCTGGGTGAAGTACCACTTCATCACCGAGCAGGGCCACAAGACCCTGACGCAGGATGACGCCGACCGCATCGCCGGTGAGGACGCGGACTTCCACATCCGTGACCTGCACGCCGCGATCGAGCGTCAGGACTTCCCGCGCTGGACCCTCAAGGTGCAGGTCATGCCGTACGAGGACGCCGCGACCTACCGCTTCAACCCGTTCGACCTGACGAAGGTGTGGCCGCACGCGGACTACCCGCTCATCGAGGTCGGCACGATGGAGCTCAACCGCAACCCGGAGAACTACTTCGCGCAGATCGAGCAGGCGACCTTCGCCCCCTCGAACTTCGTGCCCGGCATCGCGGCGAGCCCCGACAAGATGCTCCTCGCGCGCATCTTCAGCTACGCGGACGCCCACCGCTACCGCGTGGGCACGAACCACGCCCAGCTGCCCGTCAACGCCCCGAAGAACGAGGTCCACTCGTACTCGAAGGACGGCGGCATGCGCTTCGACTTCCAGAAGTCCGAGGTGCCGGTGTACGCGCCGAACTCGCTCGGTGGTGCGCACGCCGACCCGACCGCGACCGACGACGCCCCGGGCTGGGAGTCCGACGGCGCGCTGCAGCGTTCCGCCGCGACCCTGCACCCGGAGGACGACGACTTCGGTCAGGCCGGCACGCTCGTCCGCGAGGTCCTGGACGACGCCGCCCGTGAGCGCCTGGTCGGCAACATCGCCGGTCACGTCTCGAAGGTGACGCGCGACGATCTGCGCGAGCGTGTGTTCGCCTACTGGACGAACGTCGACGCGGACCTGGGTGCGCGCGTGCGCGCCGCGGTCGCGCCGAGCGCGCCCGGCTCGAACGAGAACCCCGAGAAGGTCGCGGTCGAGGCGTAAGCCCAGGCCGCAACGAGCGGACGGGAGGCCCGGTACCAGCTGGTACCGGGCCTCCCGTCCGTCGGTCGTTGCGGCTAGACCTGCTGGCCGTTCAGCCAGATCGGGCCTGTCGGCCAGTCCTCGAGCTGCGCTGCCACCGGCAGCGCCATCCAGCCGCCCTGCTCGGTGTTGCTGACGCCGGCGCCCTCGGCGGTGAACGCCGAGAAGGTGCCGACGGCCTCGGGGAACTCGTGCCAGCCGAGCTTCGCGTAGAAGGGGATCCGGTCCTCGCCGGCCCCGAGGAACCCGTACGGCACCTGCAGTCCGTCGAGGACCGCGTGGGTCCGGGTCATGAGCTCCCGGCCGACGCCGGTGCCCTGCAGTCGGGGTGACACGGCGACCAGGCCGGTGTCGCCGACCAGGACGTCCTGCCCGCCGACGGTGACGAACATGCGGCGGATGCCGACGTGGGCCAGGACGACCCCGTCGGCGTCGTGCGCGAGCACGCGGCGTTCGGGCTGCATGCCGGACCAGCTCCGGCCGCCCACGTACCAGTGCGACCAGTCGGGGAAGGCCTGCCCGAGCAGCGCCGCGATCGCTTCGTGGTCGGGGAGCGACAGCGTGCTCTCCTCGACCACCTCCCACCGGATGTCGTCAGTCACGGGTCCATCCTGCCGGTCCGGCGGCCGGTGTGGGGAGGTTTCGCGCTGGGCGACACCTCGCGGGGCCGGGCGCGCGTGGGGTGTCGGTCACCGCGAAGTGTCGCGACACATCAGCCGCGACCGGGCGTCGTCACCTCGATACGGTTCGCCCAGGGGTCGTCGAACGCCACGGTCCGGCCGTCGTCGGCGAGCTCCACGCCGCCGTGCCGCATGCGTTCGGTCAGCGCGCCGAGGTCGTCGACGGCGGGGACCTCGATGCGGACGAGGCCCAGCCCGAGGGCCTGCTGTCGTCGCCCGGCGCCGCGGGAGTTCCAGGTGTTCATCGCCATGTGGTGGTGGTAGCCGCCGGCGCTGACGAACAGCGCCTCGCCGAACCCCGCGGTGGTCTCGAAGCCGAGCGTGTCGACGTAGAACGAGCGCGCGGTGGCGACGTCGCCGACGGACAGGTGCACGTGGCCGACCTTGCCCGGGCGTGCCGCGGCGGTGTCCAGGGCGTCCTCGGTCAGGTGGGACTGCAGGAATGCGTTCGGGTCGACGTACTTCGTGTCCATGTCGATCACGCCGTGCGTCCACGACCACTCGGTGCGGTCGCGGTCCCAGTACAGCTCGACGCCGTTGCCCTCGGGGTCGGTGAAGTAGAACGCGTTGCTCACCAGGTGGTCGGCGCTGCCGGTGAAGGACGCCGGGTACTGCGTGGCGACCGAGTACAGCGCGGCGGCCAGGTCGGCCCGGGTGTCGAACAGGATCGCCGTGTGGAACAGTCCGGCCTCGCGCGGGCCGGCGTGCTGCATCGCGGGGGCGTGCTCGAGGATCACGATCGGCGTGCTGCCGCGACCCAGCACGGCGACGCCGCCGTCGTGGGCGAGCAGCGACAGCCGGACGCCGTCGCGGTAGTACCGGATCATCGCGTCCAGGTCCGCGACGCGGAGTGTGACGGCGCCCATCCCGGTGTTGGCGGCGAGGAGTTCGTGCGTTTGCATGCACCAAGTGTGCGCCCATTTGGTTGACGCGTCAACCAAATCGATGACGCGTCAACCAATCCGGTGCGTCAAGCGCTGTTCGAGATCCCGCCGTCCGACTTCAGCAGCTGGCCGTTCACCCACGCACCCTGCTCCGAGCAGAGGAACCCGACGAGCGCCGCGGTGTCCGACGGGCGTCCGAGCCGGCCGAGCGGCGTGCCCTCGACGGCCCACCCCTTGACCTCGTCGGACATCCAGCCGGTGTCGTTCGGCCCGGGGTTCACCACGTTGGCGCTGACCCCGAGGCTGCCGAGCTCCTTCGCGGCACCGAACACGATCCGGTCGAGCGCCCCCTTCGACGCCCCGTACGGCAGGTTGTACGCGATGTGGTCGCTCGTCAGTGCGACGATTCGGCGTCGGTCGCGCGGGGCGGCGTCACCGGCGCGCTCGAGCCCGGCCGCGTAGGCCTGCACGAGCAGGAACGGTGCGCGCGCGTTCACGGCGAAGTGGCGGTCCCACGACTCGACGGTCGTGGTGCGGAAGTCGGAGTCGACGGACTCGCAGTGCGACATGACGAGGGCGGAGACGGGGGCGCCGGCTTCCGTCTCGGCGCGGCCGACGAGTGCGGCCGCCTGCTCCGGGTCCTCCAGGTCGACCGGGAGGCGCGTCACCCGTGCTCCCGCCGCCTCGCACTCCTGCACCACCGACTCGACCCCGTCCGGGTCCGCCCCGCCGCTCACGCGGTCGTCGTAGGGCCCCCACCACGAGATGGCGAGGTCCCATCCGTCTGTTGCCAGTCTGGTCGCGAGTGCCGCGCCGATGCCGGCTCTGCGGCCCACGCCGGTCACCAGGGCGAGTGGTCGTGCGGACGTCATCCGTGCCTCCTGTCCGGCGCTCCGTCGCACCGATCGGCACCCAGTCTGCCGGAACCGGCCACCCGTGTGGCCATCGCACCCGGTGTCCTGTCGGCGGACGGCCGACCGCGGGGGCCAAGATGGACGGATGCCACGCACACGACGGCCCTCGCGACCGGGGCGCGGACCCCGCGGCGGTCGTCCGGACCCCCGCGACCTGCCACTCGAGCACGTGCGCGACCGGATGTCGTCCTACATCTACGGCAACATCACGGTGCTCGCCGTCGCGATCGCGGTGGACCCGGAGCAGATCCACCACGGCGCCGCGGTGGCGACCGTGCTGGCGACCGCGGTGCTGACGTACCTGGCGCACGTGCTCGCGCACCTGGTCGCGCACGGCCTGGGCGACGACGGCGAAGGATCAGCCGCCGAGCGTGCTGCCCGCCGCGAGTCCGTCGCGACGATCGTCCGGAACGCCAACCCGATCGCGACCTCCGGGCTGATCCCGGCGGTCCTCTACGCGGCGGCCTGGATCGGCTGGCTGCCGGCCGAGTGGGCGCAGATCGCGGCGACCGTGATCCTGGTCGTGCGCATCGGTCTGGTGGGGGTGTTCATGCAGCGGTTCAGCGGGAAGCAGCCGACGTTCCTCGGGCTGTGGGGCGGGATCGTGCTCGCCGCGGTGGCGTTCGTGATCGGCCTCGTCAAGGTGGTGCTGACGCATTGAGTGGCACGCACCCCGACGCCGGACCCGACTCCGGACCCGCCGCCGAGACCGACCCGAAGCGCGGCGGTCTGCGGTTCCTGCGCGACCTCGTCATCATCGTCGTCGTGGCGCTCCTGGCGTCCTTCCTGGTCAAGGCCTACCTGGTCCGCGCGTTCTCCATCCCCTCCGGCTCGATGCAGAACACGCTGCTCATCGGGGACCGGGTGCTCGTCAACGAGCTCGTGCCCGGGGTCGTCCCGCTGCAGCGCGGTGACGTCGTGGTGTTCCACGACCCGGGCGGCTGGCTCGGCATGGGCCAGGGCGACGACCTGATCAAGCGGGTCATCGGCCTGCCGGGTGACACGGTGTCGTGCTGTGACACCCGGGGCCGGCTGTCGGTGAACGGGCACGCGGTCGACGAGCCCTACGTCGTGCTCGAACGCGGGTCGAACCGCGTCGTCGGCAAGGACTTCGAGGTCACCGTGCCGAAGGGGCGCATCTGGGTGATGGGCGACAACCGGTACGACTCCGCCGACTCGCGGGTGCACGGCACCGTGCCGGTCGACGACGTCGTGGGGCGCGCCTTCGTGACGACGTGGCCGATCTCGCGGTGGTCGGTGCTGTCCCGGTACGGCGACGAGTGGGACCGGGTCCCGTCGCCGTGACCACGGACGACCAGGGATTCGGGTACGAGACCGGCGGCGACGACGACCTGTCGATCCACCGGATCGCGACCCCGGGCAAGCGGTCCGGCACGATCGGTCCGCGCCCCGACCACGTCGTGTTCTGGCTCGCCGACGGCCGGGCCAGCCTGACCGCGGACGACGGCGAGCACTGGGAGGTCGGGGCGGAGCGGCCGATGATGCTCTCGGCATCGTCTGCGTACGGCTTCGAGACCGACGCGACCGCCACGACGCTGCTGCACCTGTCGCCGTCGCTGCTCGGCGACACGGGGGAGCCCTGGGTGTTCCGGCAGCCGGACGCGGCCGACCCCGCGCTCGAACCACTGCGGGCACTGCTGCGCGAGGTCTCCGGGCGCATCCTCGACCCCGCCCTGCCCGCCGACGACCGTGCGGCCCTGAACCGACGGATCGCGACCGTCGTCCTGTCGACCTTCACCCGGTCACGATCGGACGTCGCGGACCGCATGCGGCGGGCCATCGGCTTCGTCCACGACCACGCCGACCAGGTGCTGACCGTGGCGGACATCGCGGCGGCCTGCGACCTGAGCGAGCGCGGGCTGCAGGACCTGTTCCGCCGTCGGCTCGGCGTCACCCCCATGGAGTACCTGCGCGAGGTCCGACTCGACCGGGTGCACCTGGAGCTGGGGCGCCCGGGTGCCCGCGCGCTGCTCGTCAGCGAGGTCGCGCGGCGGTGGCGGTTCCGTCACCTGGGTCGGTTCGCGGCGTACTACCGGGATCGCTTCGGGGAGCAGCCGCACCAGACCATCGAACGGGGCGCCCTGGGCACGGGCCGACCGACGCGGTGATCCCGGATCGGGGCCGCCTCGGTCCGGTTCGTCCGTTGACCGAACCCGCGGAGCCTGACCCTCCCGTACTTTGCGGATTCCGGCTATCCTGCCCGCAGTTGCCGCGCCGGGCGTGACGGCGCCCGGACCGTGCGTCCTGGTCGCCACGGTGCGCGTGTGACGCGACCACGGCCTGGAGGCGCGGTGTGCGCCCGACGCGCACCGCGCCTCCAGACAGTCCCGGTTCCACCCCAGGAGGCGACGTGACCACGGACCGCACCACCGACGCACCCCGCGGCGGCGCCCTGGCGCCGCTCGCGATACCGGTCTTCCGCGCCCTGTGGATCGCGGTGCTGGTGAGCAACATCGGCAGCTGGATGCAGACCGTCGGCGCGCAGTGGCTGCTCGTCGACGAGCACGCCGCACCCGTCGTCGTCGCCCTCGTGCAGACCGCATCGAGCCTGCCGGTACTGCTGGTCGGGATCCCCGCCGGGGTGATCGGCGAGTTCGTCGACCGGCGACGCCTGCTCATCGGCGTGCAGGCGTTCCAGGTGGTCGTCGGCGTCGTGATGACCGTGCTGACCGCGACCGGCGACATGACCCCGGCGCTCCTGCTCACCGTGACGTTCCTGCTCGGCACGGCCTCGGCGCTCCAGCTGCCCGCGTACCAGGCACTCGTACCCGAGATCGTGCCACGTGCCGCCATCACCGACGCCGCCGCGCTGAGTTCCGTCGGGGTCAACGTCGCCCGTGCGATCGGACCGGCGCTCGCCGGCGTGGTGATCGCGCAGCTCGGCGTGCCGTTCGTGTTCGCGGCCAACGCGCTGTCGTTCGCGCTCTTCCTGGTGGTGCTCGTCGCCTGGCGCGGCTACCAGCGGCCCGAGACCCGGGCCGAACCGTTCATCGACGCGACCCGCGCCGGCCTGCGGTACGTCCTGCACGCGGCGGTCGTCCGCCGGTTGCTGGTGCAGCTCGCGGTCTTCATGGTGCCCGCGAACGCGCTGTGGGCACTCCTGCCGCTCGTCGCCGACGGGTCGCTCGGGCTGTCGTCCGGCGGGTACGGCCTGCTGCTCGCCGCCGTCGGAACCGGTTCGGTCGGCGGGGCGTTCGTGGTGCCCGCGGTCCGCGCACGGCTCGGGATCGGCCGCACGGTCGGCACCGCCTCCGTCGTGTTCGGGGTCTGCACCACGGTCGTCGCGCTCGTCCCGGTGCTGGCGGTCGTGCTCGTCGCGCTCCTGGTCGGCGGGGTGGCGTGGATCGCCGTGGTGACGACGCTGAACGGCACGGTGCAGGCGTTCCTGCCCGCGTGGGTGCGGACCCGAGGGCTCGCCGCCTACCAGCTGGTGCTCTTCGGCTGCACGGCGATCGGGGCGGCGCTCGCCGGTGCCGTCGCCACACCCCTCGGGGTGACGGGCGTGCTCGCCGGGGCCGGAGTCCTCACCGCGCTCAGTGCCGCCCTGCTGCTCGTGTCCGGGTTCCCGGTGCTCACCAACCGGCAACGGGCCGTGACGCCGATGCCGTTCGGCGACCAGGTGTTCGTGCCGGACGACCACGGCGCTGCAACGGGGGAGACCCTCGTGCTGCTGCACTGGACGGTCCCGGCGGGCGCGGTCGACGAGTTCCGGGCGCGGGCCGAACGGCTCGGGCGGAGCCGACGCCGGACCGGCGCCCGTGACTGGAACCTGTACCGGGACCGGGCGACCGGGCCGGACGCCTGGGTCGAGGCGTTCCGAGTGGGGTCGTGGCAGGAGCACGTCGACCAGCACGAGGTCCGGCAGACCGGTGACGATGCCCGGACCCTGCGGGCCGTGCACGAGATCGCGGGTGAACCGCGGGTGGAGCACCTGGTGGCGGAGGGGGCCAGCGGGCCGTCGTCGGGGTGACGGGCGGGGTCAGCGGGCCGTCGTCGGGGTGACGGGGTCAGCAGCCCGTCGTCGTCAGGGTGACCGTCGCGACCGTGCCGTTGGAGACCTTGGTCGTCTGGGGGCAGAGGTCGCCGGCGCGCACGGTGACCTGGCCGAGCGGCACACCTGCGAAGTCGGCCGTCCCGCCCGGGAACACCCGCTGGTGCTCGGAGAGCTTGCCGGTCGAGGCGAACACCTTGACCTCGTAGGGGCGGTCGGCGGCGTTCGACGAGACCGTGACCGACACCTGGCCGGTGGAGTCGTGGGCGCCGCAGCCGGCGAGGGCCAGGAGCGCGGCCACGCCGAGGACGGTTGCGGGGACGACTCGGAGCACGACGACCAGCGTACGCCGATGCTCGCTCGCTCCAGTGCGCTCCGCCCACGCTCCTGCGCCCTCCGGACTGGGGCCAGGCGCTGTCCGTTCGGCGCGTTACCGTGGACGCATGCAGCCGGAAACCGCGATGTCCGTGCCCGCGCCGACCGAGGCCGATGCGGTCCGGCGAGCGGCCCTGATCGCGGCGCTCGACGTGGTCGACGGCGGCGTCGAGGAACGGTTCGAACGGATCACCCGGATCGCACGCGAGGCACTCGGGGTCTCCGGCTCGTTCCTCAACCTGGCCGGCGAGAACACCCTGACGATCAAGTCGCAGCAGAGCGACGCGGTCTTCGGCCCCGTCATCCCGCTGCAGGACACGTTCTGCGGCCGGACCCTGGGCGAGCAGGGCCCCGTGGTCGTCGCCGATGCCCGACTGGACGACCGGTACGCCGACCTGCCGATGGTGCTCGGCGACCCGAACGTCCGGTTCTACGCCGGCGTCGGACTCCGCGCCCCCGACGACGACCTGAAGATCGGCACCCTCTGCCTGATCGACCCCGAGCCGCGCACCCTGGACCCCGACGAGCTCGAACTGCTGCAGGAACTCGGCATCTGGGCGGAGCGTGAACTGCTCGCCGGTGCGGACGAGGACCGACTGCGCACCGTGCTCAACGGTCTGCAGCCGGCCGAGGTGCAGGTCCCCGGGTACCGGATCACGGGCGTGTCGATCCCGCACGGCCTCGTCTCCGGCGACTTCCACGACTGGCACCGCTCCGGCGAGGACTCGATCCACCTCACCGTGTCGGACGTCATGGGCAAGGGGATGTCCGCCGGGCTCCTCGCGGCGAACATCCGCGGTGGGCTGCTCGCCCGCGGCGACCAGGACCCGTGCGTCGCGCTCGCCGAACTCGAGGTGCAGGTCGCGCCCGAACTCAGCCGCGCAGAGTCCTTCGCGACGATGTTCCACGGGCGGCTGACCCCGTCCACCGGGCGACTCGACTTCGCCGATGCCGGGCACGGGCTCGTGCTGCAGCTCCGCGACGACGGTGCCGAGCGGATCCTGCGGTCGTCGGACCTGCCGATCGGGTTGCACCCCACCGGGATGCCCCGCGCGGCCGGGTCGCTCGTGCTCCGGCCGGGTGAGGTGCTCATCGTCGTAACCGACGGCGCGCTCGAGCTCTGGGACTCGACGCTCGCGGCGCTGTCCGAGCTCGGATCGATGTACCGGGAGTCCGCGGACGTCGAGACGTTCCTGCAGCGGGTGCGAGCCCGCGTCGTCGAGCACGACCCGGGCGACGACCTGACCGTCGTCGTGGTGGCGCGCGACGCCGTGGAAGCCTGAGCGGTCACGAACCGTCGGCTGGCTCGTCGGCCGGTCGCGCGGCGCACGGTCGCGACACGTCGCGTGCGTGCTGCCGAGTGGTCGCGAACTGTCGGCTGGCGGGGCGTCGGGCGACGGTTCGTGACCGTTCGCCAGACCTGAGCGGGGTGTCGTGACCGCCGGTCGGCCGGGCGCCAGGCATCAGGCGGCGCGGGGCGGGTGGTTGCGACACGTCGTGTGCGTGCTGCCGAGTGGTCGCGAACTGTCGGTTGGCGGGGCGTCGGGCGACGGTTCGTGACCGTTCGCCGGACGTGAGCGGGGTGTCGTGACCGGAGCCGGACGCCGGCCGGGTGCGGCGTCAGGCCCCGAGACGCTCGATCAGCTCGGCGTAGCGCGCAGCCGTGCGCTCGACGATCTCGTCGGGGAGCACCGGCGGCGTGCCCTGGCGGTCCCAGTTGGCGCTGAGCCAGTCCCGCACGATCTGCTTGTCGAACGAGTCGGTGCGGTCGGCGGACCTGGCGTCCCAGTAGCGGCTGGAGTCACTCGTCAGGACCTCGTCCGCGATGCGGATCCGACCGGTGGCGTCCTGCCCGAACTCGAACTTGGTGTCCGCGATGACGACGTCGCGGTCCAGCGCGATGGCCGCGGCCTCGGTGTAGACGTGCAGCGAGAGCTCGCGCAGGGTCGCCGCGGTCTCGGCACCGACCAGGTCGACGGTCTGCTCGTACGAGATGTTCTCGTCGTGCTCGCCCTGGGCCGCCTTGTACGCCGGCGTGTAGATCGGCTCCGGCAGGCGGTCGCCGTTCGACAGCCCGGCGGGGAGCGCGACGCCACAGACGCTGCCGCGCTCCTGGTACTCGGCCCAGCCGCTGCCGACCAGGTACCCGCGTACCACGCACTCGACGGGGAACATCGTGAGCGGCATGACGTGCATCGACCGTGCCTCGACGTCGGCGGGCACCGGCGTGCCACCGGAGGACGGGCCGATGATGTGGTTCGGGACGTCGCTCAGCTGGGTGAACCAGAAGCGCGACAGACGGGTCAGCAGCTCGCCCTTGCCGGGGATCGGCGGCTCGAGCGCGAAGTCGTACGCGCTGACCCGGTCCGAGGCGACGAGCAGCAACTCGGATGCGCTCGACAGGTCGGCGGTGCCTTCGGGCACGTAGAGCTCGCGGACCTTGCCGGACGAGACGTGCCGCCAGCCGGCGATCGGCGCGGGGGCGGTCACCGGGCGACCTTCGCGGCGATGTCGGTGCGGAACTGCGCGCCGTCGAGCGTGATGTCGCCGAGCCCGGCGTAGGCACGCTCGCGGGCCTGGGCGAAGTCGGACCCCGTCGCGACCACGCTGAGCACCCGGCCCCCTGTGGCGATGAGCGTGTCGTCGAGGACGCCGGTGGCAGCGTGCGCGACGGAGACGCCGTCACGGGCGTTCGCGTCGTCGATGCCGGTGATCGGTCGGCCGGTCTGCGGGTTCTCCGGGTAGCCCTCGCTCGCCAGGACGACGGTCACGGCGACGTCGTCCCGGAACACGGGAGCGGGGACGGCGCCGAGCTGCCCGGTGGCTGCGGCGAGCAGGAGTTCGCTGAGCGGGGTCGCCAGGCGGGGGAGCACGACCTGTGTCTCCGGGTCGCCGAACCGTGCGTTGAACTCGATCACGCGGACGCCCTGCTCGGTGACGATGAGGCCGCAGTACAGGAGCCCGACGAACGGCGTGCCCTCGTGCTCGAGCCGGCGGACCGTCGGCAGGGCCACGAGCTCGGTGACCTCGTCGACGAAGGCCTGCTCGGACGGCCAGCGGTCGGCGAGCCAGGGCAGCGGCGAGTACGCGCCCATGCCGCCGGTGTTCGGGCCGAGGTCGCCGTCGGCCAGGCGCTTGTAGTCCTGCGCGGGGCTGAGCGCACGGACGTCGTGGCCGTCGCTCAGGAAGAACAAGGAGACCTCTTCGCCGTCGAGGAACTCCTCGACCACGACGTGGCCGTGCTGGAGCCAGTAGGTGGCGTGGTCGATCGCGGCCTGGCGGTCGTCGGTGACGAGCACGCCCTTGCCGGCGGCGAGCCCGTCGGCCTTGACCACGTACGGTGCGCCGAGCTCGTCGATGGCGCCGACGGCTTCGTCCACCGTGCCGGCGTAGACCGGACGCCCGGTGGGCACACCGGCCTCGCCCATGATCCGCTTGGCGAACGCCTTGGAGCCCTCGAGCTGGGCCGCGGCCTTGCCCGGGCCGAACACCGGGATGCCGCGGGTGCGCACCGGGTCGGCCACGCCGGCGATGAGCGGGGCCTCGGGGCCCACGACGACGAGCTCGACGTCGTTCTCGATCGCGTACTCGGCGACGAGCGCACCGTTGGTGGGGTCGAGGGAGACGGTCTCGACGTCGGCCGCGATGCCGGCGTTGCCGGGCGCTGCCGTGATGACGTGACCGGCATGCTCAGCGAGCAGGGCCGTGATGATCGCGTGCTCGCGGGCACCGGAACCGAGGACGAGGATTCGCACCCGATCACCCTACCCAGCCCGACTCACCGCCCGCGATGCGGGGGCTAGCCTGTGGAGATGCCACCCAGGAGGATCGAGGACGCCGACGGCCGCGCGGCACTGGCTGCGGTGCGCGGTGGGGAGACGGCTCGACCCGCCGTGGCGACCGCGGTGCGGTGGACCTTGCAGTGCTTGGCGGACGAGGTCCCGGGGAACAGCGTCGAGGTGCGGGTACCGCCGTTCGCTGCGATCCAGGCAGTCCCCGGCCCACGGCACACCCGTGGCACGCCGCCGAACGTGGTCGAGACCGACGCCACCACGTGGCTGGCACTCGCGTCCGGCGAGCTGACCTGGGCAGAGGCGGTCGCGCAGTCACGCGTCAGCGCATCGGGATCACGCGCCGACCTGACGGCGTTCCTGCCGGTCCGGCTGCCCGCTCCCGGCGCCTGACACCGCTCGGACCCGGCATCGGCGGCGACGCCCGATCCGGCATCGGCGACGGACACCCGACCCGGGCGTCCGTGACGCCGCGCGGAGTCCGGCGCGAATTAGGTAGTGCCTACCGATGCGCCCGCATCGATCGCGTTCCTAAGCTTGAAGTCGCCGGGATTCGGACCCGACCCGAACGGGTCCGAACCCGGCGACAGGGACAAAGGTACGCGATGTTCCGCACGTCGTGTCAATCGCGGCGGCGTGTTGTGCTGCAATCCGCAACGTTCTTGCGTGCGCGACACGTGATGTCGAACGCGAAGCAGCCCCTCGCGGGGCGCCGAGCGCCCCCTGCCAGGTGCCGAACAGCCCGCGCCGGGCGCCGAGCAGCACCGGCCGGCCGTCCGCTCAGAGCAGCTCGATGAGTTCCGACCGCGCGTGCAGGTCCCACTTCGCGAAGACACGGGACAGGTGCGCGTCGATCGTCCGCGTCGAGAGCCCGAGGGACTCCGCGATCCGCCGGTTGCTCAGGCCCTGTGCGGCGAGCTCGGCGACCTCGTACTCGCGCTTCGTCAGCGGTGGCTTGGACCGTCCGGCAGCCACCGACATGCCGTGGACCGCCAGCACGCCCTGCGCCGCGATCACCCGGGTCCGGTCGTCCGCCTGCACCGCGTCCGCGTACTGCACGATGGCGGCGGCGAGCGGCCCGTCGACGCGCGAGGCGGCGTCGCGCATCCGGTCGAGCGTGCCGGGGCTCTCGCGCCCGGTGAGCATGCCGACCGAGTAGTGCAGGGCGTACCCGTACATCACGTGCGTCCAGGACCCGTTCGCGGTGCTGCGTTCGATGATCTCGTCGGCGTGCTGCAGACCGGCGGGGTTGCCGAGCACGGACTCGGTCCAGGCGATGGTCACGGCGACCTGTTCACCGGTGATCCGCATCGCCCGCTGCGGCGTGGTCTTCGCACGTTCGAGCGCCCGGGCCGCGTCCTCAGGGTGCCCGGCATACGCGTGTGACATCGCCAAGCGGGCCCACGGGTACGCGGCGAACCCACCGTGGTCGGCGATGTCGTACCGCTCGCACGCCGCGGTGAAGGCCGCGATCGCGTCGTCCCATCGGCGCTGTCCGATGGCCAGGTTGCCCTGGCCGATGAGCTCGAGGGTGAAGTCGTACTTCAGGTAGGGGCTGGAGCGTCCGGCTGGCACCTCGGTGATCAGGTCGTCGAGGTCGCCGCGCCACATCTGCACCTGGTGCAGGACGGAGGAGTTCTCGCCCACGCTCCACGGGGCCGCCTCGACGTGTGCCGCCGCGGTGGCCAGTGCCCGGCGGCCCAGGGCTGCGGCGTCGTCGAGCCGGCCGGCTGTCGCCAACGCCATCACGGCGCACGGTGCGACGGCCAGGAACGACATCGGCATCGTCGGTGCCTGCACGATGCCGCTGCGCTCGATCTCGGCACGGACCTCGGCGAAGTCGCCGCCCCAGCCCTGGTGCGCCATCCGCAGCAACCGCAGACGCTCGACCGCTTCGTCGGACACCACCAGGTGCACGGCGGCGTCGGTGAGTGCGACCGCGGCCGCGACGTCGTCGTCGTGGAACTGGCGGATGTTCGCCAGGATCTCGCACGCTTCGGTGACGGCCTCGTCGGTGACGTCGCCGACGTGCCGCTTCGCGATGCCCCACGCCGCTTCGGCGTCGGCACGGCCGGCTTCGCGGCCGTCCGAGTACGAGTGCGCCAGCGAGCGGAGGCAGTGCGCCGTGACCTGCTCGGTCGGGGTGAGGGTCGTGCGGAGTGCTGCCGAGGCCAGGGCGATCCCGCTCTCGTGCTCCTGCAACCGCACGGCGACCTGTGCCGCGTCGAGCAGCTGGTCGACCGACGGCAGGACCCCGCACTCGAGCGACCACAGTGCGGCGCGCAGCCGTGCGGCGGGCGGAGCGCCCTCGGGCCGGTCGGTGCGGAAGGCGTTGGCACGGGCGAAGAGCGCCGTGCGTCGGGCCACCGGCACCAGGGTCCGGATGACCTCGCCGACGAGCGGGTGCGACGGCCGGACGACCGCGGCACCGTCGTCGAGCGAGTCGATCCGGACGAGGCCGAGCGCGACGACCCGGTCGACGTCTCCGCCGGTGACCAGTCCGAGCAGACGGGCGAGCGGGATCGGGTCGGCGAGGGCCACGATGTCGACGACGTCACGCAGGTCCTCCGGCAGCGTCCCGAGCTCCGTGCGGTACATGTCCGCCAGGCTGTCCGACGCGGTCACCCGCCCACGCCAGTACCAGCCGCTCGCGGTGTGGTCGAGCGCACCGGAGGCCCGTGCTGCGCGCACCACCTCGCGCAGGTACAGCGGGTTGCCGGCGGTGGCCCGGTGCACGCGCTCCGCCGAGGCGTTCTCGAGCGGTGAGCCCAGCGCCTCGGCGACGAGCGCGGCGGTCTCGTGCAACGCCAGCGGCTGCAGGTCGATGCGTTCGAGCAGGTCGTCCTGCCACAGCGCGCGGATCGGTTCGGGGAGCGCCGTGAAGTCGCGGCAGGTCAGGACGAGTCGCGCGCCCTGCCGACGGACCAGCCAGGCGACGTACCGCGCCGAGATCGCGTCCAGGTGGTCGGCGTCGTCGACACGGAGCAGCACGTCACGGTCGACCAGGTCCTCGATCGCCCGGAAGCGCTGCTCGGCACTCGCGTCGTCGGACAGCTCGGAGATCGAGGCGGGGAGTTCGCCGAAGCGCTCGACGACGGCGCCGAAGGGCATCGACCGACTCGCGGCGACCGCGGTGATCGGCACGACCACGGTGCGGCCGGTGCCGTCACGACCGGCGACCCGGTCGGTCACGCGAGCCGCGGCGGTGCTCTTGCCGAGACCGGGGGCCCCGACGATCGCGACGCTCCAGCGGTGCTCGGCCACGACGGCGACTGCGCGGTCCTCCTCGACGCGCTGCGCGACGGGCCAGGCGACGCGAGCGGGCGAGGTGGGTCGGCGACCGCGGGCGGGTGCCGTTGGTTCACGCACGCGACGCACCTCTTCCGCTTGGGATACCGACCAGTAGCGACCATCCTCTCCCGGATCGGTCGCAGCGCACAGGCCGCGGGACGTCCCACAGTGGGGGACAATGGACGGGTGAGCAACACCGATCAACCCGACGAGCAGCCGCTCCCCGCGCCGGCCCCGGCTCCCAGCGCGGTCGCCAGCCCCGACGAGGTCACCATCCGCCGTGCCCCGAAGTTCGGCGTGTTCATCGTCGGCGGTGCCGTGCTCGGCTTCCTCGCGACCCTCGTCGTGGTCGCCCTCACCATGAACCTCGGTGGTCAGCGGGACCAGACCAGCTTCGGCAGCCTGGTCGGCTACTTCAGCCTGTGGGGCGTCACGATCGGCGCCTTCGTCGGCGCGGTCGTCGCCGTCGTGTTCGACCGGATCTACGCCCGGCGGTCGGCCCGCCTGACGGCGGAGCGCGTCGAGGTCGAACTCCCGCCCGAGACGGTCGACGGCGAGCTCGACGACCACGGTGACCAGCGGCCGTAGCCGCCCCGGTCAACGGACAGGAGGCCCGGTGCCAGCTGGCACCGGGCCTCCCGTCTGTCGTCTGGTCGCGTCTCGGACGCGACCTAGCTGAGCTGGTTGGCCTCGACCCAGGACAGGTACTCCGGGCTCACGGTGCCCGTGACGTACTCGCCCGTGAAGCAGCTCATCTCGAGATCGGTCACGTCGGAGCCCTCGATGATGGCGTCGCGCATGTCCCCGACCTCCTGGTAGATCAGGTGGTCGCTGCCGAGCACGCGGTTGATGTCCGGGATCTTCCGGTCGTGCGCGATGAGCTCGGCGCGCGTCGGCATGTTGATGCCGTAGACGTGCGGGAACCGGACAGGGGGAGCCGCGCTCGTGAACGTGACCTCGTTCGCGCCAGCGGCCCGGGCCATCTCGACGATCTCGCGGCTCGTCGTGCCACGCACGATCGAGTCGTCGACGATCAGGATGTTCTTGCCCTTGAACTCGGACGACATCGCGTTGAGCTTCTGACGCACCGAACGCTTGCGCTCCGCCTGGCCCGGCATGATGAAGGTGCGGCCGACGTAGCGGTTCTTGTAGAAGCCCTCGCGGTACTCGATGCCGAGCTTCCGCGCGACCTGCATGGCGGCCGGACGGCTGGAGTCCGGGATCGGCATGACGACGTCGATGTCACCGGTCGGCGCGTACTGCTCGATGGTGTCGGCCAGGCGGTTGCCGAGGCGCAGACGGGCGTCGTAGACCGAGATGCCGTTCATCACCGAGTCGGGACGGGCCAGGTAGACGTACTCGAACGAGCACGGCACCAGGCGCGGGTTCTTCGCGCACTGGCGGGCGTGCATCTGACCGTTCATCTCGATGAAGACGGCTTCGCCCGGAGCGATGTCGCGCACGATCTCGTAGCCGCCGGACTCGAGCACGAGCGACTCGCTCGCGACGACCCACTCCGGCTGGCCGGTCTCGTCGAGCTTGTGGCCGAGGATCAGCGGGCGGATGCCGAACGGGTCGCGGAAGGCCAGCAGCCCGTGCCCGGCGATGGTCGCGATCGTGGCGTAGGAGCCCTCGACCCGCTCGTGCACGCGCTCGACGGCGTCGAAGACCTGTCCTGGGTCGAGGTTCGCGCCGCGGACCTGGCCCTGCAGCTCGTGGGCCAGCACGTTGACCAGGAGCTCGGTGTCGCTCGTGGTGTTCAGGTGTCGACGGTCGATGTCGAACAGCTCACGCGTGAGTTCCCGCGTGTTGGTGAGGTTGCCGTTGTGCACGAGGACGATGCCGTACGGCGCGTTCACGTAGAACGGCTGGGCTTCTTCTTCGTTCGTCGCGGCGCCCTTGGTGGCGTACCGGACGTGCCCGAGCCCCATGGTGCCGAGGAGGGCACGCATGTCGCGGGTCCGGAACGCCTCGCGCACGTGCCCGCGGGTCTTGTGCATGTGGTGCACGTGACCCTCGACCGTGGCGATGCCCGTCGAGTCCTGCCCGCGGTGCTGCAGGAGGAGCAGTGCGTCGTAGATGGATTGGTTGGCGGGGCCCTGCGCAACAAGGCCGACGATGCCGCACATTCGCGGGTGTGCTCCAGATCAGTAGAATCGGGGGGTACCGCACAAGTCTGCCATGTCACCGCGAAGGACTCCGCATGCCCAACCCGTACGCCGAAGCCGGAGTGGACACCGCTGCCGGTGACCTGGCCGTCGAACTGATGAAGTCCGCGGTCGCGGCCACCCACAACTCCTCGGTCCTCGGGGGCGTCGGTGGGTTCGCCGGGCTCTACGATGTCTCGTTCCTGAAGGACTTCTCACACCCGTTGCTCGCGACCTCGACCGACGGCGTCGGCACCAAGGTCGCCATCGCGCAGGCGATCGACAAGCACGACACCATCGGGCAGGACCTGGTCGGCATGGTCGTCGACGACATCGTCGTGGTCGGCGCGAAGCCGCTGTTCATGACCGACTACATCGCCTGCGGCCGCGTGGTGCCTGGCCGCATCGCCGACATCGTCGCCGGCATCGCCCGCGGGTGCTCGGAGACCGGCACCGCCCTGGTCGGTGGCGAGACCGCGGAGCACCCCGGTCTGCTCGGCCCGGACGACTACGACGTGGCCGGTGCGGCGACGGGCGTCGTCGAGGCCGATGCCCAGCTCGGCGCGCACCTGGTGCAGGACGGCGACGTGGTCCTGGCGATCGAGTCGTCGGGTCTGCACTCGAACGGCTACTCGCTCGTGCGGCACATCCTGTCGACGCGGGGCGTCGGGTTCACGGACCAGCTGCCCGAGCTGAGCGGCGCCGGGTTCGGGGGCGCCGTCTCCGTCGGTGAAACCCTGCTCGAGCCCACCCGCCTGTACACCGCACCGCTCCTGGCGCTCCTCGAGCAGCACCCGGGCGCGGTGCACTCGCTCTCGCACGTGACCGGTGGTGGCATCGCCGCGAACCTGGCGCGCGTGCTGCCCGTCGGCTCCTGGGTCGAGGTCGACCGCTCCACCTGGCAGCCGCTCCCTGTCTTCCGGGTCCTTGCGGACATGGCCGGCAGCCCGATCGAGGACACCGAGGGCACCTGGAACCTGGGCATCGGCATGTTCGCCGTCGTCTCGGCCGGTGCCGCTGCCGAGGTCATCGCGTCGCTCGGCGCCGCCGGCATGCCGACGTGGCCCGTCGGCACGATCGCCACGTCCGCCCGTGACCTGACCGGCTTCGAGCAGGGTGCCAAGGGCGTCGACGGTGGCGCGGTCCGGCTCGTCGGGAGCTACGCGGGCTGACCTGCCGTGCGGTGCGGTGCGGTGCGGTGCGGTGCCGCTGGCCCGTTCCGCCGCGCCGTGGTGCGTGCGGCGAGTGGTCACGAACCGTCGCCTGGCGGGCCTGCAACCGACGGTTCTTGACCGCTCGACATCGTGTGCGCGGGGAGTCGTGACCACTCGAAGCCGGGGCCCGGGCGCGCCGATCGGTGCACGGGCGGACCCGGTGTCCGGGCGCACAGTGTCCGGCCACGCAGTGTCCGGCCACGCCGTGTCCGGGCACGCAGAAACGCCGCGCTGCCCGAGGGCTGCGCGGCGCGACTACAAGAGATGTCAGGCGGACTTGTTCTGGTCTGCCTGGGTCTCGAACTCGTCTTCGTCTTCCGCCGGTTCCGGACCGTACTGGTCCGCCCAACGGTCGACGTAGTTCTCGTCGGAGTGTTGTCCGGCGGAGAGCTCCTGCTCGAGCGCACCGTAGTTCGTCTGCGGGCTGAAGTACTTCAGCTCACGGGCGACCTTGGTGTGCTTCGCCTTCTGACGGCCGCGCCCCATGCGTGACCCCCTCGTTCGGCTCTGGTCCGGTCCTGGCGAATGACGGAGGATCACTCGGGGAACCAGACGGTTCGTGGTTTGAAATCTGCCGATCACTCTACCATGTACCTCGATCTGGACGTCGCGCGACGGCTGGCCCGCACAGCAGAATCGAAGTGATGACGGAACCCCTCGAGACCCCGGTCGACCAGCACGCCCGCGTGGTGGTGATCGGTGCGGGGCAGGCGGGACTCTCGGTGGGATACCACCTGCGGCGCCTGGGGCTCGTCCCCGGCACCGACCTGGTGATCCTCGACCGCGCGCCGAGCACCGGAGGAGCGTGGCAGTTCCGGTGGGAGGCCCTGCGGCTCGGGGCGGCGCACCGGGTGCACGACCTGCCCGGGATGCGCGCGATGGGCCTGGAGTTCGACGACGCCGACCGGTCACGACCCGCGCGGGACGTCGTCGGCGAGTACTACCGCCGGTTCGAACAGCACTACGACCTGCGGGTGCGGCGGCCCGTGTCGGTGACGTCCGTCTCGCGCATCGGCGCAGTCGGCGAGGTGGACGGTGGGCTGTGCGTCACGACCCGGGGCGCCGACGGTACCGTCACGCGCATCGGCGCCGACGTGGTGGTGAACGCCTCGGGCACGTGGGGCACGCCCTTCGTGCCGTGGTACCCGGGGCGCGACGTGTTCCGCGGCCGCCAGGTGGACACGACCGAGTACCGCAGCGCCACCGACTTCGCCCGGCAGGACGTCGTGGTGGTGGGCGGTGGGACGAGCGCGATCGGGTTCCTGCTCGAGCTCGACGGCGTCGCCCGTTCGACGCGGTGGTTCACGCGGCGCCCGATGGTCTGGGCCGGGACCGCCTCGCTCGACGTCGAGTCCGCGGTGGCCGCCGTCGACGAACAGGACCGCGCCGCCCGCGCCGGCGAGGTCCTGCCGAGCATCGTCAGTGGTACCGGGGTCCCCGTGTCGCGACGGATCCGGGCCGGGATCGACCGTGGCGTGCTGCGCGACGAGCCAATGTTCGCGCGGATGGACGAGAGCGGCGTGGTGACCAGTGACGGTACCCACGTGCACGCCGACGCGGTGATCTGGGCGACGGGGTTCCGGGCTGACCTGCGGCACCTCGCGCCCTTGCACCTGCGGACCACGGCGGGCGGTGTGGTGGTCGAGGACGGTCGGTCGGCGGAGGAGCCGCGGCTGTTCCTGGCCGGGTACGGCCCACAGGCGTCGACCATCGGGGCGAACCGGGCCGGACGCCTGATCGCCCGCCAGGTCATGGACACGCTGGCGGCCTGAAGACGCAACCGGGACGCGCGGCTCAGGCGGGGAGGGGCTCCTCGACGCCACGACGACGTCGCGACGACTTGAGCACCAGGGCGTCGAGCGAGAACCGCCCGGGCCCGGTCAGCGCCACGGCGAGCGAGGCCACCGCGAGCACGAGCACGTACTCGAACCCGCCGTCCTGCGAGTAGAAGCCGGCCGAGCCGTGGGCCAGGACGCCGGCCACCACCATGTCGACGGCCAGCAGCACGCCGACGACGCGGGTCGCGACACCGAGCACGAGCAGGACGCCGCCGACGAGCTCGAGGCCGGCGACGAGGGGTGCCGCGACCTCGGCCAGGGGGACACCCATGCCCGAGAAGCCCTGCACCACGTTCGGGATGCCCTGGGCGAACTTCTGGGCACCGTGGGCGATGAACACCACCCCGAGGACGATGCGGAGCGCGGTCAGGCCGATGGAGGTCGATGTCGTTCGCATGGCCACGAAGGTAGCCGTTGACGCGTCATCGATCATCCTCGGACAGGGCACTGACCGCGCTTCGCCAGAACATGCCCAGAGCATGCACAGACAGCGGTCCGCCGAAGGGCGGACTGCTTCTCAGGAATCGGCGCCGCGGCCCGTCTGCTGCTGGAGGCGGTCGATGTGCTCCGACGCCTGGGCCTTGGTGAGGTCGGCGGGGAGTTCCTCGCCGGCTTCACGGGCCAGGGTGTCGAGGTAGCTGCGCTGCGGTCCGGTCATCGGCTCGTCGCCGGTGACCCACTGCTCGGGGTCCTTGCTCGCGTCGGTGGAGGGGTCGGGTCGGGGGCCACCGAGGGTCTCGCCCTGGATCGGTGCGTCCGGGGTCTGCTGCTGGTCGCGGTCTGCGTCACTCATGCCCGCGAACGTACGCCGCACCCCCGGCACGACACGCAGCAGCGGCGTCCCCCGATCGGCCTCAGACCGCGGTGGCCGCGTACCGCACCAGGTCGGGCCCGACGGCACTCGTGGCGATCGGCACGACGCGGTCGTCGCGCCGGATCCAGATCGTCGCGGCACGTTCGTCGATCCGGTCGACCTCGTGCAGCTCGCCGTCGAGCAGCACCGACGCCGTGACCCGGACCAGGCCGCTCGCCGGACGTGGCGGCAACCCGACCACGTCGTCGCCGTACGCCGGGTGCTCACCGGGCTGCAGGAACGGTGACACCGGCGCGGTGACGACCTCGAGCCCCTCGGCGACGTCGGTCACCGCCACCAGGCGGACGGCCTGGTCGGTCGGTAGCGGCACGTCGACGACGGGCTCGGCGGTGGGCCCGGCCAGCGCGCGGAAGGCGGGCCGACCGTCGGGGGCGAGGTGGGCCTCCAGGCCGTCGATCCGGACGCGACCGCGCCCACGGGAGTCGGCGTAGACGCCGGGCTCGATGCCGGACCGCCGCGCCTCGAGCCGGGTCAGGACGACGCGGTCGGGGCGGTACCAGTCGCGGAGCGCGGCGGGGTCGACCCACCCGACGCTCGGGACGCCGCGGGAGAGCGCGGCGGACTCGTCGGCGGCACGCTCGTCGACCGCACCGAGCGGGTGCTCGCCGCGCACGGCGACGAGTCCTTCGAGCGGGCTGCCGGCCGGCGGTTCGTGGTCGAGCACCTCGACGCGCTTCGAGACCTTGCCGCCGTGTCCGTCGAACGTGGCGAACGTCCGCAGGTCACTGATGGTCATGGGGCCACATGCTACGACTCGTCGGCTCCCCGTCGCGGCGGCGAGGGGACGAGGGCGTGGATCTCGCCCGTGCAGAGCGCGGGGTCGACGCCCTCGGCGGGGCCGGCCGGACGGGTCGCACGGCGCGACTGGATGCTGTTGCGCTCGGCGGACCGGAGCAGGCGGTCCTCGGCTGCGCCCTCGGCCGACGACCCGGGCTGCGCTGGCCGGCGGAGCGGGGGCCGGACGGGCTCGCCGCGGCGCTCCTGGCCGGGCAGCGGGCGGGAGCGGCGGCCGTACAGCAGCTCGGACGAGTCGAGCAGCCACGGCACCAGGGCCACGGTGACGCCGTGCACGAGCAGCAGCTTCTTGCGGATGCGGCGGCCGCGGTGGTTGTGGAGCAGCCCCTCCCACCAGTGGCCGACGATGAAGATCGGCGTGTAGACGGTGACGACCTCGGAGCCGTGCTCGGCCCGGTGCGCCTTGATGTACTTGATCAGGGGCATCGAGATGTCGCGGTACGGGCTCGGCACGATCGTCAGCGGCACCTGGATGCCGTACTCCGCCCACTGGTCGCGCAGACGCTGTGACTCGGCGTCGTCGATGGCGACGTGCACGGCTTCGATGCTCGCGTGCTCGGCGGCGACCGCGTAGTCGAGCGCCTTGAGCACGGGCTTCTGCAGCTTGTTCACCAGGACGATGGCGTGGTCGCCGGTGGCGCCGAACTTCGTCTCGACGTCGGCCTCGATCTCGTGCGAGACGTCGCGGTAGTAGCGGTTCACGCCGAGCATGAGCACGTACAGCACCGGCATGATCAGGAACACGAGCCAGGCACCGTGGGTGAACTTCGTGATCGTGACGATGACGAGCACCACGAAGGTGAAGGTGGCACCGATCGCGTTGATGGTGCGGGACCGGACGACCTGCCCTCGGTTCACGGAAGGGTCGCCCTCGGGAACCGTCCCGTCGCGGTCCGCCCGCAGCAGCCGCGTCCAGTGCACGACCATGCCCGTCTGGCCGAGCGTGAACGACACGAAGACACCGATGATGTAGAGCTGGATCAGGCTGGTGACGTTCGCCCGGTAGACCACGAGCAGGGCCGCGGCGACCAGGGCCAGGACGATGACGCCGTTCGAGTAGATGAGGCGGTCGCCGCGGGTCGACAGCGCCTTCGGGGCGTACGAGTCGCGCGCCAGGATCGAGCCGAGCAGCGGGAACCCGTTGAAGGCCGTGTTCGCGGCGAGGAGCAGGACCGCCGCGGTCGTCGCCTGGATCACGAAGAACAGCACCGAGTTGTTGCCGAACGTCGCCGCCGCGATCTGCGCGATCAGGGAGCGCTGCGGCGTGGTCGCGCAGTTCGCGAATCCCTGCAGGTCGCAGGCGCGCTCGGCGTAGTGGACGTGCGACACGAGTGCCAGGGTGATGAGGCCGATGAACAGGACGATCGCGATGCCGCCCATCGCGACCAGGGTGGCCTGCGCGTTCTTGATCTTCGGGCGACGGAACGCCTGCACGCCGTTCGCGATGGCCTCGACGCCGGTCAGGGCCGAGCAGCCCGAGGCGAAGGCACGCAGGAGCAGCAGGATGAACGCCGCCTGCGTCGTGTGCTCCACGTTCTGCACGGTGTACGCCGCGGACTCGGCGACCGGGGCGTTGCCGGCTGCGACCCGGACGAGCCCGGTGACGACCATCACGAACACGCTCGCCACGAACAGGTAGGTCGGGATCGCGAAGGCCTTGCTCGACTCGCGCACGCCGCGCAGGTTGGCGGCGGCGAGCAGCACGACGAACAGCAGGGCGAGCTCGACGCGGAAGTGGTCGAGCATCGGGAGCGCCGAGATGATGTTGTCGACGCCGGAGGCGACCGAGACCGCCACCGTCATCACGTAGTCGACGAGCAGTGCGCTGGCGACGACCAGCCCGGCCTTCTCGCCCAGGTTCCGGTGCGCCACCTCGTAGTCGCCACCACCGGACGGGTAGGCCTTGATGAGCTGCCGGTACGAGGCGACGACCACGACGAGCAGCAGCACGACGAGTGCGGCGACCCACGGCGCGAACGTCAGGAAGGCCATGCCACCGAGCAGCAGGATCATCAGGAGTTCCTGCGGCGCGTACGCGACAGAGGACAGCGGGTCACTCGCGAAGATCGGCAGGGCCAGGTGCTTCGGGAGGAGCTGTCCTTCGAGCTTCTCGGAGGGGAGGGGATCCCCGATCAGTCGCGCTTTCAACGACCGGATCTCGTTCGTCACGAGCGGCAAACCTACTCAGTTCCGGGCGCGAGTCAACACGGTTCCCCCGCCGCACATTCCCGGTCGGCCGCGGGCGCTCGGCGGCGGCTGCTCGGTACCCACTGCGGTTGACGCAGCGTCAAGCAGTACAGTCGCGAGCATGAGCGCATCGACAGGCACCGACGAGGCAGCTGCGAAAGCACCCCACGCCATCGCCGAGGTGGCGCGTTCCGCCGGTGTCTCGAGCCGGACCCTGCGGCACTACGAGGCGGTCGGACTGCTGCCGGCCACCGCCGTCGGAGCGGGTGGACTCCGGCGCTACGACGACCACGCACTGGTCCGGCTGCAGCGGATCCTGCTGCTGCGCGGGCTCGGCTTCGCCCTGCCCGACATCGCGCGACGACTCGACGACGAGGGCGACGACGTCGCGGCACTCACGGTGCACCTGAGATGGCTGGAGCACGAGCGGGACCGGCTGGCCCGGCAGCTCGCGGCGGTGCGCACCACCGTCGCGCGCGTCTCGCACGGAGAACCCCTGACGGCGTCCGACGCGTTCGCCGGCTTCGCGCCGACGCGGCCGTCGGCCGACGACCCAACGGTTGCGGGGCGGTGAGCTTCCGTGGATGCGTCGGTCGCGACCGCGGGCGGACGACGGCCGGGAGGCCCTGGTCGCCACCGCCTGTCGGCCGCGGGCCGTCAGAGCGACTTGCGCAGGGCCTCCAGGCCGTCACGCAGACGCGTCACGGTGTCCGAACCGAGCGTGCCGCGGGTCGCGCGACGACGCAGGTCCGCGCGCACCTGCTGCCGGAACGACGACAGTGCCATCTCGAGCTCGCGCAGGGCGCGGGCGCTGTCCGACGGGACGGACACGGGCTCCTCGGTGGAACCGGTCGCCGGGCTCTCGGCCGCGGCGGCCAGGTCGGCACGGAGCGAGCGCATGGCCTCGCCCACCGAGGCGCGCACGCCGTCGGCCAACGACTTCACCGAGTCGCTCAGGCCGGACTCGACCGCGGCGATCTCGTCGGCACGCGCCGCGAGTTCGGCGCGACCGGCGTCCGTGATCGCGTAGACGGTCTTGCGGCCATCGGCGGTCTTGGAGACCAGGCCGTCGTCCTCGAGCTTCGCGAGCCGGGGGTAGACGGTGCCGGCGCTCGGCACGTAGGTGCCGCCGAAGCGGTCGCCGAGTGCCTGGATGAGCTCGTAGCCGTGCATGGGGTGGTCTGCGAGCAGGACGAGCAGGTAGAGACGCAGGTGGCCGTGGGCGAAGACGGGACTCATTCGGGCACCTCGCTGTCGTTCGTCGGGGTGGTCGGAGCCGTCCGCGCCGTCGGCGTGCTCGGCGCAGTCGCCGGCGGCGTCGGCGCGGCCGGCGCCTCGGCGACCGGCGGGGCGTGCAGCACCGCGATGTCGCCGGACACGGAGTTCACCCGCAGGTCGAGCCACTGGCCGGACAGCTCGCCGCCCTGCTTGACGTACGAGCCGCGCACGCCGCGGATCTCGGCGTCGTCGAACTGCAGCTTGCCGGTCGCGGTGTTGACCGTGCAGTTGTAGGCGACGCCGTCCTCGAGCCGGACGCTCACCGCGCCGGACACCGTGTTGATGCGGGCGGACTCGGGGATCCCGTGCAGGTCCAGCACGACGTCGGCGGAGACGCCATCGGCCTGGAACCGGGGGATCTCACCGGTGGCCACGACGTCGCCGGAGACGGTGTGCACCGTGAGGGCGCCGTCGAGGTCGCGGATCGTGGTGGCGCCCGAGACGGCGTTGACCGTGACGTCACCAGCGACGCCGTCGACCACCAGGTCGCCGGACACCGTGTTGAGGGTCGCGCCGCGGTTCGTGCCGGAGAGCAGCGCACCGGCCGAGACGACACCGAGCGTGATGCCGGCGTCGCGGGGGACCAGGATGCTGACGTCGGCGTGGGCCTTGCCGCGGAAGGACTTCAGGAACCCGATGGGGTCGTCCCACCGGACCTGGGGGTGGTCGACGGTGAGCGTGTCGCCGTCGACCTCGACGAGCATCTGCTTGCCGGACACGCTGTGGATCTCGACCCGTGCGGTCGGCTCGTCGTGCGCGACGACGTCCACCTGTCCGCCGACGAGACCGACGCGCACGGTGCGCACGATGCCGGTGTCGATGACCTTGGGCTCGTCGACGAGCCACTTCTCCTGCGCCATGGTGCCTCCTGGAACTCGCGATGTATCGCGTCTGTGGAGGTCACGCTATATCGCGACTCGGCGCTCCGCAAGGGTGCCGGGCGGATGGTGAGCAGAAGTGGTCGGGTGGGGCCGCGCGACCCGACCGTTCCTGCTCACGAAGCGTGCGTGACGGGGGTGGGGCGCGCCTCCTGGACGGTCCGGCGCTCCGGGCTCCACGGGAACCGGCGGAAGTGCGGCATGAGCGGCTGGACCATCGGGCCGATCGCGAACGCCGCGATGACGGTGCCGGCGCCGACGTCCCCGCCGAGCACCCACCCGACGATCACCACGGTCACCTCGACCAGGGTCCGCGCGAGCCAGATCGGCCAGCCGAGCCGCTGGTGCAGGCCGACCATCAGGCCGTCCCGCGCCCCGGTGCCGAACCCCGCACCGATGTAGAACGCCGTCGCGACCGCGAGCAGCACGAGCCCCGCCGCGAACAGCCCGATCCGGGCGACGATCCCCGACGGCTCCGGCACGAGCCAGAGCACCAGGTCGGCACTCGGTCCGATCGCCAGGGCGTTCAGCAGCGTCCCGATGCCCGGCTTCTGGCGGAGCGGGATCCAGAGCAGCAGGATGACCCCGCTCGACACGACCGTGATGACGCCGAACGACCACGGGACGACGTTCTCGAGCCCCTGGGTCAGCACGGTCCACGAGCTCACACCGACCACCGCGCGGACCTGCAGTGCGGTCGAGGCGCCGTAGAGGAACAGCCCGACGAAGAGCTGGACGAAGCGCAGGGTGAGGGCGGTGCGGCGGGGCATGGTCCCATCGTCGCGATGGATTGGCCTGCTGGTCGAGAGCCAATCGCGCTACCGTGGACCCGTGCCCCCGGTTCTCATCAGTGCTCGCGCCGCCGCCCACCTGCTGACCGACTGGCGCGCCGGCACCACCGCCCCCGCCTACGAGGCGCTCGCCGACGCCCTCCGGGTCCTGGTCATCGACGGTCGCGTCGCCCAGGGGGTCCGGCTGCCGGCCGAGCGCGGACTGGCCGCAGCCCTCGGCGTCTCGCGCACCACCGTGGCGAACGCCTACGCCCGACTGCGCTCGGACGGGTTCCTGGTGTCCGTCCGTGGCTCCGGCAGCGTGGTCCACCTGCCCCGGGACCTGGTCGGCCGGCCCGACCCCGAACGCCTCGGCGGGGTCGTCGAGGGGGACGTGCTCGACCTCCGCAAGGCTGCCCTGCACGCGGCCCCCGGCATCGACGAGGCCGTCGAGCGAGCGGTCCGACACGTGCCGGCGGCGCTCGCCGGCATCGGCTACGACACCGTCGGCGACCCCGGCCTGCGGGCCGCGATCGCCGCCCGCTACACCGAGCGCGGGCTGCCCACCGATCCCGCCCAGGTCATCGTGACGATCGGCGCGCAGCACGCCATCGCGCTGCTCGCACGCGTGCTCGTCCGCCGCGGCGACGCCGTGCTCGTCGAGTCGCCGACCTACCCGCACGCGCACGAGGCCTTCCGCGAGGCCGGCGGCCGCCTGGTCGGCGTCCCCGTCGACGCGCGGACCGGGTGGGACGCCGCCGCGCTCGAGACGACGCTCCGCCGGACCGCGCCCTCGGTCGCGTACGTCATGCCCGAGCTCCACAACCCGACCGGTGCGACCATGTCCGCATCGACCCGCCAGCTCCTGCTGTCGACCGCGGCCTCGGTCGGCACGACCGTCATCGCCGACGAGACGATGGGGGAGCTCCGGATCGACGGTTCGCCGTCGCCGCCGTTGGCAGCGGCGGACCCGACGGGGGCGTCGGTCGTGATGATCGGTTCCGCCGCCAAGGTCTTCTGGGGTGGGCTGCGGATCGGCTGGATCCGCGCCGACCCGGCGCTGCTGCAGCGGCTGCTGCTCGCCCGCCCGACCGGCGACCTCGGTACCCCCGTGCTCGACCAGCTGGTCGTGCGCGAGCTGGTCCCGCGCACGGCTGCCGTCCTGGAGGCGCGGCGTGCGTCCCTGCGCGAAGGTCGCGACGCCGTCGTGGGCGCGCTCCGGGCCCGGCTGCCGGAGTGGGACGTCCCGGCACCGGCGGGCGGGTTGACGACGTGGGTGGGGCTCGGCAGACCCGTGTCGAGCGCGCTCGTGCTCGCCGCGCGGACCGAGGGCGTGGTGCTCGCCTCCGGCGGGGTGTTCGGGCCGGACGGCGGGTTCGAGCGGTTCCTGCGGGTGCCGTTCACGATGGCCCCGGCCGACCGGGGGCGCCTGGTCGACGTGCTGTCACGCGCGTGGGAGCGGGTGGGCGGCGAGTCGACCGGGGTGCGGGGGTCGTTGGCGGCGGTGGTCTGAGCGGGCTTCGTCCAGGGCTCGGTGTCTTGCGGGGATCGGGGTCGTCCGCCGGGGCTCGACGTCGTCCGCCGGGGCTCGGCGTCATCCCCGGGGCTCGGCGTCATCCTCTGGGGTGAGGTCGGGTCGGGGGTTCTCGCTCCCCGGGGTGATGCGGCTTCAGCGGGGTCCGGCGAGGCTGGGTGCCATGAACGCGACCCTGTCCGCCGGAACCCGCTCCGCTGTGCCGACGTCGGTCGAGCCGCCCGCGGCGGTCCCCGCCGTGGTGCGGGTCACCATCGCGCTGAGCGGGGCGTTCCTGGCGGGGGTCCTGACCGCGTTCGGGCAGGCCGTGCCCGCGCTCGCCTCGGTGTCGAACTCCGCCGGCCCCTGGTTCGTGGTTGCCGCGCTGCTGTGCCTGGTGGCCGGAGCCCGAGCGGGCCGGATCGCCCTGCCGCTGGCGACGGTGCTCGGCGTCGTGCTCCTCGAACTCATGCACGTCGGGTACTGGGCCACGACGGTCCTGCGCGGGTTCCCGGACGTGTTGTCGATCACGAACCCGTGGGTGCTGCTCGGGGTCCCGGCTGGACTGCTGGCCGGAGCGGTCGCCGTGGCCGTGCGCTCCGATGACGCCCGGTGGCGGGCGGGGGCGTTCGGTGTGACCGCCGCGGTGCTCCTAGGCGAAGGCGTCCGCGGACTCCTGCAGGTCGCGGCGACGACCGGGCACGGCACGTGGATCGTCGAGATCGTGGTCGGGGTGGTGCTCCTCGGCATCGGGGTCGTCGGCGCGCGGTCGCCGGTCGGGCGCGTGGTGGCGCTGGGGGCCGGGGTGGTCGGCACCGTCGCGGTGCTCGGGGCGTACCTGTTGCTCGGCGGGTCCTGATCGCCCGGCGGGTCCCGATCCGTCGGCGGGTCCTGGCCCGGAACTGAACGTTCGTCGGTCGCTCCTGCGAGGATCGATGTCGTGCACCTCCTCTCGGTCTTCAGCCTGCGCAACCGGGCCCTCATCGCGCTCGTCACGATCGTCGTCGCGGTCTTCGGCGGCATCGCGCTCTCCAGCCTCAAGCAGGAGCTGATCCCGAGCGTCGAGTTCCCGCAGGTCGCGATCGTCAGCGCCTACCCCGGCGCCACGCCAGAGGTCGTGTCGAACGACGTCTCGACCAAGATCGAACAGGCGATCCAGGTCGTCCCGGACCTCGAGTCCACCAGTGCGACCTCGTCCACGGGGCAGAGCGTGGTGTCGGCGTCGTTCCAGTACGGCTCGAACCTGGCCAGCGCCGAGGACAAGATCCAGACCGCGGTGAACGCCCTGTCGCTGCCGGACTCGGTGCAGACGCAGATCGTCACGGGGTCCTTCGACGACCTGCCGGTGCTGCAGGTCGCGGTCTCGGCGTCCGGCAACCAGGAGCAGCTCGTCGACCGGCTGCAGGCCTCGGCGATCCCCGACCTCGAGAAGCTCGACGGTGTGCGACAGGCGGACGTCTTCGGCAACCCCGGCCGTCGTGTCGTCATCACGCCCGACCAGGACGAGCTCGCCGCGCGCGGCCTCAGCCAGACGGCCATCTCGGACGCGCTCGACGACAACGGCACCCTGATCCCCGGCGGAACCATCACCGAGGACGGCTCGACGCTGTCGGTGCAGACGGGTGAGCGGATCGCTTCGCTCAAGGACATCCGGGCCCTGCCACTGACCAGCTCGTCGAGCTCGTCGGGTTCTTCCGGTTCTTCCGGTTCGGGCGCGGCCGGGGCAGGGGCCGCAGGTGCCGACGGCGCGGCGTCGTCCGGTGACGGCACGGCCGCGGGCGCGACCGGCACGGGGACGACGGGGACCGGCACGGGTGCGACCGGTGCTGCGCCGACGGGATCCGCGGCGACGGACACGTCGACGACCGCGGCCACCCCGACCGACACCACGTTGGGCGACGTCGCGAAGGTCGCCATCACGCAGTCCCCGCGCACCTCGATCAGTCGTGTGGACGGACAGCAGGCCCTGACGATCTCGATCACGAAGACGCAGGAAGCCAACACCGTCGACGTCTCGAACACCGTGCGTGCGGCCCTGCCCGGCATCGAGGACAAGATCGAGGGCGACCCCCGCTTCACCGTCGTCTTCGACCAGGCGCCCTACATCCAACAGTCCATCGACTCCCTGGCCGAGGAAGGCCTGCTCGGCCTGGCCTTCGCGGTGCTCGTCATCCTGGTGTTCCTGCTGTCCTGGCGCTCCACGCTCGTCACCGCGATCTCGATCCCGACGTCGGTGCTCCTCGCCGCGATCGGCATGCGCGCGGCCGGGTACACGCTCAACATCATCACGCTCGCCGCGCTCACGATCGCGATCGGCCGCGTGGTCGACGACTCCATCGTCGTCATCGAGAACATCAAGCGGCACATGCTCCCCGGCGTCGACCGCGGCCAGGCCGTGCGCGACGCCGTGCGCGAGGTCGCCGGTGCGGTCACCGCCTCGACCCTGACGACCGTCGCGGTGTTCCTGCCGGTGGCCTTCGTCGCCGAACTCGTGGGGGAGCTGTTCCGGCCGTTCGCCGTGACGGTCACCCTGGCACTCGTCGCCTCCCTGTTCGTCTCGCTCACGATCGTCCCGGTGCTCGCGTACTGGTGGCTCCGCCCGCCGAAGGCGAAGCCGGGCGACGCGACGACGGCCGCAGACGCAGACGCAGACGCAGCAGCGGCAGCAGCACCGTCGGCGGTTGATGCCGATCGTGACCGCGACCGCGACCGCGACCGCGACCGTTCGGAAGGCGCGCTCGCCTCCGCCGCGGACCTGCACGACGCCGGCCGGGTCGACCGCCTGCGCCGCGTCTACCTGCCGGTGCTCCGGTGGGTCGTCCGGAAGCCGGTCGTCGTCATCCTGCTCGCCGTGATCGTCCTCGGTGGCACGGCCGCCACGCTGCCGTTCGTCACCACGAACTACCTCGGCGACTCGGGCCAGAACACGTTCACGGTCACGCAGGACCTGAAGGCCGGTTCCAGCCTCGCCGTCCAGTCCGAGTCCGCGCGCAAGGTCGAGCGGGCGCTGCAGGACGTCGACGGCGTCGAGACCGTGCAGACCACCATCGGCACGAGCGGCCAGTCGATCCAGGCCGCGTTCGGCGGTGGCGGCAGCGCCTCGGTGCAGTACGCCGTGACGACCGACGCCGAGGCCGACCAGCCGACGATCCAAGCCGACGCCCGCAAGGCGATCGGGTCGATCAAGGACGTCGGCGAGGTCACCATCGCGTCCTCCGGCGGCGGGTTCGGCGGCAGCAGCGACATCGAGGTCGACGTCACCGCGCCGACCCAGTCGCAGCTCGAGACGGCATCGCGCCAGGTGCTGAAGACCATGCAGTCGGTGCCGGACACCACGGCCGCCACCAGCAACCTTTCCGCCGCGGAACCGTTCCTCGCCGTCCGGGTCGACCGTGCCAAGGCCGCGTCGCTCGGCCTCACCGAGACCCAGGTGGGCGGCCTCGTCGCCGCCGCGGTCTCACCGCGGGACACCGGCAGCATCGAGATCGACGACGCGACGCTCGACGTCTACATCGCCGACCCGGAGCCGCCGACCACCATCGCCGCGCTCCGTGCCCTCGACGTCCCGACGAGCACCGGCACCGTCCCGCTGTCCGACGTCGCCACGGTCGAGGAGTCCGAGGGCCCCACCACCGTCACCACGACGAACGCCGCCCGCACCGCCACGATCACCGTGACGCCGGACGCAACCAACCTGGGTGCGGCCGTGCAGTCCGTCACGACCGCGGTCGACGAACTCGACCTGCCGAAGGGTGCGACCGCCTCCATCGGTGGCGTCGCCGCCAGCCAGTCATCGGCGTTCTCGCAGCTCGGGCTCGCGGTCCTGGTCGCCGTGCTGATCGTCTACGTGATCATGGTCGCGACGTTCCGGAGCCTGCTCCAGCCGCTGCTGCTGCTCGTGTCGGTGCCGTTCGCTGCGACGGGCGCGATCCTGCTGCAGATCGCATCCGGTGTCCCGATCGGCGTCGCGTCGCTCATCGGTCTGCTCATGCTCGTCGGCATCGTCGTGACGAACGCCATCGTGCTCATCGACCTCGTCAACCAGTACCGACGACGCGGGCTGCGGGTGCGTGAGGCCCTGATCGAGGGCGCGACACGACGCCTCCGTCCGATCCTCATGACGGCGATGGCGACGATCTTCGCGCTGCTGCCGATGGCGATCGGACTGACCGGCAAGTCCGGCTTCATCTCGCAGCCGCTGGCGCTGGTCGTGATCGGTGGTCTGGTGTCCTCGACACTGCTGACGCTCGTGGTGCTGCCGGCGCTGTACTTCGTGGTCGAGCGGGCCCGCGAACGCAACACGGACCGGATCGCCGCGGGAAAGACCCGGAAGCAGGCGCGTGCCGAGCGACGCCAGGAACGTGCGGAGCGTCGGGCGGAACGACAGCGGCGGCGAGCGGAGCGTTCCGGCAGCGCTGCCTAGCGGCGGTACTCGGCGTCGACCGCGGCGAGGGGCGAGACGACGACCGGCTCGGCTCGTTCCTCGCGCTCGACGCCCCGGAACCACGACACCAGCACCAGGGTCAGCGTCACGAGGAACACCACGGCGGCGCCCTGCGACACGACGGCCAGCTGCCCGGTGACCGAGGCGTAGCCGCCGAAGGCCACCGCGGTGACGAACGACAGCCCGAGCAGCAGCTCCGCGAACGTCTGCAGCGCAGGGCGGTCCCAGCGCGTCGCAGCGGCGCGGGCAGGGCGGGTCGAGGTGTCGGTCACCACCGAAGTCTGCGGCCACGGGCTCCGCAGCGGCAGTCCCGACTCCGGGTGCCACCCACCCGGGGCACGCGGTCGGTCGTCCGGTCAGCCGAGCTGGGTCCGCAGGAAGGTGACCACCCGGCGGCTCATCGCCTCGTCGAGCTGCGCGATCGAGTGCGCCGTGCCCTCGACCGCCACGAACGTCACCGGGACGTCGTGGGATCGGAGTGTCGCGGCGAACTCCTGCGACTCCCACAACGGGATGAACTCGTCGGTGGAGTGCCCGATGAAGAACGGCGCCGTGTCCGAGGTGACGTGGAACTCCGGCGACGCCCGGGTGGCCGCCGGGCACCTGGCGTAGGACCGGCACCCCAGGTAGAGCAGCTGCTTGCGCTGGAAGGCCGCGGACACCCCGTCGGGCTCGGTGGACCGGGTGGTCAGGTTCGTCGGCCCGCTCAGGTCGACCACGGCGCGGATCCGGTCGCCGTCGGCGTACGCGGCGGAGTCGTGGTCGGTGACGGCGAGCATCGCGGCGAGGTTGCCGCCGGCGCTCCCACCGAACACGCCCACGCGCTGGGAGTCGACGTCGTAGGTCTCGAGCGTCGCCGGGCGGAACACGTAGTCGAGCGCACGTCGGACGTCGTCGAGCCCGGCAGGGAACGGATCCGTCGGCGCCAGCCGGTAGTCGACGTTGAACGTCACGAAGCCCTCGGACGCCAGGTACTTGCACACGGACCGGTACGCGGCCGTCGCCTTGTCGCCGTGCGACCAGCTGCCGCCGTGGATCATCAGGACCGCGGGGCGTCCGGTCGTGGCCTCGACCGCCTCCGGGTCGGCGGTGGCCGAGGCGGACGGTGTCGCGGTGGGGGTCGCCGTCGTCGCGGGCTCGCTGTCGGCCGGCAGACACACGTCGAGGCGCTGCAGCGGGTCAGTGCCGTAGGGCACGTCGGCCACCACATCGATGCCGTGGTACCGGAGCGACAGCGGGTAGATGACGCTGTCCGCGGTGACGGTGGCGTTCTCGTCGCCGACCGGATCCGTGCTGCAGGACGCCATCGCGCCGAGCGCCACCACCGCGGCGACGAGCGCGAGCACTGAGCGGCGGCCGGACTTCATCACGTCCACGCTAGCCGCACCGGCGACCGCCCACGTCACCCCAACGGAGGAACCCGAGCGGACGACCCCCGAGCGGGCGACCCCCGAGCGGGCGACCCCCGGACTGCGCTCCCGGTGCAGACCGGCTGCACCGGCGTCACCCGGCAGTGCGAGGATGAGCACGGCAGTCGCCGACCGGAGCACCGCAGGAGGACCCGTGAGCAGTCGCAAGGCCTGGAACGCCGATCCCGAACCGCTGCTGCGTGTCGAACCCGGGTTCCGCCTCGACCAGGTCGACCCCGACGGCACGCCGGGCTTCCCCGGTCGCAAGATCGACGGCCTCGAAGCGCTCGCCGCGGGCGCCTCGCGGCTCGCTGCCCTGCAGGAGCGCCTGTACGCGGCGTCGACCGCGGGGGACGAGCGCCGGGTGCTGCTCGTGTTGCAGGCGATGGACACCGCGGGCAAGGGCGGCATCGTCTCGCACGTCGTCGGCGCGGTCGACCCGAACGGCGTGCACTACGCCGGCTTCAAGGCCCCGACGGCCGAGGAACGCGAGCACGACTTCCTGTGGCGCATCGAGAAGCAGCTGCCGGCAGCCGGACAGCTCGGCGTGTTCGACCGCTCCCACTACGAGGACGTGCTCGCCCAGCGCGTCCGCGGCATCGCCGCGCCGGACGAGATCGAGCGGCGGTACGGCGCGATCACCGCCTTCGAGGACGGCCTCGCCGCCGCTGGCACGACCATCGTCAAGGTGATGCTGCACATCTCGAAGGACGAGCAGCGCGAGCGTCTCGGTGACCGGCTCGACCGTCCGGACAAGCACTGGAAGTTCAACCCGAGCGACATCGACGACCGTCTGCTCTGGGACCGCTACCAGCAGGCGTACCAGATCGCCCTCGACCGCACGTCGACCCCGCAGGCGCCCTGGTACGTCGTGCCGGCGAACCGGAAGTGGTACGCACGCCTCGCCGTGCAGCAGCTCCTGCTCCGGGCGCTGGAGGACATGCACCTGTCGTGGCCGAAGGCCGACTTCGACGTCGCCGAGCAGCGTCGTCGGCTCGCCGAGTCCTGACCCACCGGCTCAGGGATTGTGGGTGAGGAACAGCACCCACACCGCCGCGGGCTGCGCGAGCACGCAGCCACCGAGCACGATGCCCCGTCGCAGCGCGGTGCGGTGCAGGAGCGGCGCACCGAGCAGCGGGGCCGCCGGCAGCAGCAGCCGCGGCAAGCTCTGTTGGGGCAAGAACGTCGCGAACAGGGAGAGCAGGTACGAGGCCGAGCCGAGCAGCGGCACCGAGCCGATCCGGCGCGTCGAGCGCGACGACAGCCACCATCCCGTCGCGCCGACCGCGACGAGCACAGCGACCACACCGAGCGTGCCCGCGAACCGGTCGGCCTGCAGGAACCACGGTGTCAGCGGCGCGAAGTGGTGCACGTCGAGGTGGAGCCGCCACCACGCGAGTTCGGTCTGCAAGTAGGCGTCGGGAACCCCGGTGACGAGCGCCGCCACGACCGGCCACGCCAGGCCCGCCGCTGCCGTGACCAGGCCGGTGACGACGATCGCGACACGCTCCCGCACGGGCACGGCGTCGCGCTGCACGAGCCGGAGCACGGCGTGCAGCGCGAGCGCCAACGGGATCGCGAGCGCCCCGGGCCGGGTGAACGCGAGAACCGTGACGATCGGCAGGACCGTCCAGTAGTGCCGGCGCTGCATCGAGACGAGTGCGGCGAACGTGAGCAGCAGGCCGAGCGACTCGGCGTAGGCGATCTGCAAGACGAACGACACCGGCCCGAACGCGAAGAACACGCCCGACCACAGCGCGGTGGTCCGGCCGACGTGGGGACGCAGCAGGGACACGAGTGCGACGGACGCCGCGCCGCCGAACACCGTCGCCAGCAGCACCGCGACGACCGCGGGGTCGGCGCCGGTCGTGCTGACCGCCCGCACGAGCGCCGGGAACACCGGGAGGAACGCCCAGGCGTTCTGCTGGACGGCGCCGGTGTCGTCGACGGGCAGTGTGCTCGGGTAGCCCTGCCGCGCGATCTCGAGGAAGTACTGGCCGTCCCAGGCGGTCGAGCGTTCGAAGAACCCCTTCGGGTCGGCCGTGTCGCCGAACCCGACCGGATCGGTGAACGCGAAGCCGACGGTGAGCGTGGCGGTCGTCACCACCCGCGCGAGTGCGTAGAGCGCGAGGGTGATGAGGCAGTCGGGCAGTGTGCGGGTCACCGTGCGCGCTCGCATGCTGGCCTCCGTCGTGGTGTTGCGTATACGTTGTGCTGATATCCAAGCCAACTCAGACACCAACGGGGTAATCCTTGACATTTCGCAGTGCCCGTGGAGGGACGCTCGTCGTCATCCCCACGTACGACGAGCGCGAGAACATCGAGTCGGTCGTCGCCCGCGTCCTCGCGGCACGTCCCGAGGTCGCCGTCCTGGTCGTCGACGACGGCAGCCCCGACGGCACCGGCGCGATCGCGGACGCCCTCGCCCGGGACGACGAGCGTGTGCACGTCCTGCACCGCACCGAGAAGGCCGGCCTCGGTGCCGCCTACCTGGCGGGGTTCGCCTGGGGGCTCGACCGCCACCACGACGTCCTGGTCGAGATGGACGCCGACGGCTCGCACCGGCCCGAAGAACTCGGCAGGCTGCTCGAACGCTGTGCGGCGGGTGCCGACCTGGTCATCGGCTCGCGCTGGGTGCGCGGTGGCTCGGTCGTGAACTGGCCGTGGCACCGGATCGCCCTGTCGCGCGGCGGCTCCTTCTACAGTCGGATCGTGCTCGGTGTCCGGGTCCGCGACCTCACCGGGGGCTACCGCGCGATCCGCGCGGACCTCCTCCGTTCGCTCGTCGCCGAGGACATCGCCTCGGCCGGCTACTGCTTCCAGGTCGACCTCGCCCGACGTGCGGTCCGGGCCGGTGCCGTCGTCGCCGAGGTCCCCATCACCTTCGTGGAGCGCGAGCGGGGCGAGTCGAAGATGAGCGGTGGGATCGTGGTCGAGGCGCTCGTCCGCGTCACCGGGTGGGGGCTGCAGCGGCTGTTCCGGCTGGGCTCGCCGTGACGCGTCGTGTCCGGTGCGGCCAGGAGGCACGGATCACCCCGCCCGACCGGCCTGCGTTCGCATCGGGGCTGGCGTCAGGGCAGCGGCTCGCGTAGACTCGATCGGTCGGCCTTCGACGTCGTGACATTGTGATCACGGAAATTCTGCTGGGTGTGTGTTGCTCGAGGGCTGGAATCACGTCGACTCGCGACGGGATGAACCCCCTCTCCGCAAGCAGCCCCCGCCGATGTCGCTGTCGGGCGCTGCGGTACGTTGCGCACCCGAGAAAGTAGCCATGGCCCCGTACAACAAGGGCGGCGCGGACAACCGCGCCTCCGACCGCGTCCGCCACCCGAACGGCACCCCCGCCGCCCGCAGCAGCAAGCACCGGGGGTTCCGCGCCGCCGACTCGTCGCAGCCGCGTCAGAAGCAGCGCTGGGACGCCGAGGAGCGTCGCGGTCGCGCGTCGCAGGGCGAGCGTCCGGCCCGTCCGAACTGGGAGCCGCGAGACAGCGGCGGCCAGCGGCGCCCCGATCGCGACGACCGTGGTGGTCGCGGCTACAACCGTGATGCTCCCTACTCGCACGGCCGTCCCGACGCTCCGCAAGCTCCGCGTCGCGCCGGAACCGGCTCGCAGGGGCCCAGTGCCCCGCGGCGCTTCGATCGTGACGACCGTGCGCCGCGTCGTGACAACGACGACCGCCCGCGTCGTTCGTTCGACCGTGACGAGCGTGCCCCGCGCAGCTTCAACCGTGACGACCGCGCGCCCCGTCGCGACAACGACGACCGCCCGCGTCGCTCGTTCGATCGCGATGATCGCGCCCCGCGTCGCGACAACGACGACCGTCCCCGTCGCTTCGACCGTGACGAGCGTGCCCCGCGTCGTTTCGACCGTGACGAGCGTGCCCCGCGTCGTGACAACGACGACCGCCCGCGTCGCTCGTTCGATCGCGATGATCGCGCCCCGCGTCGTGACAACGACGACCGTCCCCGTCGCTTCGACCGTGACGAGCGTGCCCCGCGTCGTTTCGACCGTGACGAGCGTGCCCCGCGTCGTGACAACGACGACCGCCCGCGTCGTTCGTTCGACCGTGACGAGCGTGCCCCGCGCAGCTTCAACCGCGATGACCGCGCGCCCCGTCGCGACAACGACGACCGCCCGCGTCGTTCGTTCGACCGCGACGACCGCACCCCGCGCCGCTCGTTCGACGAGCCCGAGCGTGGCAAGTTCGTGCCGGCCGACGACGTCAAGCTCGAGAAGCTCCAGGCCGAGGCCACCATCGCGTCCGACGTCGAGGGCGTGACCTTCGGCGACCTCGGCATCGGCGGCAACATCTCCCGGGCCCTGCAGGAGCTCGGCGCCTCGAGCCCGTTCCCGATCCAGGCGGCGACGATCCCCGACGTGCTCGCCGGCAAGGACGTCCTCGGCCGAGGCCGGACCGGTTCCGGCAAGACCATCGCCTTCGGTGCGCCCCTGGTCGAGAAGCTCATGGAGCACGGCGGCGGCACGAAGCGCAAGATGGGCCGCGCCCCGCGTGCGCTCATCCTCGCGCCGACCCGTGAGCTCGCCCTGCAGATCGACCGCACGGTGCAGCCGATCGCCCGCTCGGTCGGCCTGTTCACGACGCAGATCTACGGCGGCGTCCCCTACGGCCGCCAGGAGGGCGCGCTCGAGCGCGGCGTCGACATCATCGTCGGCACCCCCGGCCGTGTGCAGGACCTCATGAACAAGGGGAAGCTCGACCTCAGCGAGGTCATCATCTCCGTGCTCGACGAGGCCGACCACATGTGCGACCTCGGGTTCCTCGAACCGGTGCAGGAGATCCTCGCCGCCACGGCCGAGGTCACCCCGCAGGGCAACCGCGCGCAGAAGCTGCTGTTCAGCGCGACGCTCGACACCCAGGTCGCGGCACTCGTCGAGCAGTTCCTGCACGAGCCGAGCGTGCACGAGGTCGCGGGTGAGGACCAGGCGTCCTCGACCATCGACCACCGTGTCCTCGTGGTCGAGCAGCGCGAGAAGGACCGTCTGCTCGAGGAATTGGTCGCCGGCGACGGCAAGACCATCGTCTTCGCCCGGACGCGTGCCTACGCCGAGCGTCTGGCCGACCAGTTCGAGGACGCCGGCATCCGCGCGACCTCGCTCCACGGTGACCTGAACCAGTCGCGCCGCACGCGCAACCTGCAGCTGCTCACCAGCGGCCGCGTCAACGTGCTCGTCGCCACCGACGTCGCCGCCCGCGGCATCCACGTCGACGACGTCTCGCTCGTCGTGCAGGCGGACGCCCCGGACGACTACAAGGCGTACATGCACCGTTCCGGCCGCACGGGTCGTGCCGGCAAGGAGGGCACGGTCGTCACGATCGTCCCGCGTGGCCGCATCCGCAAGATCGAGGGCATCCTCGAGCGCGCCGAGATCGAGGCGGACCTGGTGCAGGCCGCACCCGGTGACGGCATCGTGTCGGAGCTCGCCGCGCGCTAGTCGCGACCACACGACGGACGGGAGGCCCGGTACCAGCTGGTACCGGGCCTCCCGTCCGTTACGCGGTGCGACCGACGACCCCGCCGGGTCCGGTCCGCGGCTCGGCCGCGACGTCAGCTGGCGCACGGGTCATCCTCTCGGAGGACGGGGAGCCGCCGCGCTCATGCCGCCGACTGATGACACGGGCGAGCAGGACCGATGCAATGATCACGTGACACCCGCAGCGCTCGTCGGACGACTCCGCCGGTTCCCCGTCTCCGTCTCCGTGGCCGCAGCGACGGCCGTGCTCCTGGTGAGCGCGCGGATCGCTCACGCCGAACCCGACTTCCCGCACCACCCGCCCGTGGCGTGCCTCGCCGTGGTCCTCGTGGTGTTGACGACGGTGCTCGCCGAACGGTCCCTCGGATCCATCCGCACAGTGGTGATCGGCGTGGTGGCGCCGGCGCTCGGCGTCCTCGGAACCCTGCTCACCGTCAGCATCGGGTCAGCGCTCGGCGAGGCGCACGCCGAACTCGCGGTCGGACAGCCGCTCTTCGCCCCGTCGATCGTCGCCGCCGCGTTGCTCGGTGCCGCGTCGGCAGCGATGCCCGCGCAGCACCGGTGGCGCACGCGAGCCGCGCTCTGGACGGTCGTCCTCACCCTCGTGCTCTTCGCTGGCCACGGGTCGGACCTCGCCCGTGCCCTGGCGACCCTGCTCGGCACCGCAGCCGGTTCGTTCGTGGTGCGCCGGGCCTCCGGTCCGGACGCGCCGACCGCGCGTGACACGGTCAGCGCACGCACCTGCGTGGTCGCGACGCTCATCGCGCTCGGCGCGGGCACCCTGGTGACCCCTGTCGTGCCGGACCCGGACGGTGTGCTCTCGGTGTTCGCCGACGCCATGAGCGACCGTGCGGTCGTCATCGTCGGGCTGCTCCTGCTGGTGTCCGCCTGGCTCGTGCAGCGTGGCCGGCGCACGGGCATCGTGCTCGCCGTCGGCGTGCTCGTGACGCTGACCGCCGTCCTCGCCGACGTGTTCCTCATCGAACCGATGACCGACGACGCCGTGCAGTGGCGCGGACTCGGGCTGGACGCGATCGAGTGGCAGGTCACGCTGCTCGGCGCGTGGCTCGTGCCGGCGATGGTGCTGCTGACGGTCCTGGCGCTCCGCGGCCGTCTCGTCCGCTCGCGGTTCCGTGCAGCCACCAACGGCCGCGGTGCCCTGGTCGACATGCTGCGCGTCGGCGATGCCGGATCCCTCGGCCACATGGGCACCTGGCGCGGCAACGCCACCTGGACGCACCCGGACGGACGCGGGGCCGTGGCGTACCGGGTCCGCGGGGACGTGGCGCTCACCGTGTCGGACCCGGCGTGCAGCGCGGCGGACCGCGCTGAGGTCGTGTCCGCGTTCACCGCCTTCTGCGACCGGAACGGCTGGGTGCCAGCGTTCACGAGCGTGCACGAACCGGTGCGGCAGATCCTCGCCGCCGAGGGGTGGACCGCGCTGCCCGTGGGGGTCGAGTCGGTGCTCGACGTCGCCACGTTCGACCTGCGCGGCAAGAAGCGGCAGGACCTCCGGACGGCCTCGAACCGGGCCGACCGTGAGGGGGTCCGCGACGAGTGGACGACCTTCGACGCGCTCGCCGACGCACAACGTGCCGAGGTCGAGGCGATCTGCACGCGGTGGGCGACCGACCGGAGGCTGCCGGAGATGGGGTTCACCCTCGGCGGCTTCCACGAGCTCGACGACCCCGACGTCCGACTCATGCTGGCTGTGACGGCCGACGGACACGTCACCGCGGTCACGAGCTGGCTGCCCGTGTACGAGCACGGCGGACTGGCCGGCTACACGCTCGACGTCATGCGCCGTGGCGAGGACGGCATGCCGGGGGTCATGGAGTTCCTCATCGCCCGGACCGCGATCCGGGCACGCGACGCGGGCCTGCGGATGATCAGCCTCTCCGGCACCCCGCTCGCACCCCACGACGGCGCACGGTCCCTCGTGTCCCTCGGATCGGTCCTCGTCGCCCGACTCCTCGAGCCGGTGTACGGGTTCCGGTCGCTCCAGCGCTTCAAGGAGAAGTTCGGCGCTCGGCACGAGGCGCTCTGGATCGTGGTCCCGACGCCGCTGCACGTGCCGCGGGTCGCACGTGCCCTGGCCGGCGCCTACGTCCCAGGCCTCCGGCCGAAGCACCTCTGGGCACTGCGCCAGGCACACCGCTCGACCGTCCGCGAGCCCGCTCCCGCGCGGGCGGTGTCGAAGCGGTGAGCCCAGCCGACCGGTTGCTCGCCACCCAGCTGCAGGCTCCGACGCTGCTCGTCCCGCTGGACGTGGCGTTCGCACTGCTCGGCGTCGTCGTCCTGCTCCCCGCGGTCGGCGGCTGGCGATCCCGTGTCGCGTGGCGTCGGGCCGGAGTCCGGGCGGGCGTCGCCGCGGCCGCGGCCGTCGTGGTGCTCATCGTCTGCTGGGTCCTCAGCGACCTGGTGAACCTGTTCGGGGTCGCGATGAGTCCCGTGACGCGGCTGTGGTTCGTCGTGGCCGCCGCTGCGCTGGCCTCGGTCGTCGTCGGCCTGGTGCAGGGCGGCCGCTGGCGTCGGGCCCTCGCCGTCCTGCTGCTCCCGACCGCACTGCTGTCGTCCGCCCTCGGCGTGAACGTCGAGTTCGCGATGTACCCGACGCTCCGCACCGTCGTGCAGACGGACCCCTTCCCGGAGCTCGACCTCGCCGCTGCCCCAGCCGCCACGATGCCCACGACCGGCGAGGTCCGCACCGTCGAGATCCCCGGGGAGCGATCGGGGTTCCCCGCTCGACCCGCCGTCGTCTACCTCCCGCCCGCCGCCCTGGTCAGGGATCCGTCGCCCCTGCCCGTCGTCCTCGCCTTCTCCGGCCAACCGGGCGCTCCGAGCGACCTGTTCACCGCGGGCCGGATGGGCAGCGCACTCGACGGCTACGCCGCAGCGCACCACGGCCGCGCGCCGATCGTCGTCTCCGTCGACCAGCTCTCCTCGCCCGGCCTGAACACGATGTGCGTCGACTCGGACCTCGGGAACGCAGCGACCTACGTCACCGAGGACGTGCCGCGGTGGCTGACGGCGCACCTCCCGGTGACCCCGGACCGCCGTGCGTGGGGCCTCACCGGCTTCTCGCAGGGGGCGACGTGCGCGATGCAGTTCGCCACCGCGCACCCCGACCGGTTCGGGGCCGTGCTCGCGGTCTCCAGCGAGTTGCAGCCCATCGACCGGAACCCGCAGCACAGCGCCGACCGGGCGTTCGGCGGGTCGGTCAGCGCGTGGAAGGCCGCCGGTCCGATCGCGCAGATGCGGGCGGACGACCTGCACGGGCGCGCGTTCTGGTTCACCGCGGGGTCGGCGGACGGGGCGTTCAGCCGCAACGCCCGCGTCCTCGCCGACGCTGCACGGGCAGCGGGCGCGGACACCAGCGTCGGGTTCGCCCCGGGGAGCGGGCACGACTGGAACACCGTGCAGTGGTCGTTCCGGACGGACCTGCCCCACCTGGCAGACGTGCTCTCCACAGCGCTCCACTGACCTCGGCACGGGATCCGTGCCGGGTGACGGTCGTGCCCGGACCCGGTACCGGGCAGGTGCGACCGCTCTGCACGAGCGGTCCTACTCGCCGGGTGCCGCAGGGGTGGGCGGGGCCGAGCGGTTGGTGATGAGGACGTCGATGACGACGAACGCGAGCAGGGTGACACCGAGCGCGGGCAGGAACGCGCCGATGACGATCGCGCCGACCGCGACGAGCCCGGACCCCCACCACGGCGCCCGGTTCAGGGCACCCGCGGCCGGGGCGTTCCCGACGCGCTTCCCGATGGGGCGGCGCTGCCACCACATCACGTAGCCGAAGACGACCATCGCGGCGATCCCGAGCGCCGTGACGAACAGCAGGATCTGGTTCGGCAACCCCCACATCGTGCCCATGTGCGTGTCGATGCCCCACCGGGTGAGTTTGGCGGGGAGGGAGAAGGTGTCGAAGTTCGTCTCGGACACCACGCTCATGTCCCGCGGGTCGATCGCGACGGAGTTCACCGCGGTGGGGTAGGACCGCTTGATCTCCGCGACCGTCCACGCCTGATCCGCCGTCGCCGGCGGGGTGATCTGCAGTTCGGACGCGTGGATGTTCGCAGCCTTCGCAGCGGCCAGGACTCGATCGAACAGCACCGGGGTGACGGTTGCCGGTCCCGCATCGGTCGATGCGGCGGAGCCGCCGTGGTGGGCGGCGTGCTCACCGCCACCAGCCGCCGTGCCGGTGTCGGAGAGGGAGGTGGTCAGTGCGGGTGTGCCCCAGCTGAGGGCGGAGCGGAGCTGGTCGACGTTGCCACCGCCGTACTGGGACCAGGTGATGCCCGTCGCCGACAGGAACAACGCGCCCAGGAGCAGCCACACCCCGGTGGAGGCATGCCAGGAGAAGACCCGCCGGTAGCCGCGGACACCACGTGCGGGGCGGACCAGGTCGCGCTTGGCGCGCGTCTTCCGGATCCGGATCACCCACAGGCCGAGACCGGCGAGGGCGACGACGCCGAGCCACGACGCCGCGGTCTCGCTGTAGAGGCGGCCGACGTCGCCGAGGAACAGCGACCGGTGGAACGTGTCCACCCAGGTGCGGAACGGCAACGCCCCGGAGGTGCCGTACACCAGGAGGTCACCGCGGACCTCGGCGGTGCCGGGATCGACGAACACCGCACGGTCCTGCGAGTCCATCAGCCCAGCCTCGGCGTACATCACCCGCGTCGTGGCACCCGGCGCAGGTGCCGGGCGGACGGCGGCGAGGGTGTCTTCGGGGTGGTGCCGTTGGATGTAGGCCTGCGCGGCGTCGATCTGGTCTGCCAGCGGCTTCGCGGCAGCGGTCGAGGGTGCGGTGAGCTCGTGTCGGTAGATGCCCTGCTCGATCGTCGGACCGAGCGCGTACACGGCGCCGGAGAGCGCGGCGATGAGGATGAACGGTCCGACGAACAGCCCGGCGGAGAAGTGCAGGCGCAGCAACAACGGTCCGAACCAGCCCCGCTGTGGGTTCCGGCGCGGCTGCGCCGTCGACGGCGCGGACGCGGGCGCAGTGGTGTCCCGATCGGCGGTTGCGGTCATGGTGCGGTGTTCCTCAGCTCGTGGGGATGGACGCGAGTGCCATCCCGGCACTCATCAGCAGCAAGAGCACGCCGTCAAGGCGTGCGAGGGGGTGTTGGCGGACACGCGCTGACGCGATCAGCCGCACCAGCATCCAGACGGTCGCGATCGCGAACACGACGACGAGGACCCACGAGACCGGTGTCCATCCCGACCAGGAGGTGTGCATGCTGTGGCCGCTGCCGGTCATGTCCATCTCCGGCATCGACATCGAAGCCCCGCCGGCCATGGGCAGCATCATCACGCCCATGAGGGTCATCGCCGCCATCATCACCACGTGGTAGCCCAGCACCAGTCGCCCGGAGCCGCCGGGTCCGTGGTGCTCGTGGCTGCCGTACCGGCTGCTGCCGAGCGTGAGGACGAGGTAGAACGACGTCGCGAGGCCGAACACGAGGATCTGCAGCGTCGGCGGCGCGAGGGTCATCCCCCAGGCCCACGGCATCGCCAGCATCGCGACGCTCATCAGCACGTGGAAGACGTCACTGACCCGTGCGACACCGCTGCTGCCGGGGCGGAAGGCGAAGCCGAGGTACCCGACTGCCGTCACGGCGAACAGCACCGTGAGGAGGACGGACAGCGGCAGGCTGTGTGACACGAGGGGTGGACCTTTCATCGCGGCGGGTGGCGGCGCCACTCTACAAGTTGTAGAAGCCAGTTTCTACTGTATGTAGAATCGGCGCATGGTCGATGAGTTCGGGGCGCGCGGATGAGTCCGCGTCGTGCGCACGGATCCCTCGAGGCGGGTGTGCTGCAGCTGCTCTGGGCGCAGGATGCGGCGCACACCGGCCGGCAGGTGCACGATGCGCTCGCAGCAGAGGTCGGCCCGCTGGCCTCCACGACGGTGTTGACCGTCCTCGCCAGGCTGGAGCGGAAGGGGCTCGTCGAGCGGGACCCGGCATCGAAGGCCTACCGGGCGACGAAGGCGGACCCTGCCGCGACCGCTGATTCGATGACGGAGGTGCTCGGTCGGTCGACTGATCGCACCGCGGTCCTGCAGCGCTTCACCGGTTCGCTCGGCGCGGATGACCTGGACGTGCTGCGTGCCGCCCTCGGCGGAGCCGGCATCGACCGCACGGGCGCGTGACGGGAGGATCGGTGCTGTGATCGCCGTCCTCGGCCTCGTGGCCCTCGCGGTTGTCGTCACCGTGCTGGCTCCGAGCATCCTCACTCGTGGCACCTGGTGGCTGCACCGTCCGCAGGTCGCGCTCCACCTCTGGCTCGGAGCGTTGACGGTCGCCGCGAGCTCGCTGCTGCTGAGCGTGGGGATCGCGTCGGTCGTCGTCGCAACGAATGCGCACGCGCACGGGATCGGCGCTCCCGCCGCCGGCCTCTTCGCCTGGTGCGGGCTCGGCGTCGCCGGTGGTGTCGCCGCGCTCCTCGCCGCGAACGCAGAACCGATCTCGGCCGCGAAGCGCCGCACCGACGTCGCGGTGACGCTGCTCGTCGCCCGTTCCACCGTGCGGACCGAGCACATCGGCGGGCACGAGATCGCGTACCTGCACACGTCGGATCCGATCGCCTGCTCCACCGCTGACGGGCGCGTGCTGATCTCGACCGGAGTCGAGAACGCGATGCCCCCTGCCTGTGTCCGCGCCGTGGTCGAGCACGAACGTGCGCACGTGCTCGGGCGGCATGACCTCATCGGCCGCGTCGCTGCGCTGAACGCTGCCGCGTTCCCACGACTCCGGACTGCCCGGGAGTTCCGTCGAACGGTCGCGCTGCTGATCGAACTCGTCGCAGACGACACCGCCGCCCGCATCTGCGGACCTGCGACCGTCTGCAATGCACTGACGCTGATGAACCGGATCGACCCGAGCCCGGGCCTCGAGCTCCGCGCCGCACGTCTCGCCGCTTCGCCGGTGAAGAGCTGGCCGCACCGCCGCCACCCGGCCCCGGTCCTGCAATCCCGCTGACCTCGACTCGCATCCCGTTCTACGTTTTGTAGAATGGGCGCATGGAGCGTTTCGAGTACCACGTCGTCGGGATGACCTGCGAGCACTGCGAACGCCGCGTCTCCGGCGAACTCGAAGCGATCGCCGGCGTCGAGCTCGTCACTGCGGACGCCGCGACCGGTCTCGTCGTCGTCACCGCACCGGCCCGGCCGGATGCGGCCGCGATCGCCGAAGCCGTCGACGAGGCAGGCTACGAGCTCGCCGGTGCCTGACACCCAGGCCGCTGCCACCCCGGCCACGCGCGACCGGCCGACGACCGTGCCCGCCGTGGGGCGGTCGGGTGTGCTCAGGCGCGCATCGCCGTGGGTGGGCGCCGTCATCGCGGTCGCCATCGTCGTGGTCGCGGTCGCGATGCTCGGTCCTTCCTCGTACGACCGGCTGAGCCGCGGCTACCCGGGCATGCTCACCTCGATGCTCAGCGCCGTGCTCCGCCTCACCGCCGACGTCACCGGCGGCCTCACGACCGGCGGCCTCGCCGCTGCCGTGTTCCTCACGCCGCGCCGGTCACGCACGGTCATCGACAACCACCGCGACCTCGCGATCGTCCGCACCGCCGCCACCGTCTGGCTGGTCGCCGCGGTGCTGCTGGTCCCCGTCGACGCCGCAGACGCGAGCGGGCAGCCGGTGACGAAGCTCCTGACACCGGGCGCGATCGGCTACCTCGTGCAGGCCAGCTACCTCCCCGGCGCGTGGATCGTCGTCGCCTGCATCGCGGTCTCGATCCTCATCGCTGCGTACCTCGTCCGCAGCTGGGTCAGCACCCTGCTCCTGACCGGCATCGGCGTCATCGGGCTCCTCGCCCCCGTGCTGGTGACGCAGGTGCTCGTCGGCCCGAACCACGACTTCGGTGGGGACGCAGCCATGTTCGCCGCACCCGCGCTCGGCATCTGGACCGGCGCCACGGCTGCCGGTGCCCGCCGGTGGCGAGTGAGCCGTCCCGGCACCGCCACCATCCGCAGGCACCGCATCCTCGCCCTCACCGGCTGGATCACCTGGACGGTCGGGTCGATCATCATCGCCGCCGTCGAACTCGCCGGCACGCCGCCGTGGGAAGCGCCCACCGGCGTGCTCTTCGCCGCCCAGCTGCTCCTCGTCGCCGCGGTGGCCGGACCGATCCTCCTCCGCAGGAGCTGGTTCGCCACCCCGACCGCCCCGGCCGTGCTCCTGGCGGTGCTCCTGGTCGCGGCCGCGATCGGCGTCGTCATGACGCGGATCCCACCGCCGGTGTACTTCGTCCCCACCGACGGACAGCAGCTCTTCCTCGGGTACCAGGTCGACACGCCCCTCACCCCGATCACCCTGTGGACCGCCGGCCGGGTGAACATCCTCTTCCTCGTCATCGCGATCGCCGGGATCGCCACGTACGCGGCCGCCGTCATCCGACTCCGGAAGCGCGGAGACCACTGGTCGAACGGCCGCACCAGCGCCTGGATGCTCGGCTGGGCATCCGTCATCATCACCACCTCGTCCGGGGTCGGCCCGTACTCGTCGGCGTCGTTCGCCGTGCACATGGGCCTGCACATGAGCTTGAACATGCTCGGCCCGCTGCTGCTCGTCCTCGGCGGACCCATCACCCTGTTCCTCCGCGCCACGACCGCGCACCGTCGCGATGCCTTAGCCGGCCCCCATGAGTGGCTCGTCGCGGTGACCCACTCGAAGCTGCTGCGGGTCACGTACAACCCCGTGTACGTCCTGGCGGTGTTCGTGGGCTCGTACTACTGCATCTACCTCACCCCGTTCTTCGACTGGGCGATGCGGTACCACTGGGCGCACCAGGCGATGACCCTGCACTACCTCGCCATCGGGTACGTCTTCTACGCCCTCATCATCGGCGTCGACGCACCGCCCCGTCCGTTGCCGCACATCGGCAAGCTCGGCCTCGTCCTCGCAGCGATGCCCTTCCACGCGTTCTTCGGCGTCGTCGTGATGACCAGCGACACCCTGCTCGCCGGCACGTACTTCCAGTACCTCGACATCCCGTGGATCGGCAGTCTCGCCCACGACCAGTACGTCGCCGGTGGCGTCGCCTGGGCCGCCGGTGAGCTGCCACTGATCGTCGTGGTGATCGCCCTCGTCACCCAGTGGGCCAAGCAGGACGCTCGACAGGCCAAGCGCATCGACCGGCACGCCGACCGGGGCCTCGACGACGACCACGAGCAGTACAACGCCATGCTCAGCAAGCTCACCACCCGCGACACCACCGCACCTGCACAGCGGGCCGATCCGACACGGTCCACCGGGCCCGGCTCGATGAACGAGCACGAGCGCGCCGACGACCGTCCGGCGCTGACCGTCACCGACCACCGGGAGCAGCCGTGACCACCACCACCCCGTCCCGACCCGACCAGCGAGCCGAGCAGCGGCTCGAACTCGACATCGGCGGGATGACCTGCTCCGCCTGCGCCAACGCGGTCGAACGCAAGCTCGGCAAGCTCGACGGCGTCACTGCGTCCGTGAACTTCGCCACCGAACGCGCCACGGTCGCCGGTCTGGGGATCGCCGATGCCGCGACCGCGATCGCGCAGGTCGAGCGCGCCGGCTACACCGCCGCCGTCCACACCCCGGGCGATGACGCCTGGTCCGCCCGCGCCGCGGAGACCCGCACCACGACGCTCCGCCGCCGCCTCGCCGTCGCGGCACTGCTGGCGATCCCGCTGTGCGACATCACGATCATCCTGGCGCTCGTCCCTGCGTGGCGGTTCCCCGGCTGGCAGGCGCTCTGCGTCCTCCTCGCCGTCCCGATCGTCACCTGGGCTGCGTGGCCGTTCCACAGGGCCACCCTCCGGGGACTGCGGCACCGCAGCACCAGCATGGACACCCTCGTCTCGCTCGGCGTCGTCGTGTCCTTCGGATGGGCGCTCTGGACGCTCCTCGTCGACCCCGCCACCACTCCCGGGTACTGGCTCGGATTCGGGAGGACTCCCGCCGGCGCGGACTCGATCTACCTCGACGTCGCCGCCGGCATGGTCACGTTCCAGCTCGCCGGCCGCTACTTCGAGAGCCGCAGCCGCCGACGCGCCGCCGATGTCCTCGAAGCCATCGGTGACCTCGGCGTCACCGAGGCGCAGCTCGTCACCGACGGCACCGAGCGCACTGTTCCGCTGAGTGCCGTGCGGGTCGGGAACCTCGTCGTCGTCCGCCCCGGCGGCCGCATCCCCGTCGACGGCACCGTCACCGACGGCGCCGCGACGCTCGAAGTGTCCGCGATGACCGGCGAGTCCGTCCCGGTCGAGGCAACGGCCGGGAGCACGGTCATCGGCGGCACCCTCGTCCAGGGTGGTCGGCTCGTCATCCGCGCCGACGCCGTCGGCACCCGCACCCGCCTGGCCCAGATGGCCGCCGTCGCCGACGACGCCCAACGCCGCAAGGCCGCCGTGCAGCGCACCGTCGACCGGGTCACCAGTGTGTTCGTACCCGTCGTGATCGGCATCGCGATCCTCGTCGCCGCCGGCTGGCTCGTCAGCGGCGCGGCTCCTGGCACCGCGATCGCGAACGGTGTCGCCGTCCTCATCATCGCCTGCCCCTGCGCGCTCGGCTTGGCGACGCCGACCGCGCTCATGGTCGGCGTCGGACGCGGGGGCCAGCTCGGCATCCTCATCAAGGGCCCCAGCGCCCTCGAGGCGAGCGGTCGCATCGACACCGTCGTCTTCGACAAGACCGGCACCCTCACCACCGGCCGGATGACCCTCACCGCGGTCGACACCTTCACCACCGACGCCGACACGGCCCTCGCCCTCGCCGGCGCCCTCGAAGCAGCGTCAGAGCACCCCATCGGGGCGGCGATCACCGCCGCAGCCAGCAGCCGGTTCGGCACCCTGGAGCCGGTCGCGGATTTCACCGCGCACGCCGGACTGGGAGCAGCTGGGACCGTCGGTGACCGCGCCTGCGTCATCGGCCGGTCCGAGCTGCTCGGAGCCGCGGGGGTGCGGGTCGGCGACCGGGTCGCCGCGGTCGTCGCGGACCGCGAAGCGTCCGGCGCCACCGTGGTGCTCGTCGCCGTCGACGGCGACGTGGCCGCAGTGCTCACCGTCCGGGACGCGCTCCGTCCCGGCGCGATCGAGGCCGTCGCGCAGCTGCGCGCCCTCGGCCTCCGCACCGTCCTCCTGTCCGGGGACTCCGAGACGACGGCGTCCGCTGTCGGTGGTGAGGTCGGCATCGACGAGGTCATCGCCCGCGTCCTGCCCGACGAGAAAGCCGAACGCATCGCCCAGCTGCAGGCGGCCGGGCACCACGTCGCCATGGTGGGCGACGGTGTCAACGACTCCGCCGCCCTCGCCACCGCAACCCTCGGCGTCGCCGTCGTCGAGGGCACGGACATCGCCCTGAAGGCCGCCGACGTCATCATCGTCCGCGAGGATCTCCGCGCCGTCGTCGACGCAGTGCAGCTCTCCCGCGCGACCCTCCGGACCATCCGCATCAACCTCGTGTGGGCGTTCGGTTACAACATCGCCGCGATCCCGCTCGCCGCGGCTGGCCTGCTCAACCCGCTCATCGCCGCCGCCGCGATGGCGCTGTCCTCGACGCTCGTCGTCTCGAACAGTCTCCGGCTGCGCTCGTACGGGAGGTCGTAGTCCGCCCTCGGCGGGAGTGGTGGGGCCGGGGCAGAACCGGCGTGCCAGCGACGGTGTCGACCGTCAGGTCCGGACTCGGGGAAGCACCATCCGGACCTCGAAGTCGCCGCTCTCGGTCAGGCCGCTGGTGCAGAAGCCGCCGAGGAGCTCGGCGCGTTCGGCGAGTCCGAGGAGCCCGTACTGTCCGCTGGGCAGCGGGCCGGCGGGTTGCGCTCCGTGCGCCGCCACCGCATTGCGGACCACGAGGACCACGGCGTCCTTCAGGGTGTCGACGGAGATGTCGACCGGTCCGGGGGCGGCGTGTTTCCGGACGTTCGTGAGGCTCTCCTGCAGTCCTCGGTAGAGCGCGCGGCGAACAGCTGGGGGCGTCTCCAGGGGGAGGTCGAGCCTGGTCGTCGCCGTGATCCCGCTGGCGCTGACGAGCGCGGCGAAGTCGTCGGCGGTCGCGGCAGTGCGTGGCGCGCCGAGATCGGGCCGCCCGGTCGCCGTGGAGGAGCGGAGCACGCCGAGCATGGTACGGAGCTCGTCGAGCGTGCTGGCGCTGAGCTGCCGGATCGTGCGCGCGATCTCGCGGGCCGCTGCGTCCGGCGACGCCACCTGGAGTGCGCCCGCCTGCACGGCGATGAGGCTGACGTGGTTCGACACGACGTCGTGCATCTCCCGAGCGAGTGCGGCGCGTTCGAGCTCGAGCGCTTCCTGGACGCGCTGGTGTTGCTCGTTGTCGTGCGCTCTGCGGAGTTCGTGCATCTGTGCTCGGAGCGCACGGCGGGCGGTGACGAGCATGCCGAGTGCTGCGGGACCGACGGCGAACAGGACGCCGTAGACGACCGTGATGAGGGTGTCTCTCGACAGCGGTGTGATCGACGAGATGGGTTGGAAACCCGCGAAGACGAACACCACACACGCGGCGACGACCCAGGACCGGCGACCGGCGGCGGCCACGGCGTAGAGGACGACGATGGCGGCGATGCCGCTCTCGGCGAAGTACAGGCCCGGGAGCACGAGGGCGAAGGCGACGAGTGGCCAGCGGTGGCGCAGCGGCATCGCGAGGATCGCCACCACGGAGACACCGACCTCGAGACCGTTCAGCTGCCCGGAACCGCTGGCGGCGTCCACGATCGCGGCGAGCGTCACCGCCACTTCGGATCCCCAGCGCAACCAGCTCGGCAGGCGAGTGCCGTTGCGGTCGACCTCGCGGTGGCTCATCGTTCGGCCGGCCGGTCGAGCAGACCGCCACGTTCCGCGAGGAGCGCCGCATGGACACGCGTGGCGACCCCGAGCTTGCGCAGGATGACGCTGACGTGGTCCTTGACCGTCCCGACTGCCAGGTGCAGCTCCTTGGCGATCTCGATGTTCGTCTGACCCTCGGCCAGGCATCGGAGGACGTCGGTCTCGCGCTGTGAGAGCTCCGACAACAGGGCCCGTGTCCGCCGTTCGCGTCTCGGGCCGGCGAGTGCACGGCCAGCCGACGGAGCGAGCAGGATCCCACCCGCCACGAGGCTGCGCACGAAGGTCGCCAACGCGTCCGGGTCGGTGTCCTTCACCAGGTACCCGCGCGCCCCCAGCTGCAGTGCCTGGTCGACGTAGGGCGCGGTGTCGAAGGTGGTCAGGATCGCCACGATCGCCCTGGAACGGCGTCGTTGCAGGGCACGGAGGACCGAGAACCCGTCGATCTGCGGCATCTCGATGTCGAGCAGGACCACGTCCGGGTCGGTCCGATCGATCAGTGCCACTGCCGCGACACCGTCCGCGGTCCCGACCACGTCGATGTCCTCTGCAGCGGAGAGGATCATCGCGAGGCCCCGCTGCACCAGGATCTCGTCGTCGATCACCACAACCGTCGTCACACTCGTCCACCCCGCACCGGCCCCGGCGCACGCGCTCCGAGGATCGATCGTGAGAGTAACAGGGCGCCTGCCAGTGGCGGTCGTCGCACAGCGACAACCCGCCACATGGCGGGGTGGTTGCCGCCGAAGTGGGGGAGCAGGCGAAGTCGGCGGACGGCAGCGTGGTCGGGAGACGGAGCAGAACGGTAGGCATCTCATGAACACTCCACGTCCCTCGCACTCCTCGGCGCTCTCCCGTCGTGGCTTCGCTGCGGCAGCGATCGTCTCTGCGGCCACGTTCCTGTCCGCGTGCGCGGTACCGAGGCCTCCGTCGGACGCCCTGCCGTTGGCGCTGGTGTACGGCGGCCCGCAGGGGTGCGCCGACTGCGCGCCGACGATCGCCACCGTCCTGCGATCGGGTCCGAGGCCGTTCCGCGTCCGGTTCGTCGGCCCAGGGACGCCGCACCCGATCTCCAGGTCAGCGCTCGATGCAGCCGCACTGTACGTGCAGCCAGGAGGGGGAGCGGACCTCGACGCGACATGGCGAGACCTGCAACCGTCCGCTGACGCCATCCGATCCTGGGTGCACGACGGCGGATCCTTCCTCGGGCTGTGCTTCGGTGCGTACCTCGCGGGTTCGAACCCGGGGCTCGACCTGCTCCCCGGCGACACGTTCGGGTGGGCCGGATCGGCTGGCGCATCGGTCCCCGACGACCGGGACACGGTCGTACCCGTCACCTGGCGCGGCAGGAGACGGCACATGTACTTCCAGGACGGCCCGGGTTTCGCCCTGGACCGGAACGCCCGAGCCGAGGTGCTCGGTCAGTACCCCGACGGGGTGCCCGCAGCGTTGGTCGCTTCCTTCGGGGCCGGTCGCGTCGGCGTCAGCGGACCGCACCCCGAAGCGGACAGGTCCTGGTTCGAAGCGGCCGGGTTGCGCAACCCGGACGGGTACCGGCTCGACCTCGCTCGCGACCTCATCACCACGAGCTGCGGGTGATCGAAGGGGGCGCCAGCCCCGCGTCGGCCACCGCCGACCCCGCGTCGGCCACCGCCGACCCCGCGTCGGCCACCGCTCGCCGTGTCGTCCGCGCCGCGCATCCTCCTCGGGGATGAAAGTCGGGCGCAGCGCGCCACCGGAGTTCAGCGCAGCGCCGATTCGGGGCCCCTCGTCCGGCTCGTAGCGTCGCAGCATGGCCTCCGAAACCACAGTTGCAAGCCCGATCGTGCTGCCGGCACACCGATGGTGGACCGGGCGCGCGGCGGTCGCGTTCGGTGGTGTCGCGGCCGTGGTGACGGTGGTGTTCTCGGTGCTTTCGCTCGTCCCGCACCTGTTGCCGGTCGACTTCCTGGTGTACCGATCGAGCGTCCCGGTGCTCCTGCACGGAGGCGACCTCTACGACGGCAACCTGACGGACCCGAAGCTGGGTCCGGGCGGGATGCCCTTCACCTACACGCCCTTCGCCGCGATCGCACTCACACCGACCGGCTTGCTCGGCTGGCACGCGGCCTTCGTCTGCTGGACCGTGCTGAGCGTCACGGTGATCGCGACGGTCGTGCTCGTCTTCGGACGAACGGCTCCGGGTGCAGCGGTCCGTCCTCGGCAGGTCGTGCTCCTCGTCCTGGCGTGCGGCACGACGATCGCCGTCCAGCACCTCGTCTACGGCCAGATCAACCTGCTGCTCATGGCGCTCGTGCTGGTCGATGTCCTCGGTCCGCGGCGTCTCTTCGGTCGGCAGCGTCCGGTCGGCGTCCTGATCGGTGTCGCGGCTGCGATCAAACTGACACCGGCACTGTTCATCGTCTTCTTCGCCGTCACCGGACAGTGGCGGCGGTGCGTGTGGTCGACCGTCGGGTTCGTCGCCGCGACGGCGCTGGGCTTCGTCGTCCTGCCGGGCATGAGCGTGCACTTCTGGACCGACACCGTGTTCCACCTGTCCGACCGTGTCGACCTCACCGGTGATGCGATCGCGTCGTCGGGGAACAACTCGATCACCGGTGCCGTCGCCGGGCTCGCTCCGAGCGCTGTCGCCTGGACTCCCGTGCTGGTCGGCGGAGCGGCGGTCATCGGCCTCGCCGCGGCACGGATCCTGCACCGTCGCGGCCGACGGATCGAGGCGATCGTCGCGATCGGACTGGTCGCGCCGATGCTCTCGCCGATCAGCTGGATCCACCACTGGGTGTGGATCCTCCCCGGTGCGATCCTCGTGTTCCAGCGGCTCGGCCGCAGGTCCCACCGCGTCGGGTTCGCGGTCGTGGTGCTGGGCTTGACCATCCCGGGTCCCAGCTTCGCGGACTTCATCGCGAGCAACGCTCCAGCGCTGCTCGCCGTGGCACCGCTGTGGCGTGAGTCCTTGCTGCTGTCCGCAGCCGCGATCATCGCGGCGATGCTCACGCTCCCGTCCGCCGGAGTAGGAGAACGGCCGCTTCCCGCATGAACGACTCAGCCCAGGGGCTCCGCCGGACCGCGTGGTCCGTCGTCGCCGTGGTCCTTGCCGTCGCCGTCCCCGCCGCGGTCGCCGCAGCCGTCCTGCTGCCGTCGGCACCGACGTCCGGGGGAATGACGGTGGACCGAGACGGTCCGGTCATCGTCGGGTCGCCGACGCAGCGAGACCTGGCCGGTTGGACAGCGACACCGATCCCCGGCGCCGCGAGCACTGCGTCGTTGCGTCGCTGCGCAGCCGGCAGCAACGACGAGCCAGCGGCCGCACCGGCGCCCGATCCGGCGGCGCTGTCGGAGACCCGCGGCAGCATCACGGCGATCATCATGCGGACACGGTCGGGTCCCCGTCTCTGCTTGCTGGTTCGGGATCGCCTCCTGCTGTTCCGCGGGTTGGCCGACGCTGACGGATCAGGTCGAGGCGTGACGCGGAGCGCCGTCGGCGGCGGACTCGTCGACCACGTCGACCACGTGTCACTCGGCTTCGTCGCGGGCCGCACATCGCCGGCGACGGTCGCCCTGACCGCCGAGGTCCCCGATCTGCCGACCGTGGACGCGTCCGTCGGGTCCGGATGGTTCGTCCTCTGGTGGCCGCGCAGCACCCCCGCCGACCTCGTGCGCCTCCACTGCCGACCGGCGCGTAGCCTACGCAGATGCTGATCCGCGGGGCGAAGAGCCGGAGGGCGCTGTCCGCTCGGGCGTCGAGGGGACGGCTGCTGCTGCAGGACGCCCTGCTCGCCGGTGTGGTCGTCGCCGGAGCGCTCGCACAGCTCCTGGTCCCGGTGCACCTCTTCGTGGTCCCGGGCGCCGCAGCGCTGGCCGCCGCCTTCGTCGCGATGACGCTGCGACGTGTCTGGGTCCCCGGCGCCCTCGGAGCGCTGCTCGTGCTCGCCGTTGTCGAGTCGTACGTGTACGGGGACCGGTTGAGTCCCCTCGCCCTGGCGTACATGATCGTCCTCGGCACGGCCGCGGCCTACGGCTCCCGTGTGCTGGTCGGTGTCGCCGGCTTCGGTGCCGCGTTCGGTGGGTTCTACGCCGCGTGGGCGCTCTCCTTCGGAGGAGGGCGGTACGGGGACCTCCTCTCCGAGCCCACGGAGGTCCAGGCGGTGGCGCTCTTCGCGCCGGCGGTGGTCCTCGTCTCGGCCTGGCTCGTCGGCGTCCTCGTCCGGTTGCGTCGGACGAACCGGGTCGAGACGGCACTCCGGGAACGCGCGCAGGTGCACGCGGACCGTGCCGAGGAGGCGGCGCGCTTCGAGCGGCTCCGCGCCGACATCGCCCGTGACGTCCACGACGTCGTCGGGCATGCCCTGACGGTCGTGATCGCCCAGTCGGACCTCGCTTCGTTCGTCGACGACGTCGATCGGCTGCACGACATCACGGCGACCATCGGCACCACCGCCCGGTCATCGATGCGGGAGATCCGTGACGTCCTCGACGACACCGAGGAAGTCGCCCGCCCCGGCTCCCGCCAGGAGACGGTCGCGGCACTCGTCGGCGAGCTCCGCGGAGCGGGTGTCGACGTGCGGCGGACCGTCGACGGCGTGCCGACGTCGGTGCCGGACCGGAGCGGGATCGTGATCCGGCGGATCGTCCAGGAGATGCTCACGAACGCCGTCCGGCACGGAGTCCCGGCCACCCCCGTCCTGCTGCGAGAACGATGGAGTCCCGAGATGCTCGTGATCGAGGCCCAGAACCAGATCGCCGACGAACCGGACAGCGGCGGAGGGCGCGGCATCCCCGGTATCCGGACGCGGCTCGCGGCGATCAGCGGAGACGTCGAGATCGAGCGCGCCGACGGCGTCTTCCGGATCCGCGTGCACGTCCCACTGACCGCGTCGACGTCGGGGCGTGCCGAGTGATCCGGGTCGTCCTGGTCGACGATCAGGAACTGTTCCGTTCCGGACTGCGCGGTGTGCTCGACGCGCAGGACGACATGGTCGTCGTCGGCGAGGCGGGGAACGGCGTCGACGGCCTCGCGGTCATCCGCACGACCCGTCCGGACGTCGTGCTGCTCGACATGCGGATGCCGGTGATGAGCGGGCTCGAGACGATGCGCACCCTGGCTGCTGCGCAGACGTCCGATGCCGGTGGAGTCGTGCCCCGGGTGATCGTGCTCACGACCTTCGCGCTCGACCGTGCGGCGATGGACGCGATCCGGAGTGGCGCCCAGGGCTTCCTGCTGAAGGACACGACCCCGGCGTTCCTGACCGCGGCGATCCGCACCGTGTTCGAGGGGAACGCGGTGCTCGCCCCTGGGCAGCTCTCGGCCCTGCTCGACAACGACGACAACGACAACGACAACGACGAGGGCGGCGGCCGGCAGAAACCCTCCTCGCAGCCGCCACCGCCGGAGTTCGAGCTGCTGTCCCGTCGCGAGGCCGTCATCTTCCGCCGGGTCGCACGCGGTGAGACGAACACCGAGATCGCGACCGCCGAGTTCGTCAGCGAGTCGACCGTCAAGACGCAGGTGAGCAGCATCCTGCTGAAGCTCGGACTGCGCGACCGCGTGCACCTCGTCGTCTGGGCGCACGACCACGGCCTCCGTGACGCACCGGGCACCGTCGGGATCTGAGACACGACCACCTGACGGACTGGAGGCCCGTCACCGGCTGGTGAAGGGCCTCCAGTCCGTCTTCGAGCGAGCACAGGACGTCGGGTCGCCGCGGCAGACTCGTCGTCTCCTGCGCACTGGATGCGCGCGACCGCGCACTGGACGCGCGCGACCGCGCCCCGCGCGCGCCCCGCGCGCGCTCAGCGGTTGAAGAACAGCAGCCCGCGCACGAAGCCGGCCTGGCCGGCGTGCTGCGTGCAGTCGTCGAGGATGCTCACGAGCCGCGCGCCGGCCGTCACGGGCGGGTCCCACGCGTCGTCGACGACCGGGTCGAGGTCGTCCGGGCCGAGCGTGCCGAGGTACGCGACGGTGCGCTCGTGCACCGCGCGCAGGTACCCGGTGAGCAGGTCGGCAGAGGCTCGCACCCGGCCGACGTCGTCGCGGGACATGCCGTACCCGAGCGCCTCGGCCGGGAACGGCAGGCCGAACCGGTCGTACCAGCCGTCCGCCGTCCAGACCTGCTCGGAGCCGGCGAGGTCGGCGATCTGCGCGTCCTGGCCGCGGGCGATGTGCCACACGAGCCAGGCCAGGGTGTTCGCCCCGGCTGCCGGTCGTGCTGCGAGCTGGTCTTCGGAGAGCCCGTCGACGGCCCGCTCGACGGTCTCGGGGATGCGGGAGAACGCTTCGGTGAGGAGTTCGGAGGGGGTCATGGCGCTCACGCTACGCGCGGGCCGTGACACCCGCGCTCACTCGGTGGACGACCGGTGGTGGCGTTCCAGGGCCGCGGCGAACCCCTCGAAGGCAGCGGCGACGACGGCGCGGTCGGACGGTGCGACGACCTGCTGGAACGCCTGCGAGTAGACGGCGCCGACCTCGCGGGCGACCGCGGTGCCCGACGGCGTGAGGTGCAGGAGCACACTCCGGCGGTCCTCCGGGTTCGGGCGGCGCTCGAGGTGCCCGTGCTTCTCGAGCCGGTCGATGAGCGACGTCATCGCCCCGGTGGTGAGCTCGAGGTACTCGCCGGCCTGCTTCGGGGTCACGCCGTGGCCGCCCGCTGCGTTGAGGAAGAACACGAAGCGGGTGTCCGTGGCGTTCAGTCCGCGGCTCGTGCTCTCGTGGTGCAGGACGCGCGCGTGCTGCATCTGGAGCACGCGGAACGCGGTGAGCAGTCGTGGGAGGTCGGCGTCGGTGCCTGCCGGGTCGGCCGCGGTGACGTCGGGCGACACCGGTGCCGGGGGCGTGCGCGGCGCGATCCTGGCCGCGGGGACGGCGGGTGCGCGCTGGGGGAGGACGACCTGGTCGGTGTCCGTCATGGGGGCTCTTCTCGGGTGCAGGGGTGGAACTTCAGTCAACAAGTAACTCACTCGTCAAGATACCCCCATCAATGGGGGCATCCCGGGTATTGAGAGCTGCTCGACGGCGAAGTAGCTTGATCGTCGTACCACCTCGGCACGTAGCGCGACCAACCACCGCGGGCCCGTCCGAACCACCGATCAGACCTCATCCTCACGGAGTCCAACCATGTCTCGTGTCACGCCTCGTGCTGCCCGCCTCGCCGCCTGGATCGCCATCCCCGCCGCGCTCGTCGCCTCGGGGGTCGTCGTCTCGACGGCCTCGTACGCGGCCTTCTCCTCGACCACCGTCAACCCGACGAACAACTGGACGGCGGGCAGTGTCGCCCTGTCCGACGACGACAACAACACCGCGCTGTTCACGGCGAGCAACCTGAAGCCCGGCTCGACCGGTGCGAACTGCATCACGGTGACCTCGACCGGTTCGCTGCCCTCGGCCGTGAAGCTGTACGGCACGAACGTCACGACCACGAAGGACCTGGCGGCGAACGTCAACCTGACCGTCGAGCAGGGCACCGGCGGTGGCTTCGGCTCCTGCTCCGGCTTCACCCCGGCCGCCACCGGCAGCTCGCTCTACAGCGGCACCGTCGCGGGCTTCGGCGCCGCCTCGACCAACTACGCGACCGGCGTCGGCAGCTGGACCCCGACCGGCACCGCGTCCGAGACGCGCGTCTACCGCGTCACCTACACGGTCTCGAGCACCGCGCCGAACACCGTGCAGGGCGGCACCGCAGCCCTCGGCTTCACCTGGGAGGCCCAGAACAGCTGAGTCGGGGCCGGGGCCGAACCCGCCCCGTCCGTTCCCTCCCCGCAACGCGCCCCCGGTCGAAGGCAGTCATGAGCAGCATCGCAGTGCACGGTGGTCCCGCACCGCACGCAGCGGTCCGTGACGCCGTCGAGTGGGGGCGCGTCGTCGTCGCCTCCCTTGCCCGCGGCGTCGTCGCGACGCTGCTCGGCCTCGCGCTCTGGGCGGCTGCGCCGGCGCTCATCGGCTGGCAGCCCACCACCGTGATGACCGGCTCGATGGAGCCGCGGATCGTCCCCGGTGACGTGGTCGTCTCACGGCCGGTCGGCTCGGGCGAGATCGCCATGGGCAAGGTCCTGCTCGCCGACGACCCGGACCAGGCGGACCACATGCGCATGCACCGGTACGTGCAGGACGGCTCCCGCGGCACCATGGTCACGAAGGGCGACGCCAACCCGCAGCAGGACTCGACGCCGATCGAGCGCTCCGCGGTGCACGGCATCGCCTTCCTGCGCATCCCGTTCATCGGCGCACCGATCCGGTGGATCAGTGCCGGCGAGTGGGGCCTGGTCGCGATGCTCGCACTCGGCCTGACCGCGGTGCTCGCGCTCTGCACCATCGACGGGTCGCTCCGGCGGCTCGTCGACGCAGACGACGCCGACGCCGACGACGCGGCCGACGGCCCCGACGACGCGGCCGGTCCGGACGGCGCGACCGGGTCGGCAGACGGTACCGACGGCGGCCTGGAGGCGCCCGACGGCGCCGCCACGGGCCTCCCGTCCGCCGCGGCCACCGTCCTCACCCGTCGCGCCCTGCGTCGACGGGTCCGTCGCAGGCGGCGGCTGCGCCGCCTCGGCGGGGGCGCAGCGGTGCTCGTGCTCGCCGCGGCGGCCGGCGTGCTGCTGCCCGGGACGGCGGACGCGGCCCCGTGGTCGCGGACCACCGTCGCACCGACCGCGAACTTCACGGCGGGCACGGCGACCGGTGTCCCCACCCTGACCTGCGTGCCGGCCGGGTCGAACACGGTGACGATCGCCTGGACCTACGACAACGGTGCGACCGTGCCGGTGTCGTTCGACCTGATGAACGGCACGACGCAGGTGGCCAGCACGACGCTCGCCGGGGCCCGTTCGATGGTCTACGGGGGCGCCGGACTCCTGAACCTCGGCACGACGTACACGCTCAACCTCCGCACGAACCTCGGCAACAACTGGACGGCGACGAGCACGCCGACCGTCAAAGTGAAGGTCGTCGCGGTCCTGGGCATGGCATCCGCGAGCTGTGTGACCACCTGAACCGTCCACAGGGCACCGCGGGGTGCCCCTGGATGTCCCCGGACGGCGTTACCGTGGCCGCATGCGCATCCTGCACACCGGCGACTGGCACCTCGGCCGCACACTGCTGGGTGCGGACCTGCTCGAGCACCAGGCCGCGTTCACCGACTGGCTCGTCGACCTCGGCCGCGAGCGCGCCGTCGACCTCGTCGTCATCGCCGGTGACGTCTACGACCGTGCGATCCCGCCCGTCGACGCCGTCCGCATGCTCTCGCGCGTGCTCGAGCGGCTCGCCGAGACCACCACGGTGGTGCTCACCCCGGGCAACCACGACTCCGCCGCTCGGCTCGGCTTCGGCGCCGGGGTGATGGGGCAGCGCGTCCGCATCCTCGCCGAGCCCGCGCACGTGGCCGACCCCGTGCTCGTGGCCGACGACGACGGCCCGGTGGCCGTGTACGGCATCCCGTACCTGCACCCCGACCTCACCCGGTACGCCCTGGCCGCGGTCCCCGACGAACCCCTCGCCCGCTCGCACCACGCCGTCGTCCACGCCGCCACCGAACGGATCCGCACCGACCTCGCGACCCGTGCCGGTACCCGCAGCGTGGTCGTCGCCCACGCGTTCGTCGGGGGTGCCGACCCGAGCGACAGCGAGCAGGACATCCGCGTCGGCGGGGTCGACCGCGTGGCCGAGTCCGTGTTCGACGGCTTCGACTACGTCGCCCTCGGGCACCTGCACGGCCCGCAGCGCGTCGGCGACGACGGCCGGATCCGGTACGCCGGGTCGCCGCTGGCGTTCTCGTTCGGCGAGCGGCACCAGCGGAAGTCCGTGACCATCGCCGAGCTCGACGCGGCCGGTGCCGTCACCGTCGAACTCGTCCCGACACCGGTCCCGCGGCGACTCGTCGACGTCCGGGGCAGCATCGACGCCATCGAGTCCGGGGCGTTCCGGACCGACGCCGACGCCTGGGTCCGCGTCGCGGTGACCGACACCGTGCACCCCGAGCGCATGTACGCCCGGGTGAAGGACCACTTCCCGCACGCCCTGGCGATCACCCACGAACCGGCGGACCGACCGGCCGCCACCGCCGCACGGGCCGTGACCGCGACGTCCGACCCGGTCGAGGTCGCCGGCGACTTCGTGGCCTTCGCCACCGGCGGGGCACCCGACGACGACGAACGGGCCGTGCTGACCGAGGCGTACGAGGCCGCGGCGCTCGCCCTGCAGCGCGAGGGGGACCGCTGATGTACCTGCACCGACTCGAACTCCGCGCCATCGGCCCGTACCCCGACCTCGTGACCATCGACTTCGCGGCGCTCGCCGCCTCCGGTGTGTTCCTGCTCGAAGGGCCGACCGGCTCCGGCAAGTCGACGATCATCGACGCGGTCGTGTTCGCCCTGTACGGCGGCCTCGCCGGGTCCGACGCCAGCTCCGACCGGCTGCACAGCCAGCACGCCGACCCCGCGGTCGAGCCGTTCGTCGAGCTCGTGTTCGAGACCGGCGCCGGCACCTACCGGGTGCGACGCACGCCGCAGTACGACCGCCCGAAGCAGCGGGGGACCGGCACGGTGAAGCAGCAGGCGTCCGTGCAGCTGTTCCGGCTTGCAGCGCCGGACGACGTCGTCGGTGAACCGATGTCGTCCCGCATCCCCGAAGCCGCGGTCGAGATCGCCCGGATCGTCGGGCTCGACCGCGCGCAGTTCCTGCAGACCGTGGTGCTGCCGCAGGGCGAGTTCGCCCGGTTCCTCCGATCCCCGGGGGAAGACCGCCGGAAGCTCCTGCAGTCACTGTTCGGCACCCAGGTCTACGACCGCACCGCCGACGAACTCGCCGCCCGCCGCCGGGCCGTGCAGGCCGAGGTCGACGGGGCCGACGACCGTGTCCGCGACGCCCTGGCCCGGTTCGCCCAGGCGGCCGGTCTCGACGACGCCGACGAGACCGTCGTCCCCGGCACGGCTGTGTCCCTGCGTGCCACGGCCGACGCAGCCGGGGCAGCACGGACGGCTGCCGCTGCGGCCGCGACGGCGGCGACCGAGCACGAACGGTCGGTGACGGCGCGTGCGGCCGCCCTCGAGCGCCGATCGGCACTGCTGCGGCGACAGACGCTCCTGGACGACGACGCTCCCGCGATCCAACGCGCACGGACCGCGGTGGCGACGGCGGAGCGCGCCGCCCGGGTCGCGGCGGTGGCCGACGGTCTCGACGCCGCGATCGCGCGTGCCGACGACACCGCAGCGGCAGCCTCCCGTCTGCGTGACGAGCACGAGCTCGACACCGTCGACGCTGAGCAGGTCGTCCGGCGCCGCGACACGCTGACCGACGCGCTGTCCGGCGTCCGGCACCTCGTCGCGGTCGAGGCCGAGGCGGACGCCCGGCGCACCGCGATCGCCGATGCCACCGCGACCGCAGCACGGCTCACCGACGACCTCGCCGCCCTCGACACCGCGCTCGAAGCCCGGCCGGCGGAACGCGCACGGATCGTCGAGGCCGCCCGGTCCGCCTCGACGACCGCTGCCGACGCGGACGCCGCGGCGCACGAGGTCGCTCGCGTGCAGTCGCTCCGCGCCGACCTGGCCGCCCGCGACCGCGCCGAGCACCGCGTGGCCCAGGCCGAGCGGGTCGTGGCCGGTGCCCGACGCCGCGCGACCGATGCGCTCGACGCCGAACGCACCCTGCGCGAGCGCCGGATCGCGGGGCTCGCCGGTGAGCTCGGCGCCGCACTCACCCCCGGTGACCCGTGTCCGGTCTGCGGATCGACCGCGCACCCGTCGGTGGCCGCGCCGCAGGACGACCACCCGACCATCGGCGCCGTGGAGTCCGCGGGCGACGCCACACGGCTGGCCGACCAGCAGCTCGCCGACGCCGCAGCCGAGCTGGCGGTCGAGCGCGCGGAGCACCTGCGGCTGACCGAGGTGGTCGGCGCCGTCGACACCGTCGCCCTCGACGCCATGTCGGTCGCCGCCGACGAGCGGGTCCGTGCGGCGCACGACGCAGCGGCACTCGTGCTCGAGCACGAGCGCGAGCGGACGGCGCACGACTCCGCGACCCGGGCGCTCGAGCGTGAGCGGAACGACCTCGACGCTCGGCGCACCGTGCTCGCATCGACCACGGCCTCGGACGCCGAGCGGCTCGAGGCCGACCTGCGATCGGTGCAGGAAGCGATCGAGCGGCTCGGTGCACTGCTCGACGGTGACGGTGACGGTGACAGCGCTGGCTCGTCGGGCTCGCTCCGCGTCGTCGACGAGCTCGACGCTCGGCTGACGGTGCTCCGCGCCCTCGCCGACGCCGACGACCGCGCAGCGGCTGCCGCCCGTGCCCGTGACGAGCGGAACACCGAGGTCGCCCGGGTCCTGGACGAGCAGGAGTTCCCCGACGTCGCTGCAGCACGAGCGGGCCGGCTCGACCCCGACACCGTGGCACGCTTCCGCAGCAGCATCAGTGCCGCCGACGCCGAACGCGCCGTCGTCCGTGCGGGGCTCGAGGACCCCGCGGTGGTCGCGGCCGCCGACGACGACCCGGAGCAGCTCGACCTGCAGGCGGCGCAGGCCGAGCGGGTCCGGGTGACGGCCGACCTCGACGAGGCCACCCGGCTCGCGGTCACCGCGGCCCACCGTGCCGAGGCCGTCGAGCAGTGTGCGTCCGAGGTCGACCGGACCGTCCGGGCACGACAGGAGACCTCGGCCCGCAGCCGCGCGGTCGTCCGGCTCGCCGACGTCGCCAACGGTGTGGCATCGGTGAACCCGACCGGCATCACGCTCGGCACCTACGTGCTCATGCGTCGCTTCGAGGACGTCGTGGCCGCGGCGAACGACCGGTTGCGCGGCATGCTCGCCGGACGCTTCACGCTCGAGACCTCCGACGAGCGGGAGTCCGGGTCCCGCGCGCGACGGACGGGGCTCGCCCTCGCCGTGCACGACCACACGACCGACACCGTCCGTGATCCCCGCAGCCTGTCCGGCGGCGAGACGTTCACCGTGTCACTGTGCCTGGCGCTCGGGCTCGCCGACGTCGTGCAGGCCGAGGCCGGCGGGGTCTCGCTCGGCACCCTGTTCGTCGACGAGGGGTTCGGCACACTCGACCCGGAGACCCTCGACGACGTCATCGGGCAGTTGTCCCGGTTGACCGCTGGCGGGCGACAGGTCGGGATCGTCAGCCACGTCGAGGAGCTCAAGCAGCGGATCCCCGAGCGGATCGCCGTGCGACGCACCCCGACCGGTGGGTCGAGGGTGACGACCACCGTCTGACAGATCGCGGCCCGGGGCCGGGTCCCGTCTGGTCCGACGCGGTCTACGGGGTCGGCGTCGACTCCACCGTGCCGTCCGGCGGCGGCAGGATGTCGGCCGCGATCCAGGGGAACACCCACTGGAACAGCACGAAGACGATGGCGACGAGGAGCACGAGCAGCTCGAGCACCTTCAGGGCGGTGGGGCCGGGCAGCAGCCGCCAGACCAGGGGGAAGATCACTTGACGGTCTCCGAGAGTTCCTTCGGGGTGCCCTCGGAAGCGGGCATCCAGTAGTCGAGCTTCGCGTGCGTCACGAACCGTTCGGCCGCGGACCACATCGGGTGGCAGGCGGTCAGCGTGAGCCAGCGGTCCTGGGCGGTCGGTTCCACACCCGGCTTGTTCGGCACCGGCGCGATCGTCTCGATCTTGTCGGGCGTGACGATCTGGCTGTCGGTGACCTTGTAGACGTACCAGACGTCGAACTTCTTCTTCGCGTCGGTGACCCGGACCACGACCGAGTCGCCCTTCTTGAGCTCCGCGATCTGGTTCAGGGGCTTGCCGTAGGTGACACGGTGTCCGGCGACGGCGAAGTTGCCGGGAGCGCCGGGCATCGCGGTGTCCTGGTAGTGCCCGAGTCCGATGGTGTTGAGGACCTTCTCACGATCGGTGCCCTCGCCGATCGGCCGGTTGTAGTCCTTGCCGAACCGGGGGATCTGCATCGTCCCGAACACGTCCGACAACGCCGGGGGTTCGGCGAGCACGGGAGCGGTGCCGCGGTGCTCGGTGCCCTCGACCTTGGGGGTCTTGACCTGGTCGAGGCCCTGCACGAGCTTCGTCTGCTCGTTCACGGCGACCACGTCGGTCCACCAGGCCGTCCACACGACGTACAGGCCGGTGCCGGCGCCCGCGATGATGAGCAACTCGGCGATGAGCGACACGATCGCGCCGCCCACCGTCTGCCGTCTGCGGGGGGATCGCCGGGACCGCGAACCGGCTGCGTCGTCCCGTGCGCTGCGGCGCGTCGGGAGGGTGTCGTTTGCGGTCACGGGGCTCCTGATCGGCTGGGTGGTCGGACAGGTCTATCAGATCACGGCGACAGGTCGGTGACGACCTTCTCCCCACCCCCGTTAACGTGGGGCCCATGGAGTACCGGATCCGCCCCTTCCGCACCGAGGACACCGACGCGGTCGTCGCCCTGTGGGAATCGTGCGGGCTCGTCCGACCCTGGAACGACCCACGCCGCGACATCGCCCGCAAGCTGACCGTCCAGCCCGAGCTCTTCCTGGTCGCCGAGCCCGAGCCCGAGCCCGAGCCCGAGCCCGAGCGCGGCACCGACACCGACGCCGGTGTCGTCGCTGCGGGCATGGCCGGCTTCGACGGGCACCGCGGCTGGGTGAACTACCTCGCCGTGCGCCCGGACCTGCAGGGCTCCGGCCTCGGTCGCACCCTGATGGCCGAGTTCGAGCGGCTCCTGACCGACCTCGGCTGCCCGAAGCTGAACCTGCAGGTGCGTGCCGGCAATGAGCAGGTGCTCGGGTTCTACGCGTCCCTCGGCTACACGGACGACCGCACGGTCTCGCTCGGCAAGCGCCTGATCCCCGACGTCTGACCGCTCACGCCCGTCGCACCGTGCGGGTTCGCCCATCCGGTGCGGCGTTGGCGGCTCGGTGCGGTGCTGCAAGTCCGCACCGGGCGGTCAACCTCGCACGGTTCGAACGACTCGGCACCGTGCCCGGCCCGCCCGGCCCGCCCGGCCCCGCCGCGACCCGCGCGCTACGCCAGCGCCAGCGCCACCGACGCGACGAACGCCAGCACGATGCCGATCCACTGCTGCGCGGTCAACCGCTCCCGCAGTACGACCCCGGCCAGCACCACCGTGCCGATCGGGTAGAGCGCGTTCAGCACGCTCACGACGGGCAGGGTCGCAGGGTCGTCGCTGCTGTGCAGCCCGGCTTGGATGAACACGTTCGCCATCGCGTCGAAGACGCCGCAGGCGGCCACGGTGACGAGCAGCCGTGGACCCCATGCGCGACCCGGCCGACGCCCGGGGGCCGCGGCAGCCCCGTCGGGGCGGGCCGACGTCGGAGCGGGCACCGGGCCTCCCGGCGGCGGCACGACGACCGTCCGGAGCACGACGACGAGCGCCGCCGCACCCAGCAGCACCGCCTGCAGCACCCGCGCGACCACGAGGGGTGCGACGCCCGAGTCGGACGGCGTCATGTCGTAGGCCAGCACGATCCCGCCGAAGCCGCACCCGGCGACGGCGGCGGCGACCACCCCGCGGGCGGTCGGTCGCGCGCCCGAGGCATCCCGGACCACCGCGACCAGGACCACCGCGACGACCGCGACCACGAGCGCGCCGGTGGCCACGGGCGCCAGCACCGTGCCGCGCAGCACCGCGACGAGCACCGGCACGACGGCCGCGAAGACGGCGGTGACGGGGGAGAGCACGCTCATCGGCCCGATCGCGAGTGCCGCGTACAGCAGGAGCACGCCGACGCCGCCGGAGAGCCCCGCGACCGCACCCCAGGCCACGGCCGGCCACGAGAACACGCCTCCGACGACGACCAGCCCGACGAGCAGCGGGAGGATCCCGATCGCGGCGGCCACCGCCGTGACGACGACTGGGCGGACCCGGCGCGAGGCGAGTCCGCCCAGGAAGTCGGCGAACCCGTAGACGACCGCGCCGGACAGGCCGAACAGGACAGTGAGCACGGTTCCCATCCTGCCTGGCCCGGTAGCCTGCGGGACGTGAGTGTTCCCTACCAGCGCCTGCCCCGGATCGACGGACGGTGGAGGTGGTGGCGGCCACTCGTCGCCCTCGCGTTCCTGGTGGGGTGGTACGTCGTGTCGCAGATCGTCATCGCGGTCGCGTACTTCGTCCCGATCGGCGCGACGCAGGGGCCGCAGGCCCTGATCGACCTGCAGGACGACCTGGCCGGTGGCGCGCTCGACCCCACCGACCCGCTGATCCTGTCCCTGTCGCTCGTCTCGCTCGTGGTCCTGCTGCCGGGCATCCTGCTCGCGGTGAAGATCGCGCGGATCGGACCGGCCGGCATCCTGTCGTCGACCCGGTTCCGGGTCCGGTGGGCCTGGACGGCATGGTGCCTGCTGCCGACGCTCGTCATCGCCGCGGTCATGTTCGTCGTCCAGACCGGCCTGTTCTGGGACGGCGGGATGATCACGACCGACGGCGGCTTCGCCTGGAACCACGACGCGATCGGCCAGTCGACGGTCTCCCTCGGCACCCTCACCCTGACGATCGTCCTCGTCGTCCTGCTCGTCCCGTTCCAGGGCGCCGCCGAGGAGTACATCTTCCGCGGCTTCCTCATGCAGACGGTCGCGTCGTGGATCCCGCGTCGCGTCGGCACGATCATCGCCGTGGCGGTCTCGACGGTCGTCTTCGCGGTGCTGCACATCCCGAACGGCTACAACGTCTGGGGCATCCTCGACGTCGGCTCGTTCGGCCTGATCGCGGCGATCATCGTCCTCCGGACCGGCGGGCTCGAGGCCACGGTCCTGCAGCACGCGTTCAACAACATCATGATCTTCGTGCTGCAGGCGCCGGGCTGGTCGGGGATCGACCTCACCTCGTCGGACGCGAACGGCACCTGGCAGGGGACGCTCGTCACCCTCGTCACGTCGCTCGCCTTCTGGGGCATGGTCGAGTTCCTGGCGTGGTGGCGGGGGCTGGACCGCCGGTTCGCCGGGCACGAGGCGCCCCGGTTCCGCGGTGTGACCCCGGCCTGGGCGGGCGGCGTCCGCTGGACCCGGCCTGGAGGCACGGGCTGGGCGACCACGCCGGCCCGCGCCGACGACGTGGCCGGTACCGACCACCGTGGCGAGTCCGGCACGGACGGTGCTGTGGACAGTGCGGTGGCTGTCGCCGGTCGCCCGTAGGCTCGTGGCATGAGCACCACGCCCGCGCCCGCTGCCGTGCCTGCTCCCGCTGCCGGTTCCGCACCTCGTGCCGCCGCGCTCGAGGTGCTGCACCGCGTGTGGGGCTACGACGACTTCCGCGGCGAGCAGGCCGCCATCATCGACCAGGTGGTGACCGGTGGTGACGCCCTCGTGCTCATGCCGACCGGTGGTGGCAAGTCCCTCTGCTACCAGGTGCCATCGCTCGTCCGCGACGGCGTCGGGGTCGTGGTGTCGCCGCTGATCGCCCTGATGCAGGACCAGGTCGACGCCCTGGCAGCCAACGGCGTCCGGGCCGCGTTCCTCAACTCCACGCAGGGCCCCGACGAACGGTCCCGGGTCGAGCGTGCCGTGGTGCAGGGCGAGGTCGACATGCTCTACCTGGCGCCCGAGCGGCTCCGGCTCGAGTCCACCCGTGCGCTCCTCGACCGGGCGCGCGTCTCGCTGTTCGCCATCGACGAAGCACACTGCGTCGCGCAGTGGGGGCACGACTTCCGCCCGGACTACCTCGAGCTGAGCGTCCTGCACGAGCGGTGGCCGACGGTGCCGCGCATCGCCCTGACCGCCACCGCGACGCCGCAGACCCACCGCGAGATCTCCGCACGGCTCGGCCTCGACGACGCCGCGCACTTCGTCGCCGACTTCGACCGGCCGAACATCCAGTACCGCATCGAACCGAAGACCGGCGCGCTGCAGCAGCTGCTCACCTTCATCCGCACGGAGCACAGCGGCGACGCCGGCATCGTGTACTGCCTGTCCCGCAACTCGGTGGAGCGCACCGCGACCGCCCTGGCCGAGCAGGGGATCAACGCCCTGCCGTACCACGCGGGCCTCGACGCCCGGGTGCGCGCCCGCAACCAGTCGACGTTCCTGCGCGAGGACGGCGTCGTCATGGTGGCGACGATCGCGTTCGGCATGGGCATCGACAAGCCCGACGTCCGGTTCGTGGCGCACCTCGACCTGCCGAAGTCGGTCGAGGGCTACTACCAGGAGACCGGCCGTGCGGGTCGTGACGGGCTGCCGGCCACCGCGTGGCTCGCGTACGGCCTGAACGACGTCGTGCAGCAGCGGCGGATGATCGACCAGTCCGAGGGCGACGCCGCACACCGCCGGCAGCTCAGCGCCCACCTCGACGCCATGCTCAGCCTGTGCGAGACGATCGAGTGCCGCCGGGTGCGGCTGCTCGCGTACTTCGGGCAGGAGAGCACGGCGTGCGGCAACTGCGACACGTGCATCGCGCCGCCGGAGTCGTGGGACGGCACCGTCCCCGCGCAGAAGCTGCTGTCCACCGTGGTGCGGCTCGAGCGTGAGCGCCGCCAGCGGTACGGCGTCTCGCACCTCGTCGACATCCTGATCGGCAAGCGGTCGCCCCGCGTGCAGGAACTCCAACACGACACGCTGGCGACCTTCGGCATCGGCGCCGACCTGTCCGAGGGCGAGTGGCGTGCCGTCGCACGGCAGGTGCTGGCCCAGGGCTACGCCGCGGTGTCGGGCGACGGCTTCGGCACGGTCGTCCTCAGCCCCACCAGCGCCGACGTCCTGACCGGCAAGGTGCAGGTGCGCATGCGTCGCGACCCGGTCAAGGCTCCGCGGGCCGGCCGCAGCAGCCGACGGACGGTCGTCACCGACATGCCGCAGGAAGCCGTCGGCCTGTTCGAGGCCCTGCGTGCCTGGCGTGCAGCCCAGGCACGCGAGCAGGGCGTCCCCGCGTACGTGGTGTTCAACGACGCGACGCTCCGGGGCATCTCCGCCGTTCGTCCGGCCGACATCGATCAGCTCGGCGAGATCTCCGGGGTCGGTGCGGCGAAGCTCGAACGGTACGGGCGCGCGGTCCTCGACGTCGTCGTCGCGGCCGACTGAGCCCTTTCCGCCACTGCATGCCGTTCCGGGCATGTGCCTGCCGTGCGCCTCATTACACTCGGTAGCTCGTCACCACGAGGAGGTCCGGTGTCCGGTTCGACGAAGTTCGCCACCGTGCTCAGCCGTGCGGTCGTGACCCCGCTCGCCCGGATGCTGTGGCGCCCGAAGATCATCGGTCGTCGGAACGTCCCGAAGCGCGGTGCGGTGATCCTGGCGAGCAACCACCGCTCCTTCATCGACTCGCCGGCGATCACGTTGATGGCGCCGCGCAAGGTGTCGTTCCTGGCGAAGCAGGAGTACTTCACGGGGCCCGGCCTCAAGGGAGCGGTGTCCCGCGCGTTCTTCGGTGGCATCGGCGCCATCGGGGTGGAGCGCGGTGCGGGTGCAGCGGCCCAGCAGGCCCTCGACCTCGGTCTCGCACGGCTGCAGGAGGGTGAGGCGTTCGCAATCTACCCCGAGGGCACGCGGTCGCTCGACGGCCGGATCTACAAGGGCCGCACGGGGGTCGCGTGGCTGGCGTTGACGAGCGGTGCCCCGGTGGTGCCCGTCGCGCTGCGTGGCACCGAGGACGTGCAGCCGGTCGGGTCACGGTTGCCGAAGCTCGCCCGGGTGACGATCGAGTTCGGCCGACCAATCGACCTGTCGTCCTTCGGCGAGGCATCGTCCGGTCGTGCCCGGCGTCACGCGACCGATGCGGTGATGGCGGCGATCCAGGAGCTCAGCGGCCAGGAACCGGCGAACGCCTACAACAACCCGCCCGCGACGATCGTCGAGCGGGTGCGACGAGCGCTGCAGCCCGACGACCCGACCGCGGCCGCCGTCGATCCCGACTGAGCACTCGACTGTCCGGTCACTATTGCACATCTGAAATATCGATGGTTGAATGGGGACGTGCCGCTCGGCACGTCCCCATCGCCGGTCGCCCGAGAACGACCAGCCACGAGATCAGATCGGACCGTCCGCAGCATGTCCTCCACCCCGCTCTTCGACTCCATCGCCCAGCGTCGCGGTCAGGCCGACGTCCCGTCCACCACTCCTGTACCGGCGCGCGCCGTCGTGACCCCGGTGCCGACCTCGCCGATGTCCGCGCCCGTCCGTCCGGGTGACTCCGCACTGGTCCCGGCGGCACTCGTCGCCGCGATCGACGAGATCCCGGTGCGGGTGGCGTCGGCCCTGGTGACCGAGGTCACGATCCGCCCTGAGCACCTCGTCCTGGTCGAGACCGTCGCCGACGCGATCACCCGTGCGGTCGTCGACGCCGTCGTGTGCGAGCTGGACCGCATCGCCCGCGACGGCGTCGTCCGCGTCTGACCGGGTCGGCCCCCGCGCGATGACGACCCTCGACGACGGCCTGCCCGGTCGTCCCCGCGGTGCCGAGCGTCGCGCCGCAGCCCGACCGACGGTGTCCCCACGGCGCCGTGCACGACACGGTGCCCACCGGGGCACCCTCCGAGCCGCCGGGGTGGCGGTGTCCCCTCCCGTCACCCCGGCTTCCACCCGAAGAACCCAGAACACCCGAAGAACCCAGGACACCCAGCCCGCCCCGACCGCTGCTCCTGCCCGTCGTCTTCGCAGCCTCGTGTCCATCCGGGTCCGCGCCCGACGGACCCTGCCCGCCGGGGCGGTGACCGCCGTGACGTGCTTGTTCGTGGCGGTCGGCTCGCCGCAGATCGTCGTCGCCGCTCCGGCCCCGTCGGCAGCGACGTCGGCGGTGGCCGGCATGCAGCACTTCGTCGCCGACGGCGCCCCTGGTCCGGCGGCCGACCGCGACGACTTCTCGGTCGGCCGTGCTGCCGCGGCGCTCCGGGTGCCGGGTGGACCGGACCCCACCGGCGGTGCCGTCCGTCCCACGATCGGTTCGGTCCCGGACGCGGGCGGCTTCGGCCCCCGCTGGGTCGCCGGTTGCGTGGCCTGCTCGTCGAACCACCAGGGTGTCGACTTCGCCGCGCCCATCGGCACCCCGGTCGTCGCCGCACTGCCCGGCCGGGTCGTCTCCGCGGGGGCCCTCGGCGGCTACGGCAACCAGGTCCTCCTGCAGCACGCCGACGGCACGGCGACCCGGTACGGGCACCTGTCGGCGATCGACGTCCGACCCGGCCAGGTCCTCGGCGCGGGGGACCGCCTCGGGGCCGTCGGCAACACGGGTGTCTCGACCGGCGCCCACCTGCACTTCGAGGTCATCGTGGCCGGCATCCCCATCGACCCCGCCGCCTGGCTGCAGGCTCGCGGGCTCCTCTGACGGCGTCGGGCGTAGCGTCGGGACGGTCGCGGCACGGTGTCGCGCCAGGACGGAGACGCGCGTGCGAGTGACGGTGTTGGGGACGGGTGCGATGGGTGCCGGCGTGGCGGGATCGCTGCTGCGCGAGGGCCACGAGGTCACGGTCTGGAACCGGAGCGCCGACAAGGCCGCACCCCTCGGTGCCCACGGCGCGACGGTGGCGACCGACCCGGGCAGTGCCGTCGAGCACGCCGAGGTCGTCCTGCTCACCCTGTTCGACACCGATGCCGTCGTCGACGTCCTCGAGCAGGCCGCCGGTGAGGCCCCGACCGACGCCGTGTGGGTGCAGGCCTCGACGATCGGGGTCGACGGCACCGCGACGGTCGTGCAGCTGGGGGAGAAGTACGGCATCACCCTGGTCGAGGCGATGATGCTCGGCACGAAGGCCCCCGCCGAGCAGGGCAAGCTGACGATGCTCGCGGCCGGCCCGGCGGACCTGCTCGACCGTGTCGACCCCGTGCTCGACGCGATCGGCGCGAAGACCGTCCGCGCTGGCGACCACGTCGGCGACGGCACCGCACTCAAGCTCGCCGCGAACGCCTGGATCGCCTCGATCACCGCGGCGACCGGGCAGTCCCTGGCCCTGGCGGCTGCCCTGGGCCTCGACCCTGCGCTCTTCCTGCAGGCCATCGAGGGCAGCGCGAGCGACTCCGCCTACGCCCACACCAAGGGCGCCGCGATGATCGCTCGGGAGTTCCCCGCGCAGTTCGCTCTCGACGGGCTGCGGAAGGACATCGGACTCATCACCGAAGCCGCCCGGACCGCAGGGGTGTCGACGACGCTGCTCGAGGCGCTCGGGCGCGTGTACGCCGACGCCAGTGCGGCCGGGCACGGGGGTGACGACATCGCCGCGGTCGGCACCGCGTTCTGAGGCACAGACGCGCGCAGGTGGAACGACCGATCGGTCAGCCGGCGAGGATCAACCCCGCCGGATCAACCCCGCCGGATCAACCCCGTCGGATCAACCCCGCCGGAACAACTGCCGCAGACGTTTCGTGAGCCGCCCCACGGCCTCGTCGTTCATGGTGTTGGCGAGGTCGAAGGCTTCGCGTGCCGGATCGGAGCCGGCCTGGATCCGCCGGAGTGCGGCGTCGGCACGGGCGCGCGAGTCGAGCTCGGCGAACGGCATGTCGTCCTCGGGGTGGTGCTCGCCACGAGGGTCCATGCGGGCCAGGTTACGCGCGACGGGAGTGGTCGGGCGTGACGTCGAGTTCGTCCACGACCCGGACCATCTCGTCCAGGAAGTCCACGACGACGGCCATCTCGTTGCTCGGCAGGTGCTCGGTGACCTCGAGCGCGCGGGCGTCGAGCTCCTCGATGACGCGCAGCGCGTGCCGCATCGAGGTGCCGGTGGCGGTGAGGATCACGCCGCGGCGGTCGTTCGGGTCGGCGTGCCGTTCGACGTGACCGCTGCGGACGAGCCGGTCGACGAGCGCTGACGTCGACGCCGCGGTGATCTCGAGCCGCTCGGCGAGGTCCTTCGCGTTGACCGTGCGGCCGTCGTGCTCGGCGTCGATCAGGAACCGGATCGCCAGCAGCGCGTTCTCGCCGATCCCGAGTGCTTCACGCGCACGGCGCTGCGCTGCGCTCTCGGCCGTCCGGTACCGCCGCAGGGCGTTGAGGACGTCCACGGCGGAGACCGCGGAGTCCTCGTACCAGTACCCCGCGGTGCTGGTCATCACCTCGGACGTCATGCACCAATGCTAGACGCTCTAGTTAGATTGTCTAGCGAGCGCGGAGAGGGGACACCTGCAACACCCGTGACGCGGTTCCGTAACACCCCGGCAACGCCGGCTCGTTAGGTTCTCGACATGCAGGAGCAGCCGTGCTGAGCCGCCTCGCGGGGAACGTCTTCCACGTGGGGAGCGCGGTGGAGCGCACCGACGTCGTCGCACGGTTGCTCGACGTCTACGTTGCCCGCCGGGAACCGGGCACCCTCGACGACGACCGGCTCGTGTCCACCGAGCTCCGCAGCATCATCGGCACCACGGGCCCCGCGAACGACCCGGACCGCGCCGCCACCGTCGACGCCCTGGCACTCGACCGGCACGAACCCGCGTCCATCGCCGCCGCCGTCGCCGTCGCCCGCGACCACGCACGCCGTGCCCGCGAGGTCGTCTCGAGCGAGCTCTGGGACTGCCTCGACGTCACGCGGTCGCGGATGCCCCGGAAGATCGCCCCCGACCGCGCGCACGAGTTCCTGGGCTGGGCGCGGGAGCGCAGTGCCCTGGCCATCGGGGTCGTCGAGGGGGATGCCAGCCGGGATGAGGTGTGGGAGTTCTTCACCCTCGGTCGGTCACTGACCCGCTGCGCCTCCACGGCACGGCTCCTGGCGTCCCGGCTGCTCGAACCGGACTCGGTCACCTCGTGGACGGCGGCGCTCCGGGCGTGCGGTGCGGGCGAAGCGTTCCTGCGCGGCCGTGACCACGCGCCGGTGCCGTCCGACGCCGCAGCCTTCCTGCTCCTCGACGTGCACAGCCCGCGGTCGTTGCGCTTCACGGTGCACCGCGCGGCCGAGTGCCTGGCCGACGTCGCCCCGTCCTGCGTCGCGGACGAGGTCGCCGCGTTCGACGAGGTCCGCGCGCTGCTCGACGCGATCCCCGAGGAGTCCGCGCTCGCCGTGGCGGGGGACGTCGGGGAACGCCTGGCGGCGGCGGCCGACCGCGTCGCCGCGGCACTCGACGAGCGCGTGTTCGCGTCGTCCGCGCCCGTGCTCTGACCCGACCGGGCGCGCGCGCGACGGAACGGGGCCGGTCAGTGCGTCGCGACCGCGACCGCGGCCGTGGACGTGGGACGCGTCGGACGGGAGGCCCGTGGCGGTGCCGGCACGGGCCTCCCGTCCGACGGTCGGTGGCGTCACGGACCGCTGGCCGACGCGCAGGTCGTCAGCCGGTCCGTCAGACGGCGCTGGAGCGGTCGGCGAGCGTCTCGTCGCGTTCCAGCTCGCGGCGGAGCGCGGCACGCGAGCCGACCACCGGCACGGCGTGCGTGATCGCCAGGTGCAGCCGCGAGTCGGCGTCGTAGCGCAACCGGACCCGCTGGTACCGGACGAGCCACACGACTGCGATCGCGAGCGCCACGAAGCCCGATGCCGCGCCCACCACGATCGCCCAGCGGGGCCCGAAGGCGTCGGCGACGGCACCGACGAGCGGGGCGCCGATGGGGGTGCCGCCCGCGAAGATCGCCATGTACAGGGCCATCACGCGGCCGCGCATCGCGGGCTTCGTCGTGGTCTGCACCAGGGCGTTCGCGGTCGTCATGAAGGTCAGCGACGCGAGCCCGACGAACATCAGCACGATCGCGAAGGTCCAGTACGTCGGTGCGAGGGCGGCGGCGGTGCACGCGAGCCCGAACCCGCCGGCGGCGAGCACGAGGGTGCGCATCCGCGGCTTGTCCCGGCGGGCGGACAGCAGCGCGCCGAGCACCGAGCCGACCGCCATCACCGAGTTGAGCAGCCCGAACTCGCCGGCGCCCTGGTGGAACTCGACCCGCGCCATGGTCGAGGTGAAGATCGGGAAGTTCACGCCGAACGTGCCGACGACGAAGATCATGCAGAGCACCACGACGATGTCCGGCCGGGTGCGGACGTACCGGAAGCCGGCGACGATCTGTCCCTTCCCACGGCCGGCTCGGACCCGTTCGGCGAGCTGTGCGGGATCGACGAAGCGGAGCGCGACGAGGACGGCCAGGAACGACCCGGCGTTGATGACGAACACCCAGCCGGAGCCGATCGCCGCGATGAGCACACCGGCGACCGCGGGGCCGATCAGGCGTGCGGCGTTGAACGACGCGGAGTTCAGGGCGACGGCGTTCGAGACGTCCTCGCCCTGCACGACGTCGGAGACGAAGGCCTGCCGGATCGGGGCGTCGAACGCGGCGACGATACCGAGCGCCAGTGCGAAGCCGTACAGCGCGAGCAGGGTGGCGGTGTGCGTGAGGACCATGACGCCGAGTCCGAGCCCGAGCAGCCCCATCAGACCCTGGGTGAGCATGAGCATCTTCCGGCGGTCGAACCGGTCGGCGGCGAGGCCGGTGAGCGGCAGGAGCAGCAGCTGGGGGCCGAACTGCAGGGCCATCGTGATGCCCACCGCGACGGCGTTGTTGTCGGAGAGCTGGGTCAGCACGATCCAGTCCTGGGCGGTGCGTTGCATCCAGGTGCCGACGTTCGACACCAGGGCCCCGGCGAACCAGATGCGGTAGTTGCGTCCGGCGAGGGAGCGGAACATGGCGGTCACTGCTGGGCCAGCCTCCTCATGATCTCGGTGGCGTCGGCGAGGGTGGTCCGCTCGTCGGCGGTGAGTGCTGCGAGTCGCGGGGTGAGCCAGCCGTCGCGACGACGTCGGGTCTCCTCGACGAAGGCGGCTCCGGCGGGCGTCGCACCGAGCAGCACCTTGCGGCGGTCGTCGCCGTGCCCGTCCTTCGACACCAGCCCCCGGTCGACCAGCACCGCGATGGTCTTGGTCATCGACGGTGGGGTCACGCCGTCCTGCCGGCTGAGGTCGGCCAGGGTCATGGCGCCGTCGCGGTGCAGGCGGGCGAGGGCGGAGAACTGCGCGTCGGTGACGCTCGAGTCGGCCTTCTGAGCACGGAGCGTGCGGGACAGCCGGTTCACCGCGATGCGGAGGTCGGTGGCGTCGGTCATCGCTCGTTAGCCTAGCTCATTAGTTCAGCGAACGAACTGGTTCTCGGGCGTACCTGCTCGGGCGTACCTGGTCGAAACGGGCGTCCCTGGTCGGTTCTCCCGACCAGGGACGCCCGTTCCCACTTCCCAGCGCGGGTGCGATGGGAAGGAACGTCGGACGGGAGGCCCGCCCAGCGTGCGCCGGTCGGCTCGCCGCTGGGCGGGCCTCCCGGCCTTCAGCGCCGTGCGTTCGTCAGGATCGCGCCGTGCGGGAGCAGCGCGTGCACGCCCCAGGTGCGGTTCGCGACCTGCGTGATGCGCATGCTCACCGCGACGCTCGCCATCGCGAGCGCCTGGGCGCGGCCGATCCCGTGCAGCCCGGCGATCCAGTCGACCATGTGGTCGAGCGCCGTGGCGGTGGCGACGTTCAGGTCGGCGTCGAAGCCGAAGGTGATGCGACCGGCGGGGGTGTCGGCGTGCACGCCCTCGACCGGGGCAACATCGAGGAGCGTCAGGGTCATCGTCGTCGTCATGCCGCACTCGACCGCCGTGCCGGAGACCTCGCCGTCGCCCTGGGCCGCGTGCCCGTCGCCGACCTGGAGCAGGGCGTCCGGCACCGTGACGGGCAGGTACAGGGTCGAGCCGGCGATCAGCTCACGGCAGTCGACGTTGCCGCCGCCGACCGTGCGGGGCGGGATCGTCGAGTGCTCGCCGGTGGCCTCGGGCGGGACCCCGACGACGCCGAGGAACGGTGCCGTCCGGACCCCGAGGCCGAGCTGGTTCACGGCGACGCCAGCGGCGGCATCGATGTCCCAGAGCAGCGGGCCGCGCGACGCCGGGTCGGTCAGGCCGAGCGCGCGGTTGACGGGGGAGTCGACCCCGCCCGAGGCCGTGTACCCCCAGTCGTCGGGGACCAGCTCGTCGAAGCGCACGGCCAGGACCATCCCCGGACGCGCTCCTGCGACGGCGATCGGCCCGACCAGGCAGTGCCCCCGGCGCGGGTCGATCAGGGTCGGGGCGTCGAGGCCCGGGCCCGGCTGGCGTTCCGTGTAGCCCGCGGCGCTGAGGGTACGGACGGTCACCGTGTCGCCCGGTTCCACGGTCAGGACCGGCTGGCGTTCGGCGGTGAAGACGTCGACGGCGGAGTCGACCGTGGCGTCGAGGTGGCGGCTGGTCACCGCTCGATCATCCCAGGTGGTGCTGGCGCGGGGCGGGGCGTTGCGGGGCGTTCCGGGCGTCCCTGGTCGGATCGGGCGTACCTGGTCGGGAGTTCTGACCAGGTACGCCCGGTGCCACCGGTCATCGCGGGTGTTCTGGGAAGGAACGTCCTCAGTGGAACTGGGGGATCGTGAGCCAGATGCCCGCCACCACGGCGGCGATGCACAGCGCGAAGCACAGCACGGCACCGGCCAGTGCCGCCGGCGGGGTGTGCCCGGAGCGGGGGCTCTCGTCGGAGTACTGCGTGCGCTCGCCGCCGGCGTCGTCCGGCTGCCCGGTGCCGAGCAGCCGCAGGCCGAGCGTGTACACGAGCACCAGGCCCACAGCGGCCACGAAGCCGACGCCGGCGACCGTGCCGATCGCGGTGAAGTCGATGTCCATCGTCGTTCCCCTCAGTTCGCTGCGCCGGTGGGCTGCGGCTCGGGCTGCTCGGTCGGCCCGGCTGCGTCGGCGGTGATGTCCTCGTGCGAGACCGGCTTGCGCTTCGCCAGCACGTAGAAGGTGAGCCCAGCAGCCAGGGCGAGGACCGCGACGAGCACCAGCCCGAACGCCGAGGTCGACGCGAGCCAGGTCGCGAGGGCTCCGACCACCGCGGCGGCGGGCAGCGTGATGACCCAGGCCGCGACGATGCGTCCGACGACCGACCAGTGCACGTCGGCGAGCTTCTTGCCGAGCCCCGACCCGACGACCGCGCCGCTCGTCACGTGGGTCGTCGAGAGCGCGAAGCCCAGGTGCGAGGAGATGAGGATCGTCGCGGCGGAACTCGTCTCGGCGGCGAAGCCCTGCGGCGACTGCACGTCGGAGATCTTCTTGCCGACGGTCTGCATGATGCGCCAGCCGCCCATGTAGGTTCCGAGGCCGATCGCGAGTCCGCAGGCCAGGACCACCCAGAGCGCCGGACCGGTGCCCGCGGCCTGGTAGTTCGCGGCGATGAGCGTCAGCGTGATGACGCCCATCGTCTTCTGCGCGTCGTTCGTGCCGTGCGCGAGCGACACCAGCGACGCCGAGATCGTCTGCCCGTGCCGGAAGCCGGTCGCCGCACCGTGGGTCGTCGCGTTCTTCGTGAGCACGTAGGCCAGGTAGGTCGCGATCAGCGCGATCACCGCGGCGATGAGCGGGGAGAGGAGCGCCGGCAGCACGACCTTCGACACCACCGTCGCCCAGCTGATCGAGTTCAGCCCCGCGCCGATGATCGAGGCACCGATGAGGCCGCCGAACAGCGCGTGCGTGGAGGACGACGGCAGCCCGACGTACCAGGTCGCCAGGTTCCAGAGCACCGCGCCGACCAGCCCCGCGAAGATCATCGTGGGGGAGATGTGGATGCCGTCCTGCCCCTCGCGGATGATCCCCTGCGAGACGGTCTTGGCGACCTCGGTGGACAGGAACGCGCCGACCACGTTGAGCACGGCGGAGATGATCACCGCCGTCCGGGGCTTGAGCGCGCCCGTGGCGACCGAGGTGGCCATGGCGTTCGCGGTGTCGTGGAACCCGTTCGTGAAGTCGAACACGAGGGCCACGACGATCACGAGCGTGACGATGACGATGACGTCCATGCGCAGGACGCTAGGCCCGCCCGGAACCCCCTGCGTGAACGCCGGGTGAACAGGTCCGGGATGGAGCGCGTCTGCGAGGATGGCAGTGTCTGAAAGGATGCGAGTGTGCCCACCTTCTCCGCCGCTCGCGGCGACGCCTCGTTCACCGACGCCCACGGCGTCGAGATCGTCTACTCGACCTGGCGTGCGGCGCGGCCGAAGGGGATCGTGCAGATCGCCCACGGCGTCGGCGAGCACGGGCTCCGCTACGAGCCGCTCGCGCAGGACCTGGTGCGCGCCGGCTACACCGTGCACGCGAACGACCACCGCGGGCACGGTCGCACGGGCCTTGCCCAGTGGGACGGCGACCACGCCAAGCTCGGTCGGCTCGGCCCCGGCGGGCTGCGCGCGGCGATCGCCGCAGTGGAGCAGATGAGCGCGGTCGCGCGGGCCGACGAACCCGGGCTGCCGCTCGTGCTGCTCGGTCACTCGTGGGGGTCGCTCATGGCACAGCGGATCGTGAACACCTCGTCGGACCGCTACGACGGCGTCGTCCTGTCCGCGAGCGCCTACCGGCTGCCCGGCTGGATGAACAGCGGCGACCTCAACGCCCGGCACGCGGGGTCCGGGCCCACCAAGTACGAGTGGCTCACCCGCGACCGGAAGATCATCGACGCGATGGCGGTCGACCCCCTGGCGGTCGAGGCCGACGTCATCGGGCTGTTCGGGCTCGCCGACACCCTCCGGCTGCTCGGCGTGCCGCGGCGGGGGATCCCGCACGACCTCCCGATGCTGTTGCAGGTCGGCTCCGACGACACCCTCGGGGGTCCGCGCTCGATCGAGCGTCTGGCGCAGGCGTACCGCCGACGCGGCCGACTGTCCGACGTGACCGTGCAGGTGTACGAGGGCGCGCGCCACGAGGTGTACAACGAGACGAACCGCGCAGAGGTCATCGGCGACCTGGTCGCGTGGCTCGACCGGGTGACCGCGCGCTGACGCAGCCGAGGAATGCGCCTGACGTCGAGCAGGCAGGGGCATCGAGTCCAGAAGAGAAGGTCTCATGAGCGAAGTCGTTGTCAGACGCCTTGACGAGGCGTCGCTCGCTTCGATCGAAGCCCGCGAACCGCCGACCCGGAACTACGTCCGGAGCGCTTACACCGAACAGGTGCGGGGCGCGCTGTCGGTGCTCGTCGCCTGGGTCGACGGGGTTCCGGTCGGCTCTGGCGAGGTGACAGCGGGACCCCGACCCGAGCTCCGCAACCTGCGAGTCGATGCTCGGTACCGGGGTCAGGGTGTCGGGACAGCGATCATCGCGGCAAGCGAGGCCGCAGCGGAGGACCGAGGAGTACTCCGCATCGGAGTCGCCGTCGACAACCCCTCTGCCCGCCGGCTCTACGAGCGCTTGGGGTACGTCGCGACCGGAGAGGTCGAGGAGTACGAGTACACCTACGTTGATGATGACGATCGCGAGGTGTCCGAACGCGAATCGTCGGAGTACCTCGAGAAGCTGCTGCGCTGACGGCGCTCGCCGGGTCCTGCGACGCGGCCGGCGACGGACTGGAGGCCCGTGGCGGCGCCGCCACGCGCCTCCAGGCCGTCACCAGGCAGGCCCACTGCCGGGCCGTCGGCCGTCCGGAATAGGGTTGCGGCATGCACGGTGAGTACAAGGTCCCCGGAGGCAAGCTGGTCGTCGTCGACCTCGAGGCCGTCGACGGCACGATCCAGCAGTTCCGCCTGGCGGGTGACTTCTTCCTGGAACCCGACGACGCGCTGCCGCTCATCGACGCGGCCGTGAACGGGCTCCCCGTCACCACCGACGCCGCGGGCATCGCCGCAGCCGTGCGGGCGGCCCTGCCGACCGATGCGGTGCTGCTCGGCTTCACGCCCGAGTCCGTCGGTGTCGCGGTGCGCCGTGCGCTCTCGCGGGCCTCGACCTGGCGCGACCACGACTGGCAGATCGTGCACGAGGGGCCGATCAGCCCGAACGAGCACCTCGCGCTCGACCAGGTGCTCACGGAAGAGGTCGGCGCCGGACGCCGTGGCCCGACCCTGCGCATCTGGGAGTGGGACCAGCCGGCCGTCGTGATCGGCTCGTTCCAGTCGCTGAAGAACGAGGTCGACCCGGCCGGCGCCGAGAAGTACGGCGTGCAGGTGGTCCGACGCATCTCCGGCGGCGGCGCGATGTTCATGGACGCCGGTGCGGTCATCTCGTACTCGCTCTACGTGCCGTCCGACCTGGTGCAGGGCATGACCTTCGCCGACTCGTACGCGTTCCTCGACGAATGGGTGATCGAGGCGCTCAAGTCGCTCGGCATCGAGGCGTACTACCAGCCCCTCAACGACATCACCTCGACCAAGGGCAAGATCGGCGGGGCCGCTCAGAAGCGTCTCGGCACCGGGTCGCTGCTGCACCACGCCACCATGAGCTACGACATGGACGGCGAGAAGATGGTGCAGGTGCTGCGGATCGGGCGCGAGAAGATGAGCGACAAGGGCACCACCAGTGCCGCCAAGCGCGTCGACCCGCTGCGGTCACAGACCGGGCTGTCCCGCGCCGAGATCATCGAACGGTTGATCGGCACCTTCACCCGGCTGTACGGGGCGACCGAGGGACACGTGACCGAGGCCGAGCGCGAGCGGGCGCAGGAACTGGTGCGGACGAAGTTCGCGACGAAGGAGTGGCTCGAGCGGGTGCCGTGAGCCTCAGCGCTCGTCGTCCTCGTCGTCGGACCGCAGTGTGAGGTCGACCCGGCCGTCGACCGGTCCCGGGCGGAAGCTGTGGCGGGCGAGCGGGGCGTAGGCCACCCACCGGCCGGTGTCGGCGGAGCCGTCGTCGTCGTCGTCCGGATCGCCAGCCTCGTCGTCATCCGCTTCGTCGTCCGCCTCGTCGTCGTCCGATTCGTGGTCCGCTTCGTGGTCGTCCGCTTCGCCTCGGACGCCGAGCAGCTTCCGGGTGAGTGCCGACCGTTCGGTCAGGAGCGAGTCGAGCGCGGCGACCAGGTCGCCGTCCTCCGGTTCGGCTCCGCGCAGGGCCGCGCCGAGGACGCTCCGACGCATGAGCTCCTTCGCGAACGAGCCGGTCGTCCCCTCGGCGCGCTCGGCGGCACCGGCCAGGGCTTCGTCCGAGAACGGCAGCGCGCCGGCGTACCGACGGAACAGCCGCCGGCGCTCCGGCAGACCCGGCAGGGGGATCTCCACGGCGAGGTCGACACGTCCGGGCCGGTCGGCCAGGGCACGTTCGAGGACGGACACGCGGTTCGTGGTCATGACGAAGGCGACGTCGGCATCCCCGTCCAGGCCGTCGAGCGCGTCGAGCACCTCGAACAAGAGCGGTTGCGGCGACGCGTGCCGTTCCATCGCGACCAGGTCGATGTCCTCGAGCACGACGATCGACGGTTGGAAGGTCCGCGCGATCTCCGCCGCCGCCCCGATCGCCGCGATGCTCGAACCGGTGAGCAGGACCGCCGTCACGCCCTCGGTCCGGGTGAGCAGGTGTCGGATCGTCAGGGTCTTGCCGGTACCGGGCGGGCCGTACAGCAGGACACCACGCTTGAGGTGCTGCCCGGCAGCGAGGAGCGCCTCGCGCTGGTCGCCGATCCCGACGACGTGGTCGACCACCTCGTCCAGGACGCCGTCGGCCAGCACGACGTCGTCGGCGGCGATGTCGGGGCGCCGCAGGAACGTCGCGCCGGCGTCGGCGCCGTACTCGGAGCGCACGAACGACAGGACCTGGCCGCGGAGGACGCTGCGCTCGATCATGAGTGCGCGGAGGCGCCGCAGGAACGCCGCGGCGGCGTCCTGGTCGGCCGCGATGACCTCGAGCGTCGCACGTGCCCGGCCGTACTCCGGGTTGGCCGCACGCTGGACGACCGCCACGGGTGATCCGTCGAAGACGAGCATGCGGAGGCCCAGGGACACCACTCGGCGCGTGGTGTCCGGGCCGGTGGCGCGGTCGGTGTAGCTGACCGGCCCCGGTGCCCACTGCATGTGCTGGTTCGCGAGGAACTCGCTGACGGAGCTGTGGAACCGGGAGTCGTCGCCCGCGATGCCGATCAGCGCATCCGGGCGCGCGCCGGTGAGGGCTTCGAGCGCGATGTCCGCGTCGACCAGGCGGTGGTCGGGGAGTTCCTCGGTGACCACCGGGATCGACTGCGGATCGACACCCAGGTGGTCGCGGACCCGTTCGCCGATCGGCGTCAGGACCGCACGTTGCTCAGTCCCCGCGAGTTCGTTCGCGTGGTCGATGTAACGGGCGAACGCCCGCATGAGGTCCCGGTCTGCGTCGTCGAGCACGGCGTCATCATGGCACGCCGATGTGTCCGGTGACGCGGCGGCCGGAGCTGAGGGGGGACGTCCCGGCCGCCGCTGCCTCGAGTGTGCGCCTCGATCTCATGAACCAGACGTGTGGATGATGGGAATCCCCCGCGCGGCTGATCCGCTCGTCGCCCGGCCCACGTAGCGTCGCTGCCGTGAACTGGTTGATCTTCATGGGGGCGGTGGCCGCTGTGGCCGTCGTGGTGTGGATCGCCGATCGCTTGGGGTGGATCGACCTGTCGAACAAATCTCAGCGGAGCGGCGGATCCGGAGGCATGGTCGGGATGCTGGACGAGGTGTTCGCACCGACCCGGCACGAGACGCAAGCCGAGTACGAACGGCAGGCGCGCCTGCCGAAACAGGCACCGTCACCGGCGGACGATGACCACGACCTGCTCAGCGGCAACGTGCTCATCCGGGTGCCGACGGTGCGGAGCGCCGGGCGACACGAGGCACGCGCGGGGACGCACGACCGGTCGTACTGAGCTTCTGCGCGTCGTGCTGCTCGCTCAGCGGGTCGTGAGCTCCTGGTAGTCCGGGTGCCGCTCGATCCACGCGTGCACGTAGCTGCACTGCGCGACGACACGTCGCGACGACCCGGAACGCACGTCGTCGAGCGCGTGCTGCACCAGGATCGACGCGTGCCCGCCGCCGCGGTGCTCGGGATCGACCTCGGTGTGCACGAAGCGGATCTCGTCCCCGTCGATCTCGTACGCGGCGAAGCCGATGACCTCGCCGTCCTCGACCAGGGAGTACTGCTGCTTGTCGGTGTCGTTGCGGACCTCGGGTGCTGCTGCCATGCAGTCGACCGTACGCCGCGGCCTAGGCGTGCGCTCTGTGCTGGAGGCCTGCGCCGCGCGCCGCGTGCCTGCTCGGTGCGCGACAATGGGTCCGTGCGCAGGGGAGACGACCGAGGCCCGGACCGCGTCGTCCTCGGCGACGCCCTCGATGTGGTCCCCGCGTACCCGGACGGCTCCTTCACGCTGGTGTACCTCGACCCGCCGTTCAACACCGGCCGGTACCAGCGCCGGCACGCGACGTCCGCGGTGCCGAAGGCCGACGGCCCCGTGATGGGGTTCCACGGCCGGACCTACGAGCGGGTGCGCGGCGACCTGATGCGCTTCGACGACCGGTTCGAGGACTACTGGTCGTTCCTCGAACCCCGCCTCATCGAGGCCTGGCGCCTGCTCGCCGCCGACGGCACGCTGTACCTGCACCTCGACTACCGCGAGTCGCATTACGCCAAGGTGCTGCTCGACGCGCTCTTCGGCCGCGAATCGTTCCTGAACGAGATCGTCTGGGCCTACGACTTCGGCGCCAAGTCCAAGACCCGGTGGCCCACGAAGCACGACACGATCCTGGTCTACGTGAAGGACCCGGCACGGTACTGGTTCGACTCCGAGGCCGTCGACCGCGAGCCGTACATGGCACCGGGGCTCGTCACCCCTGAGAAGCGCGAGCGCGGCAAGCTCCCCACCGACGTGTGGTGGCACACGATCGTCTCGCCGACCGGCCGCGAGAAGACCGGCTACCCGACGCAGAAGCCCGAGGGGGTGCTGCGGCGGATCGTGCAGGCGTCCTCACGCGAGGGCGACTGGGTCCTCGACTTCTTCGCAGGCAGCGGGACCACGGGTGCGGTGGCACAGGCGCTCGGGCGGCGGTACGTGCTGGTGGACGACAACCCGTCGGCGATCGACGTGATGCGGAAGCGGTTGCCGGGGGCCTCGTTCGAGGTTGCCGGAGCACCGGCGGCAGCGGCGGGGGACGCGGCGCCGGCGGTCTGAGGCGACGGAGTCGCTCTCGCGGCCGCGACGGGTGCATCCGCGCAGATGCGACGAGGTCGCCGTCGTGCGACAGCGACCTCGTCGTTCGGCATCAGCGGGCGGGCGCCCGCGCCGACTACTCGGCCGAGTGCCGCCCGTGTGCGTGCACGTCGTCAGCGTCCGGCCGGGAGGCCCGGCTCGCCTCCGCCGCATCGGCTGCGGCCCCGGGGGCGCCCGGCTCCACGGCCGTCGCCGCGTGCGCAGCCCGGGTCCGGATGGCACCGGTCGTCGTCGGGGGCTCGTCGACCGGCGCAGCCGCCGAGTGGGCACCGTGCGTCGTGGCGTTCGGCAGCGGCGCGCGGGTGTCGTCCGCACCGTCGGGTGCTCCGGCTGCTCCGGGCGCCCGAGCGGACCGGGGCTGCGGTGTCACGTCCGGTGAGGTCGGCACGTCGCGCGAGGACGCACCCGGCACCGTCGGCTCCGGCCCGGCGCCCGGAGCAGCAGCCGCGGCGTCGGCGGTCCGTGCCGCGTCGGCCTGCTCCTGCAACGCCGAGGTCTTGCGGAGCGGCGGCACCCGGAAGAACCACGTCAGCACGAACGCGAGCAGGATCACCGCGAGTCCGACGTAGTACACGCGGACGGCCGAGTCGCTGAACCCGACCAGGAACGGACGGCTGAGACGGGGGTCGGCCCCGTTCAGGAAGGACGTGTCGCTCGTCGCCGAGTCGGTGGAGGAGTTCGCGGCCGAGTCGCCGCTCTTGAGCTGCTTGACGAGCGTCGGCGCGACCTGGTCGACGACGTTCTCCCGCTGCGCCCGGTCGGAGTAGTCGATCTGCAGCTTCCCGTCGACGACCGAGGCGTTCGCCTTCGTGGCGGCGGTCTCGAGCGCCTGCTGCTCGGCGGCGGGCTTCGCGTCGTCGACCTGCTGGGCGATGATCGTGTCCGCTGCGGCGGCGGGGACCGTGCCCGCGGCGACCTGCCGCTGCACGGCTGCGGTCACCTGCTTCGTCACGGCGGCGTCGGCAGCCTGCTTCGCCTGGGCGGTGCCCTGGTCGAGACCGTCCTGCACGTTCTTCTGCACCGGGTCGACGATCTTCGTCCAGATCTCGTCCATCACGCCCTGGTTCTTGGACGCGTTCGCGACCGAGGGCGTCATCGCGGCGTTGAGCGCGCTCTTCAGGTCGGACTCGTTCTGCATTGCGGCGCTGATGTTCGTCGGCATCAGGGTGAACAGCACGGAGAGCAGGACGGCGGTACCCATGGTGCCGCCGATCTGACGGAAGAACGTCGCCGCGCTCGTCGCGACACCGATGTCCCGCGGCGAGACCGAGTTCTGCGCGGCCAGGGTCAGCGTCTGCATGAGCTGCCCGAGTCCGAGCCCGATGCCGAACATGCCGAGCATCAGGAACCACAGGGGTCGGTCGGCGGTCAGGAACGTCAGGACCGTGAAGCCGATCGCCGTGAACGCCGTTCCGGTGATCGGGAAGACCTGGTAGTTGCCGGTCTTCGAGATGATCTGGCCGGAGGCGATCGACGAGATCATCAGGCCGAGCACCATCGGCAGCATGGCGAACCCGGACTCGGTCGGGGTCACGCCCTTGACGATCTGCAGGTACAGCGGGATCGTCAGCATCGCGCCGAACATGCCGAAGCCCACGAGCACGGACAGGATCGCGGACATCGAGAACACCCGTGACCCGAACAGCTTCATCGGCAGGATCGCGTCATCGCCCATGGCTCGCTCGACGATGATGAACGCGATCAGGCCGAGGGCACCGATGGCGTAGCAGGCGAAGGCGGCGGGGGAGTCCCAGCCCCACTCGCGGCCCTGCTCGGCGATGAGCAGCAGCGGCACGAGCGTGACGATGACGAGCGTCGCGCCCCACCAGTCGATGCGGGGCTTGCCGCGGTCGCCGAACTTCGGCAGGTGCAGGAACGTCAGCACCATGAACAGGGCGATGATGCCGATCGGCACGTTGATCAGGAACACCCAGCGCCAGCCGGCGATGAACAGCAGCTGGTCCGCGCCGGCGAAGACGCCACCGACGAGCGGGCCGATGACGGACGAGATGCCGAAGACCGCCAGGAAGTAGCCCTGGTACTTCGCCCGCTCGCGTGGGGCGAGCATGTCGCCCATGATCGCCAGCGGCAGGGACATCAGACCACCGGCACCCAGGCCCTGCAGCGCGCGGAACCCGGCGAGCATGAGCATCGAGTCCGAGAACGACGCGGCGAACGAGCCGACGATGAAGATGCCGATCGCGGTGATGAAGAGCGGCCGGCGACCGAAGATGTCGGAGAGCTTGCCGTAGATCGGGGTCGTCACCGTCGAGGCGATGAGGTACCCGGTGGTGACCCAGGCCTGCTGGTCGAGGCCGTGCAGGTCGTCGCCGATGGTGCGGATCGCGGTGCCGACGATGGTCTGGTCGAGGGCGCCGAGGAACATGCCGGCCATCAGGCCGTAGATCACCAACAGGATCTGTCGGTGCGTCATCACGACGTTGGACGCCGTGGTGGGGGCCGCGGGTGCGGTCGCCGTCTGGGTCATGAGCAGGGTCTCCCGGGTACCGATGCGCTGGCAGAACGATTTTTGCGCTGCCTGCAAAGTTACAACTGCCGCAAGTGCTCGGTCACACCGAGACCGCTTCCTGAGTGGATCGGCAGTCACGGTACGCCCGGTTCACCCCTGCGGCGCACGGCCTGGAGGCCCGGTTCGGTTCCGGCGGTCGGGCTGCGGGAACCGAGTCCCGCAGCCCGACCGACGAGGGCGTCAGGCGCCCAGTGCCGCGTCGACGATCTCCTTGGCTTCGCGCTGCACCTGCTCGAGGTGCTCCTGCCCGACGAAGCTCTCGGCGTAGATCTTGTAGACGTCCTCGGTGCCCGACGGCCGCGCGGCGAACCAGGCCTTGTCGGTGACGACCTTCACGCCGCCGACGGCCGCGTCGTTGCCCGGGGCCTTCGACAGCTTCGCGGTGATCCGGTCGCCGGCCAGGGTGTCCGCGGTGATGGCGTCGCCGTCGAGCTTGCCGAGGCGGGCCTTCTGCTCCTTCGAGGCCGCGGCGTCGACGCGCTGGTAGACCGGGGCGCCGAAGCGTTCGGTCAGCTCGGTGTAGAGCTGCGAGGGGGTCTTGCCGGTCACGGCGACGATCTCGGACGCCAGGAGCGCCAGGATGATGCCGTCCTTGTCGGTCGTCCACGCGGTGCCGTCGGTGCGCAGGAAGGACGCACCTGCGGACTCTTCGCCGCCGAAGGCCACGGAGCCGTCGATCAGGCCGGGGACGAACCACTTGAAGCCGACCGGGACCTCCCACAGGCGACGGCCCAGGGACTCGGCGACGCGGTCGATGATGCTCGACGACACCAGCGTCTTGCCGATCGCGGCGTCGTCGCGCCACTCGGGTCGGTGCGCGTAGAGGTACTCGATCGCGACCGCGAGGTAGTGGTTCGGGTTCATCAGCCCGCCGTCGGGCGTGACGATGCCGTGCCGGTCGGAGTCGGCATCGTTGCCGGTGAGCACGTCGAAGTCGTCCTTGCGGGCGAGCACCGAGGCCATCGCCGAGGGGCTCGACGGGTCCATCCGGATCTTGCCGTCCCAGTCGAGGGTCATGAACGCCCACGTGGGGTCGACCTCGGGGTTCACGACGGTCAGGTCGAGGCCGTAGTGGTCGCGGATGGCGTTCCAGTACGGCAGCGAGGCGCCACCGAGCGGGTCGGCGCCGATCTTCACGCCGGCCTGCTTGATCGCTGCGATGTCGATGATGTTCTCGAGGTCGGCCACGTACGTGTTGAGGAAGTCGTAGCGCTCGGGCTCGGCGTCCTCGGTGCGCTGCACCTCGGCGTTGCCGCCCTCGATGATCGCGTTCGCCCGGTTCGCGATCCAGCTCGTGGCGTCGCTGTCCGCGGGGCCACCGTGCGGCGGGTTGTACTTGAAGCCGCCGTCGCGGGGCGGGTTGTGGCTCGGCGTGATGACGATGCCGTCCGCCGTGTCCGGGTTGCCGGCGCGGTTGTAGCGGATGATCGCGTGGCTCAGCGCGGGCGTCGGCACGAAGCCGTCCGCGCTGTCGGCGAGCACGCGCACGCCGTTGGCGGCGAGGACCTGCAGCGCGGTCTGCTCGGCGGGGGCCGAGAGGGCGTGGGTGTCGCGGCCGATGAAGAGCGGCCCGTCGGTGCCCTGGTCGCGGCGGTACTCCACGATCGCCTGCGTGATGGCGGCGATGTGGGTGTCGTTGAAGGCGGTGTCGAGCGACGACCCGCGGTGCCCGGACGTGCCGAACACGACCTTCTGCTCGGGGACCGAGACGTCGGGCACTCGGTCGTGGTAGGCGGCGAGGAGCTCGTCCAGGTCGACGAGGTCGTCTGCGGTCGCTGGGGTGCCGGCGCGGTCGTTCATGCGTCCATCCTGGCATCGGCGGCCCTGACGCGTTCGGGGGAAGTGCGCTGGACTCCGGCGAGGACGCGAGCGAGCGGCCGCCCCACCCGGGTTGAGGGGGGGACCCCCGGGGTGGGCGACCGCTCGCAGTCTGTGGAGGCAGGTGCCTCAGGCGGTGCGGAACGAACCCGTCGCCGTGCGGAACGAGCCGGTCACGGTGCGCGTCGAGGACGTCGCCGTACCAGGGCGGCGGAACTGCGCGTCGACGAAGCGGCCGAGTGCGCGGCCTGTGCCGGTGCCGGTGTAGCTGCCGACGGGGCTGCGGGTCGCGTCGCCGGTGAAGGCGCCGAGCTCGGCGCGGGACTCGAGGCCGGTCACGTAGGCGCCGCCCAGGGGGTTCTGACGGTTCTGCATGGGTGCTCCTCGTCGTCGTGCCGAGGTCCGCGGGTCACCGAGCCGGCGACCGCGACGCCGTCGGCTGGATGACCACCACTCTACCCACTTGTCTTGCATGATGCAAAAGAAGCACGGGTCGGTCAGATCCACCCTCGGTCCCAGGCCGCGGCTGCCGCTGCGACGCGGTTGTCGACGTGCAGCTTCGCGATCGCCGACGACAGGTGGTTGCGGACCGTGCCGTGCGCGAGCGAGAGCTCCCGGGCGATCTGCTTCGTCGCGAGTCCGTCGTGGGTGCAGCGCAGGACGTCGGCCTCGCGCGGGGTGAGCGGGCTCTCGTCCTCGCTGAGCGCAGCCGCCGCGAGACCGGCGTCGATGTACCGCTCGCCCGCCGCCACGTCGCGGATGATCTCGGCCAGCCGGGCGGCCGGCGTGGACTTCGGGACGAAGCCGCGGACCCCGGCGGACAGGGCACGTCGGAGGGTTCCCGGCCGCGCGTGGCGGGTGACGATCACCGTGGGCATCGTGTCCGACAGCGCACGAGCGGCCTCGATGCCGTCGAGGACGGGCATCTCGAGGTCGAGCAGGACGACGTCCGGCAGGTGTCTCCGGGCTGCGGCCACCGCTGCGGCACCGTCGGGGACGTCGGCGACGACCTCGAGGTCGGGTTCCAGGCCGAGCAGGGCGACGAGTGCGCCGCGGATGAGCTCCTCGTCATCGGCGATCACGATCCTGATCACGTGGACACCACCGCTCGTGCGGGGGCCGGGATGCGGACCACCAGGGTGAAGCGGTCCGCACGCCGGTCGACGTGGACCGTCCCACCGTGTGGCGTGACGCGCTGCCGGAGCCCGTCGATGCCCGTCCCGGTCCCGGTCCCCGTGCCCGGCCGTTCGGACGACCGCGGCGCGTCGTTCGCCACCGTGAGGGCCCAGGCGTCGCCGTCGCGCAGCAGCTCGATCGACGCGGTGCTGGCGTGGCTGTGCCGGATGGTGTTCGTCGCGGCCTCGCGGATCGCGACGGCGAACAGGGCGCCGATCGCGTCGGGCATGCCGGCGGTCTCGAGCCGCACGCGGCAGTCGACCCCCGCTGACCGCAGGACAGCTGCGGCGTTCCGGGCCTCGACCGCCACCGTCGCGGTGCGGTAACCGCCGACGAGCGCCCGAGTGTCCTCGAGCGCTTCCCGCGCCACGGTCCGGATGTCGGACAGCTCACCCCGGGCACGCTCGGGGTCGGCGTCGAGCAGCCGTTCGGCGAGCTCGCTCTTCAGCGCGATGACCTGCAGGTGGTGGCCCTGGATGTCGTGCAGGTCGGTGGCGAAGCGGAGTCGTTCCTCGGCGACGGCGAGGTCGGAGGCGGTGCGACGTGCGGCTTCGAGCCGGAGCACGACACGGTGGATCCAGACGACGCTGAGCGGCATCAGGGCGAAGAGCGCGAGGGTCCCGACCAGGACGAGTTCGGCGGGCTCGGCGCGGGCGTCGGCTGCCCCGACCAGCAGGACGACGGTGCCGGCGAGCACGGTGACCCGGGCCCACCCCCGCAGCAGGCAGCCGACCGTGCCGCCCGCGATCGCCAGGGTGAACGACCACGCGGAGCCGGTCGCCGACGGGACGAGCGAGACCACCCACGTGGCGACCGCGAGCACCAGCAGGGCGAGCACGGCCGGGTGGCGCGCCGACGCCGCACCGGCGGGACGGAGCAGCAGCGGGATCGATGCGAGCGCCGCCACCGTCGCGGCGACGGTGAGCACGACGAGCACGGGGGTCCGCGCTGTCGGCGGACTGTCTGTGCCGATCAGGACCTGCGCGCCGCCGCCCACCAGCACCACGAGCCACAGCGACGCGACCGAGGACCAGCGGACGACCCGGACGTCGGCTTCGGCGCGGGGCCGCTCCTGCCCGGGTTGCGTCACGCGCCCAGGGTAGCGAGGGTCGCGTCGGTGTCCCTGGCGATCCGTTCCGACAGTGTGTGGTGCAGGTAGTGGTCGCCGACCAGTCCGATGACCCGGCCGTGTTCCACGCTCGCGGCCTGACGTTCGTGCAGCAGGACCCAGTTCGGCACGTCGTCGTCGTTGGTCCGCACGAACAACAGCACCGGCAGGTCGGTGGGGAACCGCGAGTCCTCGACGGACCGGAAGTTCTCCGGCGCGTGCCGCATCTCGTCGATGATCGTCGGGGCGGCACCGTTCTTCGCCGAGAGCAGCTGCATCTGGCGCTTCGTCCCGTCGTCGTAGGCGTCGCCGTACGTGTCCGACGACGCTCCGCCGAGTGCGCGCAGCAGGCCGAGCCGAGCGAGGGCGACGATCGTGCCGGTCGGGATCGGCTCGTCCCAGCTCGACTGCCGCGGCACACTGCTGTCGATGCCGACGAAGGCGGTCACCTCGTCGCGGTACCGCTCCGTGTAGGGCAGGGCGTAGATGCCCGCGACCGAGTGGCCCATCAGCACGTACCGGTCGACGTGCAGGTGCTGCAGGGCCTCGTGGACCTCGCGGGTGATGTTCGCCGCGGTCCGCGGGACGTCGGTCTGGTCGCTCAGCCCGGTGCCGAAGGGTTCGACGGCGACGACCCGGTGCGAGCGGGCGAGCTGGTCGATGAGCGGCCCGAAGTCGAGCCCGGGGGCGGCGGTGCCGAGCCCCGGCAGGAGCACGATCGTCCCCGTGTCGGACGTGGTGCCGGCGCCGCGGACGACGACGTTCATCTGCTTGCCGTCGACGGGCACGCGCTCGCCGTAGTCGTCGATCTCGGATGCCTCGACGTGGGTCGCGACGACGTTGACGACCGTCGTCGTCGCCAGGGCGAGGACCGGGACCGCCACCAGTGCGCCGAGGGTGATCAGGGTGATGCGCAGGGACTTCCGCACGGAGCTCGTCTCGATCGGGCCGCGCGGGGTCAGCACGGCGGGTCCGATCAGTCAAACGGCGCGGGGCGCGGAGCGGATGTGCCCCGGTGTCACGATCGACCGTGACGGATGTCACGGTCGATCGTGACACGGTCCGGTCAGGCGAGCAGCTCGCAGAAGTTCCGGCCCTCGGCCGTCCAGCTCTGCCGCGCGACCAGTCCGGCTTCGGCTGCGTGGCGGTGCAGGGCGTCGAGCCCGACCTCGGCCCACGGGAACCCGGCGCTCTCGTTGCCGTCGGCGTCGACCACCCGGGCGGTGTACACACGGTCGGCCGTGACCTCGGGGTTCGTCTCGACGATGACCCGGCCGCCGGTGCGCACGATCGCACGGCAACGGGCGAGCAGGGCCGTGGGGTCGCCGCCGATGCCGATGTTGCCGTCGATCACGAGCGCGGTGTCCCAGTGGCCCTCGTCGGGTACGGCATCGAACACGGAGCCCTGCAGGGCGGTGCCGCCGGAGCGCTGCGCGATGGCGACGGCCTCGGCGGAGACGTCCACGCCGAGCGCTGGGATGCCCCGGGACCGTGCTGCGACGAGCATCCGGCCCGGCCCGCAGCCGATGTCGATGACCCCGCCGTCGACGTCGTCGAGCAGCGAGCGGTCGACGCGGTCGGCGGCGGCGCTCCAGCGGCCGACGTCCATCGTGGTGACGGCGTCGGGACGGTCGGCGTCGGTGAGGCGCAGGTGGCCGTCGGTGCGCAGGGCACGGGCGTACGGCTCGCCGCCGCCGGCACCGAACGAGACGGGTGCGTGCATGGTCATCGGGTGCTCCCCACGGTCTCGGCACGGAGTGCCCGGGTGAAGTCGGAGTCGGGTGCGAGGTCGGCGACCCGCTCGGCGTCCGGCATGGTGTCGACGTCGAGCAGCTCGCCGAGCACGCCCACGTCGAGGCCGGCGTCGGTCAGTCGTGCCAGCTGCACGGCTCCGGTGTCGTCGCGCGACATCGGCACGCCGCGCAGCAGGTCGCCGGTGGGCTGTCGCAGGTACAGCGACCAGAAGCCGCCGTCCTCGGCCGGGCCGAACCAGGCATCGCGGACAGCATCGTCGAACACGGGCGCGAGGTCCGCGGTGGACACCTGCGGGGTGTCCATGCCGACGAGCAGCAGCGGGCCGTCGACGGCGTCGAACAGGAACCCGAGACGCTCGTCCAGACCGCCACCGGGCTGGTGCAGCACCTCGAAGCCGTCGGCCGACGCCGGCACGACGTCGCCGTCGAAGAACAGGACACGACGCGCCGCGGGCAGGGCCCGGACGGTCGCCAGCGTGTCGCCGAGGCTCGCGGACGCGACACGTGCGGCGCCCTCGGGGGAGAGGGCCGGGGTCAGCCGGGTCTTCACCTTGCCGGGCAGGCACTCCTTCGCCACGACGGCGACGGTCACGTCGGCGCGCGCAGCGTCGGTGCCGTGGGCGGCGGCGGTCACGAGCGGGCCTCCTCGGCCACGGGGGCGGACTCGGCCGCCTGACGGAGCGGTCCCGGTGCGACGACCCGGACACGGGCCTCCCGGCGGTACGCACGGAGCAGGCGGGACATGTCCCGTACCGCGTTGACGGTGCCGCGGAGCGTGCCGGTCACCTTGCTGTCGCCGATGCGCTGCGCGTACCCGATGTCGGACTCGTCGACGCGCCAGCCGGCCGCGTGGGCGGCCAGGACCATCTCGAGCGGGTAGCCGCTGCGGCGGTCGCGCAGGTCGAGGGAGACGAGGTCCTCGCGGCGCATCACGCGCATCGGGCCGAGGTCGCGCAGGCGGTAACCGGTCGCGCGGTGCATGAGGACGGCGAGGACGCGGTTCGCGAAGCGTGCGTGCGGAGCCCACGCGCCTCGCCCGGTCGGGACGCGGCGGCCGAGTGCCAGGTCGACGCGGCCGCTGGCCACGCGGTCGACCAGGGGAGGGAGCTCGGCGGGGTCCATCGAGGCGTCGGCGTCGCAGAACGCGACGAAGTCGGCGGTCGCCGCGGCGACCCCGGCGGCGCACGCCGAGCCGAAGCCCTTGACGGGTTCGGTCACGACGAGGGCGCCGTGGGCGCGGGCGACGTCGGCCGATCCGTCGGTCGATCCGTTGTCGACGACGATGGCCCGGTAGCCCGTGGGGAGTCGTGCGATGACCTTCGGCAGGGCGTCCGCCTCGTCGAGGCACGGCAGGATCACGTCGACAGTCATGTCCGTCATTCGGTGCGGTCGGTCGGATCGACGGGTCTGTCCTGGCATGTCCTCGACACAACACGACGATGCGCCGCGGGGTACAGGAAACTGCCGGGTCCTGGTCGTTCCGCGCGTTCGGTGCCGGCCGGGTCCCCAGTACGGGGGACAGGGTGCGTTCGTGTCGCGGGTGCGGGTGCCAGAAGACGCCGTCGTGTCGTCGAGACGCCGCCGAATGCGGCGGCGTCTCGCGCGCCAGGGGGCGTGTTGCCGACACGACGGCGTCCTGCGTGGCCGTGGTGGTGGGGACTGCGGACGGGAGGCGCGGGGCGGGGCCGCCACGGGCCTCCCGTCCGACGGCTGGTCGCGCTCTCAGGCGCCGCTCGCGGCGCGCGACCCGCTCGCGTGTTCCGGCTAGCGGACGGCGCTGCGGAGCGGAGCCGTCGCGAAGTCGCGCATGCCTGCTTCGAAGTCCACCTCGGCGTGCCAGCCGAGCTCGGCGGCGATGCGTGCCGAACTCGCCGTGACGTGGCGGACGTCGCCCAGTCGGTACTCGCCGGTGACGACCGGCTGCGGGCCGTCGGGTCCGGCGATCGCCGCGGCCATGTCGCCGATGGTGTGCACGGTGCCCGAGCCGACGTTGTACGCGCGGAAGGTGTCCGACGGCAGGTCGGCGGTCGCCGCGATCGAGGCGGCGTTCGCGCCGGCGACGTCGTCGACGTGCACGAAGTCGCGTCGCTGGGCGCCGTCCTCGAAGACACGGGGCGCCTCGCCGCGGGCCAGCGCCGAGCGGAACAGGGACGCGACACCGGCGTAGGGGGTGTTCGCCGGCATGCCCGGTCCGTAGACGTTGTGGTATCGGAGCGCGATTGCTCGGCCGCCCGTGGCACGCGCCCAGCTCGAGGCCAGGTGCTCCTGCGCGACCTTCGTCTGCGCGTACACGTTGCGGGGGTCGAGCGCGGCGGACTCGTCGATCAGGCCGGGCAGCAGGGGCTGAGCGTCGGGCCCGATCGGGTCGAAGCGGCCGGCGTCGAGGTCCTCGCGGCGGCGGGCCGGCGGACGGGTGGGTTCGCCGGACGCGGTGGTGTACGCACCCTCGCCGTAGACGACCATCGAGCTGGCGACGACGAGCCGGCCGATGTCGTGCCGGTCCATGCCGGCGAGGACGTGGGCGGTGCCGGCGTCGTTCGACGAGACGTAGTCGGGGGCGTCCTGGAAGTCCACGCCGAGGCCGACCTTGGCGGCCTGGTGGCACACGACGTCGATGCCGTCGAGTGCAGCGTCGAGTGCGATCCGGTCGCGGACGTCGCCGTGCACGAACACGATGCCCTGCTGCTGGTGGGCGCGGATGACCTCGGCGGGGTCGCCGTGCACGTCGTCGCGCAGGGAGTCGAGGACGCGGACCTCGTGGCCGTCGGCCAGGGCACGACGGACGATCGCGGAGCCGATGAAGCCGGCGCCGCCGGTGACGAGGAGGCGGCTCATGCGGTCGCGCCCGTGGTGGCGGTGGCGGCGGGCTGGGCCTGCGTGGGTGTCGCACCCGTGGGCTGGGTCTGCATGATGCTGGCGCTCGCGCTGGTGGGGACGAGTTCACGCGGGGTGAAGTCGTCGGGGATCGCGGCGACGATCTGACCGATGGCGCGGACGATGACCTCGTTGGCGCGGGCGAGGCGTTCCATGACGAGGGCGTGGGTGACGACGGCTCCGGCGTCGTCGACGTCGGAGCCGCTGGCTGCGGCTGCCGCGTCGGCTGCAGCTGCCGCGTCGGCTGCGGCTTCGTCCTCGGTCGGGGCCAGGCCGGCGTCCGCGTCGGTCACGAACGACAGGTTCACGGTCGCGATGCCGAGTTCTGCGGCGAGCGGCACCTCGGGCGTCATCGTCATGTTGATGGTGTGGCCGCCGGCCTGGCGGAGCCAGACGGACTCGGCGCGGGTGGAGAACCGGGGACCCTGGATCACGACGCACGTGCCGGTCGGGCGGAACGGCACGTCGAGTCCGGCGACGGCGTCGATAGCCGCACGGCGGAGCGTCGGGTCGAACGGGTCCGCGAAGGACAGGTGCTGCACGTCGTCCTCGAAGAACGTGTCGGCGCGGCCCCAGGTGCGGTCGATGAGCTGGTCGGTCACGACGAAGGTGCCCGGGGCGTAGTCGGGGTGCAGGCCGCCGACGGCGCTCGAGGACACGATCGCGCGGACGCCGAGCGAGCGGAGCGCCCAGACGTTCGCACGGTGGTTGATGCGGTGCGGGGCGACGGAGTGCTCACGGCCGTGGCGGGTCAGGAAGGCGACCCGTCGTCCGGACATCGTGCCGATGCTGATCGGGCTCGAGGTCGGGCCGAACGGGGTCGGGACGTCGAGCTCGTCGGCGGTGCCCTCCTCGAACAGCTGGTAGAGGCCGGAGCCTCCGATGACACCGATCGTCACGGCTTCGTCGTTCTCCACAGGTCCTCCGGTTGGTCGTCGGCGCGGGCTGCGCGCTGGATACGCTACTGACGGCGCCACCGGGCGAACCGGGAGCGGCGCCACCAACCCCTGTTCGGAGGCACCTGTGCGAACGATCGGTCAGCACCGCGACGACCTGGCGGCGTTGCTCGCGCCGGTGGTGGCGGGCCTCGGAGCAGAAGAACTGCCGCTCGACGAACTTGCCGGTGCGGGCGCGGGCGCCGGTGCGGGTGCTGGGTTCGCACACCGCGTGCTCGCGGCGGCCGTCCAGTCGCCCGTTCCGCTGCCGCCGTTCGACAACAGTCAGATGGACGGGTTCGCCGTGCGGGTCGCCGACGCCGGGCAGCAGGTCCGGGTCGTCGCCCCGATCCCGGCCGGCGTGGTGCCCGAGCCGCTCGAACCCGGCACGGCCGCGCCGATCATGACCGGAGCGCGGATCCCGACCGGTGCCGACGCGGTGTTCCCGGTCGAGGCGATCGAGCCCGGCGCGTTCCCGGCGGCGCTCGAGCTGCCCCGGGTGACGGTGCCCGCCGACCTGACCGCCGGCACCTTCGTGCGGGGCACCGGCAGCGATCTGCCCGCCGGCGCCGAGCTGGCTCCGGCCGGTTCTCCGATCACGCCGGCGTTGCTCGGGGCACTGGCTGCTGCCGGGGTGACGACCGTCTCGGTTCGCAGAGCGCTGCGGGTCCTCGTCGTGTCGACCGGGTCCGAGCTGCAGGGTGCCGATGCCGACGCGGCGACCATCGGTGACGCGAACGGCATCGCGCTGCGGGCCGCCCTGGCCCAGGTCGGAGCGGACTCCCGGGCCGTCCGGGTGCCCGACCACGTCGCTGCCTTCGACCAGGCACTCGATGCGGCCGTGGGGGACTGGGCCGACCTCGTGCTGACCACCGGGGGCATCAGCGCCGGGGCGTACGAGGTCGTGCGACAGGCGCTCGAACCCCGCGGGCTCGCGGTGACGCCGGTCGCGATGCAGCCCGGTGGGCCGCAGGCGTTCGGCAGCGTCGTGTTCGGTGCGGGCGGGGGCGTCGACGCTCTTGCTGATCGTGCCGTTCCGGTCGTGTCCTTCCCCGGCAACCCGGTGTCGGCGCTCGTCTCGTTCGAGGTGTTCCTGCGCCCCCTGCTCGCCGCGGCCGTCGGGCTCACGGCGGACCGGCCCACGCAGGTCCTGCCCGCAGCGTCCGCTGCCGGGTCACCCGCAGGCAAGCACCAGGTCCGTCGCGGCCGGGTGCAGGACGGGGCCGTGCACTTCGTCGGTGGGCCGAGTTCACACCTGCTCGTCCACTACGCCGCCGCCACCCACCTGGTGCACGTCCCCGTCGGCGTCGACACCGTCGAGGTCGGCGACCCCCTGACCGTCTGGAGCCTCCGATGACCGAGCAGTCCCTGTCCGACCCCGGCTCGTCCCGAGCCCAGGCCGACGCCGAGTCCGACGACCTGTCGCACGTCCGCGCCGACGGCAGTGCGCACATGGTCGACGTCTCCGCGAAGGACGTCACCGACCGATCGGCCACCGCCACCGCCACCGTCGTCACCCGCCCAGACGTCGTCGCACGCATCCTCGACGGCTCGCTGCCCAAGGGCGAGGTCGTCGGCACCGCCCGCATCGCGGCGATCATGGCGGTGAAGAAGACCTCCGACCTCATCCCGCTGTGCCACCCGCTGCCCATCGCCGGCGTGCAGGTCGACATCACCGGCTCCGACGACCGCGTGCTGATCGAGGTGTCGGTCCGAACGACCTCCCGCACCGGCGTCGAGATGGAGGCCCTGACCGGGGCGAGCGTCGCCGCGCTGACGGTGTACGACATGGTGAAGGCCGTCGACCGAGCGGCCGTGATCACGGACGTGCGCGTGCTCGAGAAGCACGGCGGACGCTCCGGGGACTGGAGCAACCGATGACCGCCGAGCCGACCAGGGGCCGGGCCGCCGTCGTCGTGGTGTCCACGCAGGCCGCCGCCGACCCCGAACTCGACCGCACCGGACCCGTCATCGCCGACTGGCTGCGCGAGCACGGGTTCACCACGAGCGAACCGATCATCGTCCCCGACGGCGGCGCGATCACCGAGACCGTCACCGCCGAACTCCTGGCCGACGCCCGGGTCGTCATCACCACCGGCGGCACCGGGGTCACCCCCACCGACCGGACCCCCGAGGCCGTGGCGAGCCTGATCGACCTCGAACTGCCCGGCATCACCGAGGAGATCCGTCGGCGCGGCCTCGCGGGTGCCGGCCCGACCGCGCTGCTCACCCGCGGGGTCGCCGGGGTCACGAACGCCGGCTGCCTGCTCGTCACCCTGCCCGGATCGCGCGGTGGGGTGTCCGACGGGCTCGCCGTGCTCGACGGAGTACTCGACCACGTGGTCGCCCAGGTGCACGGCGAAGGCCACGCCCCGCGGAGCGCCTCGTGAGCACCACCGAGTCCGCCGCACGGGTCATGCTCGCCGACGTCGTCGACCGCGACATCAGCGTCGACGAGGTCGCAGCCGTGGTCGCCACCGAGCAGGACGGCGCCGTGGTGACCTTCGCCGGCATCGTCCGTGACCACGACGGTGGCAAGGGCGTCACCGCACTCGACTACGAGCGGCACCCCAGTGCCGACGAGGTCATCACCGCGGTCGCCCGGACCATCGCCGAGGACAACCCCGACGTCCGGATCGCCGTGCTGCACCGGGTCGGGGCGCTCGGCATCGGGGACGTCGCGCTCGCCGCAGCGGTGTCGTCGTCGCACCGGGCGCAGGCGTTCGCGGCGTGCGGTGCCCTGGTCGACCTGGTGAAGGAGCGCGTGCCGATCTGGAAGCACCAGCGGTTCACCGACGGGACGGACGAGTGGGTCGCGGCGCTGTGACATCTGCCGAACGGCCGAACGCCGGACTGACAGCGGTGGAACGCCGGTGGGTCGAGTCCGAGGAACGCGCTCGCGTCGTCTCGGCGAAGTCCCCGGGTGCTGTCCTGCAGGTCCGTTGGTTCGTCCTGGCGACCGTGCTGGTGTTGGTGGTGCTCGGCGTCGGGGCGACCGTCCTGCCCACCGGCTCCGACGCGCGCTTCGCACTCTCGGCGGCGGTCGCCGCACTGGGTTTCGTGGCCGGTATCAGTGAGGCCGTGCAGGTCGGCATCCGCCGGAGACGGAACGGGGTGGCAGCTCGTCCTGCGCCGATGCTCGCGCCGTTGCAGCAACGCGAACAGCGCGCGGTGACCGCGGCTGCAACCGGGCGGCGCGCTGCCCCCGCCGATCGGTTGATGATCGTGCGGGCTCGAGCCGTCGAACTGGCCGACGGCACCGGCCTCCAGCTGACCGTGGGACTCGTCGCCGTGTGGGCGGCGTTCGCGTTCTCCGGCGTCACGTTCTGGCCCGTCTACCTGGCGGGTGGCATCGCCGCCGCGGGACAGTTCGCATGGACGGCACGGTCCGCGGTGCTCGCACGCCGGTACCTCGACGCTGACCCTGTGCACCTTCGCAACCACGACGCTCGTTCGGGGAATGGTGAGACTCCAAGCGGATCCATAGAATCGCGAACATGAGCGTCTTGCTGCCCGGGATCACCGTCATCCTGCTGGTCTTCGCCCTGATCGACATCCTGACGAAGACGGATGACCAGATCCGCGGCCTGCCGAAGATCGCGTGGGTGATCCTCGTGATCCTGGTCCCCGTCGTCGGCAGCATCGTCTGGTTCGCCATCGGCCACGACTGGGCTCCGGGCGAACGGAACCACGGTCGCTACATCGAGCCCACCCGCCACGAGGACCGCTACGCCACCCTCGGCGACGCCCGCAGTGCCCACGGCACGAAGCGCGTGACTGGCACCGAGCAGGAGCTCGCAGAGCTCGAGCGCGAGATCGAGTACTGGGAAGCGCAGGCCCGCCTCAAGCGTGCGAAGGAAGCCGCGGGCGAGGGCGACACCGCTCCCGCGAGCTGAGCCGGGCCTCCAGGCCGACGCACCGTGCGCCCTCTGTCGGCTGGTGCGAGGTTGCGCGCTCCGTGTGCCGCTACAACCTCGCACCGAGCGGGCAACCTCGCACCACTCGAACACGCGCGCACCGTGCGACCAGAGCCGGTCGGCCAACCGCTCCAACCACCCGCGCCGCGCACGCCACCCCGCCGCGCCACCTACCCTTGACGCGTGGCACATCTCCTCGGCGCCGAGAACCTGCATCTCGAGTTCCCCACCAAGGTCGTCTTCGACAACGTCACCCTCGGCATCGACGAGGGTGACCGGATCGGCGTCGTCGGCCGGAACGGCGACGGCAAGTCGACCCTCCTCGCACTGCTGTCCCAGCGACTCGAGCCGGACGGCGGCCGCGTCACGCACCGCCGCGGGCTGACCATCGGCTACCTGGACCAGCGCGACATCCTGCCCGAGGGTGCGACCGTCGGCAGCACCGTCGTCGGCGACCTCGAGGAGCACGAGTGGGCCGGTGACCCGAAGATCCGCGACATCATCGGCGGTCTGGTCTCGGACATCCCGTGGGACGTCAGCGTCGACGAGCTGTCCGGTGGGCAGCGTCGCCGTGTGGCACTCGCGCGGCTGCTGGTCGGCGACTGGGACGTCCTGTTCCTGGACGAGCCGACGAACCACCTGGACGTCGAGGGCATCGAGTGGCTCGCCGGGCACATCAACCGCCGCTGGTCGTCGAACCAGGGCGGCATGGTCGTCGTGACGCACGACCGGTGGTTCCTCGACGCGGTGTCGACCGACACGTGGGAGGTCCACGACGGCGTCGTCGACCCCTTCGAAGGTGGCTACGCCGCGTACATCCTGCAGCGCGTCGAGCGTGACCGGCAGGCTGCCACGATCGAGCAGCGTCGCCAGAACCTGGCCCGCAAGGAGCTCGCGTGGCTCCGCCGCGGCGCCCCGGCTCGCACGAGCAAGCCGAAGTTCCGCATCGACGCGGCGAACGCCCTGATCGACGACGTCCCGCCGATCCGCGACACCGTCGCGCTGTCCCGGACGGCGACCGCGCGCCTCGGCAAGGACGTCGTCGACCTGCTCGACGTGAGCGTCTCGTTCGACGGCACGCAGATCCTCGACCGCATCGAGTGGCGTATCGCACCGGGGGAGCGGACCGGCATCCTCGGCCCGAACGGCGCCGGCAAGTCCACGCTGCTCAACCTGGTCTCCGGCCGGCTGCAGCCGACCAGCGGGCGGGTGAAGACCGGCAAGACCGTGCAGGTTGCCGTGCTCGACCAGCAGCTCGCCGACCTGCAGCAGTTCGCCGACGACCGCGTTCGCGAGGTGGTGGCCCGCAAGAAGACGAGCTACGTCGCCGACGGCAAGGAGATGACGCCGTCGCAGCTGCTCGAGCGGCTCGGCTTCACCTCGGAGCAGCTCTCCACGCCCGTCAAGGACCTGTCCGGTGGGCAGAAGCGTCGTCTGCAGCTCATGCTCATCCTGCTCGACGAGCCGAACGTGCTCATCCTCGACGAGCCCACCAACGACCTCGACACCGACATGCTCGCCGCCATGGAGGACCTGCTCGACACCTGGCCCGGCACCCTGCTGGTCGTCAGCCACGACCGGTACCTGCTCGAGCGCGTCACCGACCAGCAGTACGCCGTGCTCGGCGGGCACCTGCGCCACCTGCCCGGCGGCGTCGACGAGTACATGCGTCTGCGCGAGGCCGGCACCGGTGGCGGGACCGCCTCTGCGGCTGCCGCCGCGTCTGCCGGGAGGCCCGACACCGTCGGCGGGACCGGTTCGGCCGGTGCCGTGGCCGGGTCCACTGCCGCTGGTGCGTCCGCCCTGTCGGGCGCGGACCGGCGAACGGCCGAGAAGGAGATGTCGGCACTCGACCGGAAGATCGCGAAGGTCGGCGCGGACCGCAAGAAGCTGCTCGACCAGTTCGCGACGCACGACCAGTCCGACTACGCCGGGCTCGGCGAACTGCAGTCGAAGCTCGGTGCGCTCGAGGCCGAGGTCGAGCAGCTCGAGGAGCGCTGGCTCGAGGTCGCGGAGCTGCTCGGGGTCTGAGCCGGGCTACTCGACGGACGCGGGGTCGACCGCGTCCTGGCTTGCGTCCGTCGGTGTCGCGTCCTCGGGCGCCCCACTGCCGGGGTTCGCCACGACCTCCCACAGGTGCCCGTCCGGGTCCTGGAAGAAGCCGGACCACATGCCCCACGGGCGCGTGTACGGCGGCTCGAGCATCGTGGCGCCGGCTGCCTGCGCCCGCTCGAGGAACGCCTCGGCCTCGGCCTGACTGCTCGTGAAGTGGCCGATCGTGCTGCTCGGTGCCGTGGCCAGCTGGACACCGGAGTCCTTCGTCATGTCGTCTCGGCCGTAGACGCTGACGATCAGCCCGTCGTCGAGGGTGAACATCGCCGTGGTGCCGCCGGCCTGCGTCTCGGTGGCGGGGTACTCGGTACCGATGACGCCACTGCCCTCGATGCCGAGCAGCGCGCGGTAGAACTCGGCCGATCGTGCAACGTCGGCGACGGCGAGGGTGATGGCGTGCATGCGCCGCACGCTACGCCGGGGCAGCTCGGCCCGTGTGACGCTGTCGGTCAGTCCCCGAGACCCAGGATGAGTCGGCGGAGCAGCCCGGCCAACTGGCCCTGCTCGTCGGCGGAGACCCCGGACAGGATGTCCCGCTCGGCGGCCAGCAGGTCCGCGATCGCCGCGTCCACCGCCACCCGGCCCTGGCTCGTCAGCGAGACGAGGATGCCGCGGCCGTCCTTCGGGTCGGTCCGTCGCCCCACGAAGCCGCGTGCCGCCAGACGGTCCACCCGGTTCGTCATCGTGCCGCTCGACACCAGGGTCTGCTGCAGCAGGGTCTTCGGGCTCAGTTCGTACGGCTCACCCGCCCGCCGCAGGGCCGACAGGACGTCGAACTCCCACGGCTCCATGTCGCTCGCGTCGAACGCGGTCCGCCGGGCGCGGTCCAGGTGCCGGGCGAGCCGGTCCACGCGGGACAGCACCTCGAGCGGGCCGAAGTCGAGGTCGGCACGCTCACGACCCCACGCCGCGACGATGCGATCGACCTCGTCCTCATGCGGCATCCCTCCATCTTGGCCGAACCCGGAGCGGACAGCCAGCCTCGTGGGTCGTGGGAAGATGGAGGAGCACCTTCGGGTGCGTTCCGCCTTGGTGTAATGGCAGCACGACGGCCTTTGGTGCCGTTAGGTCCGGGTTCGAATCCTGGAGGCGGAGCTGCGACCGTGCCGATCACATTGCTCACCTCATGAAGACGCAGGCTCGAAGCCGTGAGATTCGGGTTCGAATCCATATTGAGCGTTATCAGCGATGGAACTGACGAGTTGGTCGACCGCAAAGGGAAGCGCAGATGCTGCGCTCACTAGCGGCGCCTCGATGCCTGAGTCGATGGCGGATATCAAGAAGCTGCTCAAGCAAATGTTCGAAGTTGGCGGTGTTTCAGTGCGTAACGGTGGGTATACCGACTTCGTCTTTAGGCGAGTGTCAGGAGCAGGTTTCAGCACTCGGTACGAGTTTATCCGTCACGACGCCCTGACTCGGGCGTGGAATCGTCCGTGGCGCTGACTGTGCTACTGAGGCAGCTCGAGGCAAGGGGGAGGTCGGCTGCACGACCCCCACTCCGCGGTCGTGCTCGCGGCCAGAAGTAACCCAGCTGAACACTGCTTCCCGCTGCCATTGACGGCGCTAGAGTTGCACTTTGTCGGGCACGTGCGGTTTCGCCCGAAGCGCGGATCGTGAATTTCGCCCGGTCCAATGCGATACGACGATGCTTCCCTCTAGAACAGCGGCGATTAGGGGTGAGAACTGGGTAGGCCTCGCGTTTATGCTGCAGTGTTGACGCCCAGGGCCCGAAGCAGCTGGCGCAGAGAATCGTTACTTCTGGCAAGGCTAGGGACATCCGTGGTCCGCAGTCTTCGAATAACCTCATCCGGTGATGACTGCCGGAGCCATTTTCGGGCCTCCCAGGGGACGTCTGGACTGGACAGTCCCAGAGCAACTTCCAGCTCTGGCTCAACCCAGATCAGTTCGATAGCGGTACCGCGAGACTCAGCTTCGGTCTGGAGTGACCGCAACGCTTCATGTAGCGGCGAACTTTCTAGGTCCTGGTCAATCACGAGAACGATTGAGGGCGTTTCTCCCACGGTGAGTAGGCTTTGAACCAAGGAAGGCATAGCGGAAGGCCCACCGGCCGATACAATCCGCGGCGTCGCGGATGTGCCGAGGAGCGTCTGGACGGACTGAAGGTAGAGAACATCCGCCTGGCCCTCGGTGATTACGATTCGCCCTCCAGGAAGTGCCGGCGAGTCATGCACGATGCTACTCAATGGGAACGAAGGATTTCCGTACTCTCCCGCTTCGCGGAGTTTCCTTCGCAAAGCTTCGGAGGCCGTCAGTGTTGTATTTGCAAGGGTGCGAATGTCGTCACCATCTGCGAGTATTAGGTTCAACTCCTTCCCTGCTACGAGGGCATCGACCGAGTCCGGGCTGAACCCGTTCATGCTGATGAATAGGCCGAGCGTGCCTGAAAGCTTCCCGTCGACTTTTCCCTTGAACTGATAGATGCTGGAAGCTGGATGGAAGCCCTGCGTCCACTTCGCCTCAATGAGGATGGTGCGACCCTCGAACCAGATTGCCCCGTCAATTTCCTCACCCTTGGGGCGGTAGGACAGCCTTGGTTCCAGGCCGGCGTCTGCAAACATGGCACGAAGGATCCTTTCGAACTGCCGGCCGCGGTCTGCTTTTTGCGCGCGCGAAGCATGGTCGGGGAGGGCTTCAGCATCGCGGAAAGCCTCTCGCCAATCAAAGTTGGAATGGTTCACGGTCTCTTGATACCAAATTGCCTGCTCGCCCGTCGGGTCACCTGCGGCGAGTCACGAAAGTGTCGCATCTTCGGTCTGTTGAGGAACACCCGTCGCAAAATTGGCGTCGAATGTCGCTGCCGTGAATGCTGGATCGCTGTGTCCGCCGTCGGCGGCTGGTGGTGGGATGGAGATGAAGGGGTCGGCTCCGCGCGACACTTAGACACCCTCGTGACCGCATCGACGCGATCCGCGCTCATATCGAGGTCGTGCTCGATTCAGGCGGCGGTATGGCGGGCGGCTCGTGTTCGCTGATGGTGAAGGTCCTTGCTTCGAAGGTGGATCTTCCGGAGATGCTTCCGTCGGTTCCGTTCCATTGCTCGGCCTGCTCCCCAAGGGCGGCACAGACCACCACCCATGTCACTAGAAGGCGCGGACTGAAGTCCGCTTGACGGTGGCTTGTTCACGCCCACTGAAGCATGAGCAGTAGGCTGGCCGCATGAAGATTCCTCCGTTTGCGTCCGAGTATGGATCGGAAGCGTTGCTTCAGGTGTCTGGCGGCCCGATGCCGAACGCGCAGCTTGAAGCCCTTGTAGCCCAGCGTGCTCTTTGGGTCCGCGCAGAACGTGCCCAGCAGCTCGCCGTACTTGACGCCGTTCATGGGTTCTACCTTGCAAAGCGGTTCTCTGAAAATCTCGAGGGCTTTGACGGATGGACGAACCGGGTTGTGGAGCAAACCGTTGATGAGATGCGGTCGCGCCTATGGAAGCTCGCTGTAATCGAAGTCGCTGGTGTAAACGACACTACAAGTCTAACTAGGGGTGCTTCGTTACAATCCGTGCTCGTTTCCATGAAACAAGTACTCTCAAGCTCAACGGATCCAGACGCAGTCCCTGAACTGGATTTCGTGAATGACTTGTTGCATGCTACCAACGCCAATTCAGTGACCCCCCTAAGATACATCCGGCACGTGCGTAACAAGTGGGCGGGGCATCCATCGATGGATCGTGACTTCGACTCGTGGGCCGATGCTGACAAGTATTTGAACATCGTTCTAGTTGAGGAGGCGCTCGCTTTGCTGGTACGTTCTCATCAGGAAGCGGCCGAACTTGCACAAAAAAGCCCAATTCTTTCCCCTTTCTTCACGGTGCCGCCACCGCAGGAGCAGATAGTCACCGCAGGCGATGGCAGTACGATTCGAAGAATCGAGGTGACAGTTGCGTGGGAGAACGTCAGTTCACTCGCCGAAACGTTGCGTTTCCTCGCTGGGCGAGAAGCTTCCGCTTTGCTCGACCAGATGGTCTCTCCACCCGGTTACGGCGGCCCTTTGGATACTGACTGGCAAAGTGGCTCGGATCACGCACGCGCACGTGAAGCAATAAACGCGAAGCTCACTGAGCTTTCTGGTGGCAGTTGAAGAAAAGGTAGAGCAGGCGAGCTCGCTGTTGAGGTTCGACTTGGGCTCAGCGTGATTAGGCGATGTTCGTGTAGTAGTGACGTTACCCGTTCAGCGTGCGATAGCAACCGGTTAGCTGGGGGAGTGCGGCGGTCTGGACCCCCCGCTTGACATCGAGTTCGTACGTGAGCGCCCTTCAGCGCCGTGTTGTCAGCGGGCGCCTGTGTCGGGTCTTCGTCGGTTGAATCGCGTCTTTCAGCAACTGCCGCGTCCGTATGTAAGCGCCACCAGGCGTCAACGCTGGGCCCCCGATACCCGTTTTCCCGGTGTGGTGCGGTGACGGTTCGCTCAGTCGGACGTGCAGCACCTCTGCGGGATGTATCGCGTCTCTGCCGCGATATCGCGAGTTGTCGGGTCTGTTGCCGTTAGGTGAGAGCGCGCAAGTCGCCGGCCGACAGAACCGACGGCTCAACCTCGATAGCCGCGTTCAGCTCGTCATCAGGTCGCCAATACGGCAATGGAGAGATGCCGGGCTCGTCGAGGATAAACGCTACGCTTTGCCGCGCGCGTGTCACTGCGACGTATAGGCCCATCGCCGACGCCGCGGCGAGCGGCTTGCCCTTTTGGAGCAAGTCCCTGATGGGAGCGGTCGGGAACACGAGGACGCGGTGGCGGGACGAGCCCTTGGCGACACCGAAGTTCATAAACGGGAGGTGGTCATGATTCTTTCCTGAGGACTTCGACGAGCGGAGGGGTTGCGGTGCGAAGGCGGCGACGTAGGCGTCAACGTGCTCTCCGCGGACGAGGTAGAGGCCGTCGTGGTCGGTTACGGTCGTGTTCTTCGACTCGGTCGCGGCGTACCCGCGGTCGGCGTCAAAGAGATCATCGGCAAATGCCGCGATCTCCGGCCGGCACCGCCAGGTTTCGGCGCTGTGCTCGATACGCAACCGGTCGCCTTGCTCCTGTTCGCGAAACCAGTCGATGATGCGCTCTCCGCGGTAGCCCTTGTTTTTCGGTTCCTGCGGATTGGTGGACAGCGTGGCTTGGCGAGTGTCACCAACGAGCCGTACTTCGATGCGGGAGTCGAAGAGGAGCTTGAGTACCTCCAGGTCGTACCCGGTGAGGTCTTGCGCTTCGTCGATGTACATCACGTCGAAGATCCTCTCCAGTCTCGCGACCGGACGTCCGTTGGCTTTCGAGTTCAAGAGCACCGCTAGATGAGGCAGGTGCGCAGACCGGACGTCTCCCGTGTCCGTGAAGTATCGGCGTGCCTCTGTAATCTTCACCTTCTGCTGGTGCCCGGTCGCCGTTTCGAACCCGCCGACGCGGTGCCCCGGGAACAAGTACGGCGTGTAGGGGCGCACGAAGTGGTTGATGAGGAAAGCGAACCAACCCACGACCTCGACAGTGTGCCGATGCCCGGCGGTGGCAGCGAGCCTGGTGCGAAGCTCTTGCTGGTTCTGCGTCGTGTAGGTCAGCACCAAGATCCGCTCGCCATCATCCGCGGCGGCACATGCGTCGACGATCTGCTTCGTCTTCCCGGAGCCGGCGACAGCCAGCGTGAGGACGTTGTCACCCCTCATGGATGAACTGCATCGCGTTGACGAAGTAGGCGGGAGCGAACAGCATGGTGGTGCTGTCAGCGATTCGAATGGCGCCCTCTGTCTTGTTGTTCTTCATCCACGTCGCAAGGTCAAGGTGAGCGGCAACGCCGAGCGTTGCACGCACGACGGGTTCGCCGTTGGCATGCACGAGTTGCGGTTCGAGGGTGGGGCCGCCGGAGGCGTCGCCGAAGAACACGCGACGTCTGTCGTCGACGTAGTCGGCGAGGTTCGCCTCCAGATCGACAAGATCGCGGCCGTCGTTATCGGTCAACACCGCGCAGCGCTTCCCGAGCAGACGGGCGAGGGCGAGGAACCGTTTCAGTGACAGCCCTCCCATCGCAAACACCTCGATGCCAGCCTCGATGGGTCGCTTCTGGTACCTGTCCCGGAAGAAGCGCTCGAACAGAATCTCGTCCGACGGGCCCTCGACCAGGACGATCTTTTCTGCGAGCGCAATGCGGAGCGTGTCGAACCCAGGGAGCTTCCGGAAGTACGAGGTCGTCTTCGCGTCGAGTTCCGCGAAGCTGTGCACGTCATTCGCGGAGACGATCCGGAGATGATCCAGGCCCAGCCGGTTGAGAACGAACGAGCTGTGTGTCGCAACGAAAAGCTGCTGGTGCGAACCGGACAGTTCGGACATTCGGTGCAGGAGTCTGTTCAAGCTGGTGTGTGAAAGGTGATTCTCGGGTTCCTCGACCATCACGACGCCGGTGCCGGACGCGGCTTGCTGCATCGCGAGGACGATCTTGATGACCGCCTGCTGCCCGAGTCCGGCGAGCGCGAACGGCACGTCGGCGACGTGCGGAACGACCGCCGTGTCCCACGAACCGCGCGCTGACTGATCCATCGCGACCGAAAGGACGCGTCCCTCGAGGGTGCCGTCGACCGTACTGAGTCGGTCATTTACAGATCCGAAGTGGTCCGACGTCATGTCGTCCTTGACACGGCGGAAGGCGACCGAAACGGACGCTCGCTCCTTCGGATCAAGGTAGTCGTTCAGGATTTGGCGCAGGTGATAGTCCACACCAGTACCGGATCGGACCGTCCTCGCGTCGATCGTCGCTACCGCAAGCTGCTTCGGCCGCTGCACGAGCGTCGTCCCTTGGAAGGAGGTCCACTCGGTGCGGTAGTACTCGACGGGAAGGATCCCGGTCGAGGACGCTGCGACGTACTCTTCGAATTCATCGCCGTACTCCGGGTCCGGAATCACGTGGAACGTCACGCCTGGTACGTCCCGCGCCGGGGCATACGAGTTGTTCGCGCCGATAAGCTTTACAAACTCGTCCCGGTCCTCTAACTCGACTTCGATGTGGATCTCGGGTGGGGCGATATGTTCGCCGGCGCGCCGTTTCTCAAAGAACTCGTTCTTATCCCGTTGGTTGAACGAGTGGGGATTCAGCTCTTCCGCCGCAGGTCGGCCATTCAAGCGCCCAGTGAGCGCAAGGGTCATCGCCTCGAGCAGGGTCGACTTCCCGGCCTCGTTGTCTCCGACAAGTACGTTGACTTCGGGGTGCGGCTCGAACTCAAGCCGTTGGTATGTGCGGTAGCCGGTGATAAGCACTCGCCGGATCATGTGGTTCGCTTCCTCACGTCACCCTCGTGACGTGTCGCTTGCGACAGTCCCATACACCGCGGACATCGCCGGGAGCGACTCGGACCGACTTCACGTGGTCAGACCCTCATCTAGTGGATCCGTGACGTCAGAAACCAGTGTCAGAGAGCCGAGCTGCGGCCGCGGGCACGACGGTCGGCTCTGGGAGAGGAATCCTCGTGCTGACAACCGCGGGCTTTGCGTCGCCCCTCGTCGCTTGCGGCCCGAGCGTTCCAGGGGATCTGACTCGCAGCCTTATGAGGCAAGCCCCGATGACCCGGGACTTGTAGCGCCCGACTTCTGGGCCATCGGATTGGACACGTCCTCGCGTGCCGGCGCGCTGCGCCTGCGTGCCGAGTGCTCCGGCCTCGCACAGTTCCGCCGCGAGGATGGCGTCTTCAGTGGAGCCGAAGCCAGGCGCCAACCATCCCGAGGCCTCCAGGAACAGCCAGGATCACGACGAGGCGAAGGGTCTCGTGCCATCCCGACGTCACGGCCGTCGTGATGGTCGACCACATCCCTGCTCGCTCAGACACTTCGTTCTTCCCGACCTTGTCGGCCACAGCTGCCACCTCCTTGACTCCTTCCAGCTTGATTGCTCCAGTGGCAATATTTAGGCACGAACTCGCTGGCTTATCCACTAGAGTGGTGCGACGCCCCAACCGGCCAGCGCAACCAGCTTCTGCAGCGTCGTGAGAAGGTTTCTGGCCGGATGAAACGTTCAGAACGGGCCGTCAAGGTTGGAGTTTCCGATGGCGATGACTTTCGACTTCACCCGCCGCCCCACCGCGAAAGAGCGGTTGCGCTTCGCCGCCAGGGTGCGTCGTCTCCGTAATCCGGAGCTCCCTGCGCGGCTCGAGCTGATCGAGGAGCAAGTCCCGCCTCCCGTGGGTGGAGGTCCGCTCCTCCTGCGGGACGGGTTCTCGTACCGTGCGGGTCGTGTCGATCCCGACGCTTCGGACAGGCGTGCTCCGAACGTTGAGTTTCGGCCGCCGGCAACGCGATTGCTGACGAGTAGAGGCGCGGCACTTCGCTTCGCAATCACGCTGGTGGCTCTTGCTCAGGGGCACCGACGACCCGGTCAGAAGGCGCGACTCGCCGAGCTGCATCTGCCCGTCGTCGGTGATTCTCGCGGTCTCGGCTGGTCAGACCTCATCCACACGGACGCGATCGACAGTCGAGCTGGGAAGGTTCTGGTTCGAGCGCGCGAGAAGCGGGCCCGAAGCGTTCGCAATGCGGTCCATTCTCTTGCAGTCGCGGGGCTCGTGGAGACGTCAGCTGATGCGACTGCGCTCCACGATTTCACGCTCCTCAACGAAGTGGGGTACGACGTGGTGCGAGGCCATGAGGAGTACAAAGTGCCAAAGCGGGAACCGGTCTTCGCGCTCCCGGATGGGTTCCTGAGCGCTGGTTGGCTGCATGTGCTCGAAGACTCCGAAATTGCGCTCGTGTTGATGATTGCTTGCGGCGTCGGAGGGCTCCAGGAAGAGCAACGCCTCGTCATGCCCAGCGCCACAAGACTCCTGCGCTACGGGATTCATCGTGACGCCTTTTCATCGGCGCGCAAGACGCTTGAGTGGTTCGGGTTGCTCGACGTCGAGGAGTACCGACGCCACGAGGACGGCCGGGCAGAGGATATTGACCTGAGAGTTCACCGGCTTGGCCTGCTGCCCGAGGGCTTCAAGATGCCAGCCCTCCCGACAGTGATCGACGCCCTTGAACAGCAGCTGGAGCGAGCGTGAGGCCCGCTATTGAAAGGACGAGCCTAGAACGGCCCTAGATTGATCGGGCAAGCGAGACCCAGCTTTGGGGTGGTCGTGGTCCATGCTCGCGCGGCCGTGGAACGGATTCCCGATACCCGTGGAACACCCGTCGATACTGCGATCGGCGATCCGTGCCACCACTGGCATCCGCGAATAAGCCGAACACCACTTATCGGCGTCGAAGCAGCCACGCGACGACGACGTGTGGCGCGACTTTCCGGTCCGTTTCGGGGAGGTGCTGCCGCCGGAGACGGCCCGTCGAAGCGCTGACGGTCCCGCCCCGGGACACTGTTCGTCACCACGAACTCGGCGCGTAGTCCTTCAAGAAGACGCCGAACACGTCCTCGCCCGCTTCGCCCCGGACGATCGGGTCGTAGACACGGGCTGCCCCGTCGACCAGGTCGAGCGGCGCGTGGAAGCCCTCTTCGGCGAGCCGGACCTTCGTGGGGTGCGGCCGTTCGTCGGTGATCCACCCGGTGTCGACGCTCGTCATCAGGATGTTGTCCGTCTCGAACATCTCCTGCGCACTCGTGCGGGTGAGCATGTTCACGGCGGCCTTCGCCATGTTCGTGTGCGGGTGTCCCGGCCCCTTGTAGGCGCGGCCGAACACCCCTTCCATGGCGCTGACGTTCACCACGTAGGTGCGGCGTCCCGTGCTCGCGGCCATCGCGGGGCGGAGCTTCGAGATCAGGATGAACGGCGCCGTGGTGTTGGCCAGCTGGACCTCGAGCATCTCGAGCGGGTCGACCTCGTCGACCTGCTGGGTCCACGAGTTCTCGTCGTGCAGGTCGGGGACCAGGCCACCGGCGTCGATGGCGGTGCCCAGGGCGAGCCGTTCGAGCGAGCTCGATCCCGGCGCCATCGCCTGCTCGGTCAGCTCGTCGGCGCGGGCTGCGGCGGCCGCGAGGATCGGGTGCGCGGCAACTGAACGGGCGAGCGCCAGCGGGTGCTGGTCGTTCGTGTGCCCGAAGGTCACGAGTTCGGGCAGCGGTCCGTCGGGCAGCGGCGCGAGTTCCGCGTCGACGAGCGGCTGGTAGGCGCCGGTCGACCGGCGCACGGTCTGCGTGGCGTTGTTGATCAGGATGTCGAGGGGGCCGGAGGCGGCCACGTCCTCGGCGAGCCCGATCACTTGGGCGGGGTCGCGCAGGTCGATGCCGACGACCTTCAGGCGGTCCATCCAGTCGGCGGAGTCGGGCAGGCTCGCGAACCGGCGCACCGCGTCGCGGGGGAACCGCGTGGTGATGGTGGTGTGGGCCCCGTCGCGCAGGAGCCGGAGCGCGATGTACATGCCGATCTTCGCGCGGCCACCGGTGAGCAGCGCCCGCTTGCCGGTCAGGTCCGTCCGGGCGTCGCGCTTCGCGTGGCTCATGCGGGCGCACGCCGGGCAGAGCTGGTGGTAGAACGCGTCGACGACCGTGTAGTGCTGCTTGCACATGTAGCAGGGGCGCGACTTCAGCAGCGTGCCCGCGGTGGTCGACGCGGTCGAGGCGCTGATCGGGACGCCGCGGGTCTCGTCGTCGATCCGGTCGGCGGCCCCGGTGGCGGTGGCGGCGATCACCCGGCGGTCGGCCTCGGCGATGACGCCGCGCTTCTCGAGCCGGTGCGCACGCTTGACGGCCTTGAACATCTTCGCGGTGGCCTGGCGCACCCGGATGAAGTCCGGGTGCGTCTCGTCGATCGACGGCAGCTGCTCGAGCACCCGGAGCGCGACGGTCAGGTCGTCGGGGTCGATGCCGCTGGGTTCGGGGTGCTCGGAGCTCACACGCGATCCTACGTCGGGAGGCAGCGTCGATCAGACGAGCTGCCGCTCCATGCACACGCTCGTCGGGTCGTCGACGTACGGGCCGAACCGGGGGATGTCCGCGTACCCAGCCTTCCGGTAGAGCGCGATGGCCGCGGCCTGCGGCAGGCCGGTCTCGAGCCGGACGGTCCCGATGCCGACCGCGCGGGCACGGTCGTGCAGGGCGTCGAGCAGCCGCGTCCCCACGCCGAGCCCACGCGCGGCGTCGCTCACGAACATGCGCTTGACCTCGCCGGTGCCGTCGCCGGCGTCGACGAGCGCCACCGTGCCGAGGGCGGTGCCGTCCTCACGCGCCACCAGGAACGCGACGTCGGGCTGGTCCAGGTCGTCGACGTCCAGGGCGTGGTAGTTCTCGGCCGGGTAGAGGCTCAGTCCGTAGTCGTCGCCCTGCTGCAGCAGGTGCAGGACGTCGTCCTGCCGGGGGCTCTCGATCCGCACGGTCAGCACCGTCACACAGTAGCGAGGACGACGAGAACAGTGAGCAGACGAGGCACCCGGCCCACGGCGATCAGGCCAGGAGTCCCTCGCTGACCTCCCACAGCCGGCGCGCGTCGCCGGCGTCGAGCATGGCCGAGTTCGCGTTCGACGGGATGCGGTCCGCGGTGAGGGGCAGGACCCGGTCGTCGATCACGGCGACGTCGCTGTCCTTCAGGTAGACCCCGCCGACGCCGTCGAGCAGCAGGCTCGCGGCACCGAACACGAGCGTGGCTGCGCCCTGCTCGACGGTCTTCTTGCCGACCTCGGGGTCGATGACGGTCACCCCGTGGTCGTCGACCAGTCCCTGCTCCCGGTACGAAGCGATCTGCGAGGCGTCGTGCGGGCCGGGTCCGATGATGACGCCCGGGTGCGCGGCGAAGGCACGGATGCCTTGGCCGGCGTACCGGCGGTCGAGCTCCACCGTGAACAGGACGTTGGCGCGCTTCGACTGCCCGTACGCGGTGACCGGGTCGTACCCGTGGGTGAACGTCAGGTCGTCCCACCGGATCTGCCCGAACCGCGCCGCACCGGAGGTGACGGTCAGGACCCGCGCACCACGGGCCTCCAGGAGGGCGGGGAGGAGCGCCCGCGTGAGCTGGAAGTGCCCGAGGTGCGTCGTCGAGAACGCCAGTTCGTTGCCGCGGCCGTCGAGCCGGCGGTCCGGGGTGAAGAGCATCGCAGCACTGTTCACGAGCATGTGCAGCGGGCGGCTGGAGGCCGACCAGCGCGCGGCGAAGGCGTCGACCGACGACGGGTCGGTGAGGTCGAGGGCCTCGACGCGGATGCCCGGGATGTGGGCGACTGCTGCGGATGCCCGGTCGACGTCACGGGAGGCGACGGTGACGTCGGCGCCGGCCGCCGCGAGGGCGCGGCTGGTCTCGCGGCCGAGGCGGCTGTGGCCGCCGGTCACGACGACGTTCCGGCCGGTCAGGTCGACGCCGTGCAGGACGTCGGCGGCGGTGGACGCGGCGGTGAAGCCGCTGGGCAGGGGGTGCTGGTCGGTGATCACGAGTGGTGCTCCTTCGATTCGATGTGGCCGGCGGCGGTGGCAGGGCCGACGGCGTCGGCGATCGCCGACCACGCGTCGGGGTCGAGGCCGAGCGCGGTCCGGAGGAACGCCGTCGTGGTCTGGCGGACGAGGTCCACACGCTCGGGGCTCTCGTCGGTGGTGGCGGTCGACTCGTAGTCCTGGATCCCGCCGAGCAGGTGCTCGCCGCCGTGGAGTGTCACCAGGTGCCGCGCGCCGGGGCTCAGGTGGTAGACGTCGGTGAACCAGTCCGGGCCTCGCGTCGAGAGCTGGGACTGGTCGTGGTCGCCGGCGACGACGAGTGACGGGGTGTGCAGCTGGCTGAAGTCGGGGCTCATGAACGCGAAGTGCTCCTGCGCGAACGGCACGAGGTCGCCGCGCGCGATCCCGGTGGTGGACAGCAGGACCCCGGCGCGCACGCGGTGGTCGGTGCGGTCCTCGCCCGGCTGTCCGTCGGCGTCCAGGACGCGGGCCCCGAGCAGCATGCCCACGGACTGTCCGCCCCACGAGTGTCCGACCGCGGCGAGGCGTGCGGTGTCGACGCGCCCGCTCAGGCCGGGGACCGCGTCGATGATCTGGTCGAGGTCGTCGAGCACGCGCTCGAGGTCGTCGACCCGCGTCCGCCAGATGGTCGGGTAGCGCGGGTCGTCGAGCGTCAGCCCGTAGGACTTCGCGTCGAGGAACGTCGGTTGGACGACGACGAAGCCGTTCGCGGTCCAGTGGTCGACCAGGGGGTCGCCGCCGGTCATGGACTGGCCGAAGCCGTGGGCGAAGACGATGACGGGCAGGTCCGTGCCGGTCGTCGGTGCCGTGATCCGGACCTCGAGGTCCTGACCGCGCGAGGGTGCGGGGAGTGTGACGGGGCGCACGCTGATGACCTGTGGTCGGGGTGCTGTGGGTGCCATGGGGGCCTTTCCGGGATGCGGTGTTGCCCGCGGACGGAGCGACTGTCGTCCGAAACGGAGCGACGTTCCGGAACGATACGGAACAGCGATCCGGATTGCAGGGGGAAGCGGAGCACTGTTCCGCATCGCGTCGGTGTCGTGCGATGATCGAGGCATGAGCACCCCGTCGACCGACCCCGCGCCGCGTCGCCGTCGCGACGTGGAGCGCAACGAGCGCACGATCCTCGACGCCGCTGCCGGGGTCTTCGCCGCCTCGGGCGTCGGCGCACCGGTGCGCGAGGTCGCCACCGCCGCGGGGGTCGGGGTGGGCACGCTCTACCGGCACTTCCCGACCCGTTCGGACCTGGTCGTCGCCGTCTACCGGCACCAGATCGAGGCCCTGGTCGACGCGGGGCCCGCGCTGCTCGGCTCGGAGCCGACGCCGTTCGCCGCCCTGCTGCGCTGGGTGCACCAGTTCGTCGACTTCCTCGGCACCAAGCACGGTCTGGCGCGCGTCTGGGAGGGCGACGCCGACGGCTTCACGGCGCTGCACACCCTGTTCGTCGACGAGCTCGTGCCCGTGCTCGGCCGACTGCTCGACGCCGCGCGGGCGTCCGGCGAGGTGGCCGCGCCGACCCCGCCGTACCAGCTGCTCCGGGCCGTCGGTGACCTGGTGGCGTGGAGTCCCCAGGACCCCGACTACGACGTCCGGACGATCGTGACCCTCCTGGTCACCGGGCTGCGGCAGGCGCAGCCGACGGTGACCGACAGCGCGTAGCCGGCCACGTGCACCGGTCGCGACCGGCACCGGACTGGAGGCGCGGTGCGGGCCCGTCACGGGCCTCCCGTCCGGCATCGTGACCGTCTCGGGCCGTACCAGCGCCGTCGGAGCGCCCCGCTCAGCGTCGGCCCGGCTCCGCGGGGTCGTGCTCGGTGTCCTCGTGCTCCGGCAGCACGTCGACGTCGGTGACCGTGTACCCGAGGGGCACCTGGCCCAGCGCGAGCAGGAGCGCCGTCCGCCGGTCGTCGTGCTCGGTCTCGATCACCCGCCGCTCGGTCGGCACGACGACGAGCCGGACCCGGTGCGTCACGGGTGCCCCCAAGCTGCGGTGCCGCGCAGGCGTCGCCCGGTGCGCTGACCACGTCGCCGACGCAGCAGCAGGTGCCGCACCGCGAGCAGGTGCGGGAACTCGACGAGCATCCCGACCACGATCGCCGTGGTGACCAGGGGCTGGTGGGGGAGCGCGGCGCTCGTCAGCCCGATCATCAGGGGCGCGTTGCGGGCCGCCGTCGTCATCGCGAGCAGTGCTGTCCTCGGGTACGACAGGGCGGCGAGGCGTGACGCGGACTCGGCGGCGACGTACATGACGGCGAAGAACACCACTGCGCACCCCAGCACGGCGACGAACACCGGCAGGTTCGCCAGCAGCAGCCGGATGTGCGAGGCGAAGAGGCCGGCGACCATCGCCCCGACGATCCACGGGATCGCCCGGCCGGGCAGCGCCGCGGCGCGGGCTCGAGTGCCGGTCGGCAGCAGTGCGATGCCGAGGCGGATCGCCACGGCGATCGCGACGGGCAGGACGAACCACTGCAGCAGGGTGCCGACGGTTCCCACGGCATCGATGCCGGCGTTGCCGCCGAGGACCGTGATCCACACCGGGAACAGGAGCAGCTGGGTGACCATGTTGATCGGCAGCAGGGTCGCGCCCACGGCGGTGTCACCGTCGCTCAGGCGGGTGAACGCCAGGAACCAGTCGGTGCAGGGCGCCAGGAAGTACAGCATCACGCCGAGTTGGACGGCCGGGTGGCCGGGCAGGGCCACGCGGGTCAGCAGGAAGGCGACGAGCGGGGCGAGCAGGAAGTTCATGCTCCAGGCGATGCCGATGACCTTCCACGCGCCCGGTGTCCGGGGCAGGCGGTGGAGCGGGACGTCGACGAACAGGGCGACGACCAGGGTGATCACCAGCAGGTCCACCACGGAGCCCATGGCGTCACCGCTCGACGGCGAGACGCCGCCGATCACCGACCCGAGCAGGATGGCACCGCCGACGATCGCGGGGGTGGCCCAGAGTCGTGCACCGGCGGGGCGGGCGGGCCGCTGTGCCGGCATCAGCACGCGCATTCGACACCGCAGCAGCTCAGGTCGTCGGTGAGCATCCCGGCGTCGTCCCACTCCTGCAGCGCACCGCAGTCACGTCCGGCCCGTTCGCCGATGACGCGGGCGACGTGGGCGAACCGCTGCCGGAACTTGTACACGAAGCAGAACTGCAGCCCACCGTGCCGGAGCGCTGTGCCGGCCAGGAAGAGCCCGGGCGTGGTGGTCGACTCGTCGTCCTCGGTGAGCAGCGGCCACCCGTCCGCGCGGGTGTCGAACAGGCTCGCGGCCGGCCCGAGCCCCGGGCCGTACCCGGTGGCGAGGATCGGTGGTGCGTCCGCCACCAGGGCGCTTCGTCCGGCGACCCCGACGGAGAAACCGTCGCCGGACCGCTTGATGCCGGTGACCTGGCCGTCGTCGACCAGGGTGAGGCGTCCGCTGGCCCGCGCGACGGCGAGCCGCTGGCGGGTCCGCGGGGCGAGTCGGAACGACGGGTCCGATCCGCTGCCGGCGTCCCAGGGGTGGGACGGGTCGACGACCGTCACCGTCGCCCCCTGTTCGACGTGGTGGCACGCCAGGTCGATGCCGGACTCGAACCCGCCCACGACCACCACGTGCCCGGGCCGTGCCACCCAGGCTGTCTCGGCGGAGGCGTGCACCCCGAGCGACGTACCGGCGCAGCGGGGCAGGGTCGGGTCCGAGAACTCGCCGCCGGCCCAGACCACGTTCCGGGCGACGACGGGGCCGCGGCTGGTGGCCACGCGGAAGCCGTCGTCGTCCGGCTCGATGTGCTCGACCTCGGTGTCCGGCAGGGTCGGCAGGTGGAAGGCGGCGACGACGCCACGCAGGTACCGGGCGTACTCCGGCCCCGACGGGTAGTCCGTCGCCAGGCTGTAGGCGGGTGAGGTGCGCGGGTGGACCGCGTTGAGGTCGGTGGCCCCGAACCCGTTGCCGGTGAAGGACGGTGTCAGGAACCGCTGGTGCTCCGGCCATCGCTGGAACGTGTCCCCGACGACGCCGCGGTCGACGACGCCGAACAGCAGGCCGTCGACGGCGTGGAGCGCCAGGCCGGTGCCGATGCCGGCCGGTCCGGCTCCGACCACGAGGGCATCGAGGGTCTCGGTGGGGTGTGGTGCTGGCATGGGGTCGGTCTTCCCAGCAGCTGTGGCTGCGTCGGTGGAACGGCCACCGTGCTGTGACCGATGCGCACCATCTTAGTGAGAACCGTTATCAACATGCCATCGTGGCATCAGCCGACCGGCGACGAGTACAGCACCGCCAGGGTCGCCACCAGCCCGACGACCACGATGCCGAGGTCGAGGACGGCCAGGGTGACGAGTCGGGCCCGTTTCGGCCGGACGGCGGCTCGCACCACGACCATCGTCACGAACAACAGGGCCACGAGCACCAGGGCGGGCCAGCCGATCGCCGGCGCCCGGATCGCCATGAGCACCATCACGGCGGCGACGATCACGGCCGTGACGGCGCCCCACACGAGCCAGTTCGAGCCCGAGGCCGTGCGGAGCGCGGGCTGGTCGCCGACGCGGGTGGGATCGGGGCGGCGGGGCTGTTCGTCGGACACGAGCCGGACGGTACGCGGCGGACCCTGCCCGTGCCCGCAGCCGCTCGGACACGAGCGGCGGCGAATACCACTCGGCCACGAGAGGATGGGGTGTGCACACCGCCGCGACCATCCTCGACGCCGTCGTCGCCCACGTCGACGCGACGGGGTTCGCCGCACACGGCATCCACGTGCGCACGTGGACCGGGGCGACGGACACCGACGACGTCGCCGAGCACCGCTGGACCCCCGACGTCCGACGCGAGGTCCACTCCGTCGCCAAGGGCGTCTGCGTCCTGGCCGCCGGCATCGCCGCCGACGACGGCCTGGTCGACGTCGACGAACCGATCGCCGGGTACCTGACCGGCACCGGCCTCGCCCTCGGCGACGGCGTCGACCGGGTCACCCTCCGCCACCTGCTCACCATGACCAGCGGGATCGACATGCCCTGGTCGGCGACCGAGCTGACGGACTGGCCGGACCTGGCGGCCGAGTTCCTGCGGCGACCGTCCCGCGGCCGGGTGTTCCAGTACGCGAACGCCAGCACCTACACCGCGATGCGCGTGCTCGAAACCCGGGTCGGGGACGTCGGTGCGTTCGTCGCGGAACGGCTGTTCGCGCCGCTCGGCATCCAGGACGTCGATTGGCAACGCTGCCCGAACGGGTTCGTCGCCGGCGGTGAGGGGCTGGCGCTCCGCACCGAGGAACTCGCCCGCCTCGGACGCCTGATCCGCAACCGCGGGATGGTCGACGGACAGCGGATGGTCAGCGCGCGGTGGTGCGACGCGATGCACACCGACTGGGTCGAGCGCGAGGGCACCGGCCCCGGCTACGAGCGGTACGCCATGGCCGGCTGGGGTGGCCCCGGGCGGCTCTGGCGGCTGCACGGTGCGTACGGCCAGATGCTCCTGTTCGACCAGACCGAGGGCGACACCGGCACCGACACCGACACCGTCGTCACCGTCACCGCCGACGACCACCCCGGCGCCGACGCGCTCGCCGCCTTCGTCGCCGACGAGCTGTCCCGGCAGGCCTCCCGCCGCTAGCGGTTCCGACGACCCGACCTGCACGTCCGAGCTCGCCCGGCGTGGGAGGATCGGTCAGTGCAGCAGCAACCCGTCGCGATCATCATCGCGGCCATGAGCGAAGAGGTCTCGGCCTTCGCCGACCTCTTCGGCGGTGTCCCCGTGCTCGACGGCCCCGTCGGTGGCCACGACCCGCACCAGCTGCTCGACATCGGCGGCGCCACGGTCGTCGTGCGCCGCAGCGGCATCGGCTTCACGAACGCCACGGCCGCGGTCGCCCACGGCTTCCACGACTTCGGTCCGGGCATCCCGGTGATCAGCGTCGGGACCGCCGGCGGGCTCATGCACGGTGTCGCCATCGGTGACGTCCTGGTCGGCGACCGGTACGTCAACCTCAACGCCGACGCCACGGCGTTCGGCTACGCCCTGGGCCAGGTCCCCGGCATGCCGACCGGCTACGCGCCGGACGCCCGGCTCGTCGAGCTCGCCATGGGGGCCGACATCGCGTGGCCACTGCGGTCGGCGACGATCGGGTCCAGCGAGGTCTTCGTCACCGAGGGCCGCGCCCGCACTCTCCGGGTCGCGTTCCCCGAGGTGGCCGCGGTCGACATGGAGTCGGCGGCGATCGCGCAGTTCGCCCACGTGCACGACATGCCGTTCGTGTCGGTCCGGTGCATCAGCGACCTCTGCGCGCCGGACGGTGCCGAGTTCCGTGAGCACCTGGACGACGCCGCGGCGCGCGCAGCGCGCGTGGTCCACGATCTGGTGCTCGGCCTGCGTTCCTGAGCCGACCCGGGCACCGGTCTGGAGGCGCGACTCGCCCCCGCCGGTCTGCCGGCGGTGATCCGGGCCTCCCGTCCGTCCCCGTGGGTCGCGTGAGCCGCGTTCCGCGGCCATCCCGCGGGCGGAACTGCGTTCGACGGACGTTCCGGGACGGATCGCGAACCCGGGTGGAAACCGCTCGTTAGCCTCCATCTCGGGGGGCCGAGGAACCACGGTTAATCACACAGGGAGATCAGCCATGAGCGCCTACACGAGCGACGAGAGCGTCGAACCAGCACGCATCACCACCTTCAAGCGCGTCCGCAAGCAGTGGCGTCGGACGGGTGAGGTCGGCTACACGCACAGCGGCAGCGACTTCTTCCGCGACGACGCGCCGGAAGCGGTCCAGCGGTAACCAGCGGCAGCGACGAAGTGCCCGTCAGGAGCGATCCTGGCGGGCACTTCTGCGTCAGCGACCGAGCTGGTCCCGCAGGTACGGCGCGGTCCGGCTGGTGGTCGAAGCGGCGACCTCGGCTGGCGTGCCGGAGGCGACCACCTGGCCACCCTCGACACCGCCGGACGGGCCCATGTCGATGACGTGGTCGGCACTCGCGACGACGTCCATCGCGTGCTCCACCACGACGACGGTGTTGCCCGTGTCGGTCAGGCGGGCGAGCTGGGCGGTCAGCAGCTCGACGTCGGCCGGGTGCAAGCCGGTGGTGGGCTCGTCGAGCAGGTACAGGGTGTGCCCGGTCCGCGCGCGCTGCAGTTCGGTCGCGAGCTTGATGCGCTGCGCCTCGCCGCCGGACAGCTCCGGGGCGGGCTGACCGAGGCGCAGGTAGCCGAGCCCGACCTCGCGCAGGGTCTCGAGTCCGCGCCCGGCTGCGGGCAGCGGCGCCAGGAACGGCGCCGCTTCGTCGACGGTCATGCCGAGGACGTCGGCGATGGACGCCCCGTTCCACCGGACCTCGAGCGTCTCGGCGGTGTACCGGGAGCCGTGGCACTCGGGGCACGGGGCCCAGCTGCCGGGCAGGAAGAGCAGTTCAACGGACACCGACCCTTCGCCCTGGCAGACCTCGCACCGGCCACCGGCGACGTTGAACGAGAACCGTCCGGCGCCCCAGCCGCGGGCCTTGGCCTCGTCGGTCTGGGCGAAGGCGGCTCGGACCGCGTCGAACAGGCCCGTGTAGGTGGCAAGGTTCGAGCGGGGTGTGCGGCCGATCGGCTTCTGGTCGACCTGCACGACCCGGTCGATGATCGGGTGCGACGTCGCGGCGCCGGGCAGGACACCACCCACGAGCGACGACTTGCCCGAGCCGCTCACCCCGGTGACCGCGGTCAGGACACCGAGCGGCAGGTCGACGTCGAGCCCCCGCAGGTTGTGCAGGGTGAGGTCACGGAGCTCGAGCGTGCCGATCGGGGCGCGGACGGCGCGGTCGACGGTCGGCTGCCGGGGTTCCAGGAAGCGGCGGGTGACCGAGGCCTCGACCTCGGCCAGGCCGGCGACCGGTCCGCTGTACAGGACCGTGCCACCGCCGCTGCCCGCCCGGGGGCCGACGTCGACGATCCAGTCGGCTCGGCGCACGATGCTCATGTCGTGCTCGACGACGAAGACACTGTTGCCGCCGGCGCGCAGGTCGTCGAGGACGTCGACGAGTGACTCGGCGTCGGCGGGGTGCAGTCCGGCACTCGGTTCGTCGAGCACGTAGACGACGCCGAACAGGCCGGAGCGCAGCTGCGTCGCGATCCGCAGTCGCTGGCTCTCACCGGGGGAGAGCGTCGGTGTGGCGCGGTCGAGCGCGAGGTAGCCGAGCCCCAGGCCGACCAGGACGTCGACGCGGGTCAGCAGGTCGCGGGAGATCGCCACGGCGACCTCGGTGTGCTCGCCGGACGACGCCCGTGACGTCGCCGCTGCCGCGTCGGTGATGCTGGCGATCGGGCGCAGGACGTCGGCCAGGCCGGTCAGCGGCAGGGCGTTCAGCTCGGCGATCGAGTGGCCGCCGATCGTGACCGCGAGAGCCGCACGGGTCAGACCCGTTCCGCCGCACAGCCCGCACGGGCCGGACTCGACGAACTGCAGCACCTTCTTGCGCTGCGTCTCGCTCTGCGAGTCGGCGAGGGTGTGCAGCACGAACTGGCGGGCGCTCCAGAACCGGCCCTTGTAGGGCTTCGCCACGCGGTCGCGCTTCGGCTGCACCTGCACGACGGGCTGTTCCTCGGTGAAGAGCAGCCAGTCACGGTCCTCACGCGACAGCTCACGCCACGGGCGCTCGATGTCGTAGCCGAGCACCGCGGTGACGTCCCGCAGGTTCTTGCCCTGCCACGCACCGGGCCACGCGGTGATCGCACCGTCGCGGATGCTCAACGACGGATCGTGCACGGCCGAGGCCTCGGTGACCTCGTGCGCGGTCCCGATGCCGTGGCACCGGGGGCAGGCTCCGGCGACGGTGTTCGGCGAGAAGGAGTCCGACTCGAGCCGGTCCGCGCCGGACGGGTAGGTACCGGCGCGCGAGTAGAGCATGCGCATCGAGTTCGACAGCGTGGTCATGGTGCCCACGGTGGAGCGGGAACTCGGGGCGCCGCGACGCTGCTGCAGGGCGACGGCGGGCGGGAGTCCGGTGATCGAGTCGACGTGCGGGGTCGAGCCCTGCGCGATCAGGCGCCGTGCGTACGGGGCCACGGACTCCAGGAACCGGCGCTGGGCCTCGGCGAAGACGGTGCCGAAGGCGAGCGAGGACTTGCCGGACCCGGAGACACCGGTGAACGCGACGATCCGGTCGCGGGGGATGTCCACGTCGACGTCGCGCAGGTTGTTCTCGCGGGCACCACGGACGCGGATGAAGTCGTCCGGCCCGGGTCGGTCGTCGGTCTTGGTCGAGCGAGGAGCGGGCATTCGCTCGATCGTAGGCTCGGCCACTGGGAGAAGCAGTGCCGCCGGCGGAACCGGGAACGACGAAGAGCCGCTCCGCCCTGATCGGCGGAGCGACTCTCCGTGTCGTGCGTGGTGCTGGTGTTGCGGTGGTGCGGGGGTGTTACTTGATCTGTGCGGTGATGGTGGCGGTGCCGACGAGGAGGCCGCGCTTGACGGCGTCGGTGCCGAAGGTCTTGTTCAGCAGGCCGGCGGCGTCTTCGCTGATGTGGACGGTGGTGCCGGTCAGGATGGCGTTGTCGCCCTCGAGCTGGAGGGGCTTGAGGGAGCCGCCGTGCAGCTCGAACAGGAACGCGTTGTTGACGGCGACCTTGCCGTTGACCAGGACGTCGCCGTAGAGCTTGGAGGAGCCGGGGTTGACGACGAAGTTCTCGAGGGTGACGGTGGTGTCGCCGCCCTTGAGGGTCAGGCCGGAGTCGTCGTGGTTGAGCAGGCCCTGGACGTAGGGGCGGTAGTTGCCGTCGGGGGACCAGTAGGTGACCGATCCGGCGGTGATCGGGAACGACACGGACCCGTCGGCGAGCTTGGCGGTGCCGGAGACGCCGGGGGTGAGCTTGAGGGAGGTGAGGGCGTCGGTGAAGCCGGAGTCGAGCTTCACGGCGGTGGAGCCACCGAGGACCTCGGGCACCGAAGCGACCGGTGCGGGGATCTTCGACGACGACGAGGACACCGTGTGGATGGCGGGGGTCGCGGCCTGGGCGGAGGAGATGCCGAACGCGGCACCGCCCAGGACGAGGGCGCCGGTGGTGGCGAGGGTGATGGAGGTCTTGAGGCTCTTACGCATCGTGATCAGTCCTTTGCTGTTGTCGCGCTCGGCGCGGCTGCTGTGTGCGCGCCGAACACACCCTGGTGCAGGGTGGAGAACCAGCGGTGTGCGGCTGGTGAGCGCTCCGGGTGGTTCCCGGTCGTTGCAGGTGATTCGGCACCCTCTGGCGAAGGGTTTGGACGGATCTGACGTCGTTACCGCTCTGTGACCTTTCGGCTGCTGCAGGTCAGGACGCCTTACCGGACGGGAGGCGCGGTGCCAGGCCGCCACGGGCCTCCCGTCCGTCGCGCAGTCGCGTCAGTGCTGCCCGCCGCGCAGGCGGCCGATGCCGAGCACGATGCCGACGACGACCATGCCGAGCACGAGGCCGGCCACGGCCGACACGGCCGTGTCGGCGATCCAGACGACGACGGGGCCGGCGGCATCGAGCGCGTGCTCGATCCCGTGCAGCAGGTCGTACGGTCCGTGCCAGATCGTCTCGGCCAGGTTCGCGATGACCAGGTGTCCGCCGACCCAGAGCATCGCGACGGTGCCGATGACGCTGATGACCCGGAAGACCATCGGCATCGCGCGGACGATGCGGGCACCGATCCGGCGGGTGCGGCGCACCGAGTTCTTCATCATCTGCAGGCCGATGTCGTCGACCTTGACGAGCAGCGCCACGGCGCCGTAGACGACCGCCGTCATGACCAGGCCGATCACGATCAGGGCGCCGAGCGTCGGCCAGAGCCCGAGGTCGGGGTCGAGGCCTGCCAGCGCGATGAGCATGATCTCGGTGCTCAGGATGAGGTCGGTGCGGATGGCGCCGAAGACGAGCTTCGGTTCGGTGACGGCCTCGTCGGACCCGCCCTCGTGGTGGACCCCGAACCACTCGGTCACCTTCTCGGCACCTTCGAAGCACAGGTAGGTGCCGCCGAGCAGCAGCAGCCAGGGCAGCACCCCGGGGGCGAACGCCGTCAGCAGCAGGGCCAGCGGGATGATGATGACGAACTTGTTGAACAGGCTGCCGAGGGCGATGCGCCCGACGACCGGCAGTTCGCGGGCGGGCTCCAGGCCCTGCACGTACTGGGGTGTGACGGCGGCGTCGTCGATGACGACCCCCGCGGTCTTCGCGCTGGCCTTGAGGGCTGCGGAGAGGATGTCGTCCACCACGGCGAGCAATCCGACTGACAATGCGTTCTCCACTCGTCTGACCTGTGACCGTGCACAGCGTAGTGGCCGCGGAGCATCCTGAACGCCAGCCGCGGGGCGTCCGTAGGCTCGCGACATGGCTGACTTCACCGCATCCCAGGCCGCCGTCGTCCGGATCGAGCGTTCCGAGCAGGGCCGCTGGGACCTTTCCGTGATCAGCGACGCCGGTGTCGCGATGGGCCACGGCGTCTACTTGTTCGACGCAGCGCACGACGACGCCGAGGACGAGCGGGCCGCGGCACTCGACTTCGTACGCGAGTACGGCTTCCGGTTCGAGCCGGACGCCGTGCAGGCCGATGGCCCCGACGCCTTCTGGGCGCCGCTGCTGCCGTCCGACCAGCAGTAGGCGCTGCTGCGCGCGGGACTCAGCGCGCCGAGTCCTCGAACCCGATCAGCCAGGCGACCCCGAAGGCGTCACGGACGGTGCCGTCCCAGTCGCCCCACGGTCGCTGCTGCAGTGGGTCGACGACCGTGCCGCCCTCGGCGAGCTGGTCGAACCACCGGCGCAGGACATCCGGTTCCGCGGCGCCGAGCAGTGAGAAGAGCAGCCCCGTCGCCGAGAACGGGGTGTCGCCCTCGCTCGCGTCCGCGGCGAACAGCTGCAGCTCGCCGGTGAGCTGGCCGTGCGCGACGGCGTCGGCCGGGCCGTCCGTGCGGGAGAAGTCCGCGTAGGTCGCGATCTGCACCTGGCCACCGAACACCCGCTGCCAGTGCTCGAGGGCCTGCCTGGCGGTGCCGGCGAACTGGAAGTACGGCGCGGGTCCGGTCGTGTGCATGCCCGGCAAGGTACTCCGGAGTGCGGACTGGGCGTTCGTCAGCCGAGCAGTGCCAGTGCGCGACGGCTGGGAGACGCCGTCGTCACGTCGAGACGCCTCCGGAAACGGGGGCGTCTCGACGACTTCCCGGCGTCGGGCGGACACGACGGCGTGTTCGCACCCGGCCACGATGCGGACGGGAGGCCCGTGGGGACGCCGCCACGGGCCTCCCGTCCGGCACCGGGGCACGCGCACGGCGCGACGTTCCTTCCCATTGCGCCTGCGCTGGAAAGCGGAAACGGGCGTACCTGGCGGGAAGTTCCTGCCAGGTACGCCCGATTCGACCAGGTACGCCCTGCGCCCCCGGCTCAGGACGCGAGCGCGGCCATCTCGCGCACGACCGCACGGAGCCGGTCGGCGAGCTCGTCGTTGCTCCGCACGGTCTCGCGGTGCGCGACCTCGCTGAGCGCCGACATCACCAGGGTCACGGCGGTGCGGGCGGTCTGGGCGTCCGTGCGGGTGCCGACGACGCTGAGCAGGGACTGGCGCGACTCGGCCATCCACTGCATCACCATCGACGACATCTCCGGCCGGAGCACGAGCAGCTCCTTCATGCGCCTGCGGTCCTGCGAGAGCGGCACGGTCGCCGCGACCAGGGTGCACAGGTCGGCGACCAGGGCGCCGTCGGCCTCGGCGAACCAGGCCGCTGCGCGCTCCGGCACCTCGACCGAGTCGAGCCCGAGTGCCGCGTGCGCCTTCGACGAGAAGTAGTTGAAGAAGGTGCGGGGCGAGACGTCGGCGTCGGCGCAGATCTGCTCGACCGTGACGCCGTCGAGCCCGTGCGCGGACACGAGCGTCAGTGCCGCGTCGTGCAGCGCCTGCCGGGTCTGCTGCTTCTTCCGTTCACGCAGCGTGCACGGCTCCGTTGCCGCAGCCGCTGCCGGGGTGGTGATCACGTGGACTCCTGGTCGATCGATGTGGGTGGGAGGGGCGCCCGCCCGGAAAGGGGGCACGGGCGGACGCCCCGGTCGGTCACCGACGGTGCGTCGGCGCGGATCCGGTCGAACCCGAGCCGGTCGGCACGGACCCGGTCATCGGGCCCGTGAACGAGCCGGCCTCGGCTGCGGCGGCGCCCGCCTCGGCCTCGAGCTGCGCCTCGGCGGACATGTCGGCCTGCTCCTGCAGCGCGGAACGCTGGCGCAGCGGCGGCACCCGGAAGAACCAGGTCAGCACGAACGCGAGCAGGATGACGCCGAGACCGACCCAGTAGATCGTCACGGACGAGGCGTTGAAGCCCGCCATGAACGGCCGGGTCAGGCGGCTGTCGGCACCGGTCAGGAACGAGGTGTCGTTCGTGCTGGTGGCGCTGTCGCTCGTGGTGTTGCCGTCGTCGATCTTCTTCGCGAGCTCGGGGGTGAGCTCGTCGACCCAGTAGGAGCGCTGCGCAGCGTTCGACCAGTCGACGGACACCGTGCCGTCCTGCACGCTGGCGTGCGCCTGGTCGGCGACCTGCTCGAGGGCGGACTGCTCGGCGGCCGGCGTGGCCGCGGCGACCTGCTGGTCGATCACGGTCTGCGCTGCCGCTGCGGGCACGGCACCCGCGGCGACCTGCTGCTGCACGGCCGCGGTGACCTGCTCGGTGACCGCGGCGTCGGCGGCCTGCTTCGCCTTGGCCGAGGCGGCGTCGAGCTGCGACTGCACGGTCTTCGTCAGCGGGGTGACGACGGGCGTCCAGATCTTGTCCATGGCGCCCTGGTTCGCCTTCGCGCTGGCGACGGTCGGGTTGAGTGCGGCGTCGAGTGCCGGACCGAGGTCCTTCTGGTTCGCGGTCGCGGTCAGGATGTTCGCCGGCATCACCGAGAACAGGATGGACAGCAGCACGGCGGTGCCGAGCGTGCCGCCGATCTGGCGGAAGAACGTGGCGGACGACGTGGCGACGCCCATGTCACGGGCCTCCACCGAGCCCTGCGACGCCAGGGTCAGCGACTGCATGACCGATCCGAGGCCGAGACCGATGAGGAACATGCCGATCATCAGGAACCAGAGCGGCTTGTCGATCGACATGAAGGTCAGGACGACGTAGCCGGCGGAGACGAGCGCGGTGCCGATGACCGGGAAGATCCGGTAACGGCCGACGCGTGCGACGATCTGACCCGAGGTGATCGAGGCGATCATGAGCCCGCCGACCAGGGGCAGCGTGGCGAAGCCGGACTCGGTCGGGGTGAGCCCGACGACGATCTGCAGGTAGAGCGGGATGGTGAGCATCGCGCCGAACATCGCGAAGCCGACCAGGAACCCGATGACGGTCGCCATCGAGAACGTGCCCGAGCGGAACAGCTTGAGCGGGATGATCGCCGCGTCGCCCATCTTCGACTCGATGAGCAGCAGACCGATCAGCCCGACGACACCGACGACGTAGCAGGCGACGGCGGCGGGGGAGCCCCAGCCCCAGATGCGGCCCTGTTCGGCGACGAGCAGGAGCGGCACGAGGGTGACGATGACGGCGGTCGCGCCCCACCAGTCGACCTTCGGCTTCGCGTCGCCGGCGCCGTGCACCTTCGGCAGGTGCAGGAACACGATGACCATGAGCAGCGCCGCGACACCGATCGGCACGTTGATCAGCAGGACCCAGCGCCAGCCGGTGATCCACAGGATCTCGGAGGAACCGGCGAGCAGACCACCGATGAGCGGGCCGATGACGGACGAGATGCCGAAGACGGCGAGGAAGTACCCCTGGTACTTGGCGCGCTCACGCGGGGCGAGGATGTCGCCCATGATCGCCAGCGGCAGCGACATCAGCGCACCGGCACCGATGCCCTGCACCGCGCGGAAGGCGGCGAGCATGAGCATCGAGGTGGACATCGACGACAGGACGGCGCCGAGGATGAAGACGACGATGCCGAAGATGTAGAGGGGACGGCGGCCGAAGATGTCGGAGAGCTTGCCGTAGATCGGCGTCGCGATCGTCGAGGTGATGAGGTACGCGGTGGTCACCCAGGCCTGCTGGTCGAGCCCGTGCAGGTCGTCGCCGATCGTGCGGATCGCCGTGCCGAACACCGTCTGGCCGAGCGAGGACAGGAACATGCCCGCCATCAGGCCGTAGATCACCAGGAGGATCTGACGGTGGGTCATCAGCGGCTGCTGGCCGGCGCCTCCGGAGGCCGCGGGGGCCTCGGCGGTGTGCCGACCGTGCTGCACCGAGACGGGTGCGGTGGCGGTCATCGAACTCCTTTTTCTGGCTGTGAAACTTTGCAGACCGCGCAACGATACATCTGTTGCTTCCGGCAAGCAACTAAATGTGCCCGCTACGCTGGGCGCGTGACCGACGACCGGCGTGCCGCAGAGCGACTCCTGCGATCCCAGCTCGACCGGCTGTGGGTCCGGCAGACCCTGCGCTCCTCGCTCATCGAGTCGCGCGGCGGGCTCGACCCGACCGCCCGCGTGATCCTGCGTGCCGTCGCCGGCCACGGCCCCGTCCGGGCGACCGCGATCGCCGACGCGACGGGGTTGTCCCGCCCGGTGATCAGCCGGCGGGTGGCCTCGCTGATCGAGGCCGAGCACCTGATCGGGTCACCCGATCCCGCGGACGGCCGCGCCACGCTCGTCACGCTCGCCCCCGCCGGCCGGCGGCTGCTCGACGAGCTGGACGCGGCCGGTGCCGAGGTCTTCGACGACCTGACGGGGGAGTTCGCCTCGGACGAGCTGCGCGCGCTCGCCGAGATGCTGACGCGGCTGAACGACCGTGCCGACACGGTCCTGGGGATCGGCACCACGCGCTCCTGACGTGACCGAGGGGACGGACGGGAGGCCCGTGGCGGCGCCGCCACGGGCCTCCCGTCCCTGCGGAGCGCGCATTCGAGATACCGTTGGTGGTATGAGCACGGACACCACCCCCACCACTGAGACCCTCGACGACGGGCCCGTGGTGACGTTCGCCGATCTCGGCCTGAGCGACGCTGTGCTCAAGGCCGTCAAGGACATCGGCTACGAGACCCCTTCCGCCATCCAGGAAGCCACCATCCCCACCCTCCTCGCCGGGCGCGACGTCGTCGGCCTGGCGCAGACCGGAACCGGCAAGACCGCCGCCTTCGCGCTGCCGATCCTGTCCCGCATGGAGTCCGGCAGCAAGAAGCCCCAGGCGCTCGTGCTGTCCCCGACGCGCGAGCTCGCCCTGCAGGTGTGCGAAGCGTTCGAGCAGTTCGCGTCCCACATGAAGAACGTCCACGTCCTGCCCGTCTACGGCGGCCAGGCCTACGGCGTGCAGCTCTCCGCCCTGCGCCGTGGCGTCGACGTCATCGTCGGCACCCCCGGCCGCATCATGGACCACCTGGCGAAGGGCACGCTCGACCTGTCCGAGCTGAAGTACCTGGTCCTCGACGAGGCCGACGAGATGCTCAAGATGGGCTTCGCCGAGGACGTCGAGACGATCCTCGCCGACACCCCGGACGACAAGCAGGTCGCGCTCTTCTCGGCGACGATGCCCGCGCAGATCCGCCGCATCTCGCAGCAGTACCTGACCGACCCGGCCGAGATCACCGTCAAGACCAAGACGAAGACCGCCGCGAACATCACGCAGCGCTACCTGATGGTCTCGTACCCGCAGAAGGTCGATGCGCTCACCCGCATCCTCGAGGTCGAGGACTTCGAGGGCATGATCATCTTCGTCCGCACCAAGAGCGAGACCGAGACCCTGGCCGAGAAGCTCCGTGCCCGCGGGTACGCCGCCGCCGCGATCAGCGGTGACGTCGCCCAGGCCCAGCGCGAGCGCACGGTCAACCAGCTGAAGTCGGGCAAGCTCGACATCCTGGTCGCCACCGACGTCGCCGCCCGTGGTCTCGACGTCGACCGCATCACGCACGTCGTGAACTTCGACATCCCCGTCGACATCGAGTCCTACGTGCACCGCATCGGTCGTACCGGTCGTGCCGGCCGCTCGGGTGACTCGATCAGCTTCGTCACCCCGCGTGAGCGTCGCCTGCTCGCCGCGATCGAGCGCCACACCAAGCAGCCGCTCACGCAGATGCAGCTGCCGACCATCGACGACGTCAACGAGACGCGCCTGACCCGCTTCGACGACGCCATCACCGCGGCGCTTGAGGACCAGGGCCGGATCGCCGCGTTCCGCGACGTCATCGCGCACTACGTCGAGCACCACGACGTCCCGTCGGACGACGTCGCTGCCGCCCTGGCGGTCGTGGCGCAGGGTGACTCGCCGCTGCTGCTCACCGCAGCCGACGACGCGCTCCGCTCGCAGATGGAGCGTGACGCCCGTCGCAGCGAGCGCGACGACCGTGGTGCCCGCGACGACCGCGGCGGCCGCAACGACCGTGGTGCCCGCGACGACCGTGGCGGCGACCGCGACCGTGGCGACCGCGCCCCGCGTCGTTCGCAGCCGATGTCCCCGTACCGCATCGAGGTCGGCCGTCGTCACCGCGTCGAGCCGCGCCAGATCGTCGGTGCGCTGGCCAACGAAGGTGGCCTGCGCCGCGACGACTTCGGTGCGATCCAGATCCGTCCGGACTTCTCGATCGTCGAGCTGCCGGCCGACATGGACCCCGGTGTGCTCGACCGCCTGACCGACACCCGGATCAGCGGCAAGCTCATCGAGATCCGTGCGGATCGCCGTGGTGGCGGACGCCGTGACGACCGCGACGAGCGTCCGGAGCGCAAGCCGCGCTACTGAGACGCGCCGCGTCCGAGACGCGACCCCTGTGGACGGGAGGCACGGTGCCAGCTGGCACCGTGCCTCCCGTCCGTCGTCGGTGCGCGTTCCGGGCCCGCGAGACGCCGTCGTGTCGCTTCCACGCCGCCGAGTCGGCGAGACGCCGCCGGATTCCGCGGCGTCTCGGGAACGCGACGGCGTGTGCGGGGGTACCAGGCGGCATCTTGCGGTGCGGGGAACCGCACATCCCGCCCGCAACCGTTCCCCTGCGGTCGGCACGGTGCTGTGATACCCGGAGCCGTGACGCAGGGAGCCGCGGAGAAGGCAGGGGAACATCGTGCACCGAGCACTCATCACCGCGGTCGCCGCCGCGGCGCTCGTCTTCGGAGGTGTGGCGCCTGCGACGGCGCACACCTCCTGGTCGTCGGTGCCGGGAGCACCGACCGCCGTCCGCGTCACCGGCGACGCCGACAGCGCCACGCTGACGTGGCGTGGCCCGAAGCACGGCGCGAAGGTGACGGGCTGGAAGGTCGCGGTCGCCGCCGTCGCGAACCGGCACGACCGTCAGGTCGACCGACTCCACCAGCGTGCCCGCTCCGACCGCTTCGACGAGCTCTCGCCCGCGACCACGTACCGGTTCTCGCTCCGTGCCCTCGGACACCGGGGGACCGGCCGCACGATCACGCTGCGCTGGACGGCACCACCCGCACCCGAGCCGGAGACGACGCAGTCGCTGTTCGGGCTCGACGGCAACGGTGACGTCGTGCGGTTCGCGGACTCCGGCAGCGGTGCGAAGACCGTCGTCGCGAGGGACGTCGAGGGCTTCGCCGCGAATGCCGACGGTGACGTGTTCACCCCGACGGCGGACGGCACTTCGATCCTGCTGCACCCGGCCGACGGCGGTGGGATCTCGATCATCGCGTCCGGCCTGCACCTGACCCCGGACCTGCGCTCCGATGCCGAGGGCAACCTGTACTGGGTGGACTCGGTGACCGGTGCGGTGCAGCAGTTGCCGGTCGGCACCTCGACCCAGAAGACCGTGCTCGACCTGGGTGGCAAAGCCGTCGGGAGTGATCAGCGTTTCTGGACGGTCACCCCGGACGGCAAGGTCGTCGTGCTCGGCGGAACGGTCAGCCAGCCGTACGTCAAGGGCACCGGCATCGCACCCCGCACGTTCACCGGGCCGAGCGGCATGATCGTCGGCTACCCCGCCGGTGTGCTCGCGGACTCGCAGGGCAACGTCTACGTCGACATCCGATCGACCGGTGCCGCCGGGTCGTGGATCTGGTACCAGCTCAAGCCCGGTGCGACCGAACTGACGAAGATCGAACCGCGGTACGCGTTCGACTACGCCGCCGCGAACGCGGATGGCTTCTCGCTCCTGCAGTCGGCGCAGTTCTGCCCCGCCCCGTCGGAGTACCGGCCGGGCGGGTGCACGATCGACCGCGGCATCCCGGACAAGCTCGTGGTCGGCAGCGGCGGGACGTCGACCGTGCCGGTGACCGGGCTGACCGCCGGGTCGCGTGGCGAGCACCTGGGTGCCGCCTCCGCCGACGGGGACGTGTTCGTCTCGATCGAGAGCGGCCCCTCGGTCGGGCTGTGGAAGGTCCCCGCCGCGGGTGGAGCTGCGCAGCAGCTCGACGTGGCGCAGTACTCGAGGCTGCTGGTGATCTGACCGGCGGTGCGAGGCGGAAGGGGGTGGGACGCAATGGTGCGTCCTACCCCCTTCCGTGTGTGGCTCGCGGTCAGGCCACGCCGGCGGCCGTGCGGCGGCACACCTCGTCCCACGGGGTCGGCTCGATGCCGAAGCGGGTGCGGCTCTCGGCGTCGTCCACCACGTACGGCGCGGTCCACTGGTAGGTCAGGTCGGCCAGCTCGCGCAGCATCGGCGACACGATCCCGCCGACGCGGAACAGGGCCGCGGGCATCCGGCGTACCGGCACCGCGGGCTTCCCCGTCGCCGCGAGGACGTCGGTGAGGGCCTGGCGCTGCGTTCGCGCGGGGTTGCTCGGCACCATCCACGTGCGGCCGTGGGCGCTCTCGTCCTCGGCGGCGGCCACGAGGGTCCGGGCGACGTCGAGCACGTCGGTGAAGGTGTGCGGCAGGTCTGTGCGGCCGACCATCCACACCGCCTGGCCCCGCAGTGCCGCCGGCAGCACGCGCGTGACGTGCCCGTTCGCGCCGATCCCGGGCCCCAGGTAGTCCGAGGCGCGGACCTCGACGGCGCGGATCCGGCCCGCGTCGTGCGCGGCGAGGGCGTCGGCCCACATCCGCGCCCGGAGCACGCCCTTGCGGTCCGTGGCGGCGTCCGGCAGTCCCTCGTGCATCGGCCCGTCGACCGGGCCGTACGGGTACAGGTTCCCGGTGATGGCGTACGTCGCACCGGTCCGTTCGGCCGCGGTGAGCAGCGCTGCGGCGAGCGGGGGCCAGGTGCGTTCCCACTGCGTGTAGTCGCCGGGGTTCGCGCAGTTGTACAGGACGGCCGCTCCCTCGGCGGCGCGGGTGAGCGCGTCGGCGTCGGAGGCGTCGAGCGCGAGGTGCTCGACCCCGGCGACGCCGGTGCTGCGCCCGGAGCGGGAGACGACGGTGACGCGGTCACCCCGGGCGTTCACGAGTCCGGCGACGTGGCGGCCGACCGGGCCGGCGCCGATCACGATGTGGTGGGACATGGTCTCCTGCTTCCTGGTCGATGCGAGAGCAGTGCTCTCGGAAGCGAGCATGACCGCTCCTGCGGGGAAAAGCAAGAGCACTGCTCTCCTTTGTGTGCGCTGCTCTCTCGTGCCAGGATCGACGGATGGCACCCACCGCCCGAGCGCTCGCACGGCAGACGGTCACGGCCGACATCCTGGCCGCGGCACGCACCCGTCTGACCGACGAAGGTCCTGCGGCCCTGAGCCTGCGTGCCGTCGCCCGTGACGTCGGGATGGTCTCGTCGGCCGTGTACCGGTACTTCCCGAGCCGCGACGACCTGCTGACCGCCCTGCTCATCACCGACTACGACGAGCTCGGTGCCGCGGTCGAGGCCGCCGGTGCGGCAGCCGGACCCGATGCCGGGGCGCGCTGGGTCGCGATGTGCCGGGCGATCCGTGACTGGTCGATCGCGCACCCGGGGGACTTCGCGTTGCTCTTCGGCTCGCCGGTACCGGGCTACGCCGCGCCGCGCGAGACGGTCGCACCCGCGACACGGACGACGCTCGCCCTGGTGCGCGTGGTCGCGGACGCCGTCGGCTCCGGTGCGCCCGGTGCGTCGGGTGCGTCGGGCGGATCGGGTACGTCGGGCTCGCCCGTCACGTCGACGCCGGGGACGGCCGGGAGGCCCGGATCACCCACCGCGCCCACGGCGGCTCCCGGGGTGGCCGGTCCCGCCGTCGCGGACGGGGTCGCCACCCTGCGCTCGTTCGGCATCTCCCTGCCCGACGAGGTCTTGGTCCGGACGCTGATGGCCTGGACGACGGTGTTCGGGACGATCTCGTTCGAGCTCTTCGGGCACTTCGTGGGGTCCGTGTCCGACGGTGCGGCGTACTTCGACCAGGTCATCGCACGCCTGGCCGACGACCTGGGGTTCACCGCCGTCTTCTGAGACGCCGTGTCCCCAGATCGGGTGAGCAACCTGACAGACTCCCCACCCGTGCGGTAGACAGGTCGTCACGCCCAGGTCGTGCCCGACGACCGAAGCGGACGACCGGCACGGTGGCCCCCGGGTCAGCTGCCGGACGGAACCACTCTCGGGCGTGCGCTGCGGCCGGGGCCCGCGGATCAGGAGGCATGCTTGCGACGCAGCACGTGCGACGGCACCACGGTCGGGGCGACCCGGTGACCGCGCTCGACGTCAGCCGACAGGACCGCCGCCGACTCACCACCGGAACGGCCCGCCGGCGCCTGGTCACCGTGCGGACCGTGGCGCTCCTGGCGTCCCTCGCCGGGGTGAACTACATCGTGTGGCGCTGGGCGGCCTCGGTGAACTGGCACTCGTGGTGGATCGCGGTGCCGCTGATCCTCGCCGAGACCTACAGCGTCATCGACTCGCTGCTCTTCGCGCTCGGGGCCTGGCGGCTCCGGGAGCGCGGCGAACCGCCGGCGAAGCCGTCCACCGACGTCACCGTCGACGTCTTCATCACGACCTACAACGAGCCGGTCGACCTGGTGGAGCGCACCGCCCGCGCGGCGAAGGCGATCACGCACCCGCACACCACCTGGATCCTCGACGACGGCAACCGCCCCGAGATGCGCGCGGCGGCCGAAGCGCTCGGCATCGGCGTCATCACGCGCGGCGCCGACTGGGTGGACCGGCCACGGCACGCGAAGGCCGGCAACCTCAACAACGCCCTGCTCGCGACCCAGGGCGAGTTCCTGCTCATCCTCGACGCCGACCAGGTGCCGGACCCGGCGATCCTCGACCGCACCCTCGGCTACTTCAAGGACCCGCAGATGGCGCTCGTGCAGACGCCGCAGTGGTTCGAGAACGTCCCCGCTGCCGACCCCCTCGGCAGCCAGGCGCCGCTCTTCTACGGCCCGATCCAGCAGTCGAAGGACGGCTGGAACGCCGCGTTCTTCTGCGGGTCGAACGCGATCCTGCGGCGTGAGGCACTCATGCAGCTCGGCATCTCGCGCTACGTGGCCGAGGTCGAGGCGTCCGTGCAGCGCACCCTCGCCACCTCGCGCAAGCTCCTCGCCCGTTCCCGCGAGACCGAGACCGACCCGCGCGTGCTCGATGCCCTCGACGACGCCGAGGGCGTGGTCGACCGCGCACGCGAGCAGGTCCGGTCCGGCGAACCCCTGGGCGACGTGACCTACGCGTTCCAGCGGGGGATCGACGCCATCGCGTTCCGGTTCGCCGCCGCCGACCTCGAATCGGTGCGGAACGACCTGCAGGAGCTCGCGGCGATGTCCACCGACGCGAACACCTTCGCCGGACTCGACGACGCCGCCCTCGACGTGCTCGGGCGGCGTGAGGCCTCGCCGGTCGCCGCCATCGAGTCGATCGCCGTGCTCGCCCGTGCCCTCGACGTCAACCGTGACGACGAGGCCCAGCCGATCATGCCGCTGGCGACGATCTCGGTGACCGAGGACATGGCCACCGCGATGCGCCTGCACGGCCTCGGCTGGAAGTCGGCGTACCACGACGAGATCCTGGCGACGGGCCTGGCCCCCGAGGACCTGCCGACGATGCTCGTGCAGCGACTGCGCTGGGCGCAGGGCACCATGCAGGTGTTCTTCCGTGAGAACCCCCTGGTGCAGAAGGGGCTGTCGTGGGGGCAGCGGCTCATGTACTTCTCGACGATGTGGAGCTACCTGTCGGGGTTCGCCGCGATCGTCTACATCGCGGCGCCGGTGCTCTGCCTGTCGTTCGGGGTCGTGCCCGTGCAGGCCTACAGCGTCGACTTCTTCGCCCGGCTCATCCCGTTCCTGGTGTGCAACCAGCTGCTGTTCTGGGTGGTGGCCGCCGGCAGACCGACCTGGCGCGGGCAGCAGTACTCGCTCGCCCTGTTCCCGATCTGGATCGAGTCGGTGACCAGCGCGTTCCAGAACGTCTTCCGGGGCAAGCCGCTCGGGTTCCGCGTCACCCCGAAGGTGCGCGACGAGACCGAGCAGAAGCCGCGGTGGGACCTGGTCAAGCCGCAGCTCTGGGCGATGGGTGCCCTGGTCGCCGCCCTGGTGATGATCGTCATCCGGTACCTGACCGGGCAGGCCGAGGGGATCGCGCCGCTCGTCAACACCGCGTGGGTCGTCTTCGACCTGTTCATCTTCAGCATCGTGATCCGCGCGGTCCGGTACCGCGGTCCGGCCACCCCCGCACAGTCCGAACACGAGTCGAGCACCGCCGGAGGGCCACTGTGAGCACCGAGACCACGTTCGAGGTCGCCGCGACGCCCGACTCCCTCAACGAGGTGCAGGACCGCTTCGCCGCGTGGTGGGACGGGCTCGGCATCGACGACGTGCGGCTCCGCTTCGCACTCGAGACCGCCCTGGCCGAGGTCGCCGCGAACATCGTCGAGCACACCGTCCGCGCCGACCGGGGGACCGGGCGCCGGTACTCCGTGCGCCTCCAGGCCACCGACCAGGCCCTGACCGCGGTGCTGACCGACAACGGGATGCCCGTCGACATCGACCTGAGCGCCGTCACCATGGCCGACGTCGAGCAGGAGAGCGGGCGTGGGCTGGCGCTCGCGATCGCCGCGCTCGACCGGCTCGAGCACCGGCACGAGTCCGGCCACAACGTCTGGATCCTCGCGTGCGACCGGTGAAGCAGCAGGTGGCCCGCGCTCTCGCCCTCCTCGTCACGATCGCCACGCTCCTGCTCGGTGGTGCGCTGCCCGCGTCCGCGGCGTCCGCGGCGTCGGCGTCACCCGTGCAGCGGGCCGCCGCCGTCGAGCCGGCGGGGGGCTCGACGTGGTTCGGCCCCGACCTCGACTGGGCGAGTGACTCGCCCGAGGGCTACGAGGGACGGCTCGGCGCGACGCCGTCGATGTACGGCGTCTCCGTCGACTACCCGCTCGACGGCCCGGCCAAGCAGGAACTCCTCCGGTCGGCGCGCGCGGCGGCGACCCAGGGTGCGGTGCTCGTCGTGAGCCTCGAACCCGACCGCAGGCTGCGGTCGCTCGACGCCGGGGACGCACGCGCCGTCAACTCCGTGTTCGAGGACCTGCACGACCAGTACGACACCCAGGTGCTCGTCCGGTTCGCACCGCAGATGAACGGCACGTGGGTCCGGTGGGGGCAGCAGCCGACCGAGTTCGTCCGGGCGTTCCGGGCGCTCGCCACGACCGTGCACGCGGGCGCGTCGGACGCGCTCATGGTGTGGTCCCCGGGGTACGGTGCCGGCTACCCGTTCGGCGAGTCCGCCGGGCGGCTGCGGGACCTGTCGGTGATCGACGTCGCGAAGGCGGACACCAACGGCGACGGACAGCTCACCGGTGCCGACGACCCGTACGGCCCCTACTGGCCGGGGGCCGAGGCCGTCGACTGGGTCGGGCTGTCGATGTTCTCGTACGGCAAGGGCGACCCGACCGAGGCCGCCGGTCGTGCCGTGCCACTCACCCGCAGCGGTGAGGTCGAGTCGCGGTTCGACGAGGACTGGGGCTACGACCAACCCCAGTCGGAGACGTTCTACGACCGGTTCGCGGTGGCCGACGACCGCCCGATGCTGCTCGACACCGGAGCCCTGTACAACCGGGAGCTGCAGGGCGACGCCGAGCTCCAGGTCAAGCGGAGCTGGTGGCGGCAGGTGCTCGCCGCCGTGCAGGAGCGTCCGCTGATCCGGGGCATGACCGTGCTCGAGGCGGAGCGCCGCGAGCCCGAAGCCGGCAACCGCGTGGCCGACTGGCGACTCACCGCCGACCCGGACGTCGCGAAGGCCTTCCGCGCCGACCTCGAGCGGTCCGGGGACTTCGCCTTCGGACCGGTCACCGACCGCGTCACCGTGCAGCAGGGCAACGCCGCGATCTCGCAGGAGTACGAGACCGGCGGCGACCAGATGGCGTGGATCGTCTGGCTGGCCGCGGGCCTGGCGATCGTCTTCCTGCTGAGCGGGGTCTTCGGGCGGCTGCTGCCGAGCTGGCGCTACCCCGACGACGGCAAGCCAGGCCGTGACCTGCGCCTCGACCTGTTCCGCGGGTTCATCATCCTCGCCGTGGTGATCACCCACATCGAGATCGGCGGGCCGTACTCGTACCTGACGCTGCACGCCGTCGGGGCGATCACCGGCGCCGAGATGTTCGTGTTCCTGTCCGGCATGGTGCTCGGCATGACGTACCCGTTCGCCGTGAAGAAGTTCGGCGAGTGGGCTGCGGCGATCGGGGCGTGGAAGCGCGCACGCAAGCAGTACGTCGTCACGCTCGTGGTGATCGCCGTCGTGTTCGTGCTGAGCTTCGTGCCGTTCCTGAACACCGACGCCATCACGACCTTCACCGACCGGGGCACCGGCCTCGGCGGGGTCGACGCCGAGGGACGCGTCTACGACCTGTACCCGAACGTCATGCAGCTGCTCGCGTACCCGCCGCCCTGGTACGCGATCCGGCAGTTCCTGCTGCTCGAGATGGGGCCGTGGCCGTTCAACATCATGGGGCTGTTCGTGGTGCTGAGCCTGTTCATCCCGGCGTTCATCTGGGTGATCCGCCGCGGGTTCTGGTGGGCGCTCCTCGCCGCCAGCTGGGCGCTCTACGTGTTCCAGGCGCTCAACCCGGACTTCCGCCCGCTGAACTCGCAGTTCGAGGCGGTGTTCCCCCTGTTCACCTGGCAGGTCGTGTTCACCCACGGGCTCGTGCTCGGGTACTACCGGCGGCAGATCGTCGGCGCGCTCACCGGGCGTCTCGGCAAGGTCCTGGTCGGCATCGCGGTCGGCGGGTACGCGGCGTTCCTGGTCTACGTCTGGGCCGGTGACCACTTCGGGTTCACCCCGGTGCCGTTCCCGGCCGAGATGTACCAGTCGCTGTACAACACGGCGTACCAGCGGGTGGACCTGCAGTGGGGCCGCCTGGCGGACATCGCGTTCTTCGCGGTCGTGTCCTACGCGATCCTCACGGTGTTCTGGAAGCCCATCGCCGCCGCCATCGGCTGGCTCTGGATCCCGCTCGGGCAGGCGAGCCTGTACGTGTTCGTCTGGCAGGTGTTCTTCGCCCTGGCGATCGCGTCGATCCCCGGTGTGCCGTGGGGCGACTTCTGGATCGGGTTCGTGGTGCACACGGCGCTGATCCTGCTGGCCTGGTACATGGTCCGCAAGAAGTTCCTGTTCTCCGTCATCCCGCGCTGATCGCGCGCTCCGACGGACGGGAGGCCCGTGGCGGTGTCGCCACGGGCCTCCCGTCCGTCCTGCGGTCGCGTCTCAGGACGCGGGCAGGCGCGCACGGAGCGCGCCACGGACCGACTCCCACGCCGCCAGGCGGTCGCGGACCGCGTCGTCCTGCTCGGTGTCCAGGGCGTCCCGGTGTGCCTGCTCGAGCACCTCGTCGATGACGACCCGGCGCCCGCTGCGCGCCGACGTGATCGCGGCGTCGACCATCGTGAGGCTCATGACGTTGCCGTGCACCTCGCCGTCCGGCACCTCGCCGGAGCGGACGGCCCGGACGAAGGACGCCAGCGACCCGGCGATCTCGTGTCCCACCGACGGTGCCGTGACCGGGGACCCCGGTGTGCCGTCGAGGTCGCTCGACGGGTCGTGGTCGCCGTCCCAGAGTGCCGTGCCGGCGGCTCCGGAGGCGCGCCAGTCGCCGTTCCACGAGGTCTCCGCACCCGGCGCACACCAGGAGCCGTCGTAGACGTAGCGGACGTCGTCCTCGAACGTGAAGACGGCGGCGGCGGCCGCGTCGCCCCGGTACCAGGACCACGACGGGTTCCACGACTCGCAGTACACCGACACCGGATCGCGCTCGAGCACGTACCGCGCCGAGTCGAAGGCGTGGATGGCCATGTCGAGCAGCAGGACGTCGTCCATCTCCTCGCGGAAGCCACCGAAGTGCGGTGCCTTCGCGAACCGGGTGCTCAGCCCGCCCACGACACCGAGGTCGCGGACGTGCTGCCGGAACGCGACGAGCTGGTCGTTGTAGCGGCGGGACTGCGACACCATGAACAGCTTGCCGGTGGCCTCGGCGGCTGCCGCGAGCGACAGCGCCTCGGCGACGGTCTGCGCGGCGGGCTTCTCGCCGAGCACGGGGAGCCCGGCCCGGAGCGCCTGCATGGTGACCGGGTGGTGCGCGACCGGCACGGTGATGTCGAGCACGGCCTCGGCCCCGGTCTCGGCGGCCAGCGTGGTCAGGTCCGTGCCGACCGGGATCGACGGGTCGCCGGCGTGTGCGGCGCCGGCACGCGCGGCGTCGAGGTCGAGGTCGACGATGCCGACCAGCTCGACCTCGGGGTCGGCGGCCACGGTGGCGAGCCAGGCCCGCCCCATCCCGCCGGCGCCGATCTGCAGGACGCGCAAGGGGCTCACGCCTGCGCCCCGTCGCGCTCGGCAGCGGGCGCACTGGCTGCCGGCTCGGTGACCGCGGGCTCGGCGGCCGCCGGGGCGGCCGTCTCCGGCTCGGCGTCGTCGAACGGGCCGCGGTAGTGCTGCCCGTCGAAGTACTCGCCCAGGTCGTAGCGGCGGAGCGTCGGCATCTCGCGCTCGCGCTCCGGCCGTGCCCACTCGGCGCCGTTCGCGATCACCCGGCGGACGTCCGGGTGGTGGTAGACGGGGAAGTCCTGGTCACCGGGGGAGAAGTAGAAGATCTTCCCCAGGCCGCGGCGGTACGTCATGCCGCTCCGGAACACCTCGCCGCCCGTGAAGCCCGAGATGAACACGAGCTCGTCGGGCGTCGGGACGTCGAAGTACTCGCCGTACATCTCCTGCTCGGGGATGACGATCGGGTTCGGCACCCCGCGGGTGATCGGGTGCTGGGGGTTGACGGTCCAGACGAGCTCCTGGTCGTGCTCGCTGCGCCACCGCAGGGTGCAGGTGGTGCCCATGAGCTTGCCGAAGATCTTCGACCAGTGGCCGGAGTGCAGCACGAGCAGCCCCATGCCGGAGAGCACGTGCCGGTGCACCCGGTCGACCACGGCGTCGTCGACGTCCTGGTGTGCGGCGTGCCCCCACCAGGTGAGCACGTCGGTGTCCGCCAGGACCTCGTCGGTGAGTCCGTGCTCCGGTTCCTGCATGGTGGCGGTCCGGATGACGGCCTCGGGCAGGTGCTCGCGGATGCCGTCCGCGATCGCGCCGTGCATGCCGTCGGGGTACCGCTCGGCGACGTGCTGCTCGACCTGCTCGTGGACGTTCTCGCCCCAGACGGTGATGCGGAGCGGGGTGGTGGTCATGGTGTGTGCCTTTCTGGCTGGGATGCGTGGCGACTTCGGTCCGGTGCCGTCACTTGACGGCACCGCCGAGGGCACCGGCGGAGATGTACTTCTGCGCGAAGATCAGCAGGACGGCAGCGGGCAGGGACGCCAGCACCGAGGTCGCCATGACGGGACCCCAGTCCGTGACGTTCGAGCCGATGTAGTTGTAGATGCCGAGCGTGATCGGTCGGACCGCGGTCGTCGACGTCAGGGTCAGTGCGATGAGGAAGTCGCCCCACGCGCCGAGGAACGTGAAGAGCGCCGCGGTGACGATGGCGTTCCGGCTGATCGGCACGACGATCGACACGAACGCCCGGAAGTCGCTGGCGCCGTCGACGAGTGCCGCCTCGACCAGGCTCGGTGGGATCGACTCCATGAACGCCCGCATGAGCAGGATGGCGAAGGGCACCTGGACCGCGCTGTCGGCCAGGATCAGCCCGACGTAGCTGTTGAGCAGCCCGATGTTGTTGAACAGCGTGTACAGCGCGTTCGCGATGACGATCGCCGGGATCATCTGCGTGATCAGCAGCACGAGCAGGAACACCCGGCCGCCGCGCATCCGGAACCGTGCGAGCCCGTACGCGGCCGGTGTCGCGATGGCGAGCGTCAGCAGGACGGTGCCGAGTCCGATGATCATGCTCGAGACGAAGTTCTGCCCCTGCTGGGCGAACGCGGCCTGGTAGCCGGCGAAGGTGGGGGAGAACGGGAACCACGTGGCCGTGGCGGCCCCGGACGTCGCCTGCAGGCTGGTGTTCACCATCCAGTAGACGGGGAACACCATGATCGCGAGGAACACGCAGCCGAGGATCGTGAACGGGATCCCCTTCGCCGAACCGCGTGGCCGGGGGGCACGGGCGCTCTTGGTGGTGATCGCGCGGGTGGCGGTGACGGTCTGGTTCGCGAGTCCGACGCTCATTCGTCGACCGCCTTCCGTGAGATCGCGATGTAGACCATCGCGAAGACGAACGAGACGACGATGAGCACGTTGCTGACCGCGGCTCCGATGCCGAACTGGAAGTTGATGAACGACTGGTGGTAGGCGTTCGTGGCCAGGGTCTGGGTCGAGTTGGCCGGGCCGCCGCCGGTCAAGCCGAGGATGATGTCCACGACCTTCAACGTGTAGACGACCCCGAGCACGATCACGACGCTGACCACCGACCGGATGCTCGGCCAGGTGATGTACCAGAACGCCTTGAACCCGGTGGCGCCGTCGAGCGAGCCGGCCTCGTAGAGTTCCGGCGGCACGGACTGCAGACCGCTGTACAGGATCGTCGTGTTGAACGGGATGCCGAGCCAGACGTTGACGCCGATCACGGCGATGAGCGCCAGGCTCGGGCTGACCAGCCACGGCACGGGGGCGATGCCGACCACACCGAGGAGCTGGTTGAGCGCGCCGCTGTCCTGGTCGAGCAGCCACTTCCACACCGCGCTGGACGCGATGAGCGGCAGCAGCCACGGCAGGAGCAGCAGTCCCCGCAGGAAGCCCGACAGCGGGAAGTGCCGGCGGAAGAACAGCGCCAGGCTCAGCCCGATGACGAACTGCAGGATGATCGAGCCCGCCGTGAACAGCGCGGTGTTCACGAGGCTCGTCGTGAACACCGAGCTCTGGAACACCGAGATGTAGTTGGCGAGTCCCACCCAGGGGGCCTCGCCGGTGAAGAATGTCGCCGTCGTGTAGTCCTGGAAGGACATGACGATGTTCTTCACCACCGGGTAGCCGAAGAAGACGGCCACGAAGACCGCCGCTGGCACCACGAAGAGCCATCGGGTCACGCCGGATCGGAACCGGGCTCGTCGTTGCCCGGGTCGGGGTGTCGTCACGGGCGGGATCGTCCGTGGTCGTGTCTGTGTCGAGGCGCTCACGCCGGGGTCCTTTCCTCGTCGCCGGAGGGAGCCGACCGGTCGGCCGGCTCCCCGTGGACTACTGCTCTTGGGACTGCGCCTGCTTGAGCGCTGCCTCGGGGCTGGCCTTGCCGGTGAGGGCGAGCTGGACGGCGGTGTAGATCTTCGTGGCGGCCTTGGGCCAGTCGGGTCCGAGCTCACCGGTGCGAGCGCGAGCGGTCTGCACCGTGGTCACGAAGGACGCGACCTGCGGGTGGTCCTTCGCCCACGCGGCGCCGGCCTCGAGGTTCGTCGGCACGTTGCCGCTCACCTCGGACAGGGCCTTCTGCATCTTCTGCGTGTGCAGGCAGCCGACGAACTTGCCGGCGAGCTGCATCTTGTCCTTGTCACCGGTCTGCGGGACGGTGAACGCCTCGCCGCCGAGCGGTGCGACCGTGGCCTCGCCGGTGCGTGTCGGGATCGGGACGCTGTCGAACTCGAGGCTCTTCTTCTCGTTGAGCGCCGGGAGCTGCCAGGGGCCGTTGATCATCATCGCGGCCTTGCCGGCCAGGAACTGGTTGTTGACGTCCGCCTGGGCCCAGTTGATCGAGCTCTTGGACATCGAGCCGTCGTCCTGCAGGTCCTCGACGAGCTGCAGGGCCTGGGTGGCGTCCGCGGTGGCGATGTCCTTCTCGTCACCACCGTTCGACCAGAAGAACGGCAGGAACTGCCAGGTGCCCTCGTACGTGTTGATGTTGCTCATCGCGAAGCCGTAGGTCGAACCCTTGGTGAGCTGCTTCGCGGCGGCCTTGAGCTCGTCCCACGTCTTGGGCGGCTGGACACCGGCGTCCGCCAGCAGCTTCTTGTTGTAGTAGAGCGCGATGGAGTTCGTGTTCGACTGCAGGCCGTAGAGCTTGCCCTTGTAGGTGCTCGCCGCCTTCACGCCGGGGACGTCGCCGTCGGCGTCGAGCCCGTAGGCCGACAGGTCGGACAGCGCACCAGACGACGCGATCTGCTGCACGTCGGGGTTGTCGAGCATGAGGACGTCGGGCAGCGTCTTCGACGACGCCTGCTGCAGCACCTTCGAGATGAGGCCGGCGCCGGCGACGTGGTTGATCGTGACCGTCGCGCCGACCTCCTTGGCGCACTGCTTGTAGACCGGGTTGTAGTTCGCGTCGTAGTAGTCCTCGATCGTCAGGGCCTTGCTGCCGCCCGACGAGGCCGATCCGGAGCCGGAGCACCCGGACAGGACCAGGGGGACCGTGGCGAGCACGGCGACGGCGCCGACGAGGGCGCGGGTCCGGCGCGACTGGGAGGGGAATCTTTGCTTCATTGCAGAGCTCTTCTCTTGACGGATGCTGGGACAGGCACGCATCGACGAGGCCGCTGACGTCATCGTCGCTGTGCTCCTGGGGCGAGAAGCTAACAGATAAGCGCTTCACCTGTAAAGCGCTTTTCTGACACGGCGAGCGCTAGGATCAGCGGCATGGCCACGATGCAGCAGGTCGCCGATCGGGCGGGGGTCTCGATCGCCACCGTGTCCTTCGTGGTGAACGGGACGAAGTACGTGACCCCCGGCACCACGGCGCGGGTGCGGACTGCGATGCGCGAGCTGAAGTTCCGTGGCAACGTCGTCGCCCGTGCGCTCGCGAGCCGACGCACCCGGATCATCGCGCTGCTGTTCCCGACCACCGGCAACCGCTTCAGCCCGACCACCTCGCAGTTCTTCATGAGCGCGGCGGAGCGTGCGTCCGAGCGGGGGTACCACCTCGTGCTCTGGCCCGTGGACCCCGCCGGCGACGACCTGGACGACCTCGTGTCGGGCGGACTCGTGGACGGCGTCATCCTGATGGAGGTGCGGATGGACGACCCCCGCGTCGCCGTCCTCACCGACCTCGACGTGCCGTTCACCCTGATCGGCCGGACCCGCGACAGCAGCGGGCTGCCCTTCGTCGACATCGACTTCGAGACGACGATCGAGGACAGCCTCGACCACCTCCAGGCCCTCGGGCACCGGCGGTTCGGGCTCGTCCTCGAGGACCTCGAGGGCACCCCGATGGCCGGCTACGCACCGCACCTGCGCGTCGAGTCGACGTTCCGGCAGGCGATGGTCGAGCGCGGACTGACCGGGACGATCGTCACGGCGGGGCCCGGCAGTGACGGCGGCCGGCAGGCCGCGAGTGACCTGCTCGCGGCGGACCCCGACGTCACCGCCGTGCTCGTGATGAAGGACGACTCGTCCGCCGGCGTCCTGGTCGGGCTGTACACCGCCGGGCGGCGGGTCCCCGAGGACGTCTCGGTGCTCAGCATCGCGTCGTCCGAGGCGAACGCGGACCAGCACTACCCGCGGCTGTCGACGATGGTCGCCCCCGGCCCGGAGCTCGGCGTGCGGGCCGCCGACGCCCTCATCGAGCAGCTCGACGGCACCTCGGAGGACCTGCCGCACTTCCTGCTGCCGTGCACGCTGCGGATCGCCGAGTCCACGGCCCCCGCCCCGGCCTGACCACCCGCCGGTCCGGAGGCGCGGGTCGTCCCTGCCACGCGCCTCCAGGCCGTCGCCCCCGGCCCCACGGAGCCACCAGCGAAAGCGACAGATCCCTGCGGACAGCCCAGGCTCCGCCTGGTTGTGTGGATGCACAGGTTCGCAGCACCACACGTCGAGGAGGACGGATGGCCATCGACCGGAGGACGTTCATGCTCGGGGGAGCGGGGGTGCTGCTGCTCGCCGGCTGCTCCACCCGACCCGAGCGCACGCGGGTCGAGGACTGGCCCACCGAACAGCCCGAGGGCGAGGCGACGATCAGCTGGTGGGCCGGCCAGGTCGCCTCGAAGGACGGGGGTGACCTGCGCCGTCGGCTCATCGCGGAGTTCCAGAAGGAGCACCCGAACATCCGGGTCCGGATCGTCAGTGCCCCGAGCGACACCGACACGAACCGGACCAGCCTGACGACCCAGATCGCGGCGGGCAGCAGCACGCCGGACGTCTACCTGGGTGACGTCGCGTGGCCCGGGCAGTTCGCGAAGAACAAGCTCGCGACCCCGGTGAACCAGCTCGTCGGTGAGGACTTCTTCGACCAGTTCCCCGAGGGGCTCCGGCTCGCGGCGAGCGTCGACGGCACGTACTACATGTTCCCGCTCTACATCGACGAGTCGTTCTTCCTGTACCGGAAGGACCTGCTCGCGAAGCACTCCCTGCAGGTGCCGGCGTCGTGGGAGGAAGTGCGCGAGACCGCCGCGAAGCTCGTCGACACCGGTGACGTCAGCTACGGGTTCGCGTTCCAGGGCGACGTGTACGAGGGGCTGACCTGCAACGTCACCGAGTTCGTCGCGGACGCTGGTGGGTCGTTGCTCAACGACGACCTGACCAAGCCCGAGACGACGAGCTCCGAGACGAAGCGCGCCTTCGAGTTCATGCGCTCGCTGATCACCGAGGGGGCGTCGCCGCGGGCCACCCTGACGTACCAGGAGCAGGACACCAACGACGCGTTCTCCGGCGGCCGTGCGGCGTTCCTCCGCAACTGGTCGTACGCGTGGGGGATCGCGAACGGTCCGGACAGCCGGGTCGCCGGCAAGGTGGGACTGGCCGCCCGGCCGACGTTCGACGGCATGGACGAGCACCACTCGACGATCGGCGGGTGGGGGAACTACATCAACCCGCACACGCAGGAGCCCGCGGCGGCACTGACCTTCGCGCGCTGGATGTCGAGCGAGACCGCGCAGCAGTTCCTGACCCGCGAGGGCGGCGTCCTGCCGGCGCGGAGCACCTCGCTCGTCAGCGAGGACGCGAAGCGCCAGGAGCGTCCCACCTACGACACGGCGGCGGGCATCACGCTCGTGCCCCGCCCGACCTCGACCGCCTACTACCCGAAGGTGTCGCAGGGCATCTACCAGAACGGCAACAGCATCCTCGGTGGGCAGGCGTCCGTCGACGGCGGCACCAGCGCGATGGCCTCCGCCATCTCGCTGGCACTGCAGGGAGCAGCGCTGTGAGCGCCGGCACCGCGACACGTCCGGCACGGCCTGGAGGCACGGGGCGCGTCGATCCGCCGCCCCGGCCGACGGGGCGGTCGCGTCTCGACCGCATCCGCTCGCGGGGTGCGTGGGGCTTCGCGGCCCCGGCGCTCCTGGTGGTCGCCGCGGTCACGATCTTCCCGGTCGTGTACTCGGTCGTCCTGAGCTTCGCGGACGTCGAGGTCGGCTACGAGGGCTTCACCATCCAGTCGTTCGGGTTCGACAACTACGCGGCCCTGCTGCAGAGTGCCGACTGGTACCGGGCGCTCGGGTTCACGGTGCTCTACACGGTGGTGACGGTCTCGGTCGAGCTCGTGCTCGGCATGCTCGTCGCGCTGGTGCTCGAGCGGCTCGGGGCCACCCGCGGCTGGATGCTCGCGCTCATGCTGATCCCGTGGTCGCTCGTCACCATCGTCAACGCGCAGCTGTGGAAGTACATCTACGACAGCACCTACGGTGTCGCGACGTGGTTCTTCGGCCTGTTCGGGGACGCCCCGGTGATCCTCGGTGAACCGGTGCCCGCGATCACCGGGCTGATGGTCGCGGACATCTGGAAGACGACGCCGTTCGTCGCGATCATCCTGCTCGCCGGGCTGGTGCAGATCTCCGAGGACCACTACGAGGCCGCCGAGCTCGACGGGGCGAGCACCTGGCAGACGTTCTGGCGTGTGGTGCTGCCGCAGCTCACCCCGACCCTGACGATCGCGGTGCTGTTCCGCATCCTGCAGGCGTTCGGCGTCTTCGACCTGCCGTTCGTGCTGACGAACGGCGGACCGGGCACCGCCACCCAGTCGCTCGCGATCATGGGCTACAAGGTGCTCTTCCAGGACATCAACATCGGTCCGGGCGCCGCGATCGCGACCTCGACCGCGATCATCGTCGCGACCGGGTGTCTGCTGTTCCTCCGGGCGTTCCGGAACCAGGCGAAGGGAGGGGACGACTGATGCCCCGTCAACGTGTGCGCAAGGGCTGGCGGAAGTGGGTCAACACCGTGAACGTCAGCGGTGTCGTCATCGCGGTGCTCACGGCGCTGCCGCTGTACTGGCTCGTCACGACGTCGCTCAAGCCGGCGTCCGAGATCGGGCAGTCGCCGCCCACCGTGTGGCCGCAGTCGTTCACCTTCGACAACTTCGTGGTGGCCTTCCGTGACAACGCGCTCGGCCAGTACATGGTGAACAGCGTCATCGTGTCGGTGTCGACCACGGTGATCGTGCTCGCGCTGGCGTTCCTGGCCGGGTACGCGCTGGCCGGCCGGTTCATCCGGGGCCGCACGGCGATCATGACCTCGTTGCTCATGCTGTCGGTGTTCCCGGCGATCGCGGTGCTGACGCCGCTGTACCTGCTCGAGCGCAACCTCGGGCTGCTCAACTCGTACCCGGGTCTGATCGTGCCGTACGTCGCGTTCAACCTGCCGTTCGCCATCTGGATCATGCGGAACTACCTGCAGGGGATCCCGTCGACGATCGAGGAGGCGTCCGAGATCGACGGGGCCGGGGCGTGGCGCACCGTGCTGAGCGTGATCCTGCCGATGGCCAAGCCGGGCCTGTTCACGGTCGGCGTCTTCACCTTCACGGCATCGTGGAGCGAGTTCCTGATGGCGCTGACCTTCAACAGCGAGAACTCGTTCCGGACGATCCCGGTCGGCATCGCGCTCTTCGGGACGCAGTTCACGGTGCCGTTCGCGCAGATCTTCGCCGCGAGCGTGGCCGCCACGGTGCCGATCGTGATCCTGGTGCTCGTGTTCCGCCGCTCGATCGTGTCCGGTCTGACCTCCGGCGCCGTCAAGGGGTGACGGGTGTCCGGCATGCGGAGATAGGTAGAGAACTTACCTAGCTGCGCATGCTGGACATTCGTCCGAGCGTCGCGCTGACCGCCCGTACCCTGCCGTCAGGGGCTCGGTGCGCCGAGATCGACGGCTGCGACGATGCGGTCGATGATCCGCACGAACCTGGCCCGCTCCCGTTCCGAGAAGGAGGCCATCAGGTCGTGCAGGTGCTTGTTCGTGCCGTCCATCGCGCGCGTGTAGTCGCGGCGGGCGGCATCGGTCAGCTCGATGTACCGGCTCCGGCCGTCGTCGGGGTTCGGGACGCGACTGAGGTGTCCGCTGTGCTCGAGTCGGTCCACCATGCCGGTGACCGCCGGGCCGGTGAGTCCCAGGTGCTTCGACAGGTCCTTCACGCGCACGGTCCGGCCCGCTGCTTCGGCGCGGGACACGAACTGCAGCAGCGTCAGGTCGCCGCCGGAGACGCCGAGTTCGTCGCGCAGCCGCCCGCGGAGTTCGGAGACCGCGGCCTCGAGCCGGGTCAGCGCTGCGTCGAGGTCGACATCGCTCACGACAGCGCCCCCTCTGCACGGGTCTCGTCCGGGTCACGATACGCCGCAGTCACCACCCCAGCGTATCCACATAGCGCGGTTCGTGGAACGGTCCGGGTGGCGGCGTCGGGAGCAGGGCGCCGTGGCTGACCCCGTCCCGGACCCGCAGGGTGCCGACCGGGCCGGCGAACCGGTGCGGTTCGAGGTCGCCGGCGGGGACCCCTACGCCGCCGAGCGCGACCTCGCCGCCGTCCACGGTGCCGATCGGTGGTCCGTCCGGCGCATCGACGACGACTTCTCGTACCGGTACACGGCCGTCGGCGACTCCGAGGTGAGCATCCGGCGTTCGCGGCTCCGCGGTGCCGTGCGTGGCTCGGTGCCCGTCGGGGCGGACTACGTCGTGACGTGGATCACGAGCGGCACCGCGTCGCTCGACTCCGGGCGTGCGCGGATGCAGCTGCGCCGCGACGTCCCCGTGCTCCTGCCGCCCGAGGACGACTTCGTGTTCACGGCCGAGGACCACGACCAGCGGCTGGTGCACTTCGGGCGTGACTACGTGCACCGCGTCGCGTACGAGCACCTGGAGGTCGAGACGGCGCCGCTGCGGTTCGACCCGACCCGGGTACCGGAGCCCGACACCGCGGAGCGCTGGCAGGAGGCGCTCGTGGCGTTGTCGCGTGCCCTGCGAGCCGAGGGGCCCGACTCCGACGCGTGGCACGAGGCCAAGCGGTCGGCCGCCACCGCGTTCCTGGACACGTTCCCGCCGCAGGCCGACGACCTGCCCGCGGTGCTCGGTCTCCCCCGGAACGCCCGGCTGCGGGCCGCGGTGGAGTACATCCACGCCCATGCCGCCGAGCCGGTCACCGTCCAGGAGCTGTCCGAGGTCGCCGGCCTGAGCGTGCGGTCGGTGCAGGAGTCGTTCCGCCGGGTCTTCGACGTGTCGCCGCTGACCTACCTGCGCGAGGTCCGGCTCGACCGGGTCCGCGGCGAACTGCTCGAGCTCGACCCGCAGGCCGGGGTCGTCGGTGACGTCGCCCGACGGTGGGGGTTCGCCCACCTCGGCCGGTTCTCGGCGGCGTACGCGGCCCGGTTCGGCGAGTACCCGAAGCAGACCCTGCGCCGCTGACGACGACGGGTGCTCAGCGGCCTGCCGTGGGTCGCGGCGCCGGGCCGGTGCTCGCCCGCACCCGCAGGGTCGTGGGGAGCCGGACGTGGTCCGTGGTCGGCTCGCCACGGAGCATGGTCAGGAGCATCTGCACGGCGTGCGACCCGAGCTCGTCGAGCGGCTGCGACACCGTGGTGAGCGGCGGGGTCGTGGTGGAGGCCTGCGGCACGTCGTCGAAGCCCACGACGGACAGGTCCTGGGGAACGCGGAGCCCGACCTCGGCCGCGGCGCGGAGCACACCGATCGCCGACGAGTCGTTCGCCGCGAACACCGCGGTGGGGCGGTCGTCGAGGGCCAGGAGTTCCCGGGTGACGGCCGCGGACTGGTCCTCCTGGTAGCCGCCGTCGCGCAGCAGGCACTCGTCGACGGTGATGCCGGCGGCGGTCAGGGCGGAACGGTAGCCGGCGGCCCGGAGCTGGGCGGACGCTAGGTCGGCGCGACCCTGCAGGTGCGCGATGCGGGTGTGCCCGAGCGCGAGCAGGTGCTCGACGGCCTGGACGGCTCCGGCTTCGTTGTCGGCGTCGACGGTGGCGTGGCCCTCCGGCCCGGTGTGCGGGTCGATCGCCACGACGGGGATCGAGGAGCTCGACAGGGCCGTGGTCGGGGTGACCACGATCGCGCCGTCGATCAGGGTGCCGGACAGTCGGGACAGCGACCGGCGTTCCCAGCCGGGTCGGTCGGCGCCGGTCATCAGGCCGGCGTAGGCGAGCAGTTCGTAGCCGGTGCCGGTGGCCGCCCGCGAGATGCCGCGGAGCAGCTCGGTCGAGAACGGCTCGAACTCGGGCACCAGGATGCCGACGACCCCGGTCCGCGAACTGCGCAGGCTCCGGGCGACCAGCGAGGTCTCGTACCCCAGGTCCTCGACCACCTGCTGCACGCGGAGCATGGTGGCGGCGGCGACACCGTCGCGCTGGTTGATCACCTTGGAGACCGTCGGGATCGAGACCCCGGCCGCTCGTGCCACGTCGCCGATCGTCACCCGGCCGGCACCGGGACGCGCGCCGAGTGCCGAGTCCATGTGCACACCGTACCGCTGCGACACCCTGCGATCGGTTAAGAAAACGTTATCGATATCGATTGACACCGCCCCCGAGCAGCAGGCATGCTCTCCGCAGCGGCAGTCGATGTCGCGCCATGTCAACGACGACACTTCAGGAGTTCCACGATGACGAGGAAGATCCGTGCCGCGGCAGCCATCGCGCTGATCGGGGCGACCGCACTGGTGGCCAGCGGGTGCTCGGCGGGCAGCGATGCCTCCGAGGACGGCGGGAAGGTCACGATGACCTTCTGGCACAACTCGACGACCGGACCGGGCAAGGCCTACTGGGCCTCGACGGTCAAGGCGTTCGAGGAGAAGTACCCGAACGTCACCATCAAGACCCAGGCGATCCAGAACGAGGACCTGGACGGCAAGCTCCAGACCGCCCTCAACTCCGGCGACGCCCCCGACGTGTTCCTGCAGCGTGGCGGCGGCAAGATGGACGCGATGATCGCTGCCGGGCAGCTCATGGACATCTCCGACTCCATCAGCGCCGACGCGAAGAAGTCCATCAGCGCGGGCACGTTCGCCGGGTACGAGAAGGACGGCAAGACCTACGCCATGCCCGGCGCGGTGCTCCCCGAGGGCATCTGGTACTCGAAGGACCTGTTCAAGGAAGCCGGCATCGAGGGCACGCCCACGACCATGGACGAGCTGAACGACGCGATCACGAAGCTCAAGGCCAAGGACATCGACCCGGTCGCCGTCGGCGCGAAGGACGCCTGGCCGGCCGCCCACTGGTACTACAACTTCGCACTCCGCGAGTGCAGCCAGAAGACGCTCGAGGACGCGGCGAAGTCCCTGAAGTTCGACAACGCCTGCTGGACGAAGGCCGGCGAGCAGCTCGAGGACTTCAACGCCACCAAGCCCTTCAACAACGGCTTCCTGACCACCGCGGCACAGCAGGGTGCCGGCAGCTCCGCCGGTCTCCTCGCCAACCACAAGGCGGCCATGGAGCTCATGGGTGCGTGGGACCCGGGCGTGATCGCATCGCTGACGCCGGACGCCAAGCCGCTGCCCGACCTCGGCTGGTTCCCGTTCCCCGCGACCGACGGTGGCAAGGGTGACCCGAAGTCGATGATGGGTGGTGTCGACGGCAACTCCTGCTCCGCACAGGCCCCGAAGAAGGCGTGCACCGACTTCCTGAACTTCATCGTGCAGAAGGACAACCAGGAGGCGTACTACAAGGCCTTCAACGCCATCCCGGTGAACAAGGACGCCCAGTCGGTCGTCGACTCGGACTACCTGAAGTCGGCCCTGGCCGCCTACCAGGACGCCCCGTTCGTCTCGCAGTACCTGGACACCCTGTACGGCCAGAACGTCGGCAACGCGCTGAATACCAGCGTCGTCGACCTGCTGGCCGGCAAGGGTGACGCGAAGGACATCGTCGAGACCACCAACCAGGCTGCGGCCAAGGGCTGAGCATGGCCCTCGACACCTCGCTCGGTACGACTCCGGCCACCGGGTCGGACACGGCCGCGGGGACGTCCCCGGCGGGGAGCGGTTCGCCGCTCCCCGCCGGTCGGCGGACCACGCGCCGCATCGCGGACTGGCGGAAGCGCGTCGAGATCGCGGTCCTCGCCGGACCCGCGGTCATCGTCTTCGTCACGTTCGTGATCCTGCCCGTGGGCCTCGCCGCCTACTACGGGTTCTTCAAGTGGCAGGGCTACGGCCCGCCCACCGACTTCGTCGGGCTGCAGAACTACCTGATCATCTTCCAGGACAAGGCGTTCCACGCGGTCCTGATGCACAACGGCTTCATCGTCGTGCTCTCGCTGGTGCTGCAGGGGCCGATCGCGATCGTGCTCGCCCTGCTGCTCAACCAGAAGATGCACGGCCGCGGGCTCGTCCGCGTGCTCGTCTTCGTGCCGTACGTCATCTCCGAGGTGATCGTCGGCACCGGGTGGAGCCTCATGCTCCAGTCGAACGGCGCCGTGAACGACCTGTTCCAGAGCATCGGCCTGGGCGGACTCCGTGCGGACTGGCTGTCGAACCCCGACATCGCCATCTGGACGCTGCTCGTGATCATCTCGTGGAAGTACATCGGCTTCGCGGTGATCCTGTTCCTCGCCGGCCTGCAGAGCATCCCCGAGGAACTGTTCGAGGCCGCCGCCATCGACGGTGCCGGCTACTGGCAGATCCAGCGGCGCATCACCCTGCCGCTCCTCGGACCGACCATCCGCATCTGGGCGTTCCTGTCGATCATCGGCTCGCTGCAGCTGTTCGACCTCGTCTACATCATCTGGGGCCAGTACATCGCCTCGACCGCGGGTACCTCGACGATGGCGACGTACATGGTCGCCAACGGCCGGACCTCGGGCAACTTCGGCTTCGGCAGCGCCGTCGCGGTCGTGATGTTCGTGATCTCGCTCGTGGTCGCCCTGATCTACCAGCGCTTCGTGCTCCGCCGTGACACCGCGGGTGCACTCACCGAGAGGAAGAACTGATGGCCACCACGAGCATCGTCGCCCCCGGGCGCCGGGCCGTGCGGGAGCGCCGGTCCAGTGCCGCGATCGGACGCGCCAACCCGCTGACCTACGTCGTCGCGATCCTGTTCGTCGCCGCCAACCTGGCACCCGTGCTCTACATCGTGCTGGGCGGCTTCCGGACCAACTCACAGATCACCACGAGCCCCGCCGGGCTGCCGGCACCGTTCGAGTTCGGCAACTACGGCTCCGTGCTGTCGAGCGGCATCTTCTGGCAGCAGCTCGGCAACTCGACGATCAGCGCCGTCACGACCACCCTCGGGGTCGTCGTGCTCGGGCTGATGGTGAGCTTCGTGCTCGCCCGCTACCGGTTCGCCGGCCGCGGGGCGCTCTACGCCCTGTTCGCCGCGGGGCTGATGTTCCCGATCACCGTCGCGATCACCCCGCTGTACCTGCTCGTCAAGGACCTCGGTCTGACGAACAGCCTGGCCGGCGTGATCCTGCCGCAGATCGCGTTCGCGCTGCCGACCACCGTGATCATCCTGGTGCCGTTCCTGCGCGCCATCCCCGACGAGCTCGAGGAGGCCGCGTCGATCGACGGGGCGAGCCGTCTCGGGTTCTTCTTCCGGATGGTCGTGCCGCTGTCGCTGCCCGGCGTCGTCACGGTCGGCATCCTGGCGTTCATCGCCAGCTGGAACAGCTACATCCTGCCGCTGTTCATCCTGAACAACGAGGCCGCCTACACGCTGCCGCTCGGGGTCCAGTCGTTCTCGTCGCAGTACTCCGTCGACACCGCCAAGGTGCTCGCGTTCACCTCGATGTCGATGATCCCGGCGCTCGTGTTCTTCACGATCTTCCAGCGCCGCATCGTCGGCGGCCTGACCGGGGCGGTGAAGGGGTGACCGCGACCGACGCGACGCGGACCGCCGGACGCGACCCGCGCCTCCAGGCCGACAGCGCGACGGACGCGACCGCGACGACCGCGACCGCGACCGCGACCGCGACGGACGCGACCGCGACCCCCTCCGGCCCCCGCGCCGACGCCCTGCTCGCCGAGATGACCCTCGACGAGAAGGTCGCCCAGCTCGTCGGCTACTGGCTCGACCAGAACGGCGTCGTCGCCCCCATGCAGGGCGAGATGGCGGCCGTGCAGCAGGGCGGCACCCTGGCGGACATCACCCGCGACGGCATCGGGCAGTTCACCCGCGTCTACGGCACCCGCCCCGTCGAACCCGACGAGCGTGCCGCCTGGCTCTGGGCGGAACAGCGCCGCCTGCAGTGCGAGACCCGGCTCGGGATCCCGGCGCTCGTCCACGAGGAGTGCCTGACCGGCCTCGCCGCGTGGAAGGCCGCGACGTTCCCGACGCCGCTGGCGTGGGGCGCGTCGTTCGACCCGGAGCTCGTCGAGCAGGTCGGCGCCGCGATCGGTGCGTCGATGCGGCAGCTCGGCGTCCACCAGGGCCTCGCGCCGGTCCTCGACGTCATCCGCGACCCGCGTTGGGGGCGGGTCGACGAGTGCATCGCCGAGGACCCCTACCTGGTCGGCACGGTCGGCACCGCGTACGTGCGCGGGTTGCAGTCGGCGGGGGTCGACGCGACCCTGAAGCACTTCCTCGGGTACTCGGCGTCGCAGGCGGGGCGGAACCACGCCCCCGTGCACGCCGGGGCTCGTGAGGTCGCGGACGTGTACCTGCCGCCGTTCGAGATGGCGCTGCGCGACGGGGGCGCCCGGAGCGTCATGAACTCGTACGCCGAGATCGACGGCGTGCCCGTCGCAGCGAACGGCGAGCTGCTGACCGGCCTGCTCCGCGACCGGCTCGGTTTCGACGGCACGGTCGTCGCGGACTACTTCTCGGTGGCGTTCCTCGAGGTCATGCACGGCATCGCCGCCGACCGTGGCGAGGCCGCGGCGCTGGCGCTCGAGGCCGGCATCGACGTCGAGCTCCCGACCGGTGACGCGTACCTCGCACCGCTCGTCGAGCGGGTCCGCAGCGGGCAGGTGGACGAGGCTCTCGTCGACCGTGCCGTGCTCCGGGTGCTCCGGCAGAAGGAGCGGCTCGGCCTGCTCGAACCGGACGCCTTCGCCGAGGACGCCCCCACCGGGATCGACCTCGACACCCCGCTGCACCAGGCGCTCGCGAAGCGGCTGGCAGCCGAGTCGCTCGTGCTGCTGTCGAACGAGGGCGGCAGCGTCAGCGTCGACAGCGGCACCGCCGACGGCACCACCCCCGTCCTCCCGCTCGCACCGGGGGCCTCGGTCGCCGTCATCGGCCCGAACGCCGACCGCGCCGAGGCGCTGCAGGGCTGCTACTCGTTCGCCAACCACGTGCTCGCCTCGCACCCCGACCTGCCGCTCGGCTTCGCGATCCCGACCGTCCGCGAAGCCGTCGCCCAGGCGCTCGGTCCGGCAGCGGTCCGCTTCGCCACGGGCTGCGCCGTGACGGGGAACGACCGGGCCGGCTTCGCCGAAGCCGTTGCGGTCGCATCCGCCTCGGACGTCGCGGTGGTCGTCGTCGGCGACCAGGCGGGCCTGTTCGGCCGGGGCACGGTCGGCGAGGGCAACGACACCGAGTCGCTCGACCTGCCCGGCGTGCAGCGCGAGCTGGTCGAGGCCGTCGTCGCGACCGGCACCCCCACCGTGATGGTGCTGCTCACCGGCCGGCCGTACGCGATCGGCTGGGCGCTCGACGGCGACCAGCCGCGCCCGTCCGCGGTCGTGCAGGCGTTCTTCCCGGGCGAGGGCGGCGGGCTGGCGATCGCCGACCTGCTGACCGGCGTGGCCTCGCCCTCGGGCCGGCTGCCGCTGTCCCTGCCCCGGTCCGCCGGCGCGCAGCCGTTCACGTACCTGCACCCGCGGCTCGGCGGTCCGTCCGACGTCACCGCCGCGGACTCGACGCCGGTGCGACCGTTCGGTTTCGGCCTCGGCTACACCGACTTCGCGTACGACGAGCTCGTCGTCGACCCGGACGTCCGGTCCGACGGCGTCTTCACCGTGTCGGTGACGGTCCGGAACACCGAGCTGCGCGACGGCGAGGACGTCGTGCAGCTCTACGGGCACGACGTGCACGGCAGCGTCACCCGGCCCGAGGTGCAGCTCCTCGGCTACGCGCGCGTCGCGGTCGCAGCGGGGGAGTCCGTGCGGGTCCGCTTCCGCGTCCCGGTGCAGCGCTTCGCGTTCACCGACCGTCGGATGCGCAGGGTGGTCGAGCCCGGCGACGTGCAGGTCTGGGTGGCGTCGCACGCGGCGGCGTCGCGGCCGTCAGGCTCGGTGGCAGCGGGTGGGATCGTCGCCTCGGGCGACGGTCCGGTCCGACACCCCGTCCCCGGCACCGCCACCCAGCGCGCCACCGTCGCGGTCACGGGCGCGGTGCACGAGGTCACCCCGGGCGACCCCCGCCTGGTGGCGTGGTCGCTCGTCTGACCCGGTGACGGACCACGTGCCCTGGGCGTGACCGGGTGACGGACAGGAGGCGCGGTGCGGGCTCGCACCGCGCCTCCTGTCCGTCAGCGGGTCCTGATCACCCGACCGGCTCGAGCCGGTCGGACAGGTCCAGTGACCAGACGGCGACGCCCGTCAGGCCGAGCCGCTCCGCCAGCGCGATCCGCGCACGCAGTGAGCGTGCGTCGGACCACCAGAGCACCTCGCCGCTCGGCAGGGTCGCGGTCCACTCGCCGACCGTCGCGTCCCAGCGGGCGGTCGCGCCCGCCTTCCGGACCCGGAGCCGGGCCTGGGCGTCGGAGAGCTGACCGGCCGGACGCTTCCCCTTCCAGTGGTAGCCGTACCCGGCGACACCGAGCACGATCTGGTCGGCGGGAGCGAGGCTCACGAGTGCACGGGCGGCCTTCGACGACCACGCGAGCGAACCGACCGGACCGGGTGCGTCCGGCTCCCAGGGGCCGTGCTGGTCGTAGGCCATGAGCGTCAGGTGGTCGAGCGGGGCACGGAGGGCGCGCACGTCGTAGCCGAGGCGGGCGTACCCGGCCGCGGTGGTCGACGCGGACAGGGCGATGTCGAGCCGGACGTCGTCGCCGACGGCGGCCCGGAGCTCGCGGGCGAAGGCCGTGAGACCGGGCTTCTCGGCCTTGGTCAGCGCCTCGAGGTCGATCATGACCGAGTCCCAACCGCCCGTGGCCACGTCGGCGGCGAGTGATCGGACGACCCGGGCGCGGTTCGCGGGCGAGGTGAGCAGCCTGCGGGCGATCGGCTCGCTGAAGTCCCCGTCGGCCTCGGAGTAGTTGCTGACGAGCAGCTGCGCGGTGAGCCCGTTGGCGTGTGCCCGGTTGCGCTGGGCCTTGGCGGCGCGCGACGGTGCGGTGACCTTCGACCCCGTGCGGTTCAGCAGCAACCCGTCGACGCCGACCACGTCCATCGCGGCGGCGTTCGCGTCCACCAGGGCGGTGTCGGCGTTCTCGGGCTGGAAGCCGGTCACGTCGAACCCATCAGCGTGGGCGGCGGTCGGGGCCGTGCAGCCGGCGAGTGCGAGTCCTGCGGTGAGCGCGGCGGCGAGCAGTGCGGAGCGGCGTCGACGCGGGGTGCCGGTCATGCGGTGGGTCCGTCCGGTCGTCCGGGGTGGCCGGGTGCCGACCACGGCGGGAGCTCGGCCGACGGGTACCCGCCGTGCTGGTCGGGCGCCCGCAGCATCGGGTTGACGGCACGCAGCCGGATGCCGGAGGTGTCACCGGCGACCCCGCGGACGGCGCTCGCCAGCAGGAACGCGACGACGTCAGCGGTGCTGCCGTCCGGGTCGTAGCCGTGCCAGGGGTGGTCGTCGCCCTGGGCGCGGCGCAGGGCGCTGGCGAACGTCGCGTCGGCGTCCTCGATCTCCACCTCGCAGTCGAGCACGACGCGGAAGCGCGAGCCCTCGCCCGGGGGGACACCGAGGTCCGTCGTGGCGCGGGGGTCCGGGTCCGCCGGGTCGAACGACCGGAGCGCCGCCGACGGTGCGGTGCCGAACGCGGCGCGGTACTCGGCCGCCATCCGCCCGGCGTTGCTGAAGTGCCAGTGCTTCGCGACGTCCGCGATGGTGCGACGGTCCGCCGGTGTCATGGAGAGCAGGTCGCGGCGGACGCCCTCGAGCCGGACCCCGCGCAGGTACGACGCTGGCGAGGTCTGCAGCTCCCGCCGGAACGCGCTCTGCAGGCCTCGGGTCGACAGGTTCGCGGCGGCGGCGATGTCCGGTACCGAGATCGCTTCGCGGGCGTGTGCGTGCACGAACCGCAGCGCCTCGTGCACGGTGCGGGACAGCCGTGCTCCGCCGTGCTCGGGACCACTCGCCGTGGTCGGTGCCTGGTCCATACGTGGGAGCGTACGAGGCGCTCGTGTGGATCGGCCTCCGACGCCACGACGCCGTCGGTATCCGAGGTGCGCGGATGTGACCCGCACCCGTTCGGGGGGCATTGTGGACGCCGCGCGAGGCGTTTACCGTCCAAGAGGTACTCAAACTGTCCTCCTCCGAACAGGGTCGGAGGCTCGGGGACAGATCGGAGGATCTGATGAGTGGTTACGAGCGCGCACCGGGGGTCGCCCCGGTCCACATCACCTCCTACCGGGCGCGGGCACGGGCTGCCAGACGCGGCTGGATCGTGCAGTCCGAGGACGACGTCGACCGCGAGCGCTTCACCTTCGGGGACCTCCGCGCGCAGCGTGGACCGAACCCGTGAGCAGCGACCGCTGACGCGCGACGTCCGTCAGCGCAGGCGGTCCGCCAGGAACGCCGCCTGACGCTCCCAGTGCCGGAAGCCGCCGCCTTCGTGCCCGTTGTACGGGTACACGGCGATCTCGCGGTCGGTGGAGCCCAGGGCGTTGAACGCGGCGAAGGTCGTGCGCGGCGGGACGACGTCGTCCATCAGCGCGACCGAGAACAGCGCCGGTGCGGTGATGCCGGCGGCGTGGTTCACCCCGTCGAAGTACGCCGCGGTCTCCCACACGCCCTCGGCCGCGTCGCGGTGCACGGCGAGGTACTGCGCGAGCTCCAGGTACGGACCGCCCACCGCGACGTCGGTGCCGTTCCGCCAGTCGGCCAGGAACGCCACGTCGGGCAGCACCGCGGTGATCGGTCCGACGTGGGCCTCGACCAGGGCCGCTGCGGCGATGGCGATCCCGCCGCCCTGGCTCCCGCCGGTCAGCGCGATGCGATCGGGGTCGACGCCGGGCAGCGTGCGCACCGCCTCGACGAGCCGCACGGCGTCGGTGTAGACGCGGCGGTAGTAGTGGTCGGCGGGCGAGCCGATGCCGCTCGTCATCCAGCCGCTGGCGTGCGGTGCGGAGCCGTGCGGGTCCGGGGTGTCGCCGCCGGCCCACCCGGAGCCCTGGCCGCGGGTGTCCATCACCACGTGCACGTACCCGGCGAGGGCCCAGTGCACGCGCTCACCCGGGCGACCGCGGCCACCGCCGTAGCCGAGGAACTCGACGACGACCGGCAGTGCGCCCGGGTCGTCGGTCACGGGACGGTTGACCCACGCCCGCACCGGGTCACCGGCGAACCCGGGGAACGTCAGGTCCTCGACGACGAGACCGGTGACCGGGGTCTCGGCCGGCGCGAGGGCCGGCTCGACCCCCTCGCCCGCGGTCCGGGCGGCGGCGATCGTGTCCGCCCAGAAGGCGTCGAAGTCATCTGGGCGCCGGACGTCGGAGCGGTGGGCGCGGAGCGCGTCGAGGGGCAGGTCGGTCAGTGGCATGGTGTGTCCTCCGGGACGATCGTGCCCCCGGCACCGTCGAGGACGGCGCCGGGGGCACGGAGTGTCGGTTCAGCGCGCCGCCGCGCGGTACTGCTCGAGCACCTCCGGGTGCGGGTCGGACGGCACGGTGGTCGTCGCGGTGTCCCACGTCGGCAGGGCTCCGGTGAGCGCCCACGCGGCCTGCTTCGCAGCCCCCGCGGCGACGTACTCGCCGGGCTCCGGCACCAGGACGTCACGGCCGAACACCTGCGCGGCGACGGCGCGGACCGCCGGGTTCCGCGCAGCGCCCCCGATGAGCAGCAGCCGCTCGACGGTCACGCCGGTGTCCTGCACCGCGGCCAGTCCGTCGGCGAGGGCGCAGAGCATCCCCTCGACGGCCGCCCGGGCCAGGTGCGCCCGGTCGGTGGTCGCCGGCGTCATGCCGAGCAGCGAGGCGGTCGCGTCCGGCCGGTTCGGCGTGCGCTCGCCGACGAAGTACGGCACCAGGACGAGGCCGTCGGCCCCGGCCGGCGCCTGCAGTGCCTGCTCGCCGAGCGCGTCGTGGTCGACGCCGAGCAGGCCGCCGATCACCTCGAGCACGCGGGCCGCGTTGAGCGTCGTGACGATCGGGAGGCGCGACCCGGTCCCGTCGGCGAAGCCCGCCACGGTCCCGCTCGGGTCACGCACCTCGGCGTCGCTGACCCCGAAGACCGTGCCGCTCGTGCCGAGGGACACCGCGACGTCGCCCGGGCCGAGACCCAGGCCGAGCGCTGCCCCGGCGTTGTCACCGAGCCCGGCGCCGACGACGAGGCCGGAGGGCGCGACCGCGCCGCCGGGCAGCTCGACGTCGGTGGACAGGGTGCCCATCGCCTCGTCGGGAGCGACCACGCGGGGCACGACCACGGCGTCGTCGTCACCCATCGACGCCGGCCGCATCGGCCGCCCGAGTGCGAGCTCGAACAGTTCCGGGTCGTACTCGCGGCGCACCGGGTCCCAGTACGCCGTGCCGCTGGCGTCGGACGCGTCCGTCGCCAGGGCCTCCAGGTCGGGGCCGAGCGGACTCTCGTCCGCCGGACCGTACCCGCGGAGCCGCCACGACAGCCAGTCGTGGGGGAGCGCCACGGCCGCGACGCGGGCCGCGTTCTCGGGCTCGGCGTCGCGGAGCCACCGCAGCTTGGTCCCGGTGAACGACGCGACCGGCACCAGCCCCGTCCGGGCGACCCACGCCTCCTGTCCGAGCTCGTCGACCATCTGCGCGGCCGCGTCCGCACTGCGGACGTCGTTCCAGAGCAGGGCGTCGCGGACGACGCGGCCCTCGGAGTCGAGCGCGACCATGCCGTGCTGCTGCCCGGCGACGGCGACGGCACCGACGTCGTCGAGGCCGCCGGCGTCCGCGACGGCGGCACCGAGGGCGTCCCACCAGTGGCGGGGGTCGACGGAGGTGCCGTCCGGGTGGGACGCGCGGCCCTCGCGGACGACCGCACCGGTCGCGGCGTCACGGATGGTGACCTTGCAGGACTGGGTCGACGAGTCGACCCCCGCGACCAGGTCAGCCACGAGCGCCCATGAGGTGCTCCATCGCGAGCTGCTGCAGGCGGACGAAGCCGAAGCCCTTGCCGCCGAAGTAGGCGTCGGTGTCGAAGTCCTCGTAGGCGGAGCGGTCGGCGAGGAACGTGTCGTACGACTCGCCGTCGTTCAGCGTCGGCGTCGACAGCTCGCCGACCTTCGACGCCTCGAGTGCCGCCTGCACCTCGGGGTCGGCGCGGAACGCCTGCGCACGCTCCTTGAGGAGCAGGTACATGCGCATGTTGGCCGACGCGGAGTCCCAGACACCGCTGATGTCCTCGGTGCGGCTCGGCTTGTAGTCGAAGTGGCGCGGGCCGTCGTACGCCGGGCCGCCCTGCGGGGCACCGTGCTCGAGCAGGTCGACGAGCGAGAACGCGTTCTGCAGGTCGCCGTGGCCGAACACCAGGTCCTGGTCGTACTTGATGCCGCGCTGACCGTTGAGGTCGATGTGGAAGAGCTTGCCCTGGTAGAGCGCCTGGGCGATGCCGGCGGTGAAGTTCAGGCCCGCCATCTGCTCGTGGCCGACCTCGGGGTTGATGCCGAACAGCTCCGGGCGCTCGAGCGTCTCGGTGAAGGCGATCGCGTGGCCGAGGGTCGGCAGGAGGATGTCGCCGCGGGGCTCGTTCGGCTTCGGCTCGATGGCGAACCGGATGCCGTAGCCCTTGTCGGTGACGTACTGGGCGAGCAGGTTGACGGCCTCGCGGTACCGCTCGAGCGCGGCCTGCACGTCCTTGGCGCTGTCGTACTCGGAGCCTTCGCGGCCACCCCACATCACGAACGTCGACGCGCCGAGCTCGGCGGCGAGGTCGATGTTGCGGAGCACCTTGCGGAGCGCGAAGCGGCGGACCTGCCGGTCGTTCGAGGTGAAGCCGCCGTCCTTGAAGACCGGGGCGGAGAACAGGTTCGTCGTGACCATCGGCACGACGATCCCCGTCGACTCGAGGGCGCCCTTGAGGCGGTCGATCTGGGTCTGGCGCTCGGCGTCGGTGGAACCGAACGCGAACAGGTCGTCGTCGTGGAAGGTCAGGCCGTAGGCCCCGAGCTCGTCGAGCTTCTCGACCGCCTCGACCACGTCGAGCGCGGGGCGGGTCGGCCCGCCGAAGGGGTCCGAGCCGTTGTAGCCGATGGTCCAGAGACCGAAGGAGAACTTGTCTGCACGGGTGGGCGTCGTTGCCATGGTGGTCACCGTTCGTCGTCGAAACAAAATGTTGCCGCGCCCAACATAAGCGGTAGTGTTGGCTGTGGCAAGCACGTGATCGCAAAGGAGCGAGCGGATGGCACAGGAACGACTGCGGGTCGCGATGGTGGGGCACGGCTTCATGGGAGCCGCACACTCACAGGCGTGGCGGACCGCTCCCCGGTTCTTCGACCTCGGGGCCGACCCGGAGATGGCGGTGATCGTCGGGCGTGATCCCGAACGCACCGAGGCAGCCCGGCAGCGGTACGGCTGGCAGGCGGCGTCCACCGACTGGCGTGCCGTCGTCGCCGATCCGGACATCGACGTGGTCGACGTGGTGTCCCCGGGGTCCTCGCACGTCGAGATCGCGATCGCCGCGCTCCAGGCCGGCAAGCACGTCCTGTGCGAGAAGCCGCTCGCCAACACCGTTGCCGAGGCCGAGGCGATGACCGCCGCTGCCGCTGCAGCCCGGGCGCACGGGGTCCGCGCCATGGTCGGGTTCAGCTACCGCCGCGTGCCTGCGATCGCGTTCGCCCGGCAGCTGGTGCAGGACGGCCGGATCGGCACCGTGCGCCAGGTCCGCGCGCTCTACCTGCAGGACTGGTTGTCGGACGAGGACGGCCCGATGACCTGGCGGCTCGACAAGTCGCTCGCGGGCTCCGGTGCGCTCGGCGACATCGGCGCGCACGCCATCGACCTGGTCGAGCACGTCACCGGTTCGTCGCTCGCCACCGTGTCGGGCACGCTCGAGACCTTCGTGACCGAGCGTCCGTTGATGGCCGAGGGGGTCGGGCTCTCCGGCACCGCGTCGAGCGAACGCGGGCAGGTCACCGTCGACGACGCCGCGTTCTTCACGGCACGGCTCAGCGGCGGCGCGGCCGACCGTGCGATCGGCACCTTCGAGGCGACGCGCTACGCGACCGGGCGGAAGAACGGCCTGACGCTCGAGATCAGCGGTTCCGACGGCGCGATCCAGTTCGACCTCGAGGCGATGAACGAGCTGCGGTTGTACGAGTCGAACGCCCCTGCGGGGGAGCAGGGCTTCCGGCGCATCCTGGTCACCGAGCCCGAGCACCCCTACATGGCCGCGTGGTGGCCGACCGGACACCTCATCGGGTACGAGCACACCTTCAGCCACCAGGTGAAGGACTTCATCGACGCCGTCGCCACCGGCACCGACCCGTCACCGTCGTTCGCCGACGGCCTGCACGTGCAGCGGGTCCTCGACGCCGTCGAACGCAGCGCGGCCGCCGGCAGCACCTGGACGGCGACCTCGTGAGCGCCGCCGAGCAGACCCGCCGGGCGCTCGTCGTCCGCGGCGGGTGGGACGGCCACCAGCCCGTCGAGACCACCGACCTGTTCATCCCGTTCCTGCAGGAGAACGGGTTCGAGGTCCGGGTGTCGGACTCGACGGCCGTCTACGCCGACGCCGCCGTCATGGACGAGGTCGACCTGATCGTGCAGGTCGTCACGATGTCGACCATCGCCGACGACGAGTTCGCCGGGCTGCAGCGCGCGGTCCTGGGCGGCGCCGGACTGGCCGGCTGGCACGGCGGCATCGCGGACGCGTTCCGGAACACCGCCGACTACCTGCACATGGTCGGCGGCCAGTTCGCCCACCACGCGGGCAAGCACCCCGACGAGCGCGTCGGGGAACAGTCGGACAACTACATCCCGTACACGGTGCACATCACCGACCTCGGGCACGAGCACCCGATCACGCAGGGCATCGAGGACTTCGACCTCGTCACCGAGCAGTACTGGGTGCTGTCCGACGAGTACAACGACGTCCTCGCGACCACCACCCAGGACGCGCGCGACTTCGACGCCTGGAACCGACCGGTCACCGCACCGGCGATCTGGACGCGGCAGTGGGGCGAGGGCCGCGTGTTCGTCTCCGCACCAGGGCACCGCCTCGAGGTCGTCGAGTCGCAGCCACTCCGCACCATCATCGAACGGGGACTCCTGTGGGCAGCACGCTGAACGAGGGGGTGCTCCGCGTCGGTGTCGTCGGCGTCGGGGTCATCAGCCAGCAGTACTTCGAGCACTTCCCGGCCCTGCCCGGACTCGAGCTCGCCGCGGTCGCCGACCTCGACGTCGCCCGTGCCCAGCAGGTCGGTGCGGCACAGGGCGTGCGCGGCACCACCGTGGACGACCTGCTCGCCGCCGACGACGTCGACGTGGTGCTCAACCTGACGATCCCGGCCGCACACGCCGACATCGCCACCCGGGCACTCGCCGCCGGCAAGCACGTCTACGGCGAGAAGCCGCTCGCGATGTCCACCGCCGAGGCCGCCCCGGTGCTCGAGGCCGCCCGCACCGCCGGCCTGCGCGTCGGCAGCGCCCCGGACACCGTCCTCGGCACCGGCATCCAGACCGCGCGCGCCGCGCTCGACGACGGTGCGATCGGCACCCCCGTCGGCGCAGCCGTCGCCTGGAGCGCCCCCGGGCACGAACGCTGGCACCCGGCGCCGGCCTTCTACTACCAGCCCGGCGGCGGACCGCTGCTCGACATGGGGCCGTACTACCTGACCAGCCTCGTCACGTTCTTCGGGCCCGTCGTCCGGGTCAGCGGCAGCGCGACCCGCTCCACCCGCGAGCGCACCGTCGCCACGGGGCCGAACGCCGGCACCCCGATCCCGGTCGACATCGACACGCACGTCGTCGCGATCCTCGAGCACGAGGGCGGCGTGGTCTCCACCGTGACCGTCTCGTTCGAGGTCTGGGCCACCCGCGCCCCGCTGTTCGAGGTGTACGGCACCGCGGGCACCCTGGGCGTCCCCGACCCGAACCGGTTCTCGGACACCGTGTCGATCGCCACCGCCGACGACCGTTCGTGGCGCGACCTGCCGGTCGCCGCCGGGTACGCCGACGCCGGTCGCGGCTACGGCCTCGCCGACATGGCCCACGCGATCGCGACGGACCGGCCGCACCGGGCCTCCGGCGACCTCGCGTTCCACGTGCTCGAGGTCATGGAGGCGGTCTCCGCCGCCGCCCGAGACCACTCGGTCGTCGATGTGCACTCGCGCGTCGAGCGACCCGCCACCGTCCCGGCCGGGTCCGCGCCCGGATCCTGGTGACGGAACCCGACCACCGCGAAGAAGGACGACGACGATGACGACGACGGACGCGAGCGACACGACGGACACGACCCGGGCCTCCCGGCCGGTCACCCTGTTCACCGGACAGTGGGCCGACCTGCCCTTCGAAGAGGTGGCCCGACTCGCCGGCGAGTGGGGCTACGACGGGCTGGAGATCGCCTGCTGGGGTGACCACCTTGACGTCCGGCGCGCCGCGACGGACCCGGAGTACGTCGCCGGGCGCAAGGCGATCCTGGAACGCAACGGGCTGCAGGTCTGGACGATCGCCAACCACCTGGTCGGCCAGGCCGTGTGCGACGACCCGATCGACCAGCGGCACGAGGACATCGTGCCGCCGCACGTGTGGGGCGGCGGCGACCCCGAGGGCGTGCGGCAGCGTGCGGCCGAGGAACTGCAGTGGACCGCCCGTGCCGCCGCCGCGCTCGGGGTGGACACCGTCACCGGGTTCTCCGGCTCGTCGATCTGGAAGACCGTCGCCGGGTTCCCGCCCGTGCCGCCGGCGATGATCGACGCCGGGTACCAGGACTTCCACGACCGCTGGTCACCGATCCTCGACGTCTTCGAGGAGGTCGGGGTCCGGTTCGCGCTCGAGGTGCACCCGTCCGAGATCGCCTACGACTACTGGACCGCGAAGCGCACGCTCCAGGTGTTCCAGGACCGCCCGGCGTTCGGGTTCAACTTCGACCCGTCCCACTTCGTCTGGCAGGACCTGGACCCCGCCGCGTTCCTGCTCGACTTCGCCGACCGGGTGTACCACGTGCACTGCAAGGAGTCGGTGAAGCAGCTCGACGGGCGCAACGGCCGGCTCGGGTCGCACCTGCCGTGGGGTGACCCCCGGCGCGGGTGGGACTTCGTCACCGCCGGCCACGGGGACGTGCCGTGGGAGCGGGTGTTCCGCGTGCTGAACCACATCGGGTACGCCGGCCCGACCAGCGTCGAGTGGGAGGACGCCGGCATGGACCGGCTCGTCGGCGGGCCCGAGGCGCTGGCGTTCGTGCGGCGGCTCGGCACCATCGCACCGCCGGAGGCGTCGTTCGACGCCGCGTTCTCGCAGTCGCGCTGACCGGGCCGCCTGCGTTCGAACGCCCCCACCGCTTCCGGGCGTACCTGCTGAATCCGGGCACACCTGGTCGTTCGTTTCGACCAGGTACGCCCGATCCCGCTCTCCATCGCAGGCGTTCTGGGAAGGACCGAGCACGCGAAGATGGGCAAGCAAGCAAGCAAGCAAGCAAGGACCGACCGAGAGGACCCGATGGCACGCACAGCTGCAGCACCCGGTGTCGCGCAGACCCCGGCGCTGCGCAACGCCGCACGTGTCCTCCGCCTGGCGCACGAGGACGGTCCGATCACCCGTGCCGAGCTCACCCGCCGCACCGGACTCAACCGCTCAACCACGCTCACGCTCGTCGGCGAACTGGTCGAACTCGGGCTGGTGCACGAGGACGTGCCCGGGACCGGCAGCACGAGTGCTGGCGTCGGCCGCCCGAGCCCGGTGGTCCGTGCCTCGGCCGAGGTGGTCGCGGTCGCCGTCACGGTCGAGGTGGACGCCGTGACCGTCGCACTCGTCGGACTCGACGGCAGCGTGCGCACCCGCGCGGTGGCGGCGAGAAAGAGCGCCCCGACCGCTGCCGAGGCGGTCGAGACCATCGCCGGACTCCTGGACGAGTTGATCGCCGGGGCAGGCCCGCCCACGCGGATCGCCGGAATCGGTGTCGCGGTCCCCGGGACCGTGCGGGTCGAGGACGGCGTGGTCCGCTACGCGCCGCACCTCGGCTGGCACGACGAACCGATCGCCCGTCCCCTCGCCGAGCGCACCGGTCTGCCGGTCCGGGCCGCGAACGACGCGAACTCCGGCGCCTGGGCGGAGCGGCTGTACGGCAGTGGCCGCGGAGTCGACGACCTGATCTACCTCAACGGTGGCGCGAGCGGTATCGGCGGCGGCGTCATCAGTGCCGCTCGGCCCCTCAGCGGTGCGGACGGGTACGCCGGCGAGCTCGGTCACACCTTCGTCGCAGCGAACGGTGTCCGTTGTCACTGCGGTGCTGTCGGGTGTCTCGAGACCGAGGCGTCGCGTGATGCCCTGGTCGCTGCCGCCGGCGTCGCCTCGGACGACCCGTCAGCGCTCGCCGCGGCGCTCGCGCAGCGCCGTCCCGAGGTCGAGCGGGTGGTCGACCGCCAGGTCACGGCCCTCGCGACCGCACTCCGCAATGCCATCCACACCGTCAACCCCGAGGTGGTCGTCCTCGGTGGGTTCCTCGGAGTGCTCCTCGGCCACGTCGGGAACCGCATCGAGGCTGAGGTCCGGGCGCAGTCGATGGCTGCCGTGACCGAGCGGCTGCGCATCGCACCGGCGGCGCTCGGTGCCGATGTCCTGCTCCGAGGCGCTGCTGAACTCGGGTTCCGTGATCTGCTGCGCGACCCGACGGCAGCGCGGCTCAGACCGGCCACCGCGGCGCCCGCGGCGCCCGCGGCGACCACGGCCACCACGCCCGCGGCATCCGCCGCCGCCCCCTCCACCACCCTCACGTCCGGCCGCGACGACGCGGCCGAGGAAGCGAGAACCGCATGACCTCCACCCAGCGCACCAGTGTCCTGCTCGGCACCCAGGACCTCACCGTCGAGGACCGCCCCGTCCCCGCCGTCGACGCCGGCGACGTGCTCGTCCGGGTCGCCGCCGTGGGCGTCTGCGGCTCCGACGTGCACTACTACCGCCACGGCCGCATCGGCGACTTCGTCGTCGAGGAACCCCTCGTCCTCGGCCACGAACTCTCCGGCACGATCGAGGCGGTCGGCGAGGGCGTCGACCCGTCCCGTGTGGGGGAGCGCGTGGCCATCGAGCCGCAGCGCCCCTGCCACCGCTGCGCGCAGTGCCTGGCCGGTCGCTACAACCTCTGCCCGCACATGCGCTTCTACGCGACGCCGCCGGTCGACGGCGCCTTCACCGAGTTGGTCACGATCGAGTCCGAGTTCGCGCACGTCCTGCCCGACTCCGTGTCGTTCGAGGCCGGTGCGCTCCTCGAGCCCCTGTCGGTCGGCATCGCCGCCGTCCGCAAGGCCGGCATCGTGCCCGGTTCGTCGGTGCTCATCGCCGGTGCCGGTCCGATCGGCATCATCTGCGCGCAGGTCGCGAAGGCGTTCGGTGCGTCACGCATCGTCGTCAGCGACCTGGTCCCGGAGCGCCGTGCGCGGGCCCTGGAGTACGGCGCCACCGAGGTCGTCGACCCCACCGCCGTGTCCGTCGCGTCCGACATCGTCCCCGTCGACGCGTTCATCGACGCCAGCGGTGCGCCCCGTGCGGTCTCGGACGGCATCAAGGCGGTCGGTCCGGCGGGTGCCGCGGTGCTGGTCGGGCTCGGCAACTCCGAGATGACCCTGCCGGTCGAGCACATCCAGAACCTCGAGGTCACGGTCACCGGGATCTTCCGGTACACGAACACGTGGCCGGTGGCGATCCAGCTCGTCGCGTCCGGGCAGGTCGACCTCGACTCGCTCGTCACCGGCCGGTTCGGGCTCGACGACGTCCGCGAGGCTCTCGAGAGCGACACCGACCCGGAGTCGCTCAAGTCCGTCGTCTACCCCGGCGGCGTCCCGGCCTGAGCCGGCACGGTGCAGGCTTCGCCGGCCCGGCCCGGGCCGCGTTGCGTGCCCGGTGCGGCGTTGCCGCGGGGCACGGTGCGTGGAAGTGCGCACCGGGTGACGACGTGGGCACGGTGCGGACGGGAGGCGCGGTGCCGGGCCGCGACGTGCCTCCCGTCCGGCACGGTGCGGGCTTCGCTGGCTCGGGCCGCGTTGCGTGCCCGGTGCGGTGTTGCGGCGGGGCACGGTGCGTGGAAGCGCGCACCGGGTGACGACGCGCGCACGGTGCGGACGGGAGGCGCGGGGCCGGGCCGCGACGTGCCTCCCGTCTGGCACGGTGCCGGCTTCGCCGGCCCGGGCATCGTTGGCCGCCTGGTGCGGCGTTGCAGCCGGGCACGGTACGTGGAAGCGCGCACCGGGTGCCGACGCGCGCACGGTGCGGACGGGAGGCGCGGTGCCGGGCCGCGACGTGCCTCCCGTCCGGCACGGTGCGGGCTTCGCTGGCTCGGGCCGCGTTGCGTGCCCGGTGCGGTGTTGCGGCCGGGCACGGTGCGTGGAAGCGCGCACCGGGTGACGACGCGCGCACGGTGCGGACGGGAGGCGCAGGGCCGGGCCGCGACGTGCCTCCCGTCCGGCACGTGACCCGGAACGGGGCCACCGCCGCGTCACCGGGACGCGCTACGGTTCGCGCATGACCGCTTCACCGGCCGCCGTCGTGCCGCAGCGCACCGACCGGCGCGCGCTCGTCTCCTGGGCGCTCTGGGACTGGGGGTCGGCCGCGTTCAACGCGGTCGTCACCACCTTCGTGTTCAGCACGTACCTGGCGAGCCGGGCGTTCGTGGACCCGGCGCTCGTCGGCGACACGTCGGTGGCGGGCAAGGCGATCGTGGAGCGGGAGCTCGCGCACAACGCCGCCGTCGTGTCCACCGCACTGACCATCGCGGGCATCGTCGTCGCGCTCGTGGCCCCGGCCATGGGGCGGCTCGCGGACTCGTCCGGACACCGCCGTCGCTCCGTCCTCATCGCCACGATCGGTGTCGCGCTGTCGATCGGCGGCATGGTCTTCGTCGCGCCGAGCCAGCCGTACCTGTTCCTCGGCGCAGCCCTGCTCGGCATCGGCACCGTGGCCTACGAGATCGCGACCGTCGGGTACAACGCCATGCTCGGGCAGGTCGCCTCCGGGGAACGCACCGGCCGGGTGTCCGCCATCGGGTGGGCGGCTGGGTACTTCGGCGGGATCGTGCTGCTCGTGCTGCTGCTCGTGCTCTGCATCCAGGACTTCCGGGGCGACGGGGTCGTCGGCGGGCTCCTGCAGCTGCCGGCGACCGTCGCCACCGGGCAGTGGGACGTCCGCGTCGCGATCGGCATCGCCGCCGTCTGGCTGGCCGTCAGCTCGATCCCGCTGTTCCTCACCGTGCCCGAGGCAGTGCCGGACCGCACCCGCGGCGGTGGCGTGTTCGGCGCCTACGCGGACCTCGGTCGCGACATCGCCCGGCTCTGGCGCGAGCGGCGCAACGTCCTGGCGTTCCTGCTCGCCAGCGCGGTGTTCCGCGACGGCGTCGGTGCCGTCTTCACGTTCGGCGGGATCGTCGCCGCCCAGGTGTTCGGGTTCACGCCGTCCCAGGTCATCCTGTTCGCCATCGCCGCAAACGTCGTGGCCGGCATCGCGACGTTCGTCTCCGGACGCCTCGACGACCGGTTCGGGTCGCGTGCGCTCATCATGGTCTCGCTCGTCGGACTCGCCGTCTGCGGGGTCGGGGTCTTTGCCGCCGGCAACGAGACGCAGTGGTTCTGGGTGCTCGGGCTGACCCTCGCGGTGTTCGTCGGCCCGGTGCAGTCGTCGTCGCGTGCCCACCTGGCGCGGTTGACGACCCCCGGCCGCGAAGGCGAGCTCTTCGGCCTCTACGCCACCACCGGCCGCGCCGCGTCGTTCCTCGCGCCGGCGCTGTTCGGCGTCGCGGTGACCGTCGGTGGGTCCACCCGGTTCGGGATCCTCGGCGTGGTCGTCGTGCTCATCGCCGGGCTGGTGCTTATGGCCTTCGTCAAGCGGGAGCCGCAGGTGGTGCAGGGCTGACAGCCGGCCTGGGCCTCGTCCGCGGCGTGCGGGGCTGAGGCACGGCGTGCCGTCGGCCCGGGCCTGGAGGCACGGTGCCGGTCCGTCCACAGGCTGCGGTTGTGCGCACGGTTGGGCACAGGACCGTGCTCGCGTCGGACGCCACGGGCTCGGGTGCGCCAGGATGGGTCCATGACCGACCAGCGCATCGCCGTCGTCGTCCTCGCCGCCGGGCAGGGCACGCGCATGAAGTCGTCCACGCCCAAGGTGCTGCACCGGCTCGCCGGGCTGCCGCTCATCGGGCACGTGCTGCGCACGGCGTCGTCGCTCAGCCCCGAGCACGTCGCCGTGGTCGTGCGGCACGAGCGTGATCGTGTCGCGGCCGAGGTCGTCGAGCGCGCCCCTGACGCGATCATCGTCGACCAGGACGCCATCCCCGGCACCGGCCGTGCGGTCGAGGTGGCGGTCGACGCCCTGCCCGCCGACTTCGACGGTGCCGTCGTCGTGCTCTCCGGCGACGTGCCGCTGCTCGACGCGGCGTCGCTCCGCCTGCTCGTCGACGCCCACGTCGGTGCCGCCAACGGGGCGACCTTCGTCAGCGCGATCGCCCCCGACCCGACGGGCCTCGGACGGATCGTGCGTGATGGCGCTGGCGCCTTCGTCAGCGTCGTCGAGCACAAGGACGCGACGGCCGAGCAGCTGGCCATCACCGAGGCGAACGCGGGCATCTACGCGTTCGACGTCGCGCGGTTGCGGGCGGTCCTGCCGTCGCTCACCACGGCGAACGCGCAGGGCGAGAAGTACATCACCGACGCCCCCGCGCTGATCAGTGAGCGCGGCGGGCGCATCGACGTCGTCACCCTGACCGACCCGTGGCTCGTCGCCGGCATCAACGACCGTGCGCAGCTCTCCGACGCTGCGCGCGAGCTCAACGCCCGCATCGTCCGCGGCCACCAGCTCGCCGGTGTCACCGTGCAGGACCCGGCGACCACCTGGATCGACCTCGACGTCACCATCGAGCCCGACGCCGAAGTCCTGCCCGGCACCCAGCTCATCGGTGCCACCGCGATCGCCGCCGGTGCCGTCGTCGGTCCGGACACCACGCTGCGCGACACCGAGGTCGGTGCCCGCGCCACGGTCAACCGCGTCGACGCCACCCTCGCGGTGATCGGGGACGGCGCCTCGGTCGGCCCGTTCGCCTACCTGCGGCCCGGCACGATCCTCGGCGACGACGGCAAGATCGGCACCTTCGTCGAGACGAAGAACGCCCGGATCGGTCGCGGCAGCAAGGTCCCGCACCTGTCCTACATCGGCGACGCCGAGGTGGGCGAGGACTCGAACATCGGCGCGAACACCATCACCGCGAACTACGACGGCGTGCACAAGCACCGAACCGAGGTCGGCTCGAACGTCCGTACAGGCTCGCACAACGTGTTCGTCGCCCCCGTTAGGATTGGTGACGGTGCGTACACCGGCGCCGGGACCACCGTCCGCAAGGACGTTCCGGCAGGATCGCTCGCGATCAGCTACGCCCCACAGCGCAACACCGACGGATGGGTCGAGGAACACCGACCCGGCACACCGGCGGCCGAGGCTGCTCGGCTCGCGAACGGCGAATAGATCCTGGCGACCACCCGTCGCCGACATCGACCCCTCGTGGGTCAGGGAGTGAGCACCGCACTTGTCCGGAATCAAGACAACCGGCCAGAAACGACTCGTCCTCGTCTCGGGGCGAGCACACCCGGCGCTCTCTGCCGAGATCGCGGAGGAGCTCGGGGTCGACCTCGTGCCGACCGATGCACGGACGTTCGCGAACGGTGAGCTCTACGCCCGCTTCGACGAGTCGGTCCGTGGCTGCGACGCCTTCGTCATCCAGTCGCACACCGCGCCGATCAACGAGTGGCTCATGGAGCAGCTCATCATGGTCGATGCCCTGAAGCGTGCCTCGGCGAAGCGCATCACCGTCGTGGCGCCGTTCTACCCCTACGCCCGCCAGGACAAGAAGGGCCGCGGCCGCGAGCCGATCTCGGCTCGCCTCGTCGCCGACCTGTTCAAGGCTGCCGGCGCGCACCGCATCATGAGCGTCGACCTGCACGCTGCGCAGATCCAGGGCTTCTTCGACGGCCCCGTCGACCACCTGTTCGCGATGCCGGTGCTGCTCGAGCGCTTCCGCCAGATCCTCGACCCGAAGACGCTCACCGTCGTGTCGCCGGACATGGGCCGCGTCCGTGTCGCCGACATCTGGTCCGAGAAGCTCGGCGCGCCGCTCGCCATCATCCACAAGCGTCGCGACCCGCTCGTGCCGAACCAGGTCTCGGTGCACGAGATCGTCGGTGACGTCAGCGGTCGCGTCTGCCTGCTCGTCGACGACCTGATCGACACCGGCCGCACGATCGCGAAGGCTGCCGAGGCGCTCAAGGACGCCGGCGCCACGGGTGTCGTCGTCGCCGCGACCCACGCCGTGTTCTCCGACCCCGCCACCGAGCTGCTGCAGAGCGAGTTCATCGACCGCGTGGTCGTGACGGACACCCTGCCCCTGCCGATGGACAAGCGCTGGGACCGCCTCGAGGTGCTGCCGATCGCGCCGCTCATCGCCCGTGCCATCCACGAGGTCTTCGACGACGGTTCCGTGACGTCGATGTTCGACGGCGCAGCGTAGCGAGCCGTCGACCCATGGGCACAGCGCACGGCGCAGGACCATCTCCGCGACGTGACGTGTCCCGTTGCCCGTGGTGACCCATCCCGCGCGTGACGCCCTCGCGGCCCGGCTCCGGGCCGCGGGGAGCGTCTTCGCCGAGGACGAAGCCGACCTGCTGCTCGAGGCCGGTGACGGTGAGCCGGTGCGACTCCGCGCCCTGGTGCAGCGTCGGCTGGCCGGTGAGCCGCTCGAGTACGTGCTCGGCTGGGCCGCCTTCGATGGGCACCGCATCCGGGTGACCCCCGGGGTCTTCGTGCCGCGATCCCGCACCACCGTCGTCGTCGAGCAGGCTGCGCGTCGGCTGCAGCGCTACGACCGCGTGGTCGACCTGTGCTGCGGCGCGGGTGCGATCTCGGTCGCCCTGTTCGGACGCGTCGGCGCGCTCGACCTCGTCGCCACCGACATCGACCCGGACGCCGTCGACGTCGCGGCCGAGAACATCGGCGACCGCGGCATCGTCGTCGCAGGCGATCTGTTCGCGCCGTTGCCCGAGCGGTTCCGCGGGGCCGTGACGGTCATCGCGGTGAACGCCCCGTACGTGCCGACGGCCTCGATCGCGTTGATGCCGACCGAGGCCCGGGAACACGAGCACCGCATCGCCCTCGACGGTGGTGCGGACGGTCTCGACCTGCACCGTCGGATCGCCGCGAGCGCGGGGGAGTGGCTCCGGCCCGGTGGCGCGGTCGTCATCGAGGTGTCCGAAGCCCAGGCCGAGGCGTCCGCCGCTGCGTTCGCGGCCGCCGGCTTCACCACCGCCGTCGAGCGGGACGCCGAGGTCGACGGCACCTGCATCGTCGCGACCCTGCCCGCCTGACCGCACGCTGCCCGCCGGTGCCCGGTGCCCGGCCCCCGCCGCCGAGTGGTCACGACATGCCGCTCAGGTTCGCCGGGGCGGCACGAAGTGTCGCCTGCGCGTCCGCGAACGGACGCTTCCTGCACCCCCGGCGCGACGCATGTGGCGTGTCACGCGACCGGGGTGAGGGGCGGAGCGGGCCGGCACCGGTCCTCCAGGCCGTCGGGTGACCGGAGCACGCCTGCGGCCAGTGGTCACGACATGCCGCTCAGGTTCGCCGGGGCGGCACGAAGTGTCGCCTGCGCGTCCGCGAACCGACCTTTCCTGCTCCCTCGGCGGACCTCAGCGGGCGTGTCCCGCGACCCTGCGACTCCGAGACTCCGCTGCCGGAGCGTCAGCGCGCGTCGACCGTCACCGTGTGCCAGCCCGTCGCCCCGTTCGGCGCCGGCGGCCGGTCCACGCTCGTCTGCACCTCGCCGTCCGCACTGGTCGCGCGCACCTCGATGCGGTGCGAGCCGGAGGTCGGCGTCCACCGCACCACCCACTGCCGCCAGGTGTCCGCGGAGACCGAGTCGGCGAGTTCGGCGCGCTGCCAGTTGCCGCCTCCGACGCGGACCTCGACGGCCTTCACGCCCTTGTGCGGCTGCCATGCGACCCCGGCGATCGCCACCGGCTTGCCCGCGGTCACGGTCGACCCGTTCCGCGGTGTGTCGATGCGCGACTCGAGCTTGACCGGGCCACGCTCCGACCAGCCGCGCGGGGTCCAGTAGCCCTGCGCGTCGGCGAAGCGGGTGACCTCGAGCTCGGTGACCCACTTCGTCGCCGAGACGTACCCGAACAGCCCCGGCACGACCATCCGCACGGGGAACCCGTGCTCGGTCGGCAGGGGTTCGCCGTTCATCCCGACCGCGAGGAGCGCCGCGGTGCCGTCGTCCTGCAGCACGTCGAGCGGGGTGCCGGCGGAGAACCCGTCGATGCTCCGTGAGAGCACCATGTCGGCGTCGCCCGTCGGACGCGCCCGGGCGAGGAGTTCGCGGATCGGGTAGCCCAGCCAGCGGGCCGTCCCGATGAGGTCACCGCCGACCTCGTTCGACACGCAGCTCAGCGTGGCGACGTGCTCCTCGAGCGGCAGGGCGAGCAGCTCGTCCCACGTCAGCGTGATCTCGTTCTCCACCGCTCCGTGGATCCGGAGCGACCAGTCGGCGGGGTCGACCATGGGCACGCGCAGGGCCGTGTCGATCCGGTAGAAGTCAGCGTTCGGCGTGATGTACGGGGTGATGCCGTCGACGTCGAGCGACGCACCGGCGGGGACCGCCGGTGCCGCGGTCGCCGCCGCGGGCAGCCGGATGGCCCGCCGGGCAGCAGCGGCCGCCTGCATCGCGGACGACCCGAGCCGGGAGGCGGTGCCCACCACGACCGCGAGGCTCGCCGTCGCGACGCCCCAGATCAAGAACGTCCGGCGCTCCGCCGAGGCGGGTCGCGGGGACGCTGACGGCACGGCAGCCGCTGCTTCCCACCGTCGCAGCCGCTGGAGCAGCAGGCGCAGGACGACCACGGCCGCGGCGATCCCGAGGACCGTCGGGGCGCCGTCCAGGCTCCCGCTGCCCGAGCGGGTGCTGACGGCCAACAGCGCCAGCACACCACCGGCGGCGAACACGAGCGCACCGAAGGGCGGGCGTGCGCGCTCGAGGACTCCGGCACCGGCACTGATCGCGATGACGATCACCGTCATGAGCCCGAACAGGGCGACCTTGTCCCCGGTGCCGAACACGGCGACCATGAAGTCCTTCGCACCCGGGGGAGCGAGGTCGATGACCGCTGAACCGACGGCGACCAGGGGGCTGCCCGCCCCGCCGAGCAGCAGTGCGCCGAACTCGGCGACACCGAGGAACGCGGCGGCGGCCACGACGCCGACGATCGCGGCGATCAGCGTACAACGTCGGTTCGAAGGTGCATCGGGCCCGCGCGTCCCGGAGGACGGATCCGCCGTCGGTCGGCCGATCGGTTCGTCCGTCGTCTCGGTGGTCACCGCCCGAGCGTAGGTCGTCAGGCCGCTCGTGGGCTGTGTGCGGGCTTCCCCGCGCGTTCACCGGGTCCGGCCAGCAGGTGGCGCGCGCCTCGTGGGAGGATCAGACCGTGCTGCAGCGTCCGGATGGTGTCCCGCGGTCCGGTCGTGCCCGCGGCGCCGGGCGGACACCGATGTCGCCGGCACGTCGACTCGCCACCCTGCGCTGGGTCATCGTCGCCGTTTGGATGGCACTCCTGATCACCCGGATCGTCGTCGTCTCGACGGCACCCAGCGTGGACCTGTCCTGGTACGGCATCGTCGAGTTCGGTGCGATCGGACTCGGTGTCGTGGTCATCGTGATCGCGGTGGTGCGGACCGCGACGGCACGGCGGCGGCAGGCGGACGAGGCGCTCGCGCTCGCCATCCGTCGGATCGACCCGACGGTGTGGCTGGTGCCGGCGGCGCCGACGCCCGAACTCCGCGGCGTCATCGACGAAGTCCGTCCGGACACCCACCTCGGTTCGCGCGTGACGTGGGCCTTCGGCGCCACCGAGGCCTCCCTGTGGGAACTCGACGAACGGCGGGCGACCCGGCTGCTCGTGATCCGGTGGAGTCGGGTCGTGCACGTCGGGCTCGAGGACGTGCCGGAACGGACGGACGGCTCGGGTGCCTCGCGCCGCTCGGGTGGCTCGGGTCGCGCTGGCGGCTCGGACGGTGCTCGCCGAGCCTGTGCGGTGGCGATCCACCACGTGCGGCCGGACGACACCCCGGCCGTCGCGACCTTCTTCGTCCGGACTGCACCGGGTTCGCGGCGGCTGCTCGGGCGTGGTCCGCGGCTGGACCGGCTCGTCGCCGACCTGGCACGGGAGCGCATCGTCGCCTGATGCGACGAAGGGCCCCGCGTTCGGCGAGGCCCTCCGTGCTGCGCACGCACCGACGTCGGTCGTCGGCGGGCGCGGTCCGTCAGTGCGTCGACGGCTCCTGCTCGACCTCGCGGCGGTCGTCGTCGGACCACAGCGTGTGGAAGGTGCCGTCCTTGTCGATGCGCTGGTAGGTGTGCGCTCCGAAGAAGTCGCGCTGGCCCTGGATCAGCGCTGCGGGCAGCCGGTCGGACGCGAGCGAGTCGAAGTACGACAGCGCGGACGAGAAGCCCGGCGCGGGGACACCGGATGCGGCGGTGATCCCGACGATGCGCCGCCAGGCTGCTTCGCCCTCGGCGACGGCGTTCGCGAAGTACGGGTCGACCAGCAGCGACTCGAGCATCGGGTTCTCGTCGTACGCCTCGACGATGCGGTTCAGGAACTGCGCCCGGATGATGCAACCGCCTCGCCAGATCTTCGCGACGTTGCCGAGGTCGATGTCCCAGCCGTACTCCTTCGCCCCGGCGATGATGAGGTCGAACCCCTGCGCGTACGCGACGACCTTCGAGGCGTAGAGCGCCGCACGGACGTCGTCGGCGAAGGTGTCCGGCACCTCGGCGATCTGCGGACGGCTCTTGACCGACTGCTGCACGGCGGCACGCTGCGTCGGCTTCGACGACACCGCACGGGCGAACACGGCTTCGCCGATGCCCGACACCGGGATGCCCAGACCCACCGCGTTCTGCACGGTCCAGACGCCGGTGCCCTTCGAGCCGGCCGCGTCACGGATGACGTCGACGAGCGGCTTGCCGGTGTCGGCGTCGCGCTGTTTGAGGACCTCGCCGGTGATCTCGATCAGGTAGGACTCGAGGTCGCCCTTGTTCCACTCGTCGAAGACCTGCACCAGGTCCTCCACCGAGAGCCCGCCGACGCGACGGAGCAGGTCGTACGACTCGGCGATGAGCTGCATGTCGGCGTACTCGATGCCGTTGTGCACCATCTTGACGAAGTGCCCGGCGCCGTCGGTGCCGATGTGGGTCACGCACGGTTCACCTTCGGCCACCGCGGCGATCGACTTGAGGATCGGCCCGAGCGTCTCCCAGGCCTCCTTCGAGCCACCGGGCATGATCGACGGGCCCTTCAGCGCGCCCTCTTCACCACCGGAGATGCCCGTGCCGACGAAGTTCAGGCCCTGCTCGCGCAGATCGTGCTCACGGCGGATGGTGTCGTGGAAGTTCGCGTTGCCACCGTCGACGATGATGTCGCCCGGCTCGAACCGTTCGGCGAGCTGCCCGATCACGGCGTCAGTGCCCTTGCCGGCCTGCACCATGATGATCGCGGTGCGGGGCTTCGACAGCGACGCGACGAACCCGTCGATGTCCTCGGACGCGATGAACCCTGCGTCGCCGTGCTCCTGGAGCAGTTCCTCGGTGCGGGCGTACGTGCGGTTGTAGACCGCCACCGTGTTGCCTTCGCGCGATGCGAGGTTGCGGGCGAGGTTCGAGCCCATCACTGCGAGTCCGACGACTCCGATGTTCGCCTGACCGTTGTTGTCTGCCACGAGGGTCTCCTTTGTCCTGACGTTGGCGCCCAACCTACGACCGGTGGTCTGGGACCGCACAGGAGTTCCGGGAACTGGGGACCAGAGTTCACCGGATCAATACTGTGGAGGGATGAGCGAGCTCGCTGTCCACCCGCCCGTCCTCGTCATGGGAGTCTCGGGCTCCGGCAAGTCCACCATCGGCCAGACCCTCACCGACGCACTGGTCGCGCAGGGCGAACCCTGTGTCTTCGTCGACGCCGACGACCTGCACCCGGCCGCCAACAAGGAGAAGATGCGGCAGGGCACGCCGCTCACCGACGAGGACCGCTGGCCGTGGCTCGACGCCTGCGCCGAGCGGATCGCCGCGGTCGAGGCCGACGGGTCCCGGTGCGTGATGGCGAACTCAGCGCTCAAGCGCGTCTACCGGGACCGTCTGCGCGCATCCGCACCGGGGCTCGTCATCGCCTTCCTCGACGGGTCCCGCGACCTCATCGCCGAGCGGCAGTCCCACCGTCACCACGAGTACATGCCGACGACCCTGCTCGACTCGCAGTTCGCGACCCTCGAGCGGCCGCAGCCCGACGAGGCGGCGGTCGCGGTGTCGATCAACGGATCGGTCGACGACACCGTGCGGGAGATCCTCGCCGCGCTCGCGGTCACCACCGACTGACGAACGTCGACGACCTGCGACGGATCCTGGCAGTTCCTCCACGGGGCGCAGCGCGGCCGTCGTCATCCCCATCAGCCCCCTGGTCTCGTCTGCGTCGACGGGGACGCTCGTACCGTCGTTCCATGACCACGATCACTGCAGCCCGTTCAGATACCACCGTTGATACCATCGACTCCATGGCCATGACCCTCCGACTCGACGATGCCGAGGCAGCGGCGTTGCGCAAGCGTGCTGACCTCGAGGAGCGCTCGATGCAGGACGTCGCCCGCGCCGCCATCCGCGAGTACGTCGAGCAGCACAGCCGCAGCGACCTGATCGACGGCATCCTCGACCGAGAACTCCCGCGCTACGCCGAGGCGCTCGAACGACTCGGCAAGTGATCCACCTCACGACCGACGAGGCGTTGCACATCGCTCGTCGGACCCTGGGGGCTGACTCCGTGATCCGCGACGTCGGACTGCTCGAGGCGGCGGTCGCGCGACCCGCCGCGTCGGTGGGCGGGAACGACGCCTACCCGGCACTGGTCGAGAAAGCGGCGGCGCTCGTCCACTCCGCCATCCGGAACCACGCCTTGGTCGACGGCAACAAGCGCCTCGGGCTGATGCTGCTCGTGGTCTTCCTCGGCGTGAACGGTGTCCGGCTCCACGCCTCGAACGATCAGGCGTACGACTTCATCGTCGTGATCGCGGAAGGGGAACTCGATGCCGTGACGGAGATCGCCGCTGCTCTGAGCGCGATGGTCTCGGACGCCTGACCGGCCGCTCGGACGGACGGCGGTCAGCGATCAGCGGCGCACCGCACTGATCGCCCCGTGCGGCCGGTGCTCCGGAGCCGTGCGGGTGTGGACGTCCGCGACGTCGAACCCCGCTTCGTCCAGCAGCGCCGCCAGGGACGCGACCGGCCAGCGGTACGCGGTGACGACCGCGTGGTCGAAGGCCTCGACCGCGGCGCCCTCGAAGAACCCGAGCAACAGCCCACCGCCGGGGGCGAGCACCCGACAGAACTCGGCGAGTGCCCCACCGATCTGCGATGGGTCGTGGTGGATCACCGAGTACCACGCGAGGACCCCGTCGACGCTGCCGTCCGCCAGCGGCAGCGCGTCGAGCGACCCGACCCGGAAGTCGAGGTCCGCGTCCACAGCGCCGTGCGTCCGTCGTGCGTGCTCGACGAACTGCGGCACCGCGTCGATGCCGGTGACGCGGTGCCCCTGCCGTTCGAGGTGCGCCGTCCAGTGCCCGGGACCGCACCCGGCGTCGACCAGGGGACCGCTGCGACCGGCTGCCCAGGCGTCGACGAGTCCGCGGTCGTCCGGGTGGACGGCGCTCATCGACCCGAGCAGTGCCGCGTACTCATCGGCCCGAGCGCCGTACGCCGCTGTCACCCGCTCCGTCATGTGCCCGACGGTACCGGCGCATCACCGAACCGTGCGAGGTTCCGTGTTCCGTGCGACCCGGCAACCTCGCACCAGGCACGGAACCTCGCACCACGCGGCCACCAGCGCGCCGCACCTCGCACCACGCGCCCCCCCGCTCAGAGCTTGAACGTCGCCTTCGGGATGTCGGACACGATGCGCCGGGCCGTGTGCACGGCGTCCTCCTCCGAGATCTGGTGCGTGACCACGAGTGACGCCAGGTACGCCGCGTCCGCCCGCCGAGCCATGTCGTGCCGCGCCGGGATCGAGCAGTACGCGCGGGTGTCGTCGATGAACCCGGAGGTCTTGGTGAACGACGCCGAGTCGGTGACGGCCGAGCGGTAGCGCCCGATGGCCGCCGGGGTGTCGATGAACCACCACGGCGCGCCCGCGTACACGGCGGGGTAGAAGCCTGCGAGCGGCCCGATCTCGCGCGAGAAGACGGTCTCGTCGACGGTGAAGAGCACGAGGTGGAACCCGGGAGCGGTGCCGAAGGACTCGAGCAGCGGCCGGAGCGGCTCGGTGAACGACCCGACGGCCGGCAGGTCGTGGCCGGTGTCCGGCCCGAAGCGCTCGAGCGTCGGGGTGTGGTGGTTCCGGATCACCCCGGGGTGCAGCTGCATGACGAGGCCGTCCTCGACGCTCATCTCGGCCCAGCGGTAGAGCATGTCGTGGCGGTACGCCGTCGCCTCGGCATCGGTGACCGAGGACGCATCCCGCAGCGCCGCCGCGTGGATGCGTTCCCGCTCGCTCGACGACAGTGGGGCGGAGCCCGCGTCGAGCACCCCGGTGTCCGTGGCGGTCGCGCCGTGCTCGATGAAGTGGTGGCGACGTGCGCGGAGCGCCGCCAACAACCCTGCGTGGGTACCCGTGTCGATGCCGGCGGCCTCGCCGATCGACGCGACCACGGGCCTCCAGTCCGACCGCGTCGGGTCGAACACGGCGTCCGCGCGGAACGTCGGGAGGACCCGGCCGGTGAAGCCGGGGTCGGCGGCGAGCTGCGCGTGCGCAGCGAGGTCGTCCGCCGGGCCGTCCGTGGTGGCGAGGACCTCGATCCCGAAGGTGTCGAAGAGCGCGCGTGGCCGGAAGGCGGGGGATGCCAGCAGGCCGGCGATGTGGTCGTACTGGTCGTCCGCGTTCGCGGCGGACGGTGCCTGGTCGAGCCCGAACACGTCGTGGAGCTCCGTCTCGAACCAGTAGCGCACGGGGGTCCCGAGGAAGTCGTCCCAGTGCTCCGCCAGCTGCCGCCAGACGGCACGGCCTGGCGGCGTCGGCTCAGCGGCATCGCGCCAGCGATGCGCCGACGCCGCCGGGCGAGCCTGCGAGCCCGGGCGGGGCCCCGACAGGTCCGCGCGTCCCAGCGCGGCCAGGTCCACCCCGTTCGCGTGCAGCAGGCGGAGCACGTAGTGGTCGGGCGTGATGAGCAGCGACGCGGGGTCGCTGAACGGCTGGTCCGCGGCGATCAGTGCTGCATCGACGTGCCCGTGCGGCGAGATGATCGGGGCGTCCTTGACCGCCTCGTACACGGTGCGTGCCACGGCTCGGGCCCCGGGGTCGGCGGGGAACAGCCGGTCGGGGTGCGGCGCGAGCCGGGTGGGGGTGCTGGTGCGGGTCATCATCGACTCCTTCGGGGCGGCGAGTTCGGGGCGGTGAGTTCTGGGGGCGTGCGGGATCAGGCGGTGCCGGCCCGGGGCGCCGGCCCGGTCGACTCGCGCACGGTCAGGTGGGTGGGCAGGGCGACGGCGCCGGACATGTGCTCCCCCGGCAGCTCGTCGGCGGGCAGGGCGCCGAGGCGGCCGAGCAGCATCCGGATCGCGACCCGGCCGGCCCGTTCGATCGGCGAGGTCATCGTGGTGAGCGGCGGGTTGCAGAAGTCGGCGCCGAAGATGTCGTCGCAGCCGACGATGCTCATGTCCCGGGGGACGCGGACCCCGCGCTCCCGCAGTCGGGCGAGCATCCCGATGGCGATCAGGTCGTTGAAGGCGATGCACGCGGTCGCCCCGGCGTGCACGGCGGCGTCGGCAGCGGCGGCACCGGAGTCCACGAAGGGCGCGTGCGGGCCGACCCGGGCGACGCGGACGCCCAGGCGCTTGGCGACCTGCACGAGTGCTCGCCACCGTCGCTCGTTCGACCACGAGCTGTCTGGCCCGGCGACGTACAGGATCTCCCGGTGTCCCAGCGACACCAGGTGCTGGACCGCCTGCTCGACGCCGCCGGGGGTGTCGATGAGCACCGAGGGCACGCCCGCGGGCCTGCGGTTCACGACGACCAGGGGGATCCGCTCGGCGAACCGGGCGATCTGCGCGTCGGACAGGCGGGACGCGGTGAGCACGACCCCGTCGGCCTTCGCCCCGACGGCGGTGAGCGCGGCCATCTCGGCGTCTGCGGACTCCTCGGTGTCGACGAGCAACTGGGTCCAGCCGGCCCCGGCGAGCTGGTGCTGCGTGCCGCGGATGACGTCGAAGTAGAACGGGTTCGTGATGTCGGACACGAGCACGGCGACGGCGCGGGTGCGGCCCGAGGTCAGCGCCCGGGCCTGCGAGTTGGCGACGTACCCGAGCTCGCGGGCCGCCTGCTGGATGCGCTCCTGGGTGACGGGGTTGACCCGGTCGGGCAGGGACAGGGCGCGGGAGACGGTGGAGGCGGCGACCCCGGTCGCGTCGGCGATGTCGCGGATGGTGACGCGACGCGCGGCACCAGCGGCGGCACCGGCAGCGCGAGCACCGCCTGCAGCGCCGGCAGTGCGAGCACCAGCGGCGGTGCCCGCGCCAGCGGCGCCAGCGGCACCAGCAGCGCCCGCGGCACCGCCCGTGCGCCCGCCGCCGTCCGTCGAGAGGTCCTTCACGAGGCCGAACGTATTCGCGTCTGGCAACAAGTGGCAACCGGTTGCCGCATGTTGCCAACGGCGGAACAGTGGTGCCACCGAGCAGCGCCGCTCGGAGGAGGTCTCGAGGAGGAAACCCCCGTGAAGACGCGAAGACTGCAAGTCCGCACCCTCGTCGGTGCCGTCGCCGTGGTCGCCCTCGCCGCACTGTCCCTGCAGGGATGCGCCGTGGTGAACGGCAGCGGCGACGACCCGAACACCCTCCGCGTGATGATGGGCGCGGACACCACCTACCCCAAGGAACGCAAGCAGTGGCAGCGGGACACCGCCGCCGAGTTCAAGCGCACCACCGGTGCGGACATCCAGTGGGAGACCTACTCGTCCGCGCAGGAGGAACTGACTGCGATCCAGACGAGCGTCATCTCCGGCCAGGGCCCTGACGTCTACGCGATCGGCACCACGTTCACCCCGACCGCCTACGCCACCGGCGCCTTCGTCGAGATGGGCACGAAGGAGTGGGACGCGATCGGCGGCAAGGACCAGTTCGACCCCGCGTCGTTCGGCATCTCCGGTCCGAGTGCGTCGAAGCAGATCGGGATCCCGTTCGCCAGCCGGCCGTTCGTGATGGCCGTGAACAAGGACCTGCTCGCGAAGGCCGGGATCACCGACATGCCCACCACCTGGGACGAGCTGACCGCCGACGCGAAGGCCACCACGGGTGACGGACGGTACGGCATGGCGATCGCCTACGCCGACGGCTTCGACCCGTGGAAGTTCGTGTGGGGGATGGCCCAGAACGCCGGCAACACGATCGTCGACGGCTCGAAGGCCGAGATCGACAGCAAGGCCGTCGAGAACGCCTACCGCACCTACTTCGACTGGGTCACGAAGGACGGTGTCGTCGACCCGGCCGCGATCGGCTGGAACAACGCCCAGGCCCTGGCACAGTTCACCGAGGGCAAGGCCGCGTTCTTCCCGATGACCACCACCACCGCGATCAACTCGTTCAAGGGCACCAAGGTCGACGGCGACTACGAGTTCGCCCTGCTGCCCACCGTCCCCCCGGGTGCGACCGAGCGGCCGTCCGACGGCATCGAGGCCGCCAGCATCCTGTCCGGCGACAACTGGGTCGTCGCCGACTACGGCACCAAGCAGAAGCTGTCGTTCGCGTTCGTCAAGCAGCTCAGCGCCCCGAAGGCGCAGCTCGAGTACTACGACCTGTTCGGCAACCTGCCGACCAACGCATCGGCCGCCGCCGACCTGGCCGCCGACAACCCGCAGCTCAAGCCGATCATCGACGCCGGCCGCCTGTCCAAGCCGACCGCGTTCACCGGCGCCTGGTCCGACATCCAGCTCGCCCTGGTCGACGTGGTCGTGCAGTCGATCCCGTCGCTGAAGTCCGGCGAGGTCACCGACGACCAGCTCCGCAAGCGCCTGCAGGACGCCCAGAAGGACGCCCAGGCCACCCTCGACCGTCAGAAGAACGGAGGTCTGTGATGACCAGCACGCAGACCAGGCCCCGCACCGAGGCGGCGCCGCCCCGCCCGCTCCGTCCGGCCGGCAAGACGCCCCTGTACAAACGCGAGCGCCCGCTGTGGATGCTCCTGCCCGGCGGGCTCCTCATGCTCGCCGTCATCGTGGTGCCGCTGGTGGTGGGCTTCTGGATCGCGATGCTCGACCTCGACCAGTACACGCTCCGCCAGTGGTTCAGCGCCCCGTTCGTCGGGTTCGCCAACTTCACCGAGGCGTTCACGAACTCGCCGTTGCTGCACTCGATCTGGGTCTCGGTGTCGCTGTCGGTGCTCGTCACCGCGGTGACCGTGCCGATCGGCGTCGCCGCCGCGATCTCGACGCAGAACCGGTTCCCCGGTCGCGGGCTCGTCCGCTCGATCTACCTGATCCCGTACGTGCTCCCGGCATTCGTCGTCGGCACGTTCTTCCGCACGATGCTCCAGCCGCAGGGAGTCGTGAACTCGATCCTGCACACCGACGTGCTGTGGCTGAACGGCTCGGCGTCGTACTGGGCGCTCGCCGGCGTGATGATCTGGACGAGCTGGCCCTTCGTCTACCTGCTGTCCCTGGCCGGGCTGCAGGCCGTGGACAACGAGGTGCACGAGGCCGCCGCGCTCGACGGGGTGACCTGGTGGGCGAAGCTGCGGTACATCATCTTCCCGTACCTGCGCGGCCCGCTGAGCCTCGCGGTGATCATCTCGATCCTGCACAACATCAACAACTTCACGCTGCCGTTCGTGCTGTTCGGCATCCCGCTGCCGTCCAGCGTCGAGGTGATGCCCGTCCTGACGTACATCGCGAGCTTCCAGTCGTTCCGCTTCGGCCTGTCCGCGGCGATGGCGATCTGCTCACTCGTGATCGTCGCGATCCCGCTGTTCGTCTACCTGCGGGCGGTCAAGCTCGACACCGGCGACGACGCCGGCCCCAACCGGAAGCAGCGTCGCGCCGACCGCGCCACGCTCGCCGCCGCCCCGACCGCCGCCGACATCGACGGAGCACGCGCATGACCACCCCGAGCACGTCCTTCAGCACCCGCACCCGCCCCACCGCGACGCTCACCGAGAGCATCACGACCGGCAGCGGCGGACGACGGACCAAACGTCCCTACGACACCGACGTCACCCGGCTGCTGCCGCGCTGGCTGCTCGTCACCGTCATCGCGGTGATCATCGCGTTCATCGCCGTCCCGGTGCTCTACATCCTCTTCGGCTCGGTCAACTCCGACGTCGCGGTCGCCCGCGGCGAGTACTTCCCGTCCGAGTTCACCCTGTCGAACTACGTCGAGATCTGGTCCACCGTCGCCCTCGGCGAGGGACTGGTGAACTCGATGCTCACCGCCGGAGCCGTCGCCGTCGCGAGTGCCGCGCTCGCCGTGTCCACGGCCTACGTGCTGGTGCGGTTCCGGTTCCTCGGCCGCCTGACGATCCTCCGCGGACTCCTCGCCCTGCAGTCGATCCCCGGCACGCTCCTGCTGCTGCCGGTCTTCGTGGTGTTCTCGAACATCGCCAGTGCCACCGGCGTGCAGATCATCGGCACCCGGTGGGGCCTGTTCGTCACCTACCTGACGTTCGCGCTGCCGTTCTCGACGTGGGTCATGGTCACGTACCTGCGCGGCCTGCCGAAGGAACTCGAGGAAGCGGCGCGCATCGACGGCGCCAGCTCGACGAAGATCCTGACCAAGATCGTGCTCCCACTGTCGTGGCCGGGCATCGTCGTGTCCGCGATCTTCGCGTTCCTGCTCGGGTGGAACGACGTCCTGTTCTCCACGATCATGACGACCCCGAACACCCGGACGGTCGCCGTGGTGCTGCAGGTGCTCGGCACCACGCAAGAGGGCGGTGCCGTCCCGATCTACGGCCAGATGATGGCCGCCTCGATCGTGTGCGCCGTCCCCGTCGTCGCCCTGTACCTGATCTTCCAGCGCTACCTGGTCGGCGGTCTGACCGCCGGCTCCGTCAAGTAGGCCGCAACCCAGAACCGGACTGGAGGCCCGTGGCGGCCCCGCCACGCGCCTCCCGTCCGAACGAAAGGACACCATGACCGACCAGCCCACGTGGGAACTCTCCGGTTTCGGCGACGAGATCGACGCCGACCCGGTCGTCCAGGTCGCGGTCCTGCAGGCGCTCGGCGCGAGCGCCATCGAGGTCCGCAGCGCCTGGGGCGTCAACGTCGTCGACCTCGACGACGACCAGCTCGCCGGACTCCACCGGCTGCTCGACGAGCGTGGGCAGACCGTGTCCGCGATCGCCTCGCCGATCGGCAAGGTGCCCGTCGACGAACCCGTCGAGCACGAGGTCGCACGCCTCGCCCGCGCGATCCGTGCCGCGCACGCCCTCGGCACCACGAACATCCGGATCTTCTCGTTCTACTTCGAAGGTCGGCAGCCGGACGACGTCCGTGACGACGTCCTCGTCCGGATGCGGGCGCTCGCCGACCTCGCCGAGCGCGAAGGGGTGACCCTGCTGCACGAGAACGAGAAGGACATCTACGGCGACGTCCCCGCGCGTGTGCTCGACATCGTCGAGAGCGTCGGTTCGTCCGCGCTCCGACTGGCCTGGGACAACGCGAACTACGTGCAGTGCGGCGTCCGGCCCTTCACCGACGGCTGGGAGCAGCTCGCCCCGTACGTCGACTACCTGCAGGTCAAGGACGCCCTCGCCGCCGACTCGTCGGTGGTGCCGGCGGGCGAGGGCGACGGCGAACTGCTCCAGACCCTCACCGCGCTCCGCGACGCCGGCTACTCCGGGTACGCCTCGCTCGAGCCGCACCTCAGCGACTTCACCTCCCTCGGCGGGTTCTCCGGCCCCGCGGCCTTCGGTCGTGCCGGCCGGGCCTTCCGCACCCTCACCGACCAGATCGGAGTCACCCTGCGATGACCACCCCACTGAAGTTGGCAGTCGTCGGCGCCGGCGTCATCGGCCGCCACCACGCCACCGTCGCCGTGCACCACCCCGACCTGCAGGTCGTCGCCCTCGTCGACGCCGTACCCGAAGCCGCCACGAGCGCGGCCGACGCGATCGAGGCGATGGGCGTCGCCCGTCCGATCACGACGTCCACCATCGAAGAGGCGATCGACCAGACCGACATCGACGTCGTCGCGATCTGCTCGCCCTCGGGCATGCACGTGCAGCTGGCCGAGGCCGCCCTGGCCGCCGGCAAGCACGTCGTCATCGAGAAGCCGCTCGACACCACGATGCCCCGGGCGCGGCAGATCGCCGCGCTCGCCGCAGCCGCTCGCGACCGCGGGCTCGTCACGAGCGTCATCAGCCAGCACCGTTTCGACCCGGCCTCGGCGGCCGTCGCCCGGGCGGCGCACGACGGCGGGTTCGGCACCGTGACCTCGGGCCTGGCGAGCGTGGCCTGGTACCGGTCGCAGGGGTACTACGACTCCGGTGACTGGCGCGGCACCTGGGCGCTCGACGGCGGCGGCGCGGTGATGAACCAGGGCGTGCACACCGTCGACCTGCTCGTCTGGGCGCTCGGCCGTCCGGTCGAGATCTCGGCCCAGACCGGGCTCCTCGCCCACGACCGCATCGAGGTCGAGGACACCGCGGTCGCCACCGTCCGGTTCGCCGGCGGGGCGCTCGGCGTCGTCCACTGCACGACCGCCGCGTACCCGGGTCTCTCCGCCCGGTACGCCGTGTACGGCACGCACGGGTCCGCGATCGTCGACGACGACCGGCTCGCCTACTTCCACATCGCCCCGGACACCGCGACGCTCGAGTCCGCCGCGACCACGTCGAACGCCAGCGCGGTCGCCGGAGCCGTCGACCAGAAGGACGACGTCGTCCCGCCCGAGCACGTCGTCGGCGGCCCGGCCGAACCCGACCACTTCGCCGCCGGGCACGCTCGGCAGTACACCGACATCGTCGACGCGATCCGGCAGGGCCGCGAACCGGGCGTCACCGTCGACGCCGCCCTGGTCTCGCTCGCCACCGTCCGCGGGCTCTACGTCAGCGCGACGCTCGGACACCCCGTGCGCATCGACGACGTGATCGAGGGCACGTACGACGACGTGGTGCCGGTCGTTGGCACCCCCGCAACCGCCGCCGCGACCGAAGGAGCCACCCGATGAAGTTCTCCGTGTTCACCGCCTCCACTCCCGACTGGACCCCCGCCGAAGCCGCCGAGACCCTGGCGGCGCAGGGCTGGGACGGCATCGAGTGGCGCGTGGTCGACGACCGCCCGGCCGCCGGCGAAGCCATCCCCGCCGAGCGGTCGTTCTGGGCGGGCAACAACTCGACGTGGCAGTACACCGGCATCCGCGACCGGGTGGGCGACATCGCCCGGATCACCGACGGTGCCGGACTCGAGTACTCGGGCATCGGCGGCTACCAGCCGGCCGCGGACCACGACGGTGTCGAGACGATGCTCCGCGTCACGAGCGAACTCGGGGCCCGGCAGGTCCGCGTCACGATGCCGCACTACCGAGCCGAGAAGGAGCGCACGGGGGAGACGTACGGTCAGCTGTTCGACCGCACCCGGGCCGACCTCGAGTGGGTCGCGTCGCGTGCGTCGGAGCTCGGCGTGAAAGCACTCGTCGAGCTGCACCACATGACGATCACGCCGTCGGCCTCCGCAGCACTGCGGCTGATCGACGGTCTCGACCCCGCGCACGTCGGCGTCATCCACGACCTCGGCAACCTCGTGATCGAGGGGTACGAAGACCACCTCGCCGCCTTCGAACTGCTCGGGCCGTACCTGGCCCACGCCCACGTGAAGAACGCCCGCTGGGTCGACACCGGCGACACCCGTGCCGACGGCAGCTCGATCTGGCAGCACGAGTGGGCACCCCTGCGCACCGGCCAGGCGTCGGTGTCCGAGTACCTCGACGCGCTCCGCCAGGTGGGCTACGACGGCTGGGTCACCATCGAGGACTTCTCCACCGACCTGCCGCTCGAGGCCCGCACCGCCGACAACCTCGCCTACCTCTGCTCGCTCGTCCCGGTGACCGCATGACCGATCGCCGACCGGGCATCGTCCACGTGGGGGTGGGCGCGTTCGCGCGCGCCCACCTCGCCTGGTACACCGCCCACACCGACGGCGAACCGTGGGGGATCACCGCCTTCACCGGGCGCTCGCCCGACGTCGCCGACGCCCTCACTGCCCAGGGCTGCCGGTACACGCTGGTCACCCGCGCCGCGTCCGGCGACAGCGCCGAGGTGGTCGACACGATCACGGCCGCCCACCCGGGCAGCGACGACACCGCCTGGAGGCACGTGGTCGCGTCCCCGGAGACGACCATCGTCACGCTGACGGTCACCGAGCAGGGCTACCGGCCCGGTTCCGACGTGCCGACCCGGCTGGTCGCAGGGCTCGATGCCCGCCGCACCGCCGGCTCCGGGCGCATCGCGCTGGTCAGCCTCGACAACCTGACGCACAACGGGGCGGTCCTGCGCGACGCCGTGCTCGACGCCGTCACCGACGACGCCCTGCGCGACTGGATCGAGGCGAACGTCACGTTCCCGAGCTCGATGGTGGACCGGATCACCCCGGCCACCACCGACGACGACGTCGCGCACCTGCCGGAACTGCCGGGTGCGCTCGCCGGCGACCGGGTCCCCGTCGTCACCGAGCCGTTCGCGGAGTGGGTGCTCGAGGACGCCTTCGACGGGATCGACCGCCCGGCGTGGCAGACGGCGGGCGTCCGGATCGTCGACGACGTCACCCCGTACGAACAGCGGAAGCTCTGGCTGCTGAACGGCTCGCACTCGCTCCTGGCCTACCTGGGGCTGCAACTCGGCCACGACACCGTGGCCGAGGCGATGGACGACCCCGTCTGCCGCACCGCCGTCGAGCAGCTCTGGGACGAAGCCGCGCTCGAGCTGCCCCTGCCCGAGGCCGAGGTCACTGACGCCCGCGCGGCCCTGGTCGAGCGGTTCGCCAACCCGCGCATCCGGCACACCCTGCGGCAGATCGCGTCCGGCGGCTCGCAGAAGCTGCCCGTGCGCATCGTCGACGTCGTGCGGCACCGGCTCAGCCGCGACCCCTCGGCCGGCATCGGTGCCGGGGCGGCCACCGCCCTCGCCGCGTGGTGGCTGCACGTCACGGGGCGGCCCGACCTGGTGGACGACCCCGGCGCCCCCGGGCCAGACTCGGACGTGCACGACGTCCTGGCCGTCGTCGCCCCCGAACTCGACACCACCCCCGTGGTCGCTGCCGTGACGGCGGCGGCCGAGGGCATCCGCACCGCCGCGGCAGCAGCCCGCCAGAGCTCCAACGGAGGAGTCCACGCATGACCGACACGAACACCACGAACCCCGCGGCCCCGGTCCCCGGCGCCACCGACCGCGGGCCGGCCGAGACCACCGCCGGCCGTCCGGACACCTGGGCCTCGGCGGACCGCGGGCAGCTGATCGAGCGGGCCGAGGTCATCGTGACGAGCCCGAACCGGAACTTCGTGACGCTCAAGCTCACGACCGCCGACGGCGTCACCGGACTCGGCGACGCCACCCTGAACGGCCGGGAACTCGCCGTCTCCGCGTACCTGTCCGAGCACGTCGTCCCGCTGCTCGTCGGCCGTGACGCCAGCCGCATCGAGGACGCCTGGCAGTTCCTGTACCGGTCGTCGTACTGGCGCCGCGGACCGGTCACGATGGCCGCGATCGCCGCCGTCGACATGGCCCTCTGGGACATCAAGGCGAAGGTCGCCGGGATGCCGCTCTACCAGCTGCTCGGCGGGGCATCGCGCACCGGGCTGATGGCGTACGGCCACGCCTCGGGCAAGGAACTGCCCGAGCTGTTCGACTCCATCCGAGAGCACCAGGAAGAGGGCTACCGCTCCATCCGTGTGCAGACCGGGGTCCCCGGCCTCGAGTCCATCTACGGCATCGCGTCGAACACGACCACCGAGGGCAACGCCGGCGTCCGCTACGACTTCGAACCCGCCCAGCGCGGTGCGTACCCGGCGATGGAGGACTGGGACACCCGTGCCTACCTGCGCCACGTGCCCACCGTGTTCGAGGCCGTCCGCAACGAGTTCGGCCCGGAGCTGCCCCTGCTGCACGACGGTCACCACCGGATGACCCCGCTGCAGGCCGCGAAGCTCGGCAAGTCGCTCGAGCCGTACGACCTGTTCTGGCTCGAGGACTGCACCCCCGCCGAGAACCAGGAGGCCCTGCAGCTCGTCCGGCAGCACACCACGACGCCGCTGGCGATCGGCGAGGTGTTCAACACCATCTGGGACTTCAAGGACATCATCCGCGACCAGCTCATCGACTACGTGCGAGGTGCCGTCACGCACATGGGCGGCGTCACCCCGCTCAAGAAGACGATGGAGTACGCCGCGCTCTACCAGGTCAAGTCCGGGTTCCACGGGCCGACCGACATCTCCCCGGTGGGCCTCGCCGCGCAGATGCACCTCGGGCTCGCGATCCACAACTTCGGCATCCAGGAGTACATGCAGCACGGGCCGCAGACCAACCAGGTGTTCCACCAGACGTTCACGTTCACCGACGGTTACCTGCACCCGGGTGACGAGCCGGGTCTCGGGGTCGGCCTCGACGTCGACGAGGCCGGCAAGTACCCGTACGAGCAGGCGTACCTGCCGTTCAACCGCCTAGCCGACGGCACCGTCCACGACTGGTAGTCCCCGACGCCGCGGGCAGGGTGCTGCGCGGGCAGGGTGCTGCGCGGGCACGGTGGTGAACGGGCACAGTGGTCGCATGGAGTTCGCCGACGTCGCCAGGGAGCTGCTGCTCGTCGCGCCGCCGGACTTCGTCGCCGAGCGCACCGCACGGCAGCGCGCGGTGCGGCAGGACGACCGTGCCCTCGCGACGGCGATCGGGAAGCTCCGGAAGCCCGCCCCGGCGGCGTGGGTGATCGACCTGCTCGCCCACGACGGCGCGCTCGACGACGCCGTGGAGCTCGGACCGGCGCTCCGCAGGGCCCAGGCCGACGCCGACCCCGACGCGATCCGGACCCTCCGCAAGCAGCGCGCCGAGGTCGTCGACGCCCTCGCACAGGCGGGAGCGGACCTGGCGTCCGACGCCGGGCACCCCGTCACGCCGGCGGTGCTCGAGCTGGTCCGGTCCACGATCGAGGCGGCGATGGCGGACCCGCACGCCGGCGCGGCCGTCCGGTCGGGGCTGCTCGTGACGGCGCTCGAGAGCGTGGGGTTCGACGCGGTCGACCTCGACGGGGCGCTCGCGGATCCGGACGCGGTGCCCGATGCCTGGTCCGGCAGTGATGCCCCACCCATCCCCATCTCCCAGGCGAGGGGTGCGCGGAAGGCGAGCCGTGCCTCCCGGCCCACGCGGCGCGACGCCCCGGAGCCGGACGCCGAACTCGAACCGGAACGCGACCCGGCCGCCAACCGTAAGGCGGCACGCCAGGCCGAGACCGCGGCGCGCACGGAGTCGCGCGACGCCGACGCAGCACTCGACACCGCCGTGGCCGATCTCGAACGGGTGGAGGAGCGCCGCGCGGAGCTCCAGCGTGCCCTCGAGCAGGCCGAAGCCGAGATCACCCGGCTCGAAGCAGCCCGCGACCAGGCCGAGGCGGCGAGCGACCGGGCCCGCGACGTCCTCCACGCCGCGCAGGAGCACCGTCGGAAGGTCCGTCGCTGAGCGAACCGACGCGTCCTCATCACCTCGGATGAAAAGCGGTCGCGCGGCTCGGTCCCCGTGCAGCGCGGCCCATACGCTCGCGTCATGACCTCCTTCCTCCGCCGGTACCGGCACCTGCTGGCCCCGGCCGCCGGCGCCGTGTACCTCGTGCTCTGGATCGTCGCCGAAGCCGGACGTGCGGGACTCGCCGACCACGTCGTCGTGGTGTCGGCCTTCGCCGTCGCCATCGGCCTCGGCGCGTGGATGCCCGCGACCGCGCTCGGACTGGTCGTCGGCATCCCGCTCCTGCAGGCTGCCCGGCTGCTCACCCGGCCGACCGACACGACCTGGCCGGAGTACCTGGCGATCGCGATCGTCGTCGGCGTCGTCGGCGCCGGTCGGTCCGACCTGCTCCGCTACCTCGCGGTCCCCGTGCTCCTGCTCGCGAGTGCGGCGGCCGCCTGGGCGATGGCGGTCCCGACCGCTGCCGACCAGGACGTCTGGGGCAGCTGGGTGGGGAACGCGGGCGGGACCCGGTCGGACCTCGTCACGATCACGTTCGCGTTCGTCGGGGTCAGCGGTGTCGCCTGGGCCGTCGGCGTGGCCATCGGTGCCGCGTGGCGGATCGGCCTCGCCCGGGTCCGTGTGGTCGAGGCGCAGCGCCGCACCGAGGTGACCACGACCGAGCTCCGCGCCGAGCAGGACCGTGCCCGCATCGCCCGCGACGTGCACGACTCGCTGGCCCACTCACTGGCGGTCGTCGTGTCCCAGGCCCAGGGTGCCGCAGCCATCGCCGTGCGGGACGAACACGCTGCCCGGGCGCTGCAGGACATCGCTGACGTGAGCCGCTCGGCACTGGGCGACGTCCGGGCCCTGGTCGAACGCATCCAGGCGAGCGACGACGTCGACCGTCACGGCTTGCTCGATGTCCCCGACCTGGTCGAGGACATGCGGGAGCTCGGGATGACCGCGACGTTCGAGGAGCACGGCGCAGCCGGTCAGGGCCCCGCGGGCAGCGGAACCGCCGTGCACCGGATCGTGCAGGAGAGCCTGACGAACGTGCTGAAGCACCAGGGGCGGACAGCGACGGCCCGGGTGGCGCTCGACTGGCGCGGGCCGGGGCTCGGCGTCGTCGTGACGTCACGGGGCAGCGAACCGCTCGTGGCGCTCGACGGTTTCGGGTCCGGTGTCGCCGGGATGCAGGAGCGTGCACGACTGGCCGGCGGCTGGCTGCGTGCCGGTGTCGGCGACACCACGGACGAGTGGGTCGTCACGGCCTGGCTGCCGACGACCGCCGCCGGGCCGACCACGGCGACGCACGACACCGACACCGACACCGCGGCCGTCCGGCCGGAGCGCGTCCGATGAGCGCCGTCCGCGTCGCCGTCGTCGACGACCAACGACTGTTCGCCACCGGGATGCAGATGCTCGTGGACGCCCAGGACGACATGACCTGTGTCGGGACCGCCGGCGACGGTGCCGCCGCCCTCGAGCTCTGCGCCGCCGAACACCCCGACGTGCTGCTGCTCGACCTGCGGATGCCGGTCATGAACGGCATCGAGACCCTGACCCGGCTCGCCGCGTCGACCCAGGACCGCCCGCGGGTCGTCGCGCTCACGACCATCCGCCGCGACGACGCCGTGCTCGCCGCACTCCGCGCCGGCGCCGCAGCGTTCCTGACGAAGGACGCCCTGCCCGACGTCGTCACCGCGACCATCCGCGACGTGCACGCGGGCCGACCGGCACCGACGGAAGCGGAGGCGCTCGACCTGCTGCGCGCGCAGGGCACCCCGGCCGTCACCGATCGGCGTGACGAGGTGCTCGACTCGCTGACGGCTCGCGAGCGCGAGGTCTTCATGCTCGTCGCGAAGGGGCTCAGCAACGCCGAGATCGCCGAGTCGGTCTTCCTGAGCGACGCCACCGTGAAGACCCACGTCCGCGCCGTCCTGACGAAGCTCGGCCTCCGGAACCGGATCCAAGTCGTCATCACCGCACACGAACGCGGCCTCGTCCGCGCCTAGGGGGAACCATGCAGATCACGAACCGCGTCGCGAAGACCGGCACCCTCGTCGTCGTCCTCGCCGGACTGGCCGCCGCGGTCGTCCACGGGCTGCCCGAACGCGCCGACGTCGCGGTCGCACCCACCGTCGAACAGGACAGCACCGCGTGGGCGATGCCGCTCGACGCCTTCGTCGCACCGGCCTCGTCGAAGACCACGTACGCAGAGGACCTCGTGGCCGAGCCCTGCCTGCGGAAGGCCGGCATCGACGATCCGGCGCCCTGGGCGACCGCGGCCGGGCTGCAGGCCGACGACGACGCGGCAGACACCGCCGCCCGGGCGAACCCGTCCCCCGCACTCGCGACCACCCGGCCCCTCACCGCGGCGCTCGCCGAGACCCGCGGCTACCACGGGTCGTCCGTGGCCGGTGCGAACCAGGCGGGCATGCGGAAGTGGGGGTACGACCCCGACCGCCAGGCGGCGTTCGCGGCACTCCCGGACGACGTGGCCGCCCGCTGCTGGAAGGCCGCCCGGAAGACCCTCGGTACCACGCTGCGCGGCACCGAGCAGGCGGCGTCCGAGCTCGCCCAGCGCCTGACGTACCTGGCTGCGCTGGACGCACGCCAGGACGACCCGGTCCGCACGGCCGCGGCCGGGTGGCGCACCTGCATGGCGCCGTCCGGTGTGCCGGACCTGCCCGAGGGTCCGGAGGGCATGCCGACCCCCTCGATGCACGTCAGCGCCCATGACGGCGACCAGGTCGTCCTGTTCTCGGACGACCCGGGGAAGGCCGAGGTCGCCGTCGCCGAACGGGACGTCGCGTGCCAGGAGTCCTCCGGCTACCGCAGCGCGCTGTACGCGGCGGAGTGGGAACGGCTGCTGCACGTCACCGCGACCGACGCCGCCGTGCTCCGGAAGGGGTCGACCCGGCAACCGCAGGTGGATGCCCGCCTCGACCGGGTGATCGCGCGGCTCGCGCCGGCGGCGCCGGCCGGGATCGACTGACGTGGCGGTCGCGGGGAGCGGTCCTGGGGGGAGCGCCCCGCGCCCGTCGCATGGGGACGAGGGACAGGAGGCCCGTGGCGGGACAGCCACGGGCCTCCTGTCCGTCCCGGTTGGCGTCCGGACCGTGCCGCGCGACACGCCCGGACGGTACTGCTAGACTCGGTCCCTGACTTCGGCGAGGGCTGCGTACGCGCGGCCGTGATCGACGCGGTGGGATACCCGGCAAGACCCTGGGATCGTTCCTCACGCGTGCACGCGTTCGAGTTGCAACACCACAGACCCCCACGATGCCGGCACCCCGGCGTCGTCCCCGACACCAGGAGGCACCATGGCCGACTACACCAAGCTCGCAGCGGAAGTCCGCACCAAGTTCGGCAAGGGCGCTGCTCGCAAGCTCCGCGCGGCCGACAAGATCCCCGCCGTCGTCTACGGCCACGGGACCGAGCCGAAGCACATCTCGCTGCCCGGTCACGAGACCATGCTGCTCGTCCGTACCGCCAACGCGGTCGTCGACCTCGACATCGAGGGTGCTGCCCAGCTCGCCCTCGTCAAGGACGTCCAGCGTGACCCGGTGCGTCAGATCATCGAGCACATCGACCTCGTGGTCCTCCGCCGTGGCGAGAAGGTCACGGTCGACGTGCCCGTCGTCATCGAGGGCGAGTCCTTCTCCGGCACCATCCACGTGCAGGACCTCAACACGATCTCGCTGCTCGTGCTCGCCACCGACATCCCGGAGCACGTCTCCGTGAACGTCGAGGGCCTCGAGGACGGCGTGCAGATCCACGCCTCGCAGCTCGAGCTCCCCGAGGGCGCCGAGCTCGAGACCGACCCCGAGGCGCTCGTCGTCGCGATCGTCACCCCGCGTGGCACCGCTGACGACGACGCTGCGGACGAAGCCTCGGCCGAGGCCGGCGCCGAGTCGGGTGCCGAGGGCGCCGCGGACTCCGAGTAACACCCCCTTCGAAGACATCTGGTCGACGCTGTGACGGACAACATCCTCGTGGTGGTCGGGCTCGGGAACCCCGGGCCCGACTACGCGGGCAACCGCCACAACGTCGGCCAGATGGTCCTCGACGAACTCGCGTCCCGCATGGGTGCGACGTTCAAGAAGCACAAGACGCCGAACCAGGTCGCCGAGGGGCGCCTGGTGCCCGGCGGCACACGACTCGTGCTGGCGAAGCCCGGGTCGTTCATGAACACCTCGGGCGGACCGGTCTCCTCGGTGCTCGGGTTCTACAGCGCCACCCCGGCCGACCTCGTCGTCGTGCACGACGAGCTCGACCTGCCGTTCGACACCGTCCGCCTGAAGGGCAGTGGCGGGCACGGCGGGCACAACGGGCTGCGCGACATCATCAAGGCCACCGGGACGAACGAGTTCATGCGCGTCCGGGTCGGCATCGGGCGTCCGCCCGGTCGGCAGGACCCGGCCGACTACGTGCTGCGTGACTTCTCCGCAGCCGAGAAGAAGACGCTCCCGATCCTGCTGGCCGACGCCGCCGACGCGGTCGAGGCGATCGCCGAGGTCGGCCTGCTCGCCGCACAGCAGCGCGTGCACGCTCCGTCCTGAGTGTTCCGCGCTGTTCGCCCGTCGCGCACGGCGCGGTCGGCGTCGGTGGTGGCCGGTACCATCTCCTGAGTGACGATCTCGGGCATCATCCCTGCGCTCTCGCGCGCCTCCGCCTTCGATCGCGTGCTGCGCGCCGCACCGCGCGACGCCGACTTCTCCGTCGTGGACGGCCTGCGCGTGCCGCTGCTCGGTGCGCTGCTCGCCGAGCGCAACGGTCCGCAGTGCGTCCTCGTCATCACGGCGACCGGGCGTGAAGCCGAAGCGGTCCGCGAAGCGTTCGGCAGCTACGTCCCCGACGCCGAGGTGCTCGAGTTCCCCGCGTGGGAGACCCTGCCGCACGAGCGTCTCAGCCCGAGCCCCCAGACCGTCGGCACACGCATCGCGACGCTCCGCAAGCTCGCTGCCTGGCAGGCGACGGACCCGACCGAGCGGCGCCAGACCGTCGTCGTCGCGAGCGTTCGAGCCGCGCTGCAGCCGATCGCGAGCAACCTGACGTCCCTGGCGCCGGTGGTGCTGCGGACCGACTCGCGTGGCAACGACCTGGCGGCGATCTCGGCGCAGCTGGTGGACCTCGCCTACTCGCGCGTCGACCTCGTCACCCGCCGTGGTGAGTTCGCGGTGCGCGGTGGCATCCTCGACGTCTTCCCGCCGGCGGCCGACCACCCGGCACGTGTCGACTTCTTCGGCGACGAGATCGAGGCGATCAAGGCGTTCTCCGTCGCCGACCAGCGCACCACCGAGGACGACCTCGGTTCGGTCGAGCTGACCGCCTCGCGCGAGCTCCTGCTCAGCGACGAAGTCCGGCAGCGGGCCCGCGAGATGCTGCACGAGTTCCCGAACCTGTCGCAGATGCTCGCGAAGATCGCCGAGGGCATCCCGGTCGAGGGCATGGAGTCGCTCGCTCCGGCGCTCGTGCAGGACCTCGTTCCGATGACCTCCTACCTGCCGGACGACGCCACCATCGCGGTGTTCTCGCCCGAGCGGGTGAACGGCCGCGCGAACAGCCTGGCCGAGACGAACACCGAGTTCCTGCAGGCGGCCTGGAGCGCAGCGGTCGCCGGGGCACAGGCCCCGATCGACCTCGACGCGGGCAACTTCCTGACCGTGCAGCAGCTCAAGAACACCCGCGGGCAGCGCACCTGGTGGACGGTGTCGCCGTTCGACTCCGGCCTCGACGAAGGGGGCACCGAGCGCGTCCTCACCGACGCCGAGGCCGCTGCCGAAGCCGGCGAGTACATCCGCGTCCGGGCGGAGGCGGTGCCGAGCTTCGCGGGCAGCGCCGACGGGGCGATCGCGCACGTCAAGTCGCTGACCGACGACGGGTGGGCGGTCGTGGTGACCGCGCAGGGGCAGGGCCTCGTCGAACGTGCGGTGCAGGTGCTGGCCGACGCAGGGGTCGCCGCCCGTGCCGCAGCGGTCGACGCGCCGCCCGAGCCGGGGTTCGCCGTCGTGACGACCGCGACCGTCGAGCACGGCTTCGCCATCCCCGACCCCCGCATCGCGGTCCTGAGCGAGGCCGAGTTCTACGGCCGCAGCGTCCAGCAGGGGGCCCGCACCGTCAAGAAGCTCGCGAGCCGGCGCAAGAACGTCGTCGACCCGCTGCAGCTCAAGCCGGGCGACGTCGTCGTGCACGCGACCCACGGCATCGGCAAGTTCGTCGAGCTCGTCAGCCGCGAAGTGAGCTCGGGTGGACGCAACGCGGTGAAGACGCAGCGCGAGTACCTCGTGCTCGAGTACGCGCCGTCGAAGCGCAACTACCCGGGCGACAAGCTCTTCGTGCCGACCGACCAGCTCGACCAGCTGTCCCGCTACGTCGGTGGTGAGTCCCCGACCCTGTCGAAGATGGGCGGCTCGGACTGGTCCGCCGCCAAGTCGAAGGCGCGCAAGGCCGTCCGCGACATCGCCGTCGACCTGGTCAAGCTGTACTCGGCGCGGATGGCGTCGAAGGGGCACGCGTTCGGTCCCGACACCCCGTGGCAGCGCGAGCTGGAAGAGGCGTTCCCGTTCGCCGAGACCGCCGACCAGCTCACCACGATCGACGAGATCAAGCGCGACATGGAACGGCCGATCCCGATGGACCGCCTGCTCTCCGGCGACGTCGGCTACGGCAAGACCGAGGTCGCGATCCGCGCCGCGTTCAAGGCCGTGCAGGACGGCAAGCAGGTCGTCATGCTCGTCCCGACGACCCTGCTCGTCCGCCAGCACATGGAGACCTTCCAGGAGCGCTTCGCCGGGTTCCCGGTGCACCTGCGCGCCCTGAGCCGGTTCCAGACCGAGAAGGAGTCGAAGGAGACCATCGCCGGGCTCGCCGACGGCACGGTCGACATCGTCATCGCGACCCACCGGATCCTGTCGCAGGGCATCACCTTCAAGGACGTCGGTCTCGTCATCATCGACGAGGAACAGCGGTTCGGCGTCGAGCACAAGGACCAGCTCAAGAAGTTCAAGACGAACGTCGACGTGCTGGCGATGTCGGCGACCCCGATCCCGCGCTCGCTCGAGATGGCGGTCACGGGCATCCGCGAGATGTCGACCCTCGCCACCCCACCAGAGGACCGCCACCCGATCCTGACCTTCGTCGGGCCGCAGTCCGACCTGCAGGTGGCGGCGGCGATCCGTCGCGAGCTGCTGCGCGAGGGCCAGGTGTTCTACGTGCACAACCGGGTGAAGGACATCCAGTCGGTCGCCGCACACCTGGCCGAGATCGTGCCGGACGCCCGCATCGCCGTGGCGCACGGGCAGATGTCGGAGACCACCCTCGAGCAGGTCATGGTCGACTTCTGGGAGCGTCGCTTCGACGTCCTCGTCTCGACGACGATCATCGAGACCGGTCTCGACATCGCGAACGCCAACACGCTCATCATCGACAAGGCGGACAAGTACGGGCTGTCGCAGCTGCACCAGCTGCGCGGTCGTGTCGGCCGTGGCCGCGAGCGCGGGTACGCGTACTTCCTCTACGACTCCGACAAACCGCTGTCCGAGACCGCACAGGACCGCCTCGAGACCATCGCGGCGAACAACGAGCTCGGTGCGGGCATGCAGGTCGCCATGAAGGACCTCGAGATCCGCGGGGCGGGCAACCTGCTCGGTGGTGAGCAGTCCGGCCACATCGCGGGTGTCGGGTTCGACCTGTACCTCCGGATGATCGGCGAGGCGGTGTCGCAGTTCCGTGGCGACGTCGCCGAGGGGCAGACCGAGCTCCGGCTCGAGATCCCCGTCGACGCGCACATCCCCGAGGACTACGTCGAGTCCGAGCGGCTCCGGCTCGAGGCGTACCAGAAGCTGTCGGCGGCCTCGGCCCCGACGGCGCAGCCGAACGCGATCGACATGGTGCTCGACGAGCTCACCGACCGCTACGGGCAGCCGCCGCAGGCCGTGCAGACCCTGGTCGAGGTCTCCCGCCTGCGTCGGATGGCGCAGCAGGTCGGCCTATCCGACGTCGTCGTGATGGGTTCCAACCTGCGGGTTGCCGGCAAGGAACTCGCCGACTCGTCGCAGGTGCGCCTGAAGCGCATGTTCCCGGGGGCCCGCTGGTTCCCGCAGCAGAACGCGTCGAGCATCCCCGTGCCGCGCCCGCACGACCAGGCGCTGCCGGACGACGCTCTCATCCAGTGGGTGGAGAGCATCCTCACCGCCGTGTACGGGGCGACGACCCCGGCGGAGGCGCCGGCCGCGTAGACGCGAGCGGAGACGGCCTGGAGGCACGGTGCGGGTCCGCACCGTGCCTCCAGTCCGTCCATCGGCCACGTCCACGGCACGCACGCCCTTCGCGACGATCCACGCGTCGAACGACGCGTGGCCTGTCGTGGAACGGGTGCGAACCGCGGGCCGCGACCCGCTACTCGGTGTCCTCGGCCTCGGACAGTTCGCGGCGCGCGCGGTACGCCCGCGCACGCAGGGTGACGACGACCGCCGACGCGACGATGGCGATGCCCGATCCGACGAGCACGGCGAGGACGCCCTCGTCGAGGATCTCCTCGTTGCGGGCGAACGCCAGCTCGTTCATGAGCAGCGACACCGTGAACCCGATGCCGCCGAGCACGCCGACGGTGATGATCGAGAAGAACGACAGCGACGAGCGGCCGGGGGAGCGGAAGATCCGCGTGGCGATCGTGCCGAACAGGGTGATGCCGATCACCTTGCCGACCGGTAGCGCGAGGACGACCGCCCAGAACGTGGGCGAGAGCTCGCTGATGCCGACCGCGGGGATGATGACGGCGGCCGACGCGAACGCGAACACCGGCAGCACGATCGCGTTCGACCACGGCTCGACGTTCTCGTGCAGGGTGTGGCCCGGACGGCGGGGCAGCACGAGCCCGAGCGCGACGCCGGCGATGGTGGCGTGCACACCGGAGTGGTAGACGAGCCACCAGGTCAGGAGCCCGACGACGACCATCGCCACGATGAGCAGCGTCTGCCCGGATCGCCCCGGACGGAGCATCCGGCCGAGCAGCCAGAACACCGCGAGCGTGACGACGGCACCGGCGAGGGCCAGGAAGTCGGTGTCGTGGGCGAACACCACGGCGATGATGATGATCGCGATGAGGTCGTCGAGGACGGCCAGCGCGAGCAGGAACACCCGGATGCCGCTCGGCAGCCCGCGACCGAACATGGCGAGCACCCCGAGCGCGAACGCGATGTCCGTCGCCGTCGGGATCGGCCACCCGTGCGTGTACTGCGTGCCCGCGGTGACGAGCAGGAAGATGCCGGCCGGGACGAGCACACCGCCGACCGCGGCGATGGCGGGGATGATCGCGGTCTTGGGGTTCGACAGCTCACCGTCGACGAGTTCCTGCTTCAGCTCGATCGCGACGAGCAGGAAGAAGACCGCGAGCAGGCCGTCGCTGATCCAGTGCGCGATCGACAGGTCGAGGCCGAGGGCGCCGAGCGGCAGGTGCGCGTCGAGGAGCCGTTCGAGGCCGGGGCCGATCGGGGAGTTCGCCACGACCAGGCCGAGCACGGCGGCGGTGAGGAGCGCGATGGCGCTGAAGCGGGGGGAGCGGACGAGGGACGACATGGATCTCCGTCTCGAGGGGTCGGGTGAGTGTCCGTCGACCAGACTTCCCGACACACCACCGCCAGTCTACGGGAGTGGGACCATGGCCGGATGACCGCCGTACCGGACCTCGTGACCGTCGTCGACCGCCTGCTCGCCGAGGACGGCGGGTGCGTCTGGAACCGGGCGCAGACCCACGCCTCACTCGCCCGGTATGCCGTCGAGGAGTCGTACGAACTCGTCGACGCCATCGACGACGGCGACCCGGCCGATGTCCGCGAGGAGCTCGGCGACCTGCTCTACCAGGTGGTCCTGCACGCGGGGATCGCCGCCCGGGCGGGGGACTTCACGCTCGAGGACGTCGCCGCCGGGGTGCGTGACAAGATGACCAGGCGGCACCCGCACGTGTTCGGTGACGAGACGGCGGACACCGTCGAGGACGTCGTGCGGGTCTGGCGTGCGGCGAAGGCGTCCGAGAAGGCGAGCCGGCGGAGTGCGTTCGACGGGGTGCCGCGGGCGATGCCGCCGCTGGAGCGTGCGGTGAAGCTGTTGGAACGGCTGCAGGAGCGTGGGGACGCCGATGCGGTCGTCGCCTCCGTCGTCGGGGCCGGTTCCGGCGTCGGCCTGGAGGCCCGTGGTGCGTCCGCCGCGCTGGCGGCGGACGACGGGGTGGGCACGGCCGACCCCGTGTGGGGGCGAGCGGTGCTCGGGGAGATCGCGGCTGCGGCGGGGCTCGGGGTGGACCCGGTCGCGAGTCTGCGCGCCGCGGTGACGGAGCTCGAGGAGGCCGGTCGCGCTGCAGAGTGATCCCGGGTGCGCGAGGTCGCTCCGGGCTCGGAGGATCCGGGCGGGAGAGAACGGGCGCCCTCCCAACCCGAAAAAGAGAGGGCGCCCGTGAGCGGGCGTCGGCTCCACCAGGGAGAGGGGCCGACAGGGAAGCCCGCTCGAACCGCGGGACGCACTGCAGCACGTCGCCCCGCGAACGATCCGGAACGTGGATCAGGCACGATCCGGACCGAGGTTCTGCATGCAGTATGCCAGTGGATCGGAAGGCGCGCAAGCCGGGGCGGCCGTCTGCCAGAATTGGCCGCATGGCAACGACCGTGACGGCACCCCGTGGCATGCGTGACTTTCTCCCGGCGGACAAGGCCCGGCGCGAGCACGTGCTCGGTGTCGTGCGGGACGTCTACTCGCGGCACGGTTTCGACGAGATCGAGACCCCGGTGGTGGAGGACGCTGCGCGGCTGCACTCCGGGCTGGGTGGCGACAACGAGAAGCTGGCGTTCGCGGTGATGAAGCGCGGGCTGACCACCGAGGACCTGCAGGGCGCCGAGGCCCCGCTGGACCTCGCCGACCTCGGTCTGCGGTTCGACCTGACCGTTCCCCTCGCACGCTTCTACGCCTCGCACCGTGCGGAGCTGCCGTCGGTCTTCCGTTCCGTGCAGATCGCCCCGGTCTGGCGCGCTGAGCGCCCGCAGAAGGGCCGCTACCGCCAGTTCGTGCAGTGCGACATCGACATCCTGGGGGAGCCCGGGCAGCTCGCCGAGATCGAGCTCATCCGCGCGACGACGGCGGCCCTCGACGCCCTCGGTGTCAGTGGCACGACGATCCGGATCAACGACCGCCGGATCCTCCTGGCACTCCTCGCGTCGTGGGGGATCACCGAGCCCGCTGCTGCCGACCGCGCGCTCATCACGATCGACAAGCTCGACAAGATCGGCGCGGACGGCGTCGCGGCAGAGCTCCGCAGCACCGTGGGCGCCGACCTGCCCGGGCTCGAGGACACCATCCGCGCGCTCGAGGCCGCGGACTGGACGTCGGTCGAGGGCGCGCCGTGGCTGGACGCCGAGGCCTTCGCCGACCTGCTCCGCCTGCGCGAGGCGCTGCCCGGGGTGGACCTGCGGTTCGACCCGACGCTCGTGCGCGGCATGGGCTACTACACGGGCACGATCTTCGAGGTCGCGCACCCCGACTTCGGCTACAGCCTCGGTGGCGGTGGCCGGTACGACGGCATGATCGGCCGGTTCCTCGGGCAGGACGTCCCCGCCGTCGGGTTCTCGCTCGGCTTCGAACGGCTCGTCGACCTGGTGACCCTGCCGGAGTCCGCCGAGGCCGACGCCGTCGTGCTCGTGTACGACAAGGACGTCGACCCGGTCCGGCTCGCCGCGCTGAAGACCGAGGCGCTGGCGTCCCACCGGCGCGTCCGGCTCGAGCGCCGCACGAAGAACACGAAGAACCTGCTCGCCGGCCTCGCCGCGCAGGGCTTCACGGCATTCGCGACCGTCTCGGCCGACACCGCGTCGCTCGAGGGCGTCGCGTTCCGCCCGCTCGACTGAGCACCCTGTCCCCGTTCCAGCACGGACTCGTCCACAGGTCGGCGTCACGGCCGACGTCGTGTTCACCTCCGCTCGCTAGGATCGACACCGCAATCACCACAACCAATGTGTAGGGAGTACCCCGTGGCCCTGATCGATGCCGTAGGCGCACGCGAAGTCCTCGATTCCCGAGGCAACCCGACGGTCGAGGTCGAGGTCCTCCTCGACGACGGCGTCGTGTCCCGCGCGCTCGTCCCGTCCGGTGCATCCACCGGCGCGTTCGAGGCGTACGAGCTCCGCGACGGCGACGCCTCGCGCTACGGCGGCAAGGGCGTGCTCAAGGCCGTCGACGCCGTCCTCGACGAGATCGGCCCGGCGCTCGAGGGGTTCGACGCCACCGACCAGCGCCTCGTCGACGCCGCGCTCATCGAGCTCGACGGCACCGAGAACAAGTCCCGCCTCGGCGCGAACGCGATCCTCGGTGCCTCGCTCGCCGTCGCCCGTGCCGCAGCCGACTCGGTCGACCTGCCGCTGTTCCGCTACCTCGGCGGCCCGAACGCGCACACGCTGCCCGTCCCGCTGATGAACGTCGTCAACGGCGGTGCCCACGCGGACACCAACGTCGACATCCAGGAGTTCTTCCTGGTGCCGTACGGCGCCGAGTCCTTCTCCGAGGCACTCCGCTGGGGCGTCGAGACCTACCACGCCCTCAAGGGCGAGCTGAAGAAGCAGGGCCTGGCCACCGGCCTCGGCGACGAGGGTGGCTTCGCGCCCGAGCTCGCGTCGAACCGCGCCGCGCTCGACTTCCTGCTCACCGCGATCGAGAAGGCCGGTTACACGCCCGGCAAGGACATCGCCGTCGGCCTCGACGTCGCGTCCACCGAGTTCTTCTCGGACGGCAAGTACCAGTTCGAGGGCAAGCAGCTCTCGAGCCAGGAGTTCACCTCCTACTTCGCCGAGCTCGTCGCGAACTACCCCCTCGTCACCATCGAGGACCCGCTGGCCGAGGACGACTGGGAAGGCTGGTCGCACCTGACCGCCGAACTCGGCGACAAGGTCCAGATCGTCGGCGACGACCTGTTCGTCACGAACCCGAAGCGTCTGCAGCGGGGCATCGACGAGAAGGCCGCGAACTCGATCCTCGTCAAGGTCAACCAGATCGGCACGCTCACCGAGACCCTCGACGCGGTCTCGCTCGCGCACCGTCACGGCCTGACCTCGATCCTGTCGCACCGCTCCGGCGAGACCGAGGACACCACGATCGCGGACATCGCGGTCGCGGTCGACGGTGGTCAGATCAAGACCGGCGCCCCGGCCCGCTCGGACCGCGTCGCGAAGTACAACCAGCTGCTCCGCATCGAGGAAGAGCTCGGCGACGCCGCGGTGTACGCTGGCCGCTCGGCCTTCCCGCGCGCCGCGTCGCTGTAACCAGCCGGGCCAGCAGCACCCGCACCACCGAGACGCCGTCCTCCTCCACGAGGACGGCGTCTCGTCGTGTGTGCGGCCACGGAGTGCCGAGCGGTCAGCACGCGCGGTGCGGTCAGGACGTGCCGAGCGGTCAGGACGTGCCGCGCGCGCTGCGTCGAGTGGTCACGAGTCGTCGGCTGGCCCGGGCCCGGACGACAGGACGTGACCACCGGACGTGCGTCGGGCGGTGTGTGGTGACCACTCCGAGTGCGGGGCGGACGGACGGGCCGGAGCCGTGCCTCCCGGCTGCCTCGATCGGACCCGGACCCCCCCGCGGCGTCACGCCGTCGTGTCAGTTTGACGCCGCGAAGTCCGTGAGACGCCGCCGGATCCGGAGGCGTCTCGACGAGACGACGGCGTCTTCTGGTGGGCAGCACCGTGGGACGCGAGACGCTGAGAGGGCGCCGAACGGCCGCGTGCCGGGCTGCCCGACCGACCAGCGCGGGTTATCGTCGGACCGTGCCCAGCCAGAAGCCCCGCGTCCGCCGCGTCCCCGTGGCGATGCCCGACGGCAGCACGCCCGCGCACCCCTGGTACCGCTCGATCCACTTCTCCGGGTTCAGCCTGCTCATGCTCGCGATCATCGTGCTGTTCGTGGTGGTGCTCGCGCCGTCGCTCCGGACGCTCATCCAGCAGCAGGAGCAGATCGCCCAGCAGCAGCAGGAGGTCGCCAACCAGAAGGCCGACGTCACGCAGAAGAAGCAGGACGTCGCGCGCTGGGACGACCCGGCCTACATCGAGGCGCAGGCCCGCGACCGGCTGCTCTACGTGTACCCGGGCGAGGAGAGCTACCTCGTGATGGGCACCGAGGACAAGCGGGCCGCGAAGACCCCGACCACCGAATCCGGCACCCCCGTGAGCGCCAAGGTGCAGACCCCCAAGGTCGACTGGGTGCAGGCGATGCTCTCGTCGGTGCTGCAGTCCGGACTGACGGACGAGCGTGCTGCCGACCTCGTCGCCCCCGACGTCTCCGGTACCGGCGACAGCAAGTAGTCCGAGGCGCGGAGCCGTCCGGGCCGACGGTGCGCGGGGTTCCGCTTCTCCGGTAGGCTCACGTTCCCGTGACGACCCCTCCCTTCGACCCGCCCTCCGAACGCGACGTCCAGGTCGTGTCGGCGCAGCTCGGCCGACCGGCACGTGACGTCATCGGGATCGCGGCACGCTGCGTCTGTGGCAACCCCACCGTCGTCTCCACGAAGCCCCGGCTGTCGAACGGCACCCCGTTCCCGACGTTCTACTACCTGTGCCACCCCGCGGCCACCGCTGCGGTAAGCACCCTCGAGGCCAACCAGGTGATGCCCGAGCTGGCAGCCCTGCTCGAGGACCCCGAAGTCGCCGCGCAGTACCGCGCGGCCCACGAGTCCTACCTGGCCGATCGCGAGTCGATCGAACACGTCGACGAGATCGACGGCATCAGCGCCGGTGGCATGCCCACCCGCGTGAAGTGCCTGCACGCCCTCGTCGGACACGCCCTCGCCGCCGGACCCGGCGTCAACCCCATCGGCGACCTCGCGCTCGAGCGCGCGGACTGGTCGCCCTCCCGGTGTGAGTGCCGGGCGTATGATGACGGTGCAGACGCTGGAGTCGGGGCGGGTGGCGGCGAAGTCTGACCCGACTCCCGCACACCCCCATCCAAGGAGATCATTCCCCGTGCCCAAGATCCTCGTCGTCGGCGGCGGTTACGCCGGTTTCTACACCGCATGGAAGCTCGAGAAGCACCTTCGCCAGGGCGAAGCCGAGGTCGTCATGGTGGACCCGCTGCCGTACATGACGTACCAGCCGTTCCTGCCCGAGGTCGCCGCCGGTTCGATCGAGCCGCGTCACGCGGTCGTCGCGCACCGCCGTCACCTCAAGAAGACGCGCGTCGTCACGGCGAAGGTCACCAAGGTCGACCACGCCACCAAGACGGCGACGATCACCCCCACCGAGGGCGAGGCGTGGGAGGAGTCCTACGACCAGATCGTCATGACCGCCGGCGCGGTGTCCCGCACGTTCCCGATCCCGGGCGTCGCGGACGAGGCCATCGGCCTGAAGACCATCGAGGAAGCCGCGTCCATCCGTGACCGCATCCTCAGCAACTTCCACAAGGCGGCGAACCTGCCGGCCGGTCCCGAGCGCGACCGCCTGCTCACCGTCGTCGTCGTCGGTGGTGGCTTCGCCGGCATCGAGGTGTTCGCCGAGCTCCGCTCCTTCGTCACCGACCTGCTGAAGAGCCACCCGCAGCTGTCCTTCGACGACACGCACTTCCACCTGGTCGAGGCGATGGGCCGCATCATGCCCGAGGTCTCGCTCGAGACCTCGCACTGGGTGCTCAAGAACCTCGCCGAGCGCGGCGCGACCGTGCACCTCGAGACGCAGCTGGCCTCGGCCGTCGGCGGCGTCTGCGAGCTCAAGACGAGCGACGGCGCGATCGAGACGATCCCGTCCGACCTCATCATCTGGACCGCCGGCGTCATGGCGAACCCGATGGTCAAGGGCACCGACTTCCCGCTCGAGCAGCGCGGTCGCATCCGCGTGCAGCCCGACCTGCGCGTGGTTGACGACAACGGCGTGATCGCCGACGCATGGGCCTGCGGCGACGTCGCAGCCGTGCCGGACCTGACCGGGGGCGGTGTCGGCGGGTTCTGCGTGCCGAACGCCCAGCACGCCGTGCGCCAGGCCAAGCAGCTCGCGAAGAACGTCGTCGCGACCATCCGTGGCGAGGCGACGACCGACTACAAGCACGAGAACCTCGGTGCCGTCGCGGGCCTCGGCCTGGGAACCGGTGTGTTCCAGTCCGGCAAGTTCGCCATGAAGGGCTTCCTGGCCTGGGGCGCACACCGCGGCTACCACGGCCTGGCCATGCCGTCGTGGGAGCGCAAGTGGCGCGTCATCGGCGACTGGGTCGGTGGCTTCTTCCTGGGCCGCGACATCGTGTCGCTCGACGACCGCGAGACCCCGCGTGCCGCGTTCGAGGCGTTCGCGTCCCGTCCGAAGCCCGCTGCCGAGGCCCCGGCTGCGCCCGCCGCAGCCCCCGCTCCGGAAGAGGGCAAGGTCGCCGGTGCCGCCGGCCCCGTCTACGGCGAGCCCGCGAAGGACGTCTCCAACGCCCCCGAGCCGGTGACGGCCCCGGCCGACGCCAAGTAGCACCGCTCGCCACGAAGGCGGTCACCCCGTGCGGGGTGACCGCCTTCGTGCATCGGTAGGCTGTTGCGGCCCGCCCCCGTGGCCCAATCGGTAGAGGCACGCGACTTAAAATCGCTGAGTTGTGGGTTCGAGTCCCACCGGGGGTACCGACTTCGAGAACCGACACACGACTTACAATCGCTGAGTTGTGGGTTCGAGTCCCACCGGGGGTACCAATTACCGCGCACCCCGCGGAACCCGCACGACCAGTAGCATCGACGATCGTGGTCGGACTCGGAAGCGCACTCGCCAACCTGCAGAACGCCCTCCGCCGACCGGAGGCCCACGTCGAGGTCGTCGACGGCGAGAGCGTCCCGGTCGGCATGCTCCTCGGCACCCTCGGTGCGCTGCTCCTGGACGCCGGCAGCTCGGTCACCGACGTCCGGTCGGCGCTCGAGAAGGCCCGGGACGCCGCCGGGGTCGGACCGACGCTCGCGATCGGCGTCCTGCCCGCCCTGGTGATGGTGAGCGAGGTCTCCACCGGCGCCGCCACCATCGTCAACGCCGAGGGCATCGAACTGTCCTCCCGCCAGGCGGCTCGTGCGAACCGCGTGGTGCTCGGGCTCGAGAGCGGCTCCATCGCCCTCGCCGAGATCCCCGCCCGCGTCCGGGCCATCCGCGCCGGCACCGTCCCGCCGCCCGCCCTGCCGTGGATCCTCGGCAACGCCCTGACCTCGGCCGGCCTGGCCGTCGTGTTCCGCTGCCCGTGGTGGGCGATCGTCCTGGCGCTCGTCGTCGGTGGGCTGGTCGGGGTGATCGGCCTGGTCCTCCGGCGCTTCCGCGAGGCCGTGGCGATCATCCCGTTCCTGGCCGCGTTCGTGTCGACGGCCATCGTCGGCCTCGTCGCCGCGGGTGCCGGGTTCGAGCAGGTCCCGCTCTTCGCCGTGTGCGCTCCGGTGGCGGTGTTCGTCCCCGGCGCCCTCATCACCAATGCCCTGCTCGAACTCACCGCCGCGGACATCGTCACCGGGTCGTCGCGACTGGTGCAGGGCCTCATCATGCTCGGCTTCATGGCCGCCGGCATCGCGTCGGGCAGTGCCCTGACCGGGCTGCACGTGGACCCGTCGTCCGCAGCGCTCGTGGGCGAGGTCGCGGGCGTCGGCACGGACCTGGCCGGCTGGGAGGCCGTGCCGGTCTACTGGGTCTCGTGGGTGGCGGTCGTGGTGCTCGCGGTCGGACTCGGCCTGGTGTTCCGGTCCGGGTGGCGCCTGACGCTCGTGTCGGTGGCGGTCATGGTCACCGCCTACGCCGTGGTGAGCGGGACGACGCCGCTCTGGGGCAGTGTCGTCGCGACCGGCGCCGCAGCGGCGCTGCTCTTCGTCGCGACACGGTTGCTCGAGCGGCTGGTGCCGGCGATCCCGGCGACGGTGTCGTTCTTCCCGGCGTTCCTGCTGCTCGTGCCGGGGACGGTCGGGCTGGTGGCGGTGGCCACCTTCGACCCCGAGGCGCTCGCCACTCCGCTCGCGACCTTCGTCAGCCTGTGCATCGGGACGAAGATCGGCGGGCTCCTGCCCGGCCTCTTCGCCCGCAACGCGCCGCGGCGCGCGGTGGACGCGACCGGCTGACGGACGGCAGGCGTGGGGCGGCGTCACCACGGGCCTCCAGGCCGTCGCCGTCCGAGCACCGTCGTGACGCGACCAGCGGACCCGGTCGGGAGGCCCGGCTCGTTTCAGACGCGCGCCGCGCGCCGCTCGGTGCGCAGCCAGACCAGGGCCGCGATCGCGGCCGCCACGCACGCTGCGGCGATCCCGACGAGCAGTACCGGGGCAGCGTGCGTCCCGGTGGTCCCCGAGTAGACGGCCGTGGTCAGCGCCACGGCGACCACCGCGAGCGCGACGTACCGACCGCGCGAAGCGGCGAGCAGCGCGCTGCCGGCGGACCCGGTGACGGGCAGCAGGGTCGCGACCACGGCACCGAGGCCGCCGACGCACAGCGTGATGGCGAACTCCGACCCGAGCGACACCCAGAAGCCCCCGCCGGCGAGCAGGCTGTGCAGTACCCAGCCGACCGCCGCGAGACCGAGCAGGGCCAGCACCCGCCAGGTCGCTCCCCGGGCGCTCGCGGCGATCCCGGTACCGAGGCGGAGCGGGCCGGTGCCCAGACCGGGCCTGCCCGACGGGACGAGGACGACGCCGACGATGAGGGCGGGGGAGAGGTCTGCCACGCGCGTGATGCCGCAGGCCACGAGCGCCGCGAGCACCAGCCACGGCGACACCCGGAAGCCGATGGTCCGGTGGTCGGTGCCCGCTGCCCACCGTGTGGCGAACACGACCGCGGCGGTCAGGACCGCGGTACCGGCGAGGACCGCGATCGCCAGACGGGCGTACCGGGCCTCGAGCTCGACACCGACACCGAGCAGGGTGCAGAGAGCCGCGACGGACACCGCGATGGTGATGGATGCCCAGGTCGGCAGGACGTCGTCGCCCCGGGCACGGTCGGACCGGGAGCGGTTGCGGCCGAGGAGCCCGGCGAACGGCGACCGGAGACGGCCGCGGGCGACGGCGGCCACCAGCGCCAGCGGCGCGGCGATCAACAGGAGGAACCCGGCTGCGACGGCGGTGGCGACCAGGACGGTCCGCCACGAGAACGCGGCCTGGATGGTCGGGACGGTGCCGTCGTAGGAGGTCGCCGCGGTCCAGTCGCCGGCGGGGCCGGACCAGTCGGTGTGTCCTCCGGCGCTGCCGACGCCGGCCGGGCTGCCGGTGCCGGAGCCACTGCCGCTGCCTGAGCCACCGCCGGCCGTGGGGCCGTTGCCACCGTTGCCGTGGTCGCCGCTGTCCGTTCCGGTGCCGGTGCCGGGCGTGCCAGCGCCGGGCGTGCCGTCGACGCCGGTGCCCGCCGTGCCGGGGGTGCCCGCCGTCGCGTCGGAGCCCGGCGTCGGCCCTCCGGGGGTCCCCGGGGTGTCCGTCGCGCCCGGGGTCGGTGTGCCGGTCGGCGCCGTCGTCGCGGATCCCGCCGTGACCCGCACGGCGGCCGAGGACCGGGAGTAGTTGCCCGCAGCGTCGTGCTGCGTCGCGGTGAGCCGGTGCTCGCCGGCGCGCAGGGTCGATCCCGCGGTGGAGCACGACCACGAGGCGTCCGTCCCCACCACCACGCCGCACACCGGAGCACGATCGACGTACACCGTCACGCGAGCGCCGGGCTCGCCGGTGCCGGTCACCGTCGTCGACCGGGTGCCGATCCGCTGGCCGTCGTCCGGCGTCGTGATGCGCGGGGCAGCCGGTGCGGTGCGGTCGACCGTGACCGTCACGGGCGCCGATGCCGCGCTCCGCAGGTCGGACCGGTAGCCGCGCGCGGTACTGGCCGTCTGCGAGGCGGTCACGGTGAACCGGCCGTCCGCTCGGGTGCCGAGTGCTGCGACCCACCGACCGTCCGGGCCGACCGGGGCGGTCTGCTCGGTCGTGGACCCGGACACCGACAGCGTCACCGTCGATCCGGGGTACCCGGTGCCGGACACGGTGCCGCCGGTGGGGCCGGCAGCCTGCAGGGTCGGCGGGACGATGACGTCCGAGGCCGGAGCGTTCGCGACGGGGAGTCCGGTGGCGACGAGGTCACGCACCGTGAAGACCTGCTGCGGGCCGGACCGGACGGTGCCGAGGCATGCCCAGGATCCGTCGGACCCCACCCGGGCCGTGCACCCGGACGAACCGGTCGCGGTCGGACCGGCCACCCGGACGCTGTGCCCCGGCGTGCCGGTGCCGTGGAAGCGGGTGGTGCCCGTCGTGACGTCACCGGGATCCGCGATCGTGGGCCGCACGGCCGGACGCGTGGGGGTCGGCAACGGAGCGCCCGGTCGGCCCGTGCTCGGCGGCGCGATCTCGCTCGGATCGGGACTCGCCGTCGGCTCGGCCGCGGGCGGGGACGCATCGGTGGGAGCCGCTGCGGCTCGGGGTTCCGCAGCCGCGGCGGCCTGGGGCTCCGCAGTCACGGCGACCGCGACGGCCGGTGCTGCCGCGGCACCGAGGAGAACCGCGACGAGGACCGTCGTCGCGGCTGCGAGCAGGGCGAAGCGGGGTCGACGACGAGGGCCGTCGCCCCCGACGGCCCCGACGGCCCCTTCGTCCACGTTGTCCCCGCGCGTGTTCACCGGACCCATCCCACGGGATCGAGCGCCTCTGGTCAATACACCTCGCGGATGAGGTTGCGGATCGGGCAGCAGTCCGAATGCGCGGTGTGCGTGACTCGGGAATCGGCCGTGAACACTGCTCAGCGAACGGAGCATGCAGACTGCATCGATAGACTTCACGACGGCCGTTCAGGCCATCGCAGCACCGCGGATCCCGACGCGCAAAGGAGTACGCCCGCATGGACACCGGACTCGTCACGACGCTCATCGTCGTCGGAGTGGTGGTGGTCATCCTGGTGATCATCGGGATCTACCTCTGGGTGACGTACAACGCCCTCGTCACGCTCAAGGTCCGGGTCGACGAAGCCTGGAGCGACATCTCGGTGCAGCTGAAGCGCCGCGCCGACCTCATCCCCACGATCGTCGACACCGTCAAGGGGTACGCCACGCACGAGAAGGCGGTCTTCGACGACGTGACGAAGGCCCGCGCCGAGACCCTGTCGGCCGGTGACGCAGACACGGCCTCCGCTGCCGAGGGACACATGCAGAAGGCACTGAAGAGCGTCTTCGCGGTGGCCGAGGGGTACCCGCAGTTGCAGTCGAGCCAGAACTTCCTGCAGCTGCAGTCCGAGCTCGTCGACACCGAGGACAAGATCCAGGCCGCTCGACGGTTCTACAACGGTGGCGTGCGCGAGCTGAACACGAAGATCCGGGTGTTCCCGAACTCCACGTTCGCGAAGAACCGCGGCTTCACCGAGGCCACGTTCTTCGAGACGAACGAGCCGGCGGCCATCGCCGAGCCGCCGCGCGTCCAGTTCTGACCCCAGCGTCGGAGCCGACGTGTACAGCGCCATCGCGCGGAACAAGCGGAACACCGTCGTCATCGTCCTGGTGTTCCTGCTGATCATCGGTGCGCTCGGGTTCCTCGGCGGGTACCTCGCCGGGAACGTCTCGATCGGGTTCATCGTCCTGGTGGTCGCACTGGGCTACGCCGTGCTGCAGTACTTCCTGGCGGCACGACAGGCCACCGCCATCGCGGGTGGGATCGAGATCGACCGGGCCGCCGAGCCGCGACTCTGGCGCACCGTCGAGAACCTGGCCATCTCGACCGGCATGCCGATGCCCCGGGTGTTCGTCATCCCCGACCCCGCCCCGAACGCCTTCGCCACCGGGCGGGACCCCGAGCACGCGGTCGTCGCGGCGACGACCGGGCTGCTCGAGCTCATGGACGACCAGGAGCTGCAGGGCGTGATGGCGCACGAGCTCGGGCACGTCCGCAACTACGACATCCGGGTGTCCACGATGGTCTTCGGTCTCGTCGTGGCCGTCGGATTCATCGCCGACATCCTGCTCCGCATCTCGGTCTTCAGCGGTCTGTCCGGCGGGCGGAACCGCAACTCGGACAACGGCGGCAGCGCCAACCCGGTCCTGTTGATCGCCGGCATCGCCGCCGTCGTCGTGGCCCCGATCGCCGCGGCGGGCGTGCAAGCCGCGGTGTCCCGGCAGCGCGAGTACCTGGCGGACGCGACGGGCGTGATGACCACGCGGTACCCCGAGGGCCTGGCGCGGGCGCTCGAGAAGCTCGGGGCGTACGGCCGTCCGGTGCAGACGCAGAACTCCTCGATGGCGCACCTGTGGATCGCCGACCCGATGCGCCCCGGGGTGATGGACCGGCTGTTCTCGACGCACCCGCCGCTGCCCGACCGCATCGCTCGTCTGCGCGCGAACGCCGAGCGGTTCTGACGGGTCAGCGAGCGTCACCAGCGTCGTCGACTGCCGCGTCCTGCTCGGCACGCGCGACCGGCTGAGCCGCATCCGTGTCGTCCGCGGACACGTGCGGCACCAGGGGGAGACCGAGCGCTCCGGCAACGGCAGGTGCTGCGGTGCCACGATCGGTCACCTCGATCGCCCCCAGGCCCTGCCAGCTCGCGGTCCGCCGCAGGGTCTCGGCGAGTCGCTCGGGGTCCAGGTGCTCGCCGGGTTCCTGCCACGCGGTCCGGACCCGGAGCACGCCCCGCTGCCGGTCGCTCTTCAGGTCGATCCGACCGACGAGCCGGTCGTCCTGCAGCACCGGGAGCACGTAGTAGCCGAACACCCGCTTCGGCGCCGGCGTGTAGATCTCGATCCGGTAGTGGAAGCCGTACATCCGCTCGGCCCGCCGTCGGAACCAGACGACCGGGTCGAAGGGGCTCAGCACCGCGTCCGCCGTCAGCTGCCGGGGTACCCGCGCATCGGCGTGGAGCCAGGCCCGCTCGCCCCAGCCCTCGACCCGCACCGGGACGAGTTCCCCGGCGGCGGCGAGTGCGGCGATCGCGGCGGCGGTGTCGTCGGAGCGCAGTCGGTAGTAGTCCGCGATGTCCGCTCGGGTGCTGACACCGAGCGCGCGCGATGCCCGACGCACGAGTTCGAGCACGGCGTCGGCGCGTGCCGGAGCGGTCTCGAGGAAGCCGTCGGGCAGCACCTGCTCGGGCAGGGCGTAAACGCGCTCGAACCCGGCGCGTCCGGCGCTGACCGTCTCGCCCCACCGGAACATCTGCTCGAGCCCGAGCTTCACGTCGCTCCACCCCCACCAGGGGCCACGTCGCACGTTCGACTCGTGCTCCACCGCGCTGGCGGGCATCGGCCCCTCGGCCCGCAGCAGGGCGTGCAGCTCGCGGCGGACGGCAGCGGTCCGGGTGACCCCGTCGATCCGGGTCGGTCCGGCGTCGCGCTCCCGCAGGGCGTCCATCCGCCACCGGAACAGCCGCAGGTCGTCGCGGGGGATGAACGCGGCCTCGTGCGCCCAGTACTCGGTGTACGGGCCGGACCGCCCGAGCGTCAGCCGGTCGAGCGTCGAGCGGTCGTAGGTACCGAGCCGGGCGAAGAGCGGCAGGTAGTGGCTGCGTTCGAACACGTTGACGGAGTCGATCTGCAGCAGGCCGAGCCGCCCGAACGCGGCGTTCACCGCACGTGTCGACACCGCGTCGGCGGGTGGTCGTCCGAACCCCTGTGCGGCGAGTGCGACCCGACGGGCCTCGGCGGCGGAGAGCGTCGACCTGGGCATGCGGCGACGCTACCGAAGGCCGCCGACACGAGGATCCATGCACGTATGCCGCATCTGGCACCTGACCGGAAGCACGTCGGTACAATCAGGCCATGGCATGGGGAAGCAAGCAGACTCATCCCGACCCCGTGGTCGAGGAATCGGTCCCGATCGGCGTCCGCATCGCCGGTGCGTGGTCGTGGCGAGCGCTCGTCGTCGTCGGTGTGATCGCCGTCTTCATCTGGCTGGTCACGGTCTTCAGCGAGATCCTCATCCCCTTCCTGGTCGGGATCGTCGTCTCGGCGCTCCTGGTGCCGATCTCGAACTGGCTGCAGCGGCACCACGTGCCGAAGTGGCTCGCGGTCGTCATGAGCCTGCTCGGCGGCGTCGCGGCCCTGGGTGCCCTGGTCTGGCTCGTCGTCGACCAGGTGATCGCGTCGTACCCGTCCCTGCGTGACCGGACGATCGACCAGTACGCCAACATCAAGGACTTCGTCCTGAACTCCGGGTTCGGCATCAGCCAGACCGACGTCAACGGCTGGCTCGACGACGGCACGAAGTGGCTGCAGGACAACTCCGCGTCGATCCTGTCCGGTGTCGCCAGTGCCGGGTCGGGTGCAACCCATGCGTTCGCAGCGCTCTTCATCACCCTGTTCACCACGATCTTCCTGCTGATCGACGGCAAGAACGTCTGGCGCTGGTCCGTCCGGCTGTTCCCGAAGAAGGCGCGCGCAGCGGTCGACGGCGCCGGTGTCGCCGGCTGGATCACCCTGACGAGCTTCATCCGGGTGCAGATCTTCGTCGCCTTCGTCGACGCGGTCGGCATCGGCCTGGGGTCCTTCATCGTCGGGCTCTTCTTCGGTGGCATGCCGCTCGTGATCCCGATCGCGGCCTTCGTCTTCCTCGGCGCCTTCATCCCGGTCGTCGGCGCCATCGTCACGGGCTTCTTGGCGGTGTTCGTCGCACTGATCTTCAACGGCCCCCTCGCCGCCGTCCTGGTGCTCGGTGTCGTGCTCCTCGTGCAGCAGATCGAGGGGCACATCCTGCAGCCCCTCGTCATGGGCAACGCGGTCAAGGTCCACCCGCTCGCGGTCGTCCTCGGCGTCACCGCGGCGTCGGGTCTCGCCGGCATCGCCGGAGCGTTCTTCGCCGTGCCGCTGATCGCGACGCTGAACGCCATGGTCACCACCATCGCGAGCGGCCGCTGGCGCCGGCTCGACTCCGACCACGTGCTCGAAGCGACGCCGAAGCGCGGGCAGCACGGCCAGATCCAGTTGCTCCGGCGGCGCCGGCACAAGGTCGGCGACGACGTCCCGGCCCCGGGTGTCGACGCCGGTCCCTCGGCCGAAGAAGGCACCGCCAGCACCAACTGAGCGTCACACGAGTTCGCCGCCGCGGCTCGGAACGACGATGATGGGGGAGTGACCGACACCAGCGCATCCCCGCACACGCTCACCGCGATCCCGACCCTCGCGGACATCGAAGCGGCGCGCGAGACCATCAAGGGCGTCGCGCGAGTCACCCCGATGGAGACGTCGCAGTTCCTCGCCGAACTGCTCGGGTCCCCGGTGCACCTGAAGTGCGAGAACCTGCAGCGCACCGGTGCGTACAAGGTACGCGGTGCCTACAACCGGCTCTCCACCCTGTCCGCCGAACAACGTGCCAAGGGCGTCGTCGCCGCCAGTGCCGGCAACCACGCGCAGGGCGTCGCGCTCGCTGCGCGCGAGCTCGGGATCCCCGCGACGATCTTCACGCCGGTCGGGGTCGCCCTGCCGAAGCTGCAGGCCACCCGCCACTACGGCGCCGACGTCGTGCTGCGGGGCCACTCCGTGGAAGAGGCGTTGAGCGCCGCGAAGGACTTCGCCGCCCACACCGGTGCCGTGTTCATCCCGCCGTTCGACCACCCGGCCGTCATCGCGGGGCAGGGCACGCTCGGCCTCGAGATCATCGATCAGGTGCCGGACGTCGACACCGTGGTGGTGCCGATCGGTGGCGGCGGTGTCATCTCCGGCATCGCACTCGCGGTCAAGGGCATGGCCGAACGGCTCGGTCGGCCGATCCGGGTGATCGGCGTGCAGGCCGAGAACGCCGCTGCCTACCCGTCGTCGATCCGCGCCGGTGAACCCGTCACGATCACCACGAAGCCGACCATCTCCGACGGCATCGCGGTGGCGCGGCCCGGCGACCTGAACTTCCCGATCATCCGCGACCTGGTAAACGACATCGTCACCGTCTCGGACGACGACACCGCCCGCGCCCTGCTCGTCCTGCTCGAGCGCGCCAAGCTCGTGGTCGAGGCCGCGGGGGCCGTCGGCGTCGCCGCGATCATGTCCGGCGCCGTCCGCGACACCGGCCGCACCGTGGTGCTGCTGAGCGGCGGCAACATCGACCCGCTGATGATGGAGCGCGTGATCACCCGCGGTCTCGTGGCAGCGTCCCGGTACATCGGGATCCGCATCATGCTGCCGGACCGCCCGGGCCAGCTGTCCCGCGTCGCCCAGGTCATCTCGGACGCCGGCGCGAACGTGGTCGAGGTGCTGCACACCCGCCACGGGCAGGGCCTGGTCATCAACGAGGTCGCGCTCGACCTGTCGATCGAGGCCCGCGGCCCCGAGCACGCGCAAGAGGTCATCCAGCGTCTGCACGAGGTCGGGTTCCGCCCCGAGCTCCTGGAGCACTAGTCCGCGACGGGCTGACGCGACGATGAACGCTGTCGTGCGACAGCGTTCATGTCGTTCCGCGTCCGCCCCGCGCCCTGGGCGCGACCAGCGGACAGACAGGAGGCCCGTGGCGGTCTCGCCACGGGCCTCCTGTCTGCAGTGGGCCGGGTCTACGGCTCGTAGCGCTCGATCTTGACGACCTCGACGGCGATCTCCTTGCCGTTCGGCGCCGTGTAGGTGGCCTTGTCGCCGGCCTTGAGGCCGACGATGGCCGCGCCGACGGGGCTGACCGGGCTGTAGACCGTCAGGTCCGAGCCCTCGGCCACGATCTCGCGGCTGCCGACCAGGAAGGTGGACTCGTCGCCGGCGATGACCGCCGTGACGACGGTGCCCGGCTCGACGGTGCCGTCGAACTCGGCTTCGCTGACGGTGGCGTGCTTGAGGAGCTCGGTGAGGACGCGGATGCGGGCCTCGATCTTGCCCTGCTCGTCCTTGGCGGCGTGGTAGCCGCCGTTCTCCTTGAGGTCGCCCTCTTCGCGAGCGGCCTCGATGCGGCGCGCGATCTCGGCACGGCCCTCGCCGCTCAGCTCGTCGAGCTCCGCCTTGAGACGGTCGTGCGCCTCCTGGGTCAGCCAGGTGACCTGCGTGTCGTTGCTCATGTTCTGTCCCTTCGACCATGAAAAAACGAGACCGGCCGAGTGGTCGGTCTCGAGAGGCGAATCAGGACAGTCTAGGGAATCCAGCAGTCGTGGATCAACCCGGTCACGCCCCGCGTCGTCGTGGTGACCTGCGTGGAGATGCTCCGACTGCGCTGTTCGGACGCCGGCACGGTGATCTCCTTCCAGCCCACGATCGAGTAGCTCTTGTCGAGCACCTGGACGGCGCACTTCGCCTCGACGCCCGGATCGACGGACACCTGCGAGTGGACGACGGTGCTGTGCTCGGACAGGACCTCGTACCCGATGACGTCCTGGTCGAGGCCACGATCGGACTGGTCGAGCCCCGCCCAGATCACCCACGCCCCGAAGACCACGACGACCGCGATGGCCGCGACGATCGCGAAGAGGCGGCTGCGGCGCTTGCGGGCCGGGGTGCGGCCGTAGCGCTCGTCGAGCGTGGCGGTCTGGTGCTGTTCGGACAGTTCGGGGCTCCCGGGGTGGATATCCTGATCCCAGGGTAGTTCACGCGATGCTGTGCGCTGCCCGCGTCCGACGCCGCTCACCCGCAGTGAGGAACCCCACGTGCCCTACCGCCTGCTGGCAGTCCACGCCCACCCCGACGACGAGTCGAGCAAGGGTGCCGCGACCGCCGCGAAGTACGTGGCCGACGGGCACCAGGTGCTCGTCGTGTCCTGCACCGGCGGCGAGGCCGGCGACATCCTGAACGACCAGCTCGGCGAGCCGGCGACGAGCCGTGCGCACCGCGACATGGCCGGGTACCGCCGCACCGAGATGGCCGCGGCGCAGCAGGCACTCGGCATCGACCACCTGTGGCTCGGGTACCACGACTCGGGGTTGCCCGACGCAGAGAAGGGCGAGACGGTGCGGCCGGGCACGTTCTCGACGGTCCCGCTCGAGTACAGCACCGAGGCGCTGGTCCGCGTGATCCGCCGGTTCCGCCCCCACGTGCTCGTCACCTACGACGAGAACGGCGGCTACCCGCACCCCGACCACATCCGCACGCACGAGGTGTCGATGGCCGCGTGGTCCGCCGCCGCAGACCCGTCGGCGTACCCGACCGCCGGTGCACCCTGGTCGATCGCGAAGCTCTACTACGAGCGCACGATGAACCCGCGCCGTTTCAGCACGATCTTCGAAGCCCTGCAGGAGCGCGACCCGGACAGCCCCGCGGTCGAGCAGCTGCGCGAGTGGGTCGAGCGGTTCGCCGACCGGCCCGACCTCGCCACCACCCACGTGGACGTGCACGAGTACTTCGACCAGCGCGACGCCGCACTCCGCGCGCATGCCAGCCAGGTCGCCCCGGACAGCGCCTTCTTCTACTGGCCGAACGACCTCCTCGCGACGGTGTGGCCGACCGAGGACTACCAGCTCGTGGAGGCACGCGTGCCGACCGAGCTCCCGGAGACCGACCTGTTCGCCGGGATCCCAGCCGACAAGGAACCGACCTCGTGAGCACCATCGCGGCGGCACTCGCCGCCACCCCCAGTCCCAGCCCCTCGGTCGTCCCCGACGTCGACGTCACCCCGGGTGTCGTCGGGTTCATCGCGATCGCGCTCGTCGCCATCGTGACGATCCTGCTCGTGGTCGACATGACCCGGCGCATCCGCCGGACCCGCTACCGCGCCGAGGTGCGGGAGCGGCTCGAGGCCGAGGCGAACGGCACCGCGACGGACGAGCCGGAGCGGCGTGCGGCCGAGGACGGCCGGGCCGACGTCGGCGACGACACCGAGCGCGGCTGACGCGACCGGGTAGGGACTGGAGGCCCGTGGCGGCATCGCCACGGGCCTCCCGTCCGCCTTGTGCGCGCGCCGACCGGAACCGGGCGCGGGCGCACCAGGAACGTGTGACGGTCAGCGCACCGGGTCCAGCGCGACGATGAGCACGCCGACCCACTGCGCACCGAACGCCACGACGGTCAGGGCATGGAACACCTCGTGGAACCCGAACTGCGTTGGCACCGGGTTCGGCCGCTTGAAGCCGTAGACCAGCGCGCCGATGATGTACGCGACGCCGCCGGACAGGATGAGCACGGTCATCGGGACGCTCGCCGCGAAGAACTGCGGTAGCAGCGCGAGGGCAGCACACCCGAGCACCAGGTAGATCGGCACGTACAGCCAGCGGGGCGCGTTGATCCAGAGCACCCGGAACGCGATGCCGAGCGCTGCGCCCGACCACATCACCCACAGCACGACGACCATCAGCGTGTGCGGCAGGGCGCAGATCGCGATCGGCGTGTAGGTGCCGGCGATGAGCAGCAGGATGTTCGTGTGGTCGATGCGCTTCAGCACGGCCTTCACCTTCGGCCCCCACGGGAACCGGTGGTAGGTCGCCGAGACGCCGAACATCGCCAGCGACGTCGCCATGAACACGGCACTGCCGACCTTCGCCGCGGTGCTGTCGGCGAGGGTGATCAGGACGACCCCCATCGCGATCGCGAACGGGAACGCGCCGAGGTGGATCCAGCCGCGCCAGGCGGGACGGGGCTCCGAGGTGGGGGCCGTCGCCTCTTCCGTGAACGGGACGTGGGGGAGGGTGCCGGTCTCGTGCTCGTCCTGCATGGACCCGACCATAGGGCCTGATCCCGAACGACCGCCACGTGTCCGCAGAGCGGGCACCCCCAGGGCTCTCGTCCAGGTGGTGCACTACGCTCGGTGCGTGACCGGGACGGCGGGATGGACAGGGCGGGGGATCCTCTACCGCGCCTACCAGCGCCGGATCCGCCGCCAGCTCGAAGGGGCCGCGAAGCCCAAGCACGTCGCCATGATCGTGGACGGCAACCGCCGCTGGGCGAAGCAGCTCGGGCTCGAGTCCGCCGCACACGGCCACCGCGCCGGCGCCGCGAAGATCCCGGAGTTCCTGACCTGGTGCGACGACCTCGGCATCGAGGTCGTGACGCTCTACCTGCTGTCCGCCGACAACCTGACGGGTCGTGGCGGCGAAGAGCTCGAGGAACTCGTCGGGATCATCGCCGACCTCGCCGGGGTCCTGGCCGACAACCGTGACTGGCGCGTGCAGCACGTCGGCTCGAACGAGGGGCTGCCGGACAACCTGGTGACCGCGCTCGAACGGGCCGAGCAGCGCACCGCCGGACGCACGGGGCTGCACGTCAACCTGGCCGTCGGGTACGGGGGCCGTCGCGAGATCGCGGACGCCATGCGCAGCATCGTGCAGTCGCACGGCGCGGGTGGCGGCACCATCGACACCCTGGCCGAGGTGCTGACGCCGGAGCTCATCGGCGACCACCTGTACACGCAGGGCCAGCCGGACCCCGACCTGGTGATCCGGACCTCGGGCGAGCAGCGGCTGTCCGACTTCATGCTGTGGCAGAGCGCGCACAGCGAGTTCTACTTCGTCGAGGCGTTCTACCCGGACCTGCGCGAGGTCGACTTCCTCCGTGCGGTCCGCGACTTCGGGCTCCGCTCGCGTCGCTTCGGCGGCTGAGCGTCGCTTCGGCCGCTGAGCGTCGCTTCGGCGGCTGAGTGCGGTCGGGTGCGGCTGGTCGCCCAGCCACCAGCCACCAGCCACCTGCCGCACCGGGTTCGTCGGCGGAGTCACGTCCCAGTAGGCTCTCAGGGTTCAACCCTGTGAAAGGTGCACCACCTGTGAACATCGACGAGTACGCCGCCGGCTTCTCCGAAGACCCCGGTTACCTCGACCACGCTGCGTTCGGCCCCGTGCAGACCGCCGTGCTCGAGGAGCAGCGTGTGCTCGGCACGATCCAGGCTCACATGCGGTTCGGCGCGATGGAGACCCTCGACGAGCAGGACGCCCGCGTCCGCGCCGTCGCCGCGCGGCTGGTCGGCCGCCGCGAGGACCAGGTCGTCTCGCAGCCCGCCACGACCCCCGGCCTGCTGCACACCGCCTTCGGCCTGACCGGGGGTGTGCTCGTGTCCGCCGACGAGTACCCGTCGCTGCCGCTCGCACTGGCCAGCGCCGCGTCGGCCACCGGAGGACGGGTGCAGCCCGTCGTCATCGAGTCGGGTGCCGGCTGGTTGACACCGGAGCTGATCCGTGAGCGCCTGACCGACGAGGTGACCGCCGTCGCGGTGTCGCTGGTCGACTGGCGCACCGGCTACCTGACCGACCTCGCCGCCATCCGCGAGGTCATCGGCGACCGCCTGCTCATCGTCGACGCCATCCAGGGTTTCGGTGTCGTCGACGCCCCGTACGAGGTCGCCGACGTGGTCGCCACCGGCGGGCAGAAGTGGTTGCACGCCGGGTGGGGCACCGGCTTCGTTGCGTTCAGCGACCGCGCCCTGAACCGGATCCGTCCGGCGCTGTCCGGTCCGCACGGCACGTCCGGCTGGCCGACCGAGGTCCCCGCAGTCCGTCCAGCAGCCGCAGGCTTCCAGATGTCCCGCATCGACCCGGTCGCGCAGGCCCGGCTCGCGGTGTCGCTCGAGCGCCTCACCGCCGTCGGTGTCGCCGCCGTGCAGGAGCGGGTCGCCGACCGCGTCGAGCGTGTCTTCGCGATCGCCGACGAGTTCGGGCTCGAGGTCGAGTCCAGCCGCGACCCGGCAGAGCGCGCCGGCATCGTGGTGCTCCGGCCGACGCAGGGGCGCGTGACCGCCCTGTCCGCGGCGATGCACAACCACGGCGTCACCGCGACCACGCGGCTCGGGGTCGCGCGCGTGTCGGTGTTCCCGTCGACCACCGACGAGACCCTCGACATGTTCCGCGACGCCTGCGTCTCGTACGCCACCATGCAGTAGCAGCGGCGGGCTGCGGGTTCGCGGCCCGCGGGCGGTCACGACACCCCGCTCACGTCCGCCGGGTGGTCACCATCTGTCGGCTGGCGCCGCAGCGGCCGACAGTTCGTGACCAGTCGACGTCGCGCGCGCGACGAGTCGCGACCAACGGACGGCCTGGAGGCGCGGTGTCAGGCCGCCACGGGCCTCCCGTCCGCCGCTCGCGCGCGGTCACGACACCCCGCTCACGTCCGCCAGGTGGTCACGAACCGTGGCTGGCGCCGCCGCGGCCGACAGTTCGTGACCAGTCGACGTCGTGCGCGTGACGAGTCGCGACCAACGGACGGCCTGGAGGCGCGGTGCCGGGCCGCCACGGGCCTCCCGTCCGTTGCCTGCTCGCGGTCACGACACCCCGCTCACGTCCGCCGGGTGGTCGCCACCTGTCGGCTGGAGCGGTCGCAACAGACAATTTGTGACCAGCCGCGTCACGAGCTGCGCTCGCGTTGTTCACGCGACCGTAACTCCGGAAACCGCGTGTCGCTGGCGGGGTGTCGGGGGCCGGACGTACGTTGTCCCCATCGGGCACCGCGCCCGATCGAAGCGGCCACAGTCGGTGCTTCGGGACCCGCTCCGTGGCCGCGTTCGAGGACAGGACCGGGCCCGTCGCGGCCCGGGGATGGAGTGGTCGTGACCTCTCAGAACGTCTCTCGCGGAACACAGGAACAGCACACCGCGGACTCGTCCACATCGGTCGCCCAGCGCACGTACGTGCTCGACACATCGGTGCTCCTCAGCGATCCGCGGGCCTTGTTCCGCTTCGCCGAGCACGCCGTGGTCCTGCCCGTGGTGGTCGTCAGCGAACTCGAAGCGAAGCGCAACGACCCGGAGATCGGGTACTTCGCCCGGCAGGCCCTCCGGCTGCTCGACGAACTGCGCATCGAACACGAGCGGCTCGACTTCCCGATCGCGATCGGCGACGGCGGCTCGTTCCGCGTCGAACTGAACCACTCCAACCAGTCCGTCCTGCCGTCGGGCCTGCAGCTCGGCGACAACGACTCCCGCATCCTCGCCGTCGCGTCGAACCTGAAGAACGACGGGCTCGACGTCGTCGTCGTGTCGAAGGACCTGCCGCTCCGGGTCAAGGCGTCGTCGATCGGCATGGCGGCCGAGGAGTACCGCGCCGAACTCGCGGTCGACTCTGGCTACACCGGCATCGCCGACCTGCAGGTGTCCGGCGAGCAGATGTCCGACCTGTACGAGAAAGAGGAGATCCGCTCCGCGAAGCTCGACGGCGTCCCCGTGAACACCGGGGTCGTCATCCACTCCGAGCGTGGATCGGCGCTCGGCCGCGTGCACGTCGCCGGAGCAGTCGCCCTGGTGCGCGGCGACCGTGAGGTCTTCGGCCTCCGCGGGCGCTCGGCCGAGCAGCGGCTCGCGATCGACGCGCTGCTCGACTCCGAGATCGGCATCGTCTCGCTCGGCGGCAGCGCCGGCACCGGCAAGTCGGCGCTCGCCCTGTGCGCCGGACTCGAAGCGGTGCTCGAACGGCAGCAGCACAAGAAGATCATGGTGTTCCGGCCGCTGTACGCCGTGGGCGGGCAGGACCTCGGCTTCCTGCCGGGTGACGCCGGCGAGAAGATGAACCCGTGGGCGCAGGCCGTCTACGACACCCTCGGTTCGGTGGTCTCGGACAACGTGCTCGACGAGGTGATCGAGCGCGGCCTGATCGAGGTGCTGCCCCTGACGCACATCCGTGGCCGCTCCCTGCACGACGCCTTCGTGATCGTCGACGAGGCCCAGTCGCTCGAACGGAACGTGCTCCTCACCATGCTCTCGCGCATCGGCCAGAACTCGCGGGTGGTGCTCACCCACGACGTCGCGCAACGCGACAACCTGCGGGTCGGCCGGCACGACGGGATCGCGTCGGTCATCGAGCGGCTCAAGGGGCACCCGCTCTTCGCGCACGTGACGCTGACGCGTTCCGAGCGCTCCGCGATCGCCGCTCTGGTCACGGACCTGCTGGACTCGCCCGATCTGGTGTAGCGCGCGTCGGGCCGCCACGTGACGGACGGGAGGCCCGGTGCCAGCTGGCACCGGGCCTCCCGTCCGTCCTGGGGATGTGTCAGGAGCGTCGCGTCAGTTCGGGTGGGTCATGCTGAGGACGTCGAGCGCCTCGTCGAGCTGCGCCTCGGTGACCTCGCCGCGCTCCACGTGGCCGAGGGCCACGACGGCCTCGCGCACGGTGATGCCCTCGGCGACGGCGTACTTCGCGACCTTCGCCGCCGCCTCGTAGCCGATGACCCGGTTGAGCGGGGTGACGATCGACGGCGAGGACTCCGCGAAGGCGCGGGCACGCTCGAGGTTCGCCTGCAGCCCGTCGATGGTCTTGTCCGCGAGCACGCGCGAGCTGTTCGCCAGCAGGCGGATCGACTCGAGCAGCGCCGTGCCCATCACCGGGATGGCGACGTTCAGCTCGAACGCACCCGATGCGCCCGCCCAGGCGATGGTGGCGTCGTTGCCGATGACCCGGGCGCCGACCATCAGGGTGGCCTCGGGGATCACCGGGTTCACCTTGCCGGGCATGATCGAGGAACCGGGCTGCAGGTCGGGGATGTGCAGCTCGCCCAGCCCGGTGTTCGGACCGGAGCCCATCCAGCGCAGGTCGTTGTTGATCTTCGTCAGGCTGACGGCGAGCACCTTGAGGGCACCGGACGCCTCGACCAGGGCATCACGTGCGCCCTGTGCCTCGAAGTGGTCGACGGCCTCGGTGATCGGCAGGTCGGTGTCGCTCGCGAGCTGGGCGATGACCCGCTGCGGGAAGCCCTTGGGGGTGTTGATGCCTGTGCCGACCGCGGTGCCGCCGAGCGGGACCTCGGCGACGCGGGGGAGCGTTGCCTGCACCCGCTCGATGCCCAGGCGGATCTGGCGGGCGTAGCCGCCGAACTCCTGCCCGAGGGTGACGGGCGTGGCGTCCATCAGGTGCGTCCGGCCGGACTTGACGGCGTCGGCCCACAGGGTGGCCTTCGCCTCGAGCGATTCGGCGAGGTGCTCGAGCGCGGGCACGAGGGTGCGGATGAGCGCTTCCGTCACGGCGACGTGCACGGAGGTGGGGAAGACGTCGTTCGACGACTGCGAGGCGTTGACGTGATCGTTCGGGTGCACGGCGGAACCCGCGATGTCGGACGCCAGTGTCGCGAGCACCTCGTTCATGTTCATGTTCGACGACGTGCCGCTGCCGGTCTGGTAGACGTCGACCGGGAACTGGTCGTGGTGCTGCCCACCGATGATCAGGTCGGCCGCACCCGCGATGGCGTCGGCGACGGCGGGCTCGACGATGCCGAGCTCACCGTTCACGATGGCCGCGGCGCGCTTGATCCGCGCGAGCGCCACGATCTGCGCCGACTCGAGCCCGGTGCCCGAGATGGGGAAGTTCTCGACGGCGCGCTGGGTCTGGGCACGGTAGAGCGCCGACTTCGGCACCCGTACCTCGCCCATGGTGTCGTGCTCGATGCGGAACTCGGTCGGGGTGGTGTCGGTCACGTCGTCGTGGTCCTTCCTGGGGTGCTCGCCGGTCGCGGTCGCGCCGGCCCGTGCCTGCGCCCCGGGGTCGCCGGGGCGGTCGTCGTCGGGGTCGGTGTCGGGGTCGGGGTCGGCGTCGGTCAGACCTGGCCGACGACGGTGTCGATGGTGACCTCTCCGGTGGCGAGGTCGTAGGTCGCCCCGACGACGGCCAATCTACCCTCGGCCACGGCGTCGGAGACCGCGCCGGAGCGCTCGATTACCTGGCGGAGGGTCGCTTCGAGGTGTGCGGCGCCGACGGCTTCCTGCGGCAGCTCGGCGTCGGTGCGCCGGACCTTCTCGACGCTCGGGGCGATCGCGTCGACGAGGGCCTGCAGGTGCGGGGCGGGGACGGGCTCACCGGAGCGCGCGGCCGCGACGGCACCGCACCGGGTGTGCCGGAGCACGACGACCAGGGGAGTGCCCAGCGCGACGACCGCGAACTCGATCGAGCCGAGGACGACGTCGTCGACGATCTGGCCCGCGTTGCGGATGGCGAACAGGTCACCGATGCCGGCGTCGAAGACGTGCTCGAACGGCACCCGCGAGTCCGAGCAGCCGAGGACGGTCGCGAACGGCGACTGCGATCCTTCGAGTTCGGTGCGGCGGTCCGGGTCCACGCGGCCCATCCGACGCTTGTCGGCGGCGAAGCGGGCGTTGCCGTCGACGAGCAGGCGCAGGGCGTCGGACGGGGTGGAGGCGGCGCGGTCGGGCATGGGACTCCTCGGTTCGGATGGGACGCAGCGGGGCGGGTGCGGTGGTGACGAGCGGCGGTCGTGCCGGTCGTCGGCTACTCGGTCAGTTGTCGGGAGACAGCGGTGGCCACGGTCCGGAAGGCCTTGTCGTCGGCCGTCCCGGAGAGCACGATCGTGTCCTTGCCGAACGTCGAGACGAGCGAGTACGCGTGGTTGCCGGCGTCGGTGCCCTCGGCGCGGCGGTCGTACACGGTCCACTCCGTCTCGCCGATGGTGCGGTCACCGGTGGACGGACGCTGGTCGAGCTGGTTCGACACCCACGAGGCGTTGGCGTCGATGCCCTGCTGCAGACCGAGGTACTGCTTGTCCGGGGTCACGAAGCCGACGGTCCAGACGTCCACACCGTCGGTGGTCTTGTTCGCGAAGTCCGCTCGGTTGGCGCTGTAGCCGTCGGGCAGCGGGGGCGCCACCAGGGTGACGTCGTCGACCTGGGCCTTGGCCGCGATCTGCTGGTAGTCGACGGTGCGGTCCACGGTGGTGTCGGGCCGGACGACGACGGCGACCAGGAACAGCACGATGCCGAGCGAGGCGATGAGCGCGATGACCAGGTTGAACGCGGTCTGGTGCTGCCGGCGGGCGGTCCGGGCTGCGTCCTTCCGCGCCCAGGTCTCCTCTGCCGTCTCGGGGCGACCGAGCTCGGCGACGATCGGACGGCCGTTCGGGTCGGTCATCGGCCGGAGCCGTCCTGGGCATCGCTGGCGGCACGGGCCGCGTCGAGTCGCGCGCGGGCACCGACGAGCCACTCTTCGCACCGGGCGGCGAGGGCTTCGCCCCGCTCCCACAGCGCCAGTGAACGTTCGAGGGTCGCGGAGCCCTGTTCGAGCTCGCTCACGACGCGCACGAGTTCGTCGCGGGCCGCTTCGTAGCTCAGCGACTGGACGTCGGTCTGCTCGGGTTCCTGCTGGGATGGCACGGGACGATCCTACCGAGCGTCCACCGACGATCCGCCGCCCGGACCCAGGCTGTGGAGAACACCCGTCGTGCTCAGGAGCCGTCCGGGCCGGGGCCGTCCGGTTCGAGCGTGCCCGTGGCCGTGCCGGCGCCGAGCGTGACGTGCACCGGCGTCGCTCCGGACAGGTCGTCGGTGCCCCGGACGACAGCCCCGTCGGCCCGCTGCACGATGGCGTACCCGCGGCGCAGGGTGTCGCGGGGCGAGAGCGCCCGGAGGCGAGCGGTCAGGTGCCCGACCTCGGAGTGTCCGCGCTCGAGCCGGCGGTCGAGCAGCTCGCGGGCGCGGGACAGGTCGCGCGCGACCTCTTCCGCACGGGTGTCGACGAGCCACGCGGTCGACGCCAGGGCCGGCCGCGACCGCAGCGCGGCGAGCCGGTCGGCCTCGACCGACAGCGTGTGCGAGAGCCGCAGCCCGAGCCGGGCGCGGGCGGCCCGCACGTTGGCGAGCTCCTCGGCGACGTCGGGCACGACCCGCTTGGCGGCGTCCGTGGGGGTGGAGGCGCGCAGGTCGGCGACCTCGTCGAGGATCGGGCGGTCGGCCTCGTGCCCGATCGCCGAGACGATCGGGGTCGACGCCGCCGCCGCCGCACGGACGAGTCCTTCGTCGCTGAAGCCGAGCAGGTTCTGGAAGTCGCCGCCGCCGCGGGCGATGATGATGACGTCGACCTCGGGGTCGGCGTCGAGCTCGAGGATCGCCGCGGTGACCTCGGCGACGGTCCGTTCGCCCTGCACCGCGGTGTGCACGGTGCGGAACTCCACCTGGGGCCACCGCAGCTGCGCGTTCCGCTTGACGTCCTTCTCGGCGTCGGAGTCCTTGCCGGTGATCAGGCCGATGCGGTGCGGCAGGAACGGCAGACGCTGCTTGCGGGACGGGTCGAACAGGCCTTCCTCGGCGAGGGTGCGACGGAGGCGCTCGAGGCGTTCGAGCAGGTCACCGAGCCCGACGTGCTTCATCTCGACGACCTGCATGGTCAGCGAGCCGCCCTTGACCCAGTAGTTCGGCTTGAGCGCCGCGACCACCCGGTCGCCCTGCTTGATGTCGGCCGGCACCCGGGAGCGCACACTCGACCAGATGGAGAACGACACGGTGGCGTCGACCTCGACGTCCTTGAGCTTGCCGTACACGTTGCCGCCGGCGACGTTCCACTGCGTGATCTCGCCCTCGACCCAGGCGGTGCCGAGCCGGTCGATCCAGTCGCGGAGCTTCGCGCCGAGGAGCGCCACCGGCCACGGGTTGTCGGCCGTCGGCGGGCCCTGTTCGATCGCCATGTCGCTCCTCGTCCTGCTGGGACGTCCATCGTGCCCGAGACCGGTGACAGGGGACGGACGTCATGTTGTCCACAGGCACCCCGCGCGCCCAGGTCGCGTGCGTGCCGCTCACCTATCATCGGGGACGTGACGATCACCAACGGCCACACGGTCCCGCTCGCCCCACCGCGTGTGCACGCGGCACGGGGCCGACTGCGTGACGAGCCGGTCGCCGGCCGCAAGAAGGTGCTGCTCGCCGCGCCCCGTGGCTACTGCGCCGGGGTCGACCGCGCGGTCGTCGCCGTCGAGAAGGCGTTGGAGCAGTACGGCGAGCCCGTCTACGTCCGCAAGCAGATCGTCCACAACGTGCACGTGGTCTCGACGCTCGAGCAGCGCGGCGCCGTCTTCGTCGACGACGTCGCCGAGGTCCCCCGCGGCTCGCACGTGGTCTTCAGCGCGCACGGTGTGTCGCCGGCCGTCGTCGCGGGTGCCGCAGACCGCGACCTGCACGCCATCGACGCCACCTGCCCCCTGGTCACCAAGGTCCACCGCGAAGCCACCCGGTTCGCGAGGGCCGAGCGCACCATCATCCTGATCGGGCACGCCGGCCACGAAGAGGTCGAGGGCACCATGGGACACGCCCCGGACCGCACGATCCTGGTGAGCGGCCCCGCCGACGTCGCGGCGCTCTCGGTGCCGGACCCGGACAACCTCGTCTGGCTGTCGCAGACCACGCTCAGCGTCGACGAGACGATGGAGACCGTGCGGCTGCTGCGCGAGAAGTTCCCGGCCATCCAGGACCCCCCGTCGGACGACATCTGCTACGCCACGCAGAACCGCCAGGTCGCGATCAAGAAGGTCGCGCCCGGTGCCGACCTGGTGATCGTGGTCGGCTCGGCGAACTCGTCGAACAGCGTCCGCCTGGTCGAGGTCGCGCTCGAGCACGGTGCCCGCGCCGCCCACCGCGTCGACTACGCGGAAGAGATCCAGCAGGACTGGCTCGACGGCGTCGAGACGGTCGGTGTGACGAGCGGTGCGTCCGTGCCGGAAGAACTCGTGGCCGAGGTGCTCGAACAGCTCGCCGACGCCGGCTACGCCGCCGTCGAAGAAGTCGTCACCGCACACGAAGACCTGATGTTCTCGCTCCCCAAGGAACTCCGCACCGACGCCTCGGGCAATCCGACGCGCGCGCTCGGCGGGCGTCGGGCATGAGCGGTGCGGACGGCTGGTCCTCGGTGCCGCGCCGCCACCCGGCGAACCACGGCGACGCCGGTGTCGGTTCCGGCCAGGAGGCCCGGGGAACGTCCCCGACGTCGCCTGCCGGTCCCGCAAACGGTCGGCCCCAGGGCCGTCCCGCCCCGGGCTACGGCGAGTACGCGCCCGAAGGCTGGGTGAACCCGGTCCTCGTCGAGCAGGAGCGGCAGGAGCGGCAGGACCGCGAGCGACAGGACCAGGCCAGGGCCGTCGGCGGGCGCGACGCTGCTCCGCGCGACAGCGTCCGCACCGACCACGCTCGTCCGGACGCTCGCTCCGGTGCGGCCCCTGCCGGGGTGCAGCGGACGATGCCACGGAGCCGGTTCGGCCGCACGCCGGCCGATTTCGTGCTCACCGTCGGGCTCCTGGCATTCGGACTCGTCTCCGTGGTGCAGTCCCTGTCGGTCGGTGACGTCGCCTCCACCGTGCGGCGCACCCTCGAGACCCAGTACACGGCACTGAACGACCCGAGTGCCCTGAGCACGGCCGCCGTCATCGCCGCGATCACCAACGTGGTCGTCTTCGCCCTCGTCGCCTGGTGGTCCATCCGCCGGCTCCGGGCACGGAAGCGGACGTTCTGGGTGCCGCTGGTCGGCGCGGTCGTCGCCACGGCCATCAGCACGATCGCGTTCGTCGTCGTGGTCCTGCAGGACCAGGCCTTCGTCGACTTCATGCTGCGACAGTCCGGCGCCTGACCGCCTGACCGCCTGACCGCATGACCGCCTGACCGCCTGACCGCCGGGCTGCTCGCCGCGCCCGCCCTCGGCCGTCGAGTGGTCGCAACGTGCCGCGTTCCCGCCGTCGAGTGGTCGCAAAGTGTCGTCCGGCGCCGTCACGACCGACACTTCGTGACCACTCGGCCTTGCGCGCGTGGGGAGTCGTGACCACTCGGCAGCCGGTCCGTCGGCCAGTCGCGGTGCCGGTGCCCTTCCGGCGATCGTCGTCAGCCTCGCCGACACACCCAGTCGCCCCTGCCGAGCGGTCGCAACACGCCGCGGGCCCGCCGTCGAGTGGTCAGAAAGTGTCGTCCGGCATCAGCGCAACCGACACTTCGTGACCCCTCGGCGACACGAGCGCGGGAAGCCGCGACCACCCCGGCCCGCCGACGCCGCCGCCCGGAGGTCAGCCGGCCAGGAAGGCCGCGACCGCGCCGTGCAGGGCGGCCAGGTCGTCGACGTGCACGAGCTCCCGGATCGAGTGCATCGACAGCAGCCCGACGCCGATGTCGATCGTCGGGATCCCGAGTCGGGTCGCCGCGATCGGGCCGATCGTCGAGCCGCCGGGGATCGTGTTCACGTTGACGAACGGCTGCCACGGCACACCGGCGGTCTCGCACGCGGCGGCCCAGACGGCTTCGCCCTTCGCCTCGGTCATGTAGCGCTGGTTCGCGCTGATCTTCAGCAGCGGACCGGCTCCGGGACGCGGACGGTTCGTCGGGTCGTGCTTCTCCGGCTGGTTCGGGTGCACCAGGTGCCCGGCGTCGCTCGACAGCAGCCACGATGCACGGAACGCCCGGGCAGCTTCGGAGCGGGTGGCGCCGAGGCCCTCCTGCACACGGCCGAGAACGTCCTCGAGGAACGGACCCCCGGCACCGGACGGCGTCGACGACCCGATCTCCTCGTGGTCGAACGCCGCGAACACCGGGATGTGGTCACCGTCGGTGGGAGCGTCGACGATGCCCCGGAGTCCGGCGTGCACGCTCGTCAGGTTGTCCATCCGGCCGGACGCCAGGAACTCCCGCTCGATGCCGATCCGGGCCGGCGCCTGGGTGTCCGCGAGGAACAGGTCCCACGACACGGCACCCTCGCCGAGCCGGGCGAGCAGCCACTCCACGACAGAGGTCCCACCGGCGTCGCCGTCGACCCCGACGATCGGCAGGGTGTGGCGCTGGCGGTCGATCTCCTTGCCGTCGTTCACCCCACGGTCCAGGTGGATCGCCAGGTTGGGGATCCGGGCGACGGCATCGGTGCTGACGAGCCGCACGCTGCCGTCGGCGTCGACGACCCGGCCGGCGATCCGGAGGTCGCGGTCGAACCAGGTGGACAGGAGTGCGCCGCCGTAGACCTCCACGCCCAGCTGCTCCCAGCCCCCGGTGCGGACGCCGGGGTTCGGCTTGATGCGGAAGCCGGGGGAGTCGGTGTGGGCGCCGAGGATCCGGAACGGCGTCGTCGGGTCGGCACCGTCGGGCAGACGCCACGCGATGACGGCGCCGTCGCGGACCACCACGTACGCACCGGGTTCGGTCGGCCAGGCGTCGAGCTCGGACAGCTCGGTGAACCCGGCAGCGACGAGACGGTCACGGGCCGCCGCAGCCGCGTGGAACGCGGTCGGCGACTCGGTGACGAACTGGGCGAACTCGGAGGCGATGGCGTCGACGGTCACCCGACCATCGTGGCACGTGACGAGCGTGGCGGAGGCGAGCCGTGCCTCCAGGCCGTCCGTCGAGACGCCGGCGTCATCGCAAGACGCCCCCGGAAACGCGAGACGCCGCCGGAATCCGCGGTGTTTCGCGGACACGACGGCGTCTCGCGACGGGTCGGACGGGACGGACCTGCTCAGCCCTTGGCGTGACCGGCCGAGCCGAGGACCTTCGCGGCCTCGACGACGCGAGCCGCCATGGCGGTCTCGGCGACCTTGCCCCAGGCGCGGGGGTCGTACTGCTTCTTGTTGCCGACCTCGCCGTCGATCTTCAGCACGCCCTCGTAGTTGCGGAACATCGAGTCCGCGATCGAGCGGGTGAACGCGTACTGCGTGTCCGTGTCGATGTTCATCTTGATGACGCCGTTGCGGACGGCCTCGTGGATCTCGTCGTCGGTCGATCCGGAGCCGCCGTGGAAGACGAGGTCGAGGGGGTTCTCGCCGGTGCCGTGCTTCGCCGCGACGGACGCCTGGATCTCGCCGAGGAGCTCGGGACGGAGCTTGACGTTGCCCGGCTTGTAGACGCCGTGCACGTTGCCGAAGGTGAGCGCCGCGATCCAGCGGCCCTTGTCGCCGAGGCCGAGCGCGTCGACGACCTTCTCGACGTCGTTCGGTGTGGTGTACAGCGCGTCGTTCGTGCCCTCGTGCTGGACGCCGTCCTCTTCGCCGCCGACCACCCCGATCTCGACCTCGAGGATCGCGTTGATGTTCCGCGTCTTCTCGATCATCGTCTTCGCGATCTCGATGTTCTCGTCGAGCGGCACGGCCGAACCGTCCCACATGTGCGACTGGAAGATCGGGTTGCGTCCCTGCCGGACCTCTTCCTCGCTCGCCGCGATGAGCGGCAGGACGAAGCCGTCGAGGGCGTCCTTCGGGCAGTGGTCGGTGTGGAGCGCGACCGTGATGTCGTAGTTCTTCGCGACCTCGTGGGCGAACTTCGCCATCGCGAGGGCACCCGCTGCGCGGTTCTTGATGGTGTGGCCGGCGAAGTAGTCGGCACCGCCCGTCGTGACCTGGAGGATGCCGTCGGAACCGGCTTCCTGCAGGCCCTGGAGGACCGCGTTGATGGTCTGCGAGGAGGAGACGTTGACCGCGGGGTACGCGAACTTGCCCGCCTTCGCGCGTTCGATCATCTCGGCGTACTGTTCCGGCGTTGCGATGGGCACGTGGATCTCCTTCGACTTCGGTGATGTCCCCGCCGATCGTAGTCAGCCGGACTGGAGGCGCGGTCCGGGTTACGCGGTCGGCTCACGTCCGGCGTGCACATGCGTGCACGGACCCGGTGTCCGGACCGTGGGTCGGCCGCCGGTCGGTAGGCTCGGCTCGTGACTCCCACGACTGAGACCGGCTCCCTATTCCTCCAGCCCGACCGCAACCTCGCGCTCGAGCTCGTGCGTGCGACGGAGGCCGCCGCGATCCGTGCGCAGCCGTGGGTCGGGCGTGGTGAGAAGAACCTCGCCGACGGTGCCGCGGTCGACGCGATGCGCAAGTTCCTCGGCACGGTGAACTTCGACGGCGTCGTCGTCATCGGTGAGGGCGAGAAGGACAACGCCCCGATGCTCTACAACGGCGAGCACGTCGGCAACGGTCACGGCCCGGCCTGCGACATCGCTGTCGACCCGATCGACGGCACCTCGCTCACCGCCGCCGGCCGCCAGAACGCCATCTCCGTCATGGCCGTCTCGGACCGTGGCTCGATGTACGACCCGTCCGCCGTCTTCTACATGGACAAGATCGCCGCCGGCCCCGAGGGGCGCGGTGTCCTGGACCTCGAGAAGCCGATCGGTGACAACATCCGCGCGCTGGCGAAGGCCAAGGGCAAGGACCTCGAGGACATGGTCGTCGCCGTGCTCGACCGCCCGCGCCACGACGAGCTGATCCGCGCCATCCGCGCGACCGGTGCCGGCACGCGACTGCTGCTCGACGGTGACGTCGCCGGTGGCATCGCCGCCGCCCTGCCCGGCTCGACCATCGACATGTGCGTCGGTGTCGGCGGCACCCCCGAGGGCATCATCACGGCGTGCGCGATCAAGGCGCTCGGCGGCGTGATCCTCGGCAAGCTCCAGCCGAAGGACGACGAGGAGCGCGAGCGCGCCATCGCCGCCGGCCACGACCTGGACAAGGTCCTCGACCAGGACGACCTGGTCACGGGGGACAACACGTTCTTCGTCGCCACCGGCGTCACCGACGGCGTCCTGGTCGACGGCGTGCGTCGTTCGCGCGGCGTCATCCACACCGACTCGCTCGTGCTCCGCTCTCGCTCGAACACGATCCGCCGCATCCAGGCGGACCACCGTGCGGAGAAGTGGTTCTAGGCCGGACGATCGTCTGCCGCTTCGGGGCGTCGCCGGTCTTCCGGCGGCGCCCCGTTGTGCGAGCCCTTGCGTAGGCTCGACGCATGACTGCGACAACGGCACGGATCGTCGGACTGGACACCGCGGGCATCCGCACGCTGCACGCGCAGGCGGACGGCACGGCCGACCGGCTGCCGCACGTCGTGCCGGTGGCGCCCGACCTCGGCGTGATCCTGGCGGACGAGGACGGTGCGATCCTCACCGCGCCGGCGCTCGCCGAGATGGGCTGGGCGGACGACGACGTCCTGCGTGCAGCCGTCGCCGCCGCGCAGGAGCAGGCCGGAGGCGACGTGGCGGTGATCCAGCCGGGCACGATCGTCATCCAGGACCCCGACCTCGCGGTGGTGCTCGTACTCGCACCGCAGGCGTTCCAGGGCATCGAGTTCCACGGCAGCGCAGTGGTCTTCCCGGTCGCGCCGACGACGTTCATCGTCACCGGCGACCAGGACGAGGACGGGCTCCAGGTCGCGGCCGGTGTCGCCCAGCAGATCCTGGCCGACGACGAGGGCGAGGTCCTGAGCGGACCGCCCATGGTGCTGCGCGGTGACGGGTGGGTCCGGTTCGAGCACCCGTCACTCGACGGCGAGCTCCGGACGATCCGCGCGCTCTGGACGGCGACCGCCGCGAACCTGCAGCAGGACGCCCTGCAGGAGTCGTTCGACCGTCGGGGCGAGGACGTCCAGGTCGGGACGGTCTCGGTCGCCCGACTCGCTGAGGACGACCCGGCCTTCTCGTACTCGTCGTGGACCGAGGACGTCGAGACCGTCGTCGCCGAAGTCGACACGATCGTGCTCGTGACCCTCGACGGGCAGACGCAGCCCGTGCCGTTCGGTCGGCTGCGGGAGCTGGCGTCCGGATTGATCGAGGAACTCGAGGTCCGGCCGACGCGCTACCGGCTCCGTGGGTTCCCGGATCTCGAGACGGTCCGCGCGGCCCTCTGACCACTCGACCCCGGTCGGTGGCACTCGTCCCCGTCGCTGCCCCCTGATATGGTCACACTCGCGCGCTTGTGGACAACGGCGCGAGAGACCGGACCTGGGGAGGAATGATGGGACGACCGTCGGGGTGGGACGTTGTCGATCAGGGTGATGATCCGGTCAAGGGTGATCCGTCGACGTTGCGGATGATGGCGCGGGAGTACCAGCGCATCTCCGACGCAGCCGATGACGCCTCGACCCGACTGAAGTCGGTGAAGGGCTCGGGGTGGCTGACCGACTGGGAGGGTGAAGCCGCGGACGTGTTCGTCGACGCGATCGAGGACACCCCGTCGGACCTGACCAAGCTCGTCGATTCGTACGAACTTGCCGCGACGGCGTTGTCGGGGTGGGCTGACACGGTCGATGACGCCCAGTACCGGGCTGACGGTGCGTTGGCGGACGCGAAGGACGCCTCCGGGGACCTCGCCGCGGCGCAGGACCGGTTGGCAGATGCGCAGTCGAACCTGTCGCACTACCAGTCGGCGTCGAAGGACCTGTCGAAGGTCGCGGACAAGTACCCGGCCGGTTCCGAGGTGCCGGACGGGGTGGATGTTCCGTCGCCGGCGCAGTTGCGGGCAGCGTCCGACAACGCTTCCGTCGCGCAGGGGTCGGTGTCGTCGGCGCAGGGGGACATCTCGGCGGCGCAGTCGCGGATCGATGCGGCGAAGCGGCTCGTGGCGGATGCGAAGGGTGACTGGCAGGACGCGGAGCAGCGGACCGCGACGAAGATCGGTGAAGCTGCTGACGCGGGCCTCGGGAAGCAGTCCACGTGGGACAAGATCTTCGGGTCCGAGGCGTGGGAGACCATCGTGTCGGTGGCGAAGGTCGTCGTGGCGGTGGGTGGGATCATCGCGATGATCATCCCGGGGCCGTGGACGTTGGTCATCGCGGCGATCGCGCTCGTGGTGTTGGCGGACACGTTGTACAAGATGAGCAAGGGCGAAGCCGACGGGTGGGACCTCGCGTTCGCACTCGTTGATTGCGTGCCGGCCGCTGGTGCCTTGTCGGCAGGAGCCCGCACGGCAAAGTTCACGGGGATGCTGACCGCGGCCGGGGATGTCACGTCCGGCACCAGGGCAGTCCGTTCTCTGAATGCCGGTGTGCCGATGGTCCGCGACCTCGCAACCAGCGTTCCTCGCGGTCTCCGTCGGGCGATTCATGCTGACTCCGCAGACCCGCAAGTTCTCCGCTCAGTCTTCGAGCGGGAGTACGGACCACTGAAGATGGTCAACGCGGAGCGGCTCGCCCGGGGTGTGGACGGGTTCAGCATGAACTGCACGAGGTGTGTCATCGCGACGGAGCATGTGCTCAATGGGAAAGCCGTCTCGGCAATGCCCGTCTTCACGCGAGGCGCGAGCGTCGCCGACGTCGCTGAGCACTTCGGCAAGTCCATCCGAGACTTCCAACCGGTGCGGTCGTACGATTCGATCGTCGCTAGGCTCGAGTCCGCTGGTGAGGGGGCTCGTGGCGTTGTATTCGGGACCAGGGCGGGTACCAATCCAGTCGGCCACGTGTTCAACGTTGTTCACGATCGGAATGGTGTTGTGTTCCTCGACGGACAGTCAGGAACGTTTGCCAAGTTGGAGAACTTCGATCAACTCTTCCTACTCAAGACACGGTGATGGTGCATGCGAACTCTCAAAGATGCTCAGGATGAATTTGCGAAGGAAGTGCGCGCTGACGAAGACCTTATTTGGGATAGGGGATGGATCGAGACCGACGATTGGTGGATCGTTCTTTACAACAGCCGAGAGTATTACGAGACACAAAACCCGTTGTTTAGCCTAGCTGGAAATGGCCCCTTTGTTGTACCAAAAGACGGCAGTGCCTGTTTCACTCTTCAAACAAACACATCGGTTGAATCGCAAATAGAGGAACGGGGCCAGCGGGTCATCAGTCGGTCTCGGTGAAGCCAGTTCCGGCTCGAGCGGATGAGACGCTCGAGCGCGCAGTCATCAAGATCAGTCCGGACGGCTCGTGCCTGCCGCAACTGCTCGATGCGGCGGCACGTCTACGCTAAAAGACATGACTCCACGCGACAGCCGAGTGAGTGCGGCCTACTGGACCGATGCGATAGAAGTCTTGACGCGCGGCGTCGAGGGGTTCCGCCCGTTCAGTCATGTGTTCCGGGCCGACGACGTGCGAGCTGGGATTATTCGAACGACCGCGAACTTCGACAACGCGCTCTTTCTGCTGGGCGCGCGGTACTCGGCGGGCTTTCCGACGTCACTCCTCGCGGATGATCTCGAGTCGGTCGTCACTATCTGGGAGAACTGGAACCGCTACGCTGCCGTGTCCGACGGTGGCTTCCCGCTAGAAGCGCTGACGTTCAACGACAAGCAGCCGTACTACTACGCACTGTGGTTGGCGTCGGTAGCGCGGTGCATCGGCGTCAATTCGGCGTTGACGGATCGGTTGATCGAGATCGTTGCTGCTGCTGGAGGCGCTGACCCAGTGCTCGGGACGCTGTTGGGGGTCGAACCGGTGCGGGACACCGTGTGGCACAAGCGGCCGTTCCAGAACCTCGATACGGCCGCGACCGGGACGCCGGATCGCGCCATTTCTGCGCTGAACAGGTACGTGCAAGCCTGGCAGAAGAACATCTCGTTCATTTGGTGGGCCCCAGCGCTGAAGGCAGTGCAGGGGGATAACTTTGAAACGTACTTCGGGTACTGGGCTTGGGAGGCGGCTGGGCTCGTCGTGGCGCGCGGGCTCGACGACTCCGTGTTGCGGTCGTCGCCGTACTATCCAGTCGACCTCGTCGACGGCCAGCAGGACGGATGAGCCGCCCGGCTGCCCGAACGAGGACCTCTGGGAGGGGCCATGAGTGATTCGAAGGTGTACTGGGCGGCCATCGTGGAACCCGGGGCCGTTCGGTTCTCGCAGAAGTCCGTCTCCTGCAAACAACACCGACCGACTTACCGGCGAACCCTACAACTACGACGACACATTCCGTCTCGCAAGGGGGTGCAGGATGAGAGCTCTTCGTCACCTCACCGTCGACGAACGCCTGGTCGTTATCCGGCTGATCCAGCCAGAGTTCTTCCTCTTCCCGAATCGCTTCCTGCACCTGGTCGCCGCTGATGATCTGCCGGCGGTCGAACCATGGTCGTGGCTTGTTAAGTATGAAGACGACTTGTACTTTTGGGCTGAAATCGTCGCGAAGCAGTATCCCACCCGTTCCCTCGTACCCTTCGCAAAGCACCAGAACACAGACGATGTGTTCTGTTTTGACGGTGGCGACCATTCGGGCGACCCTCCCATGCTGATCATCCATACGTTTGCTTCACCTGGGACGGATGACCGGGGGCAGTGGACGTCCTTCGACGTCTGGTGGGAGGAGATGGAGGAGCATCGAGCAGCGTGGCTCGCGGAGCAGGAAGAGGACTGAGACATGCCTCGTAGGGACACGTCGATCAGCAAGGCGATGTCGCACGCGTTGCGGCACGAACCGGGTGCGTACGGGCTGGAACTCGGCGCTGACGGGAGCGCCCCGCTCGCAGATCTTGCCGACGCTTTGGATCGGTCGGGCATTCAGGCATCGTTGGAAGATCTGCGCCGCGTGGTCGCCGAGTCCGACAAGCAGCGCTTCGTCGTCGAAAGCGACCGGATCCGTGCTCAGTACGGGCACTCGACGGACGAGCGCATCGTGAAGCCGGCGATCGTTCCGCAGCCGGTGCTCTGGCATGCAACTTCCCCCGCTGCGGCTGAGTCGATCCTGCGCGACGGGCTCTTGCCGATGGGGCGCCAGTACGCGCATCTGACGACCGATCGCGAGCTGGCTATGCAGGCTGGGCGGCGCAAGTCCACCGCTCCCGTCCTGTTGCGAATCGATGCAGCTCACGCCCACCTGGAGGGCGTGGAGTTCTCGGAGGGGCACGACCGGGTGACCCTGGCCTTGTTCGTTCCCGCGCAGTACATCTCGGCGGAAACCTCCCGATCCTGATGCCGCTGTTCCGACGGAATGCTGGGCTGCGCCAACGGGCGAGTGAGTTCAACGGTCGCTACTGGCGGAGTGCCATCCAAGTCACCTCAACCAACTGGGAGGGGCGCAGGGCAGCGGTGCACCGAGCAACGGATGCGGAGAAGCGACTGAGGGCGTTGCGCGGCGAATGGCACATGGGCCTCAAGCATCTGGTCGTGCAGTACTCCGCAGGTGTCAGCGTCGATGAGATCGGCGATGTAGCCGAGTCCGTCGCGGCCTCGTACCGTGCTTGGGTCACTTCCGCGCTCTCCCATGCCGGTCCTTCGCCCCGCCTCAGCGACGGGAACGAGTACTACATCAGCATCTTGCAACTTCTCGGGATCACGACGGGCTGTGGTCGGGACGACAGCGCGCGGACGATAGTCGAGTCCGTGATCAGGCAGGGCGCGGATCCGTTGTTCTCGGCTCTTGCTTCTGCACACCGGCTGGCCCTTCCCAGCGGATCCCCTGCGGCTTCGACGCCCAGGGTTGCGCGGCCTCTGCTGGCGGTTCTTCAACGGCCCGAAGAAGCGGACCGCACGATCCAGACCTATCTAACGGACTGGCCAACGCGTATGAAGTCGATGAGCTGGATGGGGTCCCTGGAACGGGTCAGACCCGGTGACTCGTACGGTCAAGGCTTCATCGGGTACTGGGCGATGGAACTGCCTGCGGTGGCCAGTGCCATCGATGCGCACCTCGATGACGTTGTGTCGCCCTTCCTCCCGGCGGATCTCTTGTGAAGTTCGACAGATCTTTGGTCGGGCAGCCCAGGCGAGGCAACGAGACGAACGAGTGTCGACGGGGCAATCGCGTGCACTCCTCCCAGCGAGACTCTCGGTGAAGGCGGTCAACTGGCGGTCGAGCAGCGCCCTGTCGCTGCGAAGGCTCCTGGTCGCTACACGTACGAAGGTGGTTCAAGGTGATCGACGTCGAAGTGCTCCGCAGGCGGATCGCAACGGAGTGGGACCGCAACGCCGAGGCCGTCCGCGCGCTCCCCGGGTACTCCGACGCATGAGCCGTCGCCCCGAGGGTGATCCTGTCGTGGTCAGGAGACCGACGCGTCGTCCTCGTCCGCCCACAGCGGGTCGCTGACGGTCCGGGGCAGCAGCACCCCCGGCGACGCCGGCCACGGCAGCCGCGTGATCGGCCAGTTCGAGGCGAAGAGCTCACGCCGCCCAGCATCGAACTCCTGCACCGTCTTGAGCTCGTCGTAGACCAGGGCGTACGCGGCCCGCAGGTTGTCGAAGTAGTCGTCCCACGAGTCGAACAGGGTGAAGGCGACATCGGAGACCAGGTCGATCGACGACCAGGCATCGTCCTCGTTCAGGAGCCCGGCGGCGTACGCACCTCTGACGGCGGTGACCGCGTTCTTGACGTCCATCGACCAGAGCAGCTTCGGCGGGCGGTCCGCTCGGCGTTCGAGCAGGCTCGACCCTGCCCACGGGTCGGTGCCGAGCAGTGAGGACAGCCGGGTGAGCCGGGTCTCACCCTCGGCGGATCGGCTCAGCGCGAGGAACTGCCACGACACGCTCTTCGGACCGAGCAGGTCGACGGCGAAGGCCTGTGCGTCCCGCCCGCTGGCGATCTTGTAGGTCCCGTCGAGTTCGCGGCGCAGGAACGTCAGCGGGGGCAGGGGGATGGTCACGAAGGGCGACGACGTGGTGTCCTGCAGGTACTCGCCGCCGAGCTCCACCCGCGAACCGTACGGGGCGAGCGACGCCGGCCACCATCCGTCGTGGAAGTCGCCGAACGAGGCGAGGGCCAGCTGCTGCAGTCGGCGGACGGGCAGCTCGCGGGCGCCGGTGCGCTCCCGGTACCGCCGCTGTTCCCGCACCGGCAGCCCGACGTCACGGAGCGAGGTGATGAAGGTCAGCACGAACCACACGACGACGGCGATCAGGAAGCAGCGCCACACCGCCTGGATGCCGTACCCGAAGTGCTGCCGGACGTCGTACGGGGCGAGGATCGAGATCAGGAGCACGACGAAGAACGCCACGATCGCGGTCGCCATGATGATCCACGCTGCGGCGCGGTCCCGTCGTCGCCCCGTCTGCTTCCGCGCCTTGGCGACCATCGCCCGGTGCCGCCAGCGTGGACGGACCGGGAACTCACGGTCGCCGGGAGGGTTCTGCAGTGCTTCCCCCCATGACGATCGATCGTAGCGAGCAGCTCAGTCCTCGTCGCCGGCGCCGACGAGCTCCGGCGCCGTGAGCAGCCGCGGCTCGTCCTCGATCGAGGACGGGTCCGCGATGACCTTCGACTCGTCGAGCAGCGACAGCCGACGGGCGCTCGGCAGCACCTGGCGCTCGAGGGACCCGACGAAGCGGTTGTAGTCGACGACCGAACCGCGGATCGAGCGGCCGAGCTTGTCGACGTGCCCGGCCATCGTGGACAGCCGGCCGTAGAGCTCGCGGGACACCTTGAAGAGCTCGTGCGCCTCTTGCGAGACGACGTCCTGCTGCCATGAGAACGCCACGGTCTTGAGCACGGACCACAGGGTCACGGGCGAAGCGAGTGCGATGCGCTTGCGGAAGGCGTGGTCGAGCAGGCCGGGGTCGGCGGCGAGGGCGCTCGAGATGAGCGACTCGGACGGGATGAAGGCGACGGTGAGCTCGGGGGAGGCGTCGTAGCCGGTCCAGTACTCCCGTGCGGCAAGGGCGTCGACGTGGGCTCGGAGCGCCTTGACGTGCTGGGCGATGAGCTGGTCGCGTCGGGCTGCCTCGGCACCGGTGGCGGTCGCCGGGATCTCGGCGGCCTGCAGGTAGGCGCTGAACGGCACCTTGGCGTCGACGGCGATGGTCTTGCCGCCGGGCAGGTGCACGACCATGTCCGGGCGGGCGGAGCCGACGGCGGTGGTGACGGAGGACTGCACGTCGAAGTCGACGCGTTCGAGCAGCCCGGCGGCCTCGACCACGTTGCGCAGCTGCGTCTCGCCCCAGACGCCGCGCGTGCTGTTCGACGACAGGGCGCTGGCCAGGGTGTCGGCGGTGGCGCGCAGGCGCTCTTCCGACTCGGCGGCCGACCGGAGCTGCGCCGACAGTGCGCCGTACTGCTCGCTCCGCGACTGCTCGAGCTCGGCGATCTTCGTGCGCATCACGTCGAGCGTCTGTGCCACGGGGCTGAGCGCGGAGAGCACCTTGGACTCGTTCTGGTTCCGTGCCGCGTCGACGCCGTGCATGCGCTGCACCAGGTGCTCGAGTTCGGCGGAGCGCCGTTCGAGCGAGTCGACCTGGCGGCGGTACTGCGTGTCCTGGGCATCGAGGCGTTCCTCGGCGTCGCGTCGGGCCGCCTCGAGCTGGCCGCGGAGCGCCTCGGCCGTCGCGCGGGCCGACGCGGCGTCGATGCCCGCGCGCGAGCGGGCGAGCGACCAGGCGACGACCGCACCGACGGCGATGCCGATCACGAGACCGATGACCAGGGCGAGGATCTGCATGTCGCGACCCTGGCAGAACCCACCGACACCGCGCCTCCCGGCACACCGACGCGCCTCGCAGACCCGGCCTGACTGCCGCCACGGGACCAGCGTGGCGGACAGTGGAATCCATGTCATGACATTAGGGCAAACAAGGTGTACAGTCGTGATCGTCCGCCGATGAAGCCGCACGGAAGGTCCACCGCGTCGCATGACGAACCAAGCTCCCCACGCCTACGACGTGATCACGATGGGACGCGTCAGCGTCGACATCTACCCGCAGCAGACCGGCCCGCTCGAGGACGTCTCGACCTTCTCGAAGTCCGTCGGCGGCAGCGCCACGAACGTCGCCATCGCCGCTGCTCGCCACGGCGCGGACGCCGCGGTCATCACCCGGACGGGCAACGACCCCTTCGGCCGGTACATCGCCCGCACGTTGCCCGAGTTCGGCGTCGCGAACGCCTTCGTCGAGACGGTGGAGGGGCTGAACACCCCCGTCGCCTTCTGCGAGATCTTCCCGCCCGACGACTTCCCGCTCTACTTCTACCGGGCCCCGAAGGCGCCGGACCTGATGATCACGGCGAAGTCCCTGCCGCTGCACGAGATCGAGCGCGCGAAGATCTTCTGGACCACGGTGACCGGCCTCAGCGAGGAGCCGAGCCGACAGGCGCACCACGTGGCGTACGAAGCCCGGTCCGCCGCGCAGAACAGCACGAAGACCCACACCGTCTTGGACCTGGACTACCGGTCGATGTTCTGGTCGAGCCCCGAGGCCGCGACGCGCGAGGTCGCGATCGCCCTCGAGCACGCCACCGTCGCCGTCGGCAACCGCGAGGAGTGCGAGGTCGCGGTCGGCGAGACCGACCCGGTCCGTGCCGCCGACGCCCTGCTCGACCGCGGTGTCGAGATCGCGATCGTCAAGCAGGGACCGAAGGGCGTGCTCGCGAAGACCCGCGACGAGTTCGTCGAGTTCCGTCCGCACCACATCGACGTCGTGAACGGGCTCGGCTCGGGCGACGGTTTCGGCGGCGCGCTGACCCACGGCCTGCTGCAGGGCTGGAGCCTCGAACGGATCTTGGCGTTCTGCAACGCAGCCGGCGCGATCGTCGCGACGCGGTTCGAGTGCTCGACGGCGATGCCGACGAGCGACGAGATCGAGCAGTTCCTGACCGACAACCCGGCCGAGGGCACGAACCACACGGGTGAGACGCACACCGAGGAGAAGACCCATGCCTGAGCTCAGCCCCGCTGACTTCCAGCGCCTCCGCGACATCCGTGCCGGGCAGCCGGACCTGGTGCGTGCCACGCTCGATGCCCGCCGCAAGCGCTCCCTGCTCGCCGACGACGGCAAGCTCTTCATCGTCGCCGCCGACCACCCCGCCCGCGGTGCGCTGGCGGTGCGCGACGACGAGTCCGCGATGGCGGACCGCTACGACCTGCTCGAGCGGCTCGTCACGGCCCTCGGTCGTCCTGGGGTCGACGGCGTGCTCGGCACCCCCGACATCCTCGAGGACCTCGCACTGCTCGGCGCCCTCGACGGCAAGGTCGTCGTCGGCTCGATGAACCGCGGCGGACTCCGCGGCGCGACGTTCGAGATGGACGACCGGTACACGGCGTACTCGGCGCAGGCGATCAAGGACTCCGGGCTCGACTTCGCCAAGCTCCTGGTGCGCATCGCGCTGGAGGACTCGGGCACCGCTCCGACGCTCGAGGCCACGGCCCGCGCCGTCAGCGAGGCCGCGGCACTCCAGCTGCCGATCATGCTCGAGCCGTTCATGTCCGAGTGGCGGGACGGCCGGGTCGTCAACGACCTGTCGGCCGATGCCGTGATCACCTCGATGGCGATCGCTGCCGGCCTCGGCGAGTCCAGCGCCTACAGCTGGCTCAAGATCCCCGTCGTCGACGACATGGAGCGCGTGATGGCCGCGACGACGCTGCCGACGCTGCTGCTCGGCGGCGACCCGGCTTCGCGCCCGCTGGAGACGTACGCCAAGTGGGCTGACGCCCTGGCCCTGCCCGGCGTCCGTGGCCTGGTCGTCGGACGCACCCTGCTCTACCCCTCGGACGGCGACGTCGCCGCCGCCGTGGACGTCGCCGCCGGTCTCGTCCACAGCCAGGAGGCCCGGGCCGGGTTCTCCACAGATGCCCACGACCCAGCCGCTCGGCTCGCGGGCGCCACCACCATGGACTCGTCCATCTCGGAAGGAACCAACGCATGACGCTCACCGACACGACCACCACCACCGTCGGGCACTGGATCGACGGGGCTCGCGTCCCGTCCTCGTCGGGGCGGACGGCACCGGTGTACGACCCGGCGCTGGGCGTCGCGACCAAGCAGGTCGCGCTGGCCGACGAGTCCGAGATCCAGGCGGCCATCGGCAGCGCCAAGGCGGCGTTCCCCGGCTGGAGCAACCTGTCGCTGGCCAAGCGCCAGGCGATCCTGTTCTCGTTCCGCGAGATCCTGAACCGTGACAAGGCCGAGCTGGCCGAGATCATCACGAGCGAGCACGGCAAGGTCATCGACGACGCCATGGGGGAGATCGCCCGTGGGCAAGAGGTCGTGGAGCTCGCCACCAACATCCCGAGCCTGATGAAGGGCGAGTTCTCCGACCAGGTCTCGACCGGCATCGACGTCTACTCGATCCGCCAGCCGCTCGGCGTCGTGGGCATCATCAGCCCCTTCAACTTCCCCGCGATGGTGCCGCTCTGGTTCCTGCCGATCGCGATCGCCGCGGGCAACACCGTCGTGCTGAAGCCGAGCGAGAAGGACCCGTCGGCCGCCATCTGGCTCGCCGAGAAGTTCAAGGAGGCCGGGCTGCCCGACGGCGTCTTCAACGTGCTCAACGGCGACAAGCTGTCCGTCGACGGTCTGCTCACCAGCGACGACGTCGAGTCGATCTCGTTCGTCGGCTCCACGCCCATCGCGCAGTACGTCTACGAGACCGGCACGAAGCACGGCAAGCGCGTGCAGGCCCTCGGCGGCGCGAAGAACCACATGCTCGTCCTGCCCGACGCCGACCTCGACCTGGTCGCCGACAACGCGATCAACGCGGGCTTCGGTTCGGCCGGTGAACGCTGCATGGCGATCTCGGTCGTCGTCGCCGTCGAGCCGGTGGCCGACGAGCTCATCCAGAAGATCAAGGACCGCGCGGCCACCCTGCGCATCGGCGACGGTCGTCGCGGGTGCGACATGGGCCCGCTCGTCACGAAGCAGCACCGTGACAAGGTCGCCTCGTTCATCGAGGTCGCAGAGCAGGACGGTGCGGTGGTTGTGGTGGACGGCCGCACCGTCCGACCCGACGGCGACGAGAACGGCTTCTGGCTGGGCCCGACGCTGATCGACCAGGTGCCCACCACCAGCCGCGTCTACACCGAGGAGATCTTCGGTCCGGTGCTGAGCGTCGTGCGCGTCGCCACCTACGAAGAGGGCCTCGAGCTCATCAACTCCGGCGCGTACGGCAACGGCACCGCCATCTTCACGAACGACGGCGGAGCAGCCCGACGGTTCCAGCGCGACGTGCAGGTCGGCATGATCGGCATCAACGTCCCGATCCCGGTGCCCGTCGCCTACTACTCGTTCGGTGGCTGGAAGAACTCGCTGTTCGGTGACCACAAGGCGTACGGGGCCGACGGCGTGAGCTTCTTCACCCGCCAGAAGGCGATCACGAGCCGGTGGCTCGACCCGTCGCACGGCGGCATCAACCTCGGCTTCCCGTCGAACGACTGAGCCGCAGCATGGCGAACGAACAGCACCAGCACGACCAGTGGTTCATCCCGGCGGGCTCCCGGCCCGAAGCGGGCTGGACCGACGTCGTCGACGGACGCATCGAGGGGTGGGCGCACACCGGGCTCCGGACCGGCGCGGTGGCCGACGGGGGCGAGCTGCGCCTCCCGGCCGACGCCGTGGAGCGCATCATCGTGCCGCTCGCCGGGTCGTTCCACGTGACCCACTCGGGCGCCGCCGGTGACGGCGAGCAGGACCTGCAGGGGCGGGGGAGCGTCTTCGACGGTCCCACCGACGTCCTGTACCTGGGCTCCGGTTCCGCGGCCACCATCACCGGCGACGGTCGGTTCGCCGTCGCGGAAGCCCCCACCGACATCGTCAAGCCGACCACGTACGTGGCCCGGCCGGACGTGCCGGTGGAGCTCCGCGGCGCCGGGCAGTCGAGCCGCCAGGTGCACAACTTCGGCACCCCGGCCGCGCTCGACGCCGTCAAGTTCATCGTGTGTGAAGTGATCACGCCGGCCGGCAACTGGTCGTCGTACCCGCCGCACAAGCACGACACGAACGTGCCCGGGTCGGAGTCCAACCTGGAAGAGATCTACTACTACGAGGCAGCGGTGTCCCGCGGGCTCGAGTCGATCACTCCCGAGGCCGCAGACCCGTTCGCCCTGCACCGCACCTACGCCTCGGACGACCGCGCCATCGACGAGTTCCGGCAGGTCCGCACCGGTGACGTCGCCCTGGTGCCGTACGGCTGGCACGGTCCCGCTGTCGCCGCTCCCGGCTACGACATGTACTACCTGAACGTGATGGCCGGGCCCGACCCGGAGCGCGTCTGGAACATCACCGACGACCCGGCCCACGGCTGGGTCCGCCGGGCGTGGGAGAGCGAGCAGCTCGACCCGCGCCTGCCCTACCAGAAGGAGGACGCGTGACCACCACCACGCGCCAGGCCGGCGCGACGCGTCGGATGACCGTCGGACAGGCACTCGTCGAGTTCCTGGCCAACCAGTGGACCGTCGACGGTGACGTCCGCGAACGCACCATCCCGGGGATCTTCGGCATCTTCGGGCACGGCAACGTCGCCGGGGTCGGTCAGGCGATCAAGCAGCTCCACGTCGAGCAGCCCGGGTTGCTGCCGTACCACCAGGCCCGCAACGAGCAGGCGATGGTGCACGAGGCCGTCGGCTTCGCCCGCATGCACCGCCGCCGTGCGACGTTCGCGTCGACCGCGTCTGTGGGCCCGGGTGCCGCCAACATGCTGACCGCCGCAGCACTCGCCACGACGAACCGGTTGCCGGCACTGCTCCTGCCGTCGGACACCTTCGCCACGCGCACCACCGACCCGGTGCTCCAGCAGATCGAGCTGCCGCACGACACGTCGTTGCAGGTCACCGACGCCTTCCGTCCGCTGTCGCGCTACTTCGACCGCGTGGAGCGTCCGGAGCAGCTGTTCTCGATCGCGCTCGCCGCGATGCGGGTCCTGACCGACCCGGCCGAGACCGGTGCGGTGACGATCGCCCTGCCCGAGGACGTCCAGGCCGAGGAGTTCGACGTGCCCGTCGCGTTCCTGCAGCCGCGTGAGTGGCACATCCGCCGTCCGCTGCCCGAGCGTGGCCCGCTCGAGCGTGCCGTGGCCGCGATCCGTGCCGGCCGGCGTCCGGTCATCGTGGCCGGCGGCGGGGTCCTGTACTCCGACGCCGCCGACGAGCTCCGTGCCTTCGTCGAGGCCACGGGGATCCCGGTCGGCACGTCGCAGGCCGGCGGCGGGTCCCTGGTCTGGGACCACCCGCAGTACCTCGGCGGGATCGGCGCGACCGGCACCGCCGCCGCCAACGCGATCGCCGCCCAGGCCGACGTCGTCATCGGGATCGGCACCCGCTACAGCGACTTCACCACGGCGTCGCGCACGGCGTTCCAGAACCCCGACGTCACGTTCGTCAACGTCAACGTGGCCGCGTTCGACGCCTACAAGCACGGATCGCAGCTGCCGCTGATCGCGGACGCCCGGGAGGCCCTGGTCGCCCTGACCGAGTCGCTCACGTCGGACACGGCGTACGTCGTCGAGCCCGGCTACGCGTCCGAGATCGCCTCGCTGAAGGCGGCGTGGGACGCTGCCGTCGACGGCGCGTTCGCGCCGTCCGGCGCGGACCTGCCCGGCCAGCCGGAGATCATCGGAGCCGTGCAGTCGGTCTCCGACCCGCGCGACGTCGTGATCCAGGCGGCGGGCTCGCTGCCCGGCGACCTGCACAAGCTCTGGCGGGTGCGCGACGAACTCGGGTACCACGTCGAGTACGCGTTCTCGTGCATGGGCTACGAGATCGCCGGCGGCATCGGGGTCCGGCGCGGGGCGCCGGACCGCGATGCGATCGTGATGGTCGGTGACGGCAGCTACCTCATGCTGCACACCGAGCTCGTCACCGCCGTGGCCGAGGGCATCAAGATCATCGTCGTGCTCATCCAGAACCACGGGTACGCGTCGATCGGGCACCTGTCCGAGACCGTCGGCTCCGAGCGCTTCGGCACGAAGTACCGCTACCTCGACGAGACCGAGTCGTTCGAGAACGGCGAGCCCCTGCCCGTCGACCTCGCCGCCAACGCCCGCTCGTACGGCGTCGACGTCATCGAGGTGCAGCCCGGTCCGGACAGCATCGAGGACCTGAAGGCCGCGCTGCGTCAGGCGAAGGCGAACGACCACACCACCCTGGTGCACATCAACTCCGACCCGCTGGTCTACGCCCCCGAGGGCGACGGCTGGTGGGACGTGCCGGTCGCGCAGACCTCCACCCTCCCCAGCACCCAGGCCGCCCGCGCCGAGTACGAGCAGCAGGTCGCCACGCAGCGTCCGCTGCTCGGCTGAACCGTTCACGAGACAGAAAGCGACAGCGACGTCATGACCGACACCGTCACCCCCATCGGCAGCCCCGCGACCGACGCGGCGCCCGCCTCGATCCGCATCGGCACCGCACCTGACTCGTGGGGCGTCTGGTTCCCGGACGACCCGAAGCAGGTGCCGTGGCAGCGCTTCCTCGACGAGGCCTCCGCTGCCGGGTACGAGTGGATCGAGCTCGGCCCGTACGGGTACCTGCCGACCGACCCGTCCCAGCTGTCCGACGAGCTCGAGTCCCGCGGGCTCAAGCTGTCGGCGGGCACGGTCTTCACCGGGTTCCACAAGGGCGAGGACCAGTTCCAGCGTGCGTGGGACCAGGCCGTCGCCGTCGCCGGCCTGGCCGCGAAGCTCGGTGCCGAGCACCTCGTGACGATCCCCGACCTGTGGCGCTCGGACGCCACCGAAGAGGTGCTCGAGGCGCGCACGCTCACCGACGAGCAGTGGGAGCGTCTCGGCAAGGGCCACGACCAGCTCGGCAAGGCGCTGCTCGAGGAGTACGGCGTCCACCAGCAGTTCCACACCCACGCGGACAGCCACGTCGGCACCTACAAGGAGACCGTCCGGTTCCTCGAGGTCACGAACCCCGAGTACACGAACCTCTGCCTCGACACCGGCCACTTCGCCTACTACGGCGGCGACAACCTCAAGCTCATCGCCGCCCACCCGGAGCGCATCGGCTACCTGCACCTGAAGCAGGTCGACACCGACCTGCTGTTCGACGTGCTCAAGAACGACGTGCCGTTCGCGACCGCGGTGTCGCAGGGCATCATGACCGAGCCGCCGCACGGCACCCCCGAGCTCGCCCCGATCATCGAGGCCGTCGCCGCGATCAACCCGGACGTCTTCGGCATCGTCGAGCAGGACATGTACGGCTGCTCCGTCGACGCCCCCGGCCCGATCGCCGAACGCACCTTCCAGCACATCTTCGGCTCGACCTCGGCCGCCCGCGCCTCCTGACGCGCCGTCCACGCAGCGTCAACAACCACCAGGAGAACACCACCATGACCACCACGCAGAACCTCCGCGTCGCCGTCGTCGGCGCCGGCATGATGGGCGCCGACCACGTCCGCCGCATCACCGCCAAGATCTCGAACGCCGACGTCGTCGCCGTCGTCGAGCCCGACCAGGCCCGTGCCGCTGCGGCAGCCGCCCTGGCGCCCGGTGCGATCACCGCCGCGTCCTTCGACGAGGCGCTCGAGCAGACCGAGATCGACGCCGTCATCATCGCGACGCCGGGTTTCCTGCACGAGCCGATCCTGGTGACCGCGCTCGAGCGCGGCCTCACCGTCCTGTGCGAGAAGCCGCTGACGACCAGCGCCGAGGACTCGCTGCGCATCGTCGAGCTCGAGCAGCAGCACGCCGCCCGGCCCGTCATCCAGGTCGGCTTCATGCGCCGGTTCGACGCCGGGTACCAGGAGCTCAAGGCCCTGCGCGAGTCGGGGGCGAACGGTGCCCTGCTCGCCCTGCACCACGCGCACCGCAACCCGACGACGCCGCCGAACTTCAGCGAGTCGATGCTCATCCACGACTCGGTGATCCACGAGATCGACATCATCCCGTTCCTGACCGGCGAAGCCATCACGAGCGTCGAGGTGAAGAAGCCGCGCAAGAACTCCCTCGCGCCGGCCGACCTGCCCGAGCCGCAGTTCGTCCTGTTCACCACCGAGTCCGGCACGATGGCGATCGTCGAGATCAACGTCAACGCCCAGTTCGGCTACCAGGTCACCACCGACGCCGTGTTCGAGTCCGGTGTCGCGTACATCGGCCGCGACACGTCGCTCTCGCTCGTCGCAGCCGGAGCGACCTCGCAGGGCGTCACGCCGTCCTTCAAGGAGCGCTTCGGTGCCGCCTACGACGAAGAGGTCCAGCGCTGGGTCGACGCGGCCCGCACCGGTGGCATCGACGGGCCGAGCGCCTGGGACGGCTACACCGCCTCCGTCGTCGCCGAGGTCGCGGTCCGGGCCCAGCAGTCCGGCGCGCACGAAGTGGTGGAGTACGCGGTCACGAAGCCGGCGTTCTACGACGAGACCAGCGACGCGACGAGCGACACCGCCGCGCTCGCCGGGGCCTGATCAATGCCGAAGATCGCGCTCGACCCCACCCCGTTCCACCACGACCTGTCGCTGCTCGAGTTCCCGCGCAAGGTCGCGGAGCTCGGGTACGAGTACCTGCAGCTCACCCCGCACAAGGACTTCATCCCCTTCTACCGACACCCCAAGGCCGACGACGACCTGGTCGACGCGTTCGCCGCGGCCTGCCGTGACGCCGGGGTACAGGTGGCGAGCGTGCTGCCGGTGCTGCGCTGGTCGGGCCCGGACGAGGACGCCCGACAGGCTGCGGTGCAGAAGTGGAAGCGGGTCATCGAGATCACGAAGCGCCTCGGCGTGGACACCATCAACACGGAGTTCTCCGGCCGCCCCGAGCGCGCCGAGGAGTCCGAGGACCAGTTCTACCGGTCGATGGAGGAACTGCTGCCGATCATCGAGGACGCCGGCATCCGGGTGCTCATCGACCCGCACCCCGACGACTTCGTCGAGGACGGGCTCGAGGCGCTCCGGGTGATCCGCGGCCTGAACTCGAAGCACGTCGGGTTCGTCTACGTCGCCTGCCACACGTTCCACTACGGCGGCAACATGGACGAGATCATCGACGCCGCCGGTGACTCGCTGCAGCTGGTCCACGTCGCCGACGCGTACGACCACCGTCGTTCGCACGGCCTGCGCTACATCACGAACCCGCCCGGCAACCCGGTCCGTGTGCACCAGCACCTGCCGGTCGGCCAGGCGGACGTCGACTTCGACGCCTTCTGGGCGGCACTCGACCGGGTCGGTTTCTCGGCGCGCGAGGACACCGTCGCGGTCTCGAGCGTCTTCGCCGAGGACGAGGACGCCGACGCGGTGTCGCGGTTCCAGCTCGACACGATCACGAAGGGACTCCACCGATGACCACCACCCTCGAGACGCAGGCGTCCACCGACGCCGACTCCCGTCCCGTCACCCTGCAGGCCGCGGAACAGACCCCGACCGCCCTGTGGAACGACTCCGCCGACCCGCGGGAGCTGTCGACCGCCATCCGCGAGTACGGTGCCGTCGGTGCGACCTGCAACCCGGTGATCGCGTACACCTGCATCCAGCAGGACCCGGAGACCTGGGTCCCCCGCATCCGTGCGATCGCTGCCGAGCACCCGACGGCGGGGGAGTCCTGGATCGGCTGGAAGGCCGTCGAGGAGCTCTCCATCGCCGCCGCGGCGCAGCTGCTGCCCGCGTTCGAGGCGTCCGGCGGCCGCAACGGTCGACTGTCGATGCAGACCGATCCCCGGTTCCACCGCGACCAGGACGCGCTCGTCGAGCAGGCCGTGCGGTTCTCGCAGCTCGCGCCGAACATCATCGTGAAGATCCCCGCCACGAAGGTCGGCATCGCCGCGATCGAGGAAGCCGCCTACCGCGGGGTCTCGATCAACGCCACGGTGTCCTTCACCGTGCCGCAGGTCGTCGCCGTGGGCGAGGCCATCGAGCGTGCCCTCGACCGTCGTGCTGCCGAGGGCAAGCCGGAGCAGGAGTTCGGCCACGTCGTCACCCTGATGGCCGGCCGCTTCGACGACTGGCTGAAGACCATCGTCAAGCGTGACCACGTGATGGTGGACCCGGGCATCCTCGAGTGGGCCGGTGTCGCGGCGGTGAAGAACGCCTACCGCGTCTTCCAGGAGCGGGGGTTCCGCTCGCGCGTGCTGGTCGCCGCGTTCCGCAACGCGCTGCAGTGGTCCGAGTTCCAGGGCGGTGACCTCGTCGTCTCGCCGCCGTTCCAGTGGACGAAGGACATCAACGACAACGCGTTCCCGTTCCGCCCGCACGCCATCGACGACGAGGTCCCCGTGCACGTCATCGAGGCGCTCCGGGCGGCGACGCCGGAGTTCGCCCGCGGCTACGACGTGGACGGCATGACCATCGACGAGTTCGACCGCTTCGGTGCGACCGTGACGACGCTCCGGCAGTTCCTGGACGCCGACGCGAAGCTCGATGCCCTGGTCCGCGACATCATCGTCCCCGCGAACTGAGACGTGACCAGCTGCGCAGCGCGATCCCCGGTCGGAACCGCGGGGTCGCGCCCCGGGCGCTGCCGTACCAGCCTGGAGGCCCGGTGCCGGTCCCTGAGACCGGCACCGGGCCTCCAGGCGGTTGCGGCATGTGCTGACAAAGTCCGCAGCATCGGCTAGGGTCATTGTCGCGCTCCAACGCGCGTCACCTGAACGAAGGAGTTCTCCATGGACAGCATCGGCGTCGGGCTGATCTCGGTCGGCTGGATGGGGCGGTTGCACTCGCGCGCCTACCGGGCGTTGCCGGACCACTTCCCGGAGCTCGGCGTCCAGCCGCGGCTCGTCGTCGCGGCCGACCCGGTCGAGGCGGCGCGCGACCAGGCGGTGACGCGGCTCGGGTACGAACGTGCCGTCGCCGACTACCAGGAGGTCCTCGCCGACCCGGCCGTCGACGTCGTGTCGATCTGTTCGCCGAACTTCTTGCACCGCGAGATGGCCGTCGCCGCGGCCGAGGCGGGCAAGCCGTTCTGGATCGAGAAGCCGATGGGGCGGTACGCCAGCGACTCCCGCGCCATCCACCAGGCGGTGCAACAGGCGGGCGTCATCACGAGCGTCGGGTTCAACTACCGGCACGCCCCGGCGATCGAGCGTGCCCGTGAACTCGTCCGCAGCGGGCGGCTCGGCCGGATCACGAACGTGCGCGGATCGTTGCTCGCCGACTACTCGTCCGACCCGGCGGCCCCGCTGACCTGGCGCTTCGAGCGTGAGCGCGCAGGATCGGGCGTGCTCGGCGACCTGCTGTCGCACGGGCTCGACCTGGCGCAGTACGTGGTCGGTCGGATCGCTTCGGTCAGTGCGCTCGCGGAGACGTTCATCGAGTCGCGGCCCCGGCCTGCTGCCGGCATCGTCGACCGCAGTGCGGCGGCGACCGGTGAACTGGGCGCCGTCGAGAACGAGGACTACGCCGCGCTGCTGTTCCGGTTCGAGGACGGTGCGGTCGGCACGATGGACTCGAGTCGGGTCATGCGTGGGCCGCACGCCGAGTACACGCTCGAGATCTACGGCACCCGCGGTTCGGTCCGGTGGGACTTCCAGCGCCTCAACGAGCTCGAGGTGTACCTCGACGGACAAGAGGTCGACGGGTACGCCACCCACTACGTCGCTCCCGGTGACGGCGACTTCGGTCGGTTCCAGCCCGGCGCCGGCACGGCGATGGGCTACGACGACCTGAAGACGATCGAGGCGGCGCAGTTCATCGCGAGTGTCCGGCGCGGGGAGCAGCTGGCGCCGTCGGTCGCGGACGGGCTCGCTGCCGCGTCGATCGTCGAGGCGGCGGAGGCCTCGCTGGTCGACGGTGCGTGGCACGACGTCGCCCTGGTCGACGGGCCGCTGACGTACGGGGCGCCGACACCCAGGATCTAGACACGCGGTGCCGCTCCCTTGTTAGTATGTAAGGACAAAGTCCGAGCAACCAGGAGGCACTATGCCGCTCGTCCGAATCGACCTCACCACCGGCCGCACGCCCGAGGCCGTCCGTGGCATCGCCGACGCCATCCACCAGGCCATCGTCGACGTGTACGGGATCCCGGTGCGAGACCGGTTCCAGGTGATCACCGAGCACCCGGCCCAGCAGATCATCGCCGAGGACGCCGGCCTGGGGTTCGAGCGCACCGAGGGTGTCGTGATGATCCAGGTGTTCACGCAGCACGGACGGACCGACGAGGCGAAGGCGTCACTGTACCGGGCGATCCACGACGCCCTCGCGGCGATCGGCGTCGCGTCCGAGGACGTCTTCATCGGCTACGTCGAGAACGGGCCGCAGGACTGGTCGTTCGGATTCGGACGGGCCCAGTACGTGACGGGCGAGCTCGGGGTGCCCGCGCTCGGTTGAGGCCGTGCGGGGGCGGGGCGGGGGCGGCGCGGTCACGACACCCCGCTCAGTTCCGTCGAGTGGTCAAGAAGTGTCGGTTGCCGGGCGTCCGGGCGACAGTTCGTGACCACTCGGCGCACTGCCGACAGCGAGTCGTGACCGCTCGACGAGCGACCTACTTGTCGACGAGCGTGACCTCGAACGAGTACCGGTCGGGGCGGTAGCAGTGCACGCCGTACTCGACCGCCCGGCCCGAGGCGTCGTACGCGGTACGGCTCATCGTGAGCACTGGGTCGCCGTCCTCGATCTCGAGCAGACCGGCCTCTTCGTCGGTGACCGCCCGGGCGCCGATCCGCTGCTTGGCCACCCGCATCGTGACGCCCCGGCCGCGGAGCAGCTGGTACAGCCCGTGCGCCTGCAGGTCATCGTCCGTCAGGTCGAGGAACTCCGGCGGCAGGTAGTTCTCGAGGATCGCCATCGGGACGTCCTCGGCGAACCGCACCCGTCGGATGTGCGCGACGATCGTGCCCGGCTCGACGCTCAGCGCTGCGGCCACGTCGTCGGGAGCGGGGACGTCGTCGCGCTGCAGCAGCTTCGTCGCCGGAGCCTGCGCACCCTGGGCCAGGTCGTCGTACAGGCTGGTCAGCTCGACCTTGCGCGTGACCGGGCCGTGCACGACCTGGGTCCCGATGCCGCGGCGGCGCACCAGCAGACCCTTGTCGACGAGGTCCTGGATCGCACGACGGATCGTCGGCCGCGACAGGCCCAGACGCTCACCGAGGGCGATCTCGTTCTCGAGCCGGGCCCCTGGCGGCATCGCGCCGGAGCGGATCGACTCCTCGATGCGCGAGGCAACCTGGAAGTAGAGGGGCATGGGACCCGACCGGTCCAGGTCCATGAACAGGTCGGACGGCAGCTGGCCTTCGTTGGTCATCGCGGTCCTTCACACGTGCGGAGATGCCGGCGACGGTGCCGACGGCATTGTCGTGACAATACCACCGGGGATGTGGCACCCCGGCCGAGCGCAACGGGCGTTGCGCCAGTCGGCGAACCCCGTCAGTCGGCGAAGACCATCGGTCGGTTCGACAGCCGCGGCTGGTTCGCGGCCTTCGGCTTCTCGGCACGAGCACGGACCGGGGCGATCGTCACCCGGGTGACCGCGCCGAGTGCCTCGACCGTCTCGACACCGTGGTGCCCGGCGGCGTGCACCACGATCGCAGCGCAGGCCTCGGCGTCGGCAGCGGCGTCGTGGTGCTGGAACCCCTCGAACCCGGCGGCCATCGCGGCGACCGGCAGGCGGTAGGAGTCGAGCGTGTAGGTCTTGCGGGCGACCGCCAGGGAGCACAGCGAGTGGTGCTCGGCCAGGTCGATCCCCGTCGCGGAGCACCCACCGGCGATGACGCCCATGTCGAAGCGGGCGTTGTGCGCCACCAGGACGTCGCCCTCGGCGAAGGCCACCAGGTCGGGGTACTGCTGCTCCCACGTCTTGGCGCGCGCGACGTCCTCGGCGACGATGCCGTGGATGCGGGTGTTCCACTCGAGGAACGCGTCGTGCCCGAACGGCGGGCGGATGAACCACGACGCCCGATCGACGACCCGGCCGGCGCGGACCTTCACCAGCCCGACGGAGCAGGCGCTGGCGGGCGAGCTGTTGGCGGTCTCGAAGTCGATCGCGGTGAAGTTCAACGGCACGGTCCCGATCGTCGCACGGGGTTCCGACATCGCCGTCCGTTCCCCTCGGCGTTGCGTGTGGCTACTCTCAGCGCATGGGGAACGACGCCGACCGACGTCCGCTCGTCCTGGTGCTCGCCGGGACCGGCTACGGGCAGCAGGCGCCGCTGCTCTGGTGGACGAGCGAGATCGCGCTCGCTGCGGGGTGCGAGGTCATCGCGCCACGATGGCAGGTCGACGACGCCGCCGGAGCCGATCCGGTCGGCTTCGTCGAGGCCGCTGTCGCCGCGGCGCTGGGGGACCGGCTGCCCGACCTCGTCGTCGCGAAGTCGTTCGGCTGCTTCGCCCTGCCCTGGGCGATCCGCAACGACGTGCCCGGGGTCTGGCTCACCCCGGTGCTCACGCACGACGATGTGGCCACGGCGCTCGCCGCCGCGACTGACGCGCACGACGCGATCGGGGGTGGAGCCGACACCATGTGGCGGCCCGACCGTGTCTCGGGGACGGCTGCGCGCCTCCAGACCGTCGACCGTGCCGACCACTCGCTGCAGGTGCCTGGCGACTGGCGGCTCTCGCAGCGGCTGCAGGCCGACGTCTTCGACCTCGTCGAGCGCCGCATCACGGCCCTGCGGCCCCGTATGGCTGGGTCACGTCTGCTGGCCTGACGAACGGACTGGAGGCCCGGGTCGGCTCCGACAGGCCGCCGCCGGTAGGCTGTTCTCCCGTGGCTCTCACCATCGGAATCGTCGGTCTCCCGAACGTCGGCAAGTCGACCCTGTTCAACGCCCTGACCAAGAACCAGGTCCTCGCCGCGAACTACCCGTTCGCGACGATCGAGCCGAACGTCGGGGTGGTGAACCTGCCCGACTCGCGGCTCGACCAGCTCGCCGAGCTCTTCCACTCGGAGAAGACCGTGCCGGCGCCGGTGTCGTTCGTCGACATCGCGGGCATCGTCAAGGGCGCGAGCGAGGGCGAAGGCCTGGGCAACAAGTTCCTCGCCAACATCCGCGAGGCCGACGCCATCGCGCAGGTCGTCCGTGGCTTCACCGACGACGACGTCGTGCACGTCGCGAACAAGGTCTCCCCGAAGGACGACCTCGAGGTCATCAACACCGAGCTGATCCTCGCCGACATGGAGACCATCGACAAGGCGCTCCCGCGGTACGAGAAGATGCTCAAGCTCAAGCAGGCCGAGCCGGTCGTGCTCGAGACCGCTCGCGAGGCCCGTGCCGCGCTCGAGCAGGGCACCCTGCTCTCCGCCACGAAGATCGACCTGTCCACGATCTCCGAGCTCGGGCTGCTCAGCGCCAAGCCCTTCATCTTCGTCTTCAACGTCGACGAGGCGATCCTGACCGACGAGTCCCGCAAGGCCGAGCTGGCCGCGCTGGTGGCCCCCGCCCAGGCTGTCTTCCTCGACGCCCAGGTCGAGTCGGAGCTCATCGACCTCGACCCTGCCGACGCCGCCGAACTGCTCGAGTCGACCGGTCAGACCGAGTCGGGCCTCGACCAGCTCGCCCGCATCGGGTTCGACACCCTCGGGCTGCAGACCTACCTGACGGCCGGTCCGAAGGAAGCCCGTGCGTGGACGATCGGCAAGGGGTGGAAGGCTCCCCAGGCTGCCGGCGTCATCCACACCGACTTCGAGAAGGGCTTCATCAAGGCCGAGGTCATCTCGTTCGACGACCTGGTCGCGACCGGCTCGATCGCCGAGGCCCGCGCTGCCGGCAAGGCCCGCATCGAGGGCAAGGACTACGTCATGCAGGACGGCGACGTGGTGGAGTTCCGCTTCAACAACTAGACCGAGGGGCACATGAGCCAACAGTTCGCCTTCTGGCGCACGAGCGAGCGACTCGATTCCGCGCAGGTGTACGAGCGCCTGGTGGACGGTGAGCACGTCTCCGGACTCGAGGCCCTCGACCACGAGGCTGTCGAGGCCGCCCTCATCGCCGCCTTTCCGCACTGGGCCGTCGAGAAGACCCGCGCGGACGGTGCCGACCAGACGATGCTCGCCGGGCCGGGGAACCGCGGTGCGATCGATGTGAGCTACAGCCCGCAGATGGTGACCACGACCTGTTACGGCATGGACTCGGAGCAGTGGAACGTCGTCATCTCTGCGGTGGTCGACCTGGGCTTGCCGCTGTACGACCCGCAGATCAGCTACCGCTTCGACGGGTACGAGTGAAGCCGACGGACGGCCCCGGCATCCGACCGGGTAGGTCGTCGGTGAGGACGTCGACCTCGGAACCGGTGATGCGCTCGACCTCGTGCGCGAACCCACCGAGATCGAACAGCGATGCCGCGGGGGTCAGGTGGACCAGCAGGTCGATGTCACTGTGTTCCGTGTCCTGCCCGCGCACCGCGGAGCCGAAGACGCGAACGTCGTCGAGGTGGAAGCGCTTCGCCTCGTCGAGGATCGCGTCGGCGTAGACGGCCAGCGGGATGCTCGGGCGGGTGTGCGCCGCTTCGAGGATCCGCCGGAGCGAGTCCTCGCGTGGCCGCTTCCGTCCGCTCTCGTACGCCGAGATGGTGGGCTGCTGCATGCCGGCGGCGGCAGCGAGACCGGTCTGCGAGAGGCCGAGGTCTTCGCGGGCAGCGCGGATCAACTCCGCAGCACGTTCGATCCGCATGGCGACCTCCCATACAGCTCTCGACTCTAGACGAGCACCGGGAACGACGAAGCGCCGCCGAGCAGACTCGGCGGCGCTTCGTGGTGGTGCTGGTCGGACCTAGGCCGCGAGGGCCATCTCGCCCGCCTGCACGGAGTGTGCCTGCAGCAGGGTGCGGCTGGCCTCGCCCGCCCAGGAGCGGCCGGGGACGGTCCAGCCGGCCTCGCCGACGGCGTCGAGCCGGGTACCCCGGGTGACGAAGGTCCCCAGGTCATCGGCTGCGATGCGGACGAGGTACTCGCGCTGCGAGCGGTCGTCGCGCACCGGGAACTCGGCGATGCGGTCGGGGGTGATCGTCGGGGCCGCGAGTGCGGTCCCGAACACGGTGATTCGTTCGTTGCTGGTCATGGTGCTGTACTTCCTGGTCATTCGGCGCCAGGGCGACTCGGTGTCGGCGGACGTCTCAGTCCAGCGCGACGCATCGAGTGCGGGGCGCGCACGTCGAGTTTCAACGTGCAGCTCGTCCGTTCGGATCGAGCGGTGTCTCGAGTGGAATGCGACTCGGGTGAGTCGGTGTCGAGAGGGTGGTGTGCGCGAGTCAGATGGGTTCGCTGCAGTGCACCAACCAGAGACTATACGCCCACCCCGTCGAGAAGTCCAGCGAGCGACCGGACCGAGCGTCAGGACGCCAGGAACGTGGCCCAGCGGTCTCCGCCGGCGGCCACGTTGCCCGAGCCGTCCAGTCGGGCCGCGGCCGAGGATGGCTTGCGCGAAGCCTGCTCGCGGATCAGCCCGTCGAACGTCGCCGAGAAGTCCAGACGGGGCAGTGCGGCCGTGACGTCCCGCAGGTCGTCCGACGACCACCTGTCGAAGCCCACGCCGGAGACGTCGAGCGAGGTCGCGACCTCGAGCAGGTGTCCCTCGGCGTCGAGCTCCGGGTCGACGGACCGCCACATGTGCCGCTCGATGATCTCCCTGACCCGACGGGCTCGCACGGCGTCCCACCCGGCGCCGAGCGCGAAGACCGATCCGACCGCGCCGCCGGCGTCCTCGAAGGGCACCCGGTGGGCGTCGAACAACGGAGTCATGCCGAGGTCGTGGAGCATCGTCGCGACGAAGAGCAGCTCGGGGTCCGGTTCGAGGTCGACCGTCGGGGCGAGCAGGACCGCCCATGCCCACGACCGCAGGCAGTGGTTGACGAGAGCCGGTTCGGACCATGCCCGCACGACGTCCAGTGCGCGCGCAGCGACGGGGGAGGGCGGGGTGAGCAGAGCTTCGACGTCGACCGGCATGGCACGACAGTAGCGGCAGGAGAATGCCCCGCCAGCCCGGGTTCGCATGCCCTGGATCGGCACACGTGCCCCGGATCGCAACGACGTGCGCATGGGTGCGGGGGGGGGCGTGACGCGACCACGGGCCTCCCGTCCGTCTGCTCCGTCAGTTCAGGGTCGGGGTGTCCTCCGGCACGACGCCGTCGGCGTACAGGTCGGTCGCCAGGTCGCGGAGCGCGCGCAGCGCGACCCGCTGCGTGAGCGGGCCGTAGGAGATGCGGGCGACGCCGAGCGCCTCGTACTCGGCGGCGGGCAGGGCGCCGGGCAGGCCGATGACCGAGAGCTTGCCGCGACCGAGACCGGCGACGAGGCGCTCGACCACGGAACGATCGATCGCGCCGGGCACGAAGACCAGGGCGGCACCGTTGTCCAGGAACGCCTTGCCTCGGGCGATCGCGTCCTCGATGCTCTCGTCGATCGGGCGCTCGCCGCCGCGGGCGATCGCGTCGGTGCGGGCGTTCAGCTGGAAGTCGACACCCTCGGCCTGCGCCGCTGCGGTGATCGCGGCGACGCGGGCGACCGCCTCGTCGAAGGGACGCAGCCGGTCCTCGACGTTGGCACCCACGATGCCCGAGCCGATGGCGCGGCGGATCGTCTCGGCGGGGTCCTGGTACCCGTCGTCCAGGTCGGCGGTGACCGGCAGGTCCGTCGCGGCGGCCACGATCGCGGCGCCCGACAGGGCGAGGTCGAGCGGCATGCCGCCGTCCTCGTACCCGTACGACGCGGCGATCGAGTGCCCGGCGGTCGCGATGGCCTTCGTGCCGGGCAGGTCGCTGACGACCTTCGCGGTGATCGCGTCCCACACGTTCACGACGCGCAGGATATCGGGGGCTTCGTGCAGCTGCTTGAGGGTGACGGCCTTGTCGGCGGTGCTCGTGCTCATGTCGCCGAGCGTAGGCCGACGGGGCGGCCCCCGGCCGTGACCCCACCCGAAGACGACGTGGGATGACGTCGGGAGTCGCGCCGGGCCTCCCGGCAGGGGCATGCTGGGACGCATGGCGAGCGACGAGCAGGACCCGGTCGGCACGCTCCGTGGGGTCCGGACGAGCATCAAGTGGACGCGGTACGCGCCCGACGTGCTGCCCCTGTTCGTCGCCGAGATGGACCACGACGTCGCGCCGGCGATCCGCCAGGCCCTGATCGAACGGGTCTCGCAGTCCGACCTCGGGTACCTCGACGGCCCCGGCCCGCTCGCACCGGCCTTCGCGCAGTTCGCGCTGGACCGCTGGGGCTGGCAGATCGACCCGTCGCGGATCCACCTGGCCACCGACGTCAGTGTCGGGATCGTCGAGTCGCTCCGGCTCGCGCTGCCCGACGGCGGCCGCGTCGCGATCACCCCGCCGGTGTACCCGCCGTTCTTCGAGCTCGTCGAAGAAGCTCGATGTCAGGTCGAGGAGGTCCCGCTGCTCGAGCAGTGGGGGCAGTACCGGCTCGACCTCGAGGGCCTCGAGCGGACGTTCGCCGACGGGGTCGGCGTGTTCCTGCTCTGCAACCCGCACAACCCCGTCGGGCTCGTGCACGACCGGGCCGACCTCGTCGCGATCGCCGAACTGGCCGCGAAGTACGACGTCCTCGTCATCAGCGACGAGATCCACGCACCCCTGACCCACCCCGGCGTGCAGTTCACCCCGTTCGCCGCCGTCGCCGAGCCCGTCGGAGCCCGGAGCGTGTGCGTGACCTCGGCGAGCAAGGGCTGGAACCTCGCCGGCGTGAAGTGTTCGGTCATCGTCGCCGGCGATCCCCGGACCGCCGCGCTCCTCGACACCCTGTGGGAGGAGGTCGCCTGCCGTACAAGCATCCTCGGGCTGCACGCGAACCTGGCGGCGTTCACCCTGGCGACGGACTGGCTCGACGACGTCGTGGCGCGCATCGTGGCGAACGACCGACTGCTCGCCAAGCTCCTCGCCGAACACCTGCCCGGTGTGGTCTACACGCGGCCGCGCGCCGGGTACCTGGCGTGGCTCGACTTCCGGGGCATCGGCCTCGGCGACGACCCCGCGGTGCCGCTGCGCGAGAACGCGTACGTCGCGCTGAACTCCGGGCTGGGGTTCGGGTCCGAAGGGCGGGGGTTCGTCCGGCTCAACCTGGCCTGTTCTCCGGAGACCCTGCGCGAGGCCGTGTTCCGGATCGCGTCGGCGTACCCGTCGAGCGCACAGGAGGGGCTGGTCTGGCACGTCGCGTGAGCGGTGGAACGGCGTCGTTGCCGGCTACACAGCACCGAGTGAACACGAGACGTCGGGTCGGCGCCACGCACTCGATGTCTTCTGCTCACTCGAGCCCGCCGGGGTCAGGCCACGTACTGGTTGCGGCCGACGACGCGGATGCGCAGGTCGTCGTCGCGGTCCATCGCGAGGAGCTCGCGGGCGACGAACCCGACGGACGGCCACCGGGAGACCTCGGTCACCATGAAGCCGTCGATGAACACCTGCCACGTGCCGGCCTCGCGGACCGCCTGCACCTCGTACATCGCCATGCCGTGAGCGTACCGGGACGGGGCCGCCGTCGGCGCAGGTCGAACGTCAGTGCAGGTCGAGGGTCATGTGCACGTCGGCCCGCACGTACGGGCTCGGGGCGACCTCGTCCTCGCGCAGGTGCCGGAACCCGAACGCCTCGTACAGGTGCACGGCGCTGGTGAGCTGCGCGTTGCTCTCCAGGTCGATGCGGTGTGCTCCGAGCTCGCGGGCCCGGTCGAGTGCCGCGGTGATGAGCTTCCGCCCGGTGCCGTGCCCCTGGTGGTCGGGGGAGACGGCCATCTTCACGAGTTCGAACACGCCGGGGGTGGTGGGCACGACCCCGATGCACCCGACGACCTGGTCGTCGAGCCGGGCGACCAGGACGGCACCGCCCTGCTCGACGACGCGGCCGACGGGGTCGGAGAGGAACACCCGGTCCTCGTCCTCGAGGGTGAAGTACCGGGTGATCCAGGCCTCGTTGAGCGTGCGGAACGCCTCGGCGTCGGCGGGGGTGGCGAGGTCGGCGATGGTGACGGTCGAGGTCGCTTCGGGCATGCCTCCATCCTCGATCGACGATGCAGTCGCGTCCAATACTCGTTCGCGCTGATCGATACGCTGTGTGCATGGATCGAGAACCCGACGTCGACCTCCGTCACCTGCGGGCCTTCCTGGCCGTCGCCGACGAGTTGCACTTCGGCCGAGCGGCCGAACAGCTGCGGATGGCCCAGCCCGCACTGTCCCAGCAGATCCGGCGGACCGAGCGCGCGCTCGGGGTCGACCTGTTCGTCCGGACCAGCCGCAGCGTCGCCCTGACCGCCGCCGGCCGGGTGCTGCAGGGCCGTGCGCGGTCGTTGCTCGGGCAGGTACGGCGCGACCTCGACGAGACGGTCCGGGTCGGTCGGGGCGAGGTCGGTCGGCTCGACGTCGGGTTCGTGGTCTCCGCGCTGCCCCTCGGGCCGATCGAACGGGTGCAGGCGTTCCGGGAGCGCTACCCCCTGGTCCGGGTGGAACTGACCGAGGGGTACTCGTCGACGCTGCTGGCGCGGATCGTCCGCGGCGAGCTCGACCTCGCCGTCGTCCGCGATGCCGACCCGGACCCCGCCGTACGCCTGCTGCCGTTCCGGTCCGAGGCGTTCGTCGCCGCCGTCCCGCGCGGGCACCGACTGGCAAGCCGCGAGCGCATCCGCGGCACCGAGCTGGTCGACGAACCGTTCGTGTTCTTCCCGGCGGTCGCCGGAGCACTGGCGACCGAGCGCAACCTGGCACCGGTCACCGCCGGTGGGCGCCGACCCGTCGTCGTGCAGGAGGCCACCACCTGGGCGACCGTGCTGTACCTGGTCGGGGTGGGCCTCGGCGTGACGGTGGTGCCGGAGAGCGCCGCGCTCGCCGCACCCGACACGGTGACGCTCCTGCCGCTCGAGGGCAGCGACCACCGCAGCGAGCTCGCGTGGGCGATGCGCGCTGACGACGACCGCGAGATCCTGCGCAACTTCGTCGCCGCGGACTGACCGAGCGGCCTCGGTGCACGGACGTGAGCCGGTCGGGCGTCCTCGTTCAGCCGAGCGACAGGACGGGCGCCCGGTGATCACCGAGCTCGTCGATGCGCCACGGCCGGGCCCCGCGCAGCGTCAGGCCGAGCTGCACGAGCACGAACCCGACGTGCGGTTCGACATCGGGGTCCCACGGGCCCTCGACCCCCAGGCCGAACGCGCCGAGTTCATCGTCGGCTTCGTCCCGCAGGGTGAGTCGCCACCGTCCGTCGCCGAGTTCCTCGACCACGGCCCAGCGGGCGGTGCCGAACCGGCTCACGCCGTCTTCATGATGTCCGCGGTGAAGTTCTGCACGCGCTGGAGCAGGGACGCACCCCGCATCGCGATGGTCGCCGGCGGGTTCAGGTGCGGCGGTGCGGTGCGGATGAGCATCGGGCAGCCGAGGTCTTCGCAGATGTACGTGCCGATGGTGTTGCCGTTGCGGCCGGACTCGCCAGCACGTGCGGCGGAGAACAGCCGGACCTGGGTCGCGGGCTGCGGGGAGTGGCAGAACGAGCACATCGCGGCGATGCCGGGGCGCAGCGACCCACCGGCGGACCGGACGACGATGCCCACGGGGCGCTCGTCGATCCAGGACACGATGTACCCGCGGCGGGCGGCCTGTGGGTCGCGCCACCCCAGGAACTCGCGCTCGTCCCAGAGGGTCTCGTGCAGGCCGGGGATGGGCAGCTGTGCGAGTTCGTCGGCTGTGGCGTTCACGAACGACGATCGGATGTCGGCTTCGGTCAGTGGCTTCACGGTGCTGACACCCTATTCCTCGCCTCCGACAGGGGCGCTACGACAGCCTGGAGGCTCGGATCGCGCCGAGCGCGCTGCTCCCGTCCGCCACCAGCACCGCCCGGCGCAGGGCGTCGCGTCCGACGCGACGGGCCGCCGCGTCGTCCGCGGCGAACTCCACGAGCACGCGCGTCGACCGCGCCATGGCGCGCGCACCGGGCACCCACGGGACCGCACGCTCGATCGATTCCGCGACCGCGACCGCAGCCGCGTGGTGCTGGGTCAGGTGGGCGCGTTCGTGGGCGACCACGGCCTCCAGTTCGTCGGTGCGCAACCGGTCTGCCAGGCCGGTGCTGACCAGGACCCCACCGCTCCGACCCGGCACGGCGCACGCCAGTGCGTGGTCCGCCTCGACGACGGCGACGGGGGTGCCGTCGATCTCGCGGTGCGGGGCGACCCCGGAACGCATCGCCTGCCGGACGGCCTCGTGTTCGGGGCCGGGGCGGACCCGGACCGCGACGACGAACGCGACGACCGCGAGCACCGCGACGCCCACGTTGAAGCCGTGCGTGGGGGAGCCGTCCCCGCCGAAGAGCTCGGTGACCGGACGGTCGGCGAGCACGACAAGGGCAATGCCGGCCACGAAGCCGACGACGCCGAGCAGGACCGCGATGGACCAGCAGACCAGCGCGGTGCGGGGCAGGTCGATCGTCCAGGCGGAACGGGTCAGGACCCGGGGCGCGAACACCACCACCGCGAGTGCGAGGACGATGAGCGCGATGCCGGCGACGACCACGGTGTGCGGCCGGTCAGGAGCGGGCGCGGGCGTCGAGGGCGCGGCGCAGGGCCTCGAGGTCGTCCGAGGCGAGCGACCCGGTGAACTGCAGCAGTGCGGCCTCGCGGTCGGTCGAGGCGGCCAGCGCACTCGACATCAGTGAGGCGGTCTGCTCGTCGCGACTGTGCACGGCGCGGAAGGTCAGGGGAGCGTCGTCGTGCTGCTCCCGTTCCACCTGGCCCTTGCGGCCGAGTCGGTCGAGCACGGTGAGCACGGTCGTCAGCGCGGGGCGGGGCTCGGGGAACGCGTCGAGGACCTGGCGTGCGGTGAGCCCGGCGTCGGCGGAGCGGAGCGCGTCGAGCACCGCCTGCTCCAGCTGCCCGCGGGGGCGCGATCGTTGTCCGGCCATCCCCGCATTCTACGAGATGTCGAAGGTTCGCTCGCGACACACGCCCGAAACGCGGCCTCGGTATGCTCGACGCGGACAACTGAACACACCGGCCGTTCATCCGTCGCGGGAGACGCCGTGCAGTACCTCTGGGTACATCGTGCCCTCGGGCGCGCGCACGGCACCGAAGGAGCAATCCCCCCGTCAATCTCTCAGGTCCCACACCGCAGCGGACAGGCCACTCTGAAAAGCAGACGCTCGGTCGTCTCGCCCACGGTGAAAGCCGCCGGACCTCACGGGCCGCGGTGAAACTCTCAGGCCCATGACAGAGGGGGAGTTCCACCCGGCGATCGTCGCCGGGCCCTGCCGATGCCAGGAGAACTCCGCCATGAGTCCGTCCCCACAGCCCACTCCGGGGCAGCGTTCGTCGCCGCTCGAAGCCGTGCACGAGGCCGCCGGTGCGACCTTCACCGACTTCGCCGGGTACCGCATGCCCGTGCGCTACTCGTCGGACCTCGCCGAGCACCACGCCGTGCGCCAGGCCGCCGGGGTCTTCGACCTGTCCCACATGGCCGAGATCGGGGTGACCGGCACCGACGCCGTCGCCTTCCTCGACCACGCGCTCGCCGGGTCCTTCGGGAAGATGCCGGTCGGTCGCGCCAAGTACTCGCTGCTGCTCGCCGAGAACGGCGGGATCCTCGACGACCTGGTCGTGTACCGGACCGACGACGACGTCTTCCTCGTCGTCGCGAACGCCTCCAACCGTGACGTCGCCGTCGCCGCGCTGACCGCCCGGGCCGACGGCTTCGACGTCGAGGTCTCCGACGACTCCGACACCACGGCCCTCGTCGCCATCCAGGGCCCCGCGGCGGCCGGCACGCTCGACGCCCTCGTCGTCGCCGACCGCCTGCAGCCCGAGACCCCGCTCGACGAGCTCGGCTACTACCGGGTGCTGCACGCGCTGTTCGACGGCGCCGACGTGCTCGTCGCGCGCACCGGCTACACCGGCGAGGACGGCTTCGAGGTCTACACCGACCCGGACACCGCCCCGGTGCTCTGGGACACGCTGCTCGAGGCCGGTGCCGACCGCGGGGTCGTCCCCGCCGGGCTCGCCGCACGCGACACCCTGCGGCTCGAGGCGGGCATGCCCCTGTACGGGCACGAGCTCGGCACCGACGTCCGTCCGGCCCAGGCAGGCCTGGGCCGCGTCGTCGCGAAGGACGGCGAGTTCGTCGGTGCTGCCGGCGTCACCCCGTCCGCGGACGCCCGCGTGCTCGTCGGCCTGGTGACCGAGGGCCGTCGTGCTCCCCGGGCCGGCTACGACGTCGTGCTCGACGGTGCGGTCGTCGGCACGGTGACCTCGGGCGCGCTCTCGCCGACGCTCGGTCACCCCGTCGCGATGGCCTTCGTCGACCCGGCTGCGCTCGCCGCCGCGTCGGACGGGGCACAGGTCCTCCACATCGACGTCCGGGGGACTGCCGTCCCCAGCACGGTCTCCGCGTTCCCCTTCTACCGCCGCGCCTCGAAAGGCTGACCCCATGACCGACCAGACCGCACTCCAGTACACGGCCGACCACGAGTGGCTGCTCGTCGAGGGCGACACCGTCACCGTCGGCATCACCGACCACGCCGCCGAGCAGCTCGGTGACGTCGTCTACGTCGAACTCCCCGCTGTCGGCACCGCCACCACCGCCGGCGACCAGATCGGCGAGATCGAGTCGACCAAGAGCGTCGGCGAGCTCTTCGCCCCGATCGAGGGCGAGGTCGTCGAGGTCAACGACGCCGTCGTCGACACCCCAGACACCGTCAACCAGGACCCCTTCGGTGCCGGCTGGCTCGTGAAGATCAAGGTCGACGGCACCTCGTTCCCCGAGGACCTGATGGACCACGACGCCTACCGGGCCTCCATCGCATGACCGCGTTCGAGAACCTCCAGACGTCCTTCGCCGACCGCCACATCGGCACCACCCCGGCCGACCAGCAGGAGATGCTCGACGTCGTCGGGCAGCCGTCGCTCGACGCCCTGGTCCGTGCCGCGATCCCGGAGTCCATCCACGTCGGGCCCGTCGCCGACTCGGTGATCCCGGCCGCAGTCGGCGAGACCGAGGCGCTCGCCGAACTCCGCGCGAAGGCCGGTCGCAACACCGTCCGACGCGCCATGATCGGTCTCGGCTACCACGGCACCCACACGCCCGCGGTGATCCAGCGGAACGTGCTCGAGAACCCGAGCTGGTACACGGCGTACACGCCCTACCAGCCCGAGATCTCGCAGGGCCGCCTCGAAGCGCTCATCAACTTCCAGACCATGGTGTCCGACCTGACCGGCATGGCCACCGCCGGCGCCTCGATGCTCGACGAGGGCACCGCCGTGGTCGAGGGCATGCTCCTCGCCCGCCGCGCCTCGAAGGTCAAGGGCGACGCGTTCCTCGTCGACGCCGACCTGCTGCCGCAGACCCGTGCGTTGCTCGACCACCGTGCCGATGCCGTGGGCATCACGCTGCGCGCGTTCGACGCCGTCGACGGCCCCAGCGACGAGCAGCTCGACGGTGCGTTCGGCGTCATCCTGCAGTACCCGGGCGCCTCGGGCCGCATCGTCGACCCGTCGTCCGTCATCGAGCGCGTCCACGCCGGTGGTGGCATCGCCGTCGTCGCCGCCGACCTGCTCGCGATGACCCTGCTCGCCAGCCCCGGCGACCTGGGGGCCGACGTCGCCGTCGGCACCAGCCAGCGTTTCGGCGTCCCGCTCGGCTTCGGCGGCCCGCACGCCGGCTACCTCGCCGTGCGCGCCGGCCTGGAGCGCCAGCTGCCCGGTCGCCTGGTCGGGGTGTCCTTCGACGCCGACGGCCAGATGGCCTACCGCCTCAGCCTGCAGACCCGCGAGCAGCACATCCGCCGCGAGAAGGCGACGAGCAACATCTGCACCGCGCAGGTCCTGCTCGCCGTGATGGCGTCGATGTACGCGGTCTACCACGGGCCCGAAGGCCTGCGGTTCATCGCCGGTCGGGTCGCACGGACCACCGGTGCGCTCGCCGCCGTGGCACGCGACGCCGGGGTGGAGGTCGTGCACGACGCGTACTTCGACACGCTCACCCTGCGGGCCGTCGGTCGCGCCGAGACGATCGTCGCGGCAGCGCAGGACGCCGGCTACCTGCTGCACACGGTGGACGCCGACACCTTCCAGCTCTCCGTCGACGAGACGACCACGCCCGACGACGTCGTGGCGCTGGCGGGCGTGCTCGGCGCGGTGGACGTGACGGTCCCCGCGACCGAAGCAGCCGTGCGCGACGCGGCCACGGGCCTCCCGTCCGCCCTGCAGCGCGAGAGCGACTACCTGACGCACCCCGTCTTCAGCGCACACCGCAGCGAGACCCGCATGATGCGGTACCTCAAGCACCTGTCCGACAAGGACTACGCGCTCGACCGCGGCATGATCCCGCTCGGCAGCTGCACGATGAAGCTCAACGCGGCGACCGAGATGGCCGCGGTGACCTGGCCGGAGTTCGCGAACATCCACCCGTTCGCACCGCGTGAGGACGTCGAGGGGTACCTCGACATGATCGGCGACCTCGAGTCGTGGCTCGCCGAGGTCACCGGGTACGACACCGTGTCCCTGCAGCCGAACGCCGGCAGCCAGGGCGAACTCGCCGGGCTGCTGGCCATCCGCGGGTACCACCAGGCTCGTGGCGACGAGGACCGGACGGTCTGCCTGATCCCGTCGAGCGCGCACGGCACGAACGCCGCATCCGCGGTGCTCGCCGGGATGAAGGTCGTCGTGGTGGCCTGCGACGAGAACGGCAACGTCGACCTCGAGGACCTCCGGGCCCGCGTCGCCGCCAACGCCGACACCCTCGCAGCGCTGATGATCACGTACCCGTCCACCCACGGCGTCTACGAGCACGACATCCGCGAGATCTGCGACGCCGTGCACGACGCCGGCGGCCAGGTCTACGTCGACGGCGCGAACCTCAACGCGCTGCTCGGGCACGCCCGCTTCGGCGACTTCGGCGGCGACGTGTCGCACCTCAACCTGCACAAGACCTTCTGCATCCCGCACGGTGGTGGCGGCCCCGGCGTGGGTCCCGTCGCCGCGAAGGCACACCTGGCGCCGTTCCTGCCCGGGCACCCGTTCGCGCAGCAGGCCGACCGGCGCTCCGGTGCGACGACGGCCGACGCCGACGACCGCCTGGCGCACGCCGGCGGGCCGGTCAGCGCGGCGCCGTACGGCAGCCCGAGCATCCTGCCCATCACGTGGACCTACGTCCGGATGATGGGGCTCGAGGGCCTCACCCGTGCGACCGAGGCCGCCGTGCTCGGGGCGAACTACATCGCGTCCCGCCTGCGCGAGGCGTTCCCGGTGCTGTACACGGGCGACGACGGGCTCGTCGCACACGAGTGCATCCTCGACCTCCGACCGCTGCGGGACACCACGGGGATCACGGTCGACGACGTCGCGAAGCGCCTGGTCGACTACGGGTTCCACGCGCCGACGATGTCGTTCCCGGTCGCGGGCACGCTCATGGTCGAACCGACCGAGAGCGAGGACCTCGCCGAGCTCGACCGCTTCGTCGACGCCATGCTCGCGATCCGGGCCGAGGCCGCAGCGGTCGAGCGCGGAGAGTGGCCGGCGGACGACAACCCGCTCGTGCACGCGCCGCACACCGCCTCGTCGGTGATCTCGGGGGAGTGGGCGCACGCCTACACCCGCGAGCAGGCCGTCTACCCGCTGCCGGGCATCAGCGGCCGGAAGTACTGGCCGCCGGTGCGCCGCATCGACCAGGCGTACGGCGACCGCAACCTGGTGTGCGCCTGCCCGCCGATCGAGGCGTTCGCCTGATCCGGTCGGGCGCCGACACCCTGTGGTGATCGTCGCCGAGTGATTCGTCGCCCGCCTCGTGCCCCGTCCGGTTCTTCCGGGCGGGGCACGGTCACATCCGGACGGAAGGTGCCGGTCTGTGTCCCGGTCCCGGTCTCGATCTGGGGGCCGGCCTTGCCCGGTCTGGCCCGGCCTTGTCCGGCCCTGCCCGGACCGGGCGCGGTCCGGGCGTCACTCGCCCCGGCCCGCTGGCGTCGGGTGGCCACGACACCCCGCTCAGTTCCTTCGAGTGGTCACGAACCGTCGTCCGGGCCCCCGCCGAGCGACGATTCGTGACCACTCGGCGGTGCACTCGCGGCATGTCGTGACCGCGGACCAGTGCCCCGGAGCCGTACCCCTGAGCGATGCTCGGCCGTCCCCCGACTTGCACAGAACTGTGCCGGAGTGCAACAGATTTCATGCGGATGCAACAAAAACGCACCCTTCACCTGAGTGCGCGCGAATCTTGCATCGTCTCGCAAGGATCGTGCAAGTTGGTTACCGGCGTGTAACCGTTCGCTCCAGGGTTTGGACGCCACTGTTCACCTTGCCTACGCTGCAAAGGTCAAACGCGCCCGGGTGACACAGCTGTGCCCGAACGCGTCCCATGCACCAGGAGGAACCTTGATCAAGAAGCGCGCCGGGCTCACCGCCCTCGCCGTGCTCGGGGCCACAGCACTCGCCCTGACCGCCTGCTCCAGCAACAGCTCCAACGGGGGTGGCTCGGGCTCGGCGAACGCGTCCGGGATCGTCACCACGAACGGCACCGAGCCGCAGAAGCCCCTCATCCCGTCGAACACCACCGAGACCGGTGGCGGCAAGGTCATCGACTCGCTCTTCGAGGGCCTCGTCTCGTACGACGCCGACGGCAAGCCCGTCAACGAGGTCGCGAAGAGCATCGACACCGATGACTCGAAGACCTTCGACATCAAGCTGAACACGGGTTACACCTTCACCAACGGCGAGAAGGTCACTGCCGAGTCGTTCACGAAGGCGTGGAACTGGGCAGCCCAGTTCTCGAACAAGCAGAGCGCCTCGTACTTCTTCGAGAACATCGAGGGGTACAACGCCGAGAAGGACTCCGAGCTCACCGGCCTCAAGGTCGTGAGCGACGACGAGTTCACCGTGAAGCTGAAGTCGGCCCAGTCGGACTTCCCGCTCTCGCTCGGCTACTCGGCCTTCGTGCCGCTGCCGTCCTCGTTCTACGACGACACCAAGGCCTTCGGTGAGAACCCGATCGGCAACGGTCCGTACAAGTTCGACGGCAAGAAGGCCTGGACGCACAACCAGTCCATCAAGCTCGTCGCCAACAAGGACTACGAGGGCAAGCGCAAGCCGAAGAACGGTGGTCTGACGATCACGTTCTACACCTCGCAGGACACCGCCTACGCCGACGCGCAGGGCGGCAACCTCGACGTCCTCGACGCCGTGCCGGACGCGAACTTCCAGACGTACAAGTCGGACTTCCCGGACTCGAACGTCAACCAGCCGGCCGCGATCTTCCAGGGCATCTACCTGCCCTACTACCTCGACCACTGGAAGGGCGAGGAAGGCAAGCTGCGTCGCGAGGCCGTCTCGATGGCGATCAACCGCAAGGAGATCACCGACAAGATCTTCGACGGCACCCGCACCCCGGCCAAGGACTTCACCTCGCCGGTGATCGCCGGCTGGAACGACGACCTCGAGGGCTCCGAGGTCCTGGACTACAACAAGTCCGAGGCCAAGAAGCTCTGGGCCGAGGCCGACAAGATCTCGAAGTACAACGACACCCTCACCATCACGTACAACGCCGATGGTGGCCACCAGGCGTGGGTGACCGCGGTCACGAACTCGATCTCGAGCACGCTCGGCATCAAGGCCGAGGGCAACGCGATCCCGACGTTCCAGGAAGCCCTGGACCTGCAGACGAACGACAAGCTCACGGGCGGCAGCCGTACCGGTTGGCAGGCCGACTACCCGTCGCTGTACAACTTCCTCGGCCCGACCATGGGCAAGGGCTCGTCGAGCAACTACGCGCGCTACGACTCGGCTGAGTACAACGAGCTGCTCGCCAAGGGCCGTTCGGCAGCCACCGTCGAAGAGGGCAACAAGATCTTCGACCAGGCCCAGGAACTCCTGTTCAAGGACCTGCCCGAGATCCCGCTCTGGTACTCCAACGTGACCGGCGTCTGGAACGCCGACACGGTGTCGAACGTCAAGTTCGGCTGGAACTCGGTGCCGCTCTACTACGACGTCGAGGTCAAGAACTGACCCTGGTCTCGTAGAGACCACCCCGCGAGCAGGTATCCTGCCTCGCGACCACCGGACGGGGGTTCGGGGACCACACGGTCCCCGAACCCCCCTACCGCGGCGGCAAGACCTTCCCCCACACTGCGGGCGCCCTCCCGCACCGGACTTCCGTGCCGACCCTCGGACCGTCCACCCCTCACCACAATGAACCTGATCGACATCGCTCCGGACCGGGCAGTGATCTGATGCTCTGGTACCTCGGCAAGCGCCTCCTGCAACTCATCCCCGTGTTCTTCGGGGCCACGTTCCTCATCTACTTCATGGTCTTCTCGCTGCCCGGCGACCCGATCGCCGCGCTGTTCGGCGACCGTCAGCCGACGCCGCAGGTGATCGAGCAGCTGCGACAGCAGTACAACCTCGACAAGCCGTTCATCGTCCAGTACCTGCTCTGGATCGGCGGCGTGTTCCGCGGCGACCTCGGCGTGACGTACTCGGGCCTGCCGGTCAGCTCGCAGCTCGCCTCGGCGTTCCCGATCACCGCTCGCCTGGCGATCCTGGCGCTGCTGTTCGAGTCGGTCGCCGGCATCGTCGTCGGTGTCATCGCTGGTCTGCGCAAGGGCAAGCTGTTCGACGCCACCGCACTCGTCGTGTCGCTGCTGCTCATCTCGGTCCCGACCTTCGTCGTCGGGTTCCTGCTGCAGTACGTCTTCGGCATCAACCTCGGCCTGTTCCGGGTGACGGTGTCGGGCGAAGCGCCGTGGGACGAACTCGTGCTGCCAGCGATCGTGCTCGCCTCGGTGTCGTTCGCGTACATCGTGCGTCTGACGCGCGCGAGCGTGGCCGAGAACATGAGCGCGGACTTCGTCCGCACCGCGACGGCCAAGGGTCTCCCGCGTCGTCGGGTGATCGGGGTGCACATCTTCCGCAACTCGCTCATCCCCGTGGTGACGTACCTGGGTGTCGACATCGGCAACCTGATGGTCGGCGCCGTGGTGACCGAGGGCATCTTCAACATCCACGGTGTGGGTGGCACGGTGTTCCAGGCCGTCAAGCTCGGCGAGGGTCCGACCGTCGTGTCGTTCGTCGCCGTGATGGTCATCATCTTCATGCTCGCCAACCTCCTGGTCGACCTGCTCTACGCCGTCCTGGACCCGAGGATCCGCTATGCCAAGTAACGCCGCATCCCGCTCGGCGACGCACTACGTCGCTCCGATCGAGGAGACCCCGCTCCAAGCGGTCGACCAGGTCGACGAGAACGAGAAGACCCGGTCCACCTGGACCGATGCCTGGGACTCCATGCGTGTCCGCCCGATGTTCTGGGTGTCCGCCGTGCTCATCCTGCTCATCGTCGTCGTGGCGCTGTTCCCGGGTCTCTTCACGCACATCGACCCGAGGAAGGCGATCCTGGCGAAGAGCAACGAGGGCCCGGAAGCCGGCCACATCTTCGGGTACAACCGCCAGGGGTACGACGTGTACTCACGCGTGATCTGGGGTGCACGGAACTCGCTGATCGTCGGCATCGTCGCCACCGTGCTGGTCACGATCGTCGGTGTCATCATCGGCGCTCTCGCCGGCTTCTACGGCGGATGGCTCGACACGATCGTGTCCCGCATCGCGGACATCTTCTTCTCCATCCCCACCGTGCTCGGCGCGATCGTGATCATGTCGGTCATCCCGGCGCGGAACGCGATCACCGTGGCGTTGGTCCTCGCGGCGTTCGCTTGGCCGCAGATCGCTCGCATCATGCGTGGTGCCGTGCTCAGCGCGAAGCAGTCCGACTACGTCATGGCCTCGGCCGCGCTCGGCGTCAGTCGCTTCAAGACGCTGGTCCGGCACGTGATCCCGAACTCGGTGGCGCCGGTCATCGTCGTGTCGACCGTGTCGCTCGGCACGTTCATCGTGGCCGAGGCGACCCTGTCGTTCCTCGGTATCGGGCTCCCGGACTCAGCGCTCAGCTGGGGCCTCGACATCGGGACCGCGCAGGTCTCGATCCGAACGGCACCGTCGACGATCTTCTGGCCGTCGGCAGCCCTGTCCATCACCGTGCTCGCGTTCCTGCTCCTCGGTGACGTGGTGCGCGATGCGCTCGACCCGAAGGCGAGGGCCCGCCGATGAGCGAGACACTGACCCAGCCGAACAGCCGCCGTACCGGCGGCTCCGGCGCCCCGCTGCTCGAGATCACCGACCTGCAGGTCGGCTTCAAGACCCAGAGCGGCCTCGTGCAGGCCGTCCGCGGCGTGAACCTCACCCTCGAACAGGGCGAGCGCCTGGCCATCGTCGGCGAGTCCGGTTCCGGCAAGTCGACGAGCGCCCAGGCGATCATCAAGCTGCTCCCCGGCACCGGTGAGGTCACCGGCGGCTCGATCAAGTTCAACGGGCGCGAGCTCGTCGGGCTGAGCGACAAGGAGATGTCGGAGATCCGCGGGAAGGAGATCGGCTACGTCCCCCAGGACCCGATGTCGAACCTCAACCCGCTGTGGTCGATCGGCTTCCAGGTCGAAGAGGCCATCCGTGCGAACGGCATGGCGACCGGCAAGGCCGCCGTCCGCGCCCGCGCGGTCGAGGTCCTGCAGGAAGCCGGCCTCGGCGACGCGTCGACCCGCCTGAAGCAGTACCCGCACGAGTTCTCCGGCGGCATGCGGCAGCGTGTGCTCATCGGCATCGGTCTGTCGAGCCGCCCGCAGCTGCTCATCGCCGACGAGCCGACGAGTGCGCTCGACGTCACGGTCCAGCGCGTCATCCTCGACCACCTCGAGACCCTGACCCGCGACTTCGGCACCTCGGTGCTGTTCATCACGCACGACCTCGGCCTCGCTGCCGAGCGGGCCGAGAAGCTCGTCGTGATGTACAAGGGACAGGTCGTCGAGGCCGGCCCCTCCAAGGAGATCCTGGCCAACCCGCAGCACCCGTACACGCAGCGCCTCGTCGCGGCGGCCCCCTCGCTGGCCAGCCGTCGCATCCAGTCGAAGGTGCAGCACCAGCGGATCGACATCGCCGACACCGGCAGTGACGACGCCGAGCTCATCGCCCGCGCCCAGGAGCGCGAGCACCGTCCAGCCGAGGACCTCATCGTGGTGAAGAACCTCGAGAAGGTCTACAAGCTGCGCGGCAAGAGCCTCGCCACGCGGGAGCTCAAGGCCGTCGACGACGTGTCGTTCTCGATCCAGAAGGGCACCACCACGGCGCTCGTCGGCGAGTCCGGTTCGGGCAAGTCGACCGTCGCGAAGCTCGTCCTGCAGCTCGAGAGCATCACGAGCGGCACCGTGCAGTTCGACGGCATCGACATCGGCGCGCTGAAGGGCAAGGACCTCTTCGACTTCCGCCGCCGTGTGCAGCCGGTGTTCCAGGACCCTTACGGCTCCCTGGACCCGATGTACAACGTCGGGAACACGATCGCCGAGCCGCTCGCCACGCACAAGGTGGGCGACAAGGCCTCGCGCCGTGCCAGGGTGCTCGAGCTGCTCGACCAGGTCGCGCTCCCGAAGTCGATGGTGAACCGCTACCCGAACGAGCTGTCCGGTGGCCAGCGACAGCGTATCGCCGTCGCTCGCGCGCTGGCACTCAAGCCGGAGGTCATCGTCCTCGACGAGGCCGTCTCCGCGCTCGACGTGCTCGTGCAGGGCCAGATCCTCGACCTGCTCACCGAGCTGCAGACCGAGCTCGGCCTGACGTACCTGTTCATCACGCACGACCTCGCGGTCGTCCGCCTCGTCGCGGACAACGTGTGCGTCATGCGTCGTGGGCAGATCGTCGAGAAGGCGACGACCGACGAGGTCTTCGCCGCCCCGAAGGAGCAGTACACGAAGGACCTCCTGGCCGCCATCCCCGGCGCCGGGTTCGAGTTCGGACGCTGATCCCCCTGGACACGAACGAGGCCGGACGCCCCCTCGTCCTCCGCGCTGGTCGCGGGGGCGCGGTGGCGGCCGGCCTCGTCGCCGTCCTGGGCGTCTTCCTGCTGGGCGACGCCGCGTTCCGGGGGAGCTGGGACGTCGTGCTCCGCGCCGCCGGCCCGATCGCCGTGCTCGTCTGGGCGCTCTGGGTCCTGACCTTCCGCCCGTGCATCGTCATCGACGACCGTGCGGTCACGGTGCTCAACCCGCTCCGCCGCACCGTGGTGCCGTGGCACGCGGTCGCCGACGTCCGGCTCCGCTGGCAGATCGTGATCGAGACGGTCGCCGGACGCAAGGTCCAGTGCTGGGGCGGCCCGTCGCTGCCGCGGCCGAAACCCGCCCGACGCGGCGAGCGTGCCGTGCTGCTCCAGCCCGACGAGATGACGGTCCTGCTCGACCGATGGTCTGAGCGCCGCGCGGCGACCGGCACCGGTGATGCCGTGCGCGGCTGGGACGCGCCGGCACTGGCGGTCGGCGCCGCTGCGCTGACGCTGCTCGCCGCCTCGCTGCTCAGCCTGTGGCTGGGAGCCTGACGCGGCTCGCGATCGCGACCACACGACGGACGGGAGGCCCGGCGCACGACGTGCGCCGTCCCTCCCGTCACGGCCGTCGCCCCGCTGGCGCGGTGCGCCGGTACCGGCGGGATGGGCCCACCTCCCGTCACGGCCGTCGCCCCGCTGGCGCGGTGCGCCGGTACCGGCGGGATGGGCCCACCTCCCGTCCGTCTGCTGGTCACGACCGCTGCCGCGCTTGGTGAGCAGAAATGGTCGGGTCCGCGGGTGGGACCCGACCATTCCTGCTCACCATGCGGAGCGGTGAACGTGACCGTCGTCGTCAGACGACCGCGCCGACCCGCTCGGTGAGCAGGTGCTCCTGGTCGGTCTGGATGCAGGCGACGCCACGGCCGTGCACGGGCTCGAGGCCCGGGTCGATGGTGCGGCACTGCTCCTGCCGGCCCTCGTCGAGGAGCTGGTAGAGCGGGCAGCGCGTGCGGAACCGGCAGCCGTCGATGCGCTCCGTGGGGGAGGGCAGGTCGCCCTCGAGCAGGATGCGCCCGCGGGCGGCCTCGGCCATCGGGTCCGGCACCGGGACAGCCGACAGCAGGGCCCGCGTGTACGGGTGCTGCGGGTCCGAGAAGACCGCGTCCCCGTCGCCGTACTCGACGATGCGGCCGAGGTACATGACGGCGACGTCGTCGGCGATGTGCCGGACGACGGACAGGTCGTGCGCCACGAACAGGTAGGACAGGCCGAGACGGTGCTTGAGGTCCTCGAGCAGGTTGATCACACCGGCCTGCACCGAGACGTCGAGTGCGGACACCGGCTCGTCGAGCACCAGGATCTTCGGCTCCACGATCAGCGCGCGGGCGATGCCGATGCGCTGCCGCTGGCCGCCCGAGAACTCGTGCGGGTACCGGTCGATGTAGGTCGGCTCGAGGCCGACCAGCTCCAGCACCTCGCGCACGCGCCGACGGATCTCGTCCTTCGCGACGCCGTGCACCGTGAGGGGTTCGCCGATCACCGAACCGATGTCGAGGCGCGGGTCGATCGACGCCATCGGGTCCTGGAAGACCACCTGGATGTCGCGGCGCAGGGCCAGACGGTCCTTCTTGGAGAGCGAGGCGGTGTCGACGCCGTTCACCCGGATGGTGCCGTGCTGGGCGCCGGCGAGTTCGAGGATCTCCATGATCGTCGTCGTCTTGCCGCAGCCGGACTCGCCGACCAGGCCGAGCACCTGCCCGCGCTTGAGCGTCAGGGAGATGCCGTCCACCGCGTGCACCTCGCCGATCTGCCGGCGGAACAGTGCGCCCTTGGTGAGCGGGAACGTCTTGACCACGTCGTCCAGTTCGAGCACGACGTCGTCGCCGTGGTCGACGCTGGCCTCGGGGACGTCCTCGGGGCGGGGGAAGATCTCCGAGCGCTCGAGGGTGCCCGCGGCGATCTCGTCGCGGCGGATGCACGCGGCGGTGTGCTCGTCGAGCAGGGTGCCGTTGCCGATCGTCTGCACGGCGCCGGTCATGACCGGGTTGTCGGCGCTCTGCGGCACCGTCGTCGCGACGAGGGCGGGTTCGCCGTCGCGGCAGGCGTCGAGGACGGCGGGGCAGCGGTCGGCGAACGGGCAGCCCGTCGGCTTCTGCGTCAGCAGGGGCGGGCGGCCGTCGAGCGGGACGAGCCGCTCGGTGCGGGCGGACGTCATGTTCGGCATCGAGCGGAGCAGCCCGATCGTGTACGGCATCACCGGCTCGCGGAACAGCGGCAGGACCGGTGCCGTCTCGACGATCCGGCCGGCGTACATCACGGCGACGCGGTCGGCGTTGCCGGCGACGACGCCCAGGTCGTGCGTGATGAGCACGACGGCCGCACCGGTCATGTCCTTCGCGGTCTGCAGCACGTCGAGGATCTGCGCCTGGATCGTCACGTCGAGGGCGGTGGTCGGCTCGTCGGCGATGATCAGCTTCGGGTCGTTCGCGATGGCGATCGCGATCATCGCGCGCTGCCGCATGCCGCCGGAGAACTCGTGCGGGAACGCGTCGAGCCGTCGCGCCGGGTTCGGGATGCCGACGATGCGCAGCAGTTCCTCGGCGCGGGTGCGCGCGGCGTGTGCGGTCAGCGACCGGTCGTGCAGGCGCAGGCCCTCGACGATCTGCTGCCCGATCGTGTACACCGGCGTCAGGGCGGACAGCGGGTCCTGGAACACCATCGCGATGTCACGACCGCGCAGCGCCGACATCTCACGGTCGTTCTTGCCGACGAGCTCCTGCCCGTCGAAGCGGATGCTGCCCTGCACCTGGGCGGACGACGGCAGCAGGCCCATCACGGCCATCGAGGACACCGACTTGCCGGACCCCGATTCACCGACGATGCCGAGGAACTCGCCGGGGGCCACCGAGTAGTCGACACCCCGGACCGCGTAGACGGGCTTGGTCTTCGGGTTGAACGTGACCGACAGGTCGGACACGGTGAGCAGCGGCTCAGTCACGGTTGGCTCCGGAGGTGGGGTCGATGGCGTCGCGCAGGGCGTCGCCGAGCAGGCTGGTCGAGAGCACGGTCGCGACGAGGGTCGCTGCGGGCAGGACGAAGAGCCACGGGCGGGTGACGGCCGACTGGCTGCCGGCGGCGAGCAGGGTGCCGAGCGAGACGTCGGGGATCTGGATGCCGAAGCCGAAGTAGCTGAGGGCGCTCTCGGACAGGATCATCGCCCCGACACCCAGCGTCGCGTCGATGATGAGCAGCGATGCCACGTTGGGCAGGATGTGCCGTCGGATGATGGTGAACGAGGGCACACCCATGAACCGGGCGGCCTTGACGTAGTCGCGCTCGCGCAGGGACATCGTCTGCCCCCGGATCACCCGGGCCATGATCATCCAGCCGAAGATCGCCAGCCCCACGATGAGTGCGAGCCAGCTGAGGTTCTTGAACAGCGGGCTGAGGAGCACGAGCGCGTAGAACGACGGGATCACCAGGAGCAGGTCGATGCCCCAGACGAGCGCACGGTCGACGAACCCACCGAAGTACCCGGCGACCGCGCCGACGATGCCGGCGATGAGGGTCGCGGCCGGTCCGGCGATGAGTCCGATGAGCAGCGACTTCTGCAGGCCGACCAGGGTCTGCGCGTAGATGTCCTGGCCGATGTCGTTCGTGCCGAACCAGTGCGCGGCGCTCGGCGGCATGCCGAACGCGAGCCCGTCGGAGTCGGAGGCGTTCCAGTGGTACAGGTGCGGGCCGACGAACGCCCAGAGGATGATGAGCAGCAGCGCACCGCCGCCGATGCGCGCGCGCCAGGTGCCGAACACCTTGCGCCAGAGCGGGGTGCGGCCGCCCTTCACCTCGATGACGTGCGCCGGCGTCCCGGCGTTGCCGTCGCCGGGGTCACCGGCGGTGGTCGTGGTCGTGGGGTCGAGAACAGACACGGGTCACACCCTCACTCGCGGGTCGAGCGCGGCGTACAGCAGGTCCGCGAGGGTCCCTGCGATGAGCACGAGGATCGCCGTGAAGAGGATCGTGCCCGCTGCCGCGTTGATGTCGTTGTTCGTGATGCTCTGGATGAAGTACTCACCCATGCCGTGCCAGCTGAAGACCAGCTCGGTGATGCTCGCACCCGTCAGGATCAACCCGAACGAGTAGGCGAAGAAGGTCGACATCGGGATGAGGGCGACCCGCACGCCGTGGCGCATGATCGCCGATCCGCGCGTGCGGCCCTTCGACCGGGCGGTCCGGATGAAGTCGTTCGACAGGACGTCGAGCATCGCGGAGCGCTGGTAGCGCGAGTACGACGCGACGGCGCCGACCGTCAGCGAGATCGTGGGTAACAACAGGTGCACGAGTCGGTCGCCGAGCACCGGGAAGAACCCGCTCACCCCCGGCGTGTACTCACCGGTGAAGCTGATCACCTGTGCGCCGACGCCCTGGTTGAGGGAGGTCGCCAGGATCATCAGCACGACCGCGATCACGAACGGCGGGGTCGCGAGCACCGTGAACGACGCGTAGGTCGAGACCTGGTCGGACACCTTGTACTGCCGGACCGCGTTCCAGACGCCGAGCAGCACGCCGAAGAGCGCACCGAGCAGCGTGCCGATCACGAGCAGCCGCAGGCTCGTCCCGGACCGGGCGATGATGTCGGCCGTCACCTCGGTGCCGCGCGAACTCATGCCGAGCGACCCGTGCGTGACCAGGCCGACCCACCAGTCCCAGGTGCGGACGAGGATGGGGGTGTTCGGATCGGCGCCGAGCTTGCGGAGCGACGCGTCGATGGTGCCCTGCGGCACGGCCGGGTTGCGCCCGAGGAACCGGGCGGCCGGGTTGAGCGTCGTGCTGGCGAGGATGTACCCGAGCGTGGTCGCCACGATCGTCAGGACGATGTAGTTGACGATCCGCTTTGCGATGAAGGCGAGCATGTGGTTGGTGACCTCTGGGTGCGGCCGTCCGTCCGGACGGCGTTGTCGGTGGCGACAGGCTAGCCGGTCCGGACGGCGGGGTGGGACAACGGAAGTGACGTTATGCAACATTCGTTACGAGCGTGTTTCGATTCCTCGCAGAGACCCTTGTGCAGCCTTCGGATGTGGCTAGGGTTCTCAACCAACAGACGCGACGGCGGGGCCGCCGCGGTCCAGCGCGAACTGCGCGAACCACAACGAAAGGGAATCCTCGCCATGCGAAAGAGGATCAAGGGCATCGCGGTCCTGGCCACCGCTGCGGCAGCTGCCGTCGTGCTGGCGGGCTGCTCCGGCGGCGGAGAAGCGGGCGGCGACAACTCCGCGGTCGCCGAGTCGTCACTGAAGTCGACCGGCTGGACCGTCGCGGACCGCGCCGACGTCAAGGACGGCGGGTCGATCACCCTGCCGATCGACACAGCTCCGGCGAACTGGCAGCTGGCCAACCTTGACTCGGGGACGGTCGACGACACGACGATCTCGCAGACCTACCTGCCGGGGTTCATCCAGTTCAAGGAGAACGGCGAGTGGGAGGCGAACAAGGACTACGCGACCTCCGTCGAGCTGACCAAGGACTCGCCCCAGACCGTCGAGATCAAGATCAACCCGAAGGCCGTCTGGTCGGACGGCACCCCGATCAGCGCAAAGGACGTCATCGCGAACTGGAAGGCGCTGAACGGCACGAACAAGGCCTTCGCGCCCCTCGCCACCAACGTGTGGGAGGACGTGGACTCGGTCAAGCAAGGCTCCGACGAGCGTGACGTCATCATGACGTTCTCGAAGACCAACGCCGACTGGGCGAGCGTCCTCGGCGCGATCTACCCGTACTGGGCCGTCGACACCCCGGACCACTTCAACAAGGCCTGGGCCAAGGGTCCGTACGCCGCCGACGGCAAGACCTACGTCTCCGGTGGTCCCTACATCCTGAAGTCCTTCGACGCCAACGGTGGCGTCGTGACCTTCGAGAAGAACTCCAAGTGGTGGGGCGACCCGGGCAAGCTCGACACGATCGTCTTCAAGACGGTCTCGCGTGACGGCGTCGCCCAGGCGTACGGCAACAAGGAGCTCGACGCGTTCAACCTGAACGGCAGCGCCGACAACCTCAAGACGGCGAACTCGCGGTCCGACTCGAAGATCGAGCGCTCGCTCGGCACCACGCAGCGTCAGATCACGCTGAACGGCACCTCGGACGTCTTCAAGGACCAGGACGTGCGCCAGGCGTTCGCACAGGCCATCAACCGCAAGGTCGTGGCCCAGGCGATCCTGTCGCCGGTGAAGAGCCCGGGCGACGTGCTCAACAACCTCGTCTACCTGCCCGGTCAGCAGGGCTACGAGGACGACGCGTCGAGCGTCTACGGCTACAGCACCGACAAGGCGAAGTCGAAGCTCGAGGACGCCGGCTGGAAGATCGGTTCGGACGGCTACGCGACCAAGGGCGGCAAGGAACTCGACGTCCGCTTCGTGATCCCCTCGGACAACCCGAACTCGGCGAACGTCGCGCAGCTCGTGCAGCAGCAGACGAAGCTCGCCGGCTTCAAGGTCACCATCGACACCGTCCCGACCGACGACTTCTTCACGAAGTACGTCACCACGTCGACGCGTGACTTCGACGCCACGTACTTCGCGTGGCAGGGCACCCCGTTCCCGATCTCGTCGCTGAAGTCGATCTACTACCCCGCCGACGCCGGCCAGAACTACAGCGGCGTGACGGACGACTCGCTCGGCGCCGCCTGGGACAAGGCGAACGGCGAACTCGACGCGGATGCCCGCATCAAGGACGCGCAGGCCATCGGCAAGAAGATCGTCGCGGTCGCCGGCACCATCCCGCTGTTCGCCGAGCCGTACGCCTGGGGCGTTCGCAAGGACCTGGTGAACTACGGTCCGGCGCAGTTCCAGCAGTCGTCGGTCAAGTGGCAGGACGTCGGCTACAAGAAGTAGCCACACCGCACGAGAACGACACCGCACACGAACGACACCCCCGACGTCGCACGACGTCGGGGGTGTCGTTCGTGTGCGGCCCGTTGACGACGCAACTGCCCAGACCTTCAGTTGACATCCGATGTTGTGCCCTGCAACTGTTGCCGAGGGCGGTAGGGGCTACCGCCTCTGTGAAACAAGGGGCAGATCCATGCGTAAGAAGAAGATGATGATGGGCGTCGCAGCGATGACGCTCGCGTTCTTGGGATTCACCGCCACTTCGGCGAGCGCTGCCGAGGTCGTCATCGTGCACATCGGCGGGACCACGGTCGTCGGCGGTTCCAACACTTTCAAGGACAACGACGGCAAGACGAATGTCTACCGCACCACGGCGACCTTCAGCCAGGTGAAGGCGAAAAGTGCAAGGCTTGTCAGCTTCCAGGTCTGCTACAGCCGGACTGGTGGGGGCCAAGCGACGCTGTCGCCGTACACGCGGAACGTCAACGGGAACTTCTGGGACTCCGGGGTGTACAAGGTGATCACGTCCGGGACCTGCTACACCTACAAGCCGAACAAGGTGTACAAGAAGCAGAGCAACGGTGAGATCGTCCGAGTTGTGAACCGCATCACGCCGAACCGCGAGGAGACCGTCGGTTTCTACCGCTGAGACCGGCTCCGGACGGAGAACCTTCAACGACACCCCCGACGTCGCACGACGTCGGGGGTGTCGTTCTGCGTCGGGGCGAGTCAGAACTGTGCCGCCGCGAGCGACGCGGCGAACCCGAGGACCACGAGCGCCAGGATCGTCCAGCCGTGGGTGCGGTGCGTGATCGGCGCAGCCGTCACGGACGACGGGGGCGGGCCGTCCTGCGTCACCGGAGCGGGCACGTGGGTCAGCATCAGCGCGGCCGCAGCGTCGACGTCCAGGCGATCCGGGCCTCCTGGCCGGTCACCGGTGTGCGCGGCGAGACGCGCCGTCGGGCGGGTCGCGATCCAGACGCGGCGAACGCCCTCGCTGGTGACCACCTCGATGCCGTACTTCGTGCGCACCTCGCTGACGCGCGACCAGGTGTAGGTGCTGGTGCGCCGGACGTCGACGATGCGCAGGTGCTCGGGCGTCAGCTCGAACCGCGGCCGCCACAGCACCGCCCACGCGACGAAGGCGACGGCGATGCTCGGGATCGGCACGAGCCACGGGGTTCCGCCGCCGATCAGGGCCAGCGGGACGAGCACGACGGCCACGACCCAGAGGACGAGGGCGAGGGCGCGCAGGCCCGGGGCGACGATGGTGGTGTGCACCGGACGAGGGTACGAGATGCCTCCCCGGAGACGCCCGGGGAGCGGGTGTGACACACCGGCGCGTATCTCCGGACGACCCGATTCCCCGGGGAGGCAGATCCTTGACGGACCCTCGTGTCGTCCATGGTCGTCGCCCCCGGTTGGGGTGTCAACACCCCGTTTCGACGAGTTCAGCGGACTCCCACGCCGGGGCTACGAAACGAGCAGTTCGATCTGTTCGCGGATCGTCTCGGCCTTCGGGAACCGCAGGCCGACCAGGCCGATGTGGCGCCATCGGAGCACGCCGTCGGGGCCGATCACGAACACGGATCGTCGCAGGCCGATCCCCGGTGCCTGGACGCCGTAGGCGCGGATGACCGAGCCCGCGGTGTCGCTGAGCAGGGGGAACGCGAGCGAGGAGCCGCGGGCGAACTCCTCGTGCGAGTCGAGCGCCTGGGGGCTGATGCCCCACACCGTGGCACCGAGGTCGGTGAACTCGTCGAGTTCGGCCTGGTAGCTGCAGAGCTGGGCCGTGCAGACCGCCGTCGCGTCGCCCGGGTAGAAGGCCAGCACGACCGTCCGGCCGATCTCGGCGGACAGGTCGTACTCGTCGTCGGAGCGGACGCCACGGCGCACGACCATCCCCGGCAGGGTGAACGACGGTGCGGACTCGCCGATCGCGGGGATGCTCATGCGCTCACCGTAGGGCTGCGGTTCGGCCCTCGGACCTCGGCGCGCTGTGCTGGGGCTGTGGATGCGCCCGGTGGCGCGCCGAACGGCCAGCGGGCCAGCGAGCCGGCGGCCCCGCGACGCGGCGTTCCGCCAGCGGCCCCGCGGCCTACGCGAACAACTGCGGGAACGCGTGCGCCACCCAGGGGTACCCGACGAAGACCACCGCGTCGAGCAGGGCGTGCGTGATCACGAGCGGCAGCAGCCGACCCCACTTCGTGTAGATCCAGCCGAACACGACGCCCATCACCGCGTTGCCGATGAACGCCCCGAAGCCCTGGTACAGGTGGTAGCTGCCACGCAGCAGTGCGGTCGACAGGATCATCTGCCAGCGGCCCCACCCGAGGTCCCCGAGCCGGGCGTAGAGGTACCCGATCACGATCACCTCCTCCTGCAGCCCCGAGCGGATCGCTGACAGCAGCAGGACCGGGATCGTCCACCAGTACGAGTTCAGTGCGGCGGGGTCGACGGCGACCGTGATGCCGAGCGCACGTCCGGCGAAGTACAGCGCGAGCCCCGGGATCCCGATGCAGAGCGCGATCAGGGCCGGGCCGCCCAGGTCCGGCTTCGCCCGGAACCGGTCGATGCCGAGCCGGCCGAGGTGCGGTCGGGAGGTGCTCCACAGCAGGTAGCAGACGAGTGCCACGGGGGCCAGGTCCACCGCGATGCCCAGGAGCTGCCGGGCGAGGTCGACGTACTGCACCGTCGTCGACGAGGTGTTCAGGGCCGTCGACTGCTCGCCGAGCGGCGTCGTCTGCGACAGGTCGTCGATGATCTGCAGGATCGAGTACAGGGCGCTGGCGCCGAGCGAGAGCAGCAGGACGATGGTGATCTCGACCCACGTTCGCCGACGGCTCATCGTCAGTACTCCTGTCTGTTGCGAACTACCGGTAGACTGGCGTGTCGGGCGTTCTGCCCGCGGGTGCGGTGCTGTGAAGACACTGGCCCGACACTCTCCCAGAAATTGAAGGATGTCCTGTATGGCGCTCGCCACCCGGTCCGACCTGCGCAACGTCGCCATCGTGGCACACGTCGACCACGGCAAGACCACCCTCGTCGACGCGA